>Ga0209270_1000026_pt1 | contig 417713 bp, 409 predicted proteins | sample MTBAKSrepl1MetaG_FD_187456 | JGI IMG/M metagenome (GOLD analysis project Ga0209270, IMG submission 187456) | Enrichment culture microbial communities from Arthur Kill intertidal strait, New Jersey, USA, that are MTBE-degrading - MTBE-AKS1... | ecosystem: Environmental > Aquatic > Marine >... | reverse complement strand
GTATTTCGGCTTCCCTGAGCTTATTGATGATCTGTTCCGGTGTATACCCTTTCTTGACCATGCTGCCCCCTTTCAATTTTCAAAAAGTCTAACACAACAGGTGGATACCTTTTTGGGGGGCAGGTCAGACCTGCTGCTCCGGCTCCGATGATAACCATTGATCTTTCCATCGATTAACCCTCCGAGCATAATCCGATTGCGAGTTAGTATCTACACAGGACTGTATTTCTCTCTAAATTACTTGATCAACAGCACTCTCTCGCATTCTCGACCTGAATATAAGCTTCACCAATAGAATCGTAGCCGATTTGAGGGTGATTCTTCAAGATTAGTACTAACAGCATATTAATCGAAGGATTGATTATGATGATTCGTCTTCAGAGCTTAATTTATTTTCCTCACGGGCGGCAACGCTAATACCATTCAAGGCTTGAGCAAGATGTACAAGGCTCCTTTTCCTTGAGCCATTGAAATAACCCAGTCGACCTTCTATGATATTAACGCATTAAAAACACCCTGGCAGCCGGACCGCGTTTATGGGCAATACCAGGGGTACAGGCATACTCGCTGTAATGAATAACCACCGGGATTGGCATGCATTATCTGTAGACCAGGCCCTCTCGGGCTTGAATACCGGCTTGTCAGGACTGACTTCTCAGGAAGCCGGCAAGCGCCTTTCAGATTATGGCCCCAACGAACTGGTAAAAAAGAAAGGCGTTTCTCCGCTGGCAATCTTTCTGGAACAGTTCAAAAGCTTCCTGATAATTATTCTGCTGATTGCCGTGGCGCTTTCGGCTGTTCTGGGCGAGACGGTCGATGCCATCCTGATATTGATTATCGTCGTGTTTGCCGGCCTGCTGGGTTTTGTCCAGGAGTACCGCGCCGAAAAAGCAATGGAAGCTTTAAATGAAATGGCGGCGCCGACTGCTGCTGTGATGCGCGAAGACCGGGAGGCCAGGCTGCCTTCCCGGGAACTGGTGCCGGGGGATATCATCATCCTGCGTACGGGCGACCGCATTCCGGCTGACGGGCGCCTTGTCGAAGCTTATAACCTCAAAACCGAAGAAGCTCCCTTGACCGGAGAAAGTACTGCTGTTGATAAAAGCATCGAAACGGTTTCGGCAACATTGCCGGTAGCTGAAAGAACAAACATTATATTTACAGGAACAACTGCCGTGTACGGCCGGGGAACGGCTGTAGTAACCGCGACGGGCATGTCGACCGAATTCGGTAAAATAGCCGCCATGCTCCAGCAGGTAAAGCAGGAGCGTACTCCGCTCCAGGTAAACCTCGACCGGGTGGGTAAATATATTGGCGTTGTTGCCCTTTTCCTGTGCTTTGGCCTGGCAGGCGTCGGGATAATGCGGGGCCATGAAGTACTCGAGATGGTTATCTGGGGAGTGTCGCTGGCGGTGGCGGCAGTGCCGGAAGCCCTGCCGGCGGTGGTGGTAATAAGCCTGGCCTTTGGTGTACGCCGGATGGTTAAGAGAAACGCCCTGATAAGGCGCCTCCCGGCGGTAGAAACCCTGGGCAGTACCGATTACATCTGTTCGGATAAAACCGGCACTCTTACCCAGGACAGGATGACCGTGCGCCGGATATGGGTTGGCGGCAGGACAGTTGAAGTAACCGGCCAGGGCTACGAACCGGAAGGCTCTTTTACCGCCGGCGGACAACCTGTTGATCCGGCAAGCGAAGAACAACTGCTGACGCTGTTGAAAACCGGCCTGTTGTGCAACGATGCCGGGCTCGTTCAAAATAACGGTAAATGGACTATCAGCGGCGACCCGACCGAGGGAGCATTGATAGTTGCCGCCGCCAAGGCGGGGCTGGATACCCGGAACCTGTATAAAGCCAGCCAGCGCATAGGAGAAATCCCCTTTACTTCGGAAAGAAAACGCATGACTACCATAAACCGGGAAGGTGGAAAGGTTACAGTGTATTCCAAAGGAGCGGTCGAGATAATCCTGGCCTCGTGCAGTTCAGTGCTGGAAAACGGCATACCCAGACCCTTAAACGACGAATACAGGGCAGACATACTTGCCGCAGCTCGAGTGCTGGCAGGGGATGCGTTAAGGGTTCTGGGAATGGCTTATAAACCGAGGGCGGATGCGGTTATCGATCAGAAAGAAGCCGAGCGGGACATGGTTTTTCTCGGTTTGACCGGCATTATAGACCCGCCGAGGCCGGAAGTCAGGGAAGCCATTGCCTTGTGCGCCAAAGCGGGCATCAGGTCGGTGATGATTACCGGTGACCACAAGGTTACGGCAACCGCCATTGCCAGGGAACTCGGTTTACTCAAAGGAGGCATGGTTTTAACCGGAGCTGAGCTGGACGGGATAAATGACGCTGCGTTCAATGACATCGTGGAAGAGGTCGAGATATATGCCCGGGTTTCACCTTATCATAAATTGAGAGTAGTTGAAGCTCTTACTTCGAAACAGCATGTTGTGGCCATGACCGGAGACGGCATCAACGATGCGCCGGCTTTGAAAAAAGCCGATATCGGCGTTGCCATGGGTATTACCGGAACCGATGTCACCAAAGAAGCGGCTGATATGGTGCTTACCGACGATAATTTCGCCTCAATCGTGGCTGCTGTTGAAGAGGGCAGAATAATATTTGCCAACATCAAGAAGTACCTTATGTACCTGCTCTCGTCCAATACCGGGGAAATTCTGCTTATGGCAGGAGCGATACTGCTGGGGCCTTTGATAGGCCTGCCGGATGGCGCGATTCCATTAATTGCCGTGCAGATATTGTTTGTAAACCTGGTTACTGACGGATTGCCGGCTATTGCGCTTGCCCTGGATCCGGCAGACCCTGACGTCATGCAGCAGAAACCCCGGCCCCGCAGACAGGGGATCTTCACCCGCCCGGTAGTAGCATTGATGCTCGCGGGGGGAATATGGTCTGCGATTGTCAACCTCGGCATATTCAGCTGGGTGCTGAATGCCGGCAGGGGGCTGGTTCAGGCCCAGGCAATGTGTTTTATCACCCTAATACTTATACAGTTTTTCAAGGCCTACAACTTCCGTTCCGACCGGCAGTCCGTATTCAAGCTCGGGATTTTCAAGAACAGGTGGCTGAACCTCTCCATACTCGGTGAATTGGCCTTGCTGGCCGGAATCATTTACCTGCCCTTTTTACAGGAGCCTTTCAGCGTATTCCCGTTGAGCGCACCGGACTGGATCGTGGCTGTTGTTGCCTCTGCGACGATATTCCCTGTGCTGGAACTGGTAAAAATACTTGGCAGGAAATGGGAAAAAAGCTAGTGCGCCGGCGTTGTTCGGCTTAACGTGACCGGGTATATCATGGCCGGCGTCAATTATTTGTTGATACACGCAGAAATCTTTGTATTAAACATAACGTTATGGTATAGTTAAGGCAAGTTTCAGTTTAGGTTACATCAAGCATTAATTAGCTTTCAATAAGGCCTTCTTAAGCATTGGACGACCCGGACTCTAACTAATAACCAGCCAGGAGGCCTATAGCCGCATTTTACGCGATCCAATGATTAATAAATTATGCCTTTCCCCATTACCGTTTACCGGTAGATAATAATAAAAAAGTAACCATTAACAAAAGGGAGTTTAATGAATTTCAACAGTTTTAATCTGCACCCGAGCATCATGAGCAGTATAGAAAAGCTCGGATATATTAAACCCACGCCTATTCAGGAGCAAGCCATTCCGGTTGCCCTCGAAGGCAGGGATATTATCGGACTGGCTCAAACCGGAACCGGTAAGACAGCTGCTTTTGCGCTGCCCATCCTGCAGCGCCTGCAGGGCGGGCCCAGAGGCAAACTCAGGGCGCTGGTTGTTTCCCCGACCCGGGAACTGGCCGAGCAAACCAGTGAAGTTATCAACGAACTGGGCGCCGCTTGCGGCATAAAGTGCATCACCGTTTTCGGCGGGGTAAATATGGAGCAGCAAGTTCGCAATCTCCACCGCAGGCCCGAAGTTGTTGTCGCCTGCCCGGGTCGTTTGCTGGACCACCTCTATAGAGGCTCAATAAGCCTGTCCGACATGGAAATACTGGTCATAGACGAGGCTGATAGAATGCTGGATATGGGGTTCTTGCCTGATATAAAACATATCCTGGCCTGTATCATGCACAAACATCAGACGATGTTGTTTTCGGCAACCATGCCGGATAATATAAAGGACTTGGCTGAACATATAATGCATCAGCCGGTTACCGTAAGGGTCGACCGGTCACTGCCGCCAAAGAGCGTCTCGCACGCCTTGTATCCGGTGCCCCAGCATCTAAAAGCAGGCCTGCTGATAGAAATCCTGAGCAAGACAAAAACCGATTCCGTTCTGGTGTTTACCCGGACCAAATACCGGGCGGAAAGGCTTACCCAGCAGTTGCTGAGTTATGGGCATAAAGTAACTTCTCTGCAGGGCAACCTGTCGCAAGCCAGGAGACAGACAGCCATTACAGGCTTTCGCAAAGGGAGCATAAAAATCCTGGTGGCTACCGATATTGCCGCCAGGGGACTCGATATTTTGAGCATATCACATGTTATTAACTTTGACATGCCGGAAAGTGCCGAGGATTATATTCACCGTATCGGCAGAACCGGCAGGGTGGATAATTCAGGTGATGCTTTCACTTTTGTGACTCATGAAGATAACACCAAGATTCGCGCCCTGGAGCGCATACTCGGTGCCCCTCTGCAGAGGTTGAAAGTGGATGGATTCGATTATTCAAAAACAGCGCCGGAAAAACCGGTTGGCCGGCCGGCAAACAATATCCGGCCAAGACGAGCCGCAATATTTTCCAGATAGCCCGGTGGAAACTATAGCTTCCGGCTCAAACAGGTGCTAAAATAGATATACAGGCCGCCTGGATTTGGACAGCCGGCACAACCCAAAGAATAAAACATAGGAGGCTAGAGATGTCAGAAACAGAAAAAGGTGCCGCATTCGCCATGGGAATACTGGCAGGAACTGCCATCGGACTTGCTGTGGGTTTACTTTATGCTCCCAGACCGGGAACCGAAACTCGTGAAATGTTGAAGGGGAAAACCGAAGAAGCCAGGCATAAGGCAGCTGATATCATTGAGGAAGCGCGGGAAAGAGCTAAAAAAATCGTTGATGATGCCAGGGGCAAAGCCGCTGAAATGAACCAGAAGTAATTAGACGATAACTGTTTTCATATTAGCAAAGGCCTGCCGGAATATTTCTTTCCGGCAGGCCTGATTATTTACCCGGGTATGCTACGCCCACAGGCAGTGTAAAACTGAAGTTCGCGCCCTGTCCGGGAATGCTTTGGGCCCAGGCTTTCCCGCCGTGTGCCTCCACCATCTGCTTGACTATCGACAGGCCGAGGCCGGTGCCGCCCTCCGAGCGCGCACGGGATCCCCCGGAGCGGTAGAATCTTTCGAATATATGCGGCAGGTCGGCCGGGTTAATACCCTCACCCGTATCTTTGATGCTGACAGTGACGCTTTTGTCACCTGTTGCCGTTGAAACGGCTATGGTGCCGCCTCCAGGGGTGTGGCGGATGGCATTAGCCAGCAGGTTGGTAACAATTTGCTCGACCCTGACAGGGTCGGCTGCCAGTTCGATTGATGGTCCGGTTGTTTCAGCTCTCAGAGAGACATTTTTCTCATCAGCCTTTACCCGGTACTGGGTAACCAACCGGTTTATCAGCTCGGTCAGATTGATCCTTTCAAGGTTGAGTTTGAGCTGGCCGGATTCGGCTAGAGATAAATCCCGCAGGTCCTGTATGAGCCGGGTCAACAGGATCGACTGGTCTTTTATGGATTGAAGATGCTCCGGGCTGGGCTCGAAAACACCGTCCAGAATACCGTCTACCGTACCCTCGATAATGGTCAGGGGGGTCTTGAGTTCGTGGGCAATGTCAGCGGTGAGCTGCCGGCGTGCTCTCTCTCCTTTATCGAGCTTGGCGGCCAGCCCGTTGAAAGATTCGGCGAGTTTACCGATTTCATCCCGGGAATCAACTTCTACCCGATAGCCGAGTTCGCCATCAGCCAGCCTTCGAGCTCCCAGTGTCAAGGCCTTTACCGGCCGGGTAATCTGGCGGGTCAGGACTATACCCACCACGAAAGCAACCAGGGCTGCAATCAAGCCCATCTGCCATATTGAGGTATTGATCCGGCTTAAAAAATCTTCATCTATGGTGCTTGCCACTGGCATTGATTGATACATGGAGCCGCCCATCATGTGGCCCATGCCCCAGCCTGAACCGGTAGAGGACAGGAAATACAGGCTGCCGACCTGCTGGCCGGATACACGTATGTCTGTGCCGGCACCCAACCCGGTACCGGATATGTTCGTTCCGAGGAGCTTTGCTTCGGAATCGGCAACAATAATACCTGCGTGGTCGGTAACGATTATTCTTTGAGAAGTCGAAAGGGAAAGGTTTTCGACAACCTCCTGGATACCGTTCCAGCCGTTTCTCTGGTCGTAGACTTCCCCAAGGTTGTTAGCCAGGGACTGGGTGTACATCATGTTGCCCCGCATGGTGTATTCTTCGAACTCACGAGTATTCAAAAAGCTGGTAAGCAGCACCATCAGTCCTACGCATATACCTACGATAAGCAGTAGAGAACCGGCAAGTTTGATATTCAGGCTGCCCATTCTACACCTCTCCCATTTTGTAACCCACTCCAAAGACAGTGATGATATATGTCGGCTTTTCCGGGTCCGGTTCAACTTTTTTACGCAGATTCTTTATATGGCTGTCAATAGTTCGCTCGTAACCTTCGTAAGCATCACCCTGGATTTCATCCAGCAGCTGCATCCGGGTGTAAACTCTGCCGGGTGATTCGGCCAGCACCCGCAGGAGTTCAAACTCGTTGGGAGTAAGCTCGACTGGCGTGCCTTGCCGCTTTACCAGGCGCTTTTGGGTATCTATGGTGATATCCCCCACATTTATTATACTTTTTAGAGGATGGGAGCATTCGCTTCTTCTCAGAACCGCTTTAATCCGCGAAACGACTTCTTTGGGGTCGAAAGGCTTGGTAATGTAATCGTCGGCACCCAGCTCGAGGCCGATTATTTTTTCAGCCGTCTCATCCCTGGCGGTAAGCATTATTACCGGTGTGTTCGAATCCCGCCGCAGTTCCCTGCATACGTCCCATCCGGAAACTCCGGGCAGCATCAGGTCCAGTACAACCAGGTCGGGGGAGTTTTTACGCATGCTTTCCAGTGCGCCGGGTCCGTCATAAGCGGCAGTCACCCGGTAGCCTTCCCGTTCCAGGTAGGCCCTCAGGATATCCACGATTTTTTTCTCGTCGTCGACTACCAGTATTTTCTTGCTCATGGCTGCCCCGCCTATGATGAGAATCCCGGCTAATTCTAGCACTTTTAAATTCGAGGTTAAATATTAAGGAGGGGGCTGGGCCCCCTCCTTAAAAAATACAAGTTCCAGTTCAATTATCGGTTTCTGCCGCATTGGCGTGCGTTACGTGTGCTTTCACCGGTAAAGAGGGCTGGTTCACCGGTGCAGGCGCCGGCGGTATTGCAGTTTTCCCAGCGGTAACCGGTTCCGGTCTCATCGCCGCCGTTGCATCTTCCGTAAGCGTAGCCCATTCCCCATTCAGCCGGCCCGGTGGCGGTGCGTGTAAGCATCAGCTCTATTCTTTCTGCCATTCGCCCGAGCATATAATCCATCTGCTCGGCAGTGATAGCGCCTTCATCTACCAGGGTTTGCAGGCTTTCCGCTCTGTCGGCTATTACGGCTGCAACCAGCTCATCCAGAGTAATACCGTTCGAGGCGGCAATGTCGGCCAGGCTGAGGCCTTCAGCTCTCAGTTCGCACAGTTCATCGGCGGTTAGGCCGAGAAGCTCGGTTATGCTTTCATTGCAGGCGATTCCCTCGCCGCCGAAACCATTACCACCGCAGCCGGTGCAGTCCAGTGGAACATCCGTTCCCTGCGGAGAGTCGGCAAAAACGGTGGTCCCCAGCGCCAGGGCAACGATTGCCACCACGCCTGCCCCTACTGCCAGAAGTTTAAGCATCTTTTTCATTTTCATCCTCCTTTATTGGGCCGGTCTAACCGGCTCCATGTTTATTATTATGCGCCATGGTTATGGAGGAATTATGAAGAAGGGGTGGAGGTGGTGTGTTTTCAAAAATGATTATTAGTCCCTGTCCCCCAGTACCCCGACCAGTATAAATCCGGGTCCGGTGTGGGTGCCTATGACTGGCGTTGGCCTGGAAAAATAGATGCGTTCACGGGGAAAGGCCTGGCTTATGCGTTCGGCTATGATTTCCGACTCATGAGGAGTAGTAGCCGAAAGAATTGCCAGTTCTTCGATATGCCTGTAGCTCAAAACGAAGTCCACCAACCGATCGATGGCGCGGGAGCGTGAATGGGTCCGCCCGGCTGGTTCTACGACTCCTTCTCTCAAATTGATGAGGGGGTTTATTTTTAAAAGCGAACCCAGAAAGGCCTGGGCTTTACCGATGCGCCCGCCCCGTTTTAGATATTCCAGAGTATCGAACGTGCACAAGAAATCCGCCCTGGGAATATTTGCCCTGACGATTTCATTTATTTCATCGGGGCTTTTTCCGGCTCTGGCAGCCCTGGCGGCCTTGATAACCAGAAATCCCTGGCACATGGTAGCGGTTTCGGAATCTATTACCTCGACGCGGCATTTATTTTGCATCAACCTGGAACTGCTGACGGCTACTTCATAGGTGCCGCTCATCCTGGAACTGACTGTTATTGCAACAATGGCGTCTGCGCTGTCAGCCATTTTATCGTAAGCTTCGACAAACATACCCGGTGAAGGGAGAGACGTCGTAGGCGGAATTTTGCTTCGCCTGAGCCTTTCGTAAAACTGTTCGGCGGTTATGTCTACACCGTCCCGGAAGATCTCTTCACCCCAGCGCAGAATGATAGGAACTACGGTGATGTCGAGTTCCTTTACAATATCGGGTGGCAGGTCGGCGACGCTGTCGGTAAGTATTTTGACGGCCATGAATACTCCGCGTTATTAATCCAGATGTGCTTTGATCAGCCGGTACAGTTCGGCTTTGGTGTGTTCATTCGGGTTTTGTGAAAAACCATCTGGTTCTCAATGGCTACATCAGATACATTTCGTCTGCGCCTGCAGGAAATCGATTTCCGCAGGCGGGGCAGGCGAACACCACGCGGGTTATCCGGGTGCGGTTTGCTTCGGTATCCCGGTCGTGGCTGGTCACTAAACAGTCATGGCCGTCGGTCGGACATACCGCACACAGAGAGTAGACATAACCGGTTTTCGGGTCTTTATAGTTAAGTTCTCCCTGTGAAAGCATTTTGGAAATTCTGGATTTGTTTTTGAACTTTTCCATCCTACCCTCCCTGGAAACTCCGGTAAAAAGTATCCGGTTATTAATATAACCTTGCCAGACCGGCATTTCAATAGCCATTGATCCCAAAATAGTGTGAAATGATAAGATTCGGTGGTTAACCGGTTCAATCCGCCCATTACCGGCAGTCAGGATAAAACGCGCAAAAAGATCAGGGAAGGCGCTTTCCTCCTCGCCGGCACTGCCAGCGGCTCCTCCTCCACTGTCTTTAAATAAACCCGGTCCGCTTTAAGGGGTGCCGGTGCCGGTTGATATTGACTCAGGCCAGGCGCTTGTGATAGTGTCATAATACGGTAAATATTTACCGTATTAATTGAGAAATCCGCGATAACAGAGACATATCCGCATTTCAGGCAGATGACAGAAAATAAACCGGAAATAATCAGCACCGGCTCATCGTTTTTGGACGAATTGTTGCAGGGGCTTCGTCCGGGTGATAATGTTGTCTGGCAGGTGGACCGCATCGAAGAATACATGCAATTCGCCGTCCGTTTCGGGCGCGGGGCGGTGGAAAAAGGCCTGGAATGCGTCTATCTGCGTTTTGCCCCGCACGCCCCTGTCTTAGAACCATTCGAGGGCCTTGTTGTTGTGGAACTGGACCCGGAGGCCGGGTTCGACGTGTTTACCCGAAAAGTGCACGAGGTAATCGAAAGCAAAGGTAAAGGGGCGTACTATGTTTTCGACAATCTTTCCTCGCTGGTTGAATTCTGGGCTACCGATGAACTGCTGGCAGACTTTTACCAGATAACCTGTCCGTATATTTACGAGCTGGGGGGCGTGGCCTACTTTGCTTTGACGCGGGACCAGCATGACTATAATACGATCGCCCGGATAAAAACCACCACCCAGATTTTTCTTTCCACTTATCACACCGGGGGCAACAGCTATATACATCCGCTCAAAGTGTGGAAGCGCTATTCCCCCAATATGTTCATGGTCCACCTGATGGGCGAACAGGCCTGGGCTCCGGTTATGACCAGTTTCGATGCTGCGGCGGTCCTGTCTGCATCGGGAACACACCTGGTGCATACCCTCCCGGATTCCGAATCCCCGTGGAACAGCGTTTATCGCAAGCTGGCTGGATACCGGCAAAATCCGGAAAATCTTGCTGGCGCAGCAGCCGAAATAGATGCCTTGAAAGTGGAAATGACGCGCATGATGTTCGGCAATAATGAAAGAATCAACCGCCTGGCTGACAGCTACCTCACTATCGAGGATATTATTCAGACACGGGAACGGCTGATAGGCTCGGGAAGAATCGGGGGCAAGGCTGCCGGAATGCTGCTGGCCAGGCGTATACTGCAAACCACAGCCGCCGCCGCCGATTTCTCAAACGTCCTTGAAGCTCATGATTCTTTCTATATCGGTTCGGATGTATTCTTTTCTTTCCTGGTAAATAACAACCTGTTTCGGCTGCGGCTGAATCTGTCACGCAATCCCGACATCGCTCCCGAAGAGTTCGAAGCGGTCGAGCAGGCGTTTCTGGCGGGGAAGTTCCCTCGGGAAACCATGGAACAATTTCGTGATATGCTGGAGCACTTTGGCCAGGCCCCCATTATAGTGCGCTCATCCAGCCTGCTGGAAGACGGTTTTCAGCATGCCTATGCCGGTAAATACCGCAGTGAATTCTGTGCCAATCAGGGAAACCCTGACAAGCGCCTGGATGAATTTTTACATGCCGTAAAACTGGTGTATGCCAGCGCCCTAAACCCGGACGTGCTTTCCTACCGGCGCCGGATGATGCTCACCGAGGGGGACGAGCAGATGGCCATACTGGTGCAACGTGTTTCGGGTATGCCGTTCAGGCACTTTTTCTTTCCGACACTTGCCGGGGTAGCCTTTTCGAGAAACCTTTATGCCTGGACCGACCGGATCGACGCCTCCAGGGGAATGGTCCGGATGGTGTTCGGCCTCGGGACCAGGGCAGTTAACCGCATCGGCGGCGATTACCCGCGCATGATAGCCCTCAGTCATCCGGGAATCCGTCCGGAAGCGCCGGGGCAAATTCATAATTATTCCCAGAAGTTTACAGACCTCATCGATATCGAGGCGAACCGGTTTTCAACCATGCCTGTGCCGGAAGTGATCGGCACGCAAACGTATCCCAACATGGAATTACTGGCTTCGAACCTGGAGGAAGGCTACGAGGGCGATCTCGTTTCCTGCACCGGCTGGCAGAGAGGATACGGGCTTACTTTTCGCAACCTGATACGACGCACCCGTTTTGTAGAGCTGATGGATGAAATGCTTTCATGCCTTGAGTCAGCCTGGGGCCAGCCCGTCGATATTGAATTTACCGCGCATGTAGATGACAACTACGGCATAACAATTAATCTGCTGCAATGCCGCTCGTTGAGGCTGCCGAAATTGGCCCCGGTCCATATTCAAATGCAGGCAGGGCAGTGTCGGGGTGAGATACTGTTTAAAACCAGCCGGGCGATCGGGTCCGGAGCACTGGAAAACATTACCTATATAATTTACGTAGACCCTTCAGCTTACAGCCGGCTGGAGGTTCAGAGTCGGAAAAAGTCCCTTGGCAGAATAATCGGAAAACTCAATGACATCCTTTGCCGGAAAGAAGGCAAGGTAATGCTGGTCGGCCCGGGCAGGTGGGGTTCCGGCAACATTGACCTGGGTATAAACGTAAGTTTTGCCGATATTGCCTGTATTTCCGCCCTGGTGGAGATTGCCCAGCCTCAAGCTGGTTATGCTCCTGAAGTCTCCTACGGCACCCACTTTTTCCTGGATCTTGTCGAGGCCGAAATCATCTATTTGCCGGTTTTTCCGGATGAAGAAGATACCTGTTTCAACCGGGAATATTTTAACCGGGCACCTTCCATTTTCGAAGACTTGCTGCCGGATTATCATGAATATGCTTCGGTGCTGCGCGTCATAGATGTAGCGGCAGGCAATCACGGCGCCGGTTGTGTCCTGCTTGTAGATCCCGGGCAGAACACCGGCCTGTGCTACTTACAGCCGGGCACTTGGTTAAACCGGGTGAGCGGGTAAGGATGAGGCAGCGTCTCTGGAGCAGAACTTCAATATCTCGGCGAAATTGGTTATCCTGGCAAGGTTATTGCTTTCCAGGAAGCCGTCATAGGTAAGGCTGATCCACGGTTTGCGGTAACGGGAACTGAAATTTTCCGCCATGGCTGCTACGATGCCACCGGGCATACAACCGTGAGGCATTACCGAAATTACACCGGCAAAGGAGTCGTTTTTCATCCATTCCAGGCCGCTGCCAAGGCTGAGAACGGCTTCGCTGCCGCATCTGGGCGAAAGAAAATCAGCCGACATAGCCAGAATTTCTTCGGTGTCAGGCTCACGGTGATTCAGGACTCCCGCAAACTGCCGGGTTACAGAGCTCTCATCGTGGAGCTGGATCCGTTTTTTTACCAGCCCCTTGATTGTTTTTATTGCGTCCCTGTCTTTAATGGAATCCTCGATATTGCGCAGAGTGGTGTATTTCAGCCATTCACTCATGGGGGAAACTACCACTTCAAGACCTGCCTTTTCGCATTCCCTGACAAGGTTAGAGTTGGCAAAACGGTTGGCTCGCAGGAAAATCTCTCCGTTTATGCCGACCAGCGGTTTCGGCGCTGCCCCCGGGTCTGTAAGGCGGGTAAAACCGTCTATTGCCTGCCTTAAAAGGTGGTTATAGCTCTGGCGCCGGCGCACAAGACCGGCAATGGCGTCAAGGTATTCTTCGAACAGCCTGTCAGCCTCGCCGGCATCACGTGAATAAGGGCGCGTATGCCACAGTAACCTTTCCAGGTGGTCTACCGCAACGATCCCTTTCCATGCCAGGCGTTCAAATTCAGGGCCGAGGTTTAAATCCCGGTAGGCATTGTTGGATACGGTGGTGCACATCCGCATTTCGAAACCAGCCTGTTTCAGCAGCCTCTCCTGTTCGATGGCATATTTGCCCAGCCGGCAGGGCCCGTATGAACCGCTCATAAATCCCTGGGCTTTAAGCCTGGATGGATTTTCTTTAAAAAACCTCAGGAAGCTGCCCAGGGTAACCCGGTAGGGGAGGCATTCGGTTCCGGCTGTCAGTTCGCCGGCATACAGCAGGTCGGATTCATCAGCCTCAGGCAGGACTCTGGCATCTACGCCGAAAGCCTGCATGGCCCCAGCCAGTACTACGGCATGTGGTGCCATATAAGGAATCAGCAGTGGTTGGCCCGGTTCGATACTGGAAGATGCCCCGCGGTATACATGTTCTGCATGAGTGGCCCCGGCTTGTTTATGAAAGCGGGCGTGTTCGTGTATTGTATCCACAAAAGCCTCCAGCCGGGTGACCAGGCCGGCTTCGGCGGCATGCTCATCTATTTCCAGTTGCCCGATAGGTTTGGAGCCGCTGATATCTTCGAGAACCTTGAGGATGAAGGAATCCGGCCCACAGCCGAAATTGGTAACTGCCAGGCTGTAAAGCAGCGGCTCCCGGGTAGCAATAGACACCGCCGACATAAACTTGCTTTCATATGACCAGTACGGGCGGTCGCTGTAGCGGTAAGGGTCCTGGGTATCGAGCGGCAGCAAATCCAGCGGCACGGGCACCACGCCGAGCCTGGCCAGTTTTTCGGCAATACCAAGGTTGGCGCCTGCGTCTTGGGACATATACGAACGGGAAATGATGACAACACCGGTTTTATTGTCTCTTTTAAGCTGTTCCAGCGTTTGGCTGCCCAGCTGGAGGAGCTTGCCGGCAAAGCCGGACTGGGCTTTTAAACCGGCGATGGCCGCTTCCTTGCCCTGCTGGTAGCTGAAACCCATCTCAACGGCTGTGCGGGCAAAGTTGTCGATGGTTTCCTTGTTACCCAGGCTCAAGTCAACGATCGGGGAAAGAAGCCGGACGCCGGTTTGCAGAACCTCGCGGATTATGAAAGGTGAGGCCTGTACCAGCGGACAGGCGTATTTCTGGTTCGCATCGTTTTTCTTTTGACCCAGCCGGATAAAACATGGGTACAGGATGAACTCTGCACCGGACAGTGAATCTATGTGCCCGTGCAGCAATTTCATGGGAAAACAGGAATCCGAATAGCTGAGTTCTATGGCCCTTTCCATGACGTGCTTGGTGGTTTTACCGGATATAATTACCCGGACGCCGAGATGGTTCAGGAATCCAATCAGCAGCGGCGCATAATCATAGACCATCAATGCCCGTGGTATGCCCACCACCGGGCCGTTTCCTTCCGCCGGGTGGTAGTCTTCAAATAAAAGCTTTTCCCTTTCGTCAAACGGGGTGCTTACGGACTGTTCACTCAGTGTTGCATCGTATAGATCACAGCGGCTGCCGAAATATGTGCTCTGCCCGGTGCCCAGCTGCATACGGGTTATGGTGCAGTTGTTATCGCAGCGTGTACAAACAAAAGATGAAAGCCGGCAGTCTGATTCCACGACGGCACCAAATCCCTTGAAGCCGCTCACTTTTCCCGGCATGGATTCTTTGGCCAGCAGGGCGGCGCCGATGGCGCCGCTGACTTCACGGTGCGGGGCAACCGTAATGGTTTTATTGCCAAGTTGTTTTTGGAATGAAGCAATGACTGCATCGTTGTAAAATACCGCGCCGGTAAGGATAACTTTAGCGCCGAGTTTTCGCGAGCCCAATACCTTGGAAAGGTAATTTTTAGCAATGGAATCCGAAAGACTGGCGGTAATTACGTCCAAGGGCGTGTTTTGCTGAACGGCATTTGCTACTGCCTGGCCCATAAAGGCGGCGCACCTGGTGCCCAGATCGACAGTATAAGCAGCTCCCAAAGCCAGGCGGGCAAAATCTCCGTTTCTGACCGAAACCCCCAGCATATCCGCCAGCTCGTCGATGAAGCTGCCGGTGCCGGCAGCGCAGGCTTTATTCATCTGGTAATCAACCACAACGCCGTTTCTCTTGATAACCAGCTTGGAGTCCTGCCCGCCAATTTCGATAATATCGGCACCCGGGTCCAGCTCGCGGGCGGCTCTGACCTGAGCGGTGATTTCATTCTTAACCAGGTCGGCACCTATCAGGCTTCCAACCAGGTATCTGCCGGAACCGGTTACCCCTGCACCGGCAATGTTCATCTGCCCGGCACCCTTTTCCAGGAGCCTGGTAAAAAGCTGCTTGACCGCATCGACAGGCCGGCCGGCGGTCATTAGATAATCCTTGAGGATGACTTCTCCGTTCGAGTTGATGACAGCGGCTTTGGTGGAAGTAGAACCGATATCAACGCCCAGGTAAAGAGATTCGTTTGCCCCCGACGATTGAAGCCCGGGCTCGGGAATCCGGCCGGGAAAAGGTAACGGTCCCAGCATGTGATACTTTACCGAATTTTCTTCACCCGAAAGCAATCTGACATTTGCGGGTTTGTTTGCGGCAAGCAGCGCCAGGCCTTTTGCCTGCGAGAAAAGATGATTCCCGGGAATCATCAGCTTCACGGGGTGTCCGTTTCTTGCGGTGAGAGAATTTTCCAGAGCCCGGCAAACCGCCCTGTTGGCGGCCAGCCCGCCGGTGAAATATACCGGCTCTATAAAGCCCCCTTTTTTCAGCGAAGTCACCATTCTGGCGATACTTTCACACAGAGCACACAGCATGGCTTCCAGGGAGACCCCTTTCTGCTGCAGGTGAATCAGGTCGCTTTTGGCAAACACCGAGCATCTGGTAGCGATTCGAGGTGTGTTGCCATTAAACGAAAGAGCCAGCGAAGCAAAATCCTCCAGGCTTATGCCCAGCCGGTATGCCTGCTGTTCCAGGAACCGCCCGGTACCGGCGGCGCAAAGCGGATTCGAGTAGGCTTTCCATGGCCGGTTCAGGCCGTCTTCAAGTTCTATAATAAGGGCGGCTTGCCCCCCTCCGTAAATAATGGTCCGGGCTTTATCGTTTTCGGCCAGGACCCCTGAAGCCAGAGCGGCTGAACTGGAATAACATGCCCAGCCCAGCCCGGGTATATCCGGCGAAATATCCGGACCGGAGTAGCCCGCGCTGCTGATCGAACTCAGAGGAACGGTTTTATCGAGCCGTCTCAGGAGAGTGTTAACGGCATCCAGTGAAGAAGTGGCGATTTTTTCTGAATCGACACATACCGGTAAAGCATCACTATCGATCAGCGTAATATGGGCATTTACCGAGCCGACATCTATTCCCAGGCTGTAATTCATTTATATTATTTTAACACAAGCAGGCGCTGCTCGTGCCTGAAGCGCTGTTATCTCAATCAAGCACACTTTGCCACCATATTCTTATAAGCTGAAGCCAGCCGGGTGGTTATTTTACCGGGTTTGCCGTTACCCACGAGCTTGCCGTTGACGGACACAAGCGGCATCAATTCTATAATCGAGTTGGTTAAAAAAGCTTCGCCCGCCCCGGATATTTCATTCGCAGGGAATTGTTTTTCCAGGGTTTCGATTCCCAGCCCGCGTGCCAGTTCCAGCACGGCCTCCCGGGTGATGCCGGCAAGGATACCGCAATTCAGGGCTGGTGTAACCAGGGTGTTGCCTGACAGGATGAAAAGGTTGGTTATGCTGCCTTCGCATACATCGCCTCTTTCATTCAAAAAGATAGCTTCATCCGCTCCCGACAGCAAGGCCTCGCGTTTTGCCAGCAGGTTTTGTAAATAACTGGTCGTCTTCAGGGTCGAGACCGGGGAACGGCTGTAGCGCACTAAGGATGAGATAATGCCCCTGTATCCCCTTCGGTAAACTCCGGGGGAAAGGGGCTCATATCGCCGGGCTGTAATCAGAATGCTGGCCTGCTGCCGGGATCGGTATTGTTCGGGGGAAAAATCGGCCCCGGCAGTGACAGTTACCCGAATACGGGCCGAATTCAACCCGTTGACCCGGACGGTTTCATTGACGGCTGAAGAGAGTTGCCCGGCATCGAGTTCGATTCCCAGCGACCCGGCACCGCCGGCCAGCCTTTCAAGGTGGCGCTCCAGCCTGAAAACCCTGCCTTCGCAGGCACGCATCGTTTCAAACAACCCGTAACCGTAAAGAAAGCCGGCATCAGATACATGTATGCGGCCATCAACGGCGGGAATGAAAGACCCGTTTAAGAATATTATTTCGTTCATTTTGCCTCCTGGTTATTATCTTGAGAAGCATACGCCAGGAAATTTTGCAATATGGCATGGCCCGAAGCGGTGAGGATAGATTCAGGATGGAACTGGACTCCTTCGACGGGGTATGCGGCGTGCTTCAATCCCATGACCAGCCCATCAGAGGTGCTTGCTGTAATCTGCAGGCAGGGCGGCACAGATGTTCTTTCGACAATCAGGGAATGATAGCGTCCGGCTTCAATAGGATTGGGTAAGCCCTCGTATAAACCGGTACCGTTGTGGAAAACAGGCGAGCTTTTGCCATGAACGGGTAGCGGAGCTTTGCCGACAACCGCTCCGAAGACATGCCCGATGCACTGGTGCCCCAGGCATACTCCAAGAATTGGTATTTTACCTGAAAAACAGCCGATAACATCGTTGGATATACCTGCCTGCAGGGGTGTACAGGGACCCGGGGATATTACTATATGCGAGGGTGTCATCTCCTCAATTTGCCTGACGGTGATTTTGTTGTTTCTGGCTACCAGGGGCTCATAACCCAGTTCTCCCAGGTATTGAGCCAGGTTGTAAACGAAGGAATCGTAGTTGTCGATTATCAGAATCATTTGCTCTCCCGGGAAGCTTCGCTGCAGGTTAACGCCGCTATCAATGCCCTGGCTTTATGCAGGGTTTCGGCGTATTCCATTTCAGGATCGGAATCGTAAGTTACCGCTCCGCCGGCATGGAAGTAGGCCAGTCCATTTTTCAAAATCATCGTCCGGATGGCTATATTCAAATCAACGTTTCCATCAGAGCCTATATAGCCGATACTTCCAGTATAAATATTTCGCCTGACAGGTTCGAGTTCATCGATAATTTCCATGGCGCGCACCTTCGGAGCGCCGGTTATGGAGCCCCCGGGAAAAGCAGCTCTTATAACATCCATGGTGGTTATACCTTCCCCCAGCCTGCCTCTTACCGTTGAAGTGAGGTGAAAAACCGTTGGGAATTCTTCCAGGATTGCCAGTTCATCCACTTTAACCGAACCAAAACGGCATACCTTGCCGAGATCGTTTCTTTCCAGGTCCACAATCATAATATTTTCTGCCCTGTCTTTGGCGCTGTTCAACAGCTCTTCAGACATTGTCTTATCTTCCCTGGCAGTGGAGCCCCTGGGCCGCGTTCCCTTTATCGGGCGGGTTTCAACCATGTCCCCGTTAATTTTTAAAAACCTTTCCGGGGATGCAGAAATTACCTGCAGATCACCCGTGTCTAAATAACAGGCAAACGGCGCGGGGTTGATGCGACGTAAAATACGGTACAGTTGAAAAGGCGGGATAGCTGTGGCTGCCTTGAAGCGCTGAGAAAGGTTTACTTCGAATATATCCCCTTCAATAATATATTGCCTGGCCTTTTCCACGGCGCGAATGTATTCTTCACGGGTGAAATTACTGGTAATGGGGCCGGCCTTGAAATCAGCCCCGGGCACGCCTGGTGTAACGGGAGGATGGTCAGGAGTTATTATTCGCTTCAACTCTTCGAGGCGCCTGACAGATTTATCCCGGCCCGCCCTGCCGGTTTCGGGTAAACCGTTAGATATGATATAGGCTTTATGCTCCAGGTTATCCAGTGCAACCAGACAGTCATAAAAACCAAAACAGTACTGAGGTATACCAACATCACAAATTGCCCTGGCCGGCAACTCTTCGATATGGCGCCCCAGATCGTAGCTCAAATAACCGACGGCGCCTCCGGTAAAAGGCACCGGGAACTCTTGCGAAGGCAGCCGGTATTTTTCAAAATAGCGTTCGAGTATATCCAGGGGATCGGATAAACAGGTGTATTCCCGGGTGCTCTCAACGATATGCGTACCGTCCAGGTCTGAAGAGATCACCATGTAAGGGTCTGAGCCTGCGAACGAAAATCTTCCATGCCGATCATGCGGCAAGCTGGAATCCAGCAAAAACGGCATTCTCCTGCCGGCAAAACGCAAAAACAGCTCATCAATTGAGTCCGGGAAGGTAATTTCCTCGACAAGGGGGATGACGTTATGGGTGACGGGGTTATTCATCGGCTTCCTTTAAAATGGATTTCAGCAGTGGCATAATACATTCGGGCACTTATCTGCGTCAATTTATGAACAGTAATTGAGCAAACTCGTCGCAAATATATCTTGACACCTGCTCCGGTGATCTTTATTATTTAACCGGCTTTATTGTATACTAATATGACAATTGCAATCCGTTAAATAAAATGAAAATATCTACTAGAAGCCGTTATGGTATCCGTGCATTGATAAGCCTGGCGTTGAGCGGCGACAAAGGCCCCATTCCTCTCAAGGATATTGCCGCCAAGGATGGTATTCCGTTTATGTACCTGCAAAAGTTGGCGGCCCCCCTGGTCAGTGGGGGAATCCTGAGGGCAAGCCGTGGCATAAATGGAGGTGTATGGCTGGCAAAACCTCCGGAGGAAATTAAACTCAGCGAGGTAGTCAATATTCTGGAAGGCCCGATTATGCCGGTCGACTGCATAGCAGAGATGGAAGACTGTTTCAGAGCGCCTTATTGTGCTTCCAGGGAAATCTGGTATGAACTGAAAACAGCGATAGACAGCGTCCTGGAATCAAACACCTTAAAGGATTTGGCTGACAGGCAGGTTAAAAATGAAAGCCTGCAGGCCGATATGTACAGCATCTAAGTTCACCGCGGTTAAATATGCAAGGTACAAGATTTAGCGCCATGGAACCCGATAGCACTTTCCGGGGGATTGCGCCCGATGTTACTTTTCTTACCGGTAATACACCCATGGTACGGCTTAACCGTGTTGCCGGCAAAGACGGCGCTGAAGTTGTGGCCAAGCTGGAATATTTTAACCCGACAAGCAGTGTAAAAGACCGCACCGCCCTTGCCATGATACTCGATGCTGAAAAGAAAGGCCTTATCGGCAAAGATGCAGTGATACTCGAGCCCACCAGCGGTAATACCGGAATTGCACTGGCATCGGTCTGCGCCGTTAAGGGATACCGCCTGATTATTGTTATGCCGGACAGCATGTCGGAAGAGCGCCGCAAGCTTTTAAAGCTGCTCGGCGCAGAGCTGGTACTCACCCCTGCCAAACGGGGTATGAGAGGTTCGGTGGAAAAGGCTCTCGAGATGGCAAAAGGCAACCCGGAGTACTTCATGCCGGATCAGTTTAATAACCCCGCCAACCCTGAAGTTCACAGCGCTACCACCGGCCGGGAGATATGGCGCGACACCGAAGGTCGGGTTGATGTGCTTATTGCCGGTGTCGGAACCGGTGGAACAATTACCGGTATCGCCAGGACTCTCAAAGAACTTAAACCCGGGATTAAAGTGGTTGCCGTGGAGCCGGAGAGTTCCCCGGTTCTTTCCGGTGGAAAATCCGGCCCGCATAATATTCAGGGCATCGGGCCAGGGTTTGTTCCGTCTATTCTGGATACAATGATTCTGGATGAAGTTGTTCGCGTTGCCGATTCGAAGGCTTGTGAAATGGCTCGCCGCCTGGCGAGCGAGGAAGGCTTGCTGGCCGGTATGTCTTCAGGCGCTGCAGTTGTTGCCGCCGTAGAGGTAGCCGCCAGAGCCGAAAACCGTGGCAAGCTGGCAGTGGTGATACTGCCCGATACCGGTGAACGCTATCTTTCGACATGGGCTTCCTGATACGGGCCGGCGGAACATCAGTGGAGATATTTTGAAACGTATATATCTTGATTATGCGGCTACAACCCCCCTGCACCCGGAAGTTTTCAAAGTAATGAAGCCATACCTGCTTGAAAATTTCGGCAATCCAGCAACCCTGTATTCCTATGGACAGGAGGCCCGTCAGGCAGTAGAAAGCGCCCGGGATAAAATTGCTGGCCTCATCCACGCCAAATCCGAAGAAATCGTATTTACCGGCGGAGGAACTGAAGCCAATAATCTGGCGATTAAAGGCGTGGCGCAGGCTCTCGAGAAAAAGGGTAATCACATCATAACCTGCGCCATCGAGCACCACTCCGTGTTGGGGCCTTGCCAGGCGCTTGAAAAAAGAGGATTCGCAGTTACCTATCTGCCTGTAGATGAATACGGGCGGGTAAGCCCTGAAAGCGTTGGCAACGCCATTACCCCAAAGACCATATTGATTTCCATCATGCATGCCAACAACGAAATCGGAACCCTGCAGCCGGTAGCCGAAATCGGTCGCATTGCCCGGCAGAAGGGTATCTATTTTCATACCGATGCGGTACAAACCCTGGGACACATTCCGGTGGATGTTGATGAACTCGGCGCCGATTTGCTATCCACCTCGGCCCATAAAATATACGGTCCCAAGGGTGTGGGTGCTCTATATATTCGCGAGTGTGTAAAGCTTGCACCCTTGATAGATGGCGGGGAACAGGAAGACAGGCGCCGTGCCGGTACAGAAAACGTGCCCGGAATAATCGGTTTCGGCAGGGCTGTCGAACTGGCTGAAGTTGACATGTCAGGGGAAGCACAGCGGTTGACGGAACTGCGTGACAGGCTTATCAAAGACCTCCAGGCAACCATTGAAGACATACACCTGAACGGACATCCTTCGGCCAGGCTGCCCGGCAATGTGAATATCAGTATCAATTATGTCGAAGGTGAAGCGGTGTGCTTAAACCTGGACCTTGAAAATATTTGCGCCGCAACTGGTTCGGCCTGCACAACCGGCAGTATCGAGCCTTCTCATGTAGTGCTGGCTCTGGGTAGAAACCGGCAGCTTGCCCATGGCTCGGTTCGCTTTACCATGGGTAAATGGACTTCTGCAGTGGAGATTAACCGGGTCAAAAAAGTCCTGCCCGGCATAGTCGCCCGGCTCAGGAGTATGTCGCCTTTATACCGACAGGACCGTCATTAAACAGAAAAGGCAGGATAAGAATGGCAGGACGCTTTTCTGAATACAGTGAAAAAGTACTGAAAATATTCCGAAACCCGGCAAATGTCGGGGTTATCAATGACCCGGATGCCTGGAGTTTCATTTCCGACCCTACCCGTGGCGTGACGATGGAACTGTTTCTAAAACTGGATGGCACTATTATCTCTGATGCCAGGTTCAGGGCTTCCGGCTGCGGTGCTACGATTGCCACTACCTCGGCAATTACCGAAATGCTGAAAGGTAAAACACCGGAACAGGCGCGTGAAATCACCGATATAGACCTGGCGCAAGCCCTGGAACTTTCCGAACGGAAGCATTATGTGGCTGAGCTGGGCAGGGAATTAATTGCAGCAGCTGTAGACGATTACCGGCAACGAAACGCTTAGAAAATAACCAGGACGTTATGCCGCCGTTCTGATATTAATCCTTTACGGCACAACGTCCTGGTCTCTGAAGAGTATTTATAATTCTGAAGACGGGTCTTCCAGCAGCCGGTTTTCGGCAGAGGTGTAACCCAGTTCCTGTGCCTGGCGGTCCAGGTCTGCGGTGATGATCATCTCCAGGCCCAGGTTTATATCCTCAGCGGCTTTTCTGAGATCCACTGCCTTCAAATAGTGTTTGCACTTTTCGCAAAAATACACCCGGTACAGGCCGCTTTCATCGGTGCGGTAGGAAAGCAGTGACTGCTCGACATTATGACAGAAGGGGCAATCCATGCGCTGGAAAAGCCAGTCCGTATTGCAGCAGGAGCAAACGAGATATCGAGCACCCTTTTCCTTATCCAGGTAACTGAACGAAGGAACCGAGCCGCATACCGGGCAATGTCCACGCCGCCAGCTATGCTGGTTGAACCTTTCCTTAAAGGCTAAACCATAACCGGTCAGGAAGGGGCGCAGGGTATGATGCACGAGTGTTGCCAGCGCCTGCGGTTCAAGTGCGGTTTTTTCAGTAGCTGAATCGAGAATATTACCATCCAGCCATGACTGGGCAATTTCAGCACTAAATGCGGGCAAATCCACATCTGAAATGCTGGTAAAACCGGGCAATATATCGGAATAATCGCCAAACAAATTTGCCAGTTTATTAAAAATACTGCTGGCATAATTCCAGTCGATATCCGTTTCATGCATTTTAATCAGCACTGTACCGTCAAGAATTCGCTGGTTTAGTTCTTCCTGGCTTAAGCCTATTGCCGGTACGCCGGAGCGCTCTTCAGCTTCCACCTGGATCTGCAAAAGCTTCAGGTAGAAGTCAAAAAACCGGGAAGAGTGGGCTGACTCACCAGCCCACTCTTCCAAACCCTTCAGTATTTTTGTGGTTGTATCGTTTAGCTCAGGTTTATACAAAACTCGTCTTTATCTCCTATGCCTGCCCTGCAATGAGCAGCAGTGCTCTGATAAGCAGTCCGCCGAGGACCACCAGCCCGGCAGAAGAAAAGGTGATGGCCGCCAGGATTCCACTGGAGAAATCCCTCTTCCAGTTCATTGCCAGCAGAATCAAAGGAGCGATAAGCCCGGCGGCGATAAGCCCGACCCAGAACCAGAGGGAAAGCGCTCCACCGGTCAGAAGTCTCAGCCCTTCGGTGGCTGCAGGCGAGCCGCTGGCTGAAAGCCAGAGGATGAAAGTTGCCAGGACAACCAGTTCGACCAGAATAACAACTACCAGAGACTTGGCCATCTTGCTTATGGCAGCAGAATCAATCTGCCAGCCGGAAGCATCGAAGAACTGTTCGATAAACCAGTTCCATGCCCGGTTGCCGGTACCGTTTAGCCAGTTGACCAACAGAGATACCACGATCAGCCAGGCAACACCGGATGCAACCGCAGATACTACAAATACAGCTGGCAACAGCGGTGTGATGGCCCAGAAGGGCTCACTGCTGGCCGAAATCAAAACACCCGTGTAGGTCATAAGCAGTATCGACAGAACAAAACCGACCCATGAAAGAACGTTGGTAGCTTTGTCTGCAAAGCTCTTAAACCCGCGAGCGTAGTGGCTGATAATCCAGAGAACCAGCATTATACCGGCTACCGTGAGCCAGCCGGAAAGTATCCAGCCGCCCAGCGAAAGTACCGATTCCGGCCGGACGGTAACGAACATATGCCAGAACCAGAGGATGTTACCAAGATGTGAAAGCAGCAGGGCTACCCCGACCAGTGCCAGGATAATACCGGTACAAACTGCCAGCTTGAAAAGGTTCTTGAGCCTGCCTCCGCTGAATTTATCAGCCAGGAAAGCAGTCAGGAAGGCGCCGCCGGCCATACCGGCAGCCCACAGGTCAATCCAAAGGGTTACTCCCCATTCCATTCCGCCAATATTCATTAAGCACCCCCTTTCTTGCCGGACCCACCGGCAAGTTCTTGCTTGCGTTTAAATACCAGCCAGAACGGCAGAGCGGTAAGGACGCCGGCGGTCACCAGGCCGGAGAGCCATTTGCCGACTACGTCGGCGGTGGCAACCTTGGGGTCGTCCGGTAAACCATATACTGCGCTGGGTGAATCGTCCAGAACGTACATTACGTGCAGGCCGCCCAGCTCGTTTTCACCGTAGAGATAGGCATTGGGGTAGCCGTTGGCCTTCAACTTGTCAACCTGGGCACGCCCGGCTGACACCAGTTCGTCCCGGTCACCGAAGGCCAGAGCCCCGGTGGGGCAAGTGCTGACACAGGCGGGTTTCAGGCCTTCATCCAACCGGTTGTAGCCCACTGAGGTACAGGCACTGCATTTCATAGCCAGCCCGGCATGATGGTCTATATGCGGCACATGGAACGGGCATGCCTGGGTACAGGTACCGCAGCCTATGCACCATTCCTGGTCTATGTGCACGAAACCATCTTCGGTTTTGAAGATTGCGCCAACAGGACAAACCACGGCGCAGCTGGCCTCTTCACAATGGAGACAGGCACGGCGCAGGAAAAGCCAGTCGAACTTGCCGTTTCGCTCAGTTTCTATGAAGCGCATTTTCAGCCAGGTTTCAGCAGAAAGTTCTTTCGGATTTTCGTAAGAACCCCAGTTGCTGGTTTCCTCAGCTTTGTGTTCGTTCCACTGCTTACAGGCTACCTGACAACCTCGGCAGGCTGTGCATTTGGTGAGGTCAAAAAGTATTGCCTTACTCATTAGTCTACCCTCCTTACGCTGCACAGGAAAGTCTTGTATTCCGGAATGGTCGTATTAGCATCGCCGACATGCGGAGTGAGCATATTGGCTGAGTCGCCGTTATTCATTCCCGCGTACCCCCAGTGCCAGGGGAGGCCTACCTGGTGAACGGTTTTGCCGTTCACGGTAAGCGGTTTGAAGCGTTTGGTAACGACTGCCACTGCTCTTACTTCGCCCCGGGCGGAACTGACGACAACTTTATCTCCATTATTAATGCCTTTTTGTTCTGCCAGTTCCTCATCCATTTCGGCATACATATCCGGCATGAGTTCATTCAGCCATGGCAGGTTCCGGGTCATAATGCCGGTTTGCCAGTGTTCGGTGCACCGGTAGGTGGTAGCTACATAGGGGAATTCATCGGGCGTGCCCTGTTCGTTCATCCACTTGCCGATAAAGGCGCACGGATTGTTTTTCTGGCTGGACATGATATTGTTGTCCAACGGGCTTTCCCAGGGTTCGTATACCTCGGGTAGAGGCCCTTCGGCCAGGCCGTAGCCCCATATACGGGCAACACCCTCCGGTTTCATTATGAAAGGCAGGTACTTGGACCCACTCTCGGCCAGGTTGATGGGAGCCCAGCCGCCGTCGGGAACATCGCCGGCCCATTTGGATTCCTGGGCGTTCCAGGCTATTACCGGATGCTGACTGTCCCAGGGGTTCCCATCCAGGTCTACCGAAGCACGGTTGTAGATAATGCGGCGATTGACCGGCCAGCACCAGGACCAGCCGGAGTACAGGCCGATCTGCTGTGGATGGCTGTCGACTGGGTTGCGGGCGGCGCATTTGTTACCGGCTTCTTCTGTGTACTGGTTGCAGTACAGCCAGTTGCCCGAAGTTGTGGAGCCGTCATCCTTGAGAGCAGCGAAGCTGGCCATGAGTTTGCCGGTGGCCAGGTCGTAACCGTTGACTTCCCTGGCAATCTGGTCGGCAGTCACGTGTTCATAATCCCAGGTGAGGTTAATGATACCGTCACGGCCGGGGGCATTGCTGTCTGCTTCGTAGAGCTTCTTTATTTTGGCCATTAGTTCGGCAATGATTTCGAGGTCGGGCATGGCTTCGCCGGCGGGTTCGACTGCCTTGTAGCGCCATTGCGCCCAGCGGCCGGAGTTGGAGATACTGCCCTCTTTTTCGTAGGAACAAGCTGCAGGCAGCATGAATACTTCTGTTTTAATGCTGGCCGGGTCAACTCCGGGCCGCTTCCAGAAAATGGCGGTTTCGTTTTCCCAGATATCGACCGAGACCATCCAGTCCAGTTTAGCCAGGGCTTCCCGGGCACCGTTGGCGTTCGGGCCGCCGGCTGCGGGGTTCTGGCCCCAGACCCATAAACCCTTAATAATATCAGTGCCTATGGCTTCGATGAGGCCGATATGAGTGTTGTTGACGCCGGGTTTCTTTTTGGGCAGCCAGTGGAAACCGAATTCGTTATCCGGAGTGGCGGCATCGCCGTACCATGCCTTGAGCAGACTGACGATGTATTTGCGGGCATTCTGCCACCAGTTGGCGCTTTTATCGCCGGCTAGCCCTTCAGGTATTATGGTGGCTGCCGGATGCTTGCCGCCTCTCCTCAGATATGTATCTATATCGGTATCGCCCTCTGCCGGCACGTTAAGATAGCCGGGAAGGATGTGCTCCAACAGGCACATATCGGTCGAGCCCTGTACGTTGGAAGTGCCGCGAAGAGCGTTGATGCCGCCGCCGGCAACGCCCATGTTGGCCAGCAGGAGCTGGAGAACAGCATAACCGCGGATGTTCTGTACACCGTAGGTATGCTGGGTAGCCCCCATAGCGTAGCAGATAGTACCGGCCTTGCCTTTTTTGCCGGTTTCGGCATAGGCCTGGCATACGCTGAGGAAATCGTCCTTGGGGGTACCGGTTATATTGCTGACGGTATCTGCGTTATAACGCGAATAATGCTTCTTCATAAGCTGGAAAACGCAGTTGGGGTCTTTCAGCGTCGTGTCTGTGGTGGGGGTGCTCCCATCGGCGTATTTCCAGGTGGCTTTCGATGCTCCCGTATATGCGCCGTTGTAGGCCTTCTGTTCTATTTCGCCGAACAACCCGTCTTCGAATTCAAAGTTCGGGTTGATTATGAAACCGGCATTCGTATACTGGGTAATGTAGTCCATGTTGTAGTTACCCGGGTTCTGCTCGATGTCGTTGATGACGTAGTTTATCATTCCGCCGATAAAAGCTATGTCGGTTCCTGAACGCATCGGTGCATAGATATCCGCCTTGGAAGATGTGCGGGTAAAGCGGGGATCCACACTTATTAGTTTGGCACCTCTTTCCTTGGCCTGGGTAATCCACTTGAAGGAAATCGGGTGGTTTTCAGCTGCGTTGGAGCCGATAATGAATACGCAGTCAGAATTCCTGAGGTCTATCCAGTGGTTGGTCATTGCTCCTCTACCGAACGACTCTGCCAGAGCCGCAACTGTAGCGGAGTGTCATATGCGGGCACAGTGCTCGAGGTAGACCACACCCAGAGCCCGGTTCATCTTGGAAAGCAGGTAACACTCTTCGTTGTCAAGCTCTCCGCCACCGAATGAAGCCAGTCCGTCCGTGCGGCCGGCTGATGCCACCCAGGTACTGTCCCGGGTAGCCTTGGCCCGTTCGGCTATGGTGTCCAGCATCCAATCCCAGGATTTCTCTTCCCACTCGGTTGAGTTGGGCGCTCTGTAAAGAGGCTTGGTCAACCTGTATGGATTAGGCTCGCCATCCAGCTGGTGGATCTGGGACATGGCCAGGCCTTTGGGGCACAGGGCCCCTTCGTTAATCGGGTGGTCCGGATCTCCTTCAATCTTGACGATGCCGTCTTCGTAGACTGATACAATTGCACCACAGCCTACACTGCAATAGCAGCAGATCGTTGTCGATTCCTTGACCTTTTGCTGAAGCGGTACTTTTTTCAGCGATCTGGCCATAATAGCCTTTTCGTCAAGGCTATTGAACAGGAACAACCCGCCCAAGGTTGCGCCGGAAGCTTTAAGAAAACTCCTTCGGCTAATCTCCATAAATTCTACCCCCTTTTATGGTAAATATTTTGGGCTAAAAAAATGGTTGCCTGTAAAAGCAACCACACTTAAAATTGAATTAAACAACTAACTGCCACAGGAATCACGTTTTCCCTGCAGGAAATTAAGGTATTAATAAGCCAGTTCCTCACTCGTAATAACGCAACAAACCCTTTGAAATCTCCTTTCCTTAAAAAGGCAGGCATAGCTGTTTCCGGCTACACCCTCGGGGCTTTTCGGCCCGCCGGCCAGATTCCATGTCCCCGCAGGGGTTTAGGAGCTTCTGGCTCGGAGTCAAGAGGAAGTGTATATTTTCCAAAAATATTTGTCAAGTTGATTTACGATGAACAGTATCATATATGATTATACCCTGAAAAAGACAAAATGTGAATTGCCATGCATCCGGCAAAATGCTAGACTGCCTGTTTCAGATGGAACTATTTATCAGAAATGCCGGTTTTGAGCAGTTGACCCGACTCTGGCAACAGAAGCAGGGAAACATTGTCTGGCAGTGCCTGTTCGTGCTGCCGCCATGGCTGGAAACATGGTGGCAGGTTTTCGGAAGTAATTACCAGCCATACTTGAAAATCGTCTACTCCCGGCAGGAGCCGGTGGGTATTGTGCCGTTGAAAATCTCCGGAAATACAGTTACTTTCATGGGCAGCGAGAACATCTGCGATTACCAGGATTTCATTATAAAGGAAGGGTGCAGCAGCAGTTTTTTTACCCTGTTGCTGGATGAACTCAGAGACGACGGGTTCGAGCGGCTGGAACTCAGGCACGTAAGGCCTGAATCAGCAGTGATGAAGGGCCTCGTTCCGGTGGCCCGTGCCAGGGGCCTTGAGATTAAAATCGAGCAAGAGGCATGCTCACTTGAAATCGCCCTGCCTGCCAGCTTCGAAAGCTACCTGGGGTTGCTTGAAAAAAAGCAGCGCCATGAACTCAGGCGGAAGTTGCGCCGGCTGACCGGCGCCGGCGAACCGTCTTTCTCTTTCACTGACCCCGAGGGCGGCAATACCTGCCGCCTCGAACAGTTTTTAACCCTTTTTCGTTTGAATGATGCCAAGACCGGCTTCATGACACCAACCATGGAACAGTTTTTTCGTTTGATGGTGCAGCGGCTGGCGGCAGAGCGGTTGCTGCGTTTCGGCTGCCTCAGGTTAGACGGCCGCGAGGTAGCCATAGTATTCGTTTTTGATTATAATAACACCATATACCTTTACAACAGCGCTTACGATCCGGCTTTCGGCAACATCAGCCCGGGTTTGATGAGCAAAGCCCTGGCTATTAAAGAAGCTATCCGGATGAACCGCCGGTGCTGGGATTTTCTCAAAGGCGAGGAACCTTACAAACGGCATCTGGGCGGGGAGAAGGTCAGCCTTTACGGAGTAGACATAGAGATCGGTTAATTTATGATATATGAAGTTATCTCCAATGAAAAACCACGGGTTGCCTTTATAAGTTTGCACAGTTGCCCGCTTGGCAACCTGGGTGCCAAGGATACCGGCGGCATGAGCGTATATATACGAGAGGTTGCCGTTCAACTTGCCGGCATGGGTTACCAGGTCGATATCTTTACACGCAAACATGAGCCCCATGGCGGCGGCATCATACAACTGGCCCGGGGGGCGCGACTCATTCACCTGGATGCTGGAGAGCAGCGGGAAACCACCGAAAAAATTTCACTCTATCCACATATCGACACTTTCATTGAAGAGATAAAAAAGTTTGCCTGTTCGCAGAACGCGCGATACGGGCTTGTGTTCAGCCACTACTGGCTGTCCGGCGTGGCCGGCGGGCAACTGGCACGCGACTGGGGTGTCGGCCATATGGTTATGTTTCATACCCTGGCAGCCGTAAAAAACAAGCTGGGTGTAGGCAAACCCGAGCCGCAATTACGCTTGAGGGGAGAAAGAGCGGTTGTTCAAGGCTGTCAACGGATAATTACCGCCACCCGGCGTGAAAAACAGAGTATCAGCCTGCTGTATGATACGCCTCCGGAAAAAATCAGTATTGTCACTTGCGGGGTAAACATGGATTTATTCAAACCCCGTCAGGACGGGCAATTGAAAAAAGAACTGGCTGTGGATAACGGCAGAATCATATTATATGTAGGGCGGATAGAACCTTTGAAAGGTCCGCATTTACTGCTCGAAGCTCTGGCCTTGTTAAAGCACCGTCAGGACTGGCACTGCCTCATCGCGGGTGGAGACCAGTCAAGTAATGAAGAAATCAGGCGACTGAAGGAACGGGCTATGCGGTCAGGTATCGGAGAGCGGCTTATTTTTGCCGGGTTGGTATCGCAAGAAAAACTGCCGGCTTATTATTCGGCGGCCGACTTACTGGTGGTTCCTTCCTACTACGAGAGTTTCGGACTGGTTGCTCTGGAGGCACTGGCTTGCGGATGTCCGGTGGTTGCCAGTGATGTCGGGGATCTTAAAAATATTATTATCCCCGGTATGTCCGGGGATATTGTCGAAAAACTGAACGCCGCCAGCCTGGCCGCAAACATAGACAAGTGGATAAGCCATCCGGCAAGAACTGCTGAAGAAGCTCAGGCTGTACGCCGGACCATAGAACGGTTCGGATGGGATAATGTAGCAGCTGGACTGGCCAAAGAAATCGACTCTTTGTGCCCGCAGGCTACCGGGGCGGTTTAGTTTGTCGAGCAGAGCGATCGAACTCATGGTTGTAGCGCCCCACCCGGACGATGCCGAGTTTGGTATCGCCGGAACAGTAGCCAGGCTTGCCTCCGCCGGCAAAGAGGTAGTATATGTCATCGCCACCGGGGGTGAAAAAGGAACCGATGACCCGTTAGCTAATCCTGATGATATAAAAGCCATTCGCAGAGCCGAACAACTGGCTGCAGCTTCCGTTCTGGGTGTCAGTGAGGTGCGCTTTCTGGATTTTGCCGATGGCGGCCTAGAAGACAGTTATCACTGCCGCCTGGCAATCACGCGGGAAATCCGTCGTTTCAAACCCAGAGTGGTTGCTTCAACGGATCCGTATCGGCGTTATATGTGGCACCGGGATCACCGCATTATCGGGCAGGTGGTGGCCGACGCTGTCTATCCTTTCGCCCGCAACTGGCCGGCTTTTCCGGAACTGATAAAGGAGAATCTGGCGCCTCACACCGTGAGCCGGATGCTGTTCTGGGGTTGCGAAGAACCCAATCATTTTGAAGATATCACCCCGGTATTCGATACTAAACTGAAGGCTTTAAGGTGCCATCGCAGCCAGATAGGCATGCACGGTGATAACAACCTTGAAACATGGCTGCGCCAGCGGGCCGCAGATATGGCCAGAGGCCAGGATTACGAACTGGCTGAGGCTTTTCGATGCATCGACGTCAACTGGTAATATCTTGACAGGCCTGCCGGTTAATGCTAATTTGACACCTGTTTTTTAAAAGGAAGCGTTATCGATGGAAAAGAACGAACAAAAACAACTGCTTTCAGGTAACGAAGCCATTGCTTTGGGAGCCTGCCACGCCGGGCTGAAAGTAGCCGCTGCCTATCCGGGAACACCCAGTACTGAAATCCTGGAAAATATTGCCCGTTACGAGGGGGTATATGCCGAGTGGTCCACCAATGAGAAAGTCGCTCTCGAAGTAGCTATGGGTGCTTCGTATACCGGAGTTCGCTCGCTGGCAGCTATGAAACACGTCGGTTTGAATGTCGCTGCCGACCCTTTGCTGTCGGCTTCAATTACCGGAATAAAGGGCGGCCTGGTAATCGTAAGCGCGGATGACCCCGGTATGCACAGCTCGCAAAATGAACAGGACAACCGCCACTATGCCCGGCTGGCTAAAATACCCGCCGTAGAACCGTTCGACAGCCAGTCTGCATACGATTTTATTTTATATGCTTTCGAATTAAGCGAAGCTTTCGATACCCCGGTCCTCTTTCGTTCGACTACCCGAATATCCCATTCAAAATCGGTGGTATTGAGCCGTTCACCGCTTGAGATCCAGCCGGTAAGCGGGTTTACCTGTGATCCGGCCAAGTGGGTGATGCTGCCGGCATATGCCCGGGAGCGTCATATTGCCATCGAGGCCAGAATGGACCGGCTCAGGCAGTACGCTGAAACCAGTCCCTTGAACGCACGGTTCGATGGGGATAAATCTCTGGGTATTATTACCAGCGGCATTGCCTTTCAATATGTCAGGGAAGTATTTCCAGACGCTTCAATATTAAGGCTGGGCCTCACTTATCCACTGCCTGAAAAGCTCATCCGGGAGTTCGCCTCCGGTGTCGAACGGGTTATTGTAATTGAAGAACTGGACCCTTTTATTGAAGAAATCATCGCCTCCATGGGCATTAAAGCTGCCGGCAAGGCTTTCATTCCGCTTACCGGCGAGCTTTCACCCCAGGTTGTTGCCGGAGCTGCATTGCAGTACGGTTTGACTGCAGCACGTAGCGACGAATCCGAAGATTGCATGGAAGAACTGCCCCCCAGGCCGCCGTCATTATGCCCCGGCTGCCCGCATCGCGGGCTCTTTTATGAGCTCAGCCGGAACCAGAGGCGGATAAGCCGGTTGGCCGGCAAGGGCGGTACTTCTTCCGGCAGCGGCCTGATTGTTACCGGAGATATCGGCTGTTACACCCTTGGGGCTTATCCGCCTCTGAACGCCATGGATACCTGTGCCTGCATGGGTGCCGGCATCGGTCAGGCCCTTGGTATGGAAAAGGCGGGTATCAGAGACAGGCTGGTAGCGGTTATCGGTGACTCCACTTTCATGCATTCCGGGCTTACCCCTTTGGCCAATGCTGTGTACAACCAGAGCCAGATTACCATTATTATCCTCGACAACATGACCACAGCCATGACAGGCCACCAGGGGCATCCGGCTACCGGTATTTCAGCCAGGGGGACAAAAACCCGGTCAGTAAGCCTGGAAAGTATAGTACGGGGTATGGGGGTCGAAAACGTCAAGGTTGTGGATGCCTTTAAAATTAAAGAACTCAACAGTTCCCTCAAGGCGGCAATCGAATCCACCCAGCTGCATGTGCTTATTGTACGCGGCGATTGTGCGCCGACACGGCCGCGTTCCAGGGTCACCCGGGTGGTAGAACAGGAAAAATGCATTCACTGTGATATGTGTTTGAAACTTGCCTGCCCGGCAATTCAACAAACGGAAGGCAAGATTACGATAGATGCGAATTTGTGCGCCGGGGATAACTGCGGTTTGTGCCAGCAGATATGTCCCGTCGGAGCGATAACGGTACTCGGGAAGGCGGTGGAAGAATAATGCCAAAAATCGATATTCTGATTACCGGTATCGGCGGGCAGGGAATTATTATGGCCAGTGATGTGCTGGCCCAGGCGGGTATGCTCGATGGTTACGATGTCAAAAAGACCGACAGTATCGGCATGGCTCAACGGGGTGGCAGCGTAGTCAGCCATATACGGCTGGGAGAAAAGGTATATTCCCCCCTTATTTCTCCGGGGGAAGCCGATATATTATTTGCCATGGAAAAACTTGAAGCCGCCCGCACCAGTAAATTCTTACGAAAAGGTGGAGTGGCTCTGCTGAGCCGATACAGCTCTCCACCTGTTTCCCTGATCGGCGGCCGGTACAGGTATCCTTCGGATGAGGTGATATTGAATTGCCTGAACCGGCGCACCGAAAAAGTATACCTTATCGACGGCCTGGCGAAAGTTGCCGGACTGGGCAACATAAAGACATTGAATGTATTCCTGCTCGGAGCGCTTTCCGGTTTATTGCCCCTGAGCAGGCAAGCATGGCATGCCAGCCTTAAAAATACTCTACCCGAAAAAATATTAAACATCAACCTGGAAGCTTTTGATCTGGGCATACAGGAGATTGCCGGTGGCACTCTCAAATAGAACTCTTGCCGGGATGAAGCAGAGTTCCTGGATACGCCAGATGTTCGAAGCCGGCGAGAAGCTTAAAGCCAGCCTCGGGCCCGGTAACGTATTTGATCTGTCTCTGGGCAACCCGGTAGCCGAGCCGCCGGCGCCGGTGGCAGAGGCGTTGCTGAACCTGGCTGAAAAGCCTCTGCCCGGTATGCACCGGTATATGCCCAACGCCGGTTATACCCATACAAGGAACGCCGTTGCCGGAGCTTTAAGCCGGGAACTGGGTATGGCTTTCGGCGGTGAAGACATCGTTATGACCTGTGGTGCCGCCGGGGCGATCAACGTTGCTCTGAAAGCTGTCCTGGAAACCGGGGAAGAAGTTGTTGTGTTGTGTCCATATTTTCCGGAGTATGTAAGCTACATCGAAAACCATGGTGGAGCCGTCAGGAAAGTACCGGCCGGTAAACATTTCCTCCCCGAACCGGACAGTCTGGAAAACTCGATCGGCGCCGGCACCAGGGCGGTAATTATCAATTCCCCCAACAACCCCACCGGTATCATGTATGACGACAGCTTTCTGGCGGCTTTAGGCAAGTTATTAATTCGGAAAAGCCGGCAATACGGGCGACCGATATATCTGATCAGCGATGAACCTTACCGCAGAATCCTGTATGACGGGATTAATTTTGCCTCACCTGCCAAACATTATACACACTCGATTATTACCAGTTCCTTTTCCAAGGATCTGGCCCTGCCGGGTGAACGTATCGGCTACCTGGCGGTAAATCCCGTCATGGAAGGCAAGACGGAGATGGTGAACGGTTTCATATACTGCAACCGCATTCTGGGTTTTGTAAATGCGCCCGCCATGATGCAGCATCTGGTGAGCGCCCTGCAGCAGATGAGCGTATGTGTAGCCGGTTATCAGCGCAAGCGGGATTTTCTATACCACGGTCTGCGAAGCATGGGTTTTAACGTGGTCAAACCGGCCGGGGCTTTTTACATGTTTCCCCAAATCGGCGATGGAGATGATATAGGATTTGTCGGTAAGCTGATGGATTATGGAGTTCTAGCCGTACCCGGGAGCGGTTTTGGTGCTCCGGGGCATATACGCCTGTCATATTGTGTCGAGGATGAAGTTCTGGAAGGAGCGCTTCGGGGAATTAAGAAAGCTGTGGGGTAAGTATGGAAACGGGGAACGAAATACTGCAAAACATAAACCTGCTTAAAAGCCGGGTGGAACCGGCAGTACGTTTGATGGATATGCGACTTGAGGCGCTCGAACCCGGATATGCGCGGGTGCTGATGAGGATTAAACCGGAGCACCTTAATTTCCACGGCATGGCTTTCGGCGGCATCATAATGTCGTTGGCCGATCATGCCTTCGGGTATGCTGCCAACACCCTGGCTTATCCCAGCGTTGCCAGCCAGTTTAACATGCATTTTCTGGAGGGCGCACGGGAGGGTGAAACCCTGGCAGCTGAATGCCGGGTGGTAAAAAACGGACGCCGGATCAGTGTTTCGGATATAAGAGTGACCAACGAACAGGGAAAGCTGATTGCACTGGCCACCGGCACCACGGTTCCGGTTCGCTCCCGCCCGGGTTCCGGTGAACCGGTAAATAAACCTGCCGGGGAATAAAAAAGTTGACGAATTATTATGCTTGTGGTAATCTCTCCCAGTTTTGTAATTAAATGCAGGCTAATGAATACTAATACTGTCGATATCAAGGGAAAATTCTGCTTCATCTTTACCGTGCGCACACGGTGCGCCGGGGGTTTGTCTGTAATGCAGGTATAAAAATTTAACCTGAGTATGGTTGAGATAGTAACCTCCCCGGCAAGGGAGGTTTCTTTATATCCGGAAGAAATATGATCGAAACAACGGCTGATACAATACCGGGACTTGTAGTAAAGAACTGCCGTAACTGGCCGGACAGACCGGCTATGTGCATGAAGCGGTTCGGCATCTGGCAGCGTTACAGCTGGCGGGAATATTTCGAAAAGATCAAATATTTTTCTCTGGGCATGGTTAAGCTCGGGCTGAAAGCCGGTGACGTAGTCTGCATAATTGGAGACAATGAACCGGAATGGTTCTGGGGGGAAATCGCGGTACAGTCCGCCGGAGGTGTAGCCACTGGCAGTTTTGTCGATTCGATTCCTTCCGAATTAAAATATATCATGACCCATTCAGGGGCCAGTTTCGCCATCGCCAACGACCAGGAACAGGTGGATAAGTTTCTACAAATAAAACCGGAGCTGCCTTTGCTGAAGAAGGTCGTTTACTGGGATCCCAAAGGGCTCAAGAATTATGACGATCCACTGCTGATAGGTTTTAACGAGGTAATCAGCCTGGGGCGGGAGTACGATGAACAAATGCCCGGGGTGTTCGAAGAGCTTGTAACCGCTGCCAGGGCTGACGATACGGCTTTCGTTTATTACACTTCGGGTACTACCGGCCTGCCGAAAGGGGCTATGCTTAATCACCGGGCCTTAATACGCACAGCCGAAAGTTTCATCAGCCGGTACCCGCTGTCCGAGACAGACGATCTTATTTCCAACTTTCCGGCTGCCTGGGTGGGGGACAGCTATTTTTCCACCATCCCGCATTTACTTACCGGTGCCCGCTTGAACTTTCCTGAAGAACCGGAAACCATTGCCGAAGATACCCGTGAAGTAGGCCCCAACTTTGTTATCTATGGTCCCAGGCAGTGGGAAGGGCTGGCCAGCGAAATCCAGGTAAAGATGATGGATGCCGCCTGGCTGAAAAAACTTGCCTATAATTTGTTTATGCCGGTCGGGTATAAGATGGCCGATATGAAACTGGCCGGAAAACAACCCCGGCTGGCATGGCGTATTCTCTACAGGATCGCTGATATTCTGCTTTTTCATCCACTTAAAGATAAACTGGGGCTCTCCAGGGTACGTTTTGCCGTAACAGGTTCATCGGTGCTCAGCCTGGACACCTTCAGGTTGATTCATGCCATTGGTGTTGAGCTGCGGCAGAACTACGCCAGCACCGAGTCGGGCTATATTTCATCGCACGGGGAAGGTGAAATCCGTTTTGAAAGTGTGGGACGGCCTGCCCGGGGAGTTGAGGTCAGGCTGATGGAATCGGGCGAACTCTGGGTTCGCAGTGACTGCATGTTCAGCGGGTATCTGGCCAACCCCGAAAAGACTCGCCAGACACTGGTTGGCGGCTGGTGCCGGACCGGAGATGCGGTGAATATCGACAGCGATGGACATATCCTGTTTCTTGACCGGCTGGAACACATGGGTGAATTGAAAGGCGGCGCCAGGTACGCTCCACAGTACATCGAGGGTCGTCTGCGTTTTTCGCCCTATATTAAAGATGCCATGGTGATAGGCGGCCCCGACAGGGAGTATGTTACCGCTATTGTGAATATGGATTTTGCCATGGTCGGCAAGTGGGCGGAAAGAAAGCATATCGCCTATACCACCTTCGTCGACCTTTCGCAGAGAGACGAAGTGGCCGAACTGATTTGTAAAGACCTCGAAAGGGTAAACGGGTATCTGCCTGATCATGCCAGGGTAAGGAAATATGTTCTCATGCACAAGGAATTTGATGCTGATGAAGCCGAGCTTACCCGCACCCGGAAACTCAGGCGCGAGTACATGGCTCAGCGTTACCGAGACCTTATCGACAGCATGTACGGAGACAGAGACGATGTGAAAATCGAGACCCAGGTAACTTACCGGGACGGGCGCCAGGGACAGGTAGGCACCGTTATCAAGGTAAGGACTGTCGGGGAGGCTTAAGAAGTGTCTGAACTGCTGCAATACGTAATAACGGGCGTAACCGTGGGCATGGTATACTCGCTTATAGCCTTAAGCTTTGTGCTGATCTGGAAATCAAGCGGGGTCGCCAATCTGGCTCTGGGCCAGATGGTGCTCGTGTTCAGCTGGTTTACCTACGGGATGCTTGTCCAGGCGGGCCTGCCCCTGTGGCTGGGGCTGGGGCTGGTGGTGTTGTTCTCTCTGGGCATGGGCTGGCTCATTGAAAGGGCAGCCCTCAGGCCGCTTATTGGCCAGCCGATACTTTCATTGATTGCGGTTACCCTGGGCCTGGCTTTCTTTATCGAGGGGCTGGTGAGTTTCATCTGGCCGCGGAGCGTTGCCGCTCTGCCGAGGATATTCCCCGAGGACGTCATACATATCGGCACCGCCGTCGTTTCCCAGGAATACCTGTGGGCGGCAGGGATTTCACTGATGTTGTTTGCCGTTCTCAGTTTTTATTTCAAGTACAGCCGCATGGGTATAGCCATGCGGGCTACTGCGGACGACCAGCTGGCGGTACAGGCCTGCGGCGTCCCGGTAACCAGGATATTCTCGCGCAGCTGGATGTTTGCCGCTGTGCTGGCCGCCGTAGGAGGCGTGCTGATGGCCTCGATCGGCGGGATAACCCACGGTTTGGTGGAAACCGGTTTAAAATCCTTTTCGGTAGTAATTCTTGGAGGGCTCAATTCATTCCTTGGCGCTATTCTGGCCGGTCCCATAATAGGCCTGGCGGAGAATGTGGGAGGCGGCTATCTGACGCCGCTGACATGGCCCGGAGTCAAGGAAGTAATTCCGTTTATCATAATTGTTATTGTCATGTTCGTTAAACCATACGGTTTGTTCGGCGAAGAGAGGATCGAGAGGATTTAATATGGATTTGCCTGCCGGTATACGCAATTTTACCTATGCCCAGGACATGGCCATTTTCCGTACACGCTGGCAGTGGGTGATGCTGGTCGTTTTTATCCTGGCTCTGTTCTCTGCGCCCTTGCTGCTGAATAACTACTGGCTGGGTATAGCCAACCTTATTGGCATCAGTGTTATCGCGGCAACCGGGCTCAATATTCTTATCGGTTACTGCGGGCAGTTGTCACTGGGGCATGCCGGCTTCATAGCGGTGGGCGCTTATGCTTACGCCATAATGGTAAGCCGTTTTGAATGGCCTTTTCTGGCGGCCATGGTGTTTGCCGGAGTCGTGGCTGGTTTGACCGGGTTGCTGTTTGGTATACCTTCGGTGCGGGTCAAAGGGTTTTACCTGGCGATAAGTACCATTGCCGCCCACTTCATTATTATATGGGTGATTAACCAGTGGAGCTCTCTGACCGGCGGCTACAATGGAATTGGTGTGCCGGCAGCCAACCTGTTCGGCGTTTCTTTTGCCGGCCAGAAAAACCAATTCTATCTTATTTTTGTTATTACAGTCATCGTCATTTTTATGGCTAAAAACATAGCCCGTACCCGGCTCGGCCGGGCATTCGTGGCCGTCAGAGACAATGACCTGGCCGCAGAAGTGATGGGAATCAATCTGTTCCGTTACAAGCTGCTGGCCTTTTTTATCGGCTGCTTTCTGGCTGGTATTGCCGGTTCTTTGATGGCCAACTGGATTGGCTACCTGAATGCTGAAAATTTTACCCTCAACGAGTCCATTCTTTACATCGGCATGATAATAATCGGCGGCCTGGGGACAACGATCGGCCCGATTCTGGGGGTCGTCTTTATCAGGCTCCTTCAGGAAGGGGTCAACAGCATTTCGCCGCTGGTGGAGGGCTGGATTCCCGCCCTTCCGTCAGGGTTTACCGCGGGCCTGGGGCCGATGGTTTTCGGCCTGGTTATCGTGCTCTTTCTCATACTGGAACCACGCGGGCTGGCACACCGCTGGAATTTGTTCAAGGCAAGTTACCGGCTTTGGCCTTTTTCATACTAGGAGCAGGAGGTGGTAGAGTGAATGACAGTTGAAGATGACTTTATTAGCAGGCCCGGCTTAATTAAATTAAAGAAAATTAGGGGGTTCCAAACATGGGGTCTACGGGTAAATTGAAAAAACTATCACTGGTTCTGGCATCGCTGCTGATACTGGTTACGCCGCTGCTGGTTTCCGGCTGTGGTCAGGCTGAGGCGTCCTTGAAAGTGGGTTTGAGCATACCGTTCACCGGTCCGGCTGCCGAAAAAGGCAGGCCAATGGGTGACGGGGTTCTCGATTGTATCAAGTACATCAACGAAGAAATGGGCGGCATCGAAGGCATTCCTATCGAGGCTGTCTGGCGGGATACGCAGTATGACTCCGCCAGGGCGGCTAACTTTGTCAATGAATTCATGGATAAGGGCTGCCTGTTCTTTACAACCTGTGCTTCAAAGGAAATGGCGGCATCCATGGAAATCGCAAATCGAAACGATTTTCCGGGTTTTACCGTCTTCAGTTCCCCGGTTTGCATTCATCCACCTGAACATATTTATGCCCAGATGCCGGATTATGGTGATTCCTGGGCGGCCTTTGCCAAATATTACATGGAAAATATCTGGGAAGGAGCCGGTAAACCCAGGATGGCCTTGCACCTTTTGAATAATCCTACCGGATCAGGCGCCAGCGATGCCGCCAGGGCTCTGGCGGATGAACTCGGCATTGAAATAGTAGCCACAGAAGAACATGCCGCCACTACCCTTTCAGAGATCGAGAGCCTGTCTCGTATCAAGGCAGCCAATCCGGATGTACTTTTCATTTCCTCTACTCCTCAGCCTACTTCAATTATCCTTAAGAACGCCAGAGAACTGGGTATAACACCCGGCGTTACAGTTGGTTGCGGTCATGCTTCGTTTACGCAGGCTTTAATTGACCTGTCCGGCAATGCCGCTGAAGGGGTATACGGTGTTTTCCCGACCGTCAACTGGGGGGACGATGTAGAGGCCATGGAAAAGATGACCGAATATTGCCTTGAATATCACCCGGATGATTACGGCAATATGGATTACATTACCTGCTGGGCGGAAGGTCTGGTCATCGCCGAAATACTGCGCCTGGCGGTAGAGCATGTCGGCGTAGACAACATCGACCAGTTGACACCTCAAATTGTCGAGGAATATGGTTTTAAAGGGCTGGATAATTTCGACCCGGGCGGACTGCACGGTCCGGTAAGCTATTCAGCCGGAGACAACCGTCTGGCGAAAGCGGTCCGTGTTTTCCAGGTCAACGGCGGGGAAATGGTTCCGCAAACCGGCTGGGTAAATGCACCGGCAATCTTGTATGAAGACTTTGACTGGTTCGGCCAGTAGCGACTGAAACCCGGCGGGGAGCACAAACCGCGATACTCCGCGGTGCTCCCCGCACCGGAGCATTTAAAGCATGTTGAAAGTAAACAATATTGAAGTCTGCTACCTGAATGTGATTCGCGTACTGCATGGCATTTCCCTGTCGGTAGCCGATGGCAGTATCGTTGCCGTGCTGGGAGCCAACGGCGCCGGTAAAAGCACCACCCTCAAGGCGATTTCGGGCCTTTTGAAGGTTGAGGAAGGGGAAGTAACCGATGGGAGCATCGATTGGGACGGGGTAAGGATCGACAACAAGAGTGCTGAACAAATAGGTAAAATGGGAATCGTTCAGGCTCTGGAAGGCCGGCGTGTTTTCGGCCATCTTACTGCGGAAGAGAACTTGATGGTGGGCGCTTTTAACCGGAAAGACAGGGCTGAAGTCAAAGCAGACCTCGAAATGGTTTATACGTACTTTCCCCGGCTTAAAGCTTTGAAACGCAATATTGCCGGATACCTGTCGGGCGGAGAACAGCAGATGCTGGTTATTGGCCGGGCTATGATGGCACGCCCCAGGCTCATGATGCTGGATGAACCTTCGCTGGGGCTGGCCCCGCTCATGGTAGAAGAAATATACGACATCATCAGAAGGTTCAACGTTGAGCAGAAGACCTCGGTACTGCTGGTGGAGCAAAATGTAAGAGTTGCTCTGGGAATTGCCCATTCAGGATATGTCATGGAAAACGGCCGGATCGTTCTTGACGGCACGGCAGATTTTTTGAAAAATAACGAGGACGTCAAGGAATTCTACATGGGGCTGTCGGCAACGGGAGTCAAAAAGAGCTACCGTGAAGTAAAGCATTATAAGAGGCGGAAGAGATGGCTGTAAAAATCGATGAATTATTTGACGATTGGGAGAAACTCTCCCCCGGCGCCAGAGAAAATTTTTTAAACGGCAGGCTGCGCCTGCACATACGCCATCTTTATGATCACTCACCATTCGCCAGGACGGTTTTAGATGCAGCCGGACTGAAACCGGATGACATACAGACCACAGCCGATCTTGCCAGCCTGCCGGTAACACGCAAAGAGGATATCATCCGTCTCCAGCAGCAGGATCCACCTTACGGCGGGCTCCTTACGGCAGTTGCGGCTGAAGTGGAAAGGGTTTTTATTTCCCCGGGGCCGGTTTATGAAATTCAGGGTTCGGATACCAAGTGGTTCAGCCGGGCATTGTGGGCAGCCGGCTTTCGGCGCGGGGATGTTGTCATCAATACTTTTACCTATCACCTTTCACCCGCGGGAATACTGATGCACGAGGGACTCAGGGATTGCGGGGCGACGGTGGTGGTTACCGGGGTGGGCAACACCGAAATACAGCTCAATGCCATGCGTCATCTAAAAGTGAATGGTTTTATTGGTACACCATCATTCCTGATGGCATTGATACGCAAAGCCGAAGAAGAAGGGCTGGATATAAAAAAGGATTTCTACCTTGAGCGCGCCTGGTTCACCGGCGAGCCGCTGGCACCGTCAGTTCGTAGTATTCTTGAAAAGGACTATGCTATCGATACCCGCCAAGCCTACGCGGTAACAGAGCCCGGCGGAGCCATAGCTTATGAGTGTTCAGTCAAACAGGGCTTGCACCTGATGGATGATTATGCCGTTGAGATAGTAGACCCGGAGTCCGGCCGGCCTGTCGAACCGGGCCAAACCGGAGAGGTAGTAGTGACCCCCGTACACAATAAAACCTGGGGATTGGTCCGGTTTGGTACCGGGGACCTGTCAAGTCTGGTAACTGACCCCTGCTCCTGTGGACGTACGGCACGTCGTTTGAGTGGCATATTCGGCCGAACAGGAGATGCCGTCAAAATCCGCGGCATGTTCGTAGTGCAACGTGAAATCGACAATATAATGGCTGAATATAAAGCAGTAAAGCACTATCGTCTGAAGGTAAGCCGCCAAGAGCAGCGCGACCGGGCTGTACTGGAAATAGCAGCCGGCACCAATCTGGATGCCGAAGAGTTCAAAAACCGGATAAGCCGGGATTTCCAAAACAGGTGCCGGTTGAAGCTTGATGGTATCGATTTGATCGAAGAATCAAATTTCAAAGAAGGTTATAATAAAATAGAAGATACCCGGCGTTGGGAATAATCCGCTAAATGGCGGCTTCTTTACCCAGGTACGCAGCGATTACTTCCGGGTTGGCCCGTATTTCTTCCGGAGTACCTTCAGCGATCTTGCAGCCGAAATCGAGCACTACGATACGATCGGCTATATCCATCACCACGCCCATATCGTGCTCGATAAGGATAATGCTTTTAATGCCATCCCTTAGAACCTGGGTATAGGGATAAGTTTCACCCTGGCCTTCGAATATATCCACAATAAAGCGGGCGATATCTTCTTTTTCTTCCAGGTTCATACCTGCCATTGGCTCATCCAGCAGCAGAATACGTGGTTCCAGTGCGAGCGCTCTGCCCAGTTCAACCCTTTTGCGCATTCCGTAGGACAGAGAACCGACCACCCGTTTCCGAACAGGCTCTATCTCCAGAAAGTCAATAATATCTTCCGCAATACGCCGGTGCTTTATTTCTTCGCTGTGAGCCGGACCGAAATACAGGGCGGAAGTCAGCGCGTTCTGATTCATGTGAACGTGCCTCGCGGCCATGATGTTTTCCAGGGTGGTAAGGCCGGTATAGAGCTCGATATTCTGGAACGTTCGTGCCAGGCCCATCCTGGCGGCTTTGTCCGGACGTATCCCTGTAATATCCTTGCCGTTGAATATAATACAGCCGGAATCGGGTTTATAAAACCCGTTGATGCAGTTTAACAGGCAGGTTTTACCGGCGCCATTGGGGCCTATGATAGCCAGGATTTCATTGTCCCTGACCTGGACGCTGACTCCCTTAAGTGCTTCTACTCCTCCGAAAGACAGCCGGATGTTATCCATTTCAAGTATCGCCGGATTAGCCATTGTCAACTGCTTCCTCCGAAAAAAGCCTGTCGCGATACCCGGATACCTGCTGGCACATCAGATTTGTACATACAGTCTTGCTGCCGGTTTTTCCCGTGTCTTGATGATACCGGTCGAAACCGGTGCAGTTGACGCTGCCGTCTTTATAGACGAAAATGGTCACTTCACCTTCGACTTCGGCGCAGAAAATTGTCGTAGCGGTTAGTTGCCAGTCAATCATAAATGAACCTCAAGCTTCAGGTAGACATCCTATCATTATCATGCCTGCCGTGGCAATCCCGGCCTTGTTTTGCCAGGCGGGTTGTGTTTTAATAAACCCGAATATTTCGGCAGCAGGAGGTTGGCATGGCCTATTATCTTCAACTGGTAGTGCTTACGGACAAAGGACGAAAGAATTTTGACGACAACCCGGATTGGATAAGGGAGGAACTGGATAAGGAAATAGAACTGCTTGGCGGCAAGGTTGTCACCCAGTATGCCCTGCTCGGCCAGTACGACTTTATCAACATTATCGAAGCTCCTTCCGATGAAGCTGCCGCACGGATAGCCATCAAGCTGTCGGCGACCGGTACCGTCAATCCCACGACCCTGGCCGCCATTCCCCTGGAAAACCTGGTAAAAACCCTCAAAACAAGCGGCCGCCCTGAATGGTAGCCTTTACCGGCCGCCTAAACGCTTTTATGAGGAATTACCAGTACCGGCACGTTTGATTCCTTCAGCACCTTTTCAGTTACACTGCCGAAAGCCCAGCGGGCGATGCCGGTGCGTCCGTGGCTGCTCACTATTATCAAATCGATCTGGTTTTCCCGGGTATAATCAAGTATCGCTTCGGCGGGAGAACCTGTTGCCGCTACCGATTTGACAGCAACGCCTTTTTGAGTGAAATAACCCGATATTTTATTCAGGTATTCTTCGATTTCTTCCTGGTATGCATCATCCAGCTTCTTTGCCAGGTCGTTTGACAGCCTTTGACGTACCCCGCTGTCCATCGGTTCCCTGGCTCTGAGCAGTATCACGCCGGTGACATTGCCGCTTTTTGCCAGGGCAAGGGCATGCTCCAGGCTCGTCTCTGAAAGAGCAGAGCCATCCAGGGGAACCAGCATATTTTTATACATTTGAAACCTCCCGAATTGATTTTTCAAACCCGCTGCACAGATTATATTAACACATTAAACGGGCATGATTACAGCTTGTAAATCCGGTAGGCTTAGTCTTGAGCACCGGCGCAGCAGAATAGTCTGCTCATTCCTGCAATCAGGGATATTTCCGGCATATTAATGTATTTTCCGGTTACCGAAACGCTCATATAATTACAGCATATCCTTGACACCCGGCATCGTTTGCACCATAATTGTTAGTATCATCTAACTATGAGGTGAGACGTTGGTTAAACGTCATTCATCCAGCATTGAGGACTATCTGGAAGCAATCATGCTGGCCTCACTTGAAGGCAGTAAGGTTACCGTGACCCAGATAAGCCAGGCTATGGGAGTAAAAAAGCCCAGTGTTACTTCCGCTATAGCACGGCTGCTTGATATGGGCATGGTTGCCCATGAAAAATACGGCGAAATCGTTTTAACTGAAAAAGGTGCCAGGGTAGCCCGGGATGTATACGTGCGCCATCAGGCACTGCGGCGTTTCCTGGTGGAAATATTGAATGTGGATGAAGAAGTTGCCGCTGATGACGCCTGCCGCATGGAGCATTACCTGAGCAGTACCAGTGTAGACAGGCTGAACAAGTTTATAGAGTTTGTCATGGATTGCCCGCAGGGAAGGCCGATATGGCTTGACGGTTTCAATTATTTCGTCAATCACGGTCATCGCAATCCCGAACAGATGTTGCTTTGCTCCAGTCGTTGTAATGTAAGAGAGCAATTGATAAATGATGAGTAGCTTATTCAGGAGGCAAATTTGGGAGACACAGGTATGCCATTGGCTTTAGCGCCGTTGAACAGGTTGCTTAAAGTGATAAACATAACCGCTGGCTGCGGGCTGTCCAGGAGGCTTGCCGACCTGGGTATTGTGCCGGGTGTTGAACTTAAACTGGTAAATCCTGATACATTGGGGCCGGTGATAGTCGATTTGAAAGGTTCCCGTCTTGCCCTTGGCAGAGGGGTGGCTCAGCGAATCATGGTTGCCGAAAAACTGGATTAACAGGAGGGCATTGTGAAGGGAAGCATCCCAATCGGCCGGCTGTTTGGTATTTCGATACGTATTCATTTGTCATGGTTTATTATCTTCGGCCTGGTAACCTGGGCACTGGCATACAACTATTTTCCGGCTACTTATTCACACTGGTCGACAGGAGTAACCATAACTGTAAGTTTGGCAACCAGCCTGTTGTTTTTTACATCCGTGCTGGCCCATGAATTGATGCACTCGCTGGTGGCTAAACACTATGGCATACCGGTGTCATCCATAACCCTTTTTATACTTGGCGGCATCGCCCAGATAACCGAGGAACCCGACAGGCCCAGAGTGGAGTTTTTGGTTGCCCTTGCCGGCCCGCTGACAAGCATCATCATCGGCCTGGTGTTCGGGCTGTTATGGCTTTTCCTGCCGCTTGGGGCCGAAATTGCCATCGCTGTTTTCTTCTGGCTGGCATGGATAAATCTATTACTTGGAGTTTTCAACCTTATACCCGGTTTTCCCATGGACGGGGGGCGGGTACTGCGTTCCATACTATGGTGGAGAACCGGTAATATGGAGCGGGCCACTTATTTTGCATCGAACATCGGGCAGGGAGTCGGGTTGCTTTTTATAATCGGTGGTGTATTTCTGATATTTTATGGGCTATTATTGAACGGAATATGGATCAGCATAATAGGCTGGTTTATTCGCAGTGCGGCTGCTTCGAGCTACCAGCAAATGAGTTTACAGCAGATATTGAAGGGGCATAAGGTCAAGGAGGTCATGTCGGCTGAATGCAGTATTATAGAACTGGATATGAGCGTAGACAGGCTGGTTAACGAATATGTTCTCCCGACGGGCAAGCGGTGTTTTGCCGTTACCGCCGAAGGAAAAGTCAAAGGGTTGGTTGCCCTGCCGGATATTAAATCGGTACCCAGGGAACAATGGCCGCAGACCCGGGTAGAGGCAATAATGACTCCTCTGGATAAACTCAAGACGGTCGGCCCCAACGAGGACCTGGCTTTGGCTTTCAAGCTGTTAACCTCTGAGAATGTCAATCAACTGCCGGTGGTATCCGGTGAAAATCTGGAAGGCATGCTGGCCAGGGATAACCTGCTGTCTTTCATCAGCCTGAAGGAAAGCTTCGGCAGTCCAGGGTAGTATTTTGACAAAGAACCCGCATGGCGGATGCCAGGCGGGTTCATAACGGATTGATATTTGCCGCCAGAAATACCCTGGCGGCAGGGTACGGACGGATCGTTAAACTGTTGGAGCTTCCTTGAAGATAACGATTTCGGGGCCTTCCGGGGTATCTTTAACGCCAACGGTAACGTTGTTCAGGTGGGATGCCAGCAGTCCGTCGACAATCAAAACGCGCTTGTTTTCGTAGTTAACAATATGATCGCCTTCCTTTTGTTTGCCCACTCCGATCATAAAATGCTCCCCGTCTTCGGTAACCAGCCTCAGGCAGTCATCCTTGGCTTCAGCTTTTTCCTCCAGCATTATTTTGAGCTGCTGGGCCGCTTTTTCAGTGACTCTCAACATTATGGTGTCCTCCTGTAAAAATAATAAAGCTACAGTAAATACTGCGGCATGGTAAATATATTGCGGAACGGACGGTTTACGCCGGTTTATTGCCAGCCGGGTTTAATGGTACTTCACCAGCTTCTAACTTGACAGTTAGAAGCTCACTCCATAATAACAGAGCTTATCAGGAACTTCAAATATAACAGGAGGGTGCGTGATTGAAAGCTGGAAAATTGACGTTTAAATCATAATTTCTTATAATGAGCGTTTGGTTGACATTGGCGGCTGAATCTGCCAAAATGGTGCCCGAGTGGCGCAATGGTAGCGCAACCGACTTGTAATCGGTAGGTTAGTGGGTTCGAGTCCCCTCTCGGGCTTGGACCTTTTTGTTTTGTCGCCCGTATTATTTTTTAATGGAGGAGTGCCGGAGCGGCCAATCGGAGCAGACTGTAAATCTGCCGCCTGGAAGGGCTACACAGGTTCGAATCCTGTCTCCTCCACCACTGATTTGCGCTGGACACAGGGTAATGTGCGCGTGTATAATAGTTAAGTTGCCCACATAGCTCAGCAGGTAGAGCACGTTCTTGGTAAGAACGGGGTCATCAGTTCGAATCTGATTGTGGGCTTTTAATCATAAAAAATATTAAAAGGATAAAAAGCTTTAAAGGGGGCTTAAATGGCAAAACAGAAGTTTGACAGGTCAAAACCTCATTGCAATGTCGGTACCATTGGTCACGTTGACCATGGCAAAACCACATTGACTTCGGCAATAACCATGGTGCTTGCCAAGCACCTCGGTGGCCAGAATGTATACCGGGACTTTTTCAGCATCGATAACGCGCCTGAAGAGAAGGCCAGGGGCGTTACCATTGCTATCTCCCATATTGAGTATGAGACGCAAAAACGGCACTATGCTCATATCGACTGCCCCGGCCATGCCGACTTTATTAAAAACATGATTACCGGCGCAGCCCAGATGGACGGCGCCATTCTGGTTGTTAGCGCTCCCGATGGCCCCATGCCACAGACGCGTGAACACGTACTGCTTGCTTATCAGGTAGAAGTGCCGGCCATGGTAGTAGCTCTGAACAAAGTTGATCTGATGGAAGATGAGGAGCTGCTTGAGCTCGTAGAGGTCGAAGTCAGAGAGCTTTTAAGCAAATACCACTTCCCGGGTGATGACGTACCGGTAGTTCGTGTCAGTGCCCTCAAAGCCCTTGAATGCGGCTGCGGCAAAGTCGAATGCCAGTGGTGCGGCGGCATCATAAAGTTAATGGAAGCTGTCGATGATTATATCCAGATTCCGCCCAGGCCTACTGACCAGCCCTTCCTGCTTTCGGTAGAAGACGTCTTCTCCATTAAAGGCAGGGGAACAGTCGCTACCGGCCGTGTCGAGCGCGGTGTTGTAAAAGTCGGCGATGAAGTAGAAATTGTCGGCCTTCACCACGAATCCCGCAAGGTAGTTGTCACCGGTGTCGAAATGTTCCATAAACTGCTCGACCGCGCTGAACCGGGTGATGCTGTCGGTGTGCTGCTGAGAGGTGTCGACAGGGAAGATATCGAACGTGGCCAGGTACTGGCGGCTCCGGGTTCCATCAAACCTCACACTTATGCCAATGCCGAAGTTTATGTACTCGGCAAGGACGAAGGCGGCCGGCATACCCCGTTCTTCAATGGTTACAAGCCACAGTTTTATATCAGGACCACCGATGTGACCGGTGAAATCGAACTGGAAAAGGGCGTAGAAATGGTTATGCCCGGCGATAACACCAAGATGAAAATCAAACTTATATATCCGGTAGCGATGGAGAAAGGTTTACGGTTTGCCATTCGTGAAGGCGGCAGAACCGTAGGTGCCGGCACCGTCACCGATATCATACAGTAATATGGCTAAAAAAGGTGAAGCACGCATGGTAATTACTCTGGCTTGCAACGAGTGTAAAGAGCGCAATTACACCACGGAAAAGAATAAGCGCAACGACACTCAGCGCCTGGAGTTGAATAAGTACTGTCCCCGTTGCCGGGTTGCCCGGCTGCACCGGGAGATCAAGTAACCCTTTCAAAAGGGAGTTGTTATGGCTAACAAACCAGTCGAAAAGAAGCCTTCCAGGTTCAGGATATTTGGAGAGGTTCTTGGCGAACTTAAGAAAGTAACCTGGCTTACCCGCCGGGAGGTTGTTTATCTCACCGGGCTGGTTTTACTCGTAGCCGTATTTATGGGTGTTGTTCTGGGTCTGGTCGATTGGGGTTTCAGTAATATCATCGATAAGTTGTTCGTAGGTGGATAACATGGCCGGGACTGCAGAAACCCAGACGGTTAACGGTGACACGAAATGGTATGTGGTGCATACCTATTCAGGTTATGAAGAGCGCGTGGTGAAAAACCTGGAACAGCGACGGCGCAGCATGGACATGGACGCGGATATAGAAGAAGTTCTTATTCCCAAGGAAGAAGAAGTAGAGATTAAAAACGGCCAGCGCTGTACGGTTAACAAGAAGATTCTGCCGGGTTATATTCTGGTGCGCATGCGGCTGAATGATTTGAGCTGGAGTATTGTCAGGAATACCCCGGCAGTAACCGGGTTCGTCAGCAGCGGCAACAAACCGATACCACTGGCTGAATCCGAAGTGGGCTGGATAAAGCGGCAGGTAGAAGCCGAAAGCCCGAGAGTGAAAGTCGGCTTGCGCCAGGGGCAGAGCGTAAGAGTGGTCGATGGGCCGTTTATAGATTTTATCGGTACAGTTGACGAGGTAGACAACGAAAAGGGAAAAGTTAAAGTATTGCTTTCTCTGTTCGGCAGGGAAACACCGGTTCAGCTGGACTTTTTGCAGGTAGAAAAGCTTTAAAGAGTTGAGGGTTAAATCAGGTGGCTAAAAAGGTTAAGGCAAAAATTAAATTACAGATAGAAGCCGGAAAAGCAAATCCGGCTCCGCCCATTGGCCCGGCACTGGGCCAGCATGGGGTTAATATCATGGGATTTTGCAAGGAGTATAACGACCGGACGGCTAAATATGCCGGTTCGGTTATCCCGGTGGAAATTACTGTTTATGTAGACAGATCCTTCAGTTTTATAACCAAGACTCCACCGGCATCCGACCTGTTGAAAAAAGCAACCGGCAGGGAGAAGGGCTCCGGGACACCCGGCCGCGAAGCCCCCATAATGCTTTCCCGTGAAAAATTAACGGAGATCGCCACGCTGAAATTGCCCGATCTGAATGCATATGATGTCGAGGCAGCTGAACGCATTATTGCCGGAACTGCCCGTAATATGGGAATTAAGGTAGAAGAATAAACCATGACGCAAAGAAGTAAAAGTTATCAGGAAGCTGCCAAAGCAGTAGACAGGCAAAAGGGTTATAATCCGGAAGAAGGACTGACTCTGGTCAAGGAAACCGCCAGAGCAAAATTCGATGAGACCGTAGAATTGCATTTGAGAATGGGGCTAGACCCCAGGAATTCGGCCCAGCAGGTAAGAGGCGTGGCTTTATTGCCTCACGGACTGGGCAAGACCATACGAGTTCTGGTTTTTGCTCAGGGCGAAGCTGCAAAAATAGCTGAAACTGCCGGCGCTGACTATGTCGGCACGGATGACCTGGCAAAAAAAATCGAGGACGGATGGCTGGAATTTGACACTGCAATAGCTACTCCGGATATGATGAGCAAAGTCGGCAAACTGGGTAAAATACTCGGCCGGCGTGGTTTGATGCCCAATCCTAAAGCCGGAACGGTAGTCCCTGCAGAAGATTTACCCAGGGTTATTAACGATGCCCGCAAAGGCAGGGTAGAGTTCAAGCTTGATCGCACTGCGATAATTCACGTTCCGGTTGGCAAAGCCAGTTTTGAACTCGAGCAACTTAAAGAAAATGCCTACTCTGTAATAGACGCCGTGATAAAAGCTAAACCCGCAGCCGCCAAGGGCCAGTATATCAAAAGTGCCTTTGTTACAAGCACCATGGGCCCGGGAATCAAGCTGGAAATCAAGGATGTAATGGCCATTTCGGTAAGTTAAGCAACAATTTAATATTTTATTTCGCTTTCCCAAGACAGCGGGTGCCGTTAAGGCTTAATAATGCCTGCCCAGGAGAGCCTTGAAAGAAAACCTTTTTTAAGGCAATTCCCTGCGGTATGCAGGGAATTTTTATTTATAATCAGCAAAAGGAGGAGTTAATGCCCAAAGAGAATAAAGTTAGAGAGCGTAAGGCTGAAATTGTAAAACAAGTGACCGAGTCTCTGGATAAAAGCCAGGTTGTTGTTCTAACGAACTATTCCGGTATGTCTGCTGCGGACCTCACCGCCTTGAGACGCAAGCTTAAAGCAGCCGGAATCGATTACAGGGTAGTGAAAAATACCCTGGCGCGATTTGCAGCAGATGAATCCGTAAAAAATATCGACCGGGGGATATTTGAAGGTCCGATTGCAGCGGCTTTCGGTTACGATGATCCGGTTGCCCCGGCTAAACTGCTGATGGACTTTACCCGCAGCGGGGACGTTTCGCTTTCGATTGTCGGTGGTATCCTGGGCGAGAGCATCATTTCTGCAGAAAAGGTAAAAGAACTGGCCCAGTTACCCCCAAGAGATATTCTTCTGGCAAAAGTCGTTGGAGGAATACAATGGCCGCTCACTGCCCTGGTGAGCTGTCTGGCCGGACCGGTAAGAGGACTGGCATACACGTTACAGGCAAGAATAAAACAGCTTGAGGAGGCTTAAATTAATGTCTGACAAAAAAACCGAGGTAATGGAAATCATCAAAGGTATGACCGTTGTGGAGCTGGCTGATTTGATAAAGGCTCTGGAAACCGAATTTGGCGTCAGCGCTGCAGCACCGGTTGCAGTAGCGGCTCCGTCAGCCGGCGGCGGCGAAGCAGCACCGGCCGAAGAAGAGAAAACCGAATTCGATGTGGTATTGAAGGCAATCGGCGATAACAAGATCAACGTGATCCGTGCCGTACGAGAGCTTACCAGTCTTGGCCTCAAGGAATCCAAGGACCTGGTGGAAGCAGCCCCCAAGACCGTTAAGGAAGCCGTGAGCAAAGAAGAAGCTCAATCGGCCAAGAGCAAGCTCGAAACTGCCGGCGCAACCGTAGAAATCAAGTAAGTCTTGCCTTCTCGTACCGGAACCCGTTATATTTTACTACGGAAGTAAGCCGATAACAGGTGGTAAATAATGGACGGACCGGTAATAGTAGCTATTCTGGGCGCCGTTTTTACGCTTCTCGGAGCAGCATTGCTGTACTGGGGAGTCCGTGAGGAGAAGCAGTACTACGAAAGTATGGCCAGGCGCCCTGATGCCAGGGAGTTTGTGACCCGGTTCCCGATGCGCCCGGAACCGGGCGGCCTGAAAGCCGGTGGTATTATCGGCTTGATTGTCGGGCTGGCGCTGTTTGTTATGGCTTTGATATTCTGGTTGTAAATCACCTGGATTGCGATAAGTCATTAATCGGGGAGTTTGTTTTCGAACAGCTCCCCGATATCCATTTTGGAGGGCATCGCCAACCCGGCGATTGTTATCATTGTTAGCGTATTGTCTATTGAAATATTAGTACGAACCATTGGGTCTGCGGTTACAATTTCGAAGAAGCCTGAGGCAGGCGCCGGCTACCGATATCACACCACTTGCCTGGGGCGGTACTGCATGGCTTCGGCGATATGATGTGCCTTGATTATATCACTGCCATCAAGGTCAGCAATAGTGCGGCCCAGTTTCAGGGTACGGTGGAAGGCCCTGGCTGAAAAGTGCAGCTGGCGCATACCTTCTTTCAACAGGCTCATAGCCGTATCATCTGCTTTGCAGAAAACACTAATATCCACTGCGTTCATTTCTGCATTGGTGATGATGGCTGCTTTTTTGAAACGCTCCAACTGACGGTTCCTGGCCACAGACACCCTCTTCTGCACATCCTTCGAGCTTTCCCCATGCCTGGCGGAAGTCAGTTTTTCGAAGTTAATCCGGGGTGCATTTACAAATATATCGACTCTGTCGGTAAAGGGCCCGCTTAGCCGATGCTGGTAGCGGGCAATCGAGGCGGCTGAACAGGAGCATGTTTTCACCGGGTCGTCGTAATAGCCGCACGGACACGGATTCATAGCTCCAACCAGCATGAAATTGGAAGGGAAAGTCAGGCTGCCTCTGGCACGGCTGATGGTCACCAGCTTGTCTTCAAGCGGCTGGCGCAGCAGTTCGAGCCTGGCCTGGCCGAATTCAGGCAGTTCGTCCAAAAACAGCACTCCACGGTGGCTGAGGCTTATTTCTCCAGGTTTTGGCCATGAACCCCCGCCTACCAGCCCGGCGTTGGAAATGGTGTAATGGGGAGACCTGAAAGGGCGGTTGAAAACCAGCGGGGTTTCTGGTGGCAGCAGCCCGCTTACCGAGTATATCTTGGTAACCTCCAGGGATTCATCCCTGGTCATGGACGGCAATATGGATGGAAGGGAGCGGGCCAGCAGGGTTTTCCCGCTGCCGGGCGGGCCGGTCATCACCAGGTTGTGGGCTCCGGCGGCGGCTACTTCGAGCGCGCGCTTGATGTGTTCCTGGCCTTTGACATATGCCATGTCCGCGATGTTTTCAACCACCGGGGCAACAGGTGCAGCGGCAGCCGGTTCGTAGTAGGTTATGGGTTCGGGGCCGGATAAAGCTGAAACTATCTGGAGCAGAGTGGCAAATGCGCCGATTTTTACACTTTCTACCAACCCGGCTTCTGCAGCATTTACCTCGGGCACGATGACGCGGGGTATTCCTTTATCCCGGGCAAAGGCTACCATGGGCAGTATGCCGTTGGTTTGTCTCAGGCTGCCGTCAAGGGAAAGTTCACCCAGCAGCAATGCGTCGGAAACATCACCCTGGCATTGGCCTGAGCCAAGCAGGATAGCCAGGGCAATGGGCAGGTCGTATGATGGGCCGGCTTTTTTTAAATCGGCGGGTGCCAGATTGACGGTGATGCGTTTAGAGGGAAACGAAAAGCCGGAGTTGCGGATGGCGGCGCGTACGCGCTCTCTGGCTTCCTGGACTGCGGTATCTCCCAGGCCGACAACAGTGAAGGAAGGCAACCCCGGAGAAATATCAACTTCAACTTCAACGATTGCGCCTTCAAGCCCGACGAGGGCGCAACTAAAGACTTTAGCGAGCATGATACGTCTGTCATGGTAACCTTAACCTGAATGTTGTGTCAATCATTACCGGCAAATGCTTGCAATTTTGATGCAGGCTGTGCTATATTTAAGCTACAAGCGAATACTTCTATTAAGTGGGACTCCAAAAGCCCACTTTTTTATTGTCAAGGAGTTTTAAAGCTGGAGGAAAAGTAAAACGGTATGAAGAGCGACTTCATGCTAGCCATAACACAGCTTTCGGCTGAGAAAAACCTCTCCAGGGAGGTGGTTCTGGGTGCGGTTGAATCGGCTCTGGTTTCAGCCTACCGGAAAAACAACTTTGCTCTTAACCAGAACGTAAGTGTAAAAATAAACCCGTCCACCGGGGAAGTGTCCGTCTGGGCCCAGAAAACGGTGGTCGATAAAGTAACCGACCCCCGCCAGCAAATCAGCCTTGTCGATGCCCGGCGCCTGGATAAAAAGGCATCCATTGATGACGAGTTAATGGTCGAAGACACCCCGAATAATGCCGGCAGGATTGCGGCACAGACTGCCAAACAGGTGATCCTCCAGCGCCTCCACGACGCCGAACATTCAGCTATATATGCCGAATATGCCGATAAAGTCGGCGATATCATAACCGGCACGGTCCGTCGTGTAGATTCACGGCAGGCTTATATCGACCTGGGCAGAGCGGAAGCGATTCTGGCAGGTCAGGACCAGGCTCCAAATGAACGCTACCGTGTCGGGCAGCGGCTCAAGATTTACCTGGTGGAAGTCGCCGAAACTGCCCGGGGCCCGCAGCTGATAGCTTCAAGGGCCCATTCAGGCCTGTTGAGAAGACTGTTTGAACTGGAAGTGCCGGAGATATTCAACGGTACTGTTGAAATTAAAAGCATTGCCCGTGAAGCCGGCGCCCGCAGCAAGGTTGCCGTGGCGGCCCGCCAGAGCGGCGTAGACCCGGTGGGATGCTGTGTAGGTTTGCGGGGAATTCGTATTCAGAATATTGTCAACGAACTTAACGGTGAAAAAATCGATGTAATCTCCTGGAACGAGGAGCCGGGTGTATATATCACCAATGCGCTGAGCCCGGCCCATGTAACCGAAGTAAGAATTAACCGCAATGAAAAGGCGGCTGAGGTTGTTATTCCGGATAAGCAGCTGTCACTGGCCATCGGCAAGGAAGGCCAGAATGTAAGGCTGGCCGTTAAGCTTACCGGATGGAAAATCGATATCAAGAGCCAGGCACAGGCGGAAGAAGAAAGGGCTGAATATGAAGCCAGGCGCGCCGTCCAGGTGGCTCAAGAAGCTGAAGCGGCGCTGGCACGTGGCATTGAAGAGGTCGAAGCTCCGGAGGCGGATGAGGAAGTTGTTGAAGAAACTGTAGAGTTGCTTCCTGTTACCGGTCCGGCGGCCGAGGAAACTGTAGGAAAAGCCGGGCCTCGCCCTTCCTTAAGGTTTGCGGAAGATGTTCTGATTCCGCCTCCCGCTAAGCCGGAACCCAAGAAAAAGAAGAAGAAATCAACACGGCGCGAGCAGGCTGAAGACGGTATACGTTTAAGGCGGCAGAAGCGCGATGTAATGCTTGCTGAAGATGAGGATGAGTACTTCTAAAAATGTACCGGAGCGCACCTGTATTGCCTGCCGCAAGGTTGCCCCAAAGCGTGATCTGATACGCATAGTGGCTTCTCCGGAAGGGGTAATGGTGGATGAGGCCGGACGCAAGAAAGGCCGCGGCGCATATATTTGCCCTTCCATCGAATGCTGGGAGGAAGCTGCGAGAAAAGACAGGCTGGCACATGCGCTGCGCACCCGTCTTGATCAGGTTGAGAAGGAAAACATTTGCCAGTATATAGATAAGTTAAAGGGGAGTGTTTAAGAATTGGCACTGGCTAAAGAATCAGACAGCAATAAAGAAAACACGGCACTGGAACTGCCTCGCGCACTGAGTGTCAGGCAGCTGGCGGACGCATTGAAAGTGACTCCGATTGAAATCATCAAAGAACTGATGCGTCGCGGCATAATGGCCAACATCAACCAGGTGATCGATTACGAAGTCGCTTCCGCGGTATGCAACGAGCTTGGAGTCGAAACCCGGCCTCAACCCATTTCTTCTCAGGCAGCCAGTGTTATCAGTGAAATTAAAAGACAGCAGAAAAGCATTGGTGAAGGGGCCGGTTTAAAACCCAGGCCGCCGGTGGTGACCATAATGGGCCACGTCGACCATGGTAAAACCCGCCTGCTGGATGCAATTCGTAAAGCTAATGTGATGGATAGTGAAGCCGGGGGTATTACCCAGCATATAGGCGCTTACCAGGTAAAGGTCAACGAACAAAAAATCACCTTTCTGGACACACCAGGGCATGAAGCCTTCACCGCTATGAGGGCCAGGGGAGCCCGGGTTACCGATATCACCGTGCTGGTGGTCGCTGCCGATGATGGCGTCATGCCGCAAACCCTGGAGGCAATTGACCATGCAAAAGCCGCGGGAGTGCCAATAATTGTGGCGGTTAATAAAATCGACAAGGTGGGCTCTAACCCGGATCATGTAAAGCAGCAGCTTGCCGAAGCCGGTTTGTTGTGTGAAGAATGGGGCGGTGATACTATCTGCTTGCATACTTCGGCCCTGAGCGGAGTCGGTATTCCCGAATTGCTCGAGAATATCCTGCTGGTGTCCGAGATGGAAGAACTCAGGGCAGACCCGACTCTGCTGGCCCGTGGGGTGGTGGTAGAGGCCAAACTGGATAAGAACCGGGGCCCTATGGCAACTGTTTTGGTTCATGATGGCACACTGAGGCTTGAAGATAACGTAGCCGCCGGCACCACGTGGGGCCGCGTCCGGGCGATGTTTGACAGTTCCGGCCGCCGGATGCGAAAGGCTAATCCTTCCACTCCGGTCGCGGTTCTCGGCCTGCATGACATTCCCGAAGTAGGCGACCCGGTGGTAGCCTTCAACAGCGAGCAGGAAGCCCGGGCTTTTGTACAGCATCGTCTGGATGAGGCCAGGCGGGAATCACAGGCGATAAACCTTTCCAGTGTTTATGACCAGATCAAGGAAGGTGAAATCAAGGAACTGGGCATTGTGTTGAAGGTCGATGTTCAGGGCAGCCTCGAACCGGTAAGAAATTCTCTGGAAAAATTGAGCACGGATAAGGTGCGGGTGACTATCATACGAGCCGGTACCGGCAATGTTACCGAAAGCGATGTCATGCTGGCGGTTGCCAGCAAGGGCCTTGTCATTGCCTTCAACACCGGCATTGAAGCCGGCGCTCAAAAACTTGCCGATGCGGAAAATATCGACATTCGTCTGTATCGTATTATTTATGAACTGATTGAAGACGTGGAAAAGGCCCTCAAAGGCATGCTGGCACCCCAGATGATTGAAGTAATAGAAGGCATTTGCGAAGTCCGCGAAGTGTTCCCGAGCGGCAAAAAAGCCAAGATAGCCGGCGTGTATGTAACCGAAGGCGTCGTTACCCGGGATGTGTCTGCCAGAATCAAGAGGGATAATAACGTCATCGCCCAGACGGTTGTCACCGGCTTGAAACGCTTTAAGGATGACGTGAGAAATGTCCCCGCCGGATATGAGTGCGGCGTAGACCTGAAGGATTTTAACGACATTCATGTCGGTGATATAATCGAGCTTTTCCGTAAACAAAAAGTTAAGTAGGTGTAACCATGCCACGGCGCATCGAGCGGATAAACAGTCTTATCCGCCAGGAAATATCTGATTTACTCTTGCGCGAACTGAAAGACCCCCGGTTGGACAATTTTGTTTCCATTGTCCGGGTGGATACCGCTGCTGACCTGAGTAACGCCCGCGTTTATGTGAGCTTCATGGGTTCGCCTGAAACCAGGGCTGAAACCATGACGGCTCTGCGGGCCGCTTCCCGTTTTATCAAGGGCGAACTGATGAAACGCATCCGCATTCGCACCATCCCCGAAATCGATTTTCGGGAGGACGACTCTATAGCCAGGGCAGCCAGAATTATCGAAAAGCTGAATCATATACAGCAAGAGGAACAGCCTTAAATTGGATGGAATCCTCAACCTGAACAAGCCGGCCGGCATCACTTCTTTCCAGGCTGTGGCCAGAGTCAGAAAGGCATCCGGCAATGCAAAGACCGGCCACGGAGGAACTCTTGACCCCTTTGCCACGGGCGTACTGCCGGTGCTCATGGGTAAAGCCAGCCGGTTGGCTGAGTATTTGCTGAAATACCCCAAGACATACAAGGCGGTCGTTTTACTGGGCAGGGAAACCGATACCCTGGACATTACCGGCAGCGTTACGGGCGGCTGCAGTTACGAGCATATCTCCCGGGCTGATGTAGAAGCGGTTATTCCCCGTTTTGTCGGTAGAATCAGCCAGGTTCCGCCCCTTTACAGTGCCCTGAAGGTCAAGGGGCGCCGTCTTTATGAACTGGCCCGGGATGGTCTGTGCCCCGAGGTCGAGCCACGCCATGTCGACATATACAGCTTGAAGCTTGTTTGGTTCGATCCACCCGAAATTTCTATCGAAATAAAATGCGGGCGCGGTACCTACATCCGCTCCCTGGCGCGCGATCTGGGAAAATGTCTGGGAAGCTGCGGGTGCCTGGGCGAACTGACCCGGACGTCGTACGGCCCTTTCGAAATAAGCCGGGCGGTCAGCCTGGAGGACATCGATGGCGCGAATGGCTCATTCGTTCTTGAGAAGTCTGTTTCCTCTATGGATGTAATTCTGCAAGACGTCCCGGCTGTTACGCTGGACTGCCGGCAGGCGCAAATGATAAGCCACGGCTCTGAAATCTGGCTGACGGGAGAGGATTCCGGCAGTGGTATGTATCGTGCTTACGATGCCGGCGGCCGGTTGCTGGCCCTGCTGGCTCCGTCAGGCGATGAAGGGTATTACAAACCTGAAAAAGTGTTTGTCACAGCGCTCTCACCTTGACAACTTGAGCCCAAATAGCTATATTGCATAGGTTGTAAAAGGACGTAAAATAAACTTTACATAAAATGAAAGGGGAAAAAAGTGGGTAGTATTAATGTCGCTATTATAGGCGTCGGCAATTGTGCTTCTTCTCTGGTGCAGGGTGTTCAGTATTACAAGAAAGCCAGAGAGGGTGAATTCGTTCCGGGATTAATGCATGTAAACCTGGGCGGTTACCATATAAGTGATTTGAACTTTGTGGCCGCTTTCGATATCGATAAGAACAAGGTCGGCAAGGATCTTAGCAAGGCTATCGCCGCACCGCCCAACAATACCATGAAGTTCTGCGATGTGCCCCAACTGGGAGTCAAGGTAGATCGCGGCATGACACACGATGGACTGGGCAAATACCTGTCTCAAATCATCGAAAAGGCGCCTGGGCCTACCGCTGATATCGTTAAGATATTAAAAGAAACCAATACGCATGTCGTTATTAACTACTTGCCGGTCGGCAGTGAAATGGCCACCAAGTGGTATGTGGAACAAATTCTTGAAGCCGGCTGCGGCCTGGTCAACTGCATACCCGTTTTTATCGCCCGGGAAAAGTACTGGCAGCAGCGTTTCGCTTCCAAGGGGTTGCCGGTAATCGGTGACGATATCAAGTCCCAGGTTGGAGCCACCATCGTTCACCGGGTTCTCACCCGCCTTTTTGCCGACCGCGGCGTCAGGATGGAACGCACTTACCAGCTCAATTTCGGCGGCAATACCGATTTCATGAACATGCTGGAACGCGAGCGGCTCGAATCCAAGAAAATATCCAAGACCGGGGCGGTAACCAGCCAGCTCGATTACAAGCTTGATCCCGGCGATGTCCATGTCGGTCCCAGCGACTATGTTCCCTGGCTGCTCGACAGGAAATTCTGTCATATCCGCATGGAAGGCCGCTCGTTCGGCGATGCCCCCCTCAACCTGGAATGCAAGCTCGAGGTCTGGGACAGCCCCAACTCGGCGGGTGTGGTTATCGATGCCGTTCGCTGCTGCAAGCTGGCCCTGGACAGGGGTTTAAAGGGCGCCATCGAAGCCCCGTCCTCATATTTTATGAAATCGCCTCCGGTGCAGTTTACCGATGACGTGGCTCACCGCATGGTGGAGGATTACATTGCCGATACCACTTCCTGCCCGCAACCGGCCGAACAGCCTGCTGCTGAAGAAAAGTAATTACGGCTTTTCTTTAAACGAAGGAGCTCGGGGGCGGGTATTGCGGCAATGAAAATTGCGCTGGTTTCACCGTATGATTTTGCTCATCCAGGTGGGGTAGTCAACCATATCCTGGCGCTGGACAAGCAGTTTTGCGCTATGGGCCATGAAGTGAGGATTATCGCACCCGCGTCCGAGGCGCCCGTGTTTACCCAGATCAAGGGCAGGTTTATTCAAATCGGCAAGCCCCGTTCGGTGCCTATGTCTGGTTCGATTGCCCGTATCTGCCTTTCGGTGCGCCTGGCAAAAGATATCAAAAGAGCCCTTGAAGCGGAAAAATTCGATATAGTGCATCTGCATGAGCCCTTCATGCCTATGCTGTGCAGTGCTACCCTGCGGTTTTCCCCTACGGTGAACGTGGGTACATTTCACGCGCTCGGCGGCCGGCCGGGTTATTATATCAGCTGGCCGCTGTTTTACTACATCATGCGCCACCGGAACCGCAAACTGCATGGCCACATAGCCGTATCCAAACCGGCTTATGAGTATGCCTTCAAGCATGTACCCGGCGACTATCAGATTATTCCTAACGGCATAGACCTGGAGCATTTTCATCCCGGGGTGCCCGCCGTCGAGCGCTTCAGGGACGGCATGATAAACATACTGTTTGTCGGGCGCATGGAAAAGCGGAAAGGGCTGGATTATTTAATCCGGGCATACGCAAAGCTTAAAGCGGAAAATCCCGCCGTGCGCCTTATCGTCGTCGGGCCCGGCAAGGTTCTGCGGCGCCGTTATGAAAAAATGGTAAAACAACAGGCTATTGGAGATATCGAATTTGTCGGGCGGGTTTCGTACGAGGAACTGCCGATGTATTATAAAACAGCCGATATCTACTGCAGTCCGGCTACCGGCAGGGAAAGCTTCGGCATTGTCCTACTGGAAGCGATGGCCTTGGGCAAGCCGATAGTGGCTTCCCGGATCGAAGGCTACCGCTATGTGGTAACCGATGGCGAGGAAGGCCTGCTGGTGACGCCTAAAGATGTGGACGGACTCGCCGCTGCTTTGAAAAAGCTGGTGGAAGATGAAAATCTCAGACAGGCGATGGGCAGCCGCGGGCTTATCACTGCCGCCAAATATGACTGGAAGCTGGTGGCTTGCCGCATCGAAGAATTTTACCACAAGGCCATGCAAAACCATTCCAGGCGAACCAGAGCCGGCTCATCCAGACCGGTGAAACAACAGGGAGATTAATGCCAGAAACAACGAGACAGCTGAAGCTGGAAGTTTTCAGAAGAAAGTTATCCGGAGCCATGGCCGCGCCGGGTGTCAGGGTTCTGTCCAGGATGGGTATCACGCCGAACATGATAACCTGGTTCGGGTTTCTGCTTGCCCTGGCGGCAGCCGGGCTGGTGGCGGCCGGGCGTCCCATAGCCGGGGGTATAATGGTTCTGGTGGGTGGAGCCCTCGACATGTTCGATGGCGCGCTGGCCCGTTACACCGGCAAGGTAAGCCGGTTTGGCGCGGTGCTGGATTCGACCCTGGACCGCGCCAGCGAAGGTGTGTTGCTGATAGCGCTGGCATTCGTTCTGGCCGGTCAGCCGTCGGTGCCCGGCGTCACCCTGGTGGCGGTGGTCATGCTGTTTTCGTTCCTGGTCAGTTATATCCGTTCCCGGGCGGAAAGCATCGGGCTGGAACTTAAGGACGGATTATTTACCCGTGCCGAAAGGGTGATCGTAATTGCCCTCGGCATAATATTCAACCAGGTTATTATCGCTTTAGCAATCGTGGCATTCTTTAGTATAATAACAGCGGTTCAAAGGCTTGCCCTGGTATGGCTTAAAACCAGGGCGGATTAGCTCTGATAAACTCCACTAGAATGTTTACCGGGGCGGGAGTATGTTTGTTTAAACGCAAAATGCATGCAAGGAGTAGGTTATGCCGGTTATAGCTGTTATAGGAGCCCAGTGGGGGGACGAAGGCAAGGGCAAAGTGGTTGATATGCTGGCGGAGAAATCGTCCGTAGTCGTACGCTTTGCCGGGGGTGACAATGCCGGACATACCGTGATAAATCCCCGGGGCCATTTTAAACTGCACCTGATACCTTCGGGTATATTTTACCCTGAGGTGACCTGCGTAATCGGCAATGGCGTAGTGGTGAACCCGGCTTCTCTCATAAATGAAATCAATCAACTGGCCGCAAACGGCATCGATACTTCCCGGCTGGTAATCAGCGACAGGGCTCATCTGATAATGCCGTACCACCGGCTGCTGGATGAACTGGAAGAAAAGGCAAGGGGTAAAAAGGCCATCGGCACTACCCTCAGGGGTATCGGCCCGGCTTTTACCGATAAGGTGGCCCGGATGGGAATACGGGCGGCGGATTTACTGGACAAGAGGACTCTGCGCCAGCGGTTGAAAACCGTACTGGAAAACAAGAACATAATACTTGAACGCGTTTACGGGGTGGAACCTCTGTCGGTTGAGGACATGTACCAGGAATACGCCGGCTATGCCGATATATTGAGGCCAAATATAAAAGATTCCGTGGAACTGGTAGGAGCCGCTCTGGACAGGGGCGAAGTTGTTTTGCTCGAAGGAGCCCAGGGAGCCATGCTGGATATCGATTTCGGAACATACCCTTTCGCTACTTCATCCTCTCCGCTTTCGGGTAATGCCAGCCTCGGCAGCGGGATTGCACCCAACCGCATCGATCGCATCCTGGGTGTATACAAGGCATACTGCACACGTGTGGGCAGCGGGCCTTTACCGACCGAACTGCACGATGAAATGGGCCACCGGATCCGTGAACAGGCCCAGGAATACGGCACCACCACCGGAAGAGCACGGCGCTGCGGCTGGTTCGATGGAGTGGCAGCCCGCCACAGCGCCCGTATCAATGGATTTACCGGCGCCGTGATCACCCGCCTGGATGTTTTCGACGGGTTTCCCAGCCTTAAAGTGTGTGTCGCTTACCGTATCGGAGAGCGGGAAATAGCCAGCTTTCCGTCCAGTATCAGCGAACTGCAGAAATGCGAGCCTGTATATGAAGAAATGCCGGGCTGGCTGGCCGATACGACCTGCGTGCGTCGCTGGGAAGACCTGCCGGCCGAAGCCAGGAATTATATCGATAAGCTTTCAGGCCTGATGGGCTGCTGTGTTAACTATGCCTGTATCGGCCCGGAAAGAGCCCAGACGATAGAAGTAAACCCGTTATTCTAAGGCAACGGAAGATCTATGTGAGCGCTTTTCAACGCTTCACGGATAATCGAGGCTGAATTGTCGTCCGGCTCCACCAGAGGCAGACGCGGTTTACCGACCTCGAAACCGAGATAGTTCAGGGCATATTTCAACGGGCAGGGGTTGGCGGTAATAAACATATTTTTAAACAGCCCCATCAATGAGTTGTGGATGGCGGCCGCCCGGTTCAATTTACCTTCTAGATAGCTTTCGAGCATTTCTTTGATTTGCCTGCCAACCAGGTGTGAGACGACGCTGATGACACCGTAAGCGCCGATAGACATCAGGGGAAGGGTATCACTGTCATTGCCGCTCCAGACCTTAAAACCGGGTTCTGCGGAGCTTATAATTTTGGAAATTTCTTCGAAATTGGCGCTGGCTTCCTTGGTGCCGATTATATTATCTATTCGGCTCAAACGAACTGTGGTTTCCGCCGAAAGGCTGGCTACCGTCCTCGAAGGCACATTATAAAGAATACAGGGCAGGGAGGTGGAGCCGGCTATGGTCTTGAAATGCTGGTAAAGGCCTTCCTGCGGGGGTTTGTTGTAGTAGGGTACCACCAACAGGCACGCGTCTACGCCGATTTCTTCCGCCTGCCGGGTGGCTTCGACCGCTTCTGCGGTTGAATTGGAACCGGTTCCGGCTATCACCGAGCCCCGGCCGCCTATTGCTTTTTTGATTTCAGCAAACAACTTGAGCTCTTCGGAGCGCACCAGTGTCGGCGATTCCCCGGTGGTGCCGACCACCACTACGCCATCTGAGCCGGAGTCCATCAGCTTGACCGCCAGTTTTTTGGCCTGTTCGTAGTCCACGGACCCGTCTGCTTTCATCGGGGTGACCATGGCGGTTATCAATCTGCCCAGGTCTTTCATGGCTAACTTTCCTCCTCTGTCCGGGTTACCCATCCTTGTTGTATCATTACCTCGGCAATCTGAATAGCGTTCAAGGCGGCGCCCTTTCGGATGTTGTCGGCCACTATCCACATTACCAGGCCGTTGGATATGGACGCGTCGCGGCGGATGCGCCCTACATAAACATCGTCCGTGCCGGCAGCCGAAACAGGCTGCGGGTAAAGGCTTACCGAGGGATCGTCAAGTACCTTAACGCCGGGCGCGCCGGCCAGTATCCTGCGGGCATCATCCGGTGATACAGGATCGGTGAATTCGACGTTTACCGCTTCGCTGTGGGCACCGAATACCGGCACCCTGGCACAGGTGGCTGAAACAGCGATATCAGGAGCGTGCATAATTTTGCGCGTTTCCTCTACCATCTTCCACTCTTCCCGGGTATAGTCGTTGTCCAGGAATACATCGATTTCCGGAAGTATGTTGAAGGCTATCTGGTGGGGGTAAACATGCGGGATGACCTCTTTGTTTTCCAGAACCAGGCGGGCCTGATTTTCGAGCTCGGTAATGGCGGCTTTGCCGGTCCCGGAAACGGACTGGAAGGTGGTCACCACAATGCGTTTGATCGGGTTAACTTTATGCAGCGGCCACAGGGCGACCACCATCTGAATGGTAGAGCAGTTGGGGTTGGCGATTATACCGGAATGCTTTTTAATATCCTCCGGATTGATTTCCGGAACCACCAGCGGCACCTTGAGGTCCATGCGGAAAGCGGCGCTGTTGTCTATTACCACCGCACCCTGCCTGGCGGCGATGGGGGCAAAGTAGCGGCTGATATCGGAGCCGGCGGAAAAGAGGGCTATTTCGATATTTTCAAATGAATGGGCGTTGGCTTCCTCGACAGGCAGTTCCGAACCCCTGAAGGCCAGCTTACCGCCGGCAGAACGGTCCGAAGCCAGGAGCTTGAGTTCCCCGACCGGGAAATTGCGCTGTTCCAGGATATTGATAAACTGCTGGCCGACCAGGCCGGTGGCGCCGAGAATGGCTACTTTGTATTGTTTGGATGCCGGGTTTTGCACATCGCCTCCTATAAACCCATCAGTTTATCAAGGCCGAAAACCATCTCCTTCAAGTTTACGACCCTGTGAAGCGCCATTATAACACCTGGCATATAACAATCTCTACTGATGGCGTCATGGGTGATGGACAGGGTCTGGCCGGGAGCGCCGAAGAGTACCTGCTGGCGCGCCAGTATTCCCGGCAGGCGGATGGAATGAATATGCATGCCGTCACAGGCAAGGCCGCGGCTGGCCATGTCCGGTGTTTTGTCCGGGTCGGTAAAAGGCCTGTCGCGGTTTTCCTGCATCCCTCTGGCAGTGGCTAGCGCCGTACCGGAAGGGGCGTCGGCTTTTTTGTCATGGTGGAGTTCGATTATTTCGGCATTCTCGAAATAAGCCGAAGCAATTTTTGCCAGATGCATCATCAGGACCGAGCCGATGGCAAAATTGGAGGCAACGATAACTCCGGTGCGGTGCTTTGCCGCAAGCGTTTTTACCTCTTCAAGTGAATCGCTGCCCATGCCGGTGGTACCGCTTACCAGACAGATGCCGCGGGGCAGGATATACCTGGCAAGCCCCAGAAAACCGGCCGCCAGGGAAAAGTCCACCACCACGCGGGCAGGGTGGGTTTCGACGGCTTTGGCGATGCTGTCATAAACCGGAATCGTACCGGCTCCTTCAGGCAGGGCAAGGCTGGCACAGCTGGTATCGGCACCTGCAACGATCCTCATCCCCGGTTCGAGCGAGACGGCATTGATAACCGTCTGCCCCATCTTGCCCAGGGCTCCATGGACTATGACATCTATGTCTTCCAAGGACAGCCTCTTAGCGCTTGAAGCCGCCGGGGCGGTGAGGGCGGTCATTCGGCCGGCGGTCGCGGAAATTATCCGGGCGGGGTCCGGGCTGGCTGGCCTGTTTTTCAGCCGCTCCCGGCAAAAGGGCCCGGCGGGAAAGGTTGATTCTCCCCTGGGAATCTATATCGGTAACTTTTACGGTGATTTCATCACCTGATTTAACAATATCTTCAACTTTATCCACCCGGTAATCGGCCAGTTCGCTGATGTGCACCAGGCCTTCCTTGCCCGGCAGTATTTCGACAAAGGCGCCGAAGTTCATCAGCCGGGTGACCTTGCCGGTATAAATGGTGCCGACCTCGACCTCGCGGGTAAGATCGGTAATCATGCCGATTGCTTTGCGGGCGGATTCTTCGCTGGTGGCGCCCACGAATACGGAGCCGTCATCCTCGATGTCCACGGTGGCTCCACTGGCTTCGACTATGCTTCGAATCATCTTGCCGCCCGGGCCGATGACCGCGCCGATTTTTTCCGGGTTGATGCTTATCTTGTACATCCTGGGAGCGTATGGACTGAGTTCACTGCGGGACTCGGCCAGCGCGGCCTTCATGACTTCCAGTATGTTCATTCGGGCTTCCCTTGCCTGGGCAACGGTCCCCTCCACGATTTCAAGGCTGAGGCCTTTTATTTTCATGTCCATCTGCACGGCGGTGATGCCTTTGGCAGTACCGGCGACCTTGAAATCCATATCCCCCAGGTGATCTTCCATGCCTTCGATATCGGTAAGCAGGGCAAAGCGGCCGCCGTCCCCGGTAACCAGGCCGATGGATATTCCGGCAACCGGGGTTTTGATGGGCACGCCGGCATCCATCAGCGCCAGCGTGGTAGCGCAGGTGGAAGCCATGGAGGTAGAGCCGTTGGAGCTGAGTATCTCTGATACCACCCGGATGGTGTAGGGGAAGTCCGCAGCCGGCGGCATTACCGCCTGAAGGGCTCTTTCCACCAGGGCGCCGTGGCCGATTTCACGCCTGCCGGGGCCCATGGTGCGCTTGACTTCGCCGGTAGAATACGGCGGGAAGTTATAGTGATGCATAAAGCGTTTGGTGTCGACGATGCCTATATCATCCAGCATCTGCTCCTGGCGGATGGCGCCCAGGGTGGCAATGGAGAGGGCCTGGGTTTCCCCGCGGTTGAACAGGGCTGAACCATGGACGCGCGGCAGCAGGCTTACCTCGGCGCTGAGGGGCCGGATTTCTTTAAGGCCCCTGCCGGAGACGCGCTGCCCTTTATCCAGGATTGAAGAGCGGAAAACTTTTTTAAGATTGGCCTCGAAGATAGACATAAGCTCGGCTGCCGGGTATTCACTTTCCAGGTTGTCGATTATTTCCTGTTTGAGGGTATCGATGGCTTCAATCCGGTCTGCCTTGAGGGGCTCTTCCAGGGCGGCGGTGAGCCTGTTTGCCAGCGTTGCCTCGACCGCCTGAACAGCTTCCGGCGAGGGTTCTATTTTGGGCGTAGCCACCTTGGGTTTGCCCAGGGCGGCGGTTATTTCTTCCTGCAGGGTGATAATGGCCTGGTTGGCTTCCTGCCCCAGCCTGACGGCTTCATTGAACACTTCTTCGGAAACTTCTCTGGCTCCGGCTTCTATCATGGCAACCGCATCCCGGGTGGATGCGATGATAAGATCGAGCTCGGTTTCCTGAAGCTCAGGCATGGTCGGGTTAATCGAATATTTGCCATCGGTGTAGCCGACATGCACGGCGCCGATGGGGCCGTCGAAAGGAATCTGGGAAAGGCTGAGTACGGTGGAAGAGCCGATCAAGGAAAGCATTTTGGGGTCGTTAAGCTGGTCGGTGGAAAGCACAGTGGAAATTATCTGGATTTCCCGGCGCCAGTCTTTGGGCAGCAGCGGCCTTAAAGGACGGTCCGTAAGGCGGGCGGCGAGCTGGGCTTCATCCGTGGGGCGGCCTTCACGCCGCAGGAAGCCTCCGGGAATTTTACCGGCGGCATACATGCGTTCATCATAATTAACCGTAAGGGGCAGAAAATCTACCCCTTCGCGTGCTTCCGGGCTGACACATACAGTGGTCAGAACTACCGTATCGCCATAACGCAGTGTAACGGCGGCTTCTGCCTGGGCGGCGACACGTCCGATCTCTGCAATGAGTTCGCGGCCACCCAGAGTGGTCTTAAAAGTTTGGGGAGTCATGATTTCTCCTGGTTTTTATTTGCGCAGTCCCAGGCTCTGGATAAGCTGCTGGTAACGGCCAGCATCTTCCCGGTACAGATATGCCAGCAGGCGGCGGCGTTGGCCGACCAGCTGGAACAACCTGCGCTTGGTGTGGAAATCATGCCTGTTTTCAGTCAGATGGCGGGTAAGCTGCTTGATGCGGGCAGTGAGTATGGCTATCTGGACTTCGGCGGAGCCGGTATCTCCTTCGTGCAGCCTGTACTCTTCAATAATAGTGGATTTGGTTTTCCTGTCCAAGTTTTTCTCCTGAGACTCTCGCTTTTATTATTTACAATTAGAACGGATTATATCACAACCGGGCCGTGAGTGTAAAACATAACGAGAGGGTTTTTTGAACCTGTAATTACCCCGGATGAGTTGCCGCCGGCTGAGGCTGGCTACCTTCAACTGGCGGCTTTTTCCCGGCGCGTATCAACTTTTTTACCTGTGGAATGAACAATGCCAGGGTAAGAAACAGGGTCAATACGTCGGTTATCGGGAAGGCCAGCCATATACCGTCAAGCTGGAAAAACCGCGGCAGCGTCAGGATGGCCGGGATAAGGAAGAAAACCGACCTTGCCATGGAAGAAACGATGGACTGAAATACCTGGCCCAGCGCCTGGAAGGCTGTCGAAGCGACCATGATGAAGCCTACGATGTATATCACCAGGAATACCCGTTTGGCCGCGTAGGCGGTAATGGAAATTACCTCTGCATCGGTGGTGAAAATACGGATAACCGGCTCCGGAAAAAAGTAAAGTACTATGAAAGCCAGGATACCGAAAGCGGTGGCCGAAAGGATGGAAACTTTCAAAGTTTTCAACGCCCGCCGGTAACGCCCGGCTCCGTAATTGTAACCCAGGATAGGCTGCATTCCCTGGCCTATTACCATCCCCGGCATAATGGCGAACATGGTGATCCGGTTTAATATGCCGTAGGCAGTGATTGCCATATCGCCACCGTAGGTTCCCAGGGCGATGTTGACCAGGATTACCGAGATGCTGTTGGCGCTCATGCGGGCAAAGGATGAAAAGCCGATAGCCATGATCGATTTCAACACATGCCACTGGAGGGAAAGATTTTTCAGCCGTATCTTGAAAAAGCTGGCCCCGCTCAGGTAATACCAGGAAAAAAACACCACCGAAAAAAGCTGGGCTATGATGGTAGCCAGCGCCGCACCGGCAACTCCCATACCGAGCGGTATTATGAATATGGCATCCAGGATGATATTGGCTACCGCTCCCAGGATCATGCCGATCATGGGCACGCGGGCATTGCCCTCCGCCCTTATGAGGAAATTGAGCGACATGGCAAGGGTCTGGAAAAACATGCCGATGAGGATTATCTGTAAATAGTCGCGCGCGTAAGGCAGAATATCCTCGGTGGCTCCGATAAGTTTGAGCAGGGAATCGATATTGAACAAACCCGCCGCCATTATTATGGCTGAAAACACCACCACGGCGCTTAAAGCATTGCCGAGCACGTGCTCGGCCTGGTTGGTTTTTTTCCTGCCGTGCAGCATGGAAATCAGGGATGCGCCACCCATGCCCATCATCTGGCCCACTCCCATGGAAAGCATCTGAACCGGAAAAACGATGGAAAGGCCGGCGATGCCCAGCGGGCCCACGTAATGGCCGATGAATATGGTATCCACCACATTATATAGAGTGATTACCGCCATACCCAGAAAAGCCGGGGCGGTCAGCTTCAGTAAAAGGGCGCCGATTTTATCGGTATCGAAGACGGTACGTCTTTCCAGGTTATCCAATCAATTCTTCCGGATTTTTCAAATTATGCATCGATATAATAATACGCAGGTTCAATATTAATCAGAGGGGCATGATGAACTAATCCGCGGTATCCAGGGAAACAAGCAGACTAGAACGCAATAATAAAAAATAAGTGTCAATTAATAGTGTTTATTGTATATCAAACGGTTGATCCGTATCAATGAAGAATGGGATGGGGCAGATGCCCGGACGTGATACCCTGATCAGGAAACCTTTTCGCCCTGGCCTATCTGTCCGTTTTCGGTGATGGTGTAGGTCCAGCTGGTATCGTTGATCAAATATCTGGCAGGATCGTTGAGAGGCGCTTCGGAATCTGCAAGTAACCGGGATTCGGATTCGTAAGCTACGACTACCGGCGGCTTGTCCTCGGATTCCGACATAGCGGCTTGAACGGCAACCAGGACGTTATGCAGTTCAGCGGCGGCGGCTTCTTCTTCACCTGAACCCATCAAATTCAGAAGGTTAGGAATGGCGATCAGGGCTATTGCAGCCACAATGGCTACAACTACCAATATCTCTATGAGTGTATAACCTGACTGTTTGGAATCTAAATTCTTTTTCAGCGCCATTGTTTATTCCACGGCAAACCGGGTTGTATTTTACCACAAACAGAGGCAATGCTCTGCTTAATAATATAAAAAATATTTTATTAAAACTTCATAAGGGTTAGAAATATAAAAATAACCCGCCGCTGGTTCCAGCGGCGGGTTATATCATGATGTTTCAATCCAATAATAAAATTACGAAGTTGGTCCGGATACCGCTCCTGTATCGGCCACCGACCATGAGTATTGCGGGACGTTGATCAACAATCCATCCAGTTCTGTTGGTATTGCACCTGCTGTGATAGTGAAAGCACTTATGGGAGTCGGATTCTGGTTGTACATGTATGCAGCAACGGCAACCTGAATGTTGTGTCTCTCAGCCTCCACCGCAGCCGAATCACCACTGTCCATAAACCCTAGAATATTGGGAATCGCGACCGCGGCGATTACGCCCAGGATAGCTACCACCACCAGCAGCTCGATAAGGGTAAAGCCCCCCTGGCCTTTTTGGAACTTGGTTAGAAGTTTACTCATTATGTTTTTGTTTTCCTCCTCCTGTTATTTTTAAATAAACCGTATTTTGTTAAGAAAGCTAATTGTATTTTATAGACCTGTGGGTGTCAATAGAGGACACCTTATTATTCTTATTTTTTTCCCCGTATTGCCACCTCCTTACAGCCACCCCTAACTATCCAAACCTCACCACACCAATTTAACAACACGTTACCTGTGCTTGTGAATAGGTTAATAGTACCAGATATCAAGTATTATAGTACTACTAGTTATGCACCAAATCAACAGGTTTTTGTCAGACATGGTACGAATTAATCAGGTTGTCGATTTAAAGCCGGCAACAGCCCTGTTTTAAAGGCAACGGAATGGGCCGGGACGGAACTTGCATTCATCCTCCTTGACACCTGTCGGGCTGGTGCTTAATATATCCGGAACGTGCAAGCATTAACCAGGGCTTTCGATAAAACGACCGCTTTCATCTGTGCTGCAGTCCGCCGTCCATATATCCGGCTGGGGGTGCTGGTTCTGGTGGTGCTGGCAATGCACTTCAGCCTGATTATGACTCCCGGCGAACATGTTTTCGATGAAAAGTATTACGTACAAGACGCCTTGAATATACTGGAAGGCAAGGGCAGTGCAATGCCGGAGCACCCCCCGCTGGGAAGGCTGATCATTGCCGGCGGTATAGGCATATTCGGGGACAACCCCTTCGGCTGGCGCATATTCCCGGTCCTGTTCGGCGCCGCCGGGTTGGTGCTCATGTATATGATTTGCCGCCAGCTTAACCTGCCGGAAAAGCTTTCCCTGCTGGCGGTGTTTCTGCTGGCAACTGAAAATCTCAGTTTTGTCCAGTCTTCCATTGCCATGCTGGACGTTGTTAGCGTTACCTTCATACTGGCCGGGTTTCTGGTTTACCTGAAAGGCAGGCACGCGCTCAGCGGAGCACTGGTTGGGCTGGCCATGCTGGCCAAGTTCACCGGTATATTTGGCCTCGCCGTAATCGGCCTGCACTGGCTGATAACCAGCCGTAAACGATGGCTTAAATTCGGCCTGTCCATGGCGATGGCGCCGGTGGTCTACCTGGCTGGTCTGCCCCTTCTCTTATATATAATCTGGGGAAAACTGTTAAATCCCATCACCGAAACCATAACCATGCTTACCATAAATTTCAATTCAACCTATTCTTTTTACGAGCAGGCAAACATGAGCCGTCCCTGGGAGTGGGTGTTCGGTTACAACATCGTCACTTACTGGCCGGAGCCGCATTATATGGCGGTGATAAGTTCCAGCGTATGGGCGCTGATTTTGCCGGCTATGGTGTATATGTTATACAAGGCAAGAAAATGCAGCCGCGCTGCGGTTTTCAGCCTGGCCTGGTTTGGGGGAACCTACCTGTTATGGATACCCATAAGCCTGATAACAGACCGTACCAGCTATATATTCTATTTTTATCCGGCCATCGGCACCTGCTGTCTGGCAATCGCAGTATTCCTGTGGGATATTACTCAGCGGGGCGCCAGTTCGGGCACCGGATGGATAAGGGCATTGTCCCCCTGGGCTGTACCGGCTTACGTGTTGCTGCACCTAGCATGCTTTGTCTGGCTTTCCCCGGTTGCCTATCCGTGGAAACTGGGAGCCAGCCTGCTCTTCTATATCGGCGTTCGCATATTATTCAAGCAGAGTAACGAAGAACACGCACCCCAAAGCTGTGAAGTTATCGATTCCTGATTGGCTCAGGAGCGTTTTCGGCGGGCTTGGGCTGCGTATGAAATAAAAACGATCGCAAGCAGGCTGATGCAGGCCAGGCTGGTAATAAGCCCCGCTTCGAAAGCCCGGCTCCGGTAGGTAAATTCGATGGTATATGTGCCCGGCTCCAGGGAAACCGCCATCAGGGCATCGAATGCCTTCAGCACTTCAACCGGTTCACCGTCGACCGATACCTGCCATGCCGGGTACCAGGCCTGGCTCAATACCAGGAACCCCGGCTCTTCATAGGATACTTGCACGGAAATCTTCTGCGGCCCGTATTCACTTATTACAACTTCAGCCGGTTCTGACAATACCGGAGCACCTTCACCGGAATCAGCCAGTTGAATATCCTTGACCATGAAGGCTGCGGGCAAGGCATTCAAGTTCCGGTAGATGTTTAAGCCCGAATCCGAATATTCCAGTTCGAAGCCGCCGGCACTGAGTTCGGACCGGCTCAGCACGTATTTTACACCGAGTAAATCAAGCTTTATACCCAGATCCTGGATGCCGCGGGCTGCCGAAACCGAAAGGTAGTTGGTACCCGTGCGCCCAGCGTTATCGCCCAGGAAGCTTGCGTAGTGGTACAAAACGGCTGCTTCGTAGCCGTTTATTTCGGCAATACCCATCGACATCAGCCGGTTTTTGGTAACGATGCCTTCCGGGTCATATACCCGGTAACCCTGGGCATGCCCCTGCAGGAACTCGATGAAAGGTTCCTGCTTGTAAATCTCGCTTACCGGGTTGGAATCGATATACGGCATGTGTAAAAACCAGAGGTTGAGCAGGGTAAACATTATAATCGTAATATCGAACAGCCTGCCTTTAAGCCGGTTTTTATAACGGGCATACAGGATTAGTGCACTTGCCAGCAGAAGGCCACCCAGAACCCCCATCCCGATGCGCACGGCGGAAAAAGTATGCACCGGCAGCAGGGCGGCGGCTACCACCAGCAGGCCGAACAGGAAAGTGAAGATAATCACCCTTTCCGTAACCTTCTTATTCTCCTCAAGCAGCCTGCCGCGAATGTACGACATGCCAAAACCGGACAGAACCGCGCCGGAAAAACTGAAAAGCAGCAGGAAACGGGCCGGAACGCGGAAGCTGTCGAACCCGGGAGCCAGTTTATAAAGCAGCCAGTAAGGGGGAAAGTACTTGCCTGCCGCCAGCAGCAAGCCAGCCACGGCCAGCAGGAGAAAGAAGCCTACGTACCTGTTTTTATTCCAGTATCGAACTGAAAATACGCATAGAATCAGAGGCAGGATGCCGATATAGCCCGTATATTCCCAGAAGGGATAGCTGAAAAAATCAGTCCAGAAGCTGACAGGGCCCGCCCAGGGGTTGGAAAAAATAAGCGTCAACAGCCCCGGGTTCAGGGAAAAACTGGTAGCCTCTGCCCAGCTCATACCGCCGGCACGGGTTGAAAACAGGGAAAATTCGTAAGCCGGGAAAAACTGCACGGCCGAAAGCAGTATCCCGGCTGCAACCATAATGCCCATTACAGCGATTGGTTTTACTATCTGGTGGTACAGCTTTTCCCTGAATAAAAAGAAAACCCGGTATGCCAGATAGAGCCCCAGCCCGAAAAGGCAAATATAAGTAATCTGTATGTGCCCGGCCAGAATCTGCATGCCGAGAGCTGCCCCGGCAGCCATTGCCCACACGCTACTGTTTTTTTGCAGAGCCATATCAAAAAGCAGGAACACGAGCGGCAGCCAGGCGGCGGCACATATCATGGAGTAATGGCCGGCATAGATATGGGAAGTGATAAACGCCCCGAACATAAACACGAGGGCGGTAAAGAAGGCGCATATCCTTTCCAGTCCGAGGTGCCTGGCAAGCAGGTACATAAAGACGCCGCCGAGGAACATGTGAATAATAAAGCTGAAGCCGAACGCGGTTGCCGGAGGAAGAAACAGGAAAAGGCTGTTTGGCGGGTAGAAAAGGCCGAACTGGGGATTGGCGGCCAACGGGTAGCCGGAAAGTATCAGGGAGTTCCAGTAGGGGAAGCTGCCTTCGGCAAGAGCGGAGTAGGCATAACTGTACAGGGGATAAAAGAAATCGGTGATATCGTTGCCGGAAACGGATTGGGTACTGATAAGCTGAGCGGGGTAGAGTATTACTTTCCAGAAGAAAATACAGGTGCTGACAAGTATCAGTATTATATAACCGATATCTTCCCTGTGGCGGCTGATCAAGGTTCTTAGCGTTTTCGGCATTATTGTATCCGGCTCTTTGCGGTAGAGAAAGCGTTTAAAATATAGACTATCGGTAAGTGAAACCGCAACAGCGGCAGGCGGAGCGGTATACCGGATTCAAAGCTGAGCCTGCCGGCGTTCGTAAGGACTGTGTAAGATGCCTGGTTTGCTTCAAGAGTTGACGGAGCAGGCTGTAAACCACTATATATATGGGGTTATGACTCTTTACTGGGCAGTTGTGCTTACCTTGCTGGGCATGGTACTGGGCAGTTTTTTCAACGTGCTTGTCGATCGGCTGCCGGCTGGAAAATCCATAATCAAGCCGGCTTCCCACTGCCCGGCGTGTGGTGTAAAACTGAGTGTACCGGACCTGGTACCCATTTTAAGCTTCCTGGCGCTGAGGGGGCGCTGCCGCTACTGCCATACAGCCATTCCCCGGCGGATGCTGATGGTTGAACTTACAGCCGGTATCATGTTTTTAGGATTGTACCTTTTTTATGGCTTAAGCCCGGAACTGGGGATAGCCCTGCTGTATTTCAGCCTGCTTTTACTGATTTTCATCATAGACCTGGAGCACCAGTTGATTCTCAATGTCATAATTTATCCATCAGCCCTGGCAGTGCTTGTGATTAATCTTGCCTGGCCCGATACCGGCATAACTCACGGTTTTTTAAACTGCCTTGCCGGCGGCGGTGCCGGCCTGCTGCTGTTTTTGCTGATAGCCATAGCCAGCCGCGGCGGCATGGGTTTGGGGGATGTTAAGATGGCCGGTCTGATGGGTTTGATGCTCGGCTTTCCGGGTATATTTGTGGGTACGTTCCTGTCGGTTGTTTCCGGTGGATTGGTTGCCGTAATTATTCTGGAACTGAAAAGGAAAGGCAAGAGAGAGCCGATTCCGTTCGGGCCGTTCCTTTCGCTGGGTACCATGGCGGCAATACTCTGGGGACAACAGATAATGGACTGGTACCTGGGTTTTTTCGGTTTTTAGAACAGGTATCCCTGTGCCAGGTACAAAAGTCCGGCAGCGGCAATGGCTGCTCCCCAGGCGGTTTTGCTCCACCAGAAAATCTTGGCTCCGTCCAGCGGGCCGAACGGCAGCAGGTTAAAGATTGCCAGCCAGGTATTTATGAATGCGCCCAGATAGAACAACAATGACGGCTGGGCAGTATTGAGAACCAGAAAAACCAGCGCCAGGATTATATTGACTGCCGGGCCGGCAATCGAAATCATGCCTATGTTTTTCCGGTGTTGTTCGGGGGTAGTAAAAACCTCCGGGTTGTGGTGTATGACAACAGCGCCGGGCGCGGCGAAAATAAAACCCAGCAGGGAAGAGCCCAGGGCGATCGCCAACCCTGCGGGCCACATGGCATATTCAGCATAATAGCCTGAATTCCTGGCGATAAGGCGGTGTGCCATTTCATGCAGGATAAAAGCGGTGGAAACGGCAAAAAAAGCCATTCCGGCTACCTGTAGCAGGCTGCCGGGTTGCTGAAATGCTCTTAACCCTCCTGAAAGTGCGATGCCGAAGGCCAGCGCAAGCACCAGCGCTGATATGGAAAGGTCTCTGAATTCTTTTATCTGCATATCGGAGGTTTTCGGGTTAACGCATCCAAATAATCAAACCGTAACGGTTAACCGCATACAGTATAGCAGTGTTGCTGGAAGGAAAGCATCTCACCCACAGCTGTTGTGTTGCCGGTAAAGTTAATATCGAATAACCGCTGACACCCCCGGTTATTCTTCTTTTTCCATCTGGCAACCACCGGCAGGCAGCTGGGCGCCGTCAACGAAAAGAACCCTGCCGTCGATGGCAACGCGCCCGCGGGCAATCAGGTCGTGGACGCCGAACGGATATATTTTCCAGTCCCCCCGGCATTTGAGCTGGTTCTGCAGGCTTTCACATATCCATTGCATTTTTTCCCGGTGAACCGTTCCGGCTATCGCCTTGAAACCTTTGTAAGTGGTTATATCATGGCTGCGGGCAAAGCCGGTAACCTGGTTAAGGTCATCTACCATACCGCCGGCGCCCATACTTTCTATTTCCTCGAGTGTTTTTTGTATGTGCATTGGTTCTGATTGCACCAGTACCGGGCCGGTATCTTCGCCCTTATCTACTATGAACAGGGTTGATTTGAGAGAGTCGTCTCCGGCAAGAATCGCCCTCGCGGTAGGCACCCAGTGCAGGCCGTCATAACCCCGGGTGGTGTCACCCGGGTGGACGTTCAACATTCTTGGATAATACCTGTCCACCATCCAGTCCGTAACCCACTGGTCGTAACCCGCCAGGCAGATGAGGTCCGGCTGCCGGCCGGCGGCCTGTTCTATAAGGCGGCTGGCTTCCTGTTCGAAAGCTTCCCTCTCGGGGCAGTTGCGGGGAACACTCCTGGGCCCGTATCGCTCACGGGCGCCCGCCAGGAAAGGCAGATGGTCAAGCTCGATTAAGGTGTGGTTATTCTGCCTGGCTTTGTTTGCCCCTTCACAGCCGGGACGGTTGGTGAAAACGATATACTGGTGAGCCGGATCTTTCTCAAATATACGTTCGTAATTCGTGCCCGAACCGGAGATAAAAAAGGCAATTGTCATGTGGCCGGCTGAACTTGCCGGGTCGAAAATCAACTGTCTCATATTTTAATGATACCACAAGGAATAAAATCCAACAGGACTGCGATGACGGTATTTACCCTGTGCTTTTCAGAACTGCATCCACCTTGCCGGCAAGAGTAGATGCGTCGAATGGCTTGGCGATAAAGGGGAGGCAGTTGTCCTTGAGAAATTCTCTCGTGGAAGCATCGGCGCTGTCGCCGGTAATAAAAATAGTTTTGCGGGCCAACTCCGGACGGTACCCGATGATTTTTTCATACAATTCTTTACCACTCATTCCCGGCATGCGTATGTCTAAAAGAATTACATCCAGCTGGTTCCTGGAGAGTTCATCCAATGCTTGAAAGGGAGTTTTGGATTCGATAACTGTGTGGCCCCTGGAGGCAAGGACTTTCCTGACGAGGGTTCTGATGGATTGCTCGTCATCCACCACCAGTATAACGGCGCTGAAACCGGCCGGCGTTTCGGCCTGGTTGCGGGTTGGGGCTGCCTCTTCCCGGGGGCATTCACGGTCTGCCGGCAGTTTTATGGTAAACACGGTGCCCTTGCCTTCCTCGCTTTCTACTTCGATACTGCCGTGGTGATCGAGCATTATGGACCGGGAAAGAGCCAGGCCAAGGCCGGTGCCCTGCCCGGGTTCCTTGGTGGTGAAGAAGGGCTGGAAAAGTCTCGAAAGAGTGCCCTGGCTCATACCGGTTCCGTTGTCAGCAAAGCAGACACTTATCGCTTCTCCCTCCGACCGGGTGGAGATGGTCAAAGTGCCCCCGTTATGGGCATGTTTGATGGCATGCTCGGCATTGACGATCAAGTTGATGAAAACCTGCTGCATCTGCCCGGGGTCGACGTTGACCAGGGGTAAACCGGATTCATAATCCTTGACGATCTCGATATTGGAGGTTTTCAACACGTAGCCCCGGAGTTCAAGGGTATTATCGATAAGTTCATGTATGTTCAGGTAGGTTTTGGCAGGTTGGGATTGGCGGGCAAAAGTTAAGAGCCTCTTGACGATTTCCTTAACCCGGTTGGAGCCTTCCAGGATGTATTTGACATGCTCCATGATGTTTTCCGGCAGTTCCTCCTGGGCCAGCAGTTCGGAAAAACCGATGACTCCGGTAAGGGGATTGTTTATTTCATGAGCAATTCCGGCGGCCATTTCCCCGACGGAGGCAAGCCGGGAAGAAACTTCATTCCGGTCGTGCAGCTGCCGTTTTTCCTCTTCGGCTTTACGCAGTTCGGTAATATCATCGTCCAGCACCAGTACGGCCGGTTTTCCCTCCCATGTAATGGATACAGAGCGCCTGTCCAGCCAGCGGGTCTTGCCGTCCTTGTGTAAAACTCTAAATGCATAAGAGTCCGGCATAGTGCCGCCAGCCAGCTCTTTCGAGTAAATGCTGCGCACCAGCTCCCTGTCGCCGGGGTGTATCAAATCAAAGCCGTTCAGATTGTTAAGCTCTTCGGCTGAATACCCGGTGATTTTTTCGGTATATTCGCTGGCAAATACGATTTTCCCGTCCTGTACGATGGATACCGCTATCGGAATCCTTTCGACCAGCAGCCGGTACCTGGTTTCCGATTCGCTCAAAGCTTGCCTGGTTTGCTCGAGTTCGAAAACTTTTTTCTCCAACTTATTGACCAGGCGCTGGCTGTAAAGCTTGTAGGTATCCTCTTCATCGGCGCCTGCCGGTTCCGGCACCGCGATCCTGCCCCGTGTGTGGTTTTGCAGAACCGATTTAATTTGAGCCAGGAAATCTTCCGGTTCAACCGGTTTGCGGATGAATCTCTGGGCCCCCAGTTTCATGGCAAACTCTTCGTCTTTTTCCCCGGTGTAGGTTGCGGTATAAAAAATAAAAGGAATGTTGCGATATTGGCTATCAGCCTGCTTGCACCACTTGCAGAACTGGAAACCATCCATTTCCGGCATCATGATATCGCTGATAATCATTCCGCAGGTATTTGTCTGCAGTTTTTCTATTGCCTGAATACCATTACTTGCCGTAATTACTTCGTAGCCGCTTCCTCCAAGCAGGGTTTCCAGCAAATAGCAATTTTCCGGATGGTCGTCTACAACCAGAATTTTCATTATACAGACCTCACCTGCGGGTTGTCCGCTACAAATACTTCTGAAGTTCCTGCATGAAAGTCTCCGGGTTGATGGGTTTTTCAATATACCCACTGCACCCGGCTTCCAGGGTTTTTTCCCGGTCGCCGACCATGGCGTAGGACGTGACCGCAATAATGGGAATTTTGCCTGCGGTGTCCGATTTACATATTCGGCGGGTGGCTTCGAGCCCGTTAATATCCGGAAGCTGGATGTCCATGAGTATCAGGTCAGGTTGTTGCTCGAGTGCCATCGCAACACCGGTTAACCCGTCCCTGGCTTCGATGACTTTATATCCATGTTTTTCCAGCATGAACCGCATCAGATACATGTTGTTTTCATTGTCTTCTATTACCATCACCTTCTTCATTCCGGCTTTTTCTCCTCAAAGCGTATCGGGAGCGTTAACGTAATTTCAGTACCATGGCCGTACTGGCTGTCAGCCCGGATGTTGCCGCCTAAAAGACCGGCCAGCTTGCTGCAAAGATACAGCCCGAGCCCCGTTCCTTCCTGCTTTTTAGTCAGAGACGCTCCGACCTGATGAAACGGCTGGAAAAGCTTGCTCATTTCTTCCGGTTTGATGCCTGTTCCCGTGTCGGCTACCTTAACTTCCAAAAAGCTGTTATCGACAATACGGCCTGATACTGTCACTGTGCCCTGCTCAGTAAATTTAATAGCATTGCTCACCAGATTCAAAATAATCTGCTTCAAGCGCCGTTTATCACTCGTGATGGTTATGTTTTCACCGATATCGGTGACAATTGCCAGCCGCTTTTGGTTTGCGGCAGGGCGCATCTGTTCTATTACCTCGCCGGCAGTTGTATCGAACCGGAATTCATCTGGATTGATTTCGACTTTTCCGGCTTCGATTTTGGAAATATCGAGTATATCGTTAATCAGGCTCAACAGATGGCCGGCATTGTTTTTGACCATGGTCAACTGTTTGTTCTGCTCCTCGTTGAGTTCTCCCGGCATGCCCATCAGCAAGATCCCGGTAAAGCCGATGATGGAATTCAGAGGTGTTCTCAGCTCATGGCTCATACTGGCCAGGAATACCGATTTAAGGCGGTCCATTTCCTGGAGGTTTACGTTGGCCCGTTCCAGTTCGGTAGTGCGCATTTCGACCAGTTGCTCCAGGTGTTCGTGGTATAATTTGAGTTCATCGTCGGCGAGTTTGCGCCTGCCGATTTCTTCAGTCAATTCTCTGGTCCGGGAATTAACCTGAGATTTAAGTACGAAATTGCCACCGGCTGAAAGCAATATCAGCCCGGCAACCCCACCCATCGACCAGAATACCCAAGAGGGGATTACCCCGGCTCCTTCAGGCTTTTGACCGAACCATTTGTCCAGCGACCGGTAGTAGATCGAATTATCGTTCAGTTTCAATTCCCGGATGCGGGCGTCTATCGTTTCAGCCAGTTCGCCGGATATAGGCGAATATTTGGGAAAGGTGAAGTACAGCAGAGAAGGCTGGAATATGATGGCGGTTTTCATAAGCCCGAAATCTTGCTCATGCTGATAGCCGAAATCCTTGCTGGTAACTCCGGCGTCCGCTTCAACGTTTTGGACAAGCTCGAAAACCCTCAGGTAGCTGTCCACTTCAAGGAAGGTGCAGTTGATATCAAAAGCCGACACAAGGGCTTTGATGCCGTTTTCGCCCTCTACATTGACGCTGTTTTTAAGCACTGCAACGGTCTTGCCTTCAAGATCGATCAAAGATTCGATGCCGCCACCCTCGCGTACATACACCGTAGACCAGCTCGTGTACACACTCTGAGATGAAAATGCATATATTTCGTTTCTGGCTTGTGTATAGGCAACATCCGGCATGACATCGATTTCACCGGCAGTCAGCCTCTGCAAGCATTCATCCCAGGTGCCGGGAACGTATTCGATGTTCCAGTCTTCCTCATCGGCAATGTAGCCGATAATATCTATCCAGAAGCCGGAAGGTTCGCCCGAGGTATCGGTAAATATTTTGGGTTGGTTTTCATACAACCCCACCTTGAGGGTCAGCGGTTGGCTATAGATGTGCATCGATGGAACCGCTGAAGCCAGAAGCAGCATCGTTGCCAGCACCCAAAAGATTCGCCTTTTCATTTAAACAACATGCTCATAATTGCAGGTCAATCTCCAACCAAACTCATAATCAGCTTTCAGATGAGTTTATAAGGAAATAAACAGGTAAGTTTATAATGGGTCAGGGTTCATGTCAACGAAAATTTATACGGGAATTGATTAAATTATCCGTATTTATTCAACACTTTTACCCCGGGGGCATTTAGCCTGCACCGGGTGGCTTCCGGGCGGCAATTTCAGCTTATGATTTGAGCAGCCTCAGGCCGTTCAGCATTACCAGCAGAGCCCCGCCCTCGTTTATCAAAAGCCCGGGAACCAGGCCGATGACACCTGTCAGGGCAATCGAGACTATCACTCCGACAATTATCAGCGAGGCCGCCACGTTCTGGCGGATGATTGTCACGGCCTTGCGGCTGGTATCGAACACGTAAGGCAGTTTGGCAAGGTTATCGGCCATCAGGGCCATATCGGCTGTCTCGAGGGCAATATCGCTGCCGCCGGCGCCCATGGCAATACCTGCATCGGCTGCCGTCATGGCCGGAGCATCGTTAACGCCGTCTCCTACCAGGCCGACCCTGCCGTAAAGGGCTTTGAGTTCTTTTACAGCGGCGGTCTTGTCCTCCGGCAGCATTGCCGAGCGGTATTCTTTTATGCCCGCTTCAGCTGCGATGGCACGCGCCGTGCCTTCGTTGTCCCCGGTGAGCATCACGATATGTTCTATACCGGATTGAGCCAGCGCTTTCACCGTTGCACGGGCTTCGGGACGCAGCCGGTCGGCAGCGGCGATTATGCCCAGTACAGATGACCGGTCCATCACCAGTATTGCGGTTTTGCCTTCGTTTTCCAGCCTGGTTAATAAATCAGCCGGTTTGCCCGTATTTATAGATAGAGACCGGCACAGGGCAGCATTGCCGGCATAATAGGTTTTACCCGCGATGGTTCCTCGGGCGCCCAGACCCGGCAGGTCCGAAAAATCCTGTATGGAGGCAGTTTCTACCCCTTTTTCGCGGGCTTTTTCCAGCACGGCCCCAGCCAGCGGATGGCCTGAGCGGGATTCGATGGCCGCTGCGATAGAAAGCAGTTCCGGTTCGCTTGTTTGCAAAGTAAAGACATCGGTGACCTCCGGGCGGCCGATGGTAAGGGTCCCGGTTTTATCGAAAGCCAGCACCCGGATATTGCCGGCGGCTTCGAGATCGGCGCCGCCTTTTATAAGCACACCCTGTTTGGCGGCTGCACTGACAGCGGATAGGACTGCGATGGGGACCGAGAGGACCAGCCCGCAGGAACACGATACCACCAGCAGTACCAGCGCCCGGTAAAACCATTCCTCAAATGGCTGGCCCAGCAGCCAGGGGACTATCGCCACCAGCAGCGAAACCCCGAAAATAACGGGAGTATAAATGTTGCCGAAATTTTCGGCAAAGCGCTGGTAGCTGGACTTTCTGCCTTCGGCTCTTTCCACCGAATGAATTATGCGTGAAAGGGTGGTATCATCGAACCTCCGGGTGGTTTTAACCTCAAGATAACCCTGCTGGTTGATAGACCCGGCAAAAACAGCGTCACCGGCGGTTACAGCAACCGGCATAGACTCACCGGTTACAGGTGCCTGATCTACCGATGAAGAACCGGTTACTACAGTTCCGTCCAGGGGGATTTTCTGGCCGGGTTTGACCGCGATACGCTCGCCCGGTTCGATCTGCTCTACACCGCGTGCAGTTTCCTGCCCTCCGGTTATTACCAGCGCTTCGGCAGGCAGCATCTCAATCAGGGTTTTCAAGGAACTGCGGGCTTTCCGGGTGGCAAATGTTTCCAGGACCGCTCCCCATGTATATACAAAAACCAGCAGGGCGGCTTCATCCCAGAAACCGAGAGCTGCAGCGCCTGCCGTGGCCACTATGAGCAGTGCATAGATATTTAAGGTCCTGGTGCGGATTCCCGACACAGCCATTTTGGCCGGGAAGTAGCCGCCGATAATTATTGCACCGGCATATATATAGCGGGCTATATCGCGTGGCAAACCCAGCCTTTCGGAAAAGAAAGCTCCCAGCAGTAAAACTCCGGACAGGGCAATTAACTTGATTCGCCAGTCCTGCCACCATTTTTTGTCTTGTGTCTTGACCTTTGCCAGCCGCGGGTTCAAGCCGGCAGCGGCAATCGAACGAACAATCGCCTGTGGCGAAATAACCCCGGGAGAATAGCTGATATCCACTTTCTGACTGGCCAGGTTAATTTCAAAATCAAGCACGCCTTCGAGGTTATTCAGCTTGCTGGCGACAATCGCTTTTTCGTTGACGCAATCCATTTCCTCGATATACAGGGATAGGTTGTCTGCTTCGTTTTCAGGGCCGCAGCTTTTACATGACGGCGGGGCCGCAACGGGTTTTTCAGTCATTTTCACCCCAAAGATTAATTAATTGCGTATACGCTAATATGTGAGTGTAAAAAAATGTCAGGCATGCCGGGCGTGCTCCAGGCTGATTTTAAAAAGTGTTTTGACATGCTCATCGTTTAGAGAATAATACATCATGCGGCCTTGTTTACGCTGGGTTACCATGCGCAGGGTGCGCAGAATGCGCAGGTGCTGAGAGGTGGCCGATTCCGAAATGCCCGCGATGGAGGCGATGTCGCAAACGCAGAGCTCCTGTTCAAGCAGGCAGTGCAGTATTTTGGCCCGGTTGGAGTCCGAGAGCGCTGAAAAGTTTTCTGCCAGCAGGGTAAAGACTTCATCCGGGGGCAGGGACTGCCGGGTGGCTTCCACCCTGTCCTGATCAACTGCCCAGATTTCACATTTGTCTTTCGGTTCGGATTTCATGATAAACTTAACATATGCGCAGATGTTAATATAATAAAATATTGCCGGCGCGCTGTCAAATACGCCCTGCGAAGGCGGTGGAAGAAGGTGTTCAATTGACGGCAAGCGCCCTTTTCAATTTCCGGATAAAACAGCCGGCTTTTTCCAGGCTGGCATCTTCATCTACCAGTTGTATCAGGCGGCTGCCGACGATTACCCCATCGGCCAGGCGGCCCAGTGACCCGGCCTGAGCCGCGCTGGAAATGCCGAAGCCGACACATACAGGCACAGTGGAGTACTGCCTGATTCCGGCAATTACCTGTTCCAGCCCGGCTGGAACCTGAGAGCGCGTTCCGGTAACCCCGGTGACGCTCATCAGGTAGATGAAACCCGAAGCATTTACTGCCGTCATGGCGATGCGTTTTTTACTGCTGGCAGGGGATAGCATATATATCAGGTCAAGGCCGCTGGCTTTGCACGGGCCGCCCAGCTGGAGACTCTCTTCCACCGGCAGATCAGGCACGATCATGCCGCTGACTCCGGCAAAGGCAGCTCTTTTAACGAAACTCTCCACACCGAAATTCCATACCGGGTTGAAGTAGGTCATGAAAACCAGCGGAATATTTACCTCGGAGGACAGATATTCGGCCAGCGCCAAACATTTTTCGGCAGTGATACCGTTTTGCAGGGCTCTGAAGGAAGCCTGCTGGATAACCGGGCCATCGCCAACCGGATCGGAAAAAGGAATGCCGAGCTCGATAATATCACACCCTTCACGGGCCAGGAGCTTCACCAGCCTCACTGTTGTATCAAGATCAGGGTAGCCGGTGGTGACATAACCGATTAAAGCTTTGTGGCCGGGCTTTGAAAATACCCCGTCGATTTTATTCAAATGTATCCTCCAGATAGGGTTTAACGATTTCCATGTCCTTGTCTCCGCGGCCGGAAAGGCAAACCAGGATATCGGTATCCTTACCGGATTTTTCCGCCAGCCGGGCAGCGGTATATACGGCATGAGCGCTTTCCAGCGCGGGAATTATACCTTCGCTTTGCGAAAGCAGGCGGAAGCCTGTCAGAGCCTGCACGTCATCCGCGCTGGCGTATTCCACCCGGCCGGAATCCTTGAGAAAACTGTGTTCCGGGCCTACACCGGGGTAATCCAGGCCGGCGGAGATGGAATGGGTAGGGGCCACCTGGCCGTTGCTGTCCTGAAGCAGGTATGATTTCGCACCGTGAAGTATGCCCACCGTACCGGCCGAAAGGGTAGCGCAGTGGCTCCCGCTGGAAATCCCCCTGCCGGCGGCTTCCACGCCGATCAGCTTGACACAGGTGTCTTCGAGAAACGGGTAAAACATGCCCATGGCATTGGAACCGCCACCGACACAGGCAACAATAAAGTCAGGAAGCTTGCCGGTGTTTTCCAGTATTTGCTCCCTGGCTTCGCTGCCGATTACCGACTGGAAATCCCTCACCATTTCCGGGTAAGGACTGGGACCGACCACCGAACCCAGCAGATAGTGGCTGGTGTCTACATTGGTTATCCAGTCCCGTATGGCTTCGTTGATGGCATCTTTCAGCGTGCGGGAGCCGGTACCGACCGGGATTACCCGGGCGCCCATCAGTTTCATTCGGGCTACATTGAGCGCCTGGCGCGCTACATCTTCCTCCCCCATATAGACAGCACATTCCAGCCCCAGCATGGCCGAAACAGCGGCGGTGGCTACACCATGCTGGCCAGCCCCGGTTTCGGCAACTATTCTTTTTTTGCCCATCATTTTTGCCAGCAGACCCTGGCCCAGGGCGTTGTTGATTTTATGGGCGCCGGTATGGTTCAAATCCTCTCTTTTCAACCAGATTCGTCCTCCTCCCAACCGGCGGCCCAGGCTTTCGGCCGGGTAAAGGGGAGTCGGCCGGCCGCTGTAGGTGCGGTTGAGCCTGTTTAACTCTTCACGCGAATGCCCATCCGCCTTGAACCGGGTATAGGCATTTTCAAGTTCTTCCAAAGCCGGCATGAGCGTTTCCGGCACGTAGCGGCCGCCGAACCGGCCAAAATAGCCTTTCATGTCCGGGAGTGTCTTATTCATTATTGCCTCCTGCAGTTACAGCACTGCTTTTTACAGCAGCCACAAAATCTTTTATCAGCCGGGGGTCCTTAGCCCCGTCCTTCTCAACTCCGCTGGAAACATCCACCCCCCACGGCTGCAGTTTTTCAACCAGTGATCCTACGTTTTGCCCCGTCAGCCCGCCGGCAATCATAACCGGAAAGCGGGCACAGATTTTACCGGCAAGCGCCCAGTTGAAGCTTTTGCCGGTGCCGCCGTACCTGTGGTCCGGGCGGCTGTCCAGGAGCACCCTGACCCCGGAGCGTCCGGGCCTGTAAAGGGCTTGTACCCTGCTCAGCAGTTCAGCCTCGGTTGCCGAGGAAAGCACATGCACGCTCTTGATGCAGGGCGCTTCGATGCGGCTGATGTAATCCATGTTCTCATCGCCGCTCAGCTGGACAACGTCCAGGTTGCAGTAGTGCAGGATGTCGTTGACTGTACGATAATCCTGGTTGACGAATACTCCTACCAGCCGGGGCCGCCCCGCAATACCGGCCAGGGATACGGCAATCTTACGGGCTGTTTCAAGGCTTATCCGGCGCGGGCTTTCGGCCAGGACCAGTCCGATGTAATAAACGCCCAAACCGGCACAGTAATGCGCCGCAGCGGCATCCCGTATACCGCATATCTTGATTTTAACCAAGCAACTCCTCCATGCGCCCGGCAACGTTTGGGGCCGCTACCAGGGCTTCGCCCACCAGCACAGCGGCGATATCTAGCCCTTTGATTTTTTCTATATCCAGGCGTGTTTTAAAACCGCTTTCGCTGACCACTGTACAGCCTTCCGGTATTAGAGGACGTAAACGAATGGTGGTTTCTATGTCCACCTGGAAGGTGTTCAGATCACGGTTGTTTATACCGATGATTACAGCGCCGGCCTGTAATGCGACAAGTATTTCCTTTTCATCATGGACTTCCACCAGGCATTCCAGGCCCAGATTGTGGCTCAGCTTGATCAAGCTTTCCAGTTGCGCGGGTTCTAAAATGGCCGTGATGAGCAGCAGGCTGTCACCGCCCATAGCGCGGGTTTCATATACCTGGTACTCGTCGAAAATGAAATCCTTGCGAACAAGCGGCGGGCATCCGGCACCCAGCTCACGCCTGATTTGACCCAGGTAGCCGATATTTCCCTGAAAGAAGTTCTTTTCGGTAATTACCGATATGGCGGCGGCGCCGCCGGCGGCATAAGCCCTGGCCAGCTCAACGGCATCGAAATTGCCGGCAATCACCCCTCTGGACGGAGATGCCTGCTTGACCTCGGCGATCAGTTTCAATTCACGTCCACTCAGGGCCTGTGCCAAACTGCGGGGCAGCAATGCGCTGCCGGCAAGGCGCGTTACGGTTTTCAGCGGCACCTGCCGTTTCAGGCTGGCAAGTTCGGCACGTTTGCGTGTTACAATTTCTGCCAGTATCGTCATTGCGCCGGATAACCCCGGGAGAAGTCTATCAGCGACTCCAGTTTTTCCAGGGCTTTACCCTCATCGATAAGATAGCCGGCGAGTTCGACACCGCCGGTTATATCCTTTACGGCACCACCGGTTTTCAAAGCAGCGGCCGCATTGAAAAGAACGGCATCCCGCCTGGGCCCCTTTTCACCGCTCAGTACGCCTTTCAGCAGCAGTGCATTTTCGTCCAAAGTGCCGCCGGCCAGACTTCCCGGCGGGTAGCGCTTCAGCCCCACTTCTTCCGGGCACAACTGGTATTTTTCAATTGTTTCTTCACTCACTTCGACTATCACATTGGTGGAACAAACGGTGAGTTCGTCCAGTCCGTCCTTGCCGTGAACTACCATTGCCGAACGGCTGCCCAGTTCTCTGAGCACCCGGGCTATTTTCACTGCAACCCTTTCATCCATTACGCCTACTACCTGCCGGTTGGCATGCGCGGGATTGGCCAGCGGGCCCAGCAGGTTGAAAACGGTCCGTATCCCCAGTTCCTGGCGCGGCCCGGCGGCATATTTCATTGCCGGGTGAAACACCGGTGCGAACAGGAAAGCCATGCCGACCTGTTCCAGGCAGGCATTGATTGCCTGCGGCGAGAGGTCTATTTTCACCCCCAGCACTTCCAGCACGTCAGCACTGCCGCACTGGCTGGAGACAGCCCGGTTGCCGTGTTTGGCCACCTTCAGGCCGGCGGCAGCCACTACGAAGGCGGTTGTAGTTGAAATGTTGAAGGTGCCGGCTGAATCCCCGCCCATACCGCAGGTATCTATTACCGGCCACGGGGTGACAAGCGGTACCGCCTTCTCCCGCATGGTACGGGCAAAGCCGGTAATTTCTTCTTCGGTTTCCCCCTTGATGCGCAGAGCGGTAACCAGGCAGCCGAACTGGGCTCCGGTAACCTTGCCCTCCATAATTTCAGCCATAACCTGGGAGGCTTCCTCTGCATTAAGGGACTGGCGTTCGACGAGCCGGCGCAATGCTTCCTTTATCATCTGTTTTTACCCCCTGATTTAAAAAGTTACTTATTAGCCCAAGCCCGTGGCAGGTCATGAACGATTCCGGGTGGAACTGAACGCCGGAGACCGGATAAGTTGCATGTTCGATGCCCATTATGGTGCCGTCTTCGCACCAGGCGGTTATTTTAAGGCAGGCAGGAAGACCCTCTTTTGCCACTGCCAGGGAATGGTAGCGTATAGCGGAAAAAGGGGACGGCAGATTGGCAAAAACACCTTCCCGGCGGTGGTAAACCTGTGAAGGCTTGCCGTGGCGGACTTCCCGGGCTCTGACCACCCTGCCACCGTATACATGCCCTATGCACTGGTGGCCCAGGCACACTCCCAGGATGGGTATGCGGCTGCCCATGGCCAGAATAACCTGGTTGGATATGCCCGCATTCAAGGGTGTAGAAGGGCCGGGTGAAATGATAATCCTTTCCGGGTCAAGGCGGTTAATTTCATCCAGGGTGATCTGGTCGTTGCGCCGGATGAATACTTCCCGGCCAAGCTGGCCCAGGTACTGGGAGATGTTATAGGTAAAACTGTCGTAATTATCGATAATCAGAATCATGAGCTTTGCCTCCACCGGATTTTTGTTCTGCTTTTGTTACGGCTTCCAGCAGGACCCCTGCCTTGTTAAGGGTTTCCTCGTATTCTTTCTCCGGCCGGGAATCGTGGACGATTCCCGCACCAGCCTGCACATATACAATGTTCTGTTTGTAAACGATGGTGCGTATGGCGATGGCCATATCCATATTGCCGCAGTAAGAAAAATAACCCACTGCTCCGGCATAGGCGCCGCGCTTCTCCGGTTCTATTTCAGCAATCAGCTGCATTGCCCTGATCTTGGGGGCGCCGGTCACCGTGCCGGCTGGAAAGCAGGCTTTGAGCCCGTTTACAGCTCCAAGCCCGGGCTGCAGCTTGCCGGTTACGTTGGTGACCAGGTGCATTACGTGGGAGTAGCGTTCAACATCCATAAGTTCGCTTACCACCACACTTCCGGGCTGGCTGACTCTGCCTATGTCGTTGCGCCCCAGGTCTACCAGCATGATGTGTTCTGCCCGTTCCTTTTCATCGCTGGTCAGTTCCTTCTCCAGCATATCGTCTTCGCTGGCTGTTTTACCCCGTCTACGGGTACCGGCCAGCGGCCTGGTAGTTATATTCTCACCCTCGACACCCACCAGGATTTCGGGGGATGCTCCTATGAGCTGAAAATCCACAAAGTCCAGGAAAAACATGTAAGGGGAAGGATTGATGGAGCGCAGCGATCGGTAAATGTCGAACGGATGGGCGGAGGTTTCGGAGGTGAAACGCTGAGAGAGAACCACTTGTATGGCTTCGCCGGAAGCGATGTACTGCTTTAACCGGTCTACGCCGGCTTCGAAATCAGGCCGGCTGAAATTGGAAACTGGACCGGATGTGGAGCCTGCCGCACGTTTTTCGGGATTGCCTGCCGGCACAGGGCCCTGGAGGCGCCGCACCAGTTCTTCAATTCTACCGGTTGCCTCGAAGTAGCTGGTTTCGATATTTCCCTCCAGCGATATGTGGCTGAGGATTTTAATGGTGTGGGCTACATGGTCGAAAACCAGCACCTCATCCGAAATCATCAACCCAAATTCGGGAATGTTGACCGGGTCTGCATCCGGGGAGGGTAATTTTTCGAATCTGCCTGCCATCTCATAGGAAAGATAGCCGACCGCGCCGCCGCAAAAACGCGGCAGGCCCGGCAGTTTAATATAGCCTTGTGTATCAAGTTTTTGGCCGACCAGCTTGAGCGGGTCACTCTGAGGTTGTGAGCCAGGGCCGATAATGTCTGCCGGCTCGGTGCCAATAAAGGAGTAACGGCCTATGCGCTCGCCTCCGGTAACGCTTTCCAGCAGAAATGAAGGGCGGCCCCGGTTGATTTTCAGGTAAGCCGAAACCGGAGTTTCCATATCGGCAATTATTTCCCGGTAAACCGCTACCCGGGTACCTTTGCCTCTCAGGTTGTTCAGTTCATCGATGCCTGGGTGGTACATTTTCTTCTCCGCGTAAATAAATAAACCCTCTCGCCATAGGGGCGAGAGGGTTTAATCTTCGCGGTACCACCCTAGTTAGCTCGAATAATACGAGCCATCTCTTTTCAGGTACGGCCTTTGCAAGCGATACCCTGGGCTTCGATAACGGTGCCCTCTCCGGTAAAGCCTAATCAAGGTGCAGACCTCTTTCGGTTTACAGCTCCCGGGGCCATTCAGTTCCTGCGTCAAGCACCGGCTCACACCTTACCCGGCTCTCTGAGCTCCGCCTTTGAACCTACTAATCCCGTTCACAGCTTTTAAAATATTAAGTTGTGGCCAAATTATAAAAGCAAGCTGCCTGCTTGTCAAATAGGGTTAAAACAGTAAACAATGTCTCGCGGCCCTTGTAAGAAAGCCGCCGTTTTGCTGGTTTGCGGGTGTTCACATGGTTGCTGAGGATATATAATGAATATAACCCGTAAATACCCGGCAGGCATAGAAAAACACAAGGGGGAATTCGATGGACGAACTGCAGAAGAACGAAACCGGCAGCGAACTGGTCAAGACCGGTGAAATGAGCCTGGAAGAAAAACAAATGCTCCAGCAGATATACGCCGGAGCGGGTTTGGAGCCGGTGGTGGATGCCGGCATTAAGGATTACGATGAAAAACTGCAAAAAGAAAACAAGCTTTTGAACAAAGTACTGGGGACCCGCGGCAGTGACATCAAAGGTTACGGGGAATCGGTAGCCAAGCGGGTAGCCTATGCAGTATACCAGATGCTCAACAAACAGTATGGCGGCAAGGTCGGCGACTTGAGGGCTCATATAATGGCCCTGCAGGACGAACGGGACAAAGCAAGGGACAAGTACGATGATCTGATGGGAAGAGTCGTAGGCGTTCTGGGGGAGGAGTACCGTGAACTGCGCACCGACTCCAGGGTGTTTATGGAAAAACTCACTGCTACCCTGGGCGAAGACCTTAAAGAATCAAAAATAGACCAGAAGGCGCTTGCTGAAACTCTGGCTGATATCGACGGACTCAGGCAAAGAATTACCAGCCTGGAAATGGAAAAGGCGGCGCTGATTGAAAAGCATGAATCTCAGGTAAAACAACTGAATGATAGATACGACACCGACACCGAAAGACTGAACACCCGCGTTGCAGAGCTCGAGGCTGAAATCAATTCATTAAAGCAGGAAAATGAACTCGTAACGGGCCAGCTTGACCGGCAAAAAGAAAATTATGCCAGGCTGAAGAATTCGATAGAAAGCCTGCAGGAGACAATTATCAGCGAGGATATAAGCCAGCAGTTGTCTGAAGAAATGCATGAGTATTTGATGAAGGATTCCAAGGTTCCTCACATGGTGCTGGAGGGCGTGGGTAAATTTATCGACTTCAAAAAATACCTGAAAACTGCTGCCAAACGGGGGGCTGACGAAGCCGTGGCTCAGTCTCAGGCCAGTTTGAAATCAGAAATCGCTGAATAAAACCTTTTAGTACGCACATGTCCTCCGGTTATTTATAGCGTATTGACAGCGGTAACAAACGGCTATATAATTCTATAAATGTCGAATTATCGAAATGATGATATCTCAGACTGTGCCGGGATGCTGAAAGCCCTTTCCAACCCGAACCGTCTGAAGATATTCCTGCGCCTTTTGAAGTGTTGCCCTGCAGACACTGTATGCGATATCACCTCACCGCATGGTGAGTGTGTCGGTGAGCTTGGCAAGGACCTTGGCATTTCCCCTTCCACCGTGTCTCACCATATCAAGGAATTAAGCCACGCCGGTTTGATACTGCTGGAGCGAAAGGGCAAGTTTATAACCTGCCAGGCCAATACCCAAGCTTTGACCCGGATTAGTATTCTTTTTGAACATAATATTTAAATATAAGGAGAAAGTTCATGGAAAAAGACATTATAAAAGAATCAGTAAAACAGACGTATTCCCGTATTGCCACCAGCAAACAGCAGGGTTGCTGTTCGTCCGGCTGTTGCGGGCAAATAAACCCCAGCGATCTTGCTGTTTCTGTTGGGTACCGGCCGGAGGACCTCGAAAAAATACCGGCAGAAGCATCCCTGGGCCTGGGCTGCGGCAACCCGGTGGAACACGCCGGCCTTAAAACCGGTGAAACGGTGGTCGATCTTGGCTCCGGAGCCGGGATGGACGTATTTCTGGCAGCTTCTATCGTAGGGCCGGAAGGTAAAGCTGTCGGGATTGATATGACCGAGGAGATGGTTGTTAAAGCTGCCGCCACTGCCAGAAGCAGGGGTATTGCAAATACAGGCTTCTTTCGCGCCGAGATAGAAAATATCCCCTTGCCGGACGGCTTTGCCGATGCGGTAATCAGCAATTGTGTCATCAACCTCAGCGTTGACAAGGAACAGGTGTTCAGCGAAGTATACAGGGTGTTAAAACCAGGCGGCAGAATCACGGTTTCCGATATCGTTGCAGGCGGCCCGGTACCTCAGCAGGCTCGTGACAACCTTGCTTTATGGGCAGGATGTATAGCCGGTGCAGTTGAGGAGGACCGTTACCTTGAAATGATCAGAAATGCAGGGTTTGCCGGCATCGAGGTCACAGCGGCAGGGAGCTACCGGTTTAACAGCCTGGAAGCCGACGGTATGCCGGAACTGAAAAGCATCACTGTTAAAGCCGTGAAACCGGGTAACTAACAGGCGAGGTTCCAGTCGTTTCAGCAGTGTAAATATATAATAGTTTACAATTTGTTGAAGCCAACCGGTACCGGCGCGTTTTTACCGTTGTTGAAATAGTATAAAAATACTACCTGTATTTAATTCCGATAGTACCATTAGACTATTGATGGCTGGCCTGAAGCAACTTAAAGTATATATTAGTTTAGTAAATGTTAATTCTGATGAGGTTGTGAAATGGTCAAACTGAAAATGGTCGATATTTTGAAGGAAGCCGTTAGCCTCAAAGCTTCGGACGTGCATCTCAAGACTCCCGGCCCGCCGGTATTTCGAATAGACGGCCAGCTCAGGTACATGGATGAAATGCCTGCCCTGACCGCCGAGTATATCGAAGAATTATACGAGGAAGTAACCACGGAGTTTCAGCGGGACCGCTTCGAGCATGATTTTGAACTCGATTTCGCCTACAGTATTCCCGGCCTGGCCCGTTTCAGAGTAAACGTAGAGAGGCAGCGGGGCAGTATAAGCATAGTATTTCGTATTATTGATTTTTCCCCTCCGACTATGGAACAACTGGACCTGCCCAAAATATTAGGCAGCCTGGCATTAAAACCTAAGGGTTTTATCCTGGTTACCGGCCCTACCGGCTCGGGCAAGTCCACCACGCTGGCCGGGATGATCGATCATCTAAACTCCCTGGAAAGCCGGAGTGTAATTACCATCGAGGACCCCATCGAATACCTGTACAGGGATAAAAAATGTATCATCACGCAGCGAGAACTGGGCCAGGACACCCGGAGTTTTTCCCTGGCTTTGCGTTCCGCCCTGCGTCACGATCCTGATGTGATAGTGGTTGGCGAAATGCGGGATGCCGAAACCATGGCCACCGCCCTGGCGGCAGCCGAAACCGGCCACCTGGTGCTGGGTACACTGCACACGGTAGATGCGGCTCAGACGATAGACCGGATTATAGATATGTTCCCTTCCAGCCAGCAGCGCCAGATACGGTTCCAGTTGTCCATGGTAGTCGAGGCGATACTCAGTCAGACCTTGCTGCCCCGCGCTACTGGTTCCGGCCGCGTCGCCGCTTTTGAAATCATGCTGGCCGACCCTGCCATCAAGAATCTGATTCGCGATGACAAAACCCACGAACTTGAAAATATGATTCAGCTCAATACCAGCAAAGGCATGCAGCTGCTGGACCAGCACCTGGCGGACCTGGTCAACAGAAAACTGATATTTCCGGTGGATGCATACCGAAAAAGCATGCATGCGGACCGGCTGACGAGGTTGATCGAAACCAACTACCGTTTGAATAACTGCGTGGGAAACGAATTTCTGTACGAGCGAAAGCCAGCGTCCAGGCCTGCGCCGGTATATGCATAAAGAACTGATTAAGAGGTAACATAAGGGCACCCGGTTGTCCGGGTGCCCTTATTATCAAATTGAGCGAATGGATACTGAGATTCGAATTATTCCCTGCCGAAAGTAATGACACCTGTCAGCAGCAAGCCTGAACCGATAATTATGGTTACAATGCCGCTGTTCTTTACAAATTCAACAACTCCGAGGTTGGATTTGGCCAAACCCAGGGATGTTTTCTGCATGGTCAACTGCTGTATTTGAGCTGGTTCAGTGGCAGCTTTCAAGGCTGCACTTACCTGGTCATAAGTACCGTTTACCTGGGATACGGCCAGCGGTTGTATTTCCTCGGCTATCGTAGCCTTTGAACTGCCTGCCTGCATAATAAACAGAACGCCGAAAACGATGCATGCGATGCCTGTGATTGAAACCAGTATTGAAAGGATGTTCTTCACTTGTTTTGATTTCTCTCTTTAATTTTATTTTCCATCAAGGCTTTACCGGGATTTTTCGCAATTTACAAGTCTGGATGCCTGTTGGTTAAATCTAAAGCGGAACTAATCTTGCTGTGCCCTCACCTCCTGTTACATTGAATGAAAGTGAGAGATGTTATACCCGGCGCTGGAGGGTTGTCAATTTGCAACGTAATGGTTCGATGATGCTTTACAATGCTGGAATAAAGACTGAAAACGGCTATGAGCAGACTGAAGCTGAAGAAATGGAGCGGGAGACGAGATTCGAACTCGCGACTTCCTGCTTGGCCTTCCCAGGCAGGAACCAAAATTGCTGGACAAAATGTCTATTCTAAAGTGAGGTGGGTGCTGGCGAGTTTGATATAACGTTAATTCCTGTACTAAACAGTTCTTTGTACAGAATCATTGAGTATAGCAACCCCCCCAATTGTTATTAGTATATATCACCCATCTTGTATCTGCTTCAATGCCCAATCCGCCCAGTATCGAACATCCTCATCTTCATCATTTAATTTTGCAGAAGTTAAGGCTTCTATCGCTCTTTCATCCCCAATTTTACCAAGGGCGCTAGCTGCTAGTCTTCTTACAAAGCTATTAGTATCTTCCAGTAGAACATCGATAAGTGGTTCTATTGCTCTGGTATCGCCAATTTCACCAAGGGCATAAGTTGCCATTTCTCTAGTTTTGTACGAATCCCATTCCAAATAAGAAATAAGTCTAAGAAATGTAGATTCAGAGCCAAGCTTCGCTGTCATTATGTGTCCAAATGATCTGTAATAAAGATCATCTAAGAAATCAGACAACGCAGCAGAGTATAGAGACGTGGTGCCTGTAACAACATCAGGAGTTGAGGCAAAGATTGTGTGCTCTTCTAGCAGATCATTGTCGCTGTTATACAATTTTGAGTTGCAACGTATGTCTGTACCGTAATCGCCACTGGTATATCTATCACCTCTTGATTCTGTGTAAACAACTGACAGCAGTCCATCATAAGAGTCGCCTTCCCCTACTATTCTTATACCGCTACTTTCCAGTTTCCCTTTTATTTTACTATATATGTCATAAGGCTCTTCCCTGCTTCCCCAAGTGGACGCATCAACTTCCAATTTCATGGATAAAGGCGTTGCAACAAAAAAGGTTGCCGCATAGAAATTATCGTCTGTTAATTTTTCAATTGCTATCCCATGTGTTCCGACATCTTCCCTGAAAACGCTGAAATCAACTTGCCCGCTTTCTCCAGCGGCAAGAGTTATATTTGCGCTTTGCTCTACCTCGCCATCGATATATATGATAACGTCGTCGCTGCCTGCTACATTGCTTTTGTTGGCTACAAGTACACTAATGATGACTTCTTCATTAGGCCATACAATAGATGGCTCGACATCAAACTTTGATATCGATAAGACCGCCGGTGCGACCACGATAAAAGAGCCGGACAGGTCTCCAATTGCTATATCATATGTTCCGACACTATCTCTAACTACAGTGAAGGTTATATCCTTGCTCTCGCCGGCAGCAAGGGTTATACTTCGGGTTGCTGCTTCTGCTCCATTGATCTCTAGAGATAAATCACAACTCTCTTCGCTTTCGTTAGGGTTGTATAAGGATACAGAAATATCAACCGGTTCGCTTGCCAATACCTCGCCTGGCCCAATATTCAGGTTTGATATTCTTATTGGTTCGACTACTGTAAAAGACCCGGAAATATCTTCTATTGCTATTTCGTGCTCTCCTGCATCTCCAGCAGGCAGGCTAAAGATATACTCCACACTCTCACCAGGAGCAAGGTCTAAGCTTGTTAATTCCCAGTCGAATCCATTATCAACGTTACATACAAGATTGTAAGCTCCCTCACTGCCACCGGTATTGGTTACCGTTACAGAAATAAAAACCTTATCACTTGTAGTAAGTTTTGTTGGAATGATATTGAGATTCGACAGAGAAAAGGATGCCGGTGCTACCACAACAAACGAACCGGAAAGGTCGCCGATTGCCACATTGTAATTTCCGACATCCTCTTTAGTTACAAGGAAAGCTACGCCCTTACTCTCACCTGCAGCAAGGGTAACACTTTTACTTTCCTCTTCCTCTCCATTAATTGTTAGTTTTGCTTTGTAAGTGCCTTCTTTACCTCCGGTATTGGCCACAAACACAGAAACAGCAACTGCTTCACCAGATATTACTTCTTCTGGTCCAATCTTAAGGCTTGATAGTGAAAAAGTGGCTGGGTCGGAGCATCCTGTGAGTGTAGTGAATAACAATGTTAATAATATGAACCCGCCAATAAATCTGCCTTTCAACTCGTACCTTCTTTCAGTAAGCGTAGATTACTCGACCTCAAGATATCGTGATTGATTTCGTTTCAACTTTGATAAACGGTTTACTAATAGTAATAATTAGATTCGTCTTTTCATAAGTGTAACACTCGTTAGGCATCAAAACAATACTACGGCAAGTTTTTGCAAGGGAAATCATCGTAAAAATATAAGCATTTATCCTCTAGCACAATAAATGATGCGCTTTATAAAACCTCAACTATTTGAGTTTGCTTTTCGATTAATGCTTAGCTTTTGTTCCCTCCATTCGTCAAACAACGTAGAATGCCGGACGTTAACAAAACAAGGAGGTTTTAGCCATGAAAGTTAAGCATGTGGTTAACCAAAAGATAAAAGGCTGTAAGAATTTAGGTGGAGCGGGAGACGAGATTCGAACTCGCGACTTCCTGCTTGGGAAGCAGACATTCTACCACTGAATTACTCCCGCACTTGAAACAGGGCTATTTTATCCCAAATCCAAGCCAGTGTAAAGCTCAAGAGAAACGCGCCCGCGGGGCAACAACACCGAACATGTATTCAGTTTGCCGGCAAATTTTATCCCAAATCCAAGCCAAACCTATTGACTCTCCACCATGCCTAAAATTATAATCCCTGTAATGTCGTTCAGCCTGAAAACCCCGGCATAACAGCATTACGATAAGGAGGAATAATATTATGAATTGGTGGGACATCGCGATTCTTTTAGCCACCGGGCTGGTGGCGCTCTACCTGCTGTGGCGCTTCTTCCAGCACTACACCGGAGCCCCGGGCAGCCGCAAATTCGATATCTATTACATGATATCGTTTGCGGTGCTTCTGGTAGCCGGACTGCTGCTCATTTTCTTCACCTATGACGTATTGGACAACGAACTGGTTGTCATCGTGGCAGCCCTCATTCCCCTCGGCCTTTCGGTGGGGCTGGTCAGCGAGTTTTATCCCAAATACGGATTGGGATACCTCGTTTTTGCACTGGTGGGTTTTTTGGCAATAGCCATCACACGCTACACCGGCCCGGCGACCATGGCAACGGTAATTCTGGCGGTGGTTCATGGAATTGCCGGTCTGATAATCTTTTTACTGCCCATTTGTGTGGCTGTAAAAGGCAAAACGGTTACCAGCTTCATATGGGTAGGTATCGGTGGAGCGCTGATAGGGCTCGGCGGCATCGCCCTGGCATATCTCAAGAGCGGCTCACAGCTTTTGTTTTTCAGCGCCGATCTGGTTTTTGACATACTGGCGCCATTGCTGCTGGTAATGACGCTGGCATATGCCTACGGTTTTGTAAAAAAGATGCTGTCTTAACCAGACAGGCAGTCAGGGGGCAGCTTACAGTGATAGAATGAGTATGGTGCAGGCACGTGCCTGCACCATACTGACAAGCCGGGCCCGGCAGTAACCGCAAGGAAAAGGCATGCAGTCTATTATAAAACGCTTTAATTATTTGTTCTGTTCAACCAAAGGGCTGGTACTGGTGGCCGTTGCCCTGGTCGCCGGGGTTACATTTCTTTTCGGCACACTTTCGGCCAATATGGCTGCCCTGGGTATTAAAGATGTTGCCGTAAACTTTTTTAACATGGACCTGGTGGAGGCTGAACGGGAAGGGCGCATCATAATACTTTACCATTCAATTGCCGTTGCCGTTGTGGCCATTGAAACCTACATCATCACCCATATACTCCCGATGGGAAAAGGGATGCGTGCTTCGATCAACGCTACCATTACCGCCGGCTATATGTTCGCCCTGGTATTCGGGCTAGTTTTTGCTTATTTCGGGCACAACTATATCTTTCACGGGTTGTATATATTCGGATTGTCGCTGGTCTTTTTTGCCGGGCTTATGCTGGCGGTAGCCCTCTGGCCCTGGCAGAGGCAGTACCGGCAGAACGATCCGCAGTATTCCCGTACCCGGGGAGGCCTGGACCTGGAGCGCACCGCTTTCTTCGTAGCTGCGCTGGCTACACTCGGTTCTGCGCTTTACGGGGCGATTGCCGGCTCTTTTTATGGTAATGGATTCGAAACATTCCTGGCAGAAGACGTTGTGCGGGAAGTGCACCGTTCCACGTTGCAACTGGCGGTAATCGGGCACCTGCATATTATGCTTACCCTGATTGCCATAATGCTGGCACTTATCGTGGGGCGATGGCTGGATTTTAAAGGTATTCTACATAAGTTTGCCATGCCGCTGATGATCCTGGGGACCGTAATAGTCACCCTGGGGGCGTGGGCGGTAGTACCCTGGGAACATATTGCTCACTCCATTATATCCCCCGGCTCGATGCCGGCGGCCATAGCTGCGTTGCTACTGGTTATTTTCGGGTGGCGCAAGCTCATCCGGGAGCGTATTAAGGAGCACGGAATCAGTAAAGCCGGTTTCTGGCAAAAACTTAAAGCGCTGGTCCACGACCCGCTCAAATTCGGTGCCCTGTGGCAGATGGTTTTTATGAATTTCGTGGTTACTATCCCGGGAATATTCATTGCCATGAGGCTGGATGAAATTTTCCGGATGTGGCCTTTCCGCGAGGAGCGTATTATCATAACCGGCCACTGGCACGCCCTGGCGGGTATCATTGCAACAATCATTTTGCTTTATTATGCTGACATGGCCGGGTTAAAAGGCAAAGCTCGCCGCTGGTTCGGCTGGATAGTAATAATCGGATCAAATCTTGCCTTCGGAGCCGTTACGGTATACTCTCTGAAGAGGCTGGTGGTAAGCGAAACAGCCCAGCAGCCTCTGGTGGACTGGACGATGCTGCTTGCCGATATCGGCATGATTACGGTTATGCTGGCACTTGGCATAATACTTGTCTGGCGCCTGGTGGACCTGTTTGCCCGGAAAGGGCGATGGGTTGAAGAAATTGAGCAAACCGGCAGGGACGGTGAATGCGGATGAAAAGGAAAACAACGCTTTCACTGGTACTGGCCACAGGTCTGATGCTTGGCAGCTGCAGCACTGGTCCGGTGAACATACCTGTGCCTGTATATGATACCGGTATCGACCCCGAAAGCTGGGTAACCATACCCGCCGGTTCCTTTAAAATGGGCCAGTTCGAGCACGAAACACTTGTCCCTTATGACTACGAGATATCGGTTACTCCCGTAACCAACCAGCAGTACGCCGGATATCTTAACGAAGCGCTGGGCGCCGGTGCAATCAGTATTTCCGGCAATGTCGTCAGCGGTTATTACCCCGGAGATGAATTTCATGGCGGCCGCCACGAGGTGGAGATTGTGCCCGGGGACTATATTTATTCCATGCACGGCGAGCCAGACTCGAGAATCACCTATCAAGACCAGCAGTTCCAGGTGAAATCCGGCTACCAGAACCACCCGGTAACCATGGTAAGCTGGTTTGGCGCGTGGGCTTATGCCGATTTCTATGGTTACCGTTTGCCTGCCGAAACCGAGTGGGAAAAAGCCGCCAGGGGTCAGGACGAGCGGCCGTATCCCTGGGGCAGTGGCATAACCGTCGGCAATGCCAATTACTATGCCAGCGGGGACCCTTTCGAAGAAAACGCCGGTGCTATCGGCAACACCACACCGGTAGGGTTTTACAACGGCGGCGTTTATGACGGGTTCGTTACACTGGATTCCGCCAGTCCTTACGGTGTATACGATATGGCTGGCAATGTATGGGAATGGACGGCAGATATTTACGAAGGCACTCACCTTCGATATTTGAGGGGTGGCAGCAGGAACAATTATGCTTACGACCTGCGCCTTTGGAACCGCAACAGCGCCCATCCCGAGTACTGCGGTCCCAGTGAGGGTTTCAGGGTAGTCAGAAACCCGTAGCAGGGTATTCCGGAATTACCAGAAAGGCTTCTGATATTTTAAAGACCGATAAGTTGTATCGCAGCCTGCAAAGAGCCGTTTCAAAGTGCAGTTACTACTGGAGCCTGATAAAGAGCTGGCAAACAGGGCTGCTGCTGGTAAGCGGACTGGCTGGTTATCTAAGCGGCTCCGTGTCCGGTATCAACTGGTATGCGGTCACCGGCCTTACCGTCAGCCTGTTTCTTTCCATCAGCGGTTCTACCGTGCTCAATATGGTCTATGATCATGATATAGACAGCCGCATGTCTCGTACTAAAAAGCGGCCGATCCCGGCAGGGAAGGTATCTGCTCAGGAAGGTTTAACCCTGGGGATTGCACTGGCGCTTGGCGGCCTGTTCTGGGCTTTTACCCTGGACGTTTTGTACGGTTCGGTGGTGCTTGCGGGGCTGATATTCAATGGAGCGGTGTATACTTTATGGCTTAAACGCAGGAGCCCGTGGTCCATACTCTGGGGTGGAATTGCCGGCGGTATGCCGGTGCTTGCCGGGCGGGTATTGAGCACGGGAGCCATAGACCTGGCAGGAATACTGCTGGTAATGGCGGTGTTGTTCTGGATCCCGACTCATATAATGACCTTTTCCATCCGGTATAAAGAAGACTACCGGCTGGCCGGCGTGCCGGTATTTCCCAACCAGTATACCGGGCAAATGGTAAATCTTATCATCGGGCTGTCTACCTGCCTGGCGGTTGCCGCCTTTTTATCGGCAGCCTGGCTCATTGGGTTGCATTTGTTATTCTGGTGGATCATGGCCGGCTCAGGCGGCCTGCTGCTGGTTCTGGCGCTGGCAAGCATTATGAGCCGGTCGTCATCTTTGAACTATATTCTGTTTAAAGCGGCATCGGTTTATATGCTTATCGCAATGCTGCTTATAATGCTGGGCGCGTGAAGCTTAATCGAACCGGGCCGGCTGGAATCCAGCCGCTTCAACTGCCTGCATCAATTGTTCGATCTTTACCCGGGCTGGCTCTGCTGTTACCGAAGCGGTGCCGTTTGCAAGGTTTACATCGGCTTTACTGACTCCGGGGATTTGCTCGAGGGCTTTTTTAACCGTCATCTGGCAATGACCGCAGCTCATGCCGGAAACCTTAAACTTGAATTCATCCATGCTCATCCTCCAGGTTTTATTGAAGACCGCCAGACTGGCCGTCCCACAGTTCTTCATCTCAGCAATCGGGAGATTTTCTTAGTTTAATCTCCTTTTGGGTAGATATCCTGCCTTCGTCACACATAAGCTCGACTTCTACAATGCCGTTTTGGCCCCATTCCGGCTCGAAACCCGCGTAAGGCAGCTGTAGCCATACCTCGTTATACAGGATATCATAATCTTCAGCGGCCACTTCGATGCCTTGCCATTCCTGGAGAAGCGCCCCTTTTTGCCCGGTGAAGGGGTCGGCTATTTTCCACAACCTGACTTCGGCATAGCCTTCGACTAGGATGGACTCACCCGCCCCGTTCAAGGGTTGAATGATTAAATCAAGGGTAACCATGCCGGGAGTGCCGGAGGAGAGCAGGAAAAGGTCCATGGGTTGGTTTTCGTCAATATCGGGAGTGGTGGCGGCAGGTGGAGTGCCAATAATGGAAGTGGTAAGGGGAGGCTCAGATGGCGGCACCGTTGGCGTGAAATTGGGTGTAGAGGTGACCGGAGACGCATCGGTAGTCGATGGTTCGGTGTTGACGGCATCCAGGGCGTTTGAACAACCCGCCACGGCAAATAAAAGGCAGATTACCAGCACAACCAGTATCAGTCCTCTGGAAAAGTACCGCCCTGTCACTACGTAGCCCTCCGCTGAATTACTCATATATTCATTATAGCGCATCTATTAATAGTTATAAATAGGCACATAAATATTTCATTAAAACAATGACGGGCCGCATGCACTGAAGCGATACTGCTATTGAGGCCGGCAGCAAGATGGCTGGCAGTCGTTGGCGCCTACCCTGACGGCTTTTTTGAGGTTTTCCCGGTCCTTCTTGAATACCGGCATACTGTCGAAATGTTCGGTAATAACTCCCAGTAATGCGGCGGTAAAGGGTTCCACCTTCTGCCGGTCTACGGAGTAGAGTGACCACAATCCTTCCTTGCGGAGTATAAGCAAACCGGCATTATAAAGCTGGCTCAAGTTGCGGGAGGCACGTGTCTGGGAGATGTTCAGGGTCTGCATTACCTCGCAAACACAGCATTCCTGTTCGATAATCAGGCTGAGAATGCGCAGGCGCGTCTCATCGGAAAGAGCCTTGAATATTTTAACATTGTTTTCGATTGTCATTCAGTTGTCCGGTATAGTGGCATTTGCCATATTCTATAGCGGCGCTTTCAACCGTGTCAATAAATCCCGCACGACCGGCTCGACTATCAGAGCTTGGTGTAAAGTGTTAAAATGTGAATCTGCCAAGGGCAAATTCCATCTGGTAAATGGATGCTTAACCGGAGTCAGGCTGGCGCCAATGCATGTAGGCGTGATAAAAATTTACCTCTCGTTGTCCGGCAACGCTTCACTCAAGGGTAAGCGTCAGCTTATTCGTCCCATAATCGCACAGGTACAAAACAGGTTTAACGTGTCCATTGCTGAGATAGAGGATCAGGACGTGTGGGGCAGCGCGGTGCTCGGGATCAGCCTGGTGAGCAGTGATAAAGCTGTAATCGATGAAAGAATTACCCGGTTATTGGATTTTATCGAAAGCGGCCGGTTCAGTGTCAGGGTCATCGAAACCCAGGTAGAGGTGACTACGGTTTAGGTTATGAATCCTGAAGAATTTTTAGCTTACATAACATCCCGGCCATTCTACAAGGGGCAGATTTGCCATACCGAGGATATCCCCTCACGCCAGGCCGTACCCGGAGAACTGGTAAAGGCGCCTTCGGCGCCTATGGAACAGGCTTTGAAAAAGACGGGAGCGTGGCCTCTGTACAGCCACCAGGCTGAAGCTATCAGCCTGGTGGACAGGGGATCGAACGTAATAATAGCAACGCCGAGTTCAAGCGGTAAAAGCCTGGCCTATAACATCCCGGTGCTCGAAGCCTTGCTGGAAAACCCGTCATCGCGTGCGCTGTACCTGTTTCCTACCAAAGCGCTTGCCCAGGACCAGCTGCGAGGCGTGTGCAGGCTGGCAGAGTCGGCCGGAATTTGCGGATTTTCGGCAATGACCTATGACGGCGATACCCCCGGCGAAGAACGGACCAGAGCTCGCTCCAAAGCCGGCCTTATTATTACCAATCCGGACATGCTGCATCTCGGGATACTGCCTCGTCATTCGGACTGGGGGCGTTTTCTGGCCAGGCTGAAATATGTGGTGCTGGATGAAGCTCATGTTTACCGGGGAGTATTCGGTTCGAATGTCGCGCTGGTAATGCGACGCCTGCGGCGGCTGTGCCGGCTGTATGGTTCCGATCCTGTTTTTATCCTTTGTTCGGCCACCATCGCCAATCCTCAGGAGCAGGCTTCCAGTCTCACCGGTTTACCTTTCGAAGTGGTCGAGAGGGACGGGTCGCCGGGCAGTCCCAGGGAGTTTGTTTTCTGGAATCCGCCCTGTAATGAAGCCGGGCAGACCGGGCGTAAAAGTACCAACAGTGAAGTTGCCATGCTTTTTTCGGAACTGGTGGGCCATGACATTCGCTCTCTGGCCTTTACAAGGACCCGCCGGCTGACCGAACTGATATACACCTATGCCCGGGACCACTTGAAAAAGAACAGTCCGGAGCATGCTCTACGGATAAAGCCCTACCGGGCCGGATACATTCCGCAAGTCCGCCGGCGGATAGAAAAAGAGCTTGCCCTGGGAGAACTTACCGGGGTTGTGGCTACCAATGCACTGGAACTGGGAATCGATATCGGCGAGCTGGATGCCACCATAATCGCCGGGTATCCGGGTTCGATTGCCAGCACCTGGCAGCAGGCAGGGCGCAGTGGCAGGAGGGGGCGAAAAGCCTTGACAGTACTGGTTGGCCGGGATGATCCTTTGGACCAGTACCTGATGGGCCACCCGGAAGCGTTTTTCGGCAGGCAATATGAAAATGCGCTCATTAATCCGGATAATCCTTATATTTTAAAACGCCATTTAGCCTGCGCTGCCTGGGAATACCCGCTGCAAGCCAAAGACGAGAGCTTTTTTGGCCCCGGGTTCAAACAGGCTCTGGACAACCTGGAAAATGAAGTGAAACTAACTCAAAGACGGGGAAAATGGTATGTTCATCCCAGCCTGGATTATCCGGCACAGGCGGTTGATATTCGCTCTTCATCCGGGCAGGTGATCAGTATTATAGATACAGCTTCCGGCTCGCTTATAGACACGGTAGAGCGCAGCACGGCTTTGTTTCAGGCGCATGAAGGCGCTGTATATCTGAACCAGGGGGAAAGCTACCTGGTCACAGAACTCGATCTTTCAGCCGGCAACGCTGTCGTAAAGCCGGTAGATGCAGAGTACTATACCGTTGCCGATGACCTGACAACCTTGAAAATTATCCAACAGCAGCGTCATAAGAAGGTCGGTGATGTAAAGGTATGCCTGGGACAGGTCGAAGTCACGACTTCTGTGATCGGGTACAAGCGCAAAGAGCAGTACTCGGAAAGACTGATCGATCAGAAACCCCTGGATTTACCGGATGAAATATTTTCGACCGTAGGGTTATGGTTCGATATTACCTCCGACATGATATCAAGGCTGGCCCGGGACGGTCTGGACCTGGCGGGAGGGCTTCATGCAGTAGAACATGCCGCGATCGGATTGCTGCCCCTTTTTGCCATGTGTGACCGGCTGGATATCGGGGGAGTATCGACCATACTGCATGAAGACACCGGCAAACCCCAGGTTTTTATTTATGATGCGTGCCCGGGAGGAATCGGTATCGCCGAAAAAGGTTATGAAATAATCACCCGATTATGGGAAGCAACCTTGAAGCTGATAAGCAGCTGCGGCTGTGAAGAGGGTTGCCCGAGCTGTATACAGTCACCCAAATGCGGTAACAACAACGAGCCCCTGGATAAAGCGGCCGCCCGGCAAATTCTAAAGATGCTGCTGTACTAAGCCTAAAACCGGTCCTTCAAATTCTTGCGTTTGATCACTCTGGACCAGGAGCCGCCCCTGGCGCGCATTTCGATCAAGCGGGGTATATAGCTCAAAAACGGAATCAGCAGCATAATTGCCGAGTAGGCTGCATAATCGCCTCTGCCGTAAATCAACCAGGCAATGAAGGGAAAGCTTACCATTGCCAGCCCATAGCTCAAGGTCGGTACACGGGTAATGGCGGTAATGATCAGGAACAGGGCGAAGCCGATTGGCAAGGCCCAGGGAATCAGGAAAATGATTACTCCGATTAAGGTAGCCCCGCCTTTGCCGCCCTTGAATTTGAGCCATACCGGGTAGTTGTGGCCAATAACGGCAAATAAACCGGCCAGCATTTCGATAATGACGATAGTGTCGCCACCGGTAGCCAGCCCGCAAAGAAACCGGGCCAGAGCAACCGCGCCGACGCCTTTTAGTATGTCGGCCGCCAGTACCATAACGCCTGGCAAAAACCCCAGGTTGTAAAAAGTGTTCATGGCGCCCATGTTGCGGCTGCCGATGGTGCGTATGTCCACCCGTTTTACCAGGTAGCCGGCAATATAGGCGGAAGGAACCGAGCCGATAAAATAACCGGCAATCACTGCCAGGATTCCAGCCATTATTTCATTCATATTAGTTAAGGCTCCTCGATACTCACTTATGAACCGGCAGGCTTCATATCCATCAGTTTTAACCTGAGCCGGGTCTCGCCGTTCCATTGATCCTGATCCAGATTAAAGGCTATATCCAACTTGCCGCAGATTTCATAAAAATAATCCCCCTGACCGAAAGCAACGGCATCCCAGACAGCGCCACCGTTTTTAACTTTAAGGCGCAGATGTTTGCCGGTACTTCCCATCTGGCGGCAATTGACCACCTCGACTTCCCGGCTCACAAATACCGGTACAGGGTTGCCTTTGCCGAACGGGGCCAGGGTGGAAACAGCCTGGTAGGTTTTACCGCCGAGTTCGTTCAATTTTACCTCAGCATCGATATCGATGGAAGGTCTGAGTTGCTGGTCGCTGAGCTCGTCTTCGGCAAGCCGGGCGAGTTGTTCCAGGAATGATTCAAGGTTGGCGGTTTTCAGGCTGAACCCTGCCGCCTGGGGATGGCCGCCGTACCGGTTCAAAAGGCCTGCAAGGCTGTTGATGGCGTTGATGATATCAAATTCAACGATGGAGCGGCAACTGCCCTGGCAGATTTTCTGACCCGTCTTTATTACCACGGCCGGCCGGTAGAACTCGTTGGTGAGGCGCCCGGCAACAAGCCCTATAATGCCTGCTGGAAATTCATCGGCACGGGCTACCAGGAGATTGCCCGGCACTCCACTGGATATCTGCTCCCTGGCATGAGTGCAGGCTTTGAGGGTCATTTTCTGGCGCTCAACATTTTGCTCTTCCAGTTTAGCCGCCAGCCGGTGGGCTTCTTTCCAATCCGTGGTGGCCAGAAGGTTATAGCCGCCCAGGGCGTGTTCCAGCCTCCCGGCGGCATTGAGTCGGGGAGCCAGCGCCCAGGAGATGTCTTCGGTTGAAATTTCACCCTGGGCAAGCCCGGCAAATTCCATCATCATCCGTATTCCCAGCCGTGGAGAGTGGTTTATACGCTCCAGCCCTTTCTGGACCAGGTACCGGTTTTCACCGGTAAGCGGCATCATATCGGCAACGGTGCCAATGGCAACCAGGTCCAGAAACTGCTCGGCTTCCTCTTCTTTGCCGAGGCTCCGGTAAAGAGCCTGAATCAGCTTGTAGCTTACACCCACACCCGCCAGTTCCCGGAAAGGGTAGCAAGAATCCTTCCGCTTCGGGTTGATGACGGCTGCAGCGTCAGGCAATTGCTTCAGCGGGTTGTGGTGGTCGGTAATTACCAGGTCTATGCCTTTTCTTTTAGCTTGACGGGCTTCGACGATACCGGTAACACCGCAATCGGTGGTGATTATCAGGCTGGCGCCGCGCTCTTTAAGCTCGTTCAGCGCAGCCCGGTTGATGCCGTGGCCTTCATTCAATCGGTGAGGGATGTATGGAAATACGTTGCCGCCGAGTTTTTCGAGTGCTTCTACTACTAAAGCAGTGCCGGTAATACCATCGGCGTCGAAATCCCCGTATACAGCGATTTGCTCTCCGGAAAGCAATGCCTGGTATATCCGTGACGTTGCCTGTTCGATATCAGGCAGAAGATATGGATCATGGCTCAGGCTGGCATCGATATTGAGAAAAGTATTGATGGCGCTCAGACTGGTGAGACTGCGGTTAAAAAGGATCTGTTTCAGCAAAGGGGAAAACCCGTTCTCTCCGGCCAGGAAATCGGCTGGAGCGGGGGGTTTCAAATTCCAGTATAGGTGGGGCAAATGTTCCTCCTGGTTATGGTTAAAATAACAAAATAGGTCGCACTGAGTCAAATACAATCCCGTGCCGCCAAAAGCGGATAACCGGGATGCCTGTTAGTTGTACCTGGCTCTTAAAACCGGTTTTTCAATTTTACCGGTGGGGTTGCGGGGTACTTTATCGAAGAAAATCAGCCTGGGCCTTTTATAGCGCGGCAGGTTTTCTTCGCAGTACCGGGTGATCTCCTCCCGGGTAAGCTCGGTGCCGGGTTGAGGGTCGATTACAACTGCTACGATCTCACCCAGCCGTTCATCCTTGACGCCGATTGCAGCTACATCATAAACCTTGGGATGGGCGGAAATAACCTCCTCCACTTCGACCGGAAAAATGTTTTCGCCGCCGGTTATTATAAGATCCTTTTTTCGGTCAACAAGATATATAAAGCCGTCACTGTCTTCCCTGGCCATGTCTCCGGTATACAACCAGCCGTCCCGGATGGTTTGAGCGGTCCTGGCCGGGTTTTTATAGTACTCTTTCATAACGCCGTCGCCTTTAACCAGCAGTTCACCCACCTCTCCGGGTTTAACGTCTTTGTCCGCTTCATCTACAATCCGTGTCTGCCATCCAAAACCGGCTTTACCAATAGCTCCCACCTTGTGCTCGTTTTCAACCCCCAGGTGGACACAGCCCGGACCGGTGCTTTCGCTTAAACCGTAATTAGTATCATAGGCCACGCCGGGGAAGTATTTTTTCCAGCGTTTGACCAAGCTCGGCGGCACAGGCTGTGCACCGATATGCATCAGCCGCAGGCAGCTCAAATCATAATCGTCAAGCTTGAGTTCTCCCCTGTCCAGCGCGCCAAGTATATCCTGTGCCCACGGCACCAGCAGCCAGACAATGGTGCCCCTTTCCGAATGCAGGGCATCCAGGATATTTTTCGGGTTGATTTCGGTAAGGATAGTCGCTCTGCTTGCGGACATAAGGCTGCCGAACCAGTGCATCTTGGCGCCGGTGTGATACAGGGGAGGCAGCAGTATGAAGTTATCCCCGGCTGTCTGCTGGTGATGGTTTTGCTCGGTGAAGGCGGCGCACATCAGATTTTTATGCGTCAGCACTATGGGTTTGGGATCCCCCGTTGTGCCCGAGGTGAAGTACAGGCCGCAAATATCATCCAGCCCGGGTTCTACATTTACAGGGTTTGCCGGGCTGTTCTCAATGAGGTGCGAAAAATATTCCATCCCGGCCGGTGCAGACTGCCCGGCAAAAATATACCTTCGAACCTTCAGGTTTGGACGGGCTTGTTCAACCCTTTCGGCGAATTCTTCACCCAGGATCATCACATCCGCTTCGGCAATCCCGGCACAATACAGGATGTCTTTGGATGTGAAGCGGAAATTAAGCGGCACCGCCCAGGCTCCGGTTCTCAATATGGCAAAATAGCCAACGAGCCAGTCGATGGAATTCATCATCAGGTGGATGACTTTATCGCCACGGCCGGTGCCTCCGCTTATCAGAGCGTTTGCCAGTTGATTAATCCGGTTATCGAACTGCTGCCAGGTAATCGTACGGCGGTAACTGCGTGAAGGAGCCAGCTCGACAAGAGCTGTTTCGTCCGGGCGTCCGGCACTGTTGCGGCTTATATAATCCAATATCGTCATGAGCGTTCTTTCAGTTAACCAGTGTTACTAGTGTAGCAACCGGGGTAATATGGTAGCAATCTGCGGGAAAGCCAGCAAGATGCCGATCGCCAGTAAAATAGCAGCCAGAAACGGGAATATGCCCTTGAATATGGTTTCCAGCGGCACGTTGTTGCTGATGCTTTTGATCACGTACACATTTATACCCACCGGCGGCGTGATAACCCCCATTTCGGTAATGAGCACAATTATAACGCCGAACCATATCGGGTCAAAGCCCAGTGATCTAACCAGGGGGAAAATGATCGGAATCGTGAGAGTTACCATAGCCAGCGCGTCCATGAAAAAGCCGCCGACCAGGTAAATCATAACAATAATACCCATGATGGCTGCCGGATGCAGGTCCAGCGCTCCGACCCAGCCCGCCAGGTTAAGAGGAATCTTGGTAACGGCCATAAAATGGCCGAAAACCACTGCCCCGGTAATGATCACGATGACTTCGCAGGTAATTTTCAAGGCATCCTTTACGGCAAACAGGAAAGCAGGCATGCTCAGGTTGCGGCGGGCAAGGCCCAGTATAAGCACGCCGGCTGCACCTACTGCGCCGGCCTGCATCGGGCTGAACCAGCCCAGAAACAAACCGCCGATAACCAGCGAGAACAGTATTACTGTATCCAGCATGCCGGTAAGGCCGGATAGTTTATCTTTCCAGGTGGTAGCCGGGCCGGCGGGCGCCAGTGCGGGATTGCGCCAGCACTGGATATAAACCACGCCGATGAACAAACCGGCAAGAAGCAAGCCGGGCAGAATACCGGAAAGGAATAAAGCGCCGATGGACTGTTCCGTCAGGATGCCGTAAACCATAAAAATGGTGCTTGGCGGTATGAGTATTCCCAGCGAACCGGCTGCAGCTACACTGCCGGTAGCCAGCGAATCGTCGTAACCGTAGCGTTTCATTTCCGGCAGCGCTACCCGGCCCATGGCGGCGGCGGTAGCGTTGGTGGAACCGCAGATGGCGGCAAACCCGGCACAGGCGGCGATAGTGGCAACAACCAGCCCGCCCTTCATCTGTCCGAAAATTTTGTGGCTCGAATCATATAACTTCCGGCTCATGCCGGTAGCAAAAGCCAGCGAGCCCATGAAAATGAACATGGGGATAACGGTCAGGGAGTAATTGGAAAAGGTGGCAAACACATCCCGGGCAAGCAGGCTGAGACCGGCTTCGGGAGAGACAAGAAGGCAAAAACCGGCCGTTCCCACGGCTGCCATAGCAAAACCTACCGGCATTCCAAGCAGAAACAGGAAGATCAGCACAACAATGCCGAGAAGGCCGGCGGCTGCAGCTGTCATCTTTTTACCAGCCGGCCGCAGAAATCCAAAAGTTCCACCACGAGCTGCAGGCAAACCGGGATACAGCAAAAGGCTATGGCGTAGACGAATGGATAGAAAGGAATACGCTGGGTCATGGAAACTTCCCCGCTGAGCTGTAAAACCCGGGCGTATTCATAGCTTCTCCAGGCAAGCAGGGCGAACAATACTATCCCGGCTGCGGATACCAGGATTCCGATAACCGACCTGATCCGCACGGGCAGCCGGGATACGAAAAATTCCACCTGGATATGGCCTTTGAGCTGCAGGGTGTAGGCAATGGCAAAAGCGATGACCACAACGCTCAGGAAACTGACCATTTCTATAGCGCCGGGAATAGGCGATTTGAAAGCCTTGACCGCAATTACATCGGCAAAGGTGAGCGCCAGCATGGCGACCAGGCCGATTCCGGCCACCCAGTTCAAACTTCGGTTAACAAGCTCGGTAATCTTTTTCAAGCGTTCCATGTATGCTCATGCCAAAATCCGGCCCCGGGTAGACCGGGGCCGGAAAATCTGCGGAAAACAGCACCGGTACTAATTGTTTATGAATTCTGCCAGGTTGTCTTCAACCCAGGCAACACTTTCTTCGAGAGAGGGAGCCCTGCTTGACCAGTATTCTACCCTTTCCAGCAGGTATTCTTCATAGCTGTCGGCATCATGGCCGAGGGCGGATTTATCGGTGATGTATGTGTCGATAAGCGGCTCGACAGCGGTTTCCTTCCAGGTTTCTACTTCACTGGGGGAAAGTTCGACAACTTCCCTTCCCTGGCCGAGGCTCAAAAAGTGGTCGATGCCGGCTTTATCGTAATAATCCCAGACCATGCCGTGCTTTTCTGCCCATTCCGAGCTCACTTCGGAGATAATCTTCTGCAAATCGGAGGGTAAAGCGTTCCATTTCGAATCGTTCATTACCACGAACATCATGGTTGTATTGCCAACTTCGTAGCAGTTGGTAACGTACTTTACGACTTCGGCCTGGTTCCAGCCTTTCAAGACTTCTCTGGGGGTATAACTGCCGTCAACCACGCCGCGAGCCATAAGTTCGTAGGTTTCGCCCTGAGAAGCTCCGTATCCCTCCGCGCCGAGGGCTTTAACCACATTGGCGCCGATGCCGGTTGCCCGGAGTATAAGCCCGTTGAGATCGTTAAGGGTACTGACTTTCTTCTGAGTGGTAATGATAACGCCTGGGCCGTGAGCATGGAAATACAGCGGCTTCACATCATCCAGTTCAGCCGGTTCGAATTCGGCGTAATAATCGTTGGCAGCCATGGTGGCAACATAACCATTGGGGTATCCATGGGGCAGGTCGACCAGTTCCGATACCGGGAAGCGGCCGGGGGTATAGGCAAAGCAGGACATGCCTATATCCGAAATACCCTGTACCACCCCGTCATATATTGCAGCTGCAGCGGTGAGGGAGCCTCCCGGATAATAGTTGATTACGATGCGGCCGTCACTGCGGGTTTCGATCTCTTCTATCCATTCTTCAGCCAGTGCGGAGTTCAAGTGAGTGGCAGGAAAGAAGTTGGAATAAGAGAGTTCAAAAGTTTCGGTATTGTTATTGGAACAGCCTCCAAGAAAAGTATAGCCGAGGATGACCATAACCAGCCCTGTTGCCATAATACGTCTTTTCACTTGTTTCTCCATTCCTTTTTGCCCATAAACGTAACAGGCTGGTCAGCAACCGGGTAAATAGTCCCGGTTCCAGCCTGCACCATCGACCGGCAAGATATTGTGGGGTAATTTAGCACAGTATATTAAACGACGTCAATTAGCTATAATTAGGATTGCAGGCGATGTTTAATAAAGCTGAGATGTATATCGGAACTTCGGGATGGAGCTACGCGGGAGGGGAAGGTACCTGGAGAGGTCATTTTTACCCGCGCGGGACCAGAAACGAACTGGAGTATTATTGCCGTTTTTTTCATGCGATGGAGTTGAATTCATCCTTTTACCATCCGCCGGCGCCTGAACTTGCACAAAAGTGGGCAGGTACGGTGCCTGACGGTTTCCTTTTTACTGTCAAGCTGTGGCAGAAATTTACCCACCCGGAAATGTTTGAAGCCGCCACCGGCGAGCCAGCCGCCATTTCTTCCGAAGACGTAGATATTTTCAAATCAAGCCTGGAGCCGCTGAAGCAATCCGGCAAACTGGGGGCGTTGCTGGCCCAATTTCCGCCGAGCTTTAAAAACAGCGAAACCTCCAGGCGCCTTCTGGCAGTGCTGATGAATACTTTCGGCGAGTACCGTCTTGCCGTAGAACTGCGCCACCGCAGCTGGAGTGACGATCCTGCAACCGCCGGGCTGATGCAAGCCGGCAACACCGCCTGGGTTCAGGTTGATGAGCCCAGGTTCGGCACATCAGTGGCCGGCGATTTGCCCCTTACGGCTGACTTTGCCTATTTTCGCTTCCACGGCAGGAATGCCGAGATGTGGTGGAAGGGCGATGTCGAAACGCGGTACAACTATCTGTATTCTCCACAGGAAATAGCGGAACTTGCCGGGAAGGTGGAACTGGCAGCCAACCGGGCCACGCAGGTGTTTGCCTTTTTCAACAACCACTATCAGGCATACGCGCCACGCAATGCCATCGGAATGATGAAGGAACTGGGACTCACCACCGGGCAATTATCATCGGGGCGGCTTTTCCCGGATGAGTAAGCCCCGCTAAAGACGCTTTTGTTAAAAATTCAGATTAAGAGGTGAAAGCAGTGGACGTCAGAGAGCACAACCGGGAGGCCTGGAACCGGCTGGCATAAAAGAAAAACGAATGGACTATTCCCGTCAGCCACGAGGTGATTGAAAAAGCCAGGCACGGAGAATGGTCCGTTGTAATGACGCCGCTGAAACCGGTGCCCCGGAACTGGTTCCCTGCTTCCATACAGGGGCTGGAAATCCTGTGTTTGGCATCCGGGGGCGGCCAGCAGGGCCCGGTGCTCTCAGCCGCGGGCGCCAGGGTTACCGTTCTGGACAACTCACCGGTGCAGCTTGCCAGGGACCGCATGGTAGCAGAAAGAGAAGGCCTGGATATCCGGCTGGTTGATGGGGACATGCGCGACCTCTCCCTTTTTGAAGATGAAACCTTCGATTTGGTTGTTCACCCCACGTCCAACCTGTTTGTGCCGGATGTTAAACCGGTATGGCGTGAAGCTTACCGGGTTCTCAAGAAAGGCGGTACTTTGATCGCCGGTTTCTGCAACCCGATAATGTATATGTTCGATTTGAAACTGGAGCAGCAAGGTATTTTACAGGTGAAGTACGCCGTACCCTATTCGGACCTGGAGCATATGCACGATGCGGACCGGCTGGAACTAATCGGCCCGGATGAGCCCATGGAATTCGGCCATAGCCTGGAGGACCAGGTAGGCGGGCAGATCGAGGCCGGCTTTGTCCTGACCGGGTTTTTCGAGGACAATTTCACCCCGGATGAAGGCGAGATACTGCCAAACTACACCAGCACGCTTATAACCACCAGGGCGCTCAAGCTTGCATGAAACCGGCACCCTGGTGGTTGGGTTTAATTTGCTATTTTTCAGTAATGATGACGCGTTTCATCACATCGCCGTTGGTAATGTTTTTCAGCACTGCCATATCGCTTATCATCTGGCCGAAAACCGAATGGCGCCCGTCCAGGTGGGGTTGAGGGGCGTAGGTGATGAAAAACTGGGAACCGTTGGTGTTGGGCCCGGCATTGGCCATGGATATCGTTCCGGTGCCGTGGCGCTGGCCGGAGAATTCATCGGCGAAGGTGTAGCCCGGGCCGCCACGGCCGGTTCCGGTGGGGTCTCCGCCCTGCGCCATGAAACCGGGGATGACACGGTGGAAGATGACACCATCATAGAAGCCTTCCCTGGCCAGGAAAACAAAATTGTTTACCGTTTTGGGGGCATCAGCAGCAAAAAGTTCCAGCAGGATGTTACCCTTGTCTGTTTCGATGGTGGCAAAATAATCTTTCTTGGGGTCGATGGTCATGGATGGCGGAGCTGAATAGGTTTTTTCGGACATGAATCTAATAACCTCTCTATAAATTGAATGTTGAGGTTAATTATACACCAGCATCGGGCTGTCTGGCACAAATATTGGCAGTTTAAGAAGAACCCGCACGAACTGTTCGGAATTTGCTTTTAATGGGTCAATTATAAATCGAATTTGTAACCTGCCTCGGACCTGATCTGTTACGGCAATATCGGCTCAATAAGCACCTGCATAGTACCGCCGCAGATCAGGCCTTCAACAGCTTCACTCCTGCCGGTAAGATCAAAATCCAGCAATGCTCGTTCTTTTTTCCTCAAGACTTTCATCCCCACCTGCCATACAGAAGCTTCAAGGCAGCCGCCTCCAAGAGTACCGAGAAACGAACCGTCACTGCGGATGAGCATTTTTGCTCCTATCGCCCTGGGTGTCGAACCCTTCACTTTTACAATGGTAGCCAGAGCTGAGATGCCGCCCCGGCGTTTTATATTTACAATTTCTTGCCAGATATCTTCCATCGCCTGCTCCCTTTTATTTTCCAAATACAATTCCCAGCCCAGTGAGATAGTAGTTGCCTGCAGCCCGGTGTCCTTATTGACAGGCTTTCCGGTCCGTGGTATAGTACACCAAAAAGATGGACATAGTCAATAAAGGAAACATATGCCAGTAAGGATTTCAACCCGGGGCCGATATGGAATAAGGGCTCTTCTCGATATCGCCCTGCATCGTGAAGAAGAACCTGTGATGCTAAAAGACATTGCAAGGCGTCAGCAGTTTTCACTGCGTTACCTGGAACGATTGATAACGCCACTTATCGCTGGAGGTCTGATCAGAAGCACACGCGGTTCGAAAGGAGGCGTTTCCCTGGTTCAGGACCCGGCAGATATAAAGCTGAGCGATGTTTTTCTCCTCATGGAAGGGTCGATAGCTCCCGTTGAATGTGTAACCACACCCGGTATTTGCGGTCGTTCCGGGAATTGCGCCACCCGGGATATCTGGCATGATATCAAGCATGCCATTGACGGTATTTTAGAATCGACCACACTGCAGGACCTGGTCATTCGCCAGCATGCCAAGGAAACGGCCGAATCAGCCATGTATTACATATAACTCATCCAGGGAACAAGTTCCCACAGGAAGAGGAAAAGAGAATGTCGAAATCACAGATAAACATGCTCAGGTACGGAACAATCGAAATCCCCCGGTTAACCAGGGGTATTGCCGCTGATGCGGCTGAACTTATAGGTAATACCCCGCTGGTACGCCTGAACCGGGTTACCGACGGAGTAAAAGCAGCCGTTGTGGCAAAACTGGAGTTTTTTAATCCTGCCGGCAGCGTTAAAGACAGAATCGGGGTATCCATGATTATCGATGCAGAGGAAAAGGGCTTGATCGATAAGGATACCGTTATAGTTGAGCCTACAAGCGGTAATACAGGGATTGCCCTGGCTTTTGTGTGCGCCAGCCGTGGGTACAGGCTCATACTCACCATGCCTGAAACCATGACTATCGAGCGGCGGCAGTTAATGAGTGTATTCGGGGCTGAACTGATACTTACTCCGGCAAGTCAAGGTATGACCGGAGCTATCACCAAAGCAGAGGAACTGGTGAGGGACAACCCTGGTTATTTTATGCCGTGCCAGTTTGGAAATCCGGCAAATCCTGAAATACACCGGTTGACCACAGCAGAGGAAATCTGGCGTGATACAGGGGGCGAGGCAGATATCCTGGTAGCCGGAGTAGGGACCGGTGGCACCCTTACCGGTGTAGCCCAAGTATTAAAACAAAAGAAACCGGGATTCAAGGCGGTTGCCGTTGAGCCGGCCGGTTCGCCGGTTCTCTCCGGCGGCAAACCGGGAATGCATAAAATACAGGGCATCGGTGCCGGTTTCATACCTGATATTCTACAGCTGGACCTGGTGGACGAGATTATTCAGGTAAGCAATGAAGATGCTGTTGTGATGGCAGCCCGGCTGGCCAGGGAAGAAGGCATACTTGCCGGGATTTCTTCCGGCGCGGCGGTGTGGGCCGGGGTTGAATTGGCCAAAAGGCAGGAAAACGAAGCCAGGTTGATAGTGGTTATATTGCCGGATACCGGTGAGCGTTACCTTTCGACCTGGCAGTCATCCTTATTGCCGAAGTATTACAACTGCAAAGGGAAATCGGGTTATGCGGCAAGAAAGCGCAGGTAGTTTCAAATCAGCAGTAATCAGCGGAGATATTACCGCACAAGCGATGGTATCCCCTTTATGCCTGATGGTTTGCCCCTTTTGGGGCAGAATCGAAACCATTATCGAACATAAAGGAGAAGAATAATAATGAAAACTATCGCTGAAATAAATCAAAAAATAAAAACCGGCAAGGCTGTGGTAGTAAACGCCGAAGAGATTATCGGAACTGTGAGGGAAAAAGGCATTGCGCACGCAGCCCGCGAGGTTGATGTAGTTACCACGGGCACTTTCGGGCCGATGTGTTCCTCCGGCGCTTTTGTCAATACCGGCCATTCCGCGCCCAGAATCAAGTTCGGCGGCGGCCATGTTTATTTAAATGGTATTCCAGCCTATTGCGGGCTGGCGGCGGTTGACCTGTTCATAGGCGCTACAGCCGTCGCCGATGATGATCCCAGAAATAAAATATACCCGGGTGAATTCCGATACGGCGGCGGGCATGTTATCGAAGACCTGGTAGCCGGAGAAGATTTGGTGCTGACGGCTTCGGCTTACGGTACCGACTGTTATCCACTGAAACACCTGGAAACGAAAATCAATCTGGAATCTGTCAATGAGGCAATTCTTTTCAATGTGCGAAACTGCTACCAGAATTACAACGTAGCTGTAAATCTTTCGAGTAAAACTATATACACATACCTCGGAATGTTAAAACCCAACCTGAGCAATGCCAGCTACTGCAGCGCCGGCCAGCTTTCGCCCCTTCTGAATGACCCTTACTATAAAACCATAGGCATCGGCACCCGGATATTCCTCGGTGGCGGCACCGGTTATATCGCCTGGCAGGGAACACAGCATAACCCGTCAGTACCCAGAAGTGAAAACGGCGTACCTAAAAAACCGGCAGGCACCCTGACGGTAATCGGTGATTTGAAACAGATGAAGCCCGAATGGCTGAGGGGCTCAAGCATGACCGGTTACGGAACTACACTGGTAGTGGGAATCGGAACCCCTATCCCGGTGCTTTCCGAAGAAGTGCTGAGATTTGCCGGGGTGGCCGATGACGAAATTCTTGCTCCCATCGTGGACTATTCCGAAGCTTACCCCCAACGCAAGCCGGAGGTTCTGGGCGAAGTAAGCTATGCCGAACTCAAAAGCGGTCACATCGAATTCGACGGCAAGAAGATCCCGACTTCGAGCTTGTCGAGTTATTACAAAGCGCTGGAAATAGCCAACCTGCTCAAAGACTGGATTCAAAAGGGTCAATTCCTGCTGACCGAACCCGTAGCGCCGATCCCGGGTATCGAGTCTGGCATAAAATTCAAGAATTTGGATCAGCGGCCACTGGTTTAGTATCGATGGAATAAACTTGAGGTTAATTATGGAACAGGTATATCTGGATTATGCTGCCACTTCACCGACTCACCCTCAGGTGATAAAAGCAATGCAACCGTATTACTTCGCTCTATTTGGCAACCCGTCAAGCATACACGCCTGCGGGCAGCAATCAAGAGCGGCAATTGAAGAGGCTCGGAGCAAGATAGCGGCATTCATTGGCGCCGACAGCGAAGAAATCGTGTTTACGAGTTCCGGTACGGAGGCAAACAATTTTGCCCTCAAAGGCACCGCCTGGGCGAACCGGAAAAAGGGCAATCACATCATCATCAGTGCAATCGAACATCATGCATCGCTTGAATCCTGCAAGTTCCTGGAAAAACAGGGGTTCGATATCTCTTACCTTCCGGTGGACGGATTCGGTATGGTAAATCCGGAGAGTGTAATAGAAGAACTAAGGCCCGAAACCGTTCTTGTTTCTGTAATGCATGCCAATAACGAAGTAGGCACCTTGCAGCCGGTTGTTGAAATCAGTGCCATCGCCCGAAAGGCCGGCGTTTGCTTTCACAGTGACGCTGTCCAGACACTGGGACAGATACCGGTAGATGTTGGCCGGTTGGGTGTCGATTTCCTGTCCATGTCAGCTCACAAGCTGTATGGCCCCAAGGGGGTCGGGGCGCTTTATATCAGAAAGGGTACCAGGATATCACCACTGCTGCATGGTGGCAGCCAGGAAAGAGGCATGCGGGCAAGCACTGAAAACCTGCCCGGGATCGTTGGTTTCGGAGCAGCGGTCGAAATTGCCGAAAGCGAAATGGAACAAGAATCCCGGAGACTGTGCCAGCTCCGCGACCGCCTCATCCGGGGAATCCTCGATAGTATCGAGGGCGTCAGGCTCAACGGCCACCCGGTTGCCAGGCTGCCGAATAATGTGAATGTCAGCATAAGGTGCGTAGAAGGTGAAGCTGTTGTGTTGAACCTGGATTTTGAAGGAATATGCGCCTCGACCGGTTCGGCTTGCACTTCGTCCAGCCTCGAACCCTCGCATGTATTGTCGGCAATGGGCTTGTCGCACGAAATGGCACACGGTTCGTTGCGGCTTTCTCTTGGCAAATGGACGACGCTGGCCCACATCGAACATTTTCTGCAGGTACTGCCCGGCACCGTTTCGAGGTTAAGGGCCATGTCGCCGCTTGTTATTACCGGCAAGGAGGCAGACTGATGGTGGAAGGTTATGCATTATATTCGGAAAAGGTAATGGACCATTTTCGCAACCCCAGGAATGCCGGCGGCATGGAAAACCCGGATGGTACCGGGCATGTGGGCAACCCGATATGCGGTGATATCATGGAGCTTTATATCCGGGTAGACAAAGGGATTATTACCGACGCCAGATTTAAAACCCTGGGTTGCGGGGCGGCTATAGCGACCAGTTCGATGGTTACCGAAATGGTGAAGGGGATGGCGATTGAAAAAGCTCTGCAGATATCCAACAAGGCTGTCGCCGAAGCACTGGGTGGATTACCCTCGGTAAAAATGCATTGTTCCATGCTGGCAGAAGAAGCTCTCAAAGCGGCAATCGATGACTATTTCACCAAGAGCGTTCATATTAATACAGCGTAACCATCGAACACGGTGCAAAGATTATGCCTTCCAGTTCCCGTCCGGAATATACTGATCGTTGCTTTCAAGCCAGCAGCTCAGGATGAGGTGGTGCCGGTAATATAGCTTGTGCGTCAATCACACTACCGGCACCACCCGGGTATAAAATTTCTATTGCTTGAACCCTTCTATTTTGCCGGCTCTTGATCTGTCGCATCATCGATAACTGCAATGGGAGCATTCTTTCTGACCGATTCAATGCCTTCCAGGGCGCTTTCCTTGGCGTTATAACCCTGTGAAACTGCTATGGTTTGCCCATTCAGGGCAACCAGTTTAAAGCGGTATTCACCGGCTACGTCCATGTTTACCTCAAACTTGGCATCGGGCTTGCGGTCGCCCAGATTGGTTACCTTCTTCTGGATTACCCCCTTGTATGATTCATAGCCATGGGTGGTGTAATAGCGGTCAACCAGTTCCAGATCATTCTCTTCCTGCCACTGCTCAATTACTTCCAGCCATTTGTCCTTATCCATACCCGGGGCATCCTTAAGGACGTTTTCTGACATGCTCAGAAGGAAATTCTTTTTCTCCGGCTGCCATTTCAAAGCGCTCCACGGTATGGCAAACCACTTGTCGGTGATGTGAAAAAAGCCGCCAAAGGCTACAAGTGCAAATGCAACCATCCCTTCATGCATGTCAATCACAAAAGTCTGTACCTGGCCCATGTCTTCACCTTTTGTGTTGACTACATCATACTGGGATAACCTTATGCTGGGTATAAACCTGGCTGTCTTGTTACTCATTAGTATTTCTCCATTTTATTTTATTTTTACTCCGGACATGAAAATCTTTTTGGACCCTAAAAAGCCCTGAAAACCGCTTTTAACAGCCATATGATTATCAGTATTACGGCAAGCACCAGAACTATGTGTACCAGCCCTCCGAGGCTGAAGGTAAACAGCCCCAGCGCCCACAGTATCAGTAGAATGATTCCGATAATCAGTAATAAGTTCATATTAACCTCCTTTATCAGCCTGTATTATTTTTATATCGCGCCTGGTTTAAAAGGTCGGGTGCAGTTGGGCTAAAACAGATGCAATACTGCCTTCAGTAACCAGACAACCAGGATTATGGCCGCAATAACCAGCAATATATGCACTATCCTCTGATCGGAAAAGCGGCTTCTGCCCCAGCTGGACCGTGATCCTCCCAGCCATAGAACGACCAGGATAATAACGATTATTAAAAGTATTAAATCCATATTCTTAATTGCTCCTCTGACGACTCTGAATTCATAACTACATGTTGAAGTAAGCTATTATGGCTATTACGCCAATGATGATTAGATAAATTCCAATCAGGTAATTAAGTATCTTTGGAAATATCATTAAAATTACTCCAAATATGATGCTGGCTATGCCCATCATTAAACCTAAGGCCGGCAATGTTATAGCTGGCATTTGAATGTCCCTCCTTTCACCGACTACGAGCTATACCATCTTTAGCTGATTTCAGTATGCTCCTGATACGCCACAGCTACAAGACCAGTTAGGCTACGTTTGATCGGTCTTTTAGCGGGGATTATTGAGGTTATAGAGGGTAACCAGAATGCTTTACAAAACCAGAATCGGGGTATAGAATGGTAGCCCAAAGTGCCATATTCACAGAGTCAGCATAGCTGATAAAGGAGGTTATGATGACAGCGGTGCAGGCTAAACCCCAAAACTTGAGAGTTCTCATGATTGCTTTCAGCCCGGTAGTGCGCGAGGGCCTGCAGGCTATCATGAATAAAGATGAAGGGATCGAGGTTGTTGGAGATGTAGCAAACGGGCACGAAGCCATTCAGCGTATCAGGCAGACAAAACTCCAGGGCAGGCCGGTCAATGTCGTGCTGACCGAAACACGCAGTAGCGATGTTGATGGTGTACAGGTAACCAGGCTTATCAAGGAAGGATTCCCGGAGATATCTGTGCTGGTACTGACAGAAAACCTTAACGACTCTTACGTAATTGATGCCATTCATGCTGGTGCCAGCGGATATATCTTCTTAAAGGACATGACATCCAGAGTGTTACTACAAAGCATTCACCGGGCAGTTGAGGGTGGTACTCAGATGACAACAGAATTACTGCGTTCTGCAGTGGAGAACCTGATTCAAAACGGCCGCAAGACGCTTGCCGAACGCACAGCCGAAGCAGCAAATCTTACCGCCAGAGAAGTTGATGTAATAAGGCTCATGGGTAACGGAGACCAGAATAAGGTTATTGCGAGCAAATTGGGTATAACCCTGGATACCACCAAGAAGCATGTTCACAATGTCGTTGATAAACTGCAGGCACGAAGCCGCACCCATGCCTCTATTATTGCTGCTCAAGCCGGCCTGGTAGGTAAGCCGGTGATTGGCAATATTGCTGAGCTGGATGCAAAATCTTTATAGTTTCCCGGTACAACTTGTAACGCTATCCGGTTCGATAAATGCACCCCCTTGTAACCGTTTGTTCTCTTCATTAACGTGCTGGCACCTGTGGGTATCAAAACTGCACACAACCGTTTGAAGAAATCTCACTTCTTGCACTTCGAATTATTTAATGCCGGCAACAGCCCTTGTGAATCACGCAATTTAAGGTATATATTTACGAGTTTGCCATTGTTAAATAGTGGCCAACAAAGATTATAAGTGAAGCACAAGCTCAAATTTCAGTAGCGTTTACAATGATTGTTCATTCCCATATAATACCAGTTGTACAAGTTGGCACCACTCTATTATAAAAATACTTAATTCCTGCCGTCTGCCCTTAAAGCCAGCGTAGCTCAGTGGTAGAGCAACGGTTTCGTAAACCGTCGGTCAAGAGTTCGAGTCTCTTCGCTGGCTCCAGTTAGTTAATCCTTGAATTTAATATCCAAAATTACCTGGTAAAAAGAGCGCGAATTAATTCCTGTCGTTCCAGACCGAGTTGGCTGGCTACCTCGGAAATAATTGCACTGAGAGTCCCGATTCTTAGGGGTTTATGCCTGGGTATTGTAATGTGGCTCTCCTTACTATCGATACATGAGGTTAACCGCAGGTGACTGCCGGTTTGGCGGGTTGAATAGTATCCATATTTGCCTAGGAGTGCAGCCAGTTCTTCTCCCCCCCAGGTCCCTGGGCAGTTTCATACCGCGATAATTTCATCCCTGACTGTGTGCATTCGAATAAGCTTGGGTCTATCCTTTTCGTTAAAATGGCAGTTAACCGCATCTTTTAACATTGCTTTTAATGCGTTTATGGAATCGGCTTCGGTGAAAATATTGTAGCCAACGGCCTTCGCGGTATAATCGCCGTCCGGTGTTTCCTCTATAAGGAAGATTATTTCACTTTCCATGGTTTTCTCCCGTTCAGTGTTACCAGGGTTATCAATCCACGTTCAGCATAAGTGTAACATAAATAAATGTTAATCTTGAAGGCTTTTAATATAGCTTTGCAGACAATTTGCTCGCGAGATGGTAAACCTGACAACAAATCGGTAAATCCTGACGAGTAAAATATGGTCATGGTGCCCGCAACAGCATGCCCCAACACCAGTAATTATCTGGGAGGGCCCTCAAGTTGTTAACTCCTGGACTGCTTAGCGTGAGTTCGAGTCTCTTAGCTAGCTCCAGGTTTAGTAACAATAACGGCGTTTTCAGCTTTTTTCATGACTAGATGCTCACCAGCTATTATTCCCATTCTCTTGGCATAACCCGATAAATAATAGTATAGTTGGAATGATTTTATGAAATGGAAAGTAACAGATTTGTTAAAAGGTTTGCCGTAATATTGTTCCCGATAGTCGTTGCTTGTCTTGTTGTTTTTTTATTCCCATCATCAGCGCCCCCGGTACCGGGCAATTATACAGTGCCACTCCTGAGACGTATTGCGAAGAAGAACCTTACACAATATCGCTTCCACTGGAATACTCGGTAGTTGAAGCTAAATACCTTAACCGGTTCTGGTTTGCCGGTTCCGATGTCTGGGTAACCGTCTGCAATACCGACACTAAAAGTGGTGATTTTTCGGTTGAATTCGAACTCTTCGGCACGGATGGAGCGGTTAACACCATGACTGCTTCAGAATACATCGCTGCCGGTCAAGCGGTGAAAGTCATGATCTACCATAGTGGCGGTCATATAGTATGCTTTGAATATACCGTTATTCCGCCATTAATAGATGCTGTAGCTTACAGAGAGGTTACCAGGGCAAGAGAGGCTTCTCCTAGCCAGCATGCAACCGGAACCGAAAGAGTAACTATATTTGAGTATCTCGCCTGGCAATAGAACATTGCGCCGCCAGCTAAATGATAGCACCTCAGGAACTGAAAAACACGTTCTTTTATGCTTTAACCAGCCCCATAGCCCAGGCGGTGGCCCTTTCCTCCTCGCCGGCAGAAAGAGGCCCTCCCCTGTCTTCCACGAAGAAGCCTTCGGGTGGCGCTGCCATGGTCCCGCCTTTGGATTCGAGGCTTTTGGCTATCCGTGGGGCGGCATAACCGAGGATTTTGACTACCAGTTTCAAAAACCACCCCTTGCCCTCTTTCGGCATTCCCGTATCGAAGGACGCAGCTTTTATGCCCTTGAGGCCGTCTGCCGGAATCCCGTCCAGAAAGCCCTTTATCGAGGGTAACGGGCGGCCAGCCTGGGTCGGCGAACCGACAGCCACCAACCCGTACTCGTTCAGGTACTTCGGGTCCACTTCGTTTACCTTGCGCACCTTGACTTCGGCGGACTGCTCAAGGCCTTTGCCGATGGCATTGGCGATTTTTTCCGTATTGGAATAAACCGAATCATACACTACCAGAGCTTTCATGCTTGACCTCCAGATTATTATGTCTAAATATTACTACTCCCGGCAGGCCCAGTTCAATAGATATAAGCCGGCATCGAGCTGGAATAATGGTTCTATTTTGTATGAATGCCGGTGATAGTTGTAAGATAACGGTTGTGGTAATAAAAGTCGAAAACCTGTACAAAACCTACGGTGCCATAAAGGCGGTAGACGGCATCAGTTTTGAAATAGCCACAGGCGAAGTATTCGGCATGCTTGGCCCGAACGGTGCCGGCAAAACCACCACCACCGAAATCATCGAAGGCCTGCGTGAACCGGATTCCGGTTCGGTCAGCGTTCTGGGCATGAGCCATGGCAGAGATTCGGATAAAATCAAGCAGCGAATCGGTATCCAGTTGCAGGCTCCCTCGTTGTTGCCGCTATTGAATGTCGAAGAAGTCCTGGACCTGTTTGGCTCGTTCTACAAGCGGCGTATAGGTGTGAAAGAGGTGCTTGAAAGGGTTTCCCTCACGGAGAGCCGGAAAGTGCTCTCCAAGAACCTTTCAGGCGGGCAACAGCAGAGGCTTTCCGTAGCTATCGCCCTGATAAATGATCCGGAAATCGCCTTTTTGGACGAACCCACTACCGGGCTCGATCCTCAGGCACGGCGCAACCTGTGGGCGGTTATACAGGAAATGAAAGACCGTGGTAAGACCGTTTTTCTGACAACTCACTATATGGAAGAGGCTGAAACCCTGTGCGACCGGCTGGTGATAATAGATTACGGGAAAATAATCGCCGCCGGTTCACCGCGTGAGTTGATCCGTTCGAATTTTGATGAAAGCGCCATTCAGTTTGAAATGGCCTCACCCCCTGCCAAAAAGTCGCTGCTGGCTATGCCCGGAGTCACCCAGGCAGCCATCGATGGAACCGAGGTAAGCGTGTATTCCAAAGACATCCCGGCCAGCATGGGGGCTTTGCTGAAAATGGCCGAGCAGGACGAAAACGGCGGGCTATTAAACCTGCACGTGCGCCAGGCTACGCTGGAAGATGTCTTCTTGAAATTGACCGGGCGCAAGATAAGGGAATAGTTATTGAAAACCTTTTTTAAATTGTTTATTGCCAATACGCGCCAATTTTTCCGGGACCGGATGGCCCTGGGTTTCACCTTTGCTTTTCCGGTTGTATTCATGGTTATTTTCGGCTTGGTTTTCAGCGGAGCAGATGAATTCCAGTATGACGTCGGACTGTCCAGTCAGGACTCGACACAGACAGGGGTCGCTGTAGCCGAAGCTTTTAAACAGATTCCCATTTTCAGCGTCACCGAAGGGGAACTGGAAAACCAGCTCGAAGAACTCAAGAAAGGCAGTTTTCGCGCCGTTCTTTATATACCTGAAGGCCTTGTCGAAACCATAGCCAGGGGCGAGGCAGTCGATATCAAACTGTACTACGACCCGTCACAGACCACTTCAATCCAGATAATTCAGCCGGTGGTAAGAGAGTTTGTAAACAGTATTAACCAGATGCTCACCCAGCAGCCGGCACTGGTACGCCTGCAGGAAGAATCAATCCAGCTCAAGGAATTGGGCAATATCGATTACCTGGTGCCCGGAGTGATAGCCATGTCCATAATGTTTCTGGGTTTGTTCAGCGGTTTGCCGTTAATCCAGCAGCGCGAAAAGAAGATTCTCAAGCGCCTGGGCGCAACACCCATTCATAGAGTCAACATTATTTATTCCCAGGTGTTTTTAAGATTGCTGCTGGCGCTGGCTCAAACCGCTATTATTATAGCCATCGCTTACTTTTTATTCGACGTGGCTATCCTGGGTAACTGGCTGATGCTGCTGGCTTTGATACTGCTGGGAACGCTCACCTTTGTCGGGCTGGGATACATGGTGGCGGCGTTTGCCCGTACCGAAGAGGGCGCCATGCCGGTTATACAGTTGATACAGTTCCCCATGCTGTTTTTATCGGGGATATTTTTCCCGGTGGAATTTTTACCGGATTTTATGAAACCGATTCTCAACGCCCTGCCGCTGAGTTACCTGGGCGACGGCCTGCGCCAGGTGATGGTGGAAGCCAGCCCGGTATTCAGTTTAAGTACCGACTTCCTGGTGCTGGGCGGCTGGCTGCTGGCAAGTTTGATAATTTCGATCCGCTTTTTCCGCTGGGAATAACACAGCCTCAGTAACTAATTAACCAGGTAGCCGCCGTCGGCTATAATGACTGCACCTACCATGTAATCTGCAGCCGGGCTGGCAAGAAACAACACGATTCTGGCAATATCGTCAGGTTCGCCCATCCTTCCCAATGGAATTTTTTCCAGAAAAGCTTTAGTCAGTGCGGCTTTCTTCTCATCGCTCAAACCGGTGATAGAAGCGCTTGTGCCGGGAGTGGCAATGGAGCCCGGAGCCACAGCATTTACCAGGATACCCAGGGGAGCCCATTCCTTGGCCAGCGCTTTAGTGAGCATAACCACGCCGCCCTTGGAAGCATCGTAGTGAGCAACGTTTCCGGTGGGGCGGAATGCATCTATGGAAGCTATGTTGATTATTTTACCGCCATGCCCGCCGCCTTTCATTACACGGGCGGCCGCCTGGCAGAAAAACATGGTTCCCTTGAGGTTAATATCAATGGTTTTATCCCAGATAGCTTCCGTCATATCGATAGCCGGGGTGAACGGATATATACCCGCATTGTTTACCAGTATATCCACATTTCCGAATACATCGACAGCCTGGCGCATGGTTTTTTCAGCATCCTCAATCTTGCTGGCGTCGGATTGAACAGCTGCGGCCTTGTACCCGGCATTAATTAATTCTTTAGCAGTCTCTTGCGCCGTTTCCCGGTTGATGTCGGCAATTATTACACTGGCGCCGGCTTCGGCCAGCCGGGTAGCGATTGCTTTACCGATGCCCATGGCTGCGCCGGTGACTACGGCAACTTTACCGGAAAGGTTTAGCAGCTCCTTAACAGGTAATGTCATAGTAAATCCTCCTGATAATAAATTGCCGACATTATAATCTATTCGATGGGTAATTGGTATAGCTCTTATGTTCCCAACGCCAATGAAAAAAGTTTGGCAAAAATCGCCCAATCCATTAAACTAACTGGGAACAATGCTTGTCAGTCGAATCCGAGCAAGAAAGGAATAACGTGAGCCAGTTAATAAACAAATTGAAAATCGCAGCCCGGCTTGAGCCCCTGCCTCTTGGGTTTACCGGATTCAACAGGTCAACTCCAAAGCCGAAACCGGTTCTTATTGCCCGGATTAAAGGGGATGAAAAACAGGCGGCAGAGTTAGTTCGGGGAGCGGATGGGGTTTTCATTGATACTCACCAGGAAGAAATAGCCGACAGGTTTATCAAGCTCATGGAAAAAGAACCCGTCCAGATGCCGTATGGTTGCTGGTTGGGCAACAATTCAGCCTGTAATAACGATTTTTACATGCTCAACTTTGAAGCCGACATGAACAGTGTCAAGGCTGCTGATACCGGCAAAATATTAATTGTGGAGCCGGAGGTGGAAGACAAATTTCTGCGCCAGCTGGATGACCTGCCGGTGGATGCGGTACTGGTTGGCTCTCCTGATGGCCATCCTTGCCGTTTGACGCTTAAAAATTATATGCTTTGCCACCGCCTAGCAGTAGCTGTTTCCAAACCGCTGGTAATACACGCCGGAAATAAAACCGGAAGCGCAGAAATCGAAGAAATGTGGGAATACGGGATTGACGGGGTGATGGTTGACGTCGATTCTACCGAACCGGATATCGTTGCCAGCTTCAGGGACCTGATCGATAAGCTGGACCTGTCAGCGAAACGAAAAAAGATACGGCTGGCCCCGGTAATACCTAGTATTGGAAGCAGCTCCGAGCCCAGTCAGCATGATCCTGAACCCGATGAAGAGGGCGACGGCGATGAGGATGAAGACAGCCTTTATTAGCATACATATATTTTGAAAACCAGAAGGCTGGCAAAACCCTTGCCAGCCTTTTATATTCTCTGCTTAACCGTCAGGTGGAATTATCTTTTTATCTGGCCCTGGGCAAACTGCCAGGCTTTACCCTCAGTAACGATTGCCGGTGCGATAACCATTTCAGCCTGGTGTATCTCGGCAATATTGGCAGCGCCGCAAAGGCCCATCGTGTTTCTCAGTGCGCCGACCAGGTTCTGGGAGCCATCGGTAACCGATGTCGGCCCGAAAAGAATCTGTTCCAGTGTACCGGTAGTGCCAACCTTGATGCGGGTGCCGCGGGGAAGGGCCGGATGCGGGTTGGCCATGCCCCAGTGGTATCCTCTGCCGGGAGCGCCGACAGCCTGGGCGAATATTGACCCCAGCATGACGCCGTCTGCGCCTGCGGCAAACGCCTTGCATATATCACCACCGCGATGGAAGCCACCATCGGTAATTACAGGAACATAACGGCCGGTTTCTTCGTAATAGGCGTCTCTGGCGGCGGCGCAGTCTATGGTAGCTGTGATCTGCGGCACACCGATACCCAGTACACTCCTGGAAGTACAGGCGGCTCCCGGCCCTACGCCGATTAGCACGCCGGCAACACCGGTCCTTATCAAGGAGAGGCAGGCGTTGTAGCTGACACAGTTGCCAACTATCACCGGAATATCCATTGACTGGCATAATTCTTCAAAAATCAGGCCCCGGGTACTCTTGGAGACATGCCTGGCGCTGGTAACCGTCGATGCTACAACCAGTATATCGGCACCTGCTTCTGCCACTACCGGCGCCAGGCGCTTGGTGTTGGCAGGGGCGACGGAAACGGCGCATATGGCGCCAGCCTTTTTAATCTGCCTGACTCGTTCAGCCGCCAGCTCATCCCGGATGGGGGCCGTGTAAAGCTTTTGCAGCAAGGCGGTAACTTCTTGGGGAGGGGCGCATGCAATTTCATCCAGAACCTTATCAGGATCCTCGTATCTTGTCTGGACGCCTTCGAGATTCAAAACTCCAAGGCCGCCCAGTTTGCTCATGGCAACTGCTGATTTTACATCCGTGACGCCATCCATGGCGGATGCCAGTACGGGTATATCCAGAGTGACGCTGCCGAATTTTAAGCTCAGATCGGTTTGTTCCGGATTGATGGTGACATCACCCGGGACTATAGCAACATCGTCAAAACCATACGCCTGACGGAGTTTTTTAAAGTGGGGGTCGGTCATTGAAACAATCCTCCTTATTAACCAAGAACTATAACAGAGCCACAGGCGCTGAGTCAAGCTAAACAGCTTGAATAACATTACATAAAGACAGGTTCGAAGAACAACTGTAAACCGGTTTAACGCCAGGGTTAGACGCTGGTCAGTCGATAAGTTATAATCTATGTTTTGGAGCTATAATCAATTGCATTGTCTGTATCTGGTAAGTACCCCCATTGGCAACCTTGAAGACATCACGCTGAGAGCGCTCAGGGTTTTGAAAGAATCCAGCCTCATTGCCGCCGAAGATACCCGGAAAACCGGGCAGCTGCTGGCCAAATACGGGATTCAGGTGCCACTGTGCAGTTTTTATGAACACAGCTTGCCGGGGCAGACGGAGTACATTTTAAGCCGGTTGGAAACAGGGGACGTGGCGGTGGTATCAGAAGCGGGCATGCCGGGTATTTCAGACCCGGGTTATGAACTGGTTGTGCGCGCACTGGAAAATGGGGTAAAAGTCATACCGGTTCCCGGGCCTTCGGCCGTTACCAGTGCGGTAGCCGTTTCCGGATTGCCCACCGGCCGTTTCTTGTATATGGGGTTCTTGCCCCGGAGAAAAGCTGAGAGGCAGCGCGTTCTTACCGGGATATCCGCCCAAGAAGCAACCGTCGTCATTTTCGAAGCGCCGCATAGGCTGAAAGCCTCTCTTAATGATATAATGCTAACACTCGGCAACCGCCGTATCAGCGTGTGCCGGGAAATGACCAAGCTTTATGAGGAAATATTCAGAGGCAGTATAAAGCAGGCTATCGAACATTTTGCCGACCCAAGGGGAGAATTTACCCTGGTTATCGAAGGAGCCGGCAAAGCTGAGCCAGCCGGTTTTTCTGAGGCAACGGTGCACAGGCTTGCCCAGATGAAAAAAGCCGGAATGAAAGCCAGGGACGCGGTACCTGCTATCGCTGTAGAAACAGGCTTGAGCCGCCGGGAAATATATCAGGCCTGGTTGAATATAAATATTAAATGACAATAATACAAAAGGAGCTCTGAAATTAGATGCGAAGAGGCTGTATTTCACTGGGGAATGTAAAGTGCGATATATGTAATGCTTCCATCCCCTATCCGGAGAGATATCTGGTGGTGGATGAGGAAAATGGCAAGGAAGCCGAAACCGGCGTTTCGGTCCGGTACTGTGTGGCCTGTGCCCTGAATAAGGGCTATGCCCACTACAAGAGGGAAAAAGGCGAGCAGGTCCTCACCTTTTTGCCGGAACCGGAGGTCGGCCAGGTTTAAGGCAACAGTTTGTTTGCCTGGCCTGTTAATCGATGAAAGAACGTATATACATAGGCGTAGCCTGGCCATACGCTAACAGCCCTTTGCATATGGGCCATATTGCCGGCGCCTACCTGCCGCCGGATATTTTTGCCCGCTACCACCGGGTGAAAGGCAACCAGGTCTTGATGGTTACGGGCTCAGATATGCACGGCACACCCATTACCATTTCGGCCGAGCGCGAAGGCTGCTCTCCCTCGGAAGTTGCCCAAAAATACCACCGTTCATTTTTAGAATCATGGGAAAAGCTTGGGATATCCTTCGATCTGTTTACGCATACCGATACCGAAAACCATGCCAGGGTGTCCCAGGATATCTTTTTAAAACTGTATAACCAGGGTGATATCTATAAAGATACCGTTCTTCAACCATGGTGCCCGCAGTGCCGCCGCTTCCTGCCGGATCGATACGTCGAAGGCGATTGCCCCAACTGCAGTTATGAAGGCGCCCGCGGAGACCAGTGTGACAAGTGCGGCCAGCCTCTGAACCCGGTCGATCTGGTCAAACCGCGCTGTGGTTTATGCCTGGCGACCCCGGAATTCAAAGAATCGGAGCATTTTTTTCTGCGCCTGAGTGCATTTCAGGAAAGGCTTATCGCGTGGGTTAAAACCAAGGAAAACCTGTGGCGGCCCAATGTGTATCGTTTTACCCTGAGTTATCTGGAAAACGGTTTAAAAGACAGGGCAATCACACGGGATATCGACTGGGGAATCCCGCTGCCCTTGGAGGGGTATCCGGGTAAGCGTATTTATGTGTGGTTCGAAGCTGTGATAGGTTACCTGTCAGCTTCTATAGAATGGGCTCAGATGATTGGCGAACCCGACAAATGGAAGGAATTCTGGCAGTCGGATTCGGTCAAAAGCTATTACTTTATCGGCAAGGACAACATCCCTTTCCATACTATTATCTGGCCAGCCATGCTTTTGGGTTACGGCGGGTTGAACCTGCCGTACGATGTGCCTTCCAACGAGTATTTGACCATCGAAGGCAAAAAGCTTTCATCCAGCCGCAACTGGGCGGTATGGCTTCCGGACTACCTTTCCCGCTATGATCCGGATCCACTGCGTTACCTGCTCTCGGCTAACATGCCGGAGACTTCGGATACGGATTTCTCCTGGCGCGAATTTGTGCGCCGCAACAATGATGAGCTGGTTGCCACCTACGGCAATCTTGCTCAGCGGGTACTTACCATTACCTATCGCCATTTTGAAGGGTGTGTTCCTCAACCGGAAGAAATGGACCCGGTCGACAAAGCCTTGCTTGAAAAAGCCGGTCAGGCATTTGAAAACGTCGACAAATTACTTCATGGTTGCCATTTCAGGGAAGCGATTCGCCTGGCGATGACGCTTGCCGGTGATGCCAACCGTTACCTGGAGGAGAAATCTCCCTGGAAGGTTATCAAGACCGACAAGGCGCTGGCAGGAACGGCTCTCTATGTCGCCCTCAGCGTACTGGATACTCTGAAAACCGTATTGTATCCGTTTCTGCCTTTCAGTTCCCAGAAGCTGCATCATTACCTTGGATATGCGGGCAGGATCGAAGATAACGGCTGGAAGATAACCATCATCGAGCCGGGCAAGAAACTGAATCCGCCGGAGCCGCTTTTTGTGAAACTGGACGAATTGATAATAGAGCAGGAAACCGACCGGTTGAGAAAACAGCAGGAGGGAAAGTGATAGATATCATATACAGCCCGGTTGAAAACGACCTGGAAAAAGCGAAGATTATGCTTACCGGGTTGAACCCGGCTGGTATCACCGATTTTCCTGATTCAAGCCGGATGCTGGGGCAGATACTGGGGGGCGGTAAGTTGTTAAGGCCTCTGCTGGTACTGCATGCGGGCAATTTTTACAATTACAATCCTGAAAAACTTTTACCCATGGCAGTCGGCGCCGAGCTGCTGCATGTTTCGACACTGGTTCACGATGATGCCATAGACAAAGCCGATAAACGCCGGGGCAAGTCAACCATTAATTCAATCTGGGGTACGGATAAGGCTGTCGTCCTGGGTGATTACCTTTTTGCGCGGGCTGCCGAATTTGCTGCTGAAACGGAAAGCATTCGGGCAGTAAAGCTTTTTGCCGGAGCGCTGGCCAGCATTTCTACCGGCGAGCTTCGTCAGAGCTTCAGCGCTTTCAAGGTGCACCAGGGCTTCGACCAGTATTTGAAGCGTATAATCGGTAAAACCGCTTCGCTTTTTGCCATGGCTACCGAAACCGGAGCGGTGCTCAGCGCAGCCCCTGAAGAGGCGGTCCAGATTTTGAAGGAATACGGTCTTAACCTTGGAATAGCCTTTCAGATAATGGATGACGTGCTCGATTTTACCGGTACCGAAGCCGAGCTGGGCAAACCGGTAGGCTCGGATCTCCTGCAGGGAACGGTAACACTGCCTTCGTTGAAAATCATGGAGCGCTACCCGGATGCCAACCCGGTTTTGAGGCTTTTTGAAAGTGAAGGTGACCGTAATCTAAACGTGGCTGAAGCTGTTGCTCTCATAAAGGAAACCAGTATACTCGATGAGTGCCTGGAAACAGCAATGCAGTACAGCCGGACAGCCTGCAAGGACCTGAATAAGCTGCCGCAAAGCCAGAGCATGCAATCCCTGTATGCTCTGGCCGAATCGATGGTTAAAAGGCGGAACTAGAGGTACCATCAAGGTACCGTTCGATTTTATCAGTCGGCCGCCTGGCTTTGAACTGGTCGACTGCGAATGAGCAGGCAGCGAAAGCTTCGCCCCGGTGGCCGGCGGCAACAGCTATTACCAGGTTGATATCGCCCACATTCAATATACCCGTGCGATGGACGATCGACATTTCATTCAAAGGCCAGCGAATTTTGGCTTCATCCACTATTGATTGCAGAACCGCAACCGCATGTTCGCCACTGCCGGAGTACTCAACACTGGCTACGGATTTGGCGTTGTTATTATCCCGGATAAGGCCGACGTAAGTTGCTACGCAGCCGCTATCAACCGTTTTGGTGGCTTTTACGATATGCTCGGGGGATATAACCGTTGAAGTTATTTCTACCATCGGATTACAATTCCTTTCCTGTTACCTGTCAGCTTCGCTGCCGGGTTCGGACTCTGGTTTGGGTGCGGCTGGTTTTTTTACCACTTTTTTACGACTGATTGGTTTTTTCTTCGCCATTGTTTTGCCGGCAGCCTCAGCCGGATTGCCGGGTGCGGTTGCTTTTTTACCCTTACCGTTCAAGGGTTCGTTGAAGGCCTTCTCCATTTCTTCGCCTTCAAGCCCTTCCTTGGCCATAAGCAGGCCGGAGATATGATCCAGGCGCTGCTGGTTTTCCAGAAGAATGCGCTTGGCGGTATCGTAGGCATGGTTGATGATGCTGTTGACTTCATCGTCGATAATATCGGCGATTTTATCCCCGTAATCACGCTGCTCGGTAATTTCCCTGCCCAGAAAAATCATATCCTGGCGTTCGCCGAAAGTCCTGGGGCCGAGCCGGGCGCTCATACCGTACTGGGTTACCATTTTATGCGCCAGGTCGGTGGCTACCTTGATATCGTTTGAAGCCCCGGTGGAAAGTTCGCTGAAAACCAGTTCTTCGGCAACCCTGCCGCCCATGAGCGTAGCCAGACGGTCTTTGTACTGGGATAACGTTTCAATATAACGGTCTTCAGCCGGCAGTTGGCGGGTATGGCCCAGGCTCATGCCGCGGGAGACCACCGAAATCTTGTGCACCGGGTCGGCATTGGGCAATAAACGTGCTACCAGTGCATGACCGGCTTCATGATAGGCGATAATTTCTTTTTCCCGGGATGAAATACGCCGGCTTTTTCGCTCCGGGCCGGCGATGACACGTTCGATGGACTCCTCGAGTTCTTTGCTGGAGATTTCCTTTTTGTCGCGTCGGGCAGCCAGAATAGCAGCCTCGTTGACCAGGTTTGCCAGATCTGCGCCGGAAAAGCCGACAGTCTGTTTGGCTAGCGATTCAAGGCTGACATCCTTGGCCAGGGGTTTACCTTCGGAGTGTATCTTGAGGATTGCCTCCCTGCCGGTAATGTCGGGCATGTCCAGGACTATGCGGCGGTCAAAACGCCCCGGCCTTAGCAGTGCGGAATCCAAGATATCCGGCCGGTTGGTGGCGGCAATAACGATAACGCTGGTGTTGGTATCGAACCCGTCCATTTCAACCAGGATCTGGTTCAGTGTCTGCTCTCTCTCGTCATGGCCTCCACCGACGCCGGCTCCCCGCTGGCGTCCGACGGCATCAATTTCATCTATAAATATCAATGCAGGCGCATTGCGCTTGGCCTGTTCGAAAAGGTCACGCACGCGGGAGGCGCCCACGCCAACAAACATCTCTACAAATTCCGAGCCGCTGATGGAAAAGAAAGGAACCCCGGCTTCACCGGCAATGGCTTTGGCAAGCAGGGTTTTACCGGTACCGGGAGCCCCGACCAGCAGCGCTCCTTTAGGCACCCTGGCGCCCAGCACCTGGAATTTTTCGCGGTTTTTCAGAAACTCGACAATTTCATACATCTCCTGCTTGGCTTCATCGGCGCCGGCCACATCAGCGAATGTTACCGAAGGCTTGGATGCCGAAAACAGGCGGGCTTTGGAACGCCCGAAACTCATAGCCTGGTTATTGGCTCCTCTGGCCTGGGAAAAGAGAAAGAACAACAGGCCGCCGAAGAGGAGCAAAGGCAGGAAATTGATCAGCACGCTGCCCCAGTTGATGCCGCCGGGTTGTACATCTACCCTGACATCTTCCAGGTTGAGATTGGGCACTTCGTAGATACTGACCCCGGCTTCTTTGATCGTCTGGTACTTGTTTCCGTTCTTGTCGGTTATTTCGAGGTTGTCGCCATCGACAATGATTTCCTGAATCAGCCCTTCCTGGGACATGGTTATAAGTTGGCTGAAAGGTATTTCTTCCGGTGGAGTGGCGCCGAATGAAGAAAAGAAGAAGAAGGCGATAACAGCCATAACAATTACCAGGTAAATGATAAGACTTCTTTTAATATTGATTTTCAATTACAAACCTCTTTCAGGGATAAACTAATTATATCAGAAAAAGGTTGTGCTCAAAAGCTGATAGTTCGAACAGGGGCCGAATATAACGTTGCGGGCGCAACATCCGGTTATTCAGACGAGAGCAATTTAAGGTAGGTTTTCTTGAGAATGAGGGTATCTACTTCCATATTGGGGCTTTCACATATCACGGTGCCGCCGGCGCCGGTATCTATCAAAGCCCTGAGAAGCTCGGTATAATTGAAATCCGAATCTTCCAGGGCCAGGTGCTTCAGTTCTCCCCGGTGCCCGTAATGTATGCCTGACACATGCAGGTGCAGGTTTTCAATCGAATCCTTGCCCAAAGCCGCGCCAACGGTGTCAAGCACCGCTCCAAACTCGGCATAAGTGTTTATTTTACCCGAATAAGCATGCAGATGGGCGAAATCGATACACGGCCTGGCGTTTTTCAGCCGGCGGCATAACCTGATGGTTTCTTCGAGCGTGCCAAACTGGCTCAACTTGCCCGTTGTTTCCGGAGACAGTTTGATATCGAGGCCTTCTCTCGAGAGACCCTCTTCGATTTCAGACAGGTAACCCAGAATCACCGGGAAGACCTCTTCGGGGTTGCCGTTCATGTAATAACCTGGATGAAAAACTATATTTTCAGCCCCCGCCAGGCTGGCAATTCTGCCGGCACGGGCCAGGACCGCCTGGCTGGTGCGCCGTTTTTGCGGCTCTACCGCGTTAAGATTCAGATAATAAGGTGCATGCGCCGAGAGGCGTACCCCCGTTTCCTCAGCTGCCAGCTTTACTTCTGCAGCGGTAGCAGGATTCAGGTAAACCTGCCGGACAAATTCGATTTCCAGTGCGTCCAGCCCTATCTGCTTTACATATCTAATACCGTCTATGGTGCTGGAGCCCGGAGTGCCCAAGGGTATACCAGCCGTGCCGAAGAGCAGTTTGTTCATAGAACCAGAGTATAACACAAGCAGGAAAATTTTCCGGTGTGTTATTTTCAAGAAAATACTGCCGGTTTTGTGTTTGTGTTATACTATTTTTAATAAAACATTCTCAGGGAGGGATGCACTTCTGGAAGCTATAGATATCGCCCGGCGGGCTGTAGAAATCGGGAACCAGAAACAGGCGGCAGACATCGTGCTTCTGGATACCCGCCCGGCGTGTAACTTTACCGATTATATGGTGATCCTCACTGCCGAATCCGACCGCCAGATTAACGCCATTTGCGAAGAAATCACCCACGTTTTGAAGCAAGACGGTGTTTATGCCCGCCATATTGAAGGCGATGCCGGGTCAGGCTGGGTGCTTATCGATTATATCGATGCGATAATCCATATATTTGCACCCTCCCAGCGGGAATATTACAGTCTTGATTCGGTCTGGCCGGCGGCGGTACCGGTAATCCACATACAGTAACTGCCCTTAGGTCAGCCGGGTATAATTGAACATATCCTCTGCGTTAAAGAAAGTGTCCACTTCGACAGCTGCTGTTTCCGGTGAATCAGATGCATGAATGGTATTACGGCCGATATCAAGGCCGAAATCGCCCCTGATAGTCCCCTTCTCAGATTTGGCCGGGTCGGTAGCTCCGCAGGCTTTGCGAATCCGGCTCACTGCATCCTCCCCCTCAAAGACAGCCGCGACAATCGGGGATGAAGTGATATAGTTGACCAGGTCAACGAAAAACGGTTTATCCCGGTGAACAGCATAGTGATGTTCGGCTAGTTCCCTGTCAGCCTGGAGCATACGAACGGCTATCAGTTTCAAACCCAGGTCTTCAAGCCGGTTTATGATAGACCCGGTAAGCCCTCTTTCTACACCGTCAGGTTTAACCAGAATAAGTGATTTTTCCATTGATTCTCCTCTCTTGTTTTGGTGTTTATGTTAATAAGCCCAGCAGGTTTTCAACATTTACCTTGACCAGGCTGGAAACAACCATATCTGCTCTGGCAAGATCGCCGGCGCCGGCAGTGCCGGTCACGGCGATAACCTTCATGCCGGCTCTTTTAGCTGCCTGAACCCCCGGTACGGCATCTTCTATGACGATGCACCTGTCCGGTTGGATGTCCAGCGCGTCGGCAGCCTTAAGAAAAACTTCGGGATCCGGCTTGCCAATACTTACCTGTTCTTCGCCTATAATCGCCTTGAAGAACTGCCTGATTTTGAGCGCTCCCAAAATCGTCCTGATGTTCTCTTCAGGTGCCGATGAGGCTACTGCCATGGGAACCCTGCGTCTTTTAAGAGTTTGTATGAGCTCAATGGCTCCGGGCAAGGGTTTAATGCCTTCAGCTGCCAGTTCCCGGAATCGCTGTTCTTTGGAACGAATAATCCTTGAAGCCTCATGCTTGCTGATGCCGAGGTCCAGCCCGCTAATTATAGCATCATTTTTAATACCGAATGTACTCCAGAAGTATTCGCTCGGAAAATTGATTCCCAAAGGGCGGAAAGTGTCCTGCCAGGCTTGAATATGCAGAAGAGCGCTGTCAACGATTACTCCGTCCATGTCCCAGATAACCGCGAAGTGTGCCGGTTTGGGGCTGGCAGCGGTTCCTGTCCGGTTCCTTGGCTGTGTAATATGAGGCTTTTTTAGATACAACGGTTCGATAGCGGCAACATCGTCTGCCCGGGCTGAAATTATTCTACCCTCAGCCAGTTGCGCCACATAACGGGCATAGCTCCTGTTGAGAGGAGAACCGGTAACAACAGCTTTTTCAGCCAATTTAGAGCGGAGTTGATCAATAATGGGGTTGTCGATATCGCCGCAAAATAACGTTTTACGCTTGACACGGCGGGGCAGCTCATCAGGTGAAATTAGCGCCGGGGGCCTGACCATAACCAGCTTCCGGTCAACAAGTTCATAGATTGCCATGGCTATTTGCCCGGAACCGGTTTTAAGCAGTGGAGCGATATGTAAGCCGGCAATGCCAGAACCCATCGCGATTGCTTCAAGGCTGGGGATACCCGCAATTGGAATATCGAGGCTGAACGCCAGACCCTTGGCGGTGGCCAAACCCGCTCTCAGCCCGTTGAAACTTCCCGGGCCGGTAGCTACGCCGATTCCATCAATTTGTTTTACAGTGCAGCCTGCTTTACCCAAAAGGCATTCGATACCCGCCAGCAGTTCTACGGAATGGTTCTGCTTGCATTCCCACCCCGTTTCACCGATCAGCGCGCCGTTTAATGTCAGCGCAACGGAGGTAAATGCAGATGAAGTATCGATTGCCAGTATCAGCATGTTTTTATCAGAGCCTCCAGCGTAGCGTGGTAACGGGCGCCTGAAGGAGTGAATTTAAACAAGCGGTTGTCGTTTTCCAAAATTTCAATATTAACCGCAAGGTTTTGCGGCGGCAGCAGCTCGAGGCCTTTATCCGCCCACTCCACCACCGTCAGGCCGGAACCGTAAAAATAATCATCCAGGCCCAAATTTTCGATTTCTGCCAGCCCGGACAGGCGGTACAGGTCGATATGATAAAGGGGCAGTCTGCCCTCAATTTCGCGTACGAGCACGAAGGTGGGGCTTTGAACCGGTTTTATGGCCTTAAGCCCCCTGGCTATACCTTTCGTCAGGCAGGTTTTGCCGGCACCGAGGTTGCCCATAAGCAGAATAACATCTCCCGGTCTGGCCAGGTGGCCGATTTTTTCCCCGAGCCGTAGCGTATCGGCCGGCGCCCTGGAGAGAAAGGTGAATATTGCATTCTCAGCGGCCAAAATGCTGCCATCCCCCTATTTTCAAATCCAGGTCAGGTGGTATATCTCCGGTAAGCTCAATTTCTGCCCCGGCACCTTCTATAATTTTTCCAATTACTGTTACCGGAATATCGGTGCGCCTAGTAATATCGGCTGCAGACGTTCTCTTGCAGGTGAACAGGAGTTCATAATCCTCACCGCCGGTAAGCGCCATTTCGACCGCCCGGGTGTGGGTAAAAGAGGCTTCCATCAGCCGTCTGACCGGCAAGCTGCCAACATCCACTATGGCGTTTACATTACTTGACCGGAGCACATGCTTGAGGTCCGCCAGCAGCCCGTCACTGATGTCGATGGCGCAGTCAATGCCGAGTTCAACCGCCTGACGGCCTTCTCTCAGCCTGGGATAAGGTTTCAGGAAGGCTTGCTTTAGAAGCGATGCATCGGCTTGGCGAGGGCAGGTTTTGCCCTTCAATAATTCAAGGCCAGCCGCCGCCGAACCGGGAAAGCCGGTAACAGCTATAACATCTCCCGGCCGGGCATTGGAGCGCAGCAGGAGCCTGCCAGCAGAACCGGCGGAACCTCCTGCAGTCACCGTGATACTGATACAATCAGCTTTGGAAATATTGCCGCCGGCAATTTGCACGTTGAACTCACGGCCCAGTTCGAGCATTCCCCGGTACATCTCAAGCACGTCTTCTACCTCGACAGAACCCGGCAGGTTGAGGGCGACAAGGGCAATCCCCGCATTGGCGCCCATTGCAGCGAGATCGCTCAAGTTGACGGACAGAGCTTTCCAGCCCAACTGGTACCAGGTGGTAAGGTAACGCTCGAAATGGACTCCTTCAACCAGGGTATCGACAGTGGCTAGGGCTATTTCGCCGGTGTTTTGCCACGCACAGGCATCGTCTCCGATTCCGAGTATTAGTTGCGGTGCCGGGCCGATGAGTTGAGCTATCCGGTCTATGAGTTCAAATTCGCCTGCATCTTCGAGTTTCATCGAGATGCAAGTATATCATTCGGCTTTGTCCGGCCACAACCGGAACAGGCAAATGATACGGTGGGTATTGACTGGGATGGTAGAATTAAATATAAGGGGGTGGGTAGCACCGAAATATTGTTTTGAAATTGAATAATAACCTCGTTATACTGGCTGGAGGAAAAGGCTCCCGGCTGGGGCGAGAGAAAGCCTGGGTTAAATTAAACGGCCAAACCCTGCTTGAGAGGTCAATAGACAAGCTGGGTCTTTTGGGAAAAAAGATAATCATAGTGCGTGCTCCGGGGCAGAAACTGCCGCCTTTCGATATCACCAAGGATATTGAAATAATCACGGATGTATATCCCGGCAAGGGGCCTCTTGTTGGCATATATAGCGGGCTGGTTGCGGGAGGTGCGGATACGAGCTTCGTAATTGCCTGTGACATGCCCTTTGTTAATGTTGATTTGGCCAGGTATATGATCAGCCTCGGCTCCGACTTTGACGTAGTAGTTCCGGAATACAACAATTTTCTGGAACCTTTGCATGCCGTTTATTCCGGAAGGTGTGTAGACGTCATACGAGATTTAATTTCCAGCGAAGAATATAAGGTGGACCGCCTGCTCGACAGTGTAAAGGTCAGGTATGTAAAAGAAGACGAACTGAGCCGGTTTGACCCGGAACGCCTGAGTTTTTTCAACATCAATAAACTCCAGGACCTGCAAAAGGCAGAAGAAATTGCATACAGGCTCAAGAATTAGAATTAAGGCGTTAAAGAATTATTGTTGAGGTGATTTTTGATATTTAACTCTGAAGAGTTTGTTTTTGGTGCGCCGCGCCCTGTTACCAGGGCTCGTCGGGTTTTGATAAAACCTGATATATCCAGCGACAAACCGTATCCGTATACTACCAGCCCAAAACTGCTCAACACGATTATCGAAGGCATTCGCAGGGTGAGCGATGCTGATATCATGATTATTGGAGGAACGTCTGATGGCAGGCCGGCATCATCTGTTTACAAAGCATTGGGTTATGATTTTCCCCGGGTAATAATGCTCGATGTAAAGGATTGCGTGTGGGTTGAGGTGGATAATCCTCTTGAAAAGCCCCTCACTATACCTACATTTCTAATACCCAATGTAGTACTCTCCAGTGATTACCTGATAACGACGAGCCCTTTGAAATCGATCAGCGGAAGAGGAAAACTGACCATTGCCAACCTGCTTTCTTTATTATCGGTTGAACGGTACGGCAAAAACTGGCAAAATCTTATGGAGTTCGATATAGAACGGGTACTGGCGGACCTGTATTTTACCATGCCTTTCGATATGGGGATAATCGAAGGGGCCAGAAAACTGGACATTCGCCCTGACGGGCAAGATTTGACCATTTCATGCGGTAAGATTTACCAGGGAGAGCCGTATTATATAGATCGTGAAGTCTCAACTGCGATGAAAATAGAAACCCCTTACCTCGATTTTGTGGATGAGGCTGAAGCTGAACTTGAGGGCGAGGAAGACTAGACGGGGTTTATTTAACGTTAAACTGATTATACTTGGAAGAATCCGGAAGTTCTTCCAACCGGATATCTTCTACCAACGCCCCGGGTGGGCCCTTTTTCAACCGCTCAACATATTCCAGGAGATTATGCTCACTGCCTTGAGCTATTACCTCAACCGTATGCCCGTCACCCAGGTTGCGAACAGATCCGTTGATACACAGGTTAGCTGCCCAGTCAGCGGCAAAGCGGCGGAAAAATACCCCCTGAACTTTGCCGCGAATAATTAGTCTATATGTAAGATAGGGTTGAGGGCAGTTGCCGGGAGGGTTTATTCCCCGTTCCCCTTCTTGCGGTGTTTCTTGACGACTTCGACTGACGCAGGGGGGGCGATTATATCCGCGATTATCGGTTTCTGAGAACCCTTTTTGGGTTTTTTTACCTCACGACTGGGTTTATTTTTACTCATTATTGCCCTCTCGTTTCCTATGAGAATAATTTAGATTTTATCAGGGCCGCAGTCAGGTGTAAAGCAGCACAGCTCAATCTGCCGACATCGCAGTCAAAGCATTGTAAGCGGCGTTGGCTTCAGCCAGTTTCTTGCTTTTACCGTTACCGGCGGCAATTACCTTATCATTCAATAATACCTCGGCTGTAAAATGGGGTTCATGCACCGGGCCACTGCTTCCCACAATGCGATAGATCGGGGTACCCATTTTCTTTGCCTGGGTAAATTCCTGCAGGTTGGACTTGGAATCGGCGCATACCTCGTTCAATGCAAATTCCTGCAGATGCTTGCCAAAAATATGGCGGATCACCCTGCCTGCGGCATCCAATCCGCCATCCAAGTATACTGCGCCGAGCAAAGCCTCAAGGCCGCTGGCCAGATTGGCAGCCTTACTTCGGCCGCCACTGGCTTCTTCCCCCCTGCCGATGGACAGATAAGCTCCGAGGCCAATATTATTGGCCAGGAAGCCAAGAGTAGCCCTGCATACCAGCCTGGAGCGCAAGTGAGTAAGAACTCCTTCGTCCGCCCTGGGCATCATCAGGAAGAGCTCATGTGCCGTAACCAGGCCGAGAACGGCATCACCGAGATATTCCAAACGTTCATTGGAAACCAACTCATTGCCGGGGTTCTCATTCAGCCGCGAGCTGTGTACCAGGGATTCCTCCAGCAGTTTCCGGTCATTGAAAGTGTAGTTTAGGTTGCCTTCAAGATCTTTTATATCGGCCATATATTAATTTCCTGCCTTAAATAATACTGCAACCGGCAGGCGCTAGTCCATACCACAAGCTTTAGACATTTTTCACCGCCGCCGCTGCCGTCAATCTTGATGAGAAACCCGTATGAATGATATACTGGGTTTGACGCTGGGGAATCGTCTAGTGGTAGGACAGCGGACTCTGAATCCGTATGGGAAGGTTCGAATCCTTCTTCCCCAGCCATTTTTCATGTGGCGCATTCGTCTAGCGGCCTAGGACACCGCCCTCTCAAGGCGGAGACCACGGGTTCGAATCCCGTATGCGCTACCATTGACTCTCAAATCTTGTCGTTTCATTTTTCCAATCATTTCCTCCAGTGCAAAGTCACGATCAAATATTGTTAAAATCCGCTCTGTTGATTAACCCCTGCTTTAGCAAAACAGTGTGTTATAATTCTTTTATAAGGGTTGGGGGTGTAATAGCATGAAGAATATCAAGTTACCTGTCGTAATTACTCGGGACGAAGACGGTTATTATGTTGCGGAGGTACCGGTGCTTAAAAGCTGTTTTACCCAGGCAAAAACCAGGGAAGAAGCACTGGAAAACATAAAAGAAGTCATTAGTCTTTGCCTGGAAAGCATGGCCGAAGAAGGCGAACCGATCCCGCAAGAGTACACTTTAGAGCAGGTAGAGGTAGCTGTATAGTGCCGAAACTCCCGATGGTTTCCGGTGATGAATGCATCGCTGCGCTGCAAAAGCTTGGTTATCGTGTCAAAAGGATCAAAGGAAGCCACGCCTGGCTTGTTTGTACGGGTAAAGCTTCATTACCAGTGCCGAAGCATAAGGAACTTGGGAAAGGCATTTTAAGGAAAATCATTCATACTGCTGAAATCAGTGTCGAAGAATTTATAGAATTGTTGAAATGATATAAGTGAATTATATACTATACTTATCACTCGCAATTAATTTATAGCACCATTTGCTTCTGATCGGGCGTTGGCCTACTGGTGTTATTCCAAACAAAACACCAGCCGAAATGTTCTTGCTATCGTACAACATGCGCTGCCACATTGGACTCGAACTTTTGTTATTATTTGTATTTAATGGGGGGGCAGTAGTCCATGCGGGCGCCATTTATTATACTCCTGCCGCCAAGCCTTTATTTTTAACTCCCGTATCCTCCAGGGACAGAAACCAGTTCTCAATAAGGCGCTCCTGCCTGAGTCGTCCGTTGAAGGCCTCGATCAGGATATTATCCATAGGTTTGCCGGTTCGGCTGAAATCAATGCCCCAGCCCTCATTACCCTCAAGATCGGGGCATGCTCCCGTTTATGAGCAGGCCCCCGTCCTTAATGCTTGGCACGTATTTGAAGTTGTTATAAATTTGAAACATTTTATTCGACAATTTTACGAATTCTCTATGCAACCAGTGGTAATATTCTCGCCATCAGCTGGGTGGTGCAAGAAAATCAATGGTTTTTCAGCTTAATATCAGGCAAATAAGCGAACCGGTCGCGATTGATGAGAACAATCCCGAGAATAGTGCCTGTGCAATTTTTTATGTTTCTGAAAAGGAGCTCTAATCTGAAGCTCAATTATGGGTTGAGAAGCAATTAAGTGATATGCCTTGATCGCGATTTAGTAAAACAGTGTATTCTCAACTTAAATTCTTAATTGTTAAACAGGTTAAACCATAGCCACAATTTTGAGGAGTTGTAATATGAATTTTGCATGCTGCAAGATAGCTTCCGGGGGTTCAGGCAATTCTATAAAATCAAGATGGGCAGTGTTAAAAATACTCAATTTGCCAATTATTTTGTTGCTTTTATTATTTAGCGGATGTAGTTTTCCGGAAAACGAGATAACAGCAGACAAGGGAGAAGAATTCGAGCTGGCAATCGGGCAGACTGCTTCGATATCGGGCGAAGGAATTAAAATCAAGTTCGTTGAAGTGCTTACCGACAGCCGATGTCCGGCTAATGCCATATGTATCTGGCAGGGTGAAGTAACCTGCCTGGTGGAAATAACTGTTGGTGAAACTATTTTTCAAAAGGTTCTGCTCCAGTCAGGGCAATCTGCGGGTTACTCCATGTCAGATTTCAGGGATTACCAGCTGGCTTTCAGGATTGAGCCCTATCCTCTGGATGAAAAGCCGATTGATAGCAGTGAATACAGGTTGAACCTCGTAATCGATAAAATCGAAACCCTTTCGGGAGGTATCCTGGTCACTTTCCAGGTAATTGATGAAAGATATTCGATGTTTATCACCAATGAAAATACTATCGAACAGGTATTTGCCGTTGAACGCGGCGAGAGCGATGCCAGGATACCCAGCGGGCGGATTGTCGAGGGGGCGGTATTTTACAATCAACCCTGGAGCTGGCATATAGATCCCGAAGATATTCATATGGCCGAGATTACAATCGAATTGTGTGACGGAACTCCTTCGATGGTTGAGGAAAATCTTGATTACTGGCTGCAGAGTGTAGGTCGGTTTTGTCCCTGGGGTGCCGAGATAGTTAAAATAGAAGACTACCGATAAAGGCAAGCTACCCTGTTTGAGCCAGGGTATAAATACCTCCCTGTCTTGCCAGGATATACAGATTGCCCGCACGGTCTTGCCCGAAAGAAGTGATGTTCAGGCCGGACTCGACTAACAGCGTGTTTTCTACTTTGGAATCCTCCCGGTAATCCAGCGCCCAGATATTGCCGGAACAGTAGTCACCGTATATGTACCGGCCCTGCAGGCCAGCCAGATCGGTTCCCCTGTATACATAACCGCCTGTGACCGAACAGCCCTGGGAATGGTCATACTCAAACACCGGCAGTTCCAGATCTGCCTGATTGCAGTTAGCTGCGGGAGAATAGCAGCGGGATCCTTCCATTATGTTCCAGCCATAATTGGAACCCATGGTGATAATGTCGATCTCCTCCCACCTGTTTTGACCGACGTCACCCGCCCACATTAGGCCGGTTTCCGTATCAAAGGAAAATCGCCAGGGATTTCTCAATCCGTAAGCCCATATCTCCGCCCGGGCTCCGGAAGTATCAACGAACGGGTTATCCGCAGGGATTTTATAGCTGTCTGTTGTTGATAAACCATTTACGTCGATGCGAAGAATCGTACCTAAAAGCGTACCTGAGTTCTGCCCGTTGTTTTGAGGATCACCTCCGCTTCCACCGTCACCAATGGCGATATACAGATATCCATCCGGACCGAAAGCGATTTGTCCGCCGTTATGGTTGCTGTAGGGCTGCCTGATTTCCAGGATTACAACTTCACTTTGCACCGCTGCAGTATTCGTGCCACCCTGCTCCAGGTGAAAACGGGATATTACGGAACGGCGCGGGCTTTCAGCCGAATAATAAACATAGAAATAACCGTTGTTCCGGTAATTTGGGTCGAAAGCCAGGCCGAGCAAGCCTTCCTCGTTGCCTCCCTGGTTAACCCGGTCCGTGATGTCCAGAAATATTTGCGAAACCGGCTGCGCCAGCCCGGCGTCGAAAACATGAATTCTCCCTCCCTGTTCGGAAACGAATATCAAGCTGCTGCCATCGTCCGGCTGGACCAGGTTTGTCATATCTTCGAAGGATAAATTGGGGAATAACCTCTCGACCTGATAACTTGCGGGCGGAATTGAAGTCCGAGGCAGTGTCGTATCAGGTGGAGTTGAGGTTGTTGCATTCCCGGGTATTGTTGGCGAACAACCGCAAACAGCTGTACCGAAAAACATCAGCGTCCAGATAATTATCACCCGTGGCAATTTAAACATACCGGCATCCGCTTGCGTCACTAAAGGTTTCTGATAGTTGTTACGATGCTGCCAAGTATGAGCACCACTGTGATGACGATCCCGGTCCATATTGTAATATCTGTGATATTCAGCACAGCAACCAGTGTCAACCCCAATATGGCGATAAAAGGCAGGATTCTGTTGGCAATCGAAATAGAGTAGTACCTGTTCAGGATAAACAGGAGGATCCCGGTGGCCAGGAAAGCACCGTCTGCCACCAGTATTCCCAGTAGAGCCAGAGGGTCATCGCCGCTCAGCACTCGTAAAAGTGTTTCAAGTATGATAGCAAGCCAGACGATAAAGAAGATATTGAGAGCTATAAAAACAACTGGTTTCCAGGCCTTGTTTGCAGTATCAGGCATTGTTGCCTCCCTAAAGTGAATTTATCGACAGGCTCCCGAGGCAATACTTGCCTCAGATAGGGTAAAGTACATCACCGGTTGAAACGTGTTCCGGCTTATGCAGAGTGCCGGAACCCTGTCCATGTAATTGACTTCCGACACCCTGCATCTAACCTTTTCACCGGGTCAACAGTAGTATTAAGCCTCTCTTACCAGACGCCAGGCAGCGGCTTTGCCGCACGATTTTATCGGAGGGAAAACCTCTCCTTTTGACAAGGGGATTTCACGTTCGTTATCACTGGGCTGGCATTCAACCTTGCATGATTTTGGATCTACATGAGCCAGGTATTCGTAAATCCCTGATTTTTCAACCCTCTGACCGGTGTTGAAAGTCTCGCCCATACGGTTCTCCCAGTAAAGAGAGCAGCCATATTTGGCGTAGACATCCTGGATCCATTCTGCCGAAACGTCATTCGGCCAGGTTTCCTTGTCGATGCCCGGAGCGTCAATAACCGCTTCCTTAGGCACGTTCAGCAGGAACTTTTTATCCTTTGACCTCCAGGCAAGCCTCTCAAACGGGAAAGCCACCCACTTGTCCGTCAGCCCCAAAAAGCCGCCGAACGCCACAATCACCAGTGTGATCCTGCCGGTGACCATATCAACCATAAAATTCTGCACCTGCCCGAGATCATCATCGTTTGCGTTGACTACATCGTAGTATTTGAGCCTGCTCGTTGGTATGAACCTGGTTTCCATAATTCCCCTCCTTTATGTTTTTATATTTGATTATTACTTGATTTTAAGAACTCAAGCATTTGATACCTCAGGAAAGCTTTTCGAAATGTCGGCAATATCACTGCAAGATACCTTCCCGGCTGAAATAACTAGCTTCATAGCGTCACTGATAGGCATTGAACTGTGGACCACATCTGATTCATGCACAATTTGCAGAAAACCGTTGGTAGGATTAGGAACTGTGGGGATATACACATTAAGGATTTTCTTTCCGTCTCCATCTAACATTTCACTTGTAACAAGTCCGATTGTATAAATCCCCTTACGTGGAAATTCTATAAATACTACCTCTAAAAATTTTGCGATACCCGTAGTGGTAAAGCTGTTGAGTATCTGCTTGGTACTGCCGTATATCATCCCCAGAGCGGGAATCTTGATAAAGCGTGCCTCAAGAAAGTCCAGGACCTTACGATGTCCTATTTTGACTCCCATGTAACCGACCAGCACAAACGACAATGTTAACGCGGCAAATCCCAAACCCGGCATGGACCTGCCGAATGCCCATGCAAAAACAGGTGCCAGGACTCCATCGATTAGACTAAAAGACCACAAAATTATCCAAACGATCAATATCCAGGGGGTAATCATTACCATTCCGTGGATAAAATATTTAAAAATACAGCGCGGCAGACGGCAACTGGAAAGGAGGCCGGATTTTACAAAGTTACCATGGCTGTTTTCGTCTGGATTTTCTTCCACATTTTTCCTTCTCTAGCGTTTTCCGATTCACTGCCCGGTTCAGGCTGATACTCAGCATAACTGAAGCACCAGGCTAAGGAACCCTGGATGCTACTGCTGTTTGTGCATTTTTGTCTTGGCTTCTTTAATGATGTTTTCAGCCTTGCCCCTGGCTTCCTCGACAATTTTCTCTGCCTTGAGGGTGGCGTCATGAACTTTATCGCCAATAATTACCCGGGTTTCTTTTCCTGAATGGGGTGCATATAAAATGCCGATAGAAGCGCCAACGACTGCTCCTAACAGAAATCCTGCACCAAAACCCTCCGCGGCTTGTTTGCTTAACATGGTTAACTCTCCTTTAAAATTTTTGGCATTTACTAATTTGAATTCAAATCAGGCGACTTCAGGTTTCCGCTTTCAATTTCTTGAGCTTTGCCTTTTGCGTCATGGATAATTCTTTTGGCTCTTTCTCCGGCTTCTTCAAGTATGCCTTCCGCTTTATGAAGTGTCTCTCCGGCTTTGTTTTTCAACATCAACCGTGTTTCCTTGCCGGGATGAGGGGCATACAGAAGGCCGAGCGCTACACCCGCTACAGCACCTGTGAGAATGCCGATTCCAAATCCTGTCCCGTTTCCGTGCTCTGTCATTGTATCCTCCGGTAATTATTATTTGTCGAGTGTGTTTATCTGGGTGAACGATCCTCAACACTGGAGATTGTATGAGAAAACGAATCAAATAGTCATAAAATTCCGGGGAGAAACGTTTCAAAAATATAACATTTGGGATTTGGCGGCATGCAGCGTTCTGAATAAATGCCGCTTAAGGCATGCATGCAAAACAGCGAATCGGGATTTGCCCTGCCGGTGAAAATGTTATGTTTTTGTTATTTATGCCGGCTCGATTTTATAACTAATCTATTGTCTGCCTAATAGAATATAGCTATGCTGGTTAAAGACGAGCGTTTCAGCAATTTAAAGAGACTATCGTCGGGTATAAAAGGAGGCAGGCTGATGAGTGTTCGGATATATTTACTGCTCGATGTTGTAAACGGGAAACAAGCCCGGGCCATGGAGTTGCTTAAAAGCAAGCCCGGGGTGAAGCTCGTGGATTCTTTGGAAAATTCACCTGATTTGATTGCGGTCATCGAAGCGCCGAGTATGGCTCTTTTGGGCGAAGCCATTATGCCGGTTATAGATTGCATTGACGGAATCACTCAAAACCTCAAGATACTTATCGGGGAAGAAAACTCAGCGGCACCGGAGTGCAATATCAAGCGGGGTGTCAAGGTGGTCAATAATGGTAGAAAACGATCCGGTACGTTGAATCAGCGGGAGGGTAGTGCCCGGCTCGCCAAGGAAATGGCGCATGCTTGAGGATAACACTTTGAGTTCTGCTGCCGGCGGCGATCGATCCCGTGAATGCCGGCACCATATGGGCAGATAAGGCTGATGTTTGAGGCGGAAGGTTAAACCGGCTGGTTTATCATGTAACCTGTTTTTGCCACGGTGTGAATGAGCGGTTCCGTGTCGCTTCCAACCTCAATTTTTCCTCTCAATCTGCTGATCCAGGTACGTAATATCTGTACGTCGTCACGGTAGGCAGGCCCCCAGACTTTGGTGAGCAGGTCGCTGTACAGCAAGAGGTTGCCCGCATTCTGTGCGAGCTCGCTGAGCAGGAGCCATTCAATTCGCGTCAGGTGGATTTCCCGGTCTTTAATAACAACAAGATGTTTTTTAAAATCAATAGTCAGGTCACCGAAAGACATCTGCTGGTGAACTTTATTAGATTCCGGTGAAACAATGCGGCGTTTGAGAGCCTCGATACGGGCTACAAGTTCGTCAGGGCTGAAGGGTTTGGCAAGGTAATCATCAGCGCCGAGGCTGAATCCCTGCAGCTTGTCGTTACTTTCCCCTCTCGCGCTGAGCATGATGACCGGCACCGAAGAAAAGGAACGGATCTCCTTGAGAGTCTCAAAACCATCCTTTTTCGGCATCATAACATCCAGGACAACAAGGTCCGGCTCCTGGGCCTGCGTTTGCTCTATTGCTTCGAGGCCGTCTTTAGCAGTAAGGACCTCATAGCCTTTCAGCCGAAGCTTTGTGCCGAGGAAATTCAAAATACGGGGTTCGTTGTCTACTATTAGAACGCAGTACTGTTTAATAACGATGCCTTCAATTCGTTTTTAAATCAAATAATAGCAACGCGTACCGGTGGTGTCAATGGGTTTTAATGATCAGTTAACTGTTCTTTTGGAGCAGTCATGGAATATTACACACGGGATTACAGCACTGGCTGGCAACTTGCCGGAGCGCACCGCGAAGAAAGGCTATGAATTAACAGACAAATATGGCCGGAGATGGTTAACGCTGCGGGTAAAATATGAGAAGCATTAATTTGGTCAAAAACCGGAACGCATGTGAAATTTGAATTATCGGCAAGTTCGAAAGCATTGACGATGTGCTACAATAATCCCAACCCGGTACTACCCTACAGTAACCTTTATTGAAAAGGGGAGAAACGAATGGAGCCGGAAAAAAAGAGAAGCATCAAGTATGCGAAAACACAAAACCCCCCGGTTTCCCGGAAGTCCGCCAGGCAGGCTGGGAGAAAAAAAGGCAGCCAGCTTGATGTCAGTTCTTTACTGAGGGAATATGCCATAGAATCAGCCGTCGTAGGCATCGGGATTCTGGATCTGGACGGCAAGATAACCTTTGCCAACCGGGCTTTGATGCGGATGGGCGGCTATGACACGGAAGATATTGCCGGTAAAAATGTCAGGATATTCTTCGAAGATGAAAACGCGGTGGAAAAAGCTATTGAAACCGTTAAAGAAAAGAATTCCTGGCAGGGAGAGCTTAAGGCTAAAAAGAAGGACGGTTCCACTTTTTACCTGATGGCCTGGGTGAGTGCCGTCACCGGTGAGAACGGCGAACCTGTTTACCTGATGGCGTCTGTTGCCGATATAACACAACGTATGCAAATGGAAGATGCTGTCAGTGCCGCCCTGGCGGTTTCCCGCAGGCGGGAACAGCAGTTACAGGCTTTACTCGACAGTACCCAGGCCCTGCTCAAATATGGAAGATTCGAAGATACCGCCCGCGAGATTTTCAACAGTTGTAAAAGTCTGCTGGGGGCAACTTCCGGCTACGTCTCCCTGCTCAGCAAGGACGGCACGCGAAACGAAGTGCTTTTTGTCGACTCCGGCGGAAGCGTTTGTGAGGTTGATGAATCGCTTCCCATGCCGATTCGCGGCATGAGGGCTCAGGCGTTTAACTCCTGCCAGCCTGTGTACCACAACGATTTTATGCACAGCCGGTGGAAGAAGCTCCTGCCCGACAGGCACATGGACATGGAGAATGTGCTGTTTGTGCCATTGTTGGTAGATGGCAAGGTCCTGGGTTTGCTCGGGCTGGCGGATAAAAAAGGCGGTTTCAGCCGCGAAGATGCACGTACGGCGATGATGTTTGCAGGCCTGGCCTCCCTGGCTCTTCGCAACAGCATTCTCATAGAAAAAATCGAAGAGAGCCGGCATGATTTGAACCGGGCACAGACCGTCGCTGCTATTGGAAGCTGGAGGCTGGACGTACACCGCAATGAGTTGAACTGGTCGGATGAGACTTACAACATATTCGGCATTCCGAAAGGTGCGCCGATGAGCTATGAAGCCTTTCTTTCCAGAGTGCATCCTGACGACCGGGAATATGTTGACAAGAGTTGGAAGACCGCCCTCGACGGGCAAGAGTACGATATCCAGCACCGTATAGTTGTAGGCAATGAAATAAAGTGGATACGCGAAAGAGCCAAGCTGGAATTTGATTCGGGAGGGGCAATAAAAAGCGGATTCGGTACCGCTCAGGATATTACCGAGCTCAAATCTGCTGAGGAGAAATTGCTGGAAGCCCGCAACGAGCTGGAAATCAGGGTTAAACAACGCACTCGTGAGCTGAAAGAAGCAAACGATCTGCTGCGAGCAGAAATCAATAACCGGAAACATGCCGAGTCAACGATAGCTGCTGAGAAAAAACGTTTCGACGATGTTTTGGAAAAACTGCCGGCTTACCTGGTGTTACTGACCAGAGACTACCATGTAGAATTTGCCAACCGGTTCTTCAGGGAGCGTTTTGGCGAGGCACACGGCCGGCGTTGTTTTGAATATTTGTTCGGGCGCAATGAACCGTGCGAAGATTGCGAGACCTTTAAAACCCTGGAAAAGATGATCCCTCTCGAATGGGAATGGTGCGGGCCGGACGGCCGCATTTACTATGTATACGATTTTCCTTTCACCGATACCGACGGCTCGACTCTTGTAATGGAAGTGGGCATCGATATCACGGAGCGCAAACAGGCCGAAGAAGCTGTGCTGAAAGCTCACAGTGAACTGGAAACAAAGGTTCGTGAGCGCACCGGTGAACTTGCCGAGATCAACAAGTTATTGTACTCGGAAGTCGAAGAACGCAAGCGCGCCGAAACCGAACTGGCTCACCTGGCTTCATTTCCGGAGCTAAATCCGAACCCGGTGCTTGAACTGGACCCGGCAGGAAACTTGAAGTACATTAACCCGGCAACCGAAACAACGTTCCCCGACCTGCCGGCAAAGGGAATAGGCCATCCATTCCTGGCCGGCTGGGAAGAACTTACCTGCCAACTGAAACACGATACTCCTTACCTGACCAGAGATATCGAGGTTGGCGGTAGCTGGTATGAACAAACCATAACTTATTTACCGAAAAGCGGCAATTACCGGTTGTATACTTCGGATATAACTTACCGGAGAAAGATCGACAGCCTTAAGGATGAATTTATCGGCCTGGTATCTCACGAACTCAGGACGCCGCTGACCGTTTTTATGGGGGCGGTAAAGGTTGCCAGGAGCCCTGGACTGGAGATAGAGGAGATACAGGAACTGCTGGAAGATGCGGAAAACAGCGCCGAATCACTGGCAATTATTCTAAATAACCTGATCGAACTGAGCCGGTATGAAGCAAAAAGATTAAACCTTAATATCACCCGCCTGAATATTCCCCGCTTGATTCGAGAGATTGTCGACAAGGAAATAAAGCGCACCAACTCTCATAAATTCGTGTTGAAACTATCCGAACAACTGCCTGTAGTCGAAGCTGACCCGGTCAGGCTCCAGCAGATTATCAACAACCTGCTGGACAATGCAGTAAAATATTCACCCGTTTATTCAGAGATACTGGTTTCTGCCCGCAGGTACGATCCCGAGTCTATCGAAATTTGTGTCAGCGACCGCGGGATAGGTATCAGCGCGGCAGACCAGGCCAAACTGTTCCAGCCTTTCGAGCGACTGGGTGAGGCAGACAAGACCAAGGGCTTTGGATTGGGACTGCTTACCTGCAAGAGGCTGGTGGAAGCACATGGCGGCAAGATCTGGGTAGAATCGAAGGCAGGAAGGGGTTCCTCGTTTTATTTTACGGTGCCCACCACCAGCCCCGCGGATTAATCAATCAACATCCGGCTGAATCTCGAATTTTCCGGCAATAGCCGCTGTGTTCTTTTCCGGTTGCTAAACGGAAGAATTCAAGATCGTTTCGATTAATTTTACCACTTGATCGGGGTCAAAAGGTTTGGAAAGCGAAGCATTAGCCCCGTGTTTTAAGGCAAGCGGGAGCGTGTCCGGCTTGGCGGTTAATGCAACTACCGGTACCTGTGAAAAAGCCCGGACTGCCGAAAGCACTTCAATACCGGTTATATCAGGCATAAGGATATCCAGAAGCACGATATCCGGTTGTTGTGTTCGTATAATTTCAATAGCTTCCGCACCGCTGGTAGTAGCAGTAACATCGTATCCATGAAGCCTTAGCTTAATCCGGAGAAGGTTAATGATTTTTTGTTCGTCGTCAACTACCAGCACCCTTTTTCTGGTTTCCATTTGCCTATTATAGATTAACGCTGAAACAAAATACCATACCGGGTTATTATTTTAATTCCTGCAGGGCGTATTGAAATTCCCGGGTCAGCCTTTCCGTTTTGTCGGTCAACTCGTCCCACTCCTGTGTAAGCCTGGATAAGCTCGTTTTGAATTCCTGATATTTGCGGTTGGCGGTAATTACGTTTTCTGAATTTTCATAGTGAGCAGGGTCGCCCATCAGCCGCTCGATATTGTTGATGTTTTCCGTAACTGTTTCGACCTGGGCTTCAATGTCCATGATCCGTTTTTTCAACGGGGCAATCTGCCCGTAATGTTCGTTGCGCAACTGCCCTTCGCGTGATTTAAGCTGACGTTTGGTAATAGTGGCAGACGGAGTTTTGAAGCCCGCAGTATTGGCAGAACCGATCGTAATATTTGCGCTGTCAGTGTTTGATTCACACTGTTGAAGGTACTGATCATAACTGCCGGCATATACTTTTATCCGCCCGGCCTGCACCTCGATAATTTTATTGGCAATTTCACGAATAAGCGTTCTGTCGTGCGTAACGAAGCAAAGCGTGCCTTTGTATGAACCCAGTGCATCCGCCAGGACCTCCCTTGAAGGGATATCCAGGTGGTTGGTAGGTTCATCCATCAGGATAAAATTAGCCGGCCGGGTCAGCAGTTTTGCGATAGCTATGCGGGTCTTTTCGCCGCCGGAAAGCATCGAAACGTGCTTATCTACATCATCGCCGGTAAACAGGAAAGCGCCCAGAAGTCCGCGCAGTCTCTGTTCCGGTTCGTCCGGAGCGACCGATCTCAGTTCTTCCAATACGGTACTCAGGGGGTTCAACATTTCGATGTAATATTGAGCAAAATAGGCGATAGTCACATTATAACCCGGTATGCGGGTGCCGTTTTCATAATCCAGCACCCCGGCCAGTATGCGTAAAAGGGTTGTCTTGCCGGCTCCGTTCACCCCGACAATGGCGGCCCGGTCACCTCTTTCCAGGATGAGGTTCAGGTCACGGTAGACGGCGTGCTCCCCGTATGATTTGGCGATGCCGGCAAGTTCTATTACCTGATGGCCGCTCCGGGCCGGTTCCGGGAAATCGAAATGAATTTTCTTGGTTATACGGGGAACTTTAACCGGTTTAATTCTTTCAAGCTGTTTAATGCGGCTTTGTACCTGGGTTGCTTTGGTGGCTTTGGCTCTGAAACGCTCGATAAAACGCATCTGACGGCTGATACTCTGCTGCTGGCGCTGAGCGGTTGCCATCCTGGCCTTAATGTCCCTCTGCCGGGCAAGAATATAGCTGTCATAGCCGCCGTGGTAATAAACAATTTCATCATTTTCCAGCGCGACTATTTTTTCGGCGATATTGTTCAGGAATGCCCGGTCATGCGAAGTAAACAGGATGGAGCCGTGATACTTATTAATGTAGTTTTCAAACCAGCGCTGGGTTTCGAGATCCAGGTGATTTGTCGGTTCATCGAGAAGCAGAACATCAGGATTGCAGTACAGGAGTTTGGCAAGTTCGATACGCGTTTGCCAGCCACCGCTGAATTCAGACGGTTTGCGCTCGAAATCCGTTTTATCGAACCCCAGCCCGGAAAGAATGATCTTGGCTTCATGCTCTGAATCGTATCCGCCCTGTGAATCGTACTGGTCCTGAAGCTCGCCAAGCCTCGCCAGCAATCCGGCAATGACTGCATCGTCGGTTTCTTCTGCCAGTTCATCCCGGAGTACCTGGATTTTATGTGAGAGGGCGCTCACGGCTTCTTTGGACTGGCTCACGTATTCAAGCAGGTTGACTTTTACTGGAGCGCGGGCGTCCTGACAAAGGTAACCAATGGTAGAGCCGCGCCGCAGTGTCAAACTACCTTCATCCGGGGTTATGTTACCAGCGATAATCTCGAAAAGGGTGGTTTTACCGCTGCCGTTGGCTCCGATAACTGCAAACCGGTCATTTACTCCTACGGTTAAGCTGAGCCCGCCGAAAAGCTCGCGGCTGCCAAAAGACTTTGAAATGTTGGTAATGCTAAGCATGAGTATTTATCAACGTTATTATACCGGAGAAGCCGAAACGGTGGAAACAAACCGTCACGTAATCGGCGCAGGAAAACAGCCTGCTGCTTACAAATGTTCTCACCGGTACGACTGCTTATAGGTAAATAAGACAATATTGATGTATAATATCCCGAAATAGTTATATAAACGGTTAACACTGTCATTAGGAGGCTTGCGCAATATCGATGAAAAGGCCCTTTTATATTTTCACTCTCGGGATTGTGCTTGTACTGGCGATTGTTACCACTGGCTGTAAACCCGCAGAAATTACCCGAACGCTAACTACCACCACGCAAGCACCGCCACAAATCAGCACAACTACTGCTGTTTATACCCAGACCCAGACTCTACCGGCCCAAACAGTTACCACAACCATTACCCAGACGGTGACGCCCGAACCGGTAATTCCAAATTCGGTCTCGCGGGATATCACCCCGGCTGAAGCTTATATGCTCATTCAGCAGAATGCCGGCAACGAAAAATTCATCATCCTGGACGTGCGTACATTCGAGGAATTTTACGCCGGCCATTTGGAGAATGCCGCACTCGTGGATGTGGAAAGTGAAGCCTGGTTTCCGACTCTGGAGGCTTTGAACCGGGATTATACCTACCTGGTTTACTGAAAGAAAGGCGGGCGGAGTGCCTCCGCCATGAACATGATGAACATACTTGAATTTGCCGAAGTATACAACATGCTGGGGGGCATCATCGCCTGGCAGGCTGCCGGCTATCCGGTAACAACACCACCGATTCCACCTACAACCACACCAGCGGGCAGCCAGGAAAAATGCAGAGTGCTTGACATCGTCCTGAAAGAATCAGCTTTCGGCGAACGGCAGGCGTTTGAAATATTCATCATCGTGGCAAATTTAACGGATAACCCGGTTTCGTGCGAGATTCCGGTAACGATAACCCAGTTGGAAAATCCCGAAATCGTCACGGTTTATATAGTTAATGCGGAACTGGACCCGGCTGGAACGCACCTGTTTTCTATCGAAGAAGCAGGGTTGCCGGCGGGCAATTACGAGATCACCGCCGGGGACGTCAGCAAGGATATATTCATAGGCGCAGGCTGAGGCAGTGGCAGCTGCAGTTAGCAGCCAGCCATTGAAACAGCCGGAATCCAGCGTTCGGCCAACGCCAGGGCGCTTTCGGGTAGTTCGAACGATCTGAACGTGACCGGTTAACTCGACAGCTCGAGTTTTTTAACTGCCGATAATACCGAGGGCCGCTGCTGCTCTGGCAACGTTACGCGGCCTGACCCAAAGAATAGCGCCGTAACGCCCTTCTCCGCTACGGATAGCCTGCAGGGCGGTTACATTGATGTGGGCGCTGGCCAGGTGTTCCATGATATCAGCCAGGGCTCCGGTCCGGTCCTCTCCCTGTATTAGAAAAGCGGTTTTAGGGCCGGTTACCTTAAAGCCGGCGTTTTTAAGCGTTTCGGTGAATTTATTCCCGTCAACCGGAACGAAATCCAGTTGAGCGCGGGTTTTACCCACCGGGAAGGCAACAAAAGCAACCAGCTCAACACCGGATTGCTTAAGCGTATTCAAGATGCGCGCACCTTCCCCTGCCTTGTCAGGCAGCATGACATAATAATACTGAACCTGTTTTATCGTTTCCGCCATAATAGCCACCTCCGTTCAAACCGGGCGCTTAACCTCTTTTACCATCATAAACCCGCACAACAGCACCGTCAATGGGTTGAGAGCTGTTAAAGTGAATGTTTTCAGGGGCATAAAGCCTACCGGGTTACAGTGCAAAACAAATCCAGGATAACTGAAATATTCCCAAAAACTATTGACTTTGCCCGTAATTATGACTAATACTCAAACATTGGATTATTTATTATTGGCAGGACTGATACAGCCTTTGAGAATACACGCGTGCGCCACGTGGCGAAAAGGAGGTGCCTCTGTACCAGTACAGATAACCGGCGTTGTGTGACCTAATAAATTAAAAGGAGAACCAGATGGAAAACAACTCAAAATGGGTGGACCCGACTCCGATAGCCATATTCCTGGTTGGCGGCATACTGCTGGGGTGCTTCTGGCCGATGCTGGTCGGCTTTCTTTCCCCGGCGGCGGCGCCGCTTATCGCCGGAGTGCTGCTGGCTTCCTCGGTGGTATTTATTATCCTGATGGTAGTTGAAATCAGGAGTGGGAATCTGTTCGGGGCAACACTTAACGGCGTGTTCGGTGTGTTGCTGGGGCTGGCGCCCGGTATGATATTCCTGTTTCAGTTTCTGGCCCAGGCCGCCGGTATCGAAGTTGACGGCCGGATAACCGGTTGGTACTTTTTCTACGTAAGCCTCGTATTGATCGTCGTCGGGATTGCCGCCGGCAGAATGTTCTGGCACATGGCGCTGGCGTTCTGGGTACTGGCAGTGGATATATTTCTGATTGCGCTGGTATTTGCCGGATTTCTTTCCCACACCATTGAACCCGTACTCGGCTGGGTGATATTTGCCGGAGGGGTGTACTTTTTATACATGGCAACTGCCGCGTTTCTGGGAGCTATGCTGCAGCGGCCGGTACTGCCGGTTGGCAAGCCGCTGTATCCCAAATAAACAGCACTGGAATTTATGGCTGTTTACCTTGTGCATGATATAATAGGGGTCATGAAAAAATCCGTTATAATCCTGGCGACTCACGGCGCCCCGCCCAGGGATTTCCCCAGGCTTGAAATGGCTGAGTTCTTCAACCTGCACTCTCAGGTTGAAGCCGGCAAAACCCTTGAGCCGGGGATAACAGAGCGCTACCAGTCGTTGGAAAACAGGATGCGCCAGTGGCCGCGAAACGAGCGCAATGACCCCTTTTATACTGCTTCAGCCAGCCTGGCGGCGGAACTGGAAAACCAGACCGGGATAAAAGTGCTGTTTGGGTTTAACGAATTTTGCGGCCCCGATATCGGTGAAGCAATAGATAATGCCGTCAGCCAGGGTGCGGATAATATTACCGTAGTTACCCCCATGCTGACCCGCGGCGGCAACCACGCCGAAATAGAAATTGCCGGTATAGTCAACCAGGCAGTTGCAAAACACCCGGAAGTAAGAATAATTTACGCCTGGCCTTTCGAAACGGCTGACACAGCCGGTTTCCTGGCAAGGCAGGTGCAACGGTTCAACCCGTCGTAATACCCTTTCATATCCTGATTGTTTCATCCGGTTTTCCAGGTTGATCCGTTCCACTTATTGACACCCAATATTCTGCTTGATAGCATATTGCCGTGGATAAGCAGTCAGGTTCTAATAATGTGGCGGGTAGATCATTATGAGAGCTATAAAGATTATTTCCCTCATTACCATCAGTTTCATCCTTTTCATAAGCCTCAACAGTCTGGCCGGGGCAATTACCCTCGACCGTACAGTTTTAAATTCCAGGTTCGTCATATCTCAGGTAGAGCACCTGGAGCTATCAGCCATGCTTGAAGAAATGATCACCTCCGAACAAAGCAGTGAACTGCCGCAGCCAGTCAAAGAGGCTGTCGCCGGGACAGTTGCCTCCATGGAGCCGCAAATCAAGACTCAGGCAAGCTACATTATCCAGGCAATGTATGACTATATCAAGGGCAAAAAAGACAACCCGAACATGGCTGAAGTACTTGGAAACTCGGTTTTTAGCACCGAATTCCTCGCAGACTTCATTGACAGTTTGAACATTCCGGTACTGGTAAGTGGAGTATTAGAAGAACAACTGCAGGAAGCTGCCCCGGATGACCTGGAAGTATCCGGCAACCTGCCCGGGGCAGTAGAAAAGGCCTTGGAAGAAAATGAAGAATCGCTTAAGGTCCAGTTGCGCCAGGTTGCGAACGAAATTGTGGATTATATTTCAGGTGAAACCCAACAGTTTTCGGTCGAAATAGATGCCTTCGGTGTACTGGACAGCTTGCGGATCCATCTTCACAGTTCATTTATGAGCTCGCCCCCGGGTTATCTGCAGGGGGAAACCGAAGCGGTAATAGAACAGGAATTCAACCGGTTGTATGGAGTGTTTCTGGCTGAATTGCCGAGATCGCTCGAAATTGATCAGACCACAATCGGGGAAGATACGCCTGCCCAAATGGCTGAAACCATCGAGGAAATCGAATCAAGCCTGGGTAAAGCCCGGAGTTTTGCAACAACCTTTCAGATAATTTATATTATTAATATTATAGTGGTCATACTGATGGTTGCCGCTATTGTGTTGATTTACCGGGAACCGGTTGGCATTACGCTGAATCTCGGCATCGTCGTATTAATAACTGCAGTTGTTACCCTGGTTGCGGGTTTTACCGGTAGAAGTATCGTGACGAAACTCATCGTTGAAGCACAGGAAACCCCGGTTCAAATCCAGGCCTGGCTGGCACATTTGGCCGGCGGCGCTTTCTTGCCCTTGATTATCACCGGTTTCGTTTACCTGGTTGCCGGCATAGGGCTGCTTTTAACCTTTATGATTCTCCGGCGGCGTATGCAGGCTTGACGTAAAGGAGTATTATTAGTATGGGGAGCCCGTTCCCTGATAAAAGGAAAGGAGCCAAAACAATGCATAATTCCGGATTGAAAACTGCCGGCAGCGTGCTTATGGTGCTGGTAGTTTGCCTGGTCATGAGCCTTTCAGCCTGTGGTGGGGATAAGCCTGCCGCTACCACCACTTCACAGCCGGCAACAACCGCCCAGCCGACCACTTCCCAGCCTGCCACCAGTACCCCGGCAACAACACAACCCACCACTCAGCCCACAACGACGGCCCAGCCGCCGGTTACCACCCCTACAACTACGCAGGCTCAGACCACTACCCCAACAACGACTGCTCCCACAACTACAGCACCCACAACCACGCCACCAGTGACAACTCAACCGGAAGAATCGCTGGAAGATATCCTTGGCGGTATCAGCGGTATTGATTCCATCAGGTACGATACGGTGGTTATCCCGCCCGAAGGCGGCGAATTTACCACCCGTGTGTGGGTAAAAGGCAGCAAGATGCGAACCGAGTCAACGGTTGAGGGTGAAACGGTGATCATGATTCTCGATCAGGATTCGGAAACAATGTACATGTATATGCCGGAACAGAACATGGCTATGAAAATAGCCTTCGATACCAGCCAGGTGGAAGACAGCGTCGTTGATGAAGCCGAAGGCATTACGGCACACAATCCGGTAATAATCGGCACGGAAACCCTGGATGGCAAGGTGTGTCTGGTTATCGAGTATTCCGATGAAAACATTTCTACCAAATCCTGGATATGGAAAGAAAAAGGCCTGCCGGTGCAGATGGTAATGACCACCCCCCAGGGCAATTCCACCATAAAATATCAAAACTACGACTTCAGCACGATCGATGACTCGGTTTTTACTATTCCTGAAGGAGTCGAGATAATCGACATGTCCCAACTACCCGGCGTTCCGGGATCCTAGCAACGTTACTCAATAAATGAAAAGGAAATAAAAAAGCCATGGCAGATAATAGCAAAGAAATCGTCGAAATACTGAAAAAGATAGACGCCAAACTGGACGAAATTAAATACGATTTGAAGGATATCAAGAATACCATGCCAAAGGTCCCCTATTATGGGGACCTGCTGGAAGACATTACCCGGGCTATCAAAGAACTCAACCTGAGGAAATAGCTTTAAATAACCCGGACGACAAGACTAATTGGCCGAAGCTTTGGCTTCAGGCTGGTCTATCAGCCGGCTGATCTCCTTGCGGTCGTTACAGAATTCAAACAGCGTCTTGCCGGTGATTGTGCCCTTCGTGTAAAGGCGGACCAGCGCTTCATCCATAGAAATCATGCCAATACTGGCATATGTGCGGATGACATTGTTTAACTGGTAAATCTTGCCTTCACGGATTAGATTTTTAACCGCGGAATTGGCCAGCATGATTTCAACAGCGGCTGTTCTGCCGGTGCCGTCGGCACGGGGCACCAGCGTCTGGCACAATACACCCACCAGCAGGGACGCCAGCCGTGCCTGAGCTAAAGGCCTTTCATGCGGCGGGAAGAGGTCGATAATGCGTTCCATCGCCTGGGCTGCACCAGGGGCATGCCCGGTGGTCAAAATAAGATGGCCGGTTTCAGCTACATTCAATACAGCGGCGGCGGTATCTACATCACGCATTTCCCCCACCAGGATGACATCCGGGTCCTGGCGCAGGATATGGCGTAGTGCCCGCGGAAAGGAAAGGGTATCGTTGCCCAGCTCGCGCTGGGTTATTGCGCATTGAATGGGCGAATAAACATATTCGATAGGGTCTTCGATAGTCACCACGTGACGGCTTTCATGCAGGTTCAGATGCTGTATCATGGCTGCCAGAGTAGTGCTTTTACCACTGCCGGTTGGCCCGGTAGCGATAATCAACCCTCTTTTTTGTGTTACGAGCTGTTTACATAATAGAGGCAGTTCAAGTTCATCTATAGTCGGGATCTTGGGCGGCAGCAGCCGGATTGCCAGGCTGATGGCACCCCGCTGAAGAGCGGCATTACAGCGAAAGTAACCGGCACCTGGCAGGGAATAGGCAAAATCAAGTTCGCGGAACTCCTTAAAATACTCCCTTTCGCTATCTGTGGTTATTTCATTGAAGGCTTCGGCGATATCCGCTGGCGTCAGGGGTTCCGAACTGTTCGCCGGGACCAGTGCTCCATCGATGCGGAAAAGCACAGGGCTGGACGCTATCAGATGAAGGTCTGAAGCCCTGTTGCTTTTAGCTGTTATCAGCAACTCGTTGATGCTTAACTTATTCATATTTTACTTCTGTACAACAAAACTGAAACTGTAAGACGAACTCCCTCCGGATGAGCTTCCGGCTTCCAGAACGCTGGCGACTTCAACGGCATTGAACCGCTCGCTGGAGCGAAGCGCTCTGGCATAATCATAAACACTACTCTCGGAAATGGCAAATCCGGAAATATTGAATGAATCTTCTCCGGCACTCACCGAAGACAGGGTTACTCCTTCAGGAGCAAGCGAATATATCTCTGGCAAGTCGTGATTAAACGCCTCCAGGTTTTCCAAAAACATGATTGATGTGTCGTCGAATACGCCGGTCAGCTCCTGGATCTGACCGATATGAGTTTCAGTTTGGTCGATATCGCTCTGTACGGCTTCGATTAATTCAGCCTGTTCATCGATCAAGTCCTTGATGGGGTTGATCTGAGAGCGCACCAGGTTAGCCTGGGCATTTACCGAATTAGTGTCATTGTTAAGTTTATCCGCTTCATCGCCGATGCCCTGAATGATGAGCCAGAAATAGAAAAGCCCTCCGATTGCACATATGGCTGTGACCGGAACCAATATCCGGTACCAGCTGAATGAGGGAGGAATATAGGCTTCAGGCAGAGCATTGAAATCGATTATCGAATGGCTGGCATCGTTACTTCTGGGCAGTACGCTTTTCAATGCCAGTCCGATATTGACCATGTACTGGCAGGGTATAAAGCCTTCCGGAGACTCGATCGGTGGCGACATGGTTGAAACAGTGTAGTCCATTAAACTGAGGTTGAACGATTGCCAAAGCTGTTCATCCTGGGTAAGGTCTCCGCAGGCGAAAACCGGAACGGAAGAATTGAGCGAATTCTCCTTGAAGCTGGAGTTAAAGAAGGATACAGTACGGTTGAATTCTTCGACCACCGCCTGTATCTTGTCTTCGTTGGACATTTCCTCGCCGGCCAGTGAAATACTGCGAACCACCTGGGGCAGCCTGTCGTTCATTATCACTATATCCAGGTTGGACATCCACGTGTTGACGATAATCGCTCTCGGTTCACTTGCACACCGGGCCAGAGCCAGGGGCGCCAGGTCCAGAACGGTGGCTTTCAAACCGGCTTTGGCCAGCGTTCGCATCAGTGTATCGGTCGAGGCCCTGGGATAAGCAGTCAAAAACATTCGGATTTCACCCTGTCCGGATGAAATAGTCTGGTGAGCAAGGTACACTTCTTCCAGGGGCATGGGGATAACGCGGGACGCCTCGTTGATTACAGCTTCCGGCAGCAGCTTGGCAGGCAGTTCCGGCAGGGTAATCACCCGGAATATGGAATTCAGCCCGCTGAGCGCCACGTTTATTTTCTTCTCAGACACCTTGTTCAACTGGAACAATTCCCTGATGGCTTCGGCGACTTTGGCTTCATCCAGAATCGCTCCGTCACGCACCAGGCTGGGTTCCAGGGTTAAGCTGGCCCACTTGTCTATCTTATTGCCGTGGCTCACCAGCAGCTTGATTTCGGCATCTTCTATATACAGTGATACTTTCTTCTTGGCCATTATTGTTCCCCTGGATAATTATAGATTTCAAGCGTCATATTTACCGTTGAGTCAGGTATCGGAATCTGGGCTGCCAGCCTTTCAAGTTCGGCAACTTCGGCCTGGGTCAGGGCTTCGACCCGGGCGGCATCGGGCTCAACCAGTTCATCAATGTCGGACTGTATTTCATCTGACATATAACCGCTGATTATCGAAGTGAGGCTTCCCTGGATAGAACCTTCGACCTCTTCGCCGATCCATGTGAACATATCCGACCATTCGTCACCGGAGGTGGTTCCTTCTTCTCCCTCGAGTATCTCTTCAACCACCGGAGTCAGAACTTCGGATATTGCCGCCCCCCAGTATGCAGCGACTTTGCCTGCAAGCTGATCAGCTATGAGTTGTTCGATGGCGGCAGCCAGGTCTTCAGCCATCGATTGAGCCAGGTCCTCCCTGAGGTTTTCACTGAACTCACCGGAAATGAGCCCCGCGATGAATTCTATGCGTTCATCCAAGTCGTTATCTTCTATGGTAAGGCCGAACATATCCCGGATAACTTCCTGGATAATATCTACCAGCGTCTCCGGTTCCAGGGCGGCGAGATTTTCCGCCAGCAGCTGCTGGTAAAATGTTTCACGAATACTCTCTATGTCATAAGGTTCAGGTTCGTCCAATGGAGGAATATCGAGGCTGACAGGCCCGGTCATGGTTGTATCGAACATCCCGTCCTGGTTTACCAGGGAAACAAAATCGAATATAGCTTCATTTTGCCCCTTCACTCCAAGGCTGATGGTGGTTACTTCATAGGTTATTCCGGTGATGGTTTCCGTTGCCGGCGCTTCAACGTTGATGGCAGCAATTTCAACATCTGCCTGCCCTGCCAGGGCAAACAGCTTTTCGCCGTATTCGATACTTTCAACCATCAGTTGCAGTTTGGCCTGCGAAACGGCAAGTTCCCCCTCGGCTGTCTCGAGAGTTACATTCAACTCTTCCAGCCGTGTGGTAAGTGCCGCATGCTCTTCTTCCAGTGAAACGAGGTCTGCTTCAGCGTCGGCTTTCTGGGATTGGAGGATAGGCAGTATTAATTCCGCCTGTTGTTTGGCGGCAAGCGCGGCTTCGCGTTCCTTCAACTGGTTGGTATACATCCAGTAAAGCAAGCCGGCTGCGGCTATTATTACCACAAACAGCAGGATTACCCAGGTTCTATTGGATATTTTCATAGGCTAATCTCCTGGTTGAATATGTTTCATTTGTCTTAGTTGATATTCCATGTTTCTACTCCCCAGAAACGGCCGCTGATTATGCCAGGGAAATTGATGCCGGTATCACCAAAGCCGTCTTCGGGATAGGTGATAGAGGTTCCAGGTTGGGTTTCCACCGATATTTCACCGGCTATGGCTCCGTAAAAATTGCCGCCGGGCTGGAGGGTGGTTGTCCCGGAAGCCGACATTATAAATATGGGATCGGTCATACCTGACGCAATGGTAGGAGCAAAGTAAATGTCCCCAATAGCGATTATGGCACCTGGCCCAATTAGAGAGCACTTTGTTGTGATCCATAGGGCAGTACCCGAGGTACCTCCTCCGGTCAGGTCACATTCAACAAAAATTGTATTGCCATTTAAGTCGATAACCATTTCCTTGGTTGGGTCAATATTAGTTTGCCCGATAATATATAAAGTTCCATTTAAGGTTAGTGTTGGAACGGGATCGTCGTTAATCGTATTAGTTACGCTAAAGTTACCATCGCGGAATAATGGCCCACGACTAAAACTGGCTCCTGCAAGATCTATCTCATTAATCGGATAGGGGTCCTCGGTTCTCACGTCCCAGAAGAAAAATTCGCAGAACTGGTCGATTTTTTCCGGTGTATCCGGCCAGTAGCCGTCCCATTCTTCGGCAGGACCACTATCAGGATCTATATAATTCAATGTCAGATTAGGCGAGTCGTCGAATTCTCCCGGGGTGGTGATTATCTGGTCAGTTATCCCTGAGTAGTCCCCGGTGACGTCCTTGGTGAAAACTTCCATTGAGGTTGAGCCTTCCGAGCCGGTAGCGGTGGAATAAATTTGATATACCGAGCTTGTAAGAAAAACGATTGTCACACTTATCGTTTTCCCGTTGACTTTATCATCAAGTGTATACGAAACATCGGTTATCGGGCTCCCTTCCAATAACAGCGGCGGGGTTTCAGAGTTATTGTCGTGATCATACTCGCCTGGTGGATATGGGGGTAAGGTATAGACTGTTACTGGAGTACTTTGTATTTCAATGACAAATTCACGGTAAAAGTCGTCAGAACCTTGATTTTGAATAACCCACAAGGCGTCTTCGATACCGGCATCAGCCGCATAGAGTTCGTCGGTCCTGGTTTCAAATGTTTGTCCAGCCCTCATACCACTGCCGATGTATCCCATCAAGGGCCCGATTACAACACTTCCAAAAGCAAGAAATATAAGCGTCATAATAAACAAATGACCCGTTTGCTGTCTGTGTAATTTCCTAAACGGCTTTATTGCGTTCATAATTACCTCCCATCCCTAGTCCGGCCTCGTATCTATATCGTAGTTCCTGGTTTCGGAAGCCGGTTGAAACCCGGTTATACTGGCGGTTACTTCCAGCTCGTAGTGCCCTGCACCACCGGTACTGACATCGAAAGCATCCTGGTCTATATGGATAGCCACAAGCCGGGCATCCATAAGGTTCCATGTTTCGGTTCCGTCTATTTCTAGCACAGTTGCATACTCATCTATGTCATAATAATCATCCAAAAAATACCTGTATAGCTGGCCTTCATCAGTTAAGTTATAGATAACTTTATGTTTGACGGCTTGGATTCCGAGTTCCGGATCCCAAGTTTCTATCTCAAACCAATAAGTTATCAGCACGTTTATGCTGTCATCAGGTTCCGTAAAGTCGGGATCATCGGCCCCTGATATGTCGACTTCGTTAGCCATCAGCATATCCTGGCTCATCCAGTGGCCGACCTGCTGGACCTGGCGTACAGCGGTCATATAATTGGAGTTGGCGGCATTGCCGGCAATGAGCTGGTACACCCCGGTAGCGGCCGCCCCAAGCAACAGCCCGGTGATGGCAATAGCCACTATCAGCTCTATGAGAGTAAAGCCTCTCTGGCTCTTAGCGCGATATTTTGTGCTTATACTCATCTTTCCGTCTTATACTGTTCCAGCTTGAGAACTTCATTGTCATTGTGTTTAATAACCAGTATTATTTTTTGCATGCCTACGTCTATATCGACCGGGTAGATAAAGCCTGTATCGGTGCCATTGATCTCATCATCATCGGTATCTTCGTCCAGGTCATACCATATAGTATAAGCTGGCTTGTCTACTGGAATAGTGAGCACTGAATAATATTCCGCAAAGCTTTGCGCTTTGATATATTCCATCTGGGCTCTAGCCAGGCTTTCCGACGTGGTTCTTACCTGGGCGACCATGTTAGCTTTGAAAGCGGTGGCTATGGCCATCAGGAAAGCTGCGATGATGGCACTGATGAGCACCATCCCCACCAGCACCTCTATGAAGGTGAAGCCATTTTGCCCCTTATTCAGTCTCCGGACCAGCCGCCCAAGCATCTGCCCCTCTCTTATAACTGCCCGTACATAGAGTACATGGCAGAAACCATAATCATGGCCACAAAGGCAACGATAATACCGATGATTACCGTCATTGCCGGCTGAATGAGACCTACAGCGGCAGTGATTCTGTCGCCGGCTTCCATTTCATAAGTTTCAGCAACTGTGGTCAGAGTCGAATCCAGGTGGCCCGTGCCTTCGCCTACGGCTACCATTTGCACCATTAAAGGTAAAAATACCGGGTTTTTTTTCATAGGTTTGGAAAAACCCTCTCCGCGGATCAGGTCATGCTGTATCCGGGTAAGGGCTTCCGACATTACTTTGTTATCCGTTCCGGCAATTGCCAGGGACAGGATATCGGGAAGCGGCAGGCCGACCTTGAACAACAGGGAAATGGTCCGTGCCATGCGGCTGAGTTCGGTAAGCTGAATGATGCGCCCCAGAACGGGCAGCTTCAGTTTTATACGGGAAGATATGTACTTTCCTTTAGGGGTGCGGAAATAAAGAAAAACTGCGACCACAATCGCCGCAATACCGATTAACAGGTACAATCCATAGGCATTCAGGAAATCAACCAGCGACATGAGCATCTGTACTATCCCGGGCACCTCGATGCCGAAGGAAGCATACAGGTTCAAAAAAGTGGGCAGAACAAACATTACTATTATCGCGACCACGATTACGGCAACTACGGCTACAATTATCGGGTAGCTCATGGCACCTTTTATTTTCTTGGTGGTCATTTCCTGCCGCTCGATAAAATCGGCCATCTGGCGAAGTACGATATCCAGGTTGCCGGCGACTTCTCCGGCGGCAATAGAGCGATGGTAGATGGTTGGAAAAGCTTTCGGATGTTTTTTCATTGCAGCCGATAGCGAACTGCCGCCTCTGATATCCGTAACTATTTGACCCAGGATCTGGCGGAGCGTTTTATCGCCCACCTGGAACTGCAGCAGTTCCAGGGCGGCCACTATATCGGTGCCGGATTCCAGCAAAAGCGCCATCTGCCGGGAGAACATGACAATTTCCTTGGGTTTTACCGGCGTAAGCGACACATTGAGCTTGCTTAAATTAAGGGAAAAAGCCTGCTTGATGGACACAATATTGTAACCGCTGGCATTTACAAGTTTGCGCGCGGCGTCCTCACCCTGGGCTGAGACCTTTCCCTTCACCAGTTTTTTATCCTTGGTATATGCTACATAGGAAAAATCCATTCTTTATTCCTTCTACATATGCTCGGCAGTAAAAGCGCTGCGAAGTACTTCAGATGGCGTGGTAATTTCCGACTGGACTTTCAGCATGCCGTCGCGAATCATGGGCACCATGCCTTCTTTGATAGCCTGTTCCCTCAGGTCGGCGGTATTGGCGCCCTTGATAAGCATTCTGCGTATATTGTCGCTCATAGTGAGCAGTTCCACTATGACGGTGCGGCCGCGGTAGCCGGTATAAGCACACGTTTTACAACCGGCGCCATATGGAAAAGTTTTACGTTGAACGCCTATTTCCTTTTCGTAAGCCAGCTGTTCGACCATCGGCGCTTCAACCACCTGAACACAATCGGGGCAGATGCGCCTTACCATTCTCTGGGCGGCGACACCGATCATGGCCGAAGATAAAAGATAAGGTTCTACTCCCAGATCGATAAGCCGGAAAAGCACGCCTATCGTATCATTGGCATGAATGGACGAGAGCATCAGATGGCCGGTCAAGGCTGCCTGAACGGCTATATTGGCGGTTTCGGCGTCCCGGATTTCGCCCACCAGGATTACATCCGGGTCAAGCCGGAGAATGGACCTCAACCCGGAGGCGAACGTAATGCCCGCCTGGTTGTTAACCTGTATCTGGTTGATATCATCGAAACGGTATTCAGCCGGGTCTTCGACTGTTATTATTTTCCGGCTCATTTTATCCAGCGAGTTCACCGATGCATACAGGGTGGTGGTTTTGCCGGCGCCGGTAGGTCCGCTGATAAGAATCATGCCGTATGGCACCTTCAGCAGTTTATTGTATTTTTCAAGCGTTTCCGGAAGCATGCCGAGTTCGCTCATTTCGAGTGTGGCCGTTGTTTTGTCCAGCAGCCTGAGAACCGCCATCTCGCCGTGAACAGTTGGAGAAATAGCAACGCGTACGTCGATATCCCTCCCGGTTGTCTTGGTGTTGAACTGGCCGTCCTGAGCGCGAAAATGGTCGGCAATATTCAAATTGGACATGATTTTGATTCGGGATATCAGGGCCGAATGAATATCCAGCGGCAGGGTCATTACATCGTGCAGTGTGCCGTCGATGCGGTACCGGGTGCGCAAACGCTGCTCCTGAGGTTCTATGTGTATGTCGGAAGCCCGAGCTTTGATAGCCTCATCGATGATCAGGTTCAAGGCGCGCGCCAGAGGAGCATCGGTTATTGAATCAAGGTCCAGCTTTTCTTCGGCCTTTCCGCCTCCGTATTGGATGGCAGAAATCTGATGCTCGATTTCACCATATGCTTTATAGTTAAAATCAATTGCTTCCCTGACTTCTTTGGCAGAAGCCTGAATTGGCTTGATGCGCATCTTGCTCTGAATTCCGAAAGCCTCCAGGGCAAGAATATCGGTCGGATCTGCCATGGCAACTTCAAGAGTTTTGCTTTTAATAGCTACCGGTACGGCGCTGTAGCGCCTGGCCAGCACTTCGGGTATAAGTTGTATTGCTTCAGGCTGAACACCATGGCGCAGGGTTTTCTGGGTTTCGGGTGGTTTTTTTGTACCTTCAATTGGTTTTTCCGGCGCCGCAGGAGCAGGTTCATCTACTCTGGCGTTTCTCAGTTCGATGATTTTGATGCCCTGATGTTCGGCGAACTGTCGGGCTGCCGGCATCAGGCTGGCTCCTTCTAGAGCTATTATTTTATCGTCCAGCCCCACATCATAAGCCTTGGTATCGAACAGGGAAATGGTATTGAGGCTGACCTCGCGCCCGCCGGAGAGAATATCGATGCCCAGAGTATGCCCCATGCCCGCCCCGTCACCGTAAGCCAGTATATCAAAACCGTATTCCACGCCTGAGCGCCCTCTCAGCTTGGCTTCTTTTTCGATACGATAACCCATTTCATCCAGTGAATTAAGCAGTTGCTGGCGTGTTTCGAAACGCAGGGGTGCCGAACTGGCTTTCGGCGCCACGACATCGTTTATCAAACTGTCCAGATCTGTGCCTTGGATAACTTTAATGCGCTGTTTAAGAGCGGCTTCCTTAATCTCATCAGGCAGTTTATCTTCGGTGACTATCATCCGGTATTTGATACCGGTATCGAAGGCTTTATTGGCAAAGTCGAAAATATATTCCCCGGCTTTGTTGGATTTACCGTTGCTGAGAACCAGCACGGCAGTAACCTGCTGGGTAAAACCGTCATCCCTCTGTGCGAGCAGGTCAAAGGAATGGCGCACAGCCGACTTACCCCTCAGGCTTGCATCCCGGCTGACATCAAACCCCCTGGCCTGAAAATACCGGGTAACCTTATCCGCCAGGCTGGCTACTCCTATATCCGGTTTTGTCTTATCGCTCGACATGATTCTCCATTTTATTAAGCGAAATGATTATAATGGGCTTTCATCTATATTTATCAGCCCGCGGCGAACTGCCAGCACAACGGCATGAGCACGGTCATTCGCATTAAGCTTTCGCATGATGGCGCTTACGTGGTTTTTAATGGTTTGTTCGCTTATGCTGAGTATCCTGGCAATCTGTTTATTGGAGTTGCCTTCGGCAATATAACTGAGGATCTGGCGTTCCCGGTTTGTAAGAGGAGCTACCACGGCTTCGATGTTACTGCCGAAAATTTCCATCTCCTGGAAGGTTTTTAGCACCTTCTTGGCTATGAAAGGCCGGTTCATAACGTTATCGTTGATAGGGTACTCGCCTTTAGCTGCCCGGCGAATATTGGAAATCAAATCTGCAGGGCCTACTTTTTTATCCAGGCAGGCTACCGCAGAGGAGCGGATTATCTCGAACAGTTCCTGGTCGTTCGGGTTTGGCGATAGCATGATTACTCTTGTATTGGGATAACGCCGGGCAATTTTAGCCCCCAGTTCCATACTGTTGAAACTGGCAAGGTCAGAGCCTAACAACACCACATCCGGTGCCCAGGTATCAATGCAGGCCATACCTGTTTCAGTTGGGTCGCAGTCGACGGTTTCAAAGTCGGACTGGGACTCGAGGTAGCCGCAAATCCCGCTTCTGTAATAAGGTTGCTCGTCAATTACCATTACCCGGATTTTGTTCAATTTTTATTTCCCCCCCCTGGTCTGCGAAGGTTACTGCTGCTCGATAACAACCGGCATATCCTTGAAGAAAGAGACTACATCCTCTCTTTTGAAGCGGCGGTCTCCCCGGCTGCCGATACGGTAGGCCTTTAAGATTCCCTGGTTGCTCCAGCGTCTTACCGTATTGATATGCACGTTCAATATCTGGGCTACTTCGCTGGTTGTCAGCATCGGTCCAATATCATTGGCGTTATCGTTCATTCACTCTCCCCTTGAAAATAAACATAACTTACTAATAGACACCGGACCTTATCTTATATTACCCCAAATGAATTATCTATCCCCCATTGGTTTGATGCTGCCAGTAAAATAGTACTGGTATATTAGTCATATAATACACTAAAAAACGTGTGCTGAATAGATGTTTGAGTTTAAAACAGGAAAAAGTATCAACAATATTTCCTTAATTGTATTAATTGAAATAACAGGTTTGCAGATATTTATCTGCAGGCAATAATGCTGCCCTCTGAAAGCGATAAATTGATGCCCGTCAGCTATCCTTTTTTAATATGCTTCGTTATAATTGTTGCACGTGATAACACCACTCCGGCCGGACTAACCAGGCCGGCTGGTAGAAGGGGGTTAACAGGTGCATAGTGAGCAGAGCCTGGTCGACAGGGCAAAGCAGTACGACCAGGAAGCTTTTGGCCAGCTTTATGAGGAGAACTTTGATAAAATCTTCCGTTACATTGCTTTGAAAATCGGCAATCAAATGGAAGCCGAGGATTTAACACAGCAGGTATTTATGAAGGCTTTGAAATCGATATCTTCCTACCAGTGGAAAGAGGTACCCTTTTCAGCCTGGTTGTATAAAATCGCTCATAATCAGGTGGTCGATTATTTACGCAAAAAGACGCGTCAGCCGACTACCGAGCTGAATGAGGATATAACCGTTGGCGAGGACAACCCTTACAAGAATGTCGAATTGAAGGTAGAGCTGGAACAGCTTGCCAGGGCGCTTAAAAAGCTGACTCCCCTGCAGCAGGAGGTGCTGGCCTTGCGCTTTTCCTGCGAGATGCCGATTGCCCAGGTAGCCGGGGTAATGGGCAAGAACGAGGGGGCGATAAAAGCCCTTCAGCACAGCGCCGTTCAGGCTTTAAGAAGAATAATGGTGGTGAATGCCGGTGAGTAGAGAAGATATTTACAGCAACTTTGATTCTGTTTTCGAAAAATGCATGGACGATATAGTTTGCCGTGACAGGAGCGTGCAGGATTGTCTGGAAGCCTACCCCGAGCATGCCGGGGACTTGAAACCTCTTCTGACTACTGTAGCAGTCTCCAGGAAAGCTGCCGGCGTCAGTCCGCGGGAGGATTTCAAGGCCAGGGCAAGGTATGAATTTTATTCTGCCGTTGCCGAAATGAAAGACAGGCCAAAAAAACCGTGGTTTAAACTTTCGAAGGGCTGGGTGCAGGTAACGGTAAGCGCAGTAGTTGCGCTGATGATTACCGGCGGTGGAGTTATTGCCGCTTCCGGGTCCAGCCTGCCCGGTCAGCCCTTATACAGCGTTAAGGTATTTACCGAACAGGTTCAGATGGGGCTGACTTTTTCCGAAGACGCGCGAACTCAGCTGTATGCTAATCTTGCCGACCGGCGTGTTGATGAAATTATTACCCTGGCCGAAGCCGGTAATGTTGAACCGGTTATGGAGGGCAATGAAAAGCTCAGTTCTAATTTCGCCGCAATGGCGGGCACGTATTCCGGCTTTCCGGGAACCCAGCAGCCGCCGTCGCTGGTGGACAGTCTTGTAGACGTCGCGTCTGCCCCTGAGGGAGAAAAAATCCGCGCCAGCGTACCCGAGAGTTTCATCATCGAAGAAGGGGACAACGCAGCGGTGACAGTTCTAAAAAACAAGGCTATAGCCGGCTACCTTGCTATTGCCCAAAACATCGATGACGCAACCGGGATTATGAAGGCTGCCCTGGAAGAGACCCTGGCGGTGTATGTACAGGGATATGAAAACGCTGTAATAATGGCACGGGAATAGCCATGTTTAATTGACACACTTTTATACTGAACCTATACTTTAACCGGGCTGCTTTTACAGCGCCCGGTTTGTTTGTTATATTGGAAAAAAACGTCATGCAAGACAATCATGAGGAAAAGAAGAAAGCAATTTTAAAAACTGAACAGATGGCTGTTCAGCAAGCCAAGCAGGAACGTGAAGCCATCATAAGCGAAGCCCGGCAGCTGGAAGAGGAAATGTGCCGCAATATGATGGAAGCCGGGGAAAGGCTGAAAAAAGAGCTGAAACAGGTTAATGATCCAGCTGAAAAGGCAGCCTTGAAAACAGCCTTAAAAGAAACGCAGAGTTCCGGCAGGCAGACTATCTCCCGGGCAAAGAAAAATGCCGAAACCCAGGTAAGAATTGCCTTGCAGCAGGAGAAGGCTTGTATTCAAAAAGCCCGGGCGGACAAAGAACAGGCTTTACAAGAACTAAAGAGGCAAACCAGCGCCATCCCGGTAAAAATGGATCAGCCGGAATCCCTGCCGGAGGCTGATGATTCAAGCCCTCCCGCTGTTTTTCCTGGAAAGGAAGACCGCAATTTAACCGGTACCAGGATTGAGAAGGAAGAGCAACCGGAAGCACCGGCTCATGGAGAACAGTACCCTGTTGAAAGTGTTGAAGACACTATCGAAGTAAGCGATAACGTCCGGGAGGAGCCGGGAGTTGATGCCGGAAAATATTCAGGATATGAGGATATTTTACGATCACTTGAACAACTTGGCCGAAAGCTCGAAGAATCCAGGCAAGCCCGGTCGGATTTGAATATCATACCTGCCGAAAACGATACTGTCACGAAAAATTATCGAGTACGGTCGCCGGCTGAATCCGAAGAAGCCCCGGCGGGTGCATTTGATACGGGTATCATAGAACCCGCTCAATCGGAACAGACAGTGCATGAGGAAACAGCAACTGCCGGTAATGCGCCCGATGCGCCGGTGAACCAACCCGAAGCCGAAAAAGCCGGACTGTTTGAAGGCAGGGTAAGAATCATCATGCAAAACCCGTCTTCGGCGGCGGTAAAGGCGCTGGGAGAAAATTTAAAAAAGATTGATGATGTCAAAATGCTGCTTTTCTGCGGCTCGGCTGACGAAGGAGTCCAGATAATCGTAATGGTATTAAAGCCGATCCCCCTGGTAGAACGAATTGAGCAGACCGGGCAGGTTGAAATTGTCAGCTCAACACTCAATGAGATAACTCTGAGATTCAAAACTTAACCGGTATAATTCATTATTATTATAAAGGTTGAAATAGTGGAAATATATGACCTTATAACCAACAAGGCTATAGTTGCCCCGCTCATCGCCTGGTCCATCGCCCAGTCGTTAAAAGTAATTATCGAGCTGGTACGCAACCGTAAACTGGACCTGGGCAGGCTGGTATCCAGCGGAGGTATGCCAAGTGCCCATTCCGCCATGGTAACCGCCCTGGCCACAGTGCTGGGAATGATATACGGGCTTGGCTCTCCGGAATTTGCCATTTCGATTATTCTGGCCGGCGTTGTGCTTTATGATTCCGCAGGTGTTCGCCAGTCCGTCGGCAAACAGGCGGCGGTGTTAAACCGGATTGTGCGTGAACTCAAAGAGCGGCGCCCCATGACTGAACTCGAGCATGACTTAAGAGAGCTTATCGGGCACACGCCGTTTCAGGTAGGTGGCGGTGTCATAATCGGGGTAGGTTTCGCCATATTCTGGGTGCTGGTGTTACCTTAAACGTTTTGCCGGAAGCGCCTGAATTTCGTCCAGCCCAGGGTGATCACTAAAAAGAAAGCGCTCACCAGGATGATGGTAGCTCCGCTGGCAAGATCCAACTGGTAAGAAAGCCACAGGCCGGCAATTGTAAATACGGCACCAAGCAAAGACGAAACCAGCATCATTTTCTTAAGACTGCGGGTCAACTGGAAAGCAATGGATGCCGGTATGGTAACCAGGGCAATCACCAGTACGATGCCCACAACTCTTATCAGCACGACTACCGTAAGGGCAATCAGACACAGCAGCACAAGGTTAAGAAACAGGGTGGGTACGCCGACGACGCGTGAGAACTCCTCATCGAAAGAAAGTGCGCTGAACTCCTTGTAAAAAAGGACTACAACTACCAGGATGATACTGTCCAGTACCAGCATCATCAATATGTCCGAAGTTGGAACAGTCAGAATACTGCCGAAAAGATAGCTGAACAGGTCCGGAGCGTAACCGGGGGCCAGGCCTATAAAAATCACCCCCAGCGCCATGCCAGTAGCCCACAATATACCTATTGAGGCATCCTCTGATAAGCGTGTGCGGCGGGTAACCGTCCCCATAAGCAGGGCTGCGCCCAGGGAAAATACGAGAGCGCCGGTCACCGGGTTAAACCCCAGCAGATATCCCAGGCCTATACCGCCGAACGAGGCATGAGCTATGCCGCCGCTGACAGACACCATCCGTTTGACTACCACATAACTGCCGATTAGACCACAGGCAACAGCAGCCAGCAGGCCGGCAATGACGGCGTTTTGCATGAACTCGTATTGCAGCAACTCCAGCATCAGCGTGGGTGGTCCTTCAAAACACGGTGCGGGGCACCATGGGCTATAAGTTCCACCGGGCACTGGTATGCAGCCTCAAGGTCCTCAGTGGTCAGCTGGCCGGTACCGTGGTAATAGAGTTTCCTGTTGAGGCAGGCTACTTTTTTTACATATTGCGAAACTGCGCTTATATCATGAGAAACCATAATAATCGCCATTTGCTGGTTTAACTCAGAAAGCAGTTCATAAAAACCTTTCTGCATTGCCGAATCTACGTTCGACATGGGCTCATCCAGCAGCAGCAGCTTCGGCCGGGTTGCCAGGGCGCGGGCTATCAGGACGCGCTGCTGCTGGCCGCCGGAAAGCTGGCTGATGTGCCGGTTTTTATAGTCTGCCATCTCAACTTTTTCGAGAGCCTGTTGTGCAGCAGCCCTGTCTGCGGCGGAATACCCCCTAAGCATACCGGCATGCCCCAGCCTGCCCATCAGGGCTACTTCCCATACGTTTATCGGGAACTGGCGGTCAAAGTTCTGAAACTGGGCGACATAGCCTACCTGGCGGCTGGCTTTGCGAGGCTCCATTCCGAGAATTTCGACTTTCCCTCTGGAGGGCTCGATCAACCCCAGAATGGTTTTGAGAAGGGTGCTTTTGCCGCCGCCGTTGGGGCCGATGATGCCCATAAAATCATGTTCTTCGACGTTTATACTTACGTCCTCGAGTGCGGTGAGTCCGCTATAATTAACCCATACATTATTCAAGCTGGCTATGTTGCTCATACCCTTTCCGATACCTTCAACTGCGGCGGCATGTTCCCGGACTGTAACTGTTGTTTAATCCATCGCCCCCGCCATTATTTCAAAAATGTGGCGCATATTATCGGCATAGTCCCTGGCCAGGCCGTCAATATATTCTACTGCTCCGTCGATTTCCCGGGCTACTGCAACAGCATTATCCTGGTTGAACTGAGGGGATACGAATATCACCCTTACGCCAGTATCCCTGGCCTGTTCAATCAGGCTGACCATTCCTGCCGGGGTCGGTTCTTTGCCTTCCTGTTCAACTGCCAGCTGTACCAGATCATAGTCGCGGGCAAAGTAGCTCATAGAAGGGTGCTGCATCATAAAAACCCTGTTTTCCATTTTTGAAAAACCATCCGAAAAATCCTGGTGCATAGCCTGCAGTTTTTCAAGGTACCTGTCCCGGTTTTGCTGGTAATATTCCCGGTTATCCGGGTCAACTTGAACAAGCCCGTTGCAGATATTTGTTACCATAGCCTGGGCATTGACCAGTGACAGCCATATATGAGGGTCGTGGCTGCCGGCTTCGTGTTCTTCTTCTTCGTGATCATGCGCCTCAGCTTCGATGAGTTCGACGCCTTCGGAACAGTCGATTAACGTAATCTGCCGGTTTATATCCAGGAGCTTGTCAAGCCAGCTGATTTCGAACTCGACCCCCGAACCCACTGCAAAATAGATATCTGCCGTGGCCAGTGCGGTCATCTGCGAAGGAGTGGGTTCGTATGTATGCGGGGAAGCACCGGGTGGAATCATAACGCTTACAGCAACTTTTTCCCCACCCACGGCTTCGACGAATTCAGCCTGCGGAAGAATGGTTACTACTATACCTATCTTGCCGTCCTGTGTTTGCGGAGCCCGGCACGCGCCGGCCAAAAGTGCGCAGGTAATGAGGGTTACCGGAAGAAAGGCGGACCGGAAAATGCCTTTGCCCGTCATGTTCATGATATTACCACTTCAGCACAAGCGCTTTGCCTCGCCTGCTGGCAGCCGGGGCAGATACCTGTCAGTTCGAACGAATGTTCGGTGATTATGAAACCGGTATCAGTTCCAACCTGCTCCACCACCTCTTCCAGATGGCAGCCTTCTAAATCCAGAACCTGGCCGCAACATGCACACAGCAGGTGGTGATGATGCTGGCGAGGACGTCTCAAGAGGTAACCGGTACGCCCGTTTTTCAGATTGAAACGGCAAACCAGGTTTACCTTTTCGAGTATTTCCAGGGTGCGGTAAATGGTAACCATGCCGGTGCCGGATGATTTCGAATTGATTTTTTGGAAAACTTCAGCCGGAGTAAGGTGGTTGGTGCTGGAATGTAGGGCTTTAATAATCCGGCGCCTTTGCGGGGTTATCTTGCAGCCACTCTGGCGCAGGGCAGTTATGATATCTTTGTAAGAATAGGTCATTTCAATACCAAATGAAAATGATTTTCAATTATTATAGCCCAAAAAAGGAAAAAGTCAACCCTTCGGTAACATTCTTATTTGAGTTGACGCGCCCTTATGGTGGTGTTTAAGCGGTGGAACGGCGAATTTTGAGGCGGCGGTAAATGATAATTCCCAGTGCGGCTATGAAAGCGACGATACTGATCCAGCGTGCTGTCGGGAAACCGGCAATCATCCAGACATCGATTTTCATGCCTTCGAGAATGAACCTGCCTACGGCATAGTACATAATGTAGCCCAGGGTGAGTTCGCCGTCGAGCAGTCTGCCGGTGTATTTGCGGTTGATATAATACAGCATTCCGAAGCCGATAAAATTCCACAGGGATTCATAGAGGAAAAGCGGGTGGAAGTGGGTATAACCCTCCATTCCCGGCAGGCGGTTGGATGGCTCGATATAGATGCCCCACGGCAGGTCGGTGGGGTAGCCATACAGTTCCTGGTTGAAGAAGTTGCCCCAGCGCCCGATTGCCTGGGCCAGGATCAACCCGGGCACAGCGATATCCATCCAGCGCAGAGGCGGCAGTTTTTTCCAGGCACAGTAAATCAGAACACCTATAGCACCGCCGATAACGGCACCGAATATACCCAAGCCCTTGCCACCGAATATTTCAATTGGATTCTGGCTGTAGTAGCTCCAGAGGTCGATTACGTGATAGAGCCTGGCCCCGATAATACCGAGGGGGACTGCCACCAGCGCAATATTGATTACGTGATCAATGTCCTCACCGCGGCGCCGGGCCTCGAAAAAGGCATAGGTAATGGCAGAGACTATGCCGAGGGCAATGAACAAGCCGTAATAATGCAGGGTGAGGGGGCCGATATTGAATGAACTGCTTATTAACATTTGATTTGATAAAATGGTGTTACCGCCAAATAATAGCAACAATGACGTTGGGCGTCAATTTGAAATAATACAGACAGGCTTTTGTTATAATGAATTTACCAATGAACACAAATAACCGGCAGGTAAAAGTATCCATAGACAGTCTGGGCTGTAAGCTGAACCAGGCGGAAGCCGAATCGCTGGCATATGATTTGGCTGCCGCCGGCTGCAGGATTGTTCCGCCGGGTTCACCGGCGGATATTTGTATATTGAACACCTGTACCGTTACACATGTTGCCGACCGCAAAGCGCGGCAGTGGCTAAGGCGTAGCCGGCGCTTGAACCCTGAAAGCCTGCTGATCGCCACCGGCTGCTATGCCGAGAGGGCTGCCGGGGAGATATCCGGCACGGACGGCAAAGTGCTCGTTATCGACAACAGCCGGAAACTTGATCTGGTAAACATCCTTTCAGACAATGGATTGCTTGAAATTCAGCCGGCGCCTGTTTTACCGGCTGACCATTCCCATAACCGTACCCGCTCTTTTATACGCATACAGGAAGGATGTACCAACTGGTGCACCTACTGTATAGTACCGGCAGTCAGGAAAAATCCATATAGCCGGGAACCCGGTGAGATTGTTGCTGAAATCCGGCAGAGGTGCGCTGATGGATTTAAGGAAGTGGTGTTGACCGGCACCGAGATCGGCACCTTCAGTTCCAGCGGGCGTAATCTTGAAGGGCTGTTAACCCGTATCTTAGCTGAAACCCGTATCGACAGGTTGAGGTTAACATCTTTACAGCCACAGGAAATTACTCCCGGTTTGCTGGAGATGTGGTCCGATACCCGGCTGTGCCCTCATTTCCACCTGTCTCTTCAAAGCGGCAGTGACTCTGTGCTTGCCAGGATGGGCCGTCATTATACTGCCGCACAGTATATCGAAACCGTGGGACAGATTCGCCGGCAAATACCTGACGTTGCTATTACTACTGATGTTATAGTGGGTTTTCCCGGGGAAACCGGAGAAGAATTTGACCAAACTTTGGAGCTGTGCCGGCAAGCTGGCTTTGCCCGGATACATGTGTTTCCCTATTCGGCTCGCCCGCTGACTGCTGCTGCCGGGATGCCAGGCCAGGCCGACGACAAAACCAAAAAAGAAAGGGAAGCAGTTATGATCCGTCTCGCCGGGGAGCAGGCTCAGGCATATCTTGCGGAGTTCGATGGCAGAACACTGCCGGTGCTCTGGGAAGCATGTAGCTCCGGTATCTGGTCGGGGCTGACGCCCAACTATATCCGTGTTTACACTCGCAGCGCGCACAAACTGGGCAATCTTATTACCCCTGCCGGTATTGCCGGCTTGTGGCGGGATGGCGTATGGGGTGCAGTGAAAACACAGGATATCCTGGAATAGCCGGTAGAAAAAGCTGGCACGCCTGGTGGGATTCGAACCCACGACACCCGGTTCCGAAGACCGGTGCTCTATCCACTGAGCTACAGGCGCATCGTTGTGGCGGGCTAATGCTTAGCCTGCAGCCATTATACTTAAGGTGAACAAACTGGTCAAAACAGCCTGCGACATATAGGGCCCTGCCGCATCGGTCGCCATTTTTTTCGATTTTAATTAAACCAGGTCATAACCTGTTAACGTTTTGTTCGTTAAAATGAAATGACTGGTTTGGTTTTGCCGGCATTCTATTAAATGTTACAATGTCTACTGTAAATCAAAGCCGAATTAAACCAGGCGAGTGTTTAGCACTGCCAGGCAAGGAGGAACCAATTTTGAGAAAAGGTTTAATTGTTTGCTTTACCGCTATGCTGCTGATGCTGGCACTGCTTGCCGGGTGTGAGCAGAATAACGGCCCGGAAATAATTACTTTTCAGGACGGCAGTCAATACCAGGGGGAAGTAAAGGATGGTGTGCCGCACGGTTCGGGTACACTGATATGGTGGGACGGTTCCTGGTATGAAGGAGAATACCAGGAAGGGTTGCGCCATGGACAGGGAGCGCTCTACAGCCGTTTCGGCACCAAGTTGTATGAAGGCGGATATGCCGTTGACAAGATGCACGGCGAGGGTACTCTGTACTGGGATAACGGCATCATTGCCTACGAGGGCCAGTGGCAGGATGGTAAAAAGCACGGTGACGGCACTCTTTATGATTCGAACGGCCAAAAATACTACGAAGGCCAGTGGCAAAACGACGTCAAGCAGGGAGAGGGCATCGTTTATGGTACTGGCGGAATCAAGATTTACGAAGGCGACTTCCTGGCTGACCAGTGGCATGGCCAGGGTATTATGTATGATGCCAACGGTATCAAAATTTACGAAGGCCAGTGGCAGAACGGCCAGCAGAACGGCACCGGTACCACTTATGATGCCGGTGGCAATATTATCTATGTGGGCAATTTCTTAAACGGTCTGCGCAGTGGACAGGGGATCCTTTACTGGGATAACGGCAAAGCAGCCTATGAAGGCCAGTGGCAGGAAGGCAAAAGGCATGGTTTTGGGGTCAATTACGATGCCGATGGCGTGAAACTGTACGAAGGCCAGTGGCAAAACGATGAACCGGCAGCCGCCCAGTAAACCGGTTCAGGCTACAGGCGGCCTGACCATGATATACACTTCACACTCGGTCCCCGGAGGGTAGGAGGTTGATTCTATCAGCTCGAACCCGAAGCTGCGGTACATGTTGACGTTTTTCATATTCTGGGTTTCCAGGTAGCACGGCAGTTTACCCGCATCCAGAGTTCTGACCAGTTCCTCGAGGAGTCTTTTGCCATATCCCTTACGCTGATGCCGGGGCGCGACTGCCAGAAGGGCAAGGTAAATATAACGCTCCGGGGCATACCTTGATTTCATGGCTTCAAAAAAACGGTCTTCCTTTTGGCTGTAGCGCACGAAATGCCAGCCTCCGTAATACGGCAGGGTAAGGTAGCCAGCCCTCAGTTTTGGCCACCACGAAGACCGGATGTCGGGCAGGCACCAGCTTATGACCCCTTCACAATCGGGGGAAGTTGTCAAGCAACTGCCGCCGCTGAGAATATCCAGTTTCAGGTAATACCGCATAATGTGGTGCAGGTTCGCCTTTTTGCCGGGCTCGGTAAAAGCGTAATTGAGGCTGGGGTCGCCGGCAAAGGCACTTGCCACGCTGCGGGCGGCTGTGGGCACCAGTGAAAAATCCAGCCTGGTAAGGCTGGTTGTGTTCTGGGTAGACATAATGTTAATAGGGCGGCTCGCTTTGCGATGCCGGGATAAAAAAAGAATGGGGTGAGTGAAGGGATTTGAACCCTCGATCTCCAGGGCCACAACCTGGCGCCTTAGACCACTGGGCTACACTCACCACGCCTGAGTTATTATAGCCAATCAGGGGCTCATGTTTCAATTAAGCCTGATATCAATGGCTTTACACTGCCAATTTGTTGTGCTTTAATATGTCGATCGGAGTTCAAAATTAAACCGCAGCATGGAGGAAACAATGCCCTTAAAAGTTCAGGTCATACCCTGTTTTAACCTTCAAAATATGAAGGTGGCGGGGTATCCCAGACAGATTGCCGGCGGAATCGGCGATGATCCGGTAAGCATAGCCGGACATTTCGGCGCGGGCGGCGCGTCCCGGATCGCTTTTTTCGACATCGATTCACCCCGGGAAAGATTTGAAAAGTGGGCGCCCTTTTTAGGGAAAATAGCCGCGACAGCCGGCATTCCGGTTATTTTCGGCAACAGCATGAATATTTACGAAGACTGCGAAAAGATATTGAAAGCCGGAGCCGATAAAGTTGCTATCGACGTCTACACCGAGACCGACCCGTCCATTATAGACCGCCTTTCCAGGACTTACGGCAGTCAAAGAGTCGTAGTAGCAGTCAATGCCCGGAAGAATGCGCCTGATTCCGGCCGCCCTCCCTTTGAAATACTGCACCGCACGGGGAAAGTGGCTACCGAACTTAACCTGGTTGAATGGCTTAAAATGGCCCAAATGCTGGGAGCCGGCTCTGTTATCGTGAGCAGCCAGGAAAAAGCGGGCAGCGGGGCCGGTTACGATATCGAGATGCTGAAGGCGGTTACTGCTGCTGTATCCATTCCGGTTATCGCCTGTGGCGGAGCCGGCAAGCTGGCCGATTTTGCTGCTGCAGTCGATGATGCCGGAGTCAGCGGAGTAGCGGCCGCCTCGGTATTTTTTTCTGGCCAGCTTACCCCCCGGGATGTAAAAGAATACTTGCAGGGCCGGGGAATCGAGACAATATAGCCGGCCAAGAACCGGCACCAGGGCAACAGGCAGCGGGAGGAATTAATGAGACTTGTCAACCAGGAGGGAGTCGAGGTTGAACGCCAGAGGATGGCTATCCTCAGGATTATTGCCAATTCCCGCCGGGCGGTAGGCAGCAAGGTCATAGCGCGCCTGCTCAATGAAAATTACGGCATTGTGTTATCCGAACGTGGCGTACGTTACCATCTCAACCTTATGGACGAACGGGAACTGACCGCCAAGGTAAGCCGCCGGGACGGCAGGGTCATCACCCCGCAGGGGCTTGCCGAAATTGAAGATGCCATGGTGGCTGACAAGGTAGGTTTCGTTATCGACCGCATTGAACTGCTGTCCTATCAGGTTACCTTCAATCCATCATCCCGCACAGGCAAAGTGCCGATCAATATATCACTGGTATCAATAAAGGACCTCCAGGCGGCTCTAAAAGTAATGTCGGCGGTATTGAAAGTTAAATTAAGCGCCTCCAACCTGGTGGCAGTTGCCCGGGAAGGCGAAAAACTGGGTGAAATGATTGTCCCCGAGGGAAGAGTGGCATTTGCAACAGTATGCAGCCTGGTCATAAACGGCGCCTTGCTGAAGGCCGGCATACCTATCGATTCACGCTTTGGCGGAATTTTGCAGTTTAAGAATAAAGTGCCGCTCAGGTTTACCGATCTTATCGAATACAGCGGCTCCTCGCTGGACCCGTCCGAGATATTTATTTCAGGCCAGATGACCAGCGTACAGGAAGTACTCAGCCGGGGCAATGGTAAAATTCTGGCAAATTTCAGGGAAGTGCCCTCCATCTGCATGGATGATGTCAACTCGGTATTTGAGAACCTGGCAAATGCCGGCATTAATCCGCCGTTGATTACCGGTGATGCCGGCAAACCCGTATGTGGAGTTCCCGTCGGGCTGGGTAAAGTCGGGCTGGTTCTAATCGGTGGGTTGAACCCGGTGGCTGCAGCGGTTGAAGCCGGCCTGGGTATTACATCCAAAGCAATGAGCGGGCTGATCGAATACTCGGAGCTGATTGATTTTCGGTCTGTAGTATAATGAAAGCAGGAACTGAGTCCAGCCCGAATTATAACCCGTAGCATTGAATTCAGCCGGTGATAACAAATAATAAGGCAGGACATTCAAGTTACTGAGGAGGATCCAGATGAACGAAAATGAAAAGTTGGCAGCTGCTTTACGGAATGCGTTAAAAATGGAGGCTGAAGGTAAAGAGTATTACCAGCAGGCCGCTAGGCAAAGCGCCAGCGCGGCCGGCCGGAAGCTTTTTGAAACCCTGGCAGTAGATGAAACTGAACATGCCAGGCATTTTCAGATTATTTACCAGCGGGTTATGGACAACCAGGGCTGGCCAGCTGATATTATAACCGGAACCGGCGCAAAACATGATCCAGGTACCTTTTTTGCCGATTGCCTGGCAGATTTGAAAGCCGGCAAAGAGGTAGCCGCCACCGAATTACAAGCTGTCGATACTGCCATGCAGATGGAAAATGAATCCTACGAGCTTTACAGCAGTCTGGCCGATGATGCGGGGTCAAGCCTGGAGCGCAGTTTCTTTGAAAAAATAATGGCAGAAGAAAGAGAGCATTACCTGCTGCTTAACGATTACCGGGAGTACCTGAAAGACCCTTCCGGATGGTTCGCTCAAAAGGAACACCACTCTCTTGACGGGGCATAACATCCGGATACCATAACTTAAGGAGGCGTTCAATGACATACACGGCGAAAGATTATACTCATTTGCAGGGTACGGCCGGATTCAGCCAGACATTGCTTGCAAACCACTTTACATTGTACCAGGGATATGTGGCGGGTACCAACAAGCTTGCTGAAAATATCGCTTCGCTTTCCAGTAACGGAGTAAGCGCTTCTCCGGAATACGCCGAACTCAAGCGCCGTTTCGGTTTTGAGTTCAACGGCATGAGGCTGCATGAACTGTACTTTGCCAACCTGGGCGGAAATGGGAAACCGGACACCGGTTCGAGGGTCGGCCGTTTACTCGAGCAGGCCTTCGGCAGTTACGAGCAGTGGGAAAGCGACTTCAAGGCCACGGGCAAGATGAGGGGCATAGGCTGGGCGATATTGTACCAGGACTATAGCTCCAACCGGTTGTTCAACCAGTGGATAAACGAGCATGAAACCGGCCATCTGGCTGGCTGCGAGCCCTTGCTGGTCATGGATGTGTTCGAACATGCCTACATTACCGACTACGGACTCAAACGGGCTGATTACATTGATGCCTTCTTCAAATGCATCGATTGGGAAGCTGTCGGCAAGCGTTTAAAATAAGTTCAAATTATACCTGAAAACTATTGACACTGCCGGGTATTTGGTTTATGCTTGCTAGCTAGCAAACATACGGAGGTGAGCAATGCAGGGTTACTGCGTCAAATGCCGCGCCAAAAGGGACATGAAAGATGCCCGGAGTATCACCATGAAAAACGGGCGTCCCGCCACCCAAGGGGTTTGCCCGGTATGTGGCACCAAGATGTTTAAGATTGGGAAAGCCTAAACCAGAATTACACTAGGGTTTATTATAGCAGGCAAAGATGCTTTGCCTGCTATAATATTTCCCGGGACTTTGATTGTTAAATGAAAACCCGAATCAGCCGGATAACAGCTCTCTTAGATAAAGAATACCCCGATGCCCGTATAGCCCTCGAGTATTCCAATACGCTGGAGCTTTTGATAGCTACCATACTTTCAGCCCAGTGTACCGATGTGACCGTAAACAAGATAACCCCACGCCTTTTTGCCCGCTACCATGATGCCGGCCAATACGCCGGAGCTGAAGTCGAAGAACTGGAGCAGATAATAAAACCATGTGGTTTTTACCACGCCAAAGCCCGCAGCATTATTGGAGCCACCGGGATTATTTACAATAAATATCAGGGCAAGGTTCCCGAAACCATGGCCGAACTGGTAACTCTACCGGGAGTTGCCCGTAAAACCGCCAATGTCGTGCTGTATAACGGCTACGGGGCGAGTGAGGGAATAGCTGTAGATACGCATGTAAAAAGGCTGAGCCGGCTGCTGGGGCTCAGCCGGGAAAGCGACCCTGAAAAGATAGAAAAGGACCTGATGGAAATTGTGCCCGGGGAGCACTGGGGGCATATAACCTATTTACTCATAGAGCACGGGCGGCGGGTCTGCATAGCCAGGCGGCCGCAGTGTGAGCGCTGTGTTCTGGCCGCCCTATGCCCGTCGGCAAATACAATTATCAGACAACCCCGAAATTAAATAACACCCCGGCACTGGCAGTGGTGAGTCTGGCGGCATCCTGGTAGGCCATTCCCTTAATATCGGCCATTACCCGGGCGGTAAAGGTAAGGTAGGCCGGCTCATTTCTTTTCCCCCGGAACTCCTGCGGCGGCAGATATGGGCAGTCGGTTTCCAGGAGAATGGCTTCAATCGGAATGTGTTCGATGGTACGGCGTAACCCGGCAGACGAAGGGTATCCGATGTAGCCTCCGAAGGAAAGCATGAAACCTGCATCGATATAAAACCCGGCAGTCGGCAGGTCAGCGTTGAAGCAGTGCCGGACGCCTCTCCACTTGCCCCGGCAGGGGGGAGTATGGCTGATCCAATCCGCAAGCAGCGCCTGCATGTCATCCTCAGCTTCGCGGCAGTGCAGTATTACCGGCAGACCCAAACGGCCGGCAAGCTCGAGCTGGTTTTTGAACAGGGAGAGCTGGGCTTCTCTATGCATATTGCCGCGATAGTAATCCAGGCCTATTTCACCTATGGCAACTACTTCAGGCGACGCAGCCAACCGGGGCAGCTTGTCCATATACCCGGCTGTCAGATCGCCTGCCGATTGAGGGTGAATCCCCACGGCAGCATAGAGCGGTGGAAAGGCGGCAGCCATTTCTATTACTTTTCTGGATGTAGCAATGTCTATCGCCGCATTGACCATACGACCTATGCCCGAGTGCGCTGCCCGCTCAAGCACCTGTGAAAAGTCGTGGTCGAACTCTTCTAAATATAAATGAGTGTGGCAGTCAGTCAGCATATTCCGCTCTATTATACAGCCGCTAAGGCAGGCTTAACAGCGAACTTTCGGCCAGTTTTAACAACAGATATGGGGCGATGCCGAGTAGTATGATACCGGCAGCGCTGATAAAAGCCACCATACCGGCACCGGTACCCGGCCTTATTTCGCCAGAGTCTGCCGGCTCATCCAGCCACATTACTTTAATTATCTTCAGGTAGTAATAGGCAGATATTACCGTGTTGAACACGGCAACGATAATAAGCCACAGCAACCCGTGGTTAACGGCGCCGGTGAAAATAAAAAGCTTGGCCATAAAACCTGCTGTCGGCGGCAGGCCGGTGAGAGAAAACAGGCCCACCGAGAGCAGGGCAAACACCAGCGGAGAACGACGGGAGAGACCGGCGAAGCCGGAAATTTCATCCGTTTTCAGGTACCTGGTAATCACGATAACCATAGAAAAAACGCTCAACTCCGCCAGTGCAAAAGCCGCCATGTAAAAAAGCAGGTTGGCCTGGCCGGCTGACCCCTGGCTCAGGCCTAACACCGAAATACCTATCAGCATATAGCCGGTATGAGCAATGCCGGAATATGCCAGCAGGCGCTTGATGTTGGTTTGAGAAAGTGCCAGGATATTTCCCAGGGTCATAGTCAGGGCGCTTATCACGGCTGCTACCACGCCCCAGTCGGCGCTCAGGTTCTGGGGCTGGCTGAAGGCAGTGGTAAACACGCGGGCGATGATGGCTATGCCGGCAATCTTTGAGGCTGCGGACAGGTACAGCGTAACCGGCGTAGGTGCTCCCTCGTAAGCATCGGGTGCCCACATGTGAAAGGGGACGGCTGCTGCCTCAAACAATAAACCGGCCAGTAAGAGCAGCATACCCAGCAGCAACCCGGCAGACGGGTCCGTCATACCAGCAGTTGCCAGGCTTATTTCATTTAACCGGGTACCGGCGGTAGAACCGAATACCAGCGCCATACCATAAAGCATTATCGCGGAGGCGATACCGCCGATGAGCATCATTTTCAGAGACGCTTCGCTGGAACGGGCATCTTTTAACATTCCAACCATTACAAAGAAGGAAATAGCGGTGATTTCTACGGCGATAAAGGCAGAAACAAGGTCTGCCGCACTGCACATCAGCATCATTCCGGCCAGCGCGAAAAGAGATAGTGCATGGAATTCTGCCCAGATGTATTCAAGTTTGGGGTAATATTCGATCGAAGCAGCCAGAACGCCGAGGCTTACCGCCAGCAGCAGCAGGCGTAAAAACTGGCTCCAGCCGTCAATAGTCAGCATGCCGTTAAAAACAATCGCAGGCTGGGAATAATCACCGGCAAAGGTAAAAACTGCCGCTGCAGTAATGCCGGCCAGAGCCAGAATGCTGCTCAGCCAACGGTTCGGCTTGACCAGGTCTGCCAGAATTATAATAACGGCAGAAACGGCGATGATGATTTCCGGTAGTATAAAAGGCCAGTTCAAATCTGCTTAACCTCCCCACAATGAAGCCAGCGGAGCAATTGCCGGCTCAAGAACATCAGTAGCTATTGCCGGGTACAGGCCGATCAGGAAAACCCCGGCGATTAACAGGCCGCAATAAAATTTTTCCAGCCGGGTCAGGTCGGCGACGCTGTCGAAAGCGGTCTTGGCTGGCCCGAAGAAAACCTTGAGCAGTGTAGTCAGCATGTAAGCGGCTGCCAGCAGAATGCCGGTAAGAGAAATGATGGTAAATACCGCAGATCCGGCAATCGAACTGGCTGAAAAAGCGCCCAGGAAAACGCTCACTTCAGCAATAAAACCACTGGTGCCGGGCACTCCCATGGCACCGATACTGGCGATGGTAAACACGCCTGCCAGCACCGGCATCTGGCGGGCCAGGCCGCCGAGTTTCTTTATATGGCGCTCGTGAGTATTGTGCATCAGTATTCCGGCGCTGGCAAAGAGCAAACCCGTAATAAGGCCGTGGCTTACCATTTGCAGGCAGGCTCCGGTCAGACCGATATAGTTGAGCGAAAAAAGACCCAGCAGAACGAAACCCATATGGCTGACTGACGAATATGCAATCAAGCGCTTGATATCGGTCTGCCTTAAGGTAATTGCTCCGCCGTAAACGATGCTGACCATGGCCAATCCCATAAAAAGGGGCGCAAAGTGCTGGGCTTCGCCGGGAAAAAGCCCCAGGCAGATTCTGAAAATACCGTATCCTCCCATCTTGATGAGTGAACCGGCAAGCATGATACTGGCTGCGGTAGGTGCGTCGGTGTGGGCATCCGGCAGCCATGTGTGCAAAGGGAACACCGGCAGTTTAACCGCAAAGCCGATTATCAGCAGGAAGAACATGGCGGCAAGCGGCAGGGACCCGGCCACCAGGCTCAGGTCTGTCTGGTACAGTTCCGGCAGGCTGAACGTACCGGCGGCAAAATAAAGGCCCATAATGCCGGCAAGCATAAATGCGCTGCCGAATAGTGTATACAGGACGTATTTAAGGGCTGAATACTCCTTGCGGCCACTGCCCCAGTTGGAGATTAAAAAGTACATGGGAATCACTTCGATTTCCCAGAAGACGAAAAAGAGCAGCAGGTCGAGAGAGGAAAATACGCCAAGGATGCTTGTTTCAAGCAGTAAAAGCCAGGCAAAGAAAGCCCGTGGACGGTGTTCGGTCTTAAAAGAAACCAGTACCGATATAAAACCCAGAAGGCTGGTCAGCAGGACCAGCAGAAGGCTCAAACCATCAACGCCTACATGGTAGCCGGCGTTGATGGAGGGAATCCACTGGAACAAGTCTACGAATTGAAAACCACCGGCTGCGGAGTCATATACAGCAAACATGTAAAAACTCAAGCAAAGAGAAACCGTGGCAGCTGCCAGGGCTATAAGGCGGCTGAAACGGGCGCCAAGACCGGGTATTGCCCCGATAACCAGGGCTCCAAGAGCCGGTAGAAATATTGTCAATGAAAGAATTCCCAAATCTACCCCTTTCCTTTAGCCTGTAAATATGACCAGTAATGCAATTGCGGCTATCCCGAACAGGAAAACGAGCCCGTACTGGGTAAGCCTGCCGTTCTGAAGTGTTCGAATGGCTTTACTTGATTTTAAATTCAAACCGGCAACATCATTCACGGTGCCGTCGATAACCACGGCATCGAACCTGTTAAACAGGTTGAACAGGCCGTTATTCAAGAGCCTGGCGCCGATATATTTTTCGTATAATTCATCGATCCAGTATTTGTGGAAAAACACCGTATAAGCGGAACGGAAAGTCCAGGCGATTTTCCTGGCCGATATCCAGCGTTTCTGGTACATCGCCCATGCCAGGAAAATCCCGCTGCCGGCCACTGCCAGTGATATCCATGCCAGCGGATGGGTAAAGATACCCAGAAAACCATAAATCCAGCTGTGTTCATGGCCGTGCCCCAGTACGGTTGTCAACCTGCCGGTAAGGTTAAGCCATCCGGCTGAAACGGCCAGCACCGCCAGCACCAGCATGGGGATAATCATAACCCTGCCGGATTCGTGAGGTTTGAGACGGCTCTGGTATTCACCTCCGAAAGTCAGAAACACTACCCGGAACATATAGAAAGCCGTCATGAACGCGGTAGCCAGAGCCATAGCAAACAGTACGGGCTGGTTTGACAGGGCGCTGTTAAGTATTTCTTCCTTGGAAAAGAACCCGGCCAGAGGCCAGATGCCGGACAGGCTGAGAGCCCCGATTACAAACGTGGCACAGGTCCAGGGCATGAGCCGGGCTAGGCCGCCCATTTTACGCATATCGAAAGTTCCTGTGGAGTGGTTTACCGAACCGGCGCCCATAAACAGGAGAGCTTTGAAAAAAGCGTGAGTGAACAGGTGGAACAGGGCAATGGCTACACCGCCCAGGCCCAGGCCGAGCATCATATAACCCAGCTGGCTTATAGTGGAATATGCCAGCACCTTTTTGATATCGTGCATTACCAGTGCGATGGTACCGGCAAACAGAGCCGTAACCGCCCCGATTGTGGCCACTGTGCTCAGGGCGGTCGGGGACAGTTCGAATAACGGGTACATGCGTCCAACCAGAAACACCCCGGAGGCTACCATGGTAGCAGCGTGTATCAGGGCGCTGACAGGTGTGGGGCCTTCCATGGCATCCGGAAGCCAGGTATGAAGAGGAAACTGGGCGGATTTGCCCATGGCTCCCATAAATATACCCAGAGCTGCCCAGGTTACGACCGTTGAGGAAACAGCACCGGCTATGGCGGCCGCGTGAATCTCGTTAACATTAAGGGTACCGGCGGAAGTGAAAAGCAGAAGGATAGCTGCCAGGAAACCGAAATCGCCGATACGGGTAATGAAAAAAGCTTTCCTTGCAGCCTGTGCAGCCGCCGGGCGGTGATACCAGAAACCGATAAGCAGGTAAGAACATAAACCTACCAGCTCCCAGCACATGAACATTATTAAGAGATTGTCTGCCATCACCAGGCCCAGCATGGCGAAGGTAAACAGGGAGATAAAGGCAAAATAACGGTTCAGGCTTTTGGAGCCGTGCATGTATCCGAGTGAGTAGATTTGAACCAGAAGGCTTACCAGTGTTACCACCACCAGCATTATGCCTGTCAGCGGATTGATTGTAAGGCCAAGCTCTATAACCAGAAGGCCGCCCAGGTTGAGCCATTCAAACCCTGCTATGCCATGTTCAGCCGGAGCAGTGAACAAGCCGGCGGCTACCCAGAGTGAAAGGGCGAAGGACGCCGCTGTGGCTGCAATTGCCAGGTACCCGTTCAGGGTGGAGCGTATTTTCAAAGAGCGTACCAGTATAAAAAGCGCCGCAAAGGCTGCCAGGGGCAGGCCCGGTATCATCCAGATTAACAGTTCAGGTATGTTATTCATCATTTACCACTTGAGCAAATCAATTTTATCGGTATCTATCGTATGCCTCTGACGGTACAAAGCCAGAATTATGGCCAGGCCCACGGCGACTTCCGCGGCGGCAACTACGATGACAAAGACGCTGAATGACTGACCGGTAAGTTCAACCGGAGTAATGAATCTGGAAAAGGCCACCATGGCAATATTAACTCCGGCGAGCATGATTTCGATGCAAATAAGGATTACCACGGCGCTTCTTTTAGTTATAGCGCCGAATAAGCCGATGGAGAAGATAATAGCGGATAATATCAGATACTGTTCCAGGCCGGGTACCATGCTATTTATTCTCCTTTAAAAGTACTATGGCTCCGATTATGGTGGCCAGTAATAATAGTGCCCCCATTTGTATAACCAGTTCAAAGCCTTCTCCGCCCAGCAGCAGGTGGGCCAGTGCGCTGGAAGTGGGCTCGGCCGGCAAACCGCCGGACAGGGGCCAACTGGTTTTAAAGACGGCAAAAATAATAGCCGCGGCAACGATGCCCGTCAGGAAAAAGGCGGGAACACCCAGCCGGTTGGCCGGGCTGCCGCGGGTGACTTCGCGGGTAAGCATGATAGACATGATAATCAGAATGGCTACCGCCCCGACATTGATTATAACCTGGGCGGCTGCCAGGAAATCGGCGCTCAATGTTACAAAAATGCCTGCGGTGGCCAGGAAGCAGACAACCAGCAGCAGAGCCGCTCTGAAGAGGTTCCTTTGCCATACCACGCCGGCTGCAGCAATAACGGCGGCAGCAGACAGTATCCAGAATGCGATTTGCAGTCCCATATTTATGCCTTCAGCTTTCCTTCCACAAGCAGAGTTTGTGCCGGCAGGCCCTCTTCAAGCTCGACATGATAATAAGCGCTGGGTGTTACGAGCCGGTCGACTGCGAGGTCTTCTTTTTGCAGGATGGTTTCTTCAAGCAGATAGCCGGTTCTTTCATATCCCCTGCCCATAAACAGGGCGTGGAAATTACAGGATTCAACGCATAAACCGCAAAAAATACATCGCCCGGCATCAAGTTGATAGCGGGAAATCTCGAACTGGCCGCATTTCAAGCACCGGGAAGCCTCGAAGCCGGCCGTATCCTTGTCCCAGCTCTTTTCGGCACCTTCGAAGGTGGTGCGGCGCAGGGTAATGTCGATCATGGGAAAAGCCGAGCGGGTGCCCCAGGTTACCGTGGCGTCATCTCCTGCCGGACAGGACTGGTCTTCAGTCAGCTTTTCGGTAATATCACCGGTACCGCCAAGGAATTTGTCGATTGACTCAGCCGCTGTTCTGGCGCCGGCAATGCCTTCAATAATGGTTGCCGGGCCGGTAGCGCAATCACCGGCTGAAAATATGCCGGGTACGGAGGTTGCCATGTCCGGGCCAACTTTTATATTACCCCATTCAAGCTCGAAGTTATAAGCCTCGGGTATAACCGGTTTCTGGCCGATTGCGGCGATGACATTATCAACTTCGATAATGAATTCACTGCCTTCAACAGGTTCGGGTTTCCTCCTGCCGCTTTCATCGGGAACTCCCAGGCGCATTTTGAGGCATTCCACCTTAAGCTGGCCGTTGTCATCGAATATCCTGGAAGGGTTGGCCAGCAGCATCATTTTGACCCCTTCGGCCTCTGCATCCTCGATTTCTTCATGGGCTGCCGGCATTTCGGTCCTGGATCGGCGGTATACGATACTTACTTCCTTTGCCCCAAGCCTTACGGCGGTGCGGGCGGCATCCATGGCGGTATTACCGCCGCCGACAACCACTACCCGCTTGCCGATTTCTACCTTACGGCCTAAATTGACCGGCCTTAAGAATTCTACTCCGCCCAGTACTCTGGGATCATCGTCTCCGGGTACTTTCATGCGGGAACTCTGATGGGCCCCGATGCTGACAAACACGGCATCGAAACCTTGTTTTAAGAGCTCATGGGCAGAATCGACGGATGAGTTCATTTTAAACACTACGCCCAAAGCCTTGATTTCATCAATGTCTCTATCGAGTAAATGCTTGGGCAGGCGGTAGTCCGGAATCCCTACGCGCACCATACCTCCCGGTTGGGGCAAATCATCAAAAACGGTAACCGAATGGCCGCCTTTTACGGCAAGGTAATAGGCGGCGGTGAGTCCGGCAGGCCCGGCGCCGATTACAGCCACCTTTTTACCGCTGGGAGACGCGGATACAGCCCGGCTTTTCCAGGCACCGGTGTCATTGTCCACCGCATAACGTTTCAGCATGCGGATAGCTATTGGTTCGTCAAGATGCCCACGGGTGCAGGCTGCTTCACACGGGTGGGCGCAGACATAAGCGCATACCACCGGGAAGGGTATCCTCTCCCTGATGACCGCGACCGCTTCACCGGGTTTGCCACGGGCAAGCAGGCTGATATATCTGGCCGCGTCTACGTTGGCCGGACATTTACTGGTGCAGGGCGCCGGCATGGTTTCGTTCCGGCATCCGGAAGTTTTGATTTCTATACAGCCGTGAGGACAGCTGTCCTGGCACAACAGGCACGCCGAGCATTCTTGTGCCGACCAGCCCAGTTCGGTACCACGGATCCGCTTCGATGTGCTCAGTCTTTCGTCCGGGTACTGGGTGGTAACCGGCTTCCTGGCAACATGGCTCAGGGTGATGGCCAGTCCTCTGGCTATACCGTTTCCATAATTCTTAAACGGCAACTGTTTTGCCTCCCGGTTTGAAAAACTTGGAGTAAGTAAGAATAAACACCGCCAGCATGCCAAGATTGATAAGCCCCGATGCCCAGGCCGGAGCTGCCGGCCAGAAGATTACGCTCAGGCTGGTAACCAGCAGGTTTAGAATGGCCAGCGGCAGCAGGAACTTCCAGGCGAAGTTCATCACCTGGTCGATTCTCAACCTGGGCAGAGTAGCCCTTATCCAGACGATGCCACAAAACACCAGGCCGATTTTTAAAAGAAGCCATATCATCGGCGGCAGCCATGGGCCCTGCCAGCCGCCCAAAAACAGGGTAGCGGTCAGCGTGGCAAGGACTATGGCTTCGCAGTACTCGGTGAGATAGAAAGTGGCGAACTTCATGCCGGAATACTCAATATTATAGCCGGCTACCAGTTCGGAATCGGCCTCCAGCAGATCGAACGGGGTCCGGTTTATTTCGGCCAGGGACGCGGTAAAGAAAATGAAAAAACCGGCAGGCTGCAGCAGGATAAATGGAACTGACTGGGCCTTGACCATCTCATTCAGAGATAAAGAACCGGTTAGAATAACCACACCCACCATGGAAAGAATAAGCGGCATTTCATAGCTTACCAGCTGGGCTACGGTCCGCATCGCGCTTAACAGCGAGTACTTGTTATATGAAGACCAGCCGGCCATGAAAACACCCAGAGATGTGATAGAACTGATGGCAACCACAAATAATATGCCTATATTCAGGTCGGCAAGCAAAGCGCCGTCGGCAACCGGGACTACACCCAGCATGAGCACCACCGGCGTGAAGGCGATGACGGGTGCCATCCAGAAGACCAGTTTATCGGCCCTGGACGGGATGATGTCTTCCTTGGTAAGAATTTTTATAACATCAGCTACCGACTGGAGCAGGCCGAAGGGACCGGCACGGTTAGGGCCGTGCCTCAGCTGGAAACGGCCCACCAGCCGGCGTTCCAGCCAGATAAATATGATGACACTGGTTAGCAGCAGGGTAATTATACCCAGTCCGAAAATAAGCAGATGCCACCAGTAGCCAAAGGGCACGTCGGAGCGTATGCTGGCCGGCAGAAGTAACAGTTCCATCATTACCTGTCCACCTCTCCCAGGCAGATATCGATGCTGCCGAATATTATGATGGCATCAGCCAGTTTCCAGCCGATCAGCATATTCCTGAGAGCCGTCAGATTTATAAAAGAAGGAGCCCTCACATGGATGCGGTAGGGTTTATCCGAACCATCTGAAATTACGTGGAAGCCGAGTTCGCCCTTGTTGCCTTCGATATGGCTGTACACCTCACCTGAGCTCGGGCGGAATCTTAAAGGTACCGGGTTCAGGACCTTGCCTTTGGGCAGGCCGTCCACGGCTTGTCTTATAATATTGAGGCTCTGAGTCAGCTCTTCCACCCTGACCCGGTAGCGGTCGTAGCAGTCGCCATTGGTGCCGGTGGGCACGGTGAAATCGAGGCGGTCATAAATGGAATAAGGGTCATCCTTGCGTATGTCCCAGTTTACGCCCGAAGCCCGCAGTACCGGCCCGGCGGCTGAGGCATTGATGGCCATTTCGCGTGTGAGGACCCCTACGTTTTTGCTCCTGGCAAGAACGATTTCATTTTCCGCCAGCAGGCGTTCGTATTTTTTGATTTCAGCCGGCATTTCGTCCAGAAACCGGGTAAGCGCCGGTATGAATTCAGGAGGCAAATCGTGACTGACTCCGCCGAAACGCATGTAGTTGTAGAGCAGCCGCTGTCCGCAAACCATTTCGAAAAGGTCGGTGATTTTTTCTTTCTGGATAAACATATAGAAAAACGGGGTAAAAAAGGTGCCCATGTCGTTGAAGAACGAGCCGATAGCCAAAAGATGGGCAATGATTCGCTGGAGCTCGGCCATAATTACCCGTATGTATTCAGCCCGCTGGGGAACTTCTATTCCGGCGAGCTTTTCTACCGCCATGACGTAGGCCATGTTGTTGTTCATGGAGGATACATAGTCCAGCCGGTCGCTAAGCGGCAGGAACTGGCGGTAGCTCTTGCCTTCGGCCAGCTTTTCGATACCCCGGTGGAGGTAGCCGAATACGGGCTCGATATCGGTTATAACCTCGCCATCGACCAGGGCGCGCATCCGGAAAACACCGTGCGTGCTGGGGTGTACCGGGCCCAGGTTCAAAAACATGGGTTCGGTTTTAATGGCCATGGCTGTAATCCTTTCGCAGGGGATGTCCGGGGAAACCTTCCCAGAGGAATATCCTTTTCATGCCGGGATGCCCGGAAAAATTGATGCCCAGAAGGTCGAAAATCTCCCTTTCCTGGAGCTCGGCACCCAGCCACAACCCGGTAAGAGAAGGGACTGTGGGTTCAGACCTGTCAGTGAGTCGAACCTTGAGAGTTAAGCGATGGTTTAACTTCAATGAATATAAAAGGTAGTCAATTTCAAAATATCGGATGTAATCGATGCCGGTAACGGAGCACAGGTAGTCCAGTTCCATCCCGGGTTCAACCTTGAGAAATGCGGCGATATCGGCTATGCGCTCCGGCTGGATAACCAGGCCATGGTTCTCGACAGCGATTACGCACGATGCCAGGTCCTGAGGCAGAGCTTCAACTATTCGGTTGTATTCAAGTTCGACAGTCATTATTGAAAGCTATTTACCCTTTGATATACTTCGTTTTTCGATCTTTTTTCTTAGAAGTTCGATTCCAGCCAGCAGTGCCTCCGGGCGCGGGGGGCAACCCGGGATATATACATCGACAGGCAGAATACGGTTATAACCGGGAACTACGGAATAGGAATCGGCAAAAATTCCGCCGCTTATGCCGCAGGCTCCCATGGCAATGACCCACTTGGGTTCGGCCATCTGCTCATATACCCTTTTTATCTGAGGAGCCATTTTCCAGGTCAATGTTCCGGCGGTTATCATCAGATCAGCATGCCGGGGTGAACTCCTGAGGACTTCCATACCAAAACGGGCAATATCGAAGCGGGAGGAAGAAGTGCTGATGAATTCGAAAGTGCAGCAGGCGGTGAAGGAAGTTTCGGTCCAAAGCGAAGTTTTTCTGCCCCAGTTCAATAACTTGTCCACCGTAGTTGTTATTATATTGCGTTCGATTTCTTCTTCCAGCCAACCGGAAGGCTCCGGTAACGCGGTGATAGCCGAATTCTTGAGATCCTCGATGATATGGCCTTCATACAGGTCTAAATCCATACTGTTTATCCCCAAACCTATTTCCATTCCAGTGCCCCCTTGCGCCAGGCGTAAAGGTATCCAACCGCCAGGATTCCCAGGAAGATAAAAATTGTTATCAGACCGGCCGGTCCAAGGGTTGTCAATTCAACCGCCCAGGGATACAGGAAAACGACCGTGATATCCAGGCAGATCAACAGCAGCGCATAAAAATAATAGCGGATTTTAAACTGAACCCAGGTAGGCCCGGTTGTTTCGAGGCCGCATTCGTATGGTTCGGATTTAACCGCACTTGGCTGACTGGGAACTATGCCCAGTTTCCTGAGAGCTACCGGAATAAGAACCAGGCTGGTAGCAAAACCCAGAACTATTAAAATAAACAAGGCTATCAAGCTGAATTCTGAGAGCATTTGTCCCCCGTTTTAGAGGTTTTAGCTTCAGGAGTGGAAAAAGTGGGCTAGTATATCACTTTTAGCAGACGGGTTTCAAGTGAAAAATTTGTTATCCGGCCGTTTTGCTCAATTCTTACGCCTGAAAAGGCGTTTACGCTGTTGACAAAGAATGCGATTAGCCCTAGACTTCTGAAAGAAAATCCAGGAGGTTTGCCATGAAGCTGGTAGTCATAGGAATAGGCCAGTGCGGCGGGCGTATTGCCGATGAATTTGCCCGTGTTCAGGACAGGGCGATGGAGTTTCGCCGGCTAGAAATTATTCTTGACACATTTGCGGTAAATACCGATGCGGCTGATATGGCATCCATCAGAAGTATTCGCAACGATTATCAGCACATGATACTGGCCGGAGCTGGTAAAACCCGCGGTCACGGTGTGGCCAAGATTGGTGAAATGGGGGCTGAAATAATACGCGATGATGCCGACAAGATAATAGATGCCATGCGTTCCACATCACGGTTTTATGAAGCCGATGCATTCCTGGTAGTCGCCGGCACTGCCGGGGGAACCGGAAGCGGCGGTACGCCGGTGCTGGTGCAGGAACTGAAAAAGCGTTTCGACAAACCCGTTTATTCTTTGCTGGTGCTGCCCTTCGAACATGAAGAAAATACCGAAGAAAGGGCGGTGTACAATTCAGCATTGTGCTTGAAGGCTACCAGCTCCATAGCCGACGCCGTATTCCTGGTGGACAATCAAAGGTTTGTACGCAAAGACACCTCGCTCAAGGGCAACATCACAGGCATCAACCGTTTGATTGCCGAACCGTTTTTGAACCCGCTGTCTGCCGGAGAAGAAAAGCGCCGCGGCAACATCGGCGCCAGGCTGCTGGATGCCGGTGATATAATCCAGACACTCGAAGGCTGGTCGGCGATAAGTTATGGAGTTATTAAAATACCCTTCATTCCTCTGCCCTGGGATTACAGTCCCAACTTCAGAAAACGGGGTTCATCCGTCCACCGGGGCATAGAGGCAATGGACCAGGCCTTGAGTGAAATGAGCATCGACTTCAATCCGGAGGAAGCCTATAACGGGCTTTTCCTTATTTCCGCACCTCACCGGGAGCTCAATATGGATCTCGTAAAAGAGCTCGGGGATCACCTGAGGGCTTTTGCCCCGCAGGCGGTTATTCGCAATGGAGACTACCCCAGGAACAAGGCATCCATCGACGTCACCGTAATTCTGTCCAAGATTACCTGTGTTCCGCGTGTCAGCCAGATTTATACCAAGGCCAGCAAATTGCCCAAAGTCCAGGAAAGGCGGGCTGAGGACATGCGGGTAAAGACCGATCTGACAGAAGAAGCCGGCAGAGATGTGCCGTCACTTCTATAGTTTCTTGCCGCTTTGGTTCGATTGAGATAGAATAGAATATAATGACCTGTTTAGTTGACAATTATCAGAGGCGCATCAATTACTTGCGCATTTCAGTTACCGACCATTGCGACCTGAGGTGTATCTATTGCACTGCTCACCAGGTGGAGCGTCTCAGTCATAACGATATACTGCGCTACGAAGAAATAGAGCGTATTGTGCGCGCGTCAGCGCAAATGGGTATTAACAGTATAAGATTAACCGGTGGAGAGCCTTTAATGCGGCCGCACCTTGAAGTGCTGGTCGGTATGCTGAAAAAAATCGATGGTATCGATGATATATCCATGACCACCAATGCCACTGTACTGGCCAGGCACGCCGAAAACCTGGCGGCTGCCGGGCTGGACAGGGTTAATATAAGCCTGGACAGCCTTAATGCGGAAAGGTTCCATTACATGACCGGGCGCGGCAAGCTGTCCACCGTTTTGGAAGGCATCGAAGCTGCCCGTAAAGCCGGCCTCAACCCGGTCAAAATCAACACCGTGCTGCTCAAAGGCATTAATGATTCAGAGATACTGGATTTCGCCGCCAAAACTGTAACCGACGGCTGGCATGTTCGTTTCATTGAGTATATGCCTTTTGCCTGCGATGGCAGCCAGGGGTCGACCTTTGCTCAAAACCAGACCGTTTCCGACGCTGAGATTAAGGGCATAATCGCCGGTAACATGGGTGAGCTTACCCCGGTTATGCCTTCCAGGGGTTACGGTCCGGCCAAATACTACCAGTTGGAAAACGCTAAAGGCACTATAGGATTTATAGGGGCGGTCACGGATTGTTTTTGCTCCAAATGCAACCGTATGCGCCTGACAGCCGACGGCCGGTTGCGGCCTTGCTTGCTGGACGATGACGAAATAGATATAAAGACTCCTATGCGCAGAGGCTTAAGCGACGAAGAATTAAGAAAACTAATGTCACAGGCGGTCGATATCAAGCACGAAAAGCATCGTTTGGGCGAACATGTTTTACCGGCAGCCCGGCAGATGTGGCAGATTGGCGGTTGATACATGGATGAATTGACCCACCTGAATTACAAGGGTGAAGCCCATATGGTTGATGTTTCCCCCAAAGCCGATACTAGCCGTGAAGCTGTTGCCAGCGGCAGGGTTGTAATGAAACCGGCTACCCTTGAACTGATAAGAAACCAGGAATTAAGAAAAGGGGATGTGCTCAGCGTTGCACGGGTTGCCGGCATCATGGCTGCCAAACAGACACCCGGCTTGATTCCCCTGTGTCATACTTTGATGCTCGACCAGGTCAATATCGAGTTTTCTTTCTCCGGGCCGGATACGATTAATATCGAAGCCAGGGTAAAATGCAGCGGCAAGACAGGGGTAGAGATGGAAGCCCTTACCGCAGTAGCCGTGTGTGCCCTTACCATATACGATATGTGCAAGGCGGTTGACAGGGGCATGTCGATAACGGACATTTGCCTGCAAAAAAAATCCGGCGGTAAAAGCGGTACTTTTACCCGGCAGGACGGAGAATAATTTGGCAGAAATTACAGCGGTATGCATATCTCAAAAAAAGGGTGCCAAAAAACACCCGGTAGAACACGTTGACCTGGTGGCAAATTACGGCATACAGGGTGACGGGCATGCTGATTCGCAAACTCACCGGCAGGTCAGCCTGCTGGCTGTTTCCAGTATAGATAAGATGAAAAAGCTTGGACTTGACGTCAAGCCGGGTGATTTTGCCGAAAACATTACCGTTGAGGGAATGGATGTATGTCATTTGCCTCTGGGAACGCGTCTCAAGCTGGGGGATGAGGTGGAGCTCGAGATTACCCAGATAGGCAAGGAGTGCCATGACAGGTGCGCCATATTTAAACAGGTAGGCACCTGTATCATGCCGGTTGAAGGCGTATTCGCCCGGGTTGTCAGCGGCGGGCGCTTAAAGGCCGGCAACAGCGTATTGCGCTGTTAAAACAACACTACCTCGACATTCGAACCACGGCTGAGGGCGCAATTCTCCATGATAATAACGTAACCTGATGCATAAGCAGTTGCCGTTATTGCGCCTGACTCCTTTCCAATCAGAACGGCTTCATTGTTATCCACACGCACCGGAATAAACTGCCGGCGTTTACTGGCGGAGATATCACAGGATATTTTGGCGTTTACCGTCCGGGCTTTTAATTGAGGCAGGTGAGCCAGTTTTTCCAAAGCAGGTTTTAATAGCAGGTAGGCATTTATAAGGCAGGATGTCGGGTAGCCGGGCAGGGCGAGTACCGGCTTTCCCTTTATTGTGGCAAACAGGGTCGGCTTGCCCGGCTTGATGTTGATGCCATGAAACCATACCTTGCCCGTTGAAGAGAGCAATTCATACATATAATCCCTTTCGCCCACTGAAGAACCGCCGGAAACAACAACTATATCCGACCTGAGGGCCTCAAACAGTGACTCTTCAAGTGCTTTGAGGCAATCATTTACCGAAAGGAAAGCTTTGGCTGTCGCTCCTGACCGGGCAGAAAGAGCGCTGAGTGTAGCAGCATTTACATCGTATATCTGGCCCGGTTGCAGCGGTGTGCCCGGCTGAGCCAGTTCTTCACCGGTGGTGACGATAGCCACTTCCGGCTTTACATAAACCTTGACATTGTCGATTCCCTGGGATGCAATTACTCCCATTCGAGCCGGGCTTAACAGCGCGCCTTGTTCAAGAACTGTGGTGCCGCAGCGGATATCTTCACCGGCAGGGGCGATATTGTCCCCGGGTTTGACCGGGGTGTATATCTCGACATCCGTATCCCCTCGCTGGCAGTCTTCTATCCTGACGACAGCATCCGCGTTGGCAGGAATGGCTGCTCCGGTGGCAACATACACGCACTCGCCGGCGTGTACGGATAATACCGGAGCGGTACCGGCGTACATACTGCCGGTAAGTGTGAACCTGGCCGGTTTCAGCCGGCAGGCGCCGGCGGTATCACCGGAAAGGACGGCATAGCCGTCCATCGAAGCACGGTTGAATGGGGGTACGTTCAGCGTGGCGGTCAGATCTTCGGCAAGTACGCGGCTGCTGGCTTTGTCCGGGGTTACGGTTTCCTGCCTGTCAACGGGGAGGACGTGTTCCAGGATGCGATCCAGTGCTTGCTCAAGCGGCAGGAGTTCGTTGAGCCATTTCACCGGGTGGCTTCCCTGACCATATGGCCCAGTTCAGGCAGAATGATATTTTCCATGGCAAGACGTACCGCTTTCAGGGAACCCGGCAGGCAGATTATCACTTTTCCCCGGCAAACACCTGCCATGGCGCGGCTCATGATGCAACCCGAACCGATTTCCTGGTAGCTCAAGCTCCGGAAGAGTTCGCCGAAGCCGTCGAGTTTTTTATCCAGCATCGGGGTAACCGTTTCCACGGTTACATCCCGGGTGCTGAGGCCGGTGCCGCCGCTGATAATTATCGCCTGTACACTGGAAGATTCAAGGAGTTTGTTAACCGAGGCAGCGATGCTTGGCGGTTCGTTCTTTAATAGTTCGAAACCATCCAGATTATGACCGTTGGATTCCAGCAGCCGGCAGATAAGTTTGCCGGATTCATCGCTGGATTCGGTACGGCTGTCGGATATAACCAGAACACCGGCCGAAACGACAGCCGGTGAAGCTTCTTTGTGGTCGTGGTAACCCATATATTGCACCCCCGCGGTAATTATAACCTACGCTCAGGAAAGTGCCAAATCAGTTAACGATACCCTTGCATTTTATAGATGTAACTGTATACTATAATTATTGTTTCAGGGAGGTAGAATTTTGTATAAAAGAATGCTTGTGCCGCTGGATGGCTCGACCCTGGCCGAAGTGCTCATGGAATACGCAGCCAAGCTCACATCTGTCATGGGGATAGAGACTGTTGTCTTGAATGTGCTTGGACCGGAGGAAAAAGCCCTGCTGCCACTGCATCAGGCTTACGTTGAACGGGCTGCTGAAAAAATCGTTGCCGCCTCCGGAGACAGGCCGGTAAGGGCCTGGGGAGAAGTCGTCATCGGCAATCCGGTAGATTCCATTAAAAAGTTTGCCAGGAAAAACAATATCGATTTTGTGCTCATGGCTACTCACGGCAGAAGCGGGTTTTCACGCATTGTAATGGGCAGTGTAGCCGATGCCCTGCTCAGAGAATCACGTATTCCCATCTGGCTGATTCGCGCCGGTATTCCGGAAAAAAAGGTGAAAGATACTTCCAGGGAAGGCAGGGTGATGCTGCTGCTGGACGGTTCCAAAAAGGCTGAAGCTTCGTTGCCGCATGTCGAAGAACTGGCCAAACAACTGGGACCGGAATTTACCGATGTTGTGCTGATAAGCGTTTGCTGTCAGCCTGAGGTTGCCTCCGATTACCCTTCGGATATGCCCATGAGCTGGGATGAGCACGTGGCAGCCGAACAGGAGAGATGCCAGCTGGACACCTCCAGTTATCTTAAAGAAACGGTAATCCGGCTGGAACAAAAAGGTATCAAGGCCTCTCATGAAGTATTGATGGGTAATCCGGCAGCTGAAATTGTCGATTATGCCAACCGGAATAATTTCAGTCTGATTATAATGGCAACTCACGGCCGGAGCGGCTTCAGCCGCTGGGCTTTTGGGAGTGTAGCTGAAAAGGTATTGATGGGCGTAACGACCCCCATTCTCCTGGTAAGAACAAAGTAATTTTACCCGTATTCCATATCAGCCGATATTTTGAGCCCTCTCTTTCAACGAGAGGGCTCTTTGTAAGTATTGACAGCTAAGGTATAATGATAAAGTACTATTACGTAAGTACTGTATTGAAGCATGGAAAAACTCGATAAAAGAAGATCAAGCCTGGAGATCATAGCTGACATGCTCCGTTTGGGAGAGGCAGGTAAAACGGAGATAATGTACAGCGTCAATATGAGTTATTTCCAGCTGCAAAAATATCTCAACTTTTTACTTGAACGCGGTCTTATCGATAGGGTAGCATTAGGCAATCCTTCAGTAACCTACCGGGTAACCAAGAAGGGTTTGGGTGTACTCAGAAGCATCGATGGTGTTTTGGAAGCCCTGGAACTGAGAGAAACATTGGAGCCCCACAGTAGCGAGGAGAATAATGAGCGATAAAAGAATGCTTATCCTGGATGCAGAGGTTATCAGGAAAATCAACGAAAACCGGGGAGACCTTTCGCAGGGCGAGTTTATCGACTTCCTTATCGAAAGCCATTTTAAAGCTGAAAAAGAGGCCGGAACCGGCATCGAACGCCAGGAGATCGAAAGCCTGAAACATCTGCTGGGAGAGGTGAAAGGCAAACTGGAGATTAACGAGAAGAAGGCCGCTACCAAGGAAGAGGTTCTCGCTTTCCAGGAAGATACCCGCAAACTGCTGAAAAGCTTTCTGGATTTTTTCGTTGGTTACGGCCTGGAACTGGGCAGCCATTCTCTGAGCGGTGATTTAAAAGACCTTTCTTCAACCCTGGATAAACTTGAGGATGACAGCGGGGAAGGCAACCAGGTGAAAATCAAGTGGAAGAAAACGCAGTAAAACAGCCTTAAGACGGCCTGCAGATGAGCCCCTCCGGCAAGGAGGGGCTTTTTTTATACCACTTCAGCTTCACTAGAACATTGTTCTAGTATACAAAACCTTCCCAATGCCCGGGACATGTGTCATATTGGCAGGCAGGAAAAATATGACACATATACTGATCGGAATTATGGGATTCGGTATTATCCACCTGTTCGACCTGGTGGCTATCTGCCGGGTTAGATATTTGAAACCGCTTATGTGGATAACCGGTGCGGGGCTGCTGGTGTTTGCCGCTCACGGTATTGCTGTGAACACCCACTATATTGAATTGCCCGTTTGGTTAACCGGCGCGGGGTACCTGCTGATGCTGGCCTCGCTGGCAACACTGCTCTATGCCCTGTTCGGTAATTTACCCTTTCGCCAAACTTATCTGGATGCGGGAATCGGGCAGGACCTGGTAACCACCGGCCTTTACGGCCTGGTGCGCCATCCGGGTATTTACCCCTATGCAGGGCTGATGCTCTCTCTGGTAATACTGTTCCCATCTGCTGACATGCTGGCGGCGGCAGGAATATGGCTGCTGGCCGACCTGGGTTTAATCTGGGTACAGGACAAATTTGTTTTCCCCCGCATGTTTGCCGGCTACCGGCTTTATCAGGCCGAAACTCCCATGCTGGTTCCGTCGGTTGCGGCGTTGAAGATACTCTTTCAAAAAAGATTGACATTCATCCAATTAGATAAAAACAAAACCTATACAAGGAGCGGGAACATGAGCAGAAACGTGGAACTATTCAAAAAAGGCGAGCACCAGGAAATGTGGCAAAGATGCTGTGGTTTTATCGACCTTAGCATCGAAGAATTCATGCTGATACAGAAACGCCTGTTGCTGGAACAACTGGAAATGGTAAAAAAATGCGAGCTGGGACAAAAAATCCTCGGCGGGGCCAGCCCGGAGACACTTGATGAATTCCGCAGCACCGTACCGTTAACCACCTATGCCGATTATGCCCCTCATTTGCTGAAACGGCGCATGGAAGGTCTGCCCCGCAAGCCCATACTGTGGCAGTGTACATCCGGCAAATCGGGCGAATCCACCTTCAGATGGGTTCCGGTAACAGCGCGCCAGCTCGATGAGATCGAACCGCTGATATTTGCCCTGATATTCTTTTCCAGCTGCCAGAACCGCGGAGAGATCAAATTCAAGGAAGGCGATAAGGTTTTTTACGGCATGGCGCCGCCGCCTTATGCAACCGGTACCATGACACGGGTGCTGCCGCATGAAATATTCGAATTCCTGCCGCCGGTAGAGATGTCCGAGCAGGTCAGTTTCGAAGAGCGAACCAAAACAGGCTTTAAAATGGCTCTGGAGGACGGGCTGGACCTGTGTTTTGCCATGTCAAGCGTGGCGGTTGCCATTGGAAACCGCTTCAGCGGCGGCGGCAGTTCATCTTCCTTTAACCGGAAATACCTGATGGCCCATCCGGGGATGGCGGTTCGTTTATTACGCGGAATGATAAAAAGCAAAATGGAGGGGCGGAAAATGCTGCCCAGGGACGTATGGAACCTGAAAGGCATGATAACCTTCGGGCTGGACGGTGAGGTTTACCGGGAAAAAATAAAGGAAATGTGGGGACGCTATCCCCTGGATTTTCACGGCTGTACGGAGGCTGTCGTTATCGCCACGCAGACCTGGGATTATGAAGGCATGACGTTTGTCCCGAACCTGAACTTTTTTGAATTTATCACCGAACAGGACAGCATAAGATCCAGCCAGGATCCGGATTTCGTGCCGCCGACTTACCTTCTCAGTGAAATTAAACCGGGTAATTACGAACTGGTTATAACCAGCTTTCATGGCGGCCCGTTCATAAGATACCGGCTGGGGCACCTGATTAAGATCCACTCAATTCGTAATGAAAAGCTGGATATCGATATACCGCAAATGTCTTTTATCGGCCGGGTCGACGACCAGATAGACATTGCCGGCTTTACCCGTTTATCAGAGAAAGTCATCTGGCAGGCGGTGGAAAAAACCGGAATTGAATATGCAGGCTGGACGGCCAGAAAAGAAATCGAGGAAAAACCGGTACTTAATATTTACCTCGAGCTGAAAAACGAAACCGAGCTCTCTGCACAGCAGGCCGCGATGTTGATACACAAGCAGCTCAAGAAGCTGGATGTGCCTTATTCAGAGCTGGAAACCTTTACCGGACTCAATCCGTTGACGGTTACATTGCTACCCCGCGGGGCATTCACCGCTTACAAGCAGCACCAGGTGGAGCAGGGCGCTGATATTACCCGGCTCAAACCACCCCATTTGAACCCGACCGATGAGATGATTGACGTATTGATGCAGCCGGCTCCAGCGCCAGTCGCCGGTGGTGAAGCCGTCAAGGTATAACCGCCCGGGGTTTCAACCTGCAGGTCCGAGGCCGGGCAGCTGCCCGGCCTCAAGCTATGTAGCGGGCTTAAACGGAATTCTTATTGACAAGCCCTTGCGCACAGAGGATAATGTGTGCAAATAACATCAGTGAAGGTTACTTTAGTTTACCTTTACCTGCAGGGGCGTTTTAGACGTGAGTATCTGGGCCGCGATTCCTCTGGGCACATGTATAGCCTATGCACTGGTTTTTATATTCGCAATTCAGCGAATAGAAAAGCGTGTCAACCGCGCATTTGTCTATTACCTGGCGCTGGCGGCTTTCTGGAGCTTTACTTCGTTCATGCTGCGGCTGCAAGCCAGCCCCGAAATGGCCCTGTTCTGGAACCGGCTGCTGGCAACCGCTCTTATTGCCGCCCTGGTTGCCTACTTTCATTTTGTGCGCCTGTACACCGGGAGAAAACCCGGACCCGGGGTAGTAGCCGGCTACATTTCTCTGCCGATTCTGGCGATTGTATCCATAACGACCCCATGGGTAATCGAATCATCTTATGTTCAGGACGGAACGTTGTACCACAACCTCGGTCCTGCCATCTATGTCATAGGAGCCCTGAGCCTCTTTTATACTTTTTCCGTTCTGTATTTGCTATGGCATAAATATCGCTCTTCGCACGACCCCATCGAGCGTAACCGGACCGCTTACCTTTTAGCCGGTTGGGGTGTTATGGCGCCCCTGGCCTATACCAACCTGCTGCCGGTTTTAAAAGGCCTGCCGCTGGACCATATCGGCAGTTTTATCAATGTGGCCATAATTGCCTATGCCATAACCAAATACGACCTGCTGGATGTGCGCCTGGTTGCCCGGCGGGGACTCGGCTGGTTTATTCTGATGCTGGCTTTTGCCGGAGTATATACCGGATTGATATTTGCCGGTTTGAGGTTCCTGCCGGATGTCCCGCACATAGTAGTATATACAGCTGTATCTATTATAGTCATAACGATGTCGATTGCTGCCCGGCCTTTGAGGAAGCTGGTCGAAACCAGCATAGACAGGCTGTTTTACCGGCATACCTATGATTACCGCCAGGCTCTCAACGATTTCTGCAGCAAAATGGGCGGGAACCTGAACCTGGATGAGCTTGCCCGCGAACTGTTGCCCATGATTACCAATGCCATAAACATATCGCGCAGTTATTTAATATTAAGAGACGCCGATTCGGGTGAGTTCAAACCCCGCTATCATTATCCCAGGTCCGAAGATGCTGATGATTGTACTCATATTATTTTCGATCCCGATTCTCCCATCGTAAACTGGCTGGATAAACACAACACCCACCTCAGCCTGGACAGTATCGACAGATTGCCACAGTTCAAAGCACTCTGGAAGGACGAAAGGGAACAGCTGGATAAAATGGGTATAAAGATGCTTTTTCCGGTTAAGAGCCGGGACAAGCTGGTAGCTATTCTCAGCCTGGGAGAAAAGCATAAGCGCCGGTATTACCTGGCTGAGGATATATCTATTGTTGATGGCATCGCCCGGCAGGTGGGGGTTATCCTGGAAAACGCCCAGCTGTACAGCTTTGCCATGATCAAAGCCAACACCGATGAGCTTACCGGGCTTTACAACCACCGCCATTTTCATGAGCGCCTGGAGCAGGAAATAGCTCGTGGTTCCCGGTTTGGGGGCACTTTTTCGATGATAATGCTGGATATCGACCTTTTCAAAGTCTACAACGACATATACGGTCATCTTGCCGGCGACCAGGTTCTGAGGAAAACCGCCAAGTATATCGAAACTTCCATCCGCAATATCGACCTGGCCTTTCGTTACGGGGGCGAAGAATTTGCCATCATACTGCCCGAAGCCGGTTTGCAGGATGCTCACAAGGTTGCCGAGCGTATCCGAAAAACAATCGAATCCAAAACCAGTTCCCGGGCCATGCCTATTACAGTCAGCATTGGAGTGGCTAACTGGCCGAACGACGGAGTTATGCGTGAAGAGATAATCGGCGCAGCCGACATTGCCCTGTACCACGCCAAGAACAGCGGGCGCAACCGCACCAGCCTTTCCTGCGAAATATCGGGAACCTGCTCCCCGGGTTTGCCGATTGACCCAACCGGTCAATCGAGGTCAATAAGCATTATTTATGCCCTGGCTGCAACGGTGGACGCCAAGGACAGTTATACCTACGGACATTCCAGGAAAGTCAGCGAATACGCTGTATCCATTGCTGAAAAGATGAATCTGTCCGAGCAGCAGATCAACACCATCCGGGCTGCCGGGTTGTTGCACGACATCGGTAAAATAGGGGTACCGGACACTATACTGAATAAGCAGTCACCTTTGACTTTGGCTGAATGGGGCCCAATCAAGACACACCCCGAAATAGGAGCCGAAATACTCCGGCATGTCAGCGAGCTTGGCGACTGCCTGCCTTTGATTCTGCATCATCACGAACGCTATGACGGCAGGGGCTACCCGGCGGGCCTCAACGGAGAAAGCATACCCCTGGGTGCGCGTATTATGGCCATTGCCGACGCTTATGATGCCATGACGACCCCAAGGCCTTACCGCGGACGGATGGAGTTCGAGCAGGCTCTCGGCGAACTGGAGAAACATGCCGGCACCCAATTCGATCCCGGGCTGGTAACAGTATTTTGCGAAATTATCCGCACATCGCATCGCGAACACTATCCGGCATAAAGACGGATGGAAGCACCGGGCTTAAGCCGGGGGGCTGTTTATGTACCAATCAGGGCCGGATGATTTTTGTTTGATAAAAGATAGAAATTCCTCAGTCAGCCTGAGGTTCTCCCCCGACGAGTAATAGATACAATAAAAATCCCGTTTTATGTTCAAACCTGCTACGTTCAGTCTTTTAACCGTGCCCAGCAACAGGCTTTTCTGAGCCCCCAGGCTGGAAACGAATGCCAAGCCGCTGCCCGCCTCGACTGCTGAAATAACTGAATGAGTGTGCGATAAAATCAGGCGAAATTGAAGACTGTTTATACTGATGCCATGGTTCTGCAGTGCATGCTCCAGGCTTTGGCGGGTGCCAGAGGTGACTTCCCGGCCGATAAACGACTCAAGCTTGAGCCGGGTGAAATCTACCGACACGGTCCGAGCCAGCGGATGAGTGGGCGAGGCAATCAGGATGATTTCGTCAGATGCGATTTTAAAGCCGGACATTCCATCTTTTTCCGGCGGCGTGGTGCCGCAGAAACCCAGTTTGTAGTCGCCGTATTTTACGCTGTCAATGACGGTAATCGAATCCATGATATCCACGTGTGCGGTGGTTTCGGGATGGAAGGACATGAATTCTCCCAGTAGCGGGGGTACCAGAAATTCTCCGGGGATAGTGCTGGCGGCAATTTTCAATTCACCGACGATATCGGTTCTGAACCTGTCCAGATCGCTTCCAAGCGCGGTATATTGATTATGAACATTTTCGGCAAACTCCAGCACGCGGTACCCGGAATCGGTCAACTTCAGCTTTTTCTGGCTTCGGTCAATAAGGGTGGTGCCAAGATCGGCCTCCATTTTCTGTATCTGAAAGGACACGGCAGGCTGACTGATGGAAAGGTATTTGGCTACGGCTGAAAAACTGCCCAGCCTGACAAGCTCCCTGAAGGTTTCCAGGTAGTCAAGATTCATTTCGTCCCCCCGGTGTTATAAAATAATCTTATCGTAATTTTAAACCATCCAAAATAAACTCACAAGCCCCTTTAATACACAGAACTGAGTGCCGGTTCCGGCATGAGTGCTGATTTGAAATGCCGGGTCCAGTAGTATAGAATTTTTACCGTTATGACAGATTTAGATGAATTATGTATCAACACCCTCAGATTTCTTTCTGTAGATGCCGTGGAAAAAGCTGGTTCGGGCCATCCCGGGGCGCCGATGGGTATGGCAGCCATGGCCTATACCCTTTGGCAACAGCATCTAAAGCATGACCCCCGGGACCCCGGCTGGCCTGACAGGGACAGGTTCGTTCTGTCGGCTGGTCATGCGTCCGCTCTTCTTTATTCGCTGCTTCACCTTTATGGTTACCCCATGCCCCTCGAAGAACTACAGAGATTCCGCCAGCTTGGCAGTAAGACTCCCGGCCATCCTGAATACGACCCGGATATCGGCGTGGAAACCACAACCGGGCCGCTCGGACAGGGATTTGCCAATGCCGTCGGAATGGCTGTTGTTGAAAAATGGCTGGCCGCCAGGTTCAACAAACCGGGCTTCAATGTTGTTGATCATTATATTTACGTTATGGCCTCGGATGGGGACATGATGGAAGGTGTAACTTCCGAGGCGGCTTCACTGGCCGGCAGCCTTGGTTTGGATAAACTTATCTGCCTGTATGACGACAACAATATCAGCATAGAGGGACCAACCGATGTCACCTTTACCGAGGACGTTGGCGCCAGGTTCAGAGCTTATGGCTGGCATGTCATCGGTCCAATTGACGGGCTCGACGCAGATTCGGTCGATACGGCACTGGGCCGGGCAAAAAGTATAAAAGACAAACCCGTCCTGATAATTTGCACCACGTGTATTGGTTATGGCAGTCCAGGCAAGGCCGGAACGGCTTCTGCCCACGGTGAGCCTCTCGGTCCGGAGGAAGTAACCCTGACCCGGCACAACCTGGGTTGGAAATGGGGGCCTTTCGAAGTGCCGCCGGAAGCTAGAGACCGGTTTTCCATGGTTAAAGAACAAGGCAGGCTGGCCCGGAAAAAGTGGCAAGCAATGGTTGAGGAATACACCAGGCAGTATCCGGATGATGCCGGCCGTTATTTCCGGCAAATGGAAGGCGGATTACCCGAAGGATGGGAAGCAAGTCTGGAAAGCATCGAGAAAGACCTGGTAAAACCCATGGCCACCCGGGAAGCTTCAGGTGTTATTCTCAACGCCCTGGCTCGAACGGTGGAGAATCTGATGGGGGGTTCGGCTGACCTGGCGCCATCCAACAAGACGCTCTTGAAAGGGGCAGGGGATTTCAACCATCAGGATTACAACGGGCGAAATCTTCATTTCGGGGTCAGGGAACACGCCATGGGAGCTGTCGCCAACGGAATGTGTCTGCACGGCGGGGTTATCCCATATGTGGGCACTTTTTTGATTTTTTACGACTACATGCGCCCGCCGGTAAGGCTGGCCGCTTTGATGGGGCTCGGTGTAATCTACGTATATACTCACGATTCCATCGGTCTGGGTGAAGACGGGCCTACTCACCAGCCGGTTGAACAATTGATGGGATTGAGGCTGGTTCCGGGCATGGTAACGATCAGGCCGGCCGACGGGCTTGAAACGCTGGAAGCCTGGAAGCTGGCCCTTAAACGGCGGCAAGGACCCACGGCTCTCGTGCTCACGCGGCAGAAACTGCCCGTTATCGATATTGCCCCAGGTGAAAAAAGGGCGGTCGATAGAGGCGCTTACATCCTCTGGGAGTCCGGAAAAAGACCGGAATTAATACTTATAGCTTCCGGTTCCGAAGTGAACCTGGCGCTGGAAGCAGCACGGCAATTGAAAGACAAGGGCATAGAGTCCAGCGTGGTTTCAATGCCTTCCTGGGAACTTTTCGACACCCAGCCGCAAGAATACCGTGACAGCGTGCTGCCCCCGGATATCACCCGGCGTCTCTCTGTTGAAGCCGGCCGCAGCCTGGGCTGGCAGCGATATACCGGGACAGAAGGCGTTAATATTGCGGTGGACAAGTTCGGAGCATCAGCCCCGTGGGAGCAGGTATATCAATCTCTGGGGATCAATATAGACAATATTGTGAGAACGGCCCTTAAAATGTGCCGGGCGGGGGACAGTTAGCCTGCCGGAAAAGCTCAAGGAAGCTGCGGGCCGGTTCGGGGCTTAAAAATATGGCGCTGCCGACGCAGATAAAATCTACTTCATACCGGGCCACCGAGGTTATATTGCTTTGCTTTATGCCGCCGTCTATGCCGATATCAACACCGGGAAAACATTTTCTTATGCGGCTGATTTTATCCAGGACAACAGGTATAAAAGGCGCTCCGTAAAAACCCGGATTAACCGTCATGAGCAGAACGCAATCGATGATCGGGGCATAGTCCTTTGCGGCCTCCACCGGAGTTTCGGGATTAATGGCTACGCCGACTTCTAAATTGACCTCACGAGCCATGCGGATTACTTCAGTGTGCCTGGTGGTGGCTTCGTGATGAAAAATAACCCTTTTGGCACCGGCCCGGCTTATCTGTTCGAGCATATGTTCAGGATGCAGCGCCATGATATGGGCTTCCCAGCCAATTTTGGGGCGTATTTCTTCAAGGTTTGCCGGTGTGATGCTGGATGAAGGCACAAACTGACCGTCCATCAGGTCGATTTGAACCCAGTCGGTAAATCGGCGTGAGTCCTCTACCATCAAAGCGAGCTTGGCCGGCTCATCAGTGAGAATAGCCGGTACAATTTTAGTTTCGTTGTGCATTAATAGAAATTATAGTTGCATTGAAATACACTAATCAAGCCTTATCAGCTCAATATTGCCCCAGGCGCCCATCCGTTCACCGATAATGATCACGGCGCCGCTGACGCCTTCGATATTTTTAGCCCGGTCAAGACCGTCTGCAATTGCATCAGGGCAGGTAACTGTGTTGCCGATGGCAGTAGCGGCCGCATCCGCCAGTGTGCAGGAAGGGCTGATGGCTACGGCGGCATCGGCTTTGCCAAAGCTGAGTGAAGGGCCGACTGTGCCTGATGAAGCACAAATTCCCGCAGGAGTATTTTCAGGCATGACCACCAGTCCTATCTTGCCGGAAAGTGGAGAGTTTCCGGCATATATGGCTACCTGGCGTGTTATAGAAGTTTTTATAAAAACATCGCCGCCGTTCTCTATTATTATTTCAGGAGTCATTGCCAGCAGACGGCGGCCGATAAATTCGGCGACGGCGCCGGCTACACCGGCCATAGGGCCTACGCCTGCTTTTTGGGAAGCCGAATACATTTCTCGAACTAATGCATGCGCCTGCCGGTCCAGCGGCAGGGGCGAAAGGCATGAGCCGAATTCAGGGTTCGACCGGATATAGCTGGTAATAACGGACCGGCATTCATCCAGTAAAACAGCGGTTTGCCGCGAGAGGTCCGTACGGGCCTGAATGAAAAGGTCGGTTTCGTCCAGGCTGACCTGGAAAGATATCAAACCGCGGGCTTGAACGCGCTGGCGATAGTTTCTAGGTTCATACATTCAAAAGTGAAGTTCCATGGCTCTGGGCGGACAGGCCTTGAGGCACATGGAACAGGCTATGCACCTGTCGTGCATAAAAAGGATACGCCGGGTACCCGGTTCAATCTCGAATGCTCCGGTAGGACATACCGTCAGGCAGGCACCGCAGTGGGTGCATTTGTCTTCATTTCTTACCACATTCTGGCTGAGTGCTTCGATCTTGATCCCGATTTTGGTTAAAAAACGGACACCGCGGTCATAATCCTCCTGCTCACCGGTGAGTTCAAGGACGATGAAACCTTCGCTGTCGGGTATTATCGAAGCCTTGAGGATATTGAACTGAAGGTTGTATTCTTTTACCAGGCGGTAGGCAATCGCTTCCTCCGTCAGCCGGGCAGGAAAGTGTAAAACAATTTTGCGTGATACTTTCATTGTGTTGACCCCAGGCAATTAGCCTGAATTGTTCCTTTCGACCGGGCGGTAATTAAGGAGTTTGAAAACCACGCCGCTTTCGATTCCGGGAAGCGGGGTTACCGGCTGGGAAAGCAGAAACGTGCCCTGATTTATCCACTCCTTTAAAATATCGGCAATTTCCAGCGCTCTGGAATAACTCGAGAGCGAGGCAGTCGGGATATCTCTGTTATTGAACCGAATCCTGCCGCTGCGCAGCTGGGCATAGGTTACTTCACCCAGAACATCGGGCAGGTTCTGGGGGTAATCCCTCGAATAATCAATTATCGTGGCAGGTATATCGTTATCGGTTATGGCGGTATGTGCAAGTATTTCCTCGTTAAGTACAGGAATGGGGATACCGACACCTACCGAAAGTGAAACTCCGTAACCCTGCATACTAACCCCTCTCAGCCAGCGCGGGTGCATGTGTTTAAGATCACCGATAAGAGAAAGAGTTGCCGCTCCCCGTTTGGGAACGCCGGCTTCAGTACGCGGAACCGATGGGTTGAATTGAGTTCCCGGCCAGGCAACATACCCGGCGCCTCCGCCTAAAAAGATCTTGGTGCCGATGCCAATGGTTTTGTACCAGGGGTCGTTAAGCAGTGGAGACAGCTGGCCCGCGCAGCAGTATACAGCATTTCCCATACGGGGTTTCAATATACCCAGGTAGGTATAGATGGTCTTGTCGGACACATTGACTGCCACATTGTAGTTCTGGTAGGCATTCCTGAAGTTGTAAAGCACGGCATCGTTTAAGTCGCGGATGTTTATCCATGTCTCCAGTTTTTTGCGCGGATAACAATCAGTTCCATAAGTGGTAGCCGAAAGGCATACATCCTTGCCGGCTACCAGTTCTTCGATCACATGGCCGCCGCCGTAATTGAAATCTCCCGGGTGTATTTTATTTCTCGGGTCGCTTTCCGGCAGGGCGGTAGCCCCGAGCATGATGTCGATAGCGGCGAACCCGGAATAAGCGGGTACATCGTTTAAGTAAGTTCGGGCGGCTTCCAGCTTGATGCGCGGCTTGGAGTGGCCGATATTAAAATAAATACCGGAAGAACACATGGGGGCGAAGGTTCCGGTTGTTACCACATCGATATCAATAGCTGAGCGGGTGATACCTTTTTCCCGGACAATACCGATGACTTCTTCGGCGTTGACCACCACAGCCTTGCCAGCTTTGATTTTAGCGTTTATTTCTTCGATAGTTTTAGGCATAATTATCAACCAGCCAACATTCAACTGAAACTAAATGATAATATTCCGGCCTGCAACTGTCAATTATGAACTTGCCTGCTGCCGCAAGCCGGCGGGAGGAAATCATGGTAAAATAAATGCCGGCTTGTTGCCAGCAGAGGTGTTATGACTGTAACGGCTACCATGTAAACGGATTATAAAGCACGCAGGGAGAATACGAAATGAACATAGACGATATTTTACGGCGCATGGTGGAGCTCAAGGCTTCGGATGTGCATCTACGTGTTCCAAGTCCGCCGGTTTTCCGGATTGACGGAAACCTGATAGTTCAGGCAGAATTTCCCGCTTTGACCCAGGAAATCCTGGAAAAAGTGTTTGAGTATATCACTTCTCCCGAACAGCGCCAGGTTTTTGATAAGAACAGAGAGCTTGATTTTGCCTATTCCGTTTCCGGCCTTGCCAGGTACAGGGTCAACGTAATGCAGCAGCGGGGAACATTGAGTATGGCTTTCAGGGTGGTTCCTTTCAAAATACTTACCATTGAAGAACTGGGTTTGCCGCAGGTGTGTAAACAGCTGATATTGAAACCCAGAGGCATGATCCTGGTAACCGGACCTACCGGCAGCGGTAAATCTACCACGATGGCGGCCATGCTGGATTATCTTAATGAAACCAAGTCCTGTAACGTAATTACGATTGAAGACCCCATCGAATACCTGCATCGCAACAAAAAGTGCCTTATCGCCCAGCGGGACCTGGGAGATGATACCCATTCATTCGATGCGGCCTTGAAGCATTCCCTGCGCCAGGACCCCGATGTAATTGTAGTCGGTGAGATGCGCGACACCGAAACCATGTCAATAGCCATACGGGCGGCCGAAACGGGGCACCTGGTGATGGGGACCCTGCATACACGGGACGCGGCCCAGACTGTCGACCGGATTATAGACATGTTCCCCCCTGGCCAGCAGTCTCAAATACGCCTGCAGGTTTCTCAGAGTATCGAAGGCATCCTTTCTCAGGCGTTATTGCCCCGGGCCTCCGATAAGGGCCGGGTTGGCGCCTTTGAAATAATGCTGGCTAACGCGGCCGTAAGAAACCTTATACGAGACGGCCGGACATACGAGCTGCCAAACGTAATCCAACTCAACAACAAAGACGGCATGAAAACCCTTGACCAGTCTCTGGCCGACCTGGTTAAAGGGAATATGGTTTCCAAAGAGGAAGCCCTCTCCAAGAGTTCCAATCCGGAGCGGCTGCAGAAAATGTTCGATTTCAACGCCACCGGCGGCAGATCTTACTAGTGGAAACGAAACCCGGGGTGATCGGCAGGGAGATACTTTATTTCCCGACCCTTACCTCTACCATGGACACGCTGCGGGAATATGCCCTCGCGCGAGCCGCAGAAGGCCTCGTGGTGGTGAGCTTTCACCAGTCCCATGGAAGGGGAAGACTCGACCGGACCTGGCAAACTCCTGAAGGCGGACTGGCGATATCGGTGCTTCTTTACCCCGGGCTGAAATATTTGCATGAACTGGTTATGCTGGGTGCAGTGGCGGTAGTATTGACCGCTGAAGATTTTGGTTTAAGCGGCGCCGGCATCAAATGGCCTAACGATGTGCTGATCGATGGAAACAAAACAGCCGGCGTCCTTATCGAAAGCCGGGTAGTAAAGCAAGAACTGCTTTATGCCATACTCGGTATAGGTGTAAATATCGACGTGGATTTAAACAAGCTGGGCGATCTGCCCATGGCGGCCGGAAACGTATCCGGTGTTGCCGGAAAAAGCATTTCCCGGGAAGCCTTTTTGCATAAGCTGCTGCAAGTGGCTGATATGCTTTACGCTCACTTGAAAAGCGGGGAGTCGCTATATCCGTTGTGGCGCCGGCACATGTTAATGCTGGGCGGCCAGGTGGAGGTCACCGGACCTGAAGGTATTATTTGCGCCACAGCCGAAGATGTCACGCCTGAAGGGCACTTGAAGCTACAATTGAGTACCGGGGAGACGCGACTGGTTACCGCGGGCGATGTAAGCCTGCGCTCCAGGTAGCCACTGCTCCCTGCGGACAAGGAGCAGTGGCCCGGGTAAAACTTATTCGGTTTTTTTGGCAAAAGCGGCCAGTATGTCCATGGGAAGCGGGAAAACGATGGTGCTGCTTTTTTCAGTAGCGATTTCAGTAAGAGTCTGCAGATAGCGAAGCTGCAGGGTTACCGGTTCTTTGGCGATAATGGTGGCAGCTTCGGCGAGCCTGGCAGATGCCTGGAACTCACCATCGGCATGTATAACCTTGGCTCTTCTTTCCCGTTCGGCTTCCGCTTGGCGGGCCATTGAGCGCCGCATGGATTCAGGCAGCTCGACGTCCTTGATTTCGACCGTGCTCACCTTTACACCCCAGGGATCGGTATGTTCGTCGATAATTTCCTGCAGTGTCTGGTTAAGCTGCTCTCTTTTGCTCAACAGTTCGTCCAGTTCAGACTGGCCCAGCACGTTGCGCAGAGTGGTCTGAGATATTTGGGAAGTGGCTTTTATGTGGTCCAGGACCTTGACTACAACATCCGTCGGGTTAACCACCCGGAAATAAACCACGGCATTGACTCTCACAGTAACGTTGTCCTTGGTGATAACATCCTGAGAAGGCACATCCATGGTTACGACCCTGAGGTCGACCTTTACCATCCGGTCGACAAAGGGGATGATGAAAAAAAGGCCAGGGCCCTTGGCGCCGATAAGCCTGCCGAGGCGGAAGATAACCCCTCTTTCATACTCCGAAACAATCCTTACCGACATGGAAATGATGGTAAACAACAGAAATAAACCGATTGCCAGATAAATAAGATCCACTAGTTGCCTCCTTTATTGATCTTGGTTACATGCAGGGTTAAACCTTCTGAACCCGTAATAATCACCGTTTCACCAGGTTCGGCCCTGCCTTCGTCCAGAACCGCCTTCCAGATTTCACCCTCATAAAATACGGTACCTTTCGGAGCCAGCGGGGTACGCACCGGCACCCGGCGGCCTATGAGGTCTTCACTTCCGGTATTGGTACGGTTGCGGTGGGCTGCTACCACTCTTTGTATGACGAAGATCAGAAAAGCGGTGATGAGAATAAGTATGATTGCTATCAGCCACGGATTCACACTAAATAACGGACCTCCTTTGAATAAAATTAAAGAACCGGCGGCAAAAGAAACGATACCGCCGGCAGTAAGTATACCAAATGTGGGTGTCAGGGCTTCAGCGATGAAAAGGGCTATGGCCAGCACCATCAGCAAGATTCCGGCGTAATTCACCGGCAGCACCCCCAGGGAATAAAAGGCCATAAGAGCGCAAACCCCTCCCAGAACACCGGGGAAAATCAACCCGGGATTGAAGATTTCAACCGTAATGCCCAGTATTGCCAGGCTGAGCAAAATATAGGCGATATTCGGATCGCTCAGGGCCAGCAGTAATCCTTCCATGAAGCTCATGTCAACCGGGTAAAACTCCGCTTCGCTGGTATAAAGGGTAACCGTCGAACCATCCGGCCGGGTTACATCTGTTCCGTCAATGCCTGTCAACAATCCGTCTAATGAAAGAGGCACAATATCGACGACGTTAAGGCTCAAGGCCTGGCCGGCAGATACTGAAGCTCCCTCTCTTACGGCCAGCTCTGCCCATTCGGCATTGCGGCCGCGAGCTTCAGCCAGTGATCTGGCGTAAGCAATGGAATCATTGAGGAGTTTCGCTTTCAACTCATCCGAAAGCTCCGTTTCGCCGCCCTGCCCAAGGGCAACAGGCGTAGCCGCACCTATCGATGTATTGGGGGCCATCGCGGCTATATCGGCCGAAATGGTGATGAAGAATCCGGCAGAGGCGGCTCTGCCTCCGGGGATCACATAAACTGCTACCGGAACAGCAGAATTCTGTATAAGCTGGATGATGTCCCTCATGGCGTCATCCAGGCCGCCGGGAGTATCCATTTGAATGACGATAAGACTGGCGTCATTATCCTCAGCCGCCTTAAATCCCCGCTCGAGATAATCGGCCTGAACCGGGGTAACCACCCCTTTGAGTTCAAGCGTGACAATTACCGGCTTGCCGGGTGATGCGGCAAAAAGGCCGAAGGATGAGGTCGAGCCAATGATTAAGGCAACAATCAAGACGCAAGCGGCCCTTATTCGGTCAGCCTGTTTCATAATAAGAGTATATCCCGGCTAAAAGCCCGGCGCAACTGCCTGCAAACACATAAACAGGTATAATAAAGTTGAACCCATGAAAGTTCTATTGTAGAATTTACGAGGTTTTTCCGCATGAGAGGTATTGAATGATTCAGCGTTGCCAGGGATTCAAGGATTTATCCGCACCGGAGATGGCGGCCTTCAGGTCTATAGAAACCGTTTTCCTCCAGGCTGCTTCCGGTTGGGGGTATCGGGAAATACGCACTCCAACCATAGAATACCTTTATCTCTTTACTTCTGCGGGCACGCTTACACCCGGAAAACTACGCCGCACTTATTCGTTTTTAGACTGGGACGGCTGGAGCGGCGAGCGTGTTGTTCTGAAACCGGATGCTACTATACCAGTTGCTCGAATGCATTCCTGTTCCACACCGGCCGGCACAGTGGCCAGATATGCGTACGTTACCAACACTTTCATGTTCGACTCTACCGGTAAAAAAACCAGGGAACGCTGGCAACTGGGGGCTGAATTGATAGGTTCTTGCTCTTCTGGTGCAGATGGAGAACTGGTGGCAATGGCTATGGAAGTAATCGAGCAACTGAAAGTTCCCGATGTGCGCATACGCCTGTCTCATTCCGGACTTATCCGGGCTTTACTTGAAAAATCCGGGCTGGGGGCCGAGGAGTACGGGCGCGTATTTGATGAACTGCTCGATGGCAACGAAAAAGCGATCGATAAAGTTAAAGACGCCAGCCCTGAACTGGCCCGGGTATTTGGTTTAATGCTGGGCATCACCGGCAAATCCGTTGAATACCTGAAAAACCTGAAGGCTCTGCTGGATGAAGCGATTGGTGACGCTGATGAAGCCATCGATGACTTTATTCGAGTTGCCGAAACGATTCAGTCACTGGGGTATGAGTGTGAAATAAACCTGGCATCGGCCAAAGGCTATGAATATTATACCGGTATTATCTTTCACCTTTTGTCCGGTGACGATATCATCGGTGGCGGCGGGCGCTATGACAATCTTGTTGGCCTGCTCGGAGGACCCGTCACACCGGCTGCCGGATTCGGGTTGTATATGGACCGATTGATGCGTACAGTAGGGCTACAGCGCGCAATGGCTGATGAAGATAACGTTATTGCTGTTAAGACAGGCGGCAGCGAAGCAGCTGCCGGCGTCTTGAAGCTGGCAGTATCGCTGCGCCGGGAAGGTTTAAATATCGTTATACTGCCTGCTGGTGGAGAGAGCCCGTCTTGCCGGTTTACCATCGAAGTATACCCGGGAGAAGCCGGTTACCGGCTGCGGGACGAAAAGAGCGGCATGGGTCGCGAGATATCTGAAGCCAGGCAATTGCTTGATTACCTGCAGATGGAGATGGGCGTTGCTTAGAATTGCTTTGCCTAAAGGGCCTCTGCTGGCCGAAACCGCCGGGTTGCTGGATAAAGGAGGCTGGGAACTGGACGATTATTCTAAAAATGCCAGGCTTTACCGGTTGAAGGCTGCCAAATATCCCGGCTCTCAAATCAAGATTCTCCAGGACAAGGATATACCAATACAGGTATCTACCGGCAATTATGATGTCGGGATTTGTTCTTTCGAATGGGTCGAAGAGCTGACCAGCCGTTACCCGTCCAGTTCACTGGTAAGTTTAAAGCGGCTGGGTTATGGCAATAAGACCCTGTTTGCCGCCGTATCCCCGTGCTCTCCGGTAAGGCAGGCTTCAGATTTACATAATATTTTCAAAGAAGTTCGTATCGCCAGCGAATACCCCAATATTGCCCAGGAATTCGCAGCAGGATTAAGACTCAGGCATTTTCTCATATTTCCCGTATGGGGCGGAGCAGAGGGCTATCCCCCGGATGATGCGGACGTGGTTATACTCTCAGCCGAAAATGCAGGCGAGGTTGCGGCGCGCGGCCTTAAAACTATCGCTACCGTGCTGCAGTCCGAAGCAGTGCTGATAGCCAACCGCGAGAGTCTGGTTTCCCGAGATATATCCGGAATAATTTCTTCCATACAGCCCGGACAAGTACCGGAACGAACCGCCTCTGCCGCAACCGGTGTAGCTGCGGCCTCTGCCGGGCATTCAGGCAGGAAGGAAGAAAAAACCGGCATTGTGCGCCTGGCGCTGCCGGACGGGCACCAGCAAGCCCATGTGCGTAAAATACTCGACCGGGCAGGTATCGATATCCAGGATTATCCTTCGCCGGACGGCAACCGGCGGCCGGCGAGCGGCATGGACGGCATATCCATCAAGGTGATACGTCCCCAGGATATGCCCCTGCAGGTCGCCAATGGCAGGTTCGACGTAGCCATTACGGGAAGGGACTGGCTTGTTGACCACCTTTACCAGTTCCCCACCAGCCCTCTGGTTGAGCTTCTGGATTTGAAATACGGCAAAGTCAGAATTGTGGCGGTAGTCGATGGCAAAATCGGCATTGACAGCGTAAGGCAGCTGGAAAATGTGCGTACCGGTACGCAAGCACCATACCGCATAGCTACCGAATATATAAATATTGCCGACAGGTATGCCCAGGAAAAACGCCTGGGCAGGTATTGCATCATACCTACCTGGGGCGCTACCGAAGCCTTTATTCCGGAAGATGCCGATATGCTGATTGAAAACACTGAAACCGGTGGAACTATAGCCCGGCATAACCTGAGCATTGTCGACACCCTGTTTATATCCACTGCTTGCCTGATTGGCAGGAAGAAGGAAAGCAGTGATCCCGCCAGGGACCGCATAATCGGCAACCTGGTCGAGCTTCTACAAAAAGGGCTGGAAGAGGATTAAGATGAAACTTATAACCGGCTTCGACAAGGCACGGCAACTGCTTGACCGCACCGCAGCCGGTACCGAATACAGGCTAAACCCCGGCCTGAAAGACCGCCTCCAGCAGATGTTCGGCCTGTCCAGCGCCGAAGAAGCAGTTACCCGGATTCTTCAACAAGTAAAGCAAGACGGAGATGCCTCGCTGAAAAGGTACACTCGCCTTATCGATGGGGTTGAGGTGGAATCAATAGAAGTACCCAAAAGCGAGATGCAAAAAGCGTTCGATTCAACCAGCAGGGAAATTACCGGCGCCTTACAAACCTCCGCCTCAAGGATAAAGGATTTTCATGATGTCCAGCGCAGGGCTGTTGCCGGCCGGGTTGAAATCAACTCCTGTATACAGGTGTGCGTTCCGTTAAAAAGGGTTGGCGTTTATGCACCTGGCGGTACTGCCTGTTATCCGTCATCAGTTCTGATGACGGCCATACCGGCCAGGTGTGCCGGTGTTGCAGAAGTTATCCTGGCTACGCCTCCCGGCAGGGATGGCAGAATTCCGTCGCTTACACTGGCCGCGGCGCATATAGCCGACGTGGACCGGGTGTTTGCCGTCGGCGGCGCCCAGGCGATCGCCGCCCTGGCATATGGCACAGAGAGCGTGCCAAAGGTGGATAAGATATGCGGCCCGGGCAATATTTTCGTCATGCTGGCCAAGAAACAGGTATTCGGCGCCGTTGATATAGACGGTTTGCAGGGCCCGAGTGAAGTGATCGTTGTTGCTGACGGCGCCGCTGACCCTGAAAACGTAGTATTTGAAATTCTGGCCCAGGCCGAACATGACGCGATGGCCCAGTCGATACTGATTACCACTTCCCGGGATTTGGCTGAGCGGGTTAACCGGATGCTGCCTGAAGCTGCTCAACAATTCAGCCGCTCCGAAATTACCCGCAAATCCATAGATGCTTATGGTTTTATTGTTTTGATAGACAATTTCGAGGAAGTGGTGGAACTGGTTAACATGTATGCTCCGGAACATCTGGTCCTGGATGTTGCCAGGCAACTGGATTATACCCGTTTCTATAATGCCGGGTGTATTTTTACCGGACAGTATCCTGCCGTTGCCATGGGGGATTACGTATGCGGACCCAGCCATGCCCTGCCCACCGGTGGAACTGCAAGGTTCAGTTCTCCGCTTAACGTTGCCAGCTTTTTGCGCTATTATAATGTAATTAATGTAACTTCGGAACTATTGAAGGAACTTGGACCGGCGGCAGCCGTGCTGGCCAGGGCTGAGGGTTTGACGGCTCATGCCGCGGCCATCGAAAACCGGCTGAAGAACCGGATGGAATAAAATGGAAAAATCTGGGATTGAAAGATTTGTTCGTTCGGATTTGAAGAGTTTTACCAGCTATCCGGCTCATACTTCGCCCGAATTTATGAAAGAGAAGTACGGGCTCAATCCGGAAGATATCATCAAACTTGATGCCAACGAGAATCCATATGGTTGTTCGCCCGCCGTAACCGAAGCTCTAAAAGAGGAGATCAGTTATAGTGTCTACCCGGATGCTTTGCAAACGGAACTCCGGCGTCAGCTTTCCGCGTATACTGCCGCCCCGGTGGAATGTATTGTTGCCGGCGCCGGGAGCGACCAGTTAATTGACCTGATAGTCCGCCTGGTTATCAATCCCGGAGACGAACTGATCAATATGCCGCCGACTTTCGCCATGTACTCTTTCTATGCCAGACTGGCCAGGGCAGAAGTAATCGAAATAAAAAGAGATGACTCGTTCGACTTCAGCGTTGCCGCGGTCGAAAAACACGTTACTCCCAAAACACGCCTTATATTTCTGGCAAACCCCAATAACCCCTCCGGAAACCCGGCCGCAAGACAAAAGATCCTCCAGTTGCTTCAGACCGGAGTGATTGTAGTTGTGGATGAGGCGTACTATGAGTTCAGCAAGGAAACGGTCATGCCCCTGGTGGAGCAATATGATAACCTGATTGTGCTGCGTACCTTTTCCAAATGGGCGGGGCTTGCCGGGCTGCGTATCGGTTATGGTGTGTTTCCGGCTAAGCTGGCTGAATATATATTACGCATAAAAGATCCCTACAGCATCAACACTGCAGCCCAGATTGCCGCCATAGAATCACTGAAAGACAGAGAATATTTGTTCGGACGGGTGGACAGCATTATCATGGAAAGAGAGCGGCTTTTTGGCAGGTTGAAACAGATCGAAGGCATTGACCCCTTGCCTTCAAAAGCCAACTTCATCCTGTGCCGGATTTACAACCGGCATGCCGGCAAACTTGCCGGCGAGTTGAAATCAAGAGGTATACTGGTCAGGCATTTCGACTCTCCCGAACTTGATACCTGCATACGTATAAGCGTCGGTAAACCCATACACAACGAAATATTGCTGGATACATTGAACGAAATTATGGTGGAGGGCATGCAGTGTTGAATAGAACCGCAGCCAGGAAAAGAGAAACCAGAGAAACTACCATCAGCGTCAACCTGGATCTTGACGGCAAAGGCCAGGCAGAGATAAGCACAGGTATCCGGTTGTTCGACCACCTGCTGGAACAGCTCGCCCGTCATGGAAAATTCGATTTAACAATCTCGGCTACCGGGGATGATACTCATCATCTGGTGGAGGATGTGGCCATAGTACTCGGCCAGGCGTTGGACCAGGCTCTGGGTGAAAAAAGGGGTATCGTGCGCATGGGAGATGCCATTGTTCCCATGGATGACGCCCTGGCTACTGTTGCACTGGACCTCAGCGGAAGAAGTTATACCGTTCTGGATATTGAGTTTGAAGGCAACGACCTGTTCGGTTTTGCTACCGACCTGATCCGTCATTTTCTGGAAACTTTTGCTCAGGAAGGCCGCTTCAATTTACATGGAGGGATTGCCTACGGCACTAACGACCACCATAAGGCGGAAGCCTTTTTCAAGGCTCTCGGGCGAGCGCTGGAAAAGGCGACCAGGATAGATCCCAGGACTGCCGGCGATATTCCCAGCACTAAAGAGCTGCTATAGATTTCAGGCGAGTTTGTTGCCTGTTATTCTTTCGAAAGCTTCCCGGTAACGCCGGGAGGCTTTTTCAATGACTTCCGGCGGCAGTTCAGGGCCCGGTGGCATTTTATTCCAGCCGCTGCCTGAAAGCCAGTCCCTGACGGGCTGTTTATCGAAGCTGTCCTGGGGTTGCCCGGGTTTGTAGGTTGTGATATCCCAGAAACGTGATGAATCCGGTGTCAACATCTCGTCGATAACTAACAGCTGGCCGTCGATGGTGCCGAATTCAAACTTTGTATCGGCGATTATGAAGCCGTGTTCCAGGGCATACTCCCGGGCAAAAGAATAGATTTCAATCGAATAATGTGAAAGGGCGGCTGCTATTTCACTGCCGACGGACTGCTCGAGAGAACTGTATTCCATGGGCATATCATGGCCTTCATCAGCTTTGGTGGTGGGAGTAAATATAGGGTCGGGCAAGCTCTGGCTTTCAACAAGCCCGGATGGTACCCTGACACCACATATCGAACCTTTTTGCTGGTATTCTGTCCAGCCTGAACCTGCCAGGTAACCGCGCACTACGCACTCTGCGGCGATACGGTCGGCTTTCTTCACCACCATGGAACGGCCCTCCAGGTATTCGGGGTAAGCAAAACGTTTACTGGCGGGGAGGTATTTATCCAGAACGGAGGCGTCGGTTACGGTTTCAACCAGATGATTGGGCAGAATGTGGGTTGTTTTTTCCATCCACAAAGCCGACATCTGGTTTAAAACCCTGCCTTTGTCCGGAATGCCGCAGGGCAGGATTACATCGAAAGCCGAGATACGGTCGGTAGTGACGATAAGCAGGTACTTGCCGATATCGTAGGTATCACGTACCTTGCCGCGAATAAAAAGAGGCAGAGGCAGGTCGGTCTTGAGTATAACGTTTGCCTTGTCAGTCATTATATTGCTCCCGGTGCAAGGTTACCGGCAGATGCCGAGGTTCGTTTCTTCCACTGGCTGCGGGTAAGGCCAAGGCGTTTGAAGATATCGTCTACATGCTTGATGTAATAGTTGTAGTCGAAAAGTGCATCGATTTCTTCCTCGGAAAAGAGCGTGTTTACCCTGGAGTCGGCTTTGAGCAGGGTTATGAATTTTCTTTTTCCGTTCCAGCTCTTCATGGCGTTGTCCTGGACTATGTCGTAAGCTTCCTTGCGGGTTAATCCCTTGTCGATAACCGCCAGCATTACCCGCTGTGAAAAGAGCAGGCCGCGGGTCAGGTCCATGTTGCGTTTCATGTTGTCCGGGAAGACCTTGAGGTCGCTCATGATGCCGGAAAACAGGCCCATCATATAATCCAGAAGCAGACAGCTGTCAGGCAGGATAACCCTTTCGTTAGACGAGTGAGAGATATCTCTTTCATGCCACAGGGCGATGTTTTCCATCGATGTCAGAGCATAACCCCTTATCAGCCTGGCCAGGCCGCATATTCTTTCGCAAAGTTCCGGGTTGCGTTTATGCGGCATGGAAGAAGAGCCGGTTTGCCCTGCGGCAAAAGGCTCCTCAGCTTCATGGAACTCGGTTTTCTGCAGAGCCCGGATTTCGGTGGCGAATTTTTCCAGCGAACCTGCTATAAGGGCAAGAGTAGTTACGAACTGGGCATGGCGGTCGCGCTGTAGGATCTGATTGGATATGGCTGCCGGTGCCAGGCCCAGCCGGGTGCATGCCTTTTCTTCGACCTCGGGCGGCACATTGGCATAGGTACCTACGGCTCCGCTGATTTTTCCAACCCCAATATTGCGGGTTGCTTCGATCAGACGCTGGCGATGCCTTTTCATTTCCTCCATCCAGACTGCCAGTTTCAAACCGAAAGTGATGGGCTCGGCATGGACACCGTGGGTACGGCCCATCATGACGGTATATTTATGTTCCATGGCCTTTTCCGCCAGGACGTGGATGATATCCTTGACCCCCTCGCACAACAGGTTGGAAGCCTCGACCATCTGCAGGCTCAGAGCCGTATCCATTACGTCGTTGGAGGTGAGTCCCAGGTGAATAAACCGGGATTCGGTTCCGATACTTTCAGATACCGACCCCAGAAAAGCCGTCATGTCATGATGGGTTTCCTGGAGTATTTCAGCCATCCGTTTCATATCGAGACGGGCCAGTTTAATTTTCGGGATGGCATTTCGCGGTACACGGCCGATTTCCGCCCAGGCTTCACAAACGGCGATTTCCACTTCCAGCCATTTGGTGTATTTATTGTTTTCACTCCAAACCTGCTTCATTTGTGCCCGGCAGTATCTTTCTATCATTAATGACTCCTCGAAATTTGGTTAAGAACCGGCAAGTTCATCGCGGTACTTTTGCAACAACTGCTTAATAAGCGGATATTTCAAAGCCAGTATTTCGGCTGCCAGGTAACCGGCATTTTTGGCGCCTGCCAGCCCCACGGTAACGGTGGCAACCGGGATGCCGGCCGGCATCTGTACTATGGCGTACAGGGAATCTATGCCTTTCAGGTCGCTGGAAGCCAGGGGTACACCGATGACGGGCAGAGTAGTCCAGCTGGCTATCACCCCCGGCAGATGGGCGGCATAACCGGCAGCGGCGATAATCACTTCAAAACCTCTTGATTCTGCGTTAACGGCAAAATCACGGGCTTTCTCGGGCGTACGATGAGCTGATATAACGAAGGTTTCAGCGCAAATGTCGAACTTTTCCAGCACTTCACGCGTAGCCTGCATTGTATCCGCGTCGGATCTGGACCCCATGACAATGGCAACTTTACTCATAATAAACTCCTGTTAAGCCTGCCCGGTCAAGGCGATATCCTTACGATAATAACAGTCTTTGAAGCTGATGCGCCGGATGTTGTCGTAAACCCTTTCACGTGCCTGCTCCAGCGTAGAAGCTTTGGCCACCACAGTAACAACCCTGCCGCCGCTGGTGACTATGCGGCCGTCATCATCCAGAGACGTGCCGGCATGAAAGACCATGATGTCGCTATCCACCTCATCCAGTCCCTTAACCGGCAAGCCGGTTTGATATTTGCCTGGATACCCTCCCGAAGCCATGACCACACCTACGCAGGCATCCTGGCTCCAGTTTATCCGGAGCCGGTTCAGCTGGTTGTTGGATATAGCCTGCATAATGCTCAGCAGGTCCGTTTCCAGCCGTGGAAGGATAACCTGGGTTTCAGGATCACCGAAGCGGGCATTGAATTCGAGTACCTTGGGTCCCTGCGGAGTAAGCATCAATCCGCCATAAAGGATGCCTTTGTACGGACGGTGTTCGTCATGCATGTGCTTTATTACGGGATCCATAATATTTTCCGAAATAACTTTGCCCAGTTCCGGGGTAAAAAATTCCGGGGGGCTGTAGCTTCCCATTCCTCCGGTATTGGGGCCCTTATTGCCGTCAAAAATGCGTTTGTAGTCGCAGGCGGCTACTACTGGGCTGGTCGAGTGGGCATCGGCAAATGCAAACGCGCTGACTTCCCGGCCGGACAGGAATTCTTCGATTACCACTGAATTGCCCGCTTCGCCGAATGCTTTTTGCATCATGATATAGTCAAGCGCAGATTTGGCCTCCTCGATATTTTCGGCGATGATTACACCTTTTCCTTGAGAAAGGCCGTCGGCTTTAATAACCAGGGGAAAAACCGAACCATTCAAATAATCCAGAGCATCATTAAAATTTGAAAAAGTAACGCTTGACGGGGCAGGTACGCCGTGGCGGTACATGAAATCCTTGGCAAAGGCCTTGCTGGTCTCTATATGGGCGGCTGCTGAAGTTGGCCCGAACACTTCCATTCCCCGCATGAGAAGGTTTTCGGCTAAACCTCTGGCAAGAGGTATTTCCGGGCCGATGACGACCAGGTGAACAGGCCGGCTGGTAATCGCCTGTATCAGCCCGGGTATGTCATCAACTTTGATCCCAACATTCTCAGCAATAGATGCCGTGCCGGCATTTCCGGGAGCAGCAAATATTTTGGTTACTTTGGGGTTTTGGGCCAGTTTGACACAGATTGCATGTTCCCTGGCACCGTTACCGACAACAAACACATTCATATCGCTATTCCCATTCGATAGTTCCCGGGGGCTTCGAAGTTATGTCATAGACCACCCGGTTGACTCCATCCACTTCATTGACGATGCGGTTGGATATGGTGGCCAGCAGGTCATAAGGCAGCCTTGCCCAGTCGGCAGTCATGGCATCGATACTGGTTACAGCTCGCAATGCTACCAGATATCCGTAGGTGCGGTAATCACCCATAACGCCGACACTCTTTACGTCAGTCAGGATGGCAAAACTTTGCCATAGCTCACCGTAGAGCTTGGCTTTTTTGATTTCATTCATTACTATCCAGTCGGCGCTTCTTAAAATATCCAGTTTTTCTTTGGTTACTTCACCGATTATTCGTATGGCAAGCCCCGGTCCGGGGAACGGCTGGCGCCAGACCATCTCTTCCGGCAGACCCAGTTCAAGGCCGACTTTGCGTACTTCATCCTTGAAAAGAAACCGTAACGGCTCAAGCAGTTTGAAGGTCATATGGGTGGGGAGGCCGCCGACGTTGTGGTGAGTTTTGATTTTGGCCGAAGCCTTGCTTACCGAAGACACGCTTTCAATGACATCCGGGTAAAGAGTACCCTGTGCCAGGAAATCAACCTTGCCCAGCTTGGAGGCTTCTTCTTCGAATATATTGATGAATTCCCCACCGATGGTTTTGCGCTTGGTTTCCGGGTCGGTTATACCTTCGAGACGGTTTAAAAACCTCTGGGAGGCATCTACATAATTTATTCGCATGCCAAGGTTCTGCTGAAATACCTTAAGCGTACGTTCACCCTCCTGGCGCCTGAGAAGACCGTTATTGACGAATATGCACGTCAACTGGTCGCCGACAGCACGGTGAATCAGGGTAGCAACCACTGAGGAATCAACACCGCCGGATAGGGCATTGATAACCTTGCCGGCGCCGACATCTTCTTTTATGCGGGCGATGCTTTCCTGAATAAAGTTCCCGGTAGTCCAGTTGCCGTGGCATCCGCATATGTTGTAAATAAAGTTTTTCAGTATGGTCTTGCCGTAGGGAGTATGGGCTACTTCAGGATGGAACTGCAACCCGAAAAAATTCTCTTTGTTACCCATTACAGCCATGGGGGAATTTTCCGTGTAGGCCATAGCTGAAAAACCCGGAGGCAGTTCAACTACTCTGTCTCCGTGGCTCATCCAAACCGGTGACGATTCCGGGATATCGGCAAACAATGGTGAATCCTTTGAGTTCAGGTGCAACAGGGAATGGCCGTATTCGCGCGCGGTTCCCGGTTCCACTTTACCGCCGAGCTGGTAAGCCAGGACCTGCTGCCCGTAGCAGATGCCCAGCACCGGCAGCCTTGAAGAATATACATAAGCGGGCGCCAGCGGAGCATCCTGGGCATAAACGCTGCCCGGCCCACCGGAAAGAACAAAGCCTCTGGGGTTTAAATGGGAGATTTTTTCCCACGGGGTATCATGACTGATGAGTTCACAATAAACATTGAGTTCACGGACGCGCCTGGCGATCAGAAGGCTGTACTGGGAGCCGAAATCGATAATTATTATGGTTTCCTGCCGTTCGGGGCCGGCTGCAGGTGAAACCAGGGGCTGCTCCCCTTTAATTTCCCTGGAAATTTCCAGGTACGTAGAGACTTCTAGATCTCCGCTGGTAGAAACTCGGTAGCTATCTTCGGGCTCAATATCCTGGGGTTGCTGGCTCATATTTGTAACCTTTTAGTCAAAGATTATCATTATGCTATACTAGCGTCAAGTTTATCGGGGCAGTTTGAATTGGCGAATATTCATCCTGAATTAAGTCTAAACCAACAGGTAGAAATGGCAGCCGGAATCATGAAATCCGGCGGCGTTGCAGCCTTTCCGACGGATACCGTTTATGGGCTGGGCGCCTGCTATGATTGCATACCGGCAATCGAGAGGGTATATGCCATAAAAGAGCGCAGGCGGTCTTGTGCCCTGCCTTTAATCGTAGCGAACATAACGCAATTGAAAACAATCGTAAGTGAAATAACCCCTGTTGCATGTAAACTCATAGATGCATTCTGGCCCGGGGCTCTCACTATCATACTGACCCGTTCAAATAACGTGCCGGATGTCGTTACCGGCGGCAAAAATACGGTGGCTGTAAGATTGCCGGCATGCCCGGTTGCCGTACTTCTGGCTGAAAGAACCGGAAAGCCCATATGTGGCACCAGCGCCAATATTTCAGGGCAGGCAAGCGCAACGAGCGGTGAAGAAGTACAAAACACGCTGGGACACCGGGTGGATTTTATCGTCGATGGGGGCCGCGTTGAAAGCGGGGTTGAATCCACTATAATAGATCTGACCTGTACGGTTCCCAGAATTCTTCGCACCGGACCGGTAGGGAGGGACCGTATTAACCAAATATGCAGCGTAGAATAAGGAGGCGGCGAAAATGAAAATAGCAATCGGCAGCGATCATCGGGGTTATAAGGTAAAACTGGTTATCATGAAAGCTTTCGAAGGCAGTGCATATGAACTTAAAGATTTTGGATGCCTGGATGAACAGCCGGTGGACTATCCGGATATAGCCGGACTTGTGGGTAAAGCCGTAGCCGGCGGCGGATATGAACGTGGGATTTTGATATGCGGCACCGGGATTGGTATGTGCATGGCTGCCAATAAAATAGACGGAATACGCGCCGGGATGTGTTACGATACATTTTGTGCCCGTCGCGCCCGCCAGCACAATGATGCCAATGTTCTTTGTTTGCCAGGCGATGTGCCCACTGAGCCGGTTGATCAGATTGTCAGGGTGTTTTTGGAGACGCGGTTCGAAGGCGGGCGGCATCAACGAAGGGTTGAGAAAATTATGCAGCTTGAGGCTTGAATTTAACATATCGACGAACCTGTCGAAATAACAGAGCATTTATCGTCAAAGCACCTTATGGCGGCTATGGTTATTCTTGACAATCAGCCGAACAACGTGCTATTTTAGGCACACATTAAGACGGGGCTTTTTGTCTTTACTGCCGTCCCTTTTGCGGACGGGTTTTTAATTATTTCAAGTTGGAGACGATTAATGCGTAGCGAAGCTGTTAAAAAAGGCATAGAGCGAGCTCCTCACCGTTCACTGCTGTACGCCCTGGGTGTTAACCCGGAGGATATGGAAAAACCTTTCATAGGCGTTGTCAACAGTTTTAACGAGGTGGTACCCGGGCATAAGCATCTCGCGCAACTGGCCGGTTCGGTAAAAGCCGGCATACGGGCAGCCGGCGGCGTACCTTTCGAGTTCAATACCATTGCCGTGTGTGACGGCATCGCAATGAACCATAAAGGTATGAAGTATTCTCTGCCGTCCCGGGAGTTGATATGTGATTCCGTCGAAATTATGGCCGAGGCGCATGCGTTTGACGGCCTGGTCTTCATGCCCAATTGCGACAAAGTCATTCCGGGCATGATCATGGCAGCTGTGCGGCTGAATATACCCTCGATATTCATAAGCGGCGGCCCGATGCTCTCGGGCAAAATGAGCATTGGTGGCAGAATGGCCTCCGTCGATCTCAGCCATGTCTTTGAAGCTGTAGGTAAGGTAAAACGCGGCGAAATGAGCCAGCAGGAACTGCAGGTGCTGGAACAGGCTGCCTGTCCGGGTTGCGGTAGCTGTTCCGGTATGTTTACTGCCAATACCATGAACTGCCTTACCGAAGCGCTGGGAATAGCTTTATCCGGTAATGGCACCATACCGGCTATCGACAGCGGCCGCTCCAGGCTGGCTTATCAGGCAGGCAGCCGGATTATGCAGATAATAGAAAACGGTTTACTGCCATGCGATATTATTAACCGGCAGGCAATAGACAATGCCTTCATGGTCGATATGGCTCTGGGCGGCAGCACCAATTCCGTACTGCACTTGCTGGCTATAGCCGGGGAAGCCGGAATCGAATACCCGATGTCCCGCATCAATGAGCTCAGCGATGTAACACCATGCCTGTGCAAGCTCAGGCCAGCCGGGCATTATCATATTGAAGATCTGAACCGGGCAGGAGGGATAGCGGCGGTAATGCACCAGCTTAAATCCCTGTTAAATACGGCTCAGCCTACGGTTAGCGGCAAGACCATCGGAGAAATTGCCGGAGACGCCCCGGTGCTCGACAGCGATGTGATACGTTCTGCACAAACGGCTTATGCTCAAAAGGGAGGACTGGCGGTTCTGTTCGGCAATATTGCACCCGAAGGGGCGGTGGTGAAACGTTCCGCAGTGGCACCGGAGATGATGGCTCACCGGGGGCCGGCGCGGGTATTTGAGAGCGAGGAAGATGCTACCCGGGCAATTTTGGATAATGAAATCAATTCAGGAGAGGTGCTGGTAATCCGTTTTGAAGGGCCGAAGGGTGGCCCCGGCATGCGGGAAATGCTTACCCCGACTTCTTTGCTGAGCGGCATGGGAAGGGATAAGGATGTCGCCCTTATTACCGACGGCCGGTTTTCCGGCGCAACCCGCGGAGCAGCCATCGGGCATGTTTCTCCTGAAGCGGCTTCAGGCGGGCCGATAGGAGCTGTCAAAGAAGGCGATATGATTAACATCGATATTAATGAATACCGTATCGATGTCGAGCTTGACGGGGCTGAAATACAAAACCGTCTGCAGGCCATGGTCGAAAGAAATCCCGCCACACTATCCGGGTTTCTGAAAAGATATGCTGAAAAGGTAACCTCGGCCAGTACAGGCGCTGTGTACAGGCAAGAATAAGGGGCCAGAAAAGGTAACTGCTATGAAAATGACCGGTTCTCAAATATTATGTGAAAGCTTGATAAAAGAGGGAGTCGACGTAATATTCGGTATTCTCGGGGGGTCGATACTCCCGCTTTATGATACGCTCACCCAGTATCCTCAACTGCGCCACGTGCTGGTAAGACATGAACAGGCAGCGGCTCATGCTGCAGCCAGTTATGCCCGGGTTACCGGAAAACCCGGCGTATGCTTTGCTACCTCCGGGCCGGGTGCGACCAACCTGGTAACCGGCATCGCGGATGCCTATCTTGATTCGACTCCGATAATTGCCATTACCGGTCAGGTTGCCCGGCCGTTTATCGGTAAAGATGCGTTCCAGGAAATCGACATCACGGGTATTACGCTGCCCATTACCAAGCATAACTACCTGGTAAACGATGCCAGCCTGGTTGCCCAGACCGTAAAAGAAGCTTTTTATATTGCACGCACCGGCCGGCCGGGCCCGGTACTTATAGACATGCCCAAGGACGTTCAGGTTGATATGGCTGAATTCGATTATTCGGCTCGGCTGGTTATGCCCGGCTACAAGCCCACTACCCAGGGCCACCCATCCCAGCTTAAAAAGGCCGCCAGGGTAATTCAAGATGCCGCCAAACCGGTAATTCTGGCTGGCCATGGTGTAATAATAGCTGAAGCTTACGATGAGTTGAAAGAACTAGCGGAGAACAACCAGATTCCGGTGATAACAACTCTGCTGGGTATCAGTGCGTTTCCCGGCTCCCACTTTTTGTCCTATGGGTGGTTGGGCATGCATGGTATGGCCTGTGCCAACATGGCTATAGATGCCTGCGACCTGGTGATTGCCGTAGGCATGCGTTTCGATGACCGGGCTACCGGAAAAATAAGCGGGTTTGCCCCTCATGCCAAAGTGATTCATATCGATATCGACCCGGCTGAAATCGGCAAAAACGTCAAGGTGGATGTGCCCATAGTGGGAGACGTGAAAGCTGTGCTCAAGGGGCTCAATAAATACATCGAACCGAAGCAAAATCCCGATTGGCTCAGCCAGCTGGAAGCTCTGCGGCTGCAGCATCCGGCGCTGCATATTGGGGATAGCGACAGCATACTGCCCCAGTATGCCATACGCAAGATCTGGGAAGCGACCGAAGGTCGGGCTACCGTTATTACCGGTGTCGGCCAGCATCAGATGTGGACGGCACAGTACTATACTTTCGACAGGCCCAACACACTGGTAACCTCAGGCGGATTGGGCACAATGGGTTTTGAGCTGCCTGCCTCGGTGGGCGCAGCTGTCGGGCGTCCCGGGGAAGACATCTGGTGCATCGCTGGTGATGGCAGCATTCAAATGACGATACAGGAGCTGGCTACGATAGTACAGGAAAAGCTGCCGGTGAAAATTGCTATCATGAATAACGGCTACCTGGGTATGGTACGGCAGTGGCAGGAAATGTTTTATGGCAAACGCTATATGGCTACACCGCTGGCTTGCCCCGATTTCGTAAAAATCGCTGAAGCCTATTGTATCCCTGCCATTAACATAAAACACAGGCAGGATGTCGAGCCTGCGATACAGCGAGCCATCGAACAACCGGGCAGCTTTTTGCTTAATTTTGTTGTTGAGCCGGAAGAAAATGTATACCCGATGGTTCCGCCGGGGGCCAGCCTGGCCGAAGTCATGGAAACTCCGAGAAAAGAGGTGTTAAAATGGCCACGCAAAAGCACACTATAGTGGCTTTGGTTATGGATAAACCCGGTGTCTTTAACCGGATATCCAGCCTGTTCAGGCGGCGCGGTTTTAACATGGAGAGCATTGCCGTAGGCCACAGCGAACTGGCCAATATTTCCCGGGTGACTATCGTTGTCGACGGATCAACCGTGCAGGTAGAACAGGTCCGCAAGCAGTTGGAAAAAATAATCGACGTAGTCAAGGTTACCGACATAACCATGCGGGATACCATTACCCGCGAACTGGCATTGATTAAAGTGCATGCCAATTCCAACACACGCAGCGAGATCATCCAGATAGTCGATATTTTCCGGGCAAAGATCGTGGATGTAGCCGGTGATTCGGTAACGGTCGAGGTAACCGGTGACAGTTCCAAGGTAGAGACCCTGTTCAAGCTGTTGAAGGTTTTCGGTATCAAGGAAATAGCCCGCACCGGTTACATCGCCATGACCCGGGGCGATACGGCATCGCTGTAGAATTTAAGTCCAATGTGGAATAATAATAGAAAAGAAACAATAAGAAGGCAGGTGAATTATGGCGACCATTTATTACGATAAGGATTGTAATCTGGAACTGATTAAAAACAAAGTTGTCGGCATTATCGGCTACGGGTCTCAAGGGCATGCCCAGGCTCAGAACCTGAGAGACAGCGGCGTGAACGTTATTGTAGCCGAAGTACCGGGCTCCAGGGGCTATCAGGCAGCCAGGCAGGCAGGATTTGAAGTGACGGATGCCGCAGAACTGGCCAGGAAAGCTGACATAATCATGATGCTGGCGCCCGATACTGCTCAGGCAAAAATCTATATCCGTGCTATCGAACCGGAGATGAAAGCCGGTAAAATGCTGATGTTTGCCCACGGTTTCAATATTCACTATAACCAGATTGTCCCTCCAGAGGATGTGGATGTTACTATGATAGCTCCGAAATGCCCGGGGCACATGCTGCGCCAGGTATTTGTTGAAGGTACCGGGGCTCCCGCTCTGGTTGCTGTGTTCCAGGACGCCAGCGGTCAAGCCCTGGACCTGGCACTGGCATATGCAGCAGGCATCGGTTCGGGTAAAGCCGGGGTCATCGAGACTTCGTTCGAAGAAGAAACCGAAACCGACCTTTTTGGCGAGCAGGCAGTATTGTGCGGTGGAGTGACCAGCCTTGTAAAAGCCGGATTCAACACCCTGGTTGAAGCAGGTTATCAACCGGAAATTGCCTATTTTGAATGCCTGCATGAACTCAAGCTGATCGTGGATTTGATTTACAAAGGCGGCATGAATTACATGCGCTATTCGGTAAGCGATACCGCCGAATACGGCGACTATACCCGCGGCCCCAGGGTCATCAATGACTCGGTCCTGGATGAAATGGCCGACGTCTTGGCCGAAATCCAGGACGGTACTTTTGCCAAGGAATGGATTCTGGAAAACCAGGCAAACCGCCCGGTGTATAATGCCCTCAAACGTGCCGAAGAGAATGATTTGATTGAAGAAGTAGGCGCTGAACTCAGGGAAATGATGCCGTGGCTCAAGGATACAAAGTAATAAATTCACACATATAAATTTCCGGTATTATGGTATTGAAAAGCAGCAACGACAATAGCCTGATTTACCTTGCTCGAAAGACAAGGCTCATCCTTACCGGCCCCTCCCCCCGGTAAAGGGGCGGAGGGGTTTGGCAGGATAAGAGTTTTATCATTTGAGCAGGAGTAAACTATGGAAAACGTTATCATTTTTGATACCACACTGAGGGATGGCGAACAGGCAGCCGGCACAACCCTCAACAAAGAAGAAAAGCTGGAAATTGCACTGCAGCTGGAAAAGCTGGGCGTTGATGTCATCGAAGCCGGTTTTCCGATAAGTTCCCCCGGAGATTTTGAGGCGGTTAGCCTGATCAGCCGTGAATTGAAAGACCCGGTGGTGTGCGGCCTGGCCAGAGCCAACCAGAAGGATATAGACCGGGCATGGGAGGCTGTAAAATCCGCTGCCGCTCCACGGATACATATATTCATTTCTGCATCCGAGATACAGATGGCCCACCAGTTGCATAAAAGTCCTGAGGAAGTTCTCGACCTCGCCGGCCGCATGGTAGCTCATGCTGCGGGATATTTATCGGATGTCGAGTTTTCCCCGATGGACGCCAGCCGGGCTGAACCGGAATTTATCTACCGGCTGGTTGAAAGGGCTATCAGCTGTGGAGCGACCACCGTCAACATTCCGGACACCGTTGGTTACGCCATGCCGGAAGAGTTCGGCGATTTGATACACTCTTTGATGGAAAACGTTTCTAATATTGAACGGGCGGTGATAAGCGTCCACTGCCATAATGATCTCGGCCTGGCAGTAGCCAACAGCCTTTCGGCTATCAGGGCAGGCGCACGCCAGGTCGAATGCACCATAAACGGTATCGGTGAGCGGGCAGGCAATGCTTCACTTGAAGAAATCGTCATGGCGATTGCTACCCGGCAGGATCTATACAACATAAACACCGGAATAAACACCGAGCATATTTATCGGACCAGCCGGATGGTCAGCGAAATTACCGGCTTTCCGGTTCAGCCCAACAAGGCTATAGTGGGCATTAACGCTTTTCGGCATCAATCCGGAATCCACCAGGACGGCGTTATTAAAATGCCCAAGACTTATGAAATTATCGACCCGCAAAAGGTAGGTGTGCCTTCATCGTCACTGGTGATGGGCAAGCTCAGCGGGCGGCATGCTTTCAAGGAGAGGCTTGCCGAACTGGGATACACGCTGAGCGAGCAAGATTTTACCCGGGCATTCCTGGCTTTCAAGGAACTGGCGGACAAGAAGAAAGAAGTCACCGACCGGGATATAGAATCCCTGCTGGCCGAAGAAAAGCGGGCGTTTGCAGGGGCTTATCACCTCGAAATGCTGCAGGTGACCTGCGGCGCCGGTATTCCAACCGCGGCTGTTGTGCTTGCCTGCCCCGACGGGCAAACCAGGGGTGATGCAGCTCTGGGCACGGGACCGGTTGATGCTGTATACAAGGCTATCAACCGGATTGTGACCGTGCCTAATAAACTGGCCGAATTCACCGTAAAATCGGTTACCGAAGGAATCGATGCAATCGGTGAAGTGTTAATACGCATTGAAAGCGAAGGGGTGAGCTATACCGGACGCGGTGCCGATACGGATATAATAACCGCCAGCGCCAAAGCCTATATGAATGCTTTGAACCGGCTGCTGGCGGAACGCAACGGGTAACGGAGGTGAAGAGCTGTGTGGACAGAGCTTGAGGTAATACTGCGCCTGCTTGTAGCTGCATTACTGGGTGGAGCCATTGGTTATGAGCGGGGCAAAGCGGGTAAACCCGCCGGTGTCAGGGACCTGGCGCTGATATCCACAGGGGCGGCAATATTTACTGTGGTTTCCACCTCTGGTTTTCCCGGCGGAGACCCTTCACGAATTGCGGCGGGTATCGTTACGGGGATAGGTTTTATCGGTGCGGGGGCAATAATGCACCGGGAAAGCGGTGGTGTGCGAGGGTTGACTACCGCAACCAGCATCTGGATAGCAGCCGGAATAGGTTTGGCGGTTGGAGCCGGCTTGTATTACGTTGCTCTGGCAGCTACCGTTATTGCGCTGCTGCTTCTGTTTCTACACAAGAATTGAAATAGTAGAATAAATTGATAGGGGATACGATGACTTTAGCTGAAATGATTCTGGCTTCACACAGCCATCGGAAAAAAGTGGCACCCGGGGAGTTTTTGGATGTCGATGTAGATATGGTGCTGTCCAATGATATAACCGGGCCCATTGCCATAAAGGAATTTACAAAAATCGGCCTGGAGAGGGTGTTTGATCCGCAAAAGGTGGTCATGGTACCGGACCACTTTACGCCTGCCAAGGATATCGCCTCTGCCGAACAGGCTAAAATGGTGCGTGAATTCTGCAACAGTCAGGGCTGTCGTTATTTTGAGGTCGGCAGAGTGGGGATTGAGCATGTTTTACTCCATGAACAGGGCCTGGTTCTACCGGGAGAGGTTATAATTGGAGCCGATTCCCATACCTGTACCTACGGCGCTCTTGGTGCTTTTGCTACCGGTATGGGCTCGACCGACATAGCGACAGCTATGGCTACCGGTAAAATCTGGATGAAGGTACCCCCAACCATTCGCTTCAATTACCATGGCACCCCCGGCAGGTGGGTCAGCGGTAAAGACTATATCCTTTACGCGATTGGAGATATCGGCGTAGATGGAGCCTTGTATGCGGCCATGGAGTTTGGCGGAGATGCCATCGATAATTTATCCCTCGAAGGTCGTTTTACCATGGCCAATATGGCTATCGAGGCTGGAGCCAAGGCAGGGCTTTTCTATGCCGATCAAAAGACCGTAGAATATGCGGCGTCCAGGTCTGAAAGGCCATTCACAGTTTATGAACCGGATCCTTGTGCTGAATATGCTCGGGTTGTCGAGTATGACGTTTCAGGTATTGAGCCGCAGGTTGCTTTTCCGCACCTGCCTTCGAATACCCGGCCGGCAAGCCAGGCAGGGCATATTAAAATCGACCAGTCGGTAATCGGCAGCTGCACCAACGGCCGGATTGAGGACCTGAGGGTGGCGGCATCGGTGATGGCGGGAAAACAGGTCGACCACCGGGTCCGCTGTATAATAATACCGGGTTCGCAGGACGTTTATCTTCAAGCCCTTAAAGAAGGTTTGATTGAAATTTTTATTCGTTCCGGATGCAGCGTGTCTACGCCCACCTGCGGCCCCTGTCTGGGAGGCCACATGGGTATACTGGCTGCGGGTGAAAAGGCTATCGCTACCACCAACCGCAATTTTGTCGGCCGTATGGGCAGTCCGAAATCCGAAGTATATTTATCCAATCCGGCAGTCGCAGCGGCCAGCGCTGTAGCCGGCTGGATTATAAGCCCGGATACACTCTAAGCCGATGAATATGAACCGGATTGAAAAGTGGATGGTAAACCGTTCTTCGACAGGAAAGAGCGGGATACGCCTGGCTCAACGTCTGCTGTCTCAAGCAGAAACAGGCCCGGGTAAAGACATTTTGGATATCGGCTGCGGTCGCGGCGTCATAACCCGGTATGTCGCCCGGGAATACGCCGGCAGGGTGGTTGGCATTGACACCGATGGCAAGGAGATCGAAATTGCCCGGCGTGCGGATTGCCAGGGCAATCCCCGGTTCCTTGAAGCTGACGCCAGACATCTGCCTTTTGAAGACAGGAGCATGGATGTGGTTATGGCTTTTGGAGTATTGCACCACATTGGCGACTGGCACAATGCCGTTTTTCAAATCGGGCGGGTGCTGCGGGTAGGCGGCCGGCTGATCGCCGCTGAACTGGTATATCCCGAGTGGATAACTGGAATCGATGAAAAATCGAATTTCAAATTCGGTATATACTCTCTTGACATAAGTAAACTGACACGCCTTCTTCAAGATGAAGGCTTTATAACCCTGCATCAAAATTCCAAAAAACGGGTACTCTGGCAGGATTGGGAAGGCATTTTTGAAAAAAAATATGAGAAAGCCTGGTCAAGATACTAGGTAAATGATTTCAGGAGAACTCAATGATTAGTGGTAAAGTTTACAAATATGGTGCCAACGTGGATACGGACGCCATCATACCGGCGCGTTATTTGAATGTCAGCGACCCGGCGGAACTTTCCCGGCACTGTATGGAAGATATTGATTTAAGTTTTGCCGGCAAAGTTCAGGCGGGTGATATTATCATGGCCGGGGCCAATTTCGGATGCGGTTCATCGCGCGAGCACGCTCCCCTGTGCATAAAGGCTGCAGGCGTGTCCTGTGTCATCGCCTCCACATTTGCCAGGATATTTTTCCGCAATGCCATTAATATCGGATTGCCCCTGCTGGAATGCCCGGAAGCGGTAGAAAACACAGCTGATGGTGACAGGCTTGAAGTAGAACTGGAAACCGGAAATATCAGAAATTTGTCCACCGGCAAGGTATTTAAGGCCAGGCCCTACCCGGAATTCATGCGCGGCATTATCAAATCCGGGGGCCTCATACAATATACCCGGCAGCAGTTGTCGGCGAGACAGGAGTAATATGGCAAATTACACTATTACAGTACTACCCGGCGACGGAATCGGCCCGGAGGTAATCAAGCAGGCAGTCGAGACGCTGAAGGTGACAAGCCAACAATCCGGTCATAATTTTACTCTTAACTACGGATTGATCGGTGGTGCAGCTATTGAAGCCGAAGGAGCGGCGCTGTCCGAATTTACTCTGGGTGTATGCCGTAAAAGCGACGCTGTGTTACTGGGAGCCGTAGGCGACCCGCGTTACGATAAACCCGAAAACAATGTTCGGCCGGAAGACGGGCTGCTGGCTATCAGAAAAAATCTGGGCCTTTTTGCCAACATTCGTCCGGTAAAGGTGTATGATGAACTGGTGAATAATACCCGCTTCAAACCCGAGGCCATAAGATCAGCCGATTTTGTATTTGTACGGGAACTTACCGGAGGGGTTTATTTCGGTAAGCCCAAACGCAGATGGCAAACCACCAGGGGACGGCGCGCTATCGACTCCATGGTTTATTCAGAACAGGAAATAAGGCGAATTGTACGAGTAGGGTTTGAGCTCGCCCGAAAACGAAAAGGCCGTCTTATAAGCGTAGACAAAGCCAACGTATTGATGTCCTCCCGCCTGTGGCGGCAGGTAGCTGAAGAAACAGCTGTCGATTATCCGGATGTGACCCTGGAACATTTGCTGGTGGATGCTTGTGCCATGAAGTTGATCCTGGACCCCAGATACTTTGATGTAGTAGTAACCGAAAATATGTTCGGCGATATTCTCACCGACGAGGCTTCGGTTCTTGCCGGGTCACTGGGGATGTTGCCTTCGGCAAGCCTGGCGGGCGTGCCGGATAACACCGAAACCACGTTCGGGTTGTATGAACCGGTGCATGGCAGTGCGCCTACCATTGCCGGCAAGGATATCGCCAACCCGATTGCTACGCTTCTGACCCTGGCAATGCTGCTCAGGCACTCCCTGCACCTGGAGAAGGAAGCATTGTCGATAGAAAAAGCTGTTCAGGCAGTGCTGTCTAAAGGGTATCGCACTTCTGATATAATGGATAGCGGTTGCGAAGAGATTGGCACTTCCAGAATGGGGGAACTTGTAAGGAGCGAACTGGTATAGATAATGATGGTTGAACTCTACGATACCACATTGAGGGACGGTTCACAGCGCGAGGGTATATCCCTTTCTGTTAAAGACAAGCTGTCCATTGCGGCCAAAATAGACCAACTCGGCATACACTTTATCGAAGGAGGGTGGCCGGGTTCCAATCCAAAGGATGCTGAATTTTTTCACCTGGCCGGCAACCTTGAGCTGGCAAATGCGCAGCTGGTGGCTTTCGGCAGTACCTGCAGGCCGGGGGCTGATCCCGCCGGCGACCCCAACCTGTTGTCTCTGGCCACATCGGGGGCAGGTGTTGTTAATATCGTCGCCAAGGGTTCTGCCATGCATGTTACCCAGGTACTGCAGACGACACTGGATGAAAACCTGCGCATGATATCGGATTCCATAAAATTCCTAAAGTCCCGCGGGCTTAGCGTTCTGGTGGATGTGGAACATGCGTTCGACGGATACCGGGATAACAGTGAATACACGTTGAAAGTGCTCCGGTGTGCCGCTGAAGCCGGTGCCTGTTGCCTGGTACTGTGCGACACCAACGGCGGAGCCTTGCCCGATGAAGTAGCCGGACTGGTAACAACAGCTGGAAAATCGACACCGGTCAATATCGGAATACATGCGCATAATGATGCCGAGCTTGCCGTGGCCAACAGCCTGGCGGCGGTAAAGGCTGGAGCCAGTCATGTCGAAGGTACCCTGAATGGATACGGCGAACGCTGTGGTAATGCCAACCTGTGTTCAATTATACCCGCCCTGAAGTTGAAACTGGGTATCGACTGCGTAACGGATGAACAGCTGTCCCGGCTTACCGAGGTTTCCCATTACGTAAGCGAAATAGCCAATCTCAGCCCGGACGCTTATCTGCCGTATGTAGGCTCGAGCGCTTTTTCACACAAGGCTGGGCTGCACGTTTCGGGCATGAGCAAATGGCATTTGAGTTATCAGCATATCGATCCGGCGCTGGTAGGTAACCGGACGCGCACTCTTATCAGCGAACTGTCCGGGCGTTCCAATATAATTCACCGGGCAAACGAAATAGGTGTGCCCTTGCCACCCAGGGGTAAAGAAGCTCAAAAGCTGCTGGAGCAGGTAAAAGAACTGGAAAGCAAAGGTTTTCAGTATGAAAATGCCGAAGCCTCCTTCGATTTGCTGGTTCACCGGGCTGTACCCGGATATCAGCCGCCATTCGAGTTGGTGGATTTCATGGTACTGGTCGAAAACCGCAGGCGAGCTCCCTCCAGTAAAACTGCCGATGGGTTGCTGTCCGAAGCAATGGTCAAGGTAAAGGTAGACGGCTTCATAATGCATACCGTATCCGAAGGGGACGGCCCGGTAAACGCACTTGACAATGCCCTGAGAAAAGCTCTGTTGCAGCAATACCCCAGTCTTTCAGTGGTAAAACTGATCGACTATAAGGTACGCATACTGGAAGAGAGCACCGGCACGGAATCGCGGGTACGTGTTTTGCTCGAGTCCACCGATGGGGAAAACCAGTGGCGCACCGTGGGCAGTTCCACCAACATAATTGAAGCCAGCTGGCTTGCCCTGGCTGACAGCCTGGAATACTGGCTGGTTAAACAGCGACAGTCTTGCCGGGAGAATCCCATAGATCAAGGCTGAGGTATTTCCAGCCCCCATCGGGGAGTATGGTCAGAATAGTGCCCTTGTCCATGCCGGCGGCGCTTTTCAGCGACTGGCATAGTGCCGCACCGGAAGAAACCCCTGCAAATATTCCCTCAACTTCAAGGAGCCGGCGGGCGCATTCATCAGCTTCCGAGCTGGTGACAGTATGGCGCCGGTCGACCCGTGTAAAATCCATAACGGCAGGCATGTTGAAATCATCTACGCATCTCAGGCCCTGAATCGGGTCATCACGCAGAGGCTCCACGCCCGCCACCAACAGTTCGGGAAAAACTTCCTTCAAGCGGCGGCTAAGGCCAACGATAGTGCCGCCGGTTCCTATGGAGCACACCAGCATATCCAGCCGGCCACCGGGTAAATCCTCGAGGATCTCAACGGCGGTACGTTCATAATGAGCTTCCGGGTTAGACGGATTGGAAAACTGATCCAGCATAAAAAATTGATCTGAACCGGCGGCCATTTCTCTGGCTTTGGCGATGGCTCCGTTCATGCCCAGTTCACCAGGAGTCAGCACGAGTCCGGCTCCCATAATCTGAATAAGCCGCCGCCTTTCCATGCTCATGCATTCGGGCATTACAATTGTTACCCGGTAACCTTTTAGCCTGCCCAGCCAGGCCAGGGAAATGCCGGTGTTGCCGCTGGTGGCTTCGATAAGGGTTTTACCGGGCTGCAGGCACCCCGAACGTTCAGCGTCTTCCAGCATGTATTTGACAATGCGGTCCTTGACGCTGGCGCTTCCACCGGGGCTCTGGCCTTCCAGCTTGGCAAACAGGCGCACTCCGGGGTTCGGATTGAGTCTGGATAGTTCCACCAGTGGGGTATGGCCGATGGCGGCAATAATGTTTTGGAAATACACCTGTATCAATATCCTTCTAATTTAATTGTAATAATCGCTCGGCAGATGGGCAGATAGACAACCGGCAACCGGGAACGTGTGAGATTATAGCACTTTTTGGTATCATTCTGCATAACCGGTGGGGTGCGGTTTATACTTGGAGTTTTATCTAGTATAATAAATATGCCAACCAGAATTGATGCGAAAGGGTGTAGCCATGAACGATGAAATAAAAAGCGCTAAGGAAATTGCTCTGGCCCGTATTGAGGCACAAAGCGGCAGTATTACCGCCGAAGACCGCCTCCGCTGGCGTTATGTACCTGAAGGAGAAAAACTGGCCGGCAGGGTGATAGTTGAAAATACCGATATTGCCCAGGAGCTTGAAAAGACTGAACGTGGCGCCAGGCCGTATCTGAAACAGGGCGCTATGGCTATTCTTATTACCAGCATTGTTCTGCCGTCCGGAGAAGTGGAAAAGGAAAAAACCAGGCGCGCCCTGGACGCTATTTACCAGATAAAGGATGATAAAGTCGCTGCAGGCGAGATAATAAACCAGATAAAAAATTTGTTCGAACACTATGAATCGAACGGCGAAAGTCAAAAACAACAGGCCATTGATCAACTGAAAAACGATTACGGGCGCAAATTAAAGCAGGCTATCGAACAACAGCTTGGTTCCAGTGCCGCCGGAATGGTTGCCGATGTTGAAAACCTGCCTCAATTCAAGGAAGAAAAACGGCGTCTTGTCAACCAGTTCGATAGCCAGTATCAGAATTTGCTTGATGATTATAAAAAGGAGTTGAAGGAAATCGGCTAGCAGTTTTAGGGGGAGGGTTATGGATTACAAGGATGAAAAGATAGCCGAAGCAGTCAAGGAGACCATGGTGATAAGGCCTCCAAGACAGCTGCTCGATACATTCGGGGCAACCAATATCGGTTACTATATGGTTACTTCGCCTACGTATGCGGAAATGGACAAAAACGCGGAAGAAACCGTGGTACGCAAGGGGCGTGTCATTGCCAGCCGTCCCAGGGTTGTTACCCCGTATTATCTTTCCCGGCTGGAGGGTTTCAGCAATGATGCCAGGCATTACTTCGAAAGCCTGATTCAGCAACATGGCCCCAACGTACCTGGAATATACTACACCTATCGTAATGAACCCGGTGAACTTTCGATAGTGGCCGATCCCATGCAGTTGGTAGTGGATAAACTCAATTCTGAAATCGAACGCAGCCGGGATCCCCTGATGGCCATTATCAAGGGCAAGGATGATATGTGGGATGTGTCTCTGCTTAAATTTATTCACCAGATTACCTCACATTCGATGCGCGGCAATATTGCCCAGATGCAGTCAAGAGGACTGCTGGATGTGGATTCCACCGGTGTCCCCATAGAAGCCCGGGTCAGCATCGAAGGAATGTTTCAAAGGGTTGTCGAAGGCGAACTGGAGCCCAGGGAACTAAAGAACGAACTGGACCACTGGGGAATGTTCGAGGATTATCAGGACAGGTTCTTTGCCCTGTTTAACCGTACCCGGTCCGGGAGGGTGTAGTTGGAGAGAAACGCATTGAAAATTACCAGCCTGGAAGCACGTGATCTTTCTGAAGCCTGGTTTGTATGTTTACGCCGGGTAGTTGAAGATGGTTACGAATACCTGATTGAAAGAGGCAGCTATGCCGGGCAAAAACGAAAAGAGCTTGACTTTGTGCAGGTAAAAATCACCAACCCTGCAAACCGGCCCTTGACGCCTGATGTACCTGCGGGCGTGCCGGCGCCTGCCACCATGGAATATATCGAAAACTACCTGCCTTACCTGATGACGGCCAAAAGGGCGGAAGGCGAGCAATATACTTACGGGCAGTTTCTGGAACATCAGATCGCCGAAGTTATCCGCATGTATAATGAAGACGGTTTCAACACCAACCAGGCTTACATGTCGGTAGGTGACGACCGCTCCATATACCTGTCAGACCCGCCCTGTCTACGGGGTATCGATACCCGGGTCAGGTACGACCGCCTGCATTTTATTTGTTATTTCAGGTCCTGGGATTTGTGGGCGGGGTTCCCTTCCAACCTGGCCGCCATTCAATTGCTCAAGGAATATATCGGCTCAGAAATCGGTGTCGGCGACGGAGAAATAATTGCTGTCAGCAAAGGCCTGCATCTTTATGATTATTCGTGGGAACTGGCCAGCGTCGCCTGTGGCATAACCGGTAACGGTAAAGTTATATCCCAGGGTTAGAAAATACGCCCATCATCCGTCCGGGCCTGTTGGTAATTTCATGGCATTAAAACACAACCAGCTTAATTCGGATTCAAAGTCTAAAACAGCCGTAAAAAGGCTGATCTCTCAGGTAGTTGTCCTGGCAATAATAATTCCCTCGTGCCTTGGGGCATGCACCGAAGGGGCGGAAACCGATAACCGGATAGATGCCATTATCGATTCTTATCATTTTTCTATTACCGCCTGGGAGATAGAAGCCATTTCCCGCGAGTTTGACGACTGGCTTTTCAGCCGTGATATTGATGCCGGGGAAGATTCGGTTCTGGTAATAGAGTATTTTCAAAACAGGCAGCGCATGGGTACTCTTGATGCATGGCTGATTGCCGCCGGTGACGGAATTATCGAAGGCGATATTACAGCCTGGCAGGAAGAATACAGCATCCTTAAACAACGCAACGGCGAAATACTTCCCCTGGTTGAAAAGGTGATAACGGCGCAGGTGGAAGACGTTTTAATTGAGCTCGGCCTGATCAATCCGTTTGAAATCGTTTCGAGCATGGGGTTTTTCTTCCCGCCGGTCAGCTTCGTAATCCAGCCGCCGCCCCACCTGCTGGTTATTTCCCCACGGGATGAAATTACACGCCTCAAAGACATTACCCTGGTTCAGGTTATCGACGAAAAAGACAAAGAAGAGATAGAGGACGGAATAGACCAGCTGGGGCTTTCGGCTTTGGTGGTAAGGTTGGGGGGTATTGCGACCTATCCCGCTTTTGTTTCCGACAGCTTGTCTTTAAGTTCTACCCTGGAAGTAGTACTGGAAGAATGGTTCCACCAGTATCTCTTTTTCCGGCCATTGGGATTTTTTTACGGACTGCATGCGGCCGGTATTAAGCCGGATTATGAAATAGCCACTGCCAATGAAGCGCTGGCCGGCATCGTCAGCCGGGAGATAGCCGAAAAGGTAAAAGAAAAATATTACCCCCAATTACTGTTTACCGGGAATAATTCTATCCAGGCAGACGGGGAAGATTTCGATTTTTACGGAGAAATGCGCAGTATCAGGCTGCATGTGGATGAGCTGCTGGGTCAGGGCAGGGTAGAGGAAGCCGAAGATTATATGGAACAAAAGCGGCTGTTTCTTTCTTCAAAGGGTTACATTATCCGTAAAATCAACCAGGCCTTCTTTGCCTTCTATGGAACATATGCCGATTCTCCGGGTTCGGTATCCCCGATAGGGGCGGGGCTGAAAGCACTGCGCGAGCAGAGTAATACCCTCGTGGATTTTGTTACCAGCATCAGTTCTATGACCGGCGTCGAAAATATCGTGGCGGCAGCGCCTTAGGCTAACATGTCTTTTTTGACGCGGTCGGCCATTTCAGGGCTTACCCAGTGTTTGACCAGTTTGAGAGCGAACTCGATAGCCGTTCCAGGGCCGCGGCTGGTAATAATATTGCCGTCTACCACCACCTGTCCCGGGCTGAAAACAGCCGATACAAGCCTGTCTTCCATTCCGGGGTAACAGGTTACTTTCCTGCCTTTTATAACCCCGGCTTTTTCAAGCACCAAAGGCCCGGCACAAATCGAGGCAATGGGTTTGCCAGCTGCAGCCATTTGCCTGAGCATTGCCAGCACCTCGGGCGTATTGGCAAGATTTACATAACCGGGATATCCGCCGGGGATCACCACCGCGTCCAGGTTCGCCGGCGCCAGGCTGGAAATGCAGGTATCGGGGGTTAAACTCAGCCCCCGGGAACCGCTGAGGCTGCCGGGTTTGATGCCGGCGGTAAAAACGCCGACCCCGGCGCGTTTTAAAACATCGAATACGGCTGCGGTTTCGATTTCTTCAAAGCCATCAGCCAGCAGTATGGCTACCTCCAAACCAAATTCCCCCTATTGAATGTTATTGATATTGCCGCAGTGAGGGCATTTTACCTGCGTGCCCTTGAATTCCGGCGGTATTCGGAGGCGGGTTCCGCATTTGCAGTTTATCGTTTTATACTTGTTCAGTTTCCAGAGCACATCGGAGGTCTCCCGGGTGCGCTGGATTTCGCCGCTCGAGTCTTCCAGGACTCCTGTATGCCTGTCATGAGCCGCTTTCAGACCGGATTTAGGCGGGACCAGGCCGGCGGAGGCGGGAATAATACTGCCTCCGCCCTGATGGACCTGACTGTAAGCCTTATTATAATCGGAGAAAGTAGCTCCGCCCATGGAGCGCAGGATGCGAACCCGTTCACTTATAGGTGGATGAGTACTGGTAAGGTTGACAGCCGGTTTACCTTTTTGCCGGAACGGATTCATGATGTACATGGGAGCGGTAGCCTGGTTGGCCGATTTTAACTGTTCGGTAGAAGATGCGATTTTCTCAAGGGCCGATGCCAGTCCTTCCGGGTAGCGGGTATAGGCAGCCCCGGAGGCATCTGCCAGGTATTCCCGCTTGCGGGAAATGGCGAAATAGATAAACTGGGCAAAAATTGGCGCCAGTATTACCAGCACAACTGCCACGATAATGATAATTGCCTGCCCGGCGCCTCCGCCGCTGTTGGAACTGCGCCTTGAACTGCCCATGCCACCGAAGAGCATGAACCTGGAAGCATACCAGGAAAGAATAACTATTGTACCCAGCATAACCGAGGTTATCACTTGCAGGAGTACATCCCGGTTTTTGATATGGGCCATCTCATGAGCAATTACACCCTGGAGTTCATCCCGGTTAAGTTTGGATAAAAGGCCTGCGGTAACGGCAACGGCACACTTGTTTTTATCACGCCCGATGGCAAAGGCGTTCATTGCCGGATCGTCGATGATATACACATCCGGCATCTTTTCCAGGCCGGAGGCAATTTTCATTTCTTCAACGATATTGTACAGCCGTGGATGGTCGGAGGGTCCTATTTTCCGGGCACCGGCAAGAGCCAGTAGAATATTATCTCCCTGGAAAAAGGCCACCATGTTCATTATCAGCCAGAGGACCAGGGCGAACAGCATGCCTGCAATACCGTTATCCAGAAAATAAAAACCAAGCCCGTACCCTACCCCCAGCAGCACCAAACCCATGCTGATTGCCAGCACTATCGAGCGCACCTGGTTAGAGCGAATCTGTTCCCACATTAACTAAAACACCTTGTACAGATAATTATTTTAAGAGAAGCTGACTTTCGGAGCTTCCCGCTCGGTTGCGGTGGTAACCTCGAAGAATTCTCCATCCTTGAAGCCGAACATCCCGGCTACGATGTTGGAAGGGAATACCTGTGTCTGGTTGTTGTAGCGCAGCACGGAATCATTATAAAACTGCCTGGAGAAGCTGATCTTGTTTTCCGTGCTGGTCAGTTCCTCCTGCAGAGCCAGGAAATTCTGGTTGGCTTTCAGGTCCGGGTACGCCTCGGCCACTGCCAGCAAACGCATAAGCGCCGATGTCAGTTCGCCTTCAGCTTTTCCTCTTGCCTGCGCGCCGGCATCAACCATTTTCTGGGCTATTGTGCGTGCATTGGTAACTGCCTCCAGTGTTTCCCGCTCATGTTTCATGTAGCCTTTGACGGTCTCAACAAGGTTGGGAATCAGGTCATAACGCCTCTTTAGCTGGACGTCGATCTGCGCCCAGGCGTTTTTGACTTCATTACGCAATCTTACCAGGCCGTTGTAAACAGCTATTAGCGCAATCACCAGGACTGCGAGTACACCCAGGGCTATCCATAAACCAAGCATTCTACACCTCCGATAAATTAACTGCCGGCTTCAAAAACTTCACCGATAAAGGAAACCAGTTCCTGTTCACTTCCATATTCGGGTGTTGCATTTCCCTTAACACCCCTGATTAACCGCTGAACTTCGCCAGCGTCAAACCAGATGCCGTGTTGTTTCGCACAGGCATCCACCATCAACTCCGCAATACTGCCGAGGCGGTGCTTATGCATCCGGATGTGGCAGACGGGGCATTTACGCGCCGCTTCGGCCCCAGGGCTTTGAGGCTGATGAACCAACCGGTCAAGAAGAGAGGGTTCTTCCTCAAGCTCCATCGAGTGAAGCAGCAGGTCAATTTCTCCCCTGTCGAACCAGGTTCCATGGCATCCGCTGCAGTAATCGAGCTCTATGTCATGGTATTCGACCACAACCATCGGCTCCCGGCAAACAGGGCAGTTCAATGTGTTAACAACCTCGAAATTAATCCTCTGATATCCAGTTTAGCCACACTTGTAATTTGTGTCAACGTTTCTCTTGAAACAGCTAATCGCTGTGGTTAAAAGACCATACCGCAGCCGACATCAATACCAGCCCCAGGGTAGCCACAACCAGTATATCGTCCAGTATGGTCATGGTGTGGCCGAACACGGTTATACCAATAGTTGCCGGAACATCGGCGCCGAGAAAAACCTGCCGGATGGCATCCACTCCGTATGTCAAAGGGTTGACTTTGGAAATGAATTCCATAACCACCGGCACGTTGTTGACCGGGTAAAAAACACCGGCCAAAAATATAAGCGGCATAATTATAAGCTGTATCACAACCTGGAAGCCCTGTTGCGATTTCATCCTGGAAGCGACCAGCAGTCCCAGGCTGGAAATTGAAACGGAAATTATGAAAAGTACCGGGATCAGGGTAAGAACCATTATCAAATCGAGTGAAACTCCGAGGAAAGGCGCCAGTATCAGCATAATACCACCCTGCATGATAGCTACGATAGCGCTGCCGGCAGCCTTACCCAGCAGTATCCCCCGGCGATCGAGGGGTGAAACCAGGATTTCTTTCAGAAAACCGAATTCCCGATCCCATACTATGGAAATACCGGACATGAGCGAGTTCATCAGCACTGTCATGGCGATGATGCCCGGATACATGAACTGGATATAGTCAACCCCGGGAACCATGGTTCCTATCATGCGTCCAAAACCGGCACCGAAAACGATTAAGAGGATAACCGGCATGGCAAACGACGAAAACAACCGGGAACGTTCCTGAATGAATCTCAGCAGTTCCCGGTAAGCTACCACCCATATGCCCCTGATAATACCTTCCATAGCTACCGGTGCTGCCTCCTCGCGCGTGACATTTGCTTCAACTGTTCTTTAAAGCCAACTTCTTCGTCCCGGATGGCACGTCCGGTGAGTTTCAAAAATACGTCATCCAGAGTGGGGCGGCGCATATTGATCGAAACCAGCCTGGAATCAAAACCGTTAAGTAGCCCGGCGATAAACTTTTCACCCTCGGAAACAGTGAAGGAAACGGTGCCGTTATCCACAGCCGGTTGGATTTTAAACTTTTCGATTAGCTCCTGTTTTGCCTTTTGGTTGTCCTCTGCCTTGAGGGTAACCAGGTCTCCGCCAATGGCGTCCTTGAGTTTTTCAGGCGTATTCAGGGCTATGATTTGCCCGTTATCGATTATGCTTATGCGGTGGCAGTTCTCGGCTTCGTCCATGTAATGGGTAGTTAAAAAAATAGTCAGATCGTGCTTGCGCTGCAGTTCAAGTATATGGTCCCAGATGTGGCGCCGTGTTTGCGGATCCAGCCCCAGGGTAGGTTCATCCAAAAACAGCACCTTCGGTTCGTGCAATAGCCCCCTGGCTATTTCAAGTCGGCGCTTCATGCCTCCCGAGAAGGTTGAAACCTTATTATTACGACGGTCTTTCAGCCCGACCAGATCGAGGATGTAATCGATGCGGCTGTCTCTTTCGGCCCTTGGGATACTGTATGCATATGCATGGAACAAAAGGTTTTGCTGAGCAGTCAGGTATTCATCCAGGGAAGACTCCTGGAATACCAGGCCAATGGAACGGCGTACTTCGGACCGCTGTCTGATGATGTCATAGCCGTTGACCCGGCCGCTGCCCGAGGTAGGCTTCAGAAGAGTACACAGCATTGAAATGGTGGTGGTCTTGCCAGCGCCGTTGGGGCCCAAAAACCCGAATATCTCCCCCCTTTGAACTTCGAAGGAAACATTGTCGACTGCCCTCAGGCTGCCGAATATTCTGGATAAATTGTCAACTTCGATTGTATTCACAATCTCTATACCTTTCCGGTATCCGACCAGGGATCGATCCCGGTCCGGAGCATTATTTTCAAAAGTTTGTAAAAGCACTGACAGCCGTGGTGTTATGCCTGTTCAAACCTTCCGCCTTTCAAATATTATACCACCGGCGCGGCAGTGGTGGCACGCTCGGCGGCTGGTGAATAATGGCGTACAGGCTGATTCAAAACCGGCAGGCGCTCGATTATGGCCGGCGGTGAAAGGAAAGCCTGGAAACACTGGCTGAATACGGTGTGAATGAACGCCGGCGGCGCCAGCCTGTCGATTACCGGGGATACCGGAACCAACATGGCCGATACAGTGCTGTATCTATTGCAGGCGCCGGTTATCCGCCGTCCTTTTTTAACCTGAGAGGCCGGCGTGCCAGCAGGTAGATAAGAGCCCCTATCCAGTTAGTGAAGATGATGATGAGAACCCAGAGAAGCCTTTCGTTGTTATCCTTTTCATTGATGGCGCAATCGATGAGCATGGCCAGCCAAAAGATGAATATACCCAAGCCTGCGGCTACTGCGATTTCAATGGCTATAACGGTAAAAGGTTCCCATTCGAAAAGAACGGCGATAACCAGGCTCAAGAATATGCTTATGCCGAGTAAAGAAATCAACAGCCCGAGGGCCTTGTAAAACCAATCCCGCTTTTTTCTCAAAATGATGATGCCGGCACCGGCAACCGCCAGCGACGCAATAAACATCAAGCCCAAGATAACATATCCGTACCAGTACATTGTCGACCCCCCGGTTATTAATGTTTCACCCTAATTTTACAAGTTGAGGAAGCGTGCCGGCAAGCCCGGGGAACCAATTACACAACTGTACCAAGCACCAGGCTAAAATGCAGGGCCGCCCCGGCAAGGATCAACAAATGAAAAATTTCGTGGAATCCGAATATTGGCGGCCAGGGATCTGGCTTTTTTAATGCGTATATCACCGCCCCCAGGCTGTAGGCAATTCCGCCTCCCAGAAGCAGCAGGAATTCTTTAAAGGCGATAACCGGCCAGAGTTCACGGAAAAATACCACCGCCATCCATCCCATGATAAGGTAAATCAAGACCGACAGGAACCTGGGCGACCGGATAAAAAACAGCTTGAAAAACAGCCCGATCAGTACCAGGCCCCATTGTATTCCCAGAATACTCCAGAGCCAGGCCCCCTCGAGATAATAATAGGCCAAGGGAGTGTAAGTGCCGGCAATCATGATATAGATAGCGGCATGATCCAGCTTGCGGAAAATGCTGTCGGAGTTTTCCGAACGCTTGGATGCGTGGTATATGGAACTGGCAGAAAACAGGCTTACAGCCGATAAACCGTATATCAGGCAGGCGGTGAACTGCCCCCAGTTTCCCCAGGAAAAAAACAAAAGCATAAGAGTACCGGCAAATGCGAGCACCACACCGGTCAGATGGGAAAAGAAAGAAAAATATTCGCTTTTGATTATTTTAATTGCAGGCGCCTCACTTTATCAAAATAGCCGGCCGGCTTCTTGTCTTTCACGACATACGGATATTAAAGGCCAGTTTGATTCTTTACCGTAAAAATGAAGTTGTTCATGCAGTATCCGGCAGGAACGCCTTCAGACTGGTGCCAGTACGGTCTGGCGGCTCCAGTTTAACCAGCCTTGATTCCGGTTATCCTTTCACAAAGCTGGCGGTATTTGTCAACAGTCTGGGCCATTATTTCCGGAGGTACGGTCGGGAAAAGATCCTTCCGGCTCCAGCTGGACTGCATGAGCCAGGCTTTCAGGGTTTGAGTTTCAAAGCTGAAGTGCTCACGGCCTACCCGGTAGGTGCGGATATCCCAGTAGCAGCTGTTATCGGGGGAGAGGATATCGTTGATAATAAAAGGTTTGTTTTTCTCCAGGCCGAACTCCAGTTTTATATTGGCAATAAAGAAATTACCGGGAATTCTGGCGTTTCTCTGTACCTGGTTGTAAATATCGAAGGCCTTGGAGCGGATTTCGACGGCTGCTTTGACACCGGCCAGTTCTTTCATTTCCTCATCATTAATCTGGGTCCGTGTCCCATCGGGGTTTTTGCGAAAGGCGGCAAAGGCAAAACCCGGTATGGCCTGGGATTCGAGTAAGCCGTTTATGGTGGGGTTGCCAAAAACCGTTCCATGGTTTTTGTATTCCTGCCATACATGCCCCGTAAGATAACCCCATATCTCGCATTCAATACCCAGCGGGTCGGTTTTTCTAAATATTAATGAGCGGCCGGCCAGATAATCCGGATACTCGAAACGCTGGTCGGCGGCTAAATACTGATCCAGCTGGCTGGTATCGGATACGAGTGACTGGCAGGTATTGGGTAAAACGACACCGGTTTTTCCCAGCCAGAAGTGGGATAACCGGGCTGAAAACTTGCCTTTATCCGGTATGCCTACGGGTAGAAGTTTGCCGAATATTACCACCCGGTCGGTATTTACGACCAGAATGCGGTCGCCGAGGTCGAATACATCATGTTCACCCTCCCGCTTTAACAGGGGCAGGGGCAATTCGGCCTGCATGAGCGGCTCGGGACCCGGAGGTGGGGGTTGGGGACAATTAAGCGGAGCGTCAGGCTGAGTTACATTTTCTGTCGGCGGGGTATTTCCTTTCTCTTGTGCATCCATGTCGTAATCCTTTCTGAACAGTTATTATTAACTTCCATAGAAAGAAACCTTAAGTTAACGGGCTCAGTTAATTATTACCAACAACCCCGTGCTTTTGTCAAGAGGCGCCGATAATATCCCAACACGCAGACGAGCGGCAGTTTAGCTTTGTCTGGTTGACACAATTTGAATCCATTGCTAGAATGGCCCTGTGATGCAAGAGGTATACAGCTGAAATAAGCATTCCTTCACTCCGTTCTTGAGGCGGGGTAATAATTGCCTTATTTACCAGGGCCGCCTGTTTGCATATCTTGTTTTTATAAACTGCCGCCAGTTTATATGTCGCCATAACCTTCGCGGTTATACCTAAATACGGGCTTGATGCCTTGATCCGACCGCCTGTTTTACACTTATATTTGTTAATTCGACAGGCAACGTATGTCATTTAGATTATAAATAAAGCCAGCAATAATCCAGGTAAGCCTGGTAAAAATGGAGGGATAAACATTTGAGCGCACTACGCAGTGGTACCAACAGCGGCAAATTCCGGCCATTGTCACCCCATGCCGTCAAACGAATGCATACTACGGTGATGCGTATCATCGAAGAAATCGGATTCGAAATTCATTCGGCTGAAGGCCTCGAGTATTTTTCCCGGGCCGGGGCATGGGTAGACCGGGACAGGAAGCTGGTAAGAGTCAATTCAACGCTTGCAATGCAAATCATAAACCGAGCCCCTTCGAGCGTCAAGCTTCGCGGCAGGCTAAAAAAGCATGACGTCAATCTGGGGGCCAAACGGGTGCATACCGGCACCGGGGGTACCGCGCTGTATATGTATGATGCAGTTTCGGATGAAAGGCGAAACGCTACACTGGATGACCTGAAAAACATTGCCTGCCTGGTAGAACACTTGGATAATATCCACATATTCCTGCTGCCGACATATCCGAGAGAACTGCCGGTAGACAGGGTCGATGTGAACCGTTTTTTTACCGGTTTGAACCACACCTCCAAGCATATTATGGGGGGTATCTATACCCTGGAAGGCTTGCGGCAGGTAATTAAAATGGCCGAGATCGTGGCCGGCTCGCCGGAAGCTCTCAGGAACAATCCCATTATTTCTATGATTGCCTGCTGTATAAGCCCTCTCAAAATTGACGAGCATTACGGTGAGCTTATGATAGAAATTGCCAGGCAGGGAATACCCCTCGTGTGTCCGGCCGAACCCCTGTGTGGCACCACTTCTCCGGTTACTCTTGCCGGCAACCTGGCGGTGCAGGTAGCCGATTCACTGGCCGGTATCATGCTGGCTCAACTGGTAAATCCCGGGACGCCGGTGATCTTCGGCTCGGTGGCATCCACGTCCGATCTCATTGATTTCAAATACCTGACGGGTTCGGTGGAAATGGGCCTTTTGAACGCAGCCGGTGCTCAGATGGCGCAATATTACAAGCTGCCTTTTTATTCAACCGGGGGCATGACCGATTCCAAGGTTTTAGACGCCCAATGCGGTTATGAATCCGCCATAACCAGCATGTTATGTGCTCTGGCCGGGGCTAATTTTATTCATGACTCAGCCGGATTGATGGAATTTGCCATGACAGCATGCCTGGAAAAATATGTAATCGACAATGAAATCCTGGGCATGGTTATGCGGGCGGCAAAGGGGATCGAGGTCAATGACGAAACGATTGCCTTCGACATTATCCAGGCAAGCGGGCCGGGCGGCAACTTTGCAACTTCATCCCATACCAGGCGCCATATGCGCCGCGAACACTATCAGCCGACATTAAGCGACCGGACTACCCGTGAGTACTGGGCCGGGTCCGGCGCTAAGGATATCGTAGCCAGGGCCAGTGAAAAAGTATCCCAAATCCTTGCCTTGAAAGGATACTCATTACCGGCAAGGGCACGAGAAAGGATCGGAGAGGAAATCACCGGAATCGAGGTTTAACATGTTGATAATTGGAGAAAATATAAATGCAACTCGAAAAGAGGTGGCCCAGGCTATCGCAAGCCGGGACAGCGGTTTTATTACCGAACTGGTGAGCCGCATGGAAACAGCCGGGGCCGATTATATCGACGTGAATGCCGGCAGCAGCCATCCAACGATTAAGGAAAAACAGGAAGCCATGCGCTGGCTCGTGGGGACGGTTCAATGTGCAACCAGCAGGCCGCTGGTTATCGACAGCGATGAGACTGGCGTTATAGAAACCGCTTTTGACGTATACAGCGGGGAAAAGCTGATTATCAATTCGGTAACCGCTGAAGAATCAAAGCTGTGCTCAATAGGCGGTCTGGCTTCCGGGAAAAGAGCGCAGTTGATAGCTCTGGCTATGGGAGCCACCGGCATCCCGGATAACACCCGGGAGCGGCTCGAAAACTGCCATAAAATAATGCAGGCGCTTGGCAAAATGGGTATACAGCCGGAGGATGTATATTTCGATCCCCTGGTGATGCCTGTTTCCGTTGACCAGGCACAGGCTCTGGTTACGCTGGATACCATCAGAGCTATCAAGAAAGAAATTCCCGGGGCAAAAACGGTCATGGGCTTATCCAATATTTCCTTCGGTCTTCCGGGAAGAAAACTTATCAACCGCACGTTCTTGGCTATGGCCGCTTCGGCCGGCTTGGATGGGGCAATCCTTGACCCGCTCGACACGAGAATAATGAGCCTGGGGCGGGCGGCTGATGTGCTGACCGGGAAAGATAAATGGTGCCGGCGATACGCCCGAAGCTATCGTCAGGGTATCCTCGATAAGTAATTTACACATTTTTAATTCACAGGAGGTGGAAATTGTGGCAAGAGAAGGACTACTTGTTACCAGGCCGCTTGAGCGGCTTGCCACGAAAGATTTAAACCATATACACCAGGCTTCGCTCGAGATCCTCTCAGAAACTGGGATCACCTGTCATAACAAAGATGCCGTCAAGGCGTTTACCGGGGCGGGAGCCCGCGTAAGCCCGGCGGGGGATGAAATAAGCAATATAAAAATTCCTCCGAAAATGGTATTAAAAGCCGTCGAAAATGCCCCCAAAGAAATAGTGCTGGGCGCTCGTGACCCGGCTAACCAGCTTATTCTGCGTGGAAACCAGACCCGGGTATACCTGGCAAGTGGTTCGGAATCCAACATCTGGCTGGATACAACTTTTCGGCCGTTCATAAATAAAGATAACCCCGATCAAGAGGTCAAACTGCCCAGCTTTAATCCCAGGCGCGGCACCGTTGCCGATCTTGCTTTTTCGGCTCACCTGGCCCAGAACCTTGATACTCTGGATGCTTTTATACGGCCGGTAAACATACAGGACAGAGATATCAATAACCATAACAAGGATGTTAACAAGTTCTTTTGCTGCCTTAACAACACATCCAAGCACGTAATGGCCGGGTTAACTTCCCTTGAGCAATTGGAGAATGTTATTGACATGGCAGAGATCATCGCCGGAGGGCCGCAGGCACTGCGGGACAACCCGGTAATCTCTTTTATAACCTGCCTGGTAAAGAGCCCTCTCCAAATGGTGGACGATACTACCCAGACACTCATCCGGTTATGCCTGGAGGGCTTGCCGGTGGTGATTTCTTCATCGCCGCAAGCGGGCACCACTGCACCACCCAGTGAAGCGGGTATTGTAAGCCAGATTAACGCCGAGGTGCTTGCCGGTATTACTCTTGCCCAGATAATAAACCCGGGCACCCCTGTGATATACGGCAGTGTACCTGTAAGGGCGAGACTGGATAACTTGAACGATGCCTATGGGGCTCCTGAATCCACCGCTTATAACATTGACTGTGTTCAGATGGCCAGGTATTACGGCTTGCCGTGTTATTCGACAGCCGGTGTAAGCGATGCTCCGGTACCCGGGCTTCAATCTGCTGTGGAAAGGCTGTTTTCTTCGCTCCTGGTCGCTCTCAGCGGGCCTCAGTATCTGCATTGCGCTTTCGGATTGCTTGATGGCAATTCAACCTTTTCGCCCTTGCAGGCAGTAATGGATGAAGTTCATTTCAAGATGCTCCAACAGTTTTTGAAACCGGCTGATATTGACCCGGAAACCCTTGGGGCCGTTTGCCGTAAAATCGCCGATACGGTACAAACAAACCAGAAGCTGTTTATCAACGATATCCGGCCGCTTATGAGGAAAGGCAAGCTGTCTATGCCGTATGCCTTCGAAAACCACCAGGGTGGGGACAATGTATTGCTCATGGCCAATCAGGAACTTGAAAAACTCTCAGCCAGGCCTGGTTCTCACCTGCCGGATGAAATAATAGAAAAAGTGTATGACCGGATACCGGGTATTTTGCCAAGATTGGATACCCGGAAATCAAAATAAGAGGAGAATCCTGTGGAAACACAAATAATTGAAAAAATCAGGGAAAATCTGATTCAGGGCCGCAAATCCGCTGAGGATGAAGGCATAGATGAAAGACTGAACGGAACACCAGGGGTAATGGAGTTAACTGAGGAGGCACTGAAAAAGGGAGTTTTGCCCAAAGATATCATCACTCTGGCTATTACTCCCGGGATGGAAACGGTTGGTGAAAAATACGATAGCGGCGAATATTTTATTCCTGACATGCTGGCTTCAGCCCAGGCGGCCGGGGCTGCCATGGAAATACTGAAACCCCACCTGGAAAAAGCTAAAATAGCTTCCAAGGGCCGCGTGGCTGTTGCCACCGTCAAAGACGATATTCATGATATAGGTAAGAATATCGTGGTTATTTTATTAAAGGGGGCTGGTTATGATGTCGATGACCTGGGTATCGATGTACCGACAGAGCAAATTGTCGAGGAAGTTAAAAACCGCGGCATTGAATACCTGGGATTATCTGCCCTGCTGACATCTACCATGACCCGCATGAAGGAAGTCATCGAAGCTCTGGATACAGCCGGCCTGAAAGGCACGGTTAAGGTTTTGATAGGTGGAGCGGCTGTCAGCCAGGAATATGCCGATGAAATCGGCGCCGATGTTTACTGCGCCGATGGATTCCAGGCCATATCAGCCATTAGCGCTTTTAAACAACAATCAAAATAATAAGGATGTGATTTTTTGTGTGTGGAATAAGTGGATGTTACGGTGGACGGGATGAAATAACGGTAGACAGGATGCTGGATGCGCTGACAAGGCGCGGCCCGGATGACCGAGGGTTGCATATCCACGGCAATGCAGTTTTCGGGCATACCCGCCTTTCAATTATCGATGTCAAAAAGGGCCATCAGCCGATTCTGGCAAAAGGCGGTCGTGCCGGTATCATATGCAACGGAGAGATATATAATTTCAAGCAAATCAGGCGTTCCATCCAAACCCGGTGCGAATTCTCAACCAATTCGGATACCGAGGTAATCCTGCAGCTTTATCTGCTCAAGGGGCCCGCATGCGTAAATGAACTCGACGGCATGTTCGCCTTTGCCATATTCGATGATGACCGGATAATGCTTGCCCGTGACCCGATAGGCATCAAACCGCTTTATTACGGATACTACGATGGAGTGATGTATTTCAGTTCCGAACTCGGGGCGATGAGCCTTGCCGGTGTAGATGAGGTCCATGAATTCCCGGCCGGATACTACTACACATCGGACGAAGGATTTGTCCGCTATTATTCGGTGCCCCAAATTCATCACCATATTCTAAGCGATATCGATGAAGCCAGCCGGCAGATACACGAGACTTTCCGTAATGCGATTAAAAAAAGGCTGCTTTCGGACCGGGATATTCACGTTGGTTCGTTTTGCAGCGGCGGGCTGGACTCAAGCCTGGTTGCCGCTATTGCTGCTGAAGAAATCCCAAATCTGCACACCTTTGCTGTTGGAATGAAGGATGCGGATGGCAATGAGAGTGACGACCTGCCGGCTTCCCGCATTGCCGCCCGGCATATCGGCTCGACGCACCACGAACTGATATTTACCGAGGATGATTATTACCAGGCTTTACCTGCCGTAATAAAGAAGCTGGAAAGCTATGACCCATCGCTGGTGCGCTGCGCAGTACCCTGCTATTTTACCTGCAAGCTGGCCGCCGAATATGTGACGGTGGTGCTCACCGGTGAAGGCGCCGACGAACTGTTTTCCGGATATCACTATATGAAACACCTGCCCGAAAACAAAGTTGATGCCGAAGGCAGGCGCCTGATAGGCACTCTTCATAATATCAATTTGCAGCGGGCAGACCGGATGGGCATGCACTTTTCACTGGAACTCAGGGTGCCGTTTCTGGACCTGAAAATGATAGACCTGGCTATGAGTATCCCGAACGAGCTTAAAATCCGGGAATACAACGATGCCGGAGAAAAAATAGAGAAATGGATATTGCGGCAGGCGTTTGCCGGCACCGGGTACCTGCCGGATGAAATCCTCTGGCGCTACAAGGTACAGTATACACAGGGTGCGGGCTGTGAGAGCCTGGGTGAAAAAATGGCCGAAGCCGAAATGAGCGACGGAGAATGGGAAAAGCTGGAGGCGCAGAACCCCGGGGCGGTACTGGAAACCAGAGAAGCAGCTTACTATTTCAAGATATTCCGGCAGTTCCACCCGCAGGATTCGGTGCTTAAGTCAATCGGTATATGGAGGGGTTTCAGCTTTGCCGAAGAACGGGAACATGTCACCGGAACTATAGGCGGTCAGCTGGAGCACGATTATCAGGAACTGGCTGGCAGCGGTTAAATAACAGCCTGCCACACTTTTAATATGCCGGATTCAAGCTATGAACGTATCAAACCCAACAGCATCTTGAAAGGCAGTATGGCTTTGAGTGCATGCGGCTCATTTGCCGGCATAATGATGCAATCGCCGCTGTTAACGGTGTAATCACTGCCGGAAATGGTAACCAGCGCCTGGCCATCGTAAACATAAACCATTGCATCAAAGGGCGCAGTGTGTTCGCTCAGCCCCTGATTTTTATCGAAAGCAAAGATAGTGAGGGTCCCTCCCGGCCTGTCTATAAGGGTTTTGCTGACCACCGCATCCGGCTGGTAATCGATAAGGCTGGCGAGGGAGGTTGCCCCGGTTGGCAGGCTATTGGTTTTTTCGTTGCTGTTGTTCACAATGAGTACCCCCTGTTATAAGTCTTAACTGCAGGCAGCAGCTGTCTGACAGTCTTCGGTAATCTTGCCATCTTCGAGTATTATCAGGCGGCGGGCAAGCTCTGCTACGGCCGGGTCGTGGGTGACGGTAATAATGGTATGGCCTTCCTTGTTCAGCAAATCAAACAACGCCATGATCTGGGCACCGGTTTTTCTATCCATATTGCCGGTGGGCTCATCTGCAAGTATAAGCCTGGGTTTGCCTACCAGCGCACGGGCGATGGCCACTCTTTGCTGTTCGCCGCCGGAAAGCTGGGCCGGCCGGTGATGACCCCTTTTTTCCAGCCCTACTTCCTCGAGCATTTTAAGGGCGGTAGATTGATCAGCTCTGGTTCCGGCAAACGTAAGCGGCAGCATAACATTTTCAATAGCGGTTAAGGAAGGCAGGAGGTGGTATTGCTGGAAGATATAGGCTATTTCTCCGCGCCTTAAGTCGACCAGAGAATTTTCGTCACGGTTGTCGATGCGCTTGCCGTCTAGATGTACTTCTCCGCTGGAAAGCGAATCCAGGCCTCCGATGATATTGACCAGGGTGCTTTTCCCGGAACCGGAGGGGCCCATTATGGCCACATATTCTCCGTCATGTAATGCCAGGGAAATATTATCAAGGGCGGTAACACGAGTATGGCCCTGCCCGTAATACTTGCTGACGTTTTTAACTTCTAACATAAACCCCTCTTTTACAAAGACCTGAATGAATCGGCTACTTTAAATTTGGTTGCCCTGAAAGCAGGGTAGCCGGTAGCTATAACGCTTATCAGCGTGGCAATGCCTACCGACAACGGTAAATACACCGGAATAAAAGCTATTTCTATGCCTTCGAAAATGAAAGGACCCAGGGCAAAAGCCAGCAGATTTCCGGCCACATAGCCCAGCAACCCGCCCAGGATGCCAATAGCCAGGGCTTCATAGGTAAAGATCTTAACAATTTGTCTTCTGGAAGCGCCGACCGCCCGCATAATACCTATATCCTTGAGCCGTTCATTGACCGAAGCCAGCATGGTATTGGCTACACCGAACAAACCCACTGCCAGCGTTATACCGGAAAGAGAAAGCATGGTGGAACTCACTTTCTCCATCATGCCCATTTCCGAAGCTGCCACCTGTTTGATGGCCACCGCCCGTATCCCCGGAACAGCACTATTAATTCCATCGGCAACTTCTTCGATGGGGCATGTAGTACAGCATCCGCGTACATCGACTGATGAAATCAAGCCTTCCTTATCGAAGGCTTGCTGTAACGTGCCCAGCGGCACGAATACCCTGTAATCATCATCCGAACCGGTAGATGCGAGTATGCCCGACACGGTGAAACCGGTGCCGTTCAGGTTGATTGCGTCCCCGGGATTGATTCCCAGCAGTTCACTAACCATAGACCCCACCAGGGCATCATGGGGGTTGAAAATATAGCTGCCGCGAGACACTTCCCACCACAGCTTGACGCTCATTTCATAACGTGAATCAATACCTACAGCAACGATTTTTGTGCTGTTTATTTCGGTATTGACATATAGCTTGGGAGCCAGGGTAACCAGGTCGCTGGAAGAATGGGCATTCAAGGGCGCCAGTATATCATTGCCGGTTTTCTTTATAGCGGGCAACTTGCTCTCTTCGATATAGTTGTCACCAACCGCCACGGTTCCCAGGTTCATGTTGCCCATCTGCATGTCCAGGCTGGTAATAGCCGGGGTTACCAGGATGTTGGGTCCGTATTTATCCAGCTGGTCATATATGCGCTGCTGGCCGGCATCGGCTACGGTAAGGATGCCGATGATTGTCATGGTTCCCACCGCCACTCCCAGGGCAGCATAGAAAAGCCTTTTTTTCCGGCTTGAGATGTCTTTAAGGACTACTTGAAACAATTTCACTGTCAACCCTCTGCATTGAGATTGAATAGCAGACTATAATAGTCTGTAATACTGATAAGTTTAACAGATTATGCAACATTGCGCCAGCACCGGAACATAAAATGATCTTCAAGCTCTTTTCGGGACAATGCCGGTAAGCTATTCGAGGGGATATGGTTTGATAATCCTGGGATGGCTGGACAGGTGTGAAGGTTTGAATACAATTACCAGTACCAGTACCAGAATATATTCGATAATAACGATGGCGGTAAATTGGCTAATGGCTCCACCGACAGCATAAAGGGGCACCCAGTTACCGACAGCATTAAGACCAGCATGAAGCAGCATGACCATCAGTATGCTTCCGCGGGTGTTGTTGAACAACCAGGTTAATATCACGGAAAGAGCGATGGTATGTAAAAGGTACCAGCCAAAAGGTAGGCCACTCTGGGCGGAATAGGGTGCAAAGAAGGCCGGCAGGTGCCAAACGGCCCAGATAGCCCCCAGGAATATACTGGCAGTCAGAGCGCTGTACCTGGCCTGCAGACGGGGCAGTGCAAATCCCCGCCATCCCGGTTCCTCCAGCCCCCCACCCAGTAATAGGACAAACAACAAAGCCGGGAAATAGGTATACCAGGGCTGCAATTCGGATAAATTCTGTGGTTCTCCTCCCAGCCAGACATACAGCAGATATGCAAACAAGGCAAATATTAAGGGAAAGAAAAATGCAGCGACATACCATCTGATACCTACACGCCATTTGAATATGCTGTTTTTTAGTTCGCGTAGTCCGCTCTTGCCATGGGTGAGCCCGGTTACAATTATGGCTGAAAACAAGGGGCCGAAACTGCCGGTTATAATAAGCATTAAACCAAGCTCAGAGGAAACAGAATCTCCTGCAAATGCCATTGGCACCCAAAAGATCCAGGTTAATGCGAAGGCTCCGATAAAAAAAGCGCCAAGCGCATGCTTTCTGATGGTAGTCGTTAAGGAACTTAGGGCAGACATTTATCGACAATATACAGTATCGCAAGTTATTTTTCACCTTTTATCTGGGCCGCAGCTTTAACAGGTAGTGCAATAATTGACCGACAAGTGGTAATATATTCACTCGGTATAGCAAACAACGGTAGCCATGTTGCATGGCTGTTAAGATAAGGTAGCAACATTACAACAGGAGGCTTTAATGTGTTTTTCGGCACCGGCAAGTTTTGCCGGAGGAGCAGTAATAAGCGCCATAGGCATCTCTGCGGTCAGGAAATCCGCCAGGCCTGAGAGCCGGCTTTTAAGCATCATACCACTGCTTTTTGCCGCTCAACAGTTTGCCGAAGGTGTGATATGGGTAACTTTACGTTCCTCCGGGCTCCCCGGGATATTTCAGACTACCGCTGCTTTTTTCTTTTTAGCTACGGCGCTGGTTGTCTGGCCCACAATGGTGCCCCTGTCGGTGTATTTAATGGAAAAAGTAAAAACACGAAAGAATATACTTGCTTTGCTGACAATTGCCGGAGTCATAGTCTCGGTTATATACGCCTACTGTATGTTGAGATATTCGGTGAACCCGCAGATAAACGGCTTTCACATCAAGTATGTAGATAATTTCCCGCGTGCGCTCATCAGCATAGCCTTGCCGCTGTACCTGCTTTCCACAATAATTCCTTTGTTTGTTTCCTCAGTGCCGAGAATGTGGCTTTTCGGGGTTCTTATTACAGTTTCGTGCCTGGTGACAGCTGTATTTTTTGCCCAGTATCTGACCTCGGTGTGGTGCTTTTTCGCCGCTCTCATCAGCCTTACCATTTACTGGGTACTGGGCGGGCTCGAGGCTGAAAGCAGAGCGCGCATCGGGGTGGCCCAAAAGGTTAGAATTTAGACAAAAGAAAGGCCGGAAGAGCGCATAAGAGGCCGTTTGAATAACCCGATTTCCTGGTTTAAACTGCTGGCTGGCTGAAATTATCTGTTATTATTTTCCGGTTCCGCTTCATCTTTATTATCGGTGGGAGAGCCAGCTTTGTCTTCCGGGTTTTCTTCGGTTGAAGGAGTTTCGGGTTGCTCTTCAGCTGAAGGGTCCTTGAGAGCCAAGCTGTCCTCCTCTTTGACGGGTTCTGCGTGTTCTTCGCCCAGGCGTTCCTTGAGCACTGGCGACGTCGAACCCAGCAGAGGGCTATAGAGCCGCGGATCTTCGATATCAGGATTTTTTTCTATATCCTTTTCTTCTACCGGTTGCTCTTCGTTCTCTTCCGGGTATTGCGGACGGGATTCGTTTTCTTGTTCAAGTTCATCGCCCATGGCAGGCTCCCCTCAACTGTTATTTACGCTAACCAGGCTCTTAGTAGAAGCACGGTTGTCAGAGAAATGGTCTCGGCCAGCAAAAACCAGGTAGACAGACGTAATTCAAACACCTTTTTCTGTAAAATAGCCGCATTCCATTCATAGGTGGAAATGAAATGGGCAATCAGGCGGCGCCTGGTAAACTGTTCTTTTTCAAACAGGTATTCGTCCCGTAAAGGCCTCGGCTCTGGGTCCCGGAAATAAGGCTTTACTATCCAGCTCCTTACGGCTGTAAGAATGGTCAATAGATAAAAGATTATCGGTATCGAAAAAAGCAATAGAACCACCGGGTTGGCTACCATGCCTATTAAAGCGGCCTGTGCCGCTGCACCAACACCAATGACTATGCTGGCAACGAAAAGGATATTGCCGGTTTTGCCGTCCAGCGAATCCACCTGGCGGATTTGGATATCCAGCTTGTCCTTGATTTCGGCATAGACGATATCCAGGCTGTAAGGATATGGTTCGGTTTGTTCCAGTTCTGCTTCGACCTGGTCGGCCAGTTCCCTTTCGCTCATCACGGCCCCATTGTAACAGAATATACACCGCAACTCTATAGAGGTTTCCTGATTACGCGGGCGCTTTATTTAGCGCTATTGTGATTTCTTATATGTTATTCAATATCCTGGTGGCTGAAAGTAATCTATACCGCATGTTGATATTCGCTGCCGTTTTTCGGGTTGCCAGCATTTCCGCCGTAAAATGCCGGGCTCGGAGCTATTGTTCGGGATGTTTGGATTTGGATGCCTGGCTTATTTCTTTCGTTGCATGTACCTGCTGAGCCGGGAACTGATATAATCAGAGAAATCCGGGGCTTTGTTCCAATGACAGGTTGCGGACTGGAAGGAAAATAGCAGGGCTTAATAAGGGTTACAGGCATGCTTGAATCAGTTATCAGCATTGTGGGCGGATACCTCCTGGGTTCAATACCGGCTGCCTATATTGTAACCAGGGTTATAAAAGGCGTCGATATTCGGGCGGTGGATACCGGTAACGTGGGGGCTGGTTCGACCATGCGAGCGGTCGGCCTGGGTTATGGGCTGCTGGTGGCGGTGGTTGATATCGGTAAAGGAACTGCAGCGATATTGATGGCCACGGCGCTGGGAGTCAGCTACCCGGTTGTGCTTGCTTCGGGATTTGCAGCAATTTTGGGACATTGTTTTCCTTTCAGCATAGGTTTTCGCGGGGGGCAGGGGGTTGCGACTGCATTGGGCATATTACTGGCGCTTGCATGGCAGCCCATGATTGTCATGCTGGCATTGATGGGTGTTGTGCTGGCAATAACACGGCATATATTTTCGATGGCGCTGATTGCGGCTCCGTTACTCCCTGTTTTATTATGGATTTGGGGGGCTGATCCACGCTTGATCGTCTATTCCTTAATTATTATTGCCTTTATAGTAATCAGGAGTAGGCGCCGGCTGTCGGAGCTTCGTTTCCTGACCAGGCCAAGGCATTAAATATTCTTGCTCGAAGCATGCTGTTGAAAGCACTGGAATTATTTGACCGGCGGACACGGCAGCTAAGATAAGGTATTTACCGTACACTCGAAACAACATTCAGGCGATGGAACCCTCTATAAGTACCTATCAATCCGCGGATTACTATAGCAAGCGGGAATAACTATTTGGTTAAATGGAAATCTGGTGAGCCGCACAGGAATCGAACCTGTAACCTACTGATTAAGAGTCAGTTGCTCTGCCAATTGAGCTAGCGGCCCAAGCTAACAAGGGTATTATTTTATCATGGTAACCGGCAGTAGACAAACCGCCCGAAATTGCCGGCACTATTCCTAGAAGAGTTCCCCTTCGCTTTCCTCGATGGCCTTTTTAAGTTCGGCGTTGAGTTCGGCCGGCAAACCTACAATATCGACATTCAAAAAGCCTCTTACAATTGCGGCGGTGGCTTCTTCCCGCGTTAGTCCTCTGGCCATCAGATACTCGACCTCTTCTTCGGCAATTTTACCTACAGCGGCTTCATGCGAAAGGTCGACTCCGGCGATGCTGCCTTTGAGTTCCGGGATGGCGTGGATAATGCCCCCGTTGTCACCCAGGATAAGGCCGGAGCATTCAAGGTGCCCCTTGACGTCCGGTTTGGCGCCTTCGATATATCCTCTGGCAATAATGGTCCCGCCGGTGGTAATGGCGCGGGAAATGACCTCGGTCTTGGAGCCCTCCCCTTCGAGAATGACTTTCGAACCGGTGTCGATGTGCGAACCCGGTGTGGCTACCAGTATTGAGTTGAAGCGGGCAGTGGCATTCTTGCCCGCGCACCTGGCAGATGGATAGCTTTGCAGGGAATGAACCGGGCGCATTATCACGTAGTTGCTCATGAACTGAGCGTCCTCTTCCAGAATGGCGCCGGTCCTGGGCCTGACTTCAACCTCTGGGCTCCAGGAATGTATCATGGAGAAGGTGACTTTGGCTCCCTTTTTTATATAAAACTCGGATACACCCAGGTGCAGGCCCGGTTCGCGGCCCTTGGCGACAGCGCAGCCGGTGATGATGTGCAATTCGGATCCTTCTTCAGCAATAATGATGTTGTGAACATCCTGAATGAGTTTGCTCTTGGCCAGGTAAAGGCAGGCCTGAACCGGGAAAACCGATTTTTTACCCGGCAGAGCCCGGATAAAGTAACCGTCGGCGTTATTGAGTTCGACATGGGCGGTATATTTATCTGCATCCACCTGCACGGCTTTCCACAAGTATTCTTCAAGCCAGTCGTATTTTTTCAAAGCTTCCGAAGTAGCCATGACTTCGATACCTTCCTGGGAGGCGGTATGATGGATGGGGGTGTTGTCCTTTTGGATAAAGGTGCCGGAGCGCTGGCTGAGGTCATCCAGCATGACGCCGGCGGAAAGCATGCGATGCTTGTCTTCTGCGGCAATATCCTCCGGAGCGATTTGCAAAGGAGAACCGGAACCCTCGCTTCGATAGCTGGAAAGATCGATATCCTTACCCAGCGAGGCTTTTTTATCCCGTGCTTTTATAGCCTTTTCCTGAAACTCGAAATTTATTTTATGGGACATGTAGCACACTCCTGGTAACCCTTAGCCTTGATATTATCCAGAATATCCCTGGGAGAGGCACCACAACTGATGATTCTGCCGTTGAAAAGAACGTAGCCGGTAGCGGCATTCACATAGTCCAGGATATGGCCGGTATGAGAAATTATCAGCCCGCTGCGGCAGCGCTGGTGAATCGGGCAGCCTTTCTGGAGCAGTTCATTGATGAGCTCGCCGATCAAGGCGATATTTTCCAGGTCGACGCCGCTCTCGGGTTCATCCAACAGCACCAGTTCCGGTGTCTGTGCCAGCAGTTGAAGCAGTTCGGAGCGCTTGATTTCACCTCCGGAAAAACCGGAGTTGATGTCCCGGTTTAAAAACTCGGTCATGTGGGTCTTTTCGGCCAGCTCGGCGAGATCTCCCGGCATGCTTCGGGCCTTCAGGCATGCCTTTACCATGTCTCCTGTTTTTACACCCTTTACTACCGGGGGCCTCTGGAAGGACATGCCGATTCCCAGCCTGGCACGTTCATCCACCGGCATCCGGGTGACGTCCACGCCCTTGAACGTAATTTTGCCGCGCTTTACCTGGTAACGCGGGAAGCCCATGATGGTCATCATCAGGGTAGTTTTGCCACTGCCGTTAGGGCCGAAAACAACGTTGGTTTCGCCAGCCTTAACCACAAGGTTAATTCCGTGCAGTATATCTTTGCCGTCTACCGAGACGGCCAGGTCTTCGATTACGAGTAAATCTGGAGCAGACATCTTGAACCTCCTGAAATGAGTTCGGAGTCAGTTTGGCAACAATTATAACATTTAAGAATACAATGGCAAATTGGGCACAGGTTTTTGATACCCGGTCAGTCTGAACTGTAACCAGCGTATTATTTTGAAGTTGAAATATATGTTAAAATAGCACGCTATTGGTGCCAATCCAAATTAAGAGGTTATTAACATGTCGAGTAGTCTGGATGAACTGAGAAAACGCCGGGCAGAGGCTGTTGCCGGGGGCGGGCTGGCTCAGATAAATAAACAGCACGACAAAGGCAAGCTTACCGCCCGGGAACGGCTCGATATACTGCTGGATAAGGATTCTTTTACCGAACTGGACGTGTACCGTAAGCATGATTGCCGCGATTTTGGGTTGGACGAGCAAGCCCATCCGGGAGATTCGGTGGTTACCGGACACGGTCAAATAGACGGGCGGCGGGTTTTTGTCTTTGCCCAGGATTTTACCGTTCTGGGCGGCTCTTTATCCCGGGCGGCGGGTGAAAAGATCTGTAAAGTCATGGACCTGGCGTATGAAAACGCATCCCCGGTAATCGGCTTGCTCGATTCCGGGGGAGCCCGCATACAGGAAGGCGTGGAAAGCCTGGTGGGTTACGGTGAAATATTTACGCGCAACACACTGTATTCCGGGGTTATTCCGCAGATATCGGTGGTCATGGGCCCGTGTGCCGGCGGGGCGGTGTATTCACCGGCAATCACCGATTTTATTTTTATGGTAAAGGGCACCGGTCAGATGTTTATTACCGGCCCCCAGGTTATCAAGGCGGTAACCGGGGAGGAAGTTACCCTCGATGAACTCGGTGGAGCCGCAACCCATTCCAGAAAAAGCGGCAACTGCCATTTCGTGGCCGAAAATGATACCGACTGCCTGAAACAGGTAAGGCGCTTGCTGGGCTACCTGCCTTCCAGCAACCGGCAGAAACCGCCGGCAATTAGTAAAGGTGAATCTGTGCCAGCGCCGGATGAAACCATAGCATCGATTGTGCCGGAGGAACCCAACCGCGGCTATGACATGAAAAAGATCATCGAGCGCATTGTGGATTCAGGTGAAATGTTCGAACTTCAGGCGCAGTTTGCACCCAACCTGATAACCGCCTTCGCCCGCATAAACGGGCAGGTGACTGGCCTGCTTGCCCAGCAGCCTTCCTTTCTTGCCGGGGTTATCGACTGCGACGCATCCGACAAGGGGGCCAGGTTCGTAAGGTTTTGCGACTGTTTCAATATACCGATCGTCACCCTGGTGGATGTGCCCGGGTATATGCCGGGCAAGCACGAGGAGTTTAAAGGAATTATCCGCCACGGCGCCAAGCTTCTATATGCTTATGCTGAAGCCACCGTACCTAAGGTAAGCGTCATAATACGCAAAGCTTACGGAGGGGCTTACATCGTGATGAGCTCCAGGAGCCTGCGCGGGGATATTAACTTCGCCTGGCCCGGCGCCGAAATAGCCGTAATGGGGCCGGATGGCGCAGTTAACATAATATATAGAAAGGAACTGGAGGCATCCACCGACCCCGACCAGTTAAAAGAACAGCTGATTAGCCAGTACCGGGAAAAATTTGCCAACCCCTTCGTCGCCGCATCCCAGGGTTATATCGATGATGTTATCGAGCCGGCCCAAACCCGCATTAAAATTGCCGGCGCACTGGAAATGCTGGAGAACAAAACCGTTGCCAACCCGGTAAAAAAGCACGGCAATATACCGCTTTAGGCGCTAGCGGCGGCCTCGAATTCGGCTATCAGGGAATTGAAGAGTTCCTTAACGGTAACGATGCGTTCGTTTAAATACGCGTTGGCTCCGGCAAAAGCAAAACCCTTATCCAAAAAGCCTTTTTTGGCGTTGGTAAGCGCCCGGCAAATGCAGTAGGGCGATATTTTAAAATCGCAGGTTTTCAGGCATTTCCAGGGACAGCACACCGGTGTTTTAATTTTATTGGAAACCGCTTCCAGGAACCGGTTTGTAATGGCTCTGCCCGGAAGGCCGACCGGGCTTTCGATGATTACCAGGTCTTCTTCGGCGCACTCGATGAAGGCATTCTTGAAAGCCTCCGAAGCATCACACTCGACGGTGGTCACGAAGCGGGTAGCCATTTGTACGCCGCTGGCGCCAAGGCGTAAAAACGAAAGCATGTCGGCACCGGTGTAAATGCCGCCGGCGGCAATTACGGGAATATCTTTGTCAAACTTCTCGCTGTAGGGTCTTATGGCGTTTACTACCTGAGGGATGAGGGATTCGAGCGAATAAGCCGGGTCGTTGAGCTGTTCACGCTTGAATCCGAGGTGGCCTCCGGCCAGGGGGCCTTCGACCACAACCGCGTCTGGAATACGGTTGTAATGCTCGGACCAGTATCTGAAAATAACCTCGGCCGCCCGGGCTGATGATACGATGGGCACGGCATGAGTGGAACGTTTACCTTCCTCAACCGGGGGTATGATTTCAGCGGTTTTCAGGGGCAGGCCGGCACCCATTATTATCAGGTCCGCCCCTTCTTCGACCGAGATTTTTACCAGTTCGTCAAAGTCGGTCAGGGCAACCATGGCATTGATGCCTATTATACCATCAGTCACCTGACGGGCTTTGCGAATTTCCGAACGGAGGGCTCTCTGGTTGGCCTGCTGTGGGCTGCGGTTGAAATCCGTCTCCAGCATACCGATGCCGGCGGCTGAAATTACGCCGATGCCTCCTTGCTCGGCAACGGCCGAAGCCAGGCCTGAAAGAGAAATGCCCACTCCCATACCCCCCTGGATTATGGGGTATCTGGCATGCAGTGTGCCGATTGTCAGCTGGGGAATTGTCATAGCTTTGCCTCCTTTACGTCCGCAACCTCTTAGTAACGGTAGAATCCTTCGCCTGTCTTGCGGCCCAGTTTTCCCTCCTTGACCAGGTTTTCGAGCGTTTCCGGGGGGGTGAAATGAGATGCGTTCAACTGCTGCTGCATGGAACGCGCTATATACAGGGCGGTATCCAGGCCGACAAAATCCGCCAGTTTGAAAGGCCCCATCGGGTGGTTCAAACCCAGAGTAACCGCCCTGTCGATATCTTCGGCGCTTACACCCATTTCGTGCAGGCGCATGGCTTCGGCAAGAAAAGCCAGAAGCAGGCGGTTTACTATAAAGCCGGGGGTATCGGGAGCGATTACCACCGTCTTATTAAGCGACTCGATAAAACGAGTTGCTGTATCCAGTGTCTCCTGGCTGGTATGGGGCGTCTTTATCAGCTCTACCAGTTTCATCAGGCTGACAGGGTTGAAAAAATGTATCCCCAGGATTTTATCCTTCCTGCCCGCCAGGGAGCCGATTTCGGTAACCGGCAAACACGATGTATTGGTTGCCAGAATGGTCCGGGGAGTGCATACTGCATCCAGCCGGTGAAAAAGTTCCTTTTTGCCCTCGAGGTCTTCCGGTATGGCTTCGATAATAAGGTCGCACTCGCTGAGCGCCTCGAGGTTGCTGGAGCCGGTAAGCCTTTCAGGCAGCGAACCGGCAATTTCCAACGGAAACCGTTTCAGCCTGGCCAGCCTCTGCAAGGTGCCAGAAAGGGTATCGAGGTTCTTTTCAAGAGAAACACTATCTGTTTCCGTAACCGTCACATGATAACCAGCGGCAAGGCTGGCTTCGGCAATGCCGCGGCCCATTATTCCCAGTCCGGTGATGCCGATTGTTTTGATGTCCATTGATTACCTGCCCTCGAAATTAGGTTTGCGTTTTTCCTTAAGTGCTGACAAACCTTCGTTGAAATCATTCGAGCTCATAAGCATTTCGAACAAAGATTTTTCCAGCCTCAGCCCGCTGTCAAGCGAGAGGCTGGCCCCCTGCAGCATTGCCTGTTTGGCCGCTCTTACCGAAAGCGGCGCCGGCTTAAGTACAAGCCCGGCCATTTCCATGGCTTCATCCATCAGTTTTTCCGGCGCGGCTACTTTGTTTACCAGGCCGATGCGGTAGGCTTCGGCGGCATCTATTGGCCGGCCGGTAAAAAGCATCTCGGCGGCTTTAGCCTGCGGGATAAGCCGCATCAATCGCTGGGTGCCGCCCCAGCCGGGGATGATTCCAAGGTTTACTTCAGGCAGTCCCAGAAATGCTCTCTGGCTTGCGATGCGCAAATCACAGGCCAGCGCCAGTTCGAGCCCGCCGCCGAGGGCAGCCCCGTTTATAGCGGCGATAAGGGGCTTGTATAGGCTCAACCCGCGCATGTTGGTAGGCGGCTGGGGGCAGGAGTTGCCGCCGGCCATTTTCATTTCGGGAAGCAGGGTATTGACGTCGGCACCCACTGAAAAAGCTCGCTGGCCAGCGCCGGTAATAATACCAACGTGCAGGCTGTCGTCCTTCTTGAATTCGCAAAGTGCTTTGCTCAGCTCCTTCAACAGATCCATATCGATGGCGTTAAGTGCCTCAGGGCGGTTCAGGGTGAATACGGCTATTTTGCCGATTTTTTCAAAATTTAGTGTCATATCTTTCTTTAGACTAGCTCCATTCCTGTTTCAAATTATCATTATCGCTTACGTTGAAAAGCCTTGCAACCGGGCAGATGCGTTTGATCAGGCCGGTCAGCACATTGCCGGGCCCGAATTCTATAAAAGTATCTATACCCTGCCTGCACATGAATTCTACCGACTGCTGCCAGAGCACCGGCCGGGTGAGCTGAATTTCCAGTTCGCCCCGGATTTCTTCAACGCCGGATACCGGGCTCGCGCTGGCGTTGGCGACGACGGGAATAGCGGCAGGCTTGATGGCAGTATTACTCAACGCCCTTTTCAAACCATCGGCGGCGCTCTGCATCAGGCGGGAGTGGAAAGCACCGCTTACCTTGAGCGGGATTACCTTGCGCACACCCAGACTGGCTGCGGCTTCGGCAGCCTTGCGGGTAAAATGTGCGGGCCCACTGATTACCGTCTGTTGAGGCGAGTTGATATTGGATATTTCAAACCCGCAGGCTTTACAAACCTCACGTGCCAGGTCCTCCCCGGCTCCGATAAGCGCCAGCATGCCACCGGGGTTAGAGGCGGCGGACGATTCCATAAGGTTGCTTCTTAGAATCACCAGTTTTAGGGCCTCGGCAAAATCGAGGGCGCCCGATACAACCAGGGCGGTATATTCCCCCAGACTGTGGCCGGCGGTAAATTGGGCCGGAGGCAGTTCGCTTTCCTGCCGGGCAGCCTGCAGGCAGGCGATGGAAGTCGCCAGGACGGCAGGCTGAACATTTTGAGTATACGTGAGTTCTTCGAGCGGGCCTTCGAAGCATAGCTTGGAAAGCTTGAAACCGAGAATATCATCCGCCTGGTCGAAGATTTGCCGGGCGGCAGGACAACTCTGGTACAAGTCCCTGCCCATACCGACCTTCTGAGCTCCCTGGCCCGGAAAAACGTAGGCTGTATTATTCACCCGGACCCACTTCCTGCAAGCAGGCGAGGTTGCGGATGACAAGTTCGGCCTGGGCAATGGTGTTAGCTATTATGTCTTTTACAGGAAGTATGTCCCGTATAAAACCGGCAATCTGGCCGGCCATTAATGAACCGTTTTCGGTATTGCCTTCGATAACACCTTCACGCAGCCGGCCACGGCCCAGTTCGTCGAGTTCCTCGGCGCAGCAGCCTTCCTTTTCTTTCTTGGAAAATTCACGGGTGAACTTGTTCTCCAGGCATCTTGCCGGATGGCCGACGGATTTACCGGTAACTGTTGTCGCCCGGTCGTGAGCCTCGATGATATGGCGTTTGAAATCAGGGTGGGCGATGCATTCTACGGAGCATATGAAACGGGTGCCCATCTGTATGCCGCGGGCGCCAAGCGCCAGAGCGGCAGCCAGGCCCCGTCCGTCGGCAATGCCTCCGGCGGCAATCACCGGGATTTTTAACGCATCGACAACCTGGGGCAGCAATGCCATGGTGCAGGTATCGCCGACATGCCCTCCGGATTCGGTGCCTTCGGCAATAACGGCATCAGCTCCGCATTTTTCCAGCCGCCTGGCCAGGGCTACGCTGGATACGACCGGGATGACAATTACCCCGTTCTGCTTTAGCTCAGGGATAAACGGGCCGGGGTTGCCGCCCCCGAAAGTAACGATGCCGATATTTTCTTCAATAACCAGCCTTAAATTATCCGAAGCAAAAGGGGACATCAGCATAATATTGACACCAAAAGGCCGGGGGGTTTGCTTGCGGGTAAGGGTTATCTGCTGTTTCAACCAGTCTGGTGGAGCATTGCCGCTGCCGATAATCCCCAGGCCTCCGGCTTCGGATACCGCTGAAACGAGCTCAGCCGTTCCCAGCCAGGCCATTCCTCCCTGGAGTACGGGATACCTGATGCCCAGCATGCGGCAAAGAGAGCTGTTTTCTAGCATTGGGCCACCGCCATGGCAACGGCATACTGCTGACAGTGTGAAATACTTACATCGAAGCTCATAATGTTTTTCCTGTTATATTCGTATACGGCTTTGCCGTGCAGTTTAAGCAGCGGCCGCCCGCTGGAAGATGCGAGGATTTCGATATCGCGCCAGTTGCAGGTAATAATATCAGGATTAAGCGCTTTGAGAACGGCTTCTTTGGCTGCAAAGCGGCCCGCCAGCCTGGCGGGACTGCCGTGGCATATCTCAAGTTCGCCGAAAGTAAAAACCCGGTTTAGAAAGGAATCATGCCAGGTATCGACGGCTTTTTGTATGCGTTCGATTTCGACGATATCGATGCCGGCTGTTAAGTTGTTAGACATTAAAAGTTTTCCTAAGAATAGCGCCTGATGGCCAGGACCGAGTTATGCCCGCCGAACCCGAATGAATTGGAAATAACCGCATCGACCCGGGCTTTACGGGCCGCATTGGGAACGTAGTCCAGATCGCACTCCGGGTCCGGGTGTTCGAGATTTATGGTGGGTGGTATTACGCCCTGTTCGATAACTTTACAGCATATGATGGCTTCCAGGGAACCGGCAGCCCCCAGCATGTGGCCCAGCATGGATTTAATGGAACTGACCGGAATATCATAAGCCCGGGCGCCGAAACTGTTTTTGATGGCCCGGGTTTCACTGGCATCGTTGAGCCTGGTGGAAGTGCCGTGGGCATTGATGTAGCCGATTTCTTCAAAGCCGATTTCTTTCAGTGCCATGTGGATTGCCTTAAGGGCCGATTCCCCGGAGGAAAGCGGCTGGGTGATATGGAAAGCATCCGAAGTGGCACCGTAACCAACGATTTCTGCCAGAATGCGCGCGCCTCGTTCGAGGGCGAAATCCAGACTTTCCAGCACCAGCACCCCGGAGCCTTCGGAGATGACAAACCCGTCCCGTTTCGAATCGAAGGGTCGCGAAGCTGTCTCGGGATCGGCGTTGCGGGTTAGAGCGCCTGCCTGGGCAAACCCGGCTACACCCAGCGGAGTGATGGCAGCGTCGGTGCCACCGGCCAGGGCGGCTTTAAGTTCGCCGTGCTTTATCAATTTATAAGCGATGCCCAGAGCATCGGTGCCGGTAGAACAGGCCGAAACCAGGCTCAGATTAAAACCGCGTATGCCGGTTTCGATCGATACCCGGCCGGTGGCGTTGTCGGCTATCATCATCGGCACGATAAAAGGGCTGACGCGTGACGGCCCCCGGGTGTTAAGAGTCATAACCTGTTCTTCCATGGAATGGGTGCCGCCGATTCCGCTGCCGATAAGAATGCCGATTTCATAGCGGTTGGAATCGTCTATGATCAGGCCGGAATGGTTGATAGCCTGTTTGGCGGCGGCGATGGCGAACTGGGCGAACCGGTCGGTATACTTGGCGGTCCGGGGTTCCATATATGCCAGTGGGTCGAAATTTTTAATTTCACCGGCAACCTTTACCGTAAAAGTGCTGGCATCGAAACCGGAGATGATATCGATACCGCTGGCGCCTGAGATAAGGTTTTGCCAGGTGTCTTCGACATTAAAGCCCAGCGGACTGACGGCTCCGTAGCCGGTAACAACTACTCTGTGCGCCATATTACTTTTCCATTTTGGACTGTATGAGCGCCTCAACCTCGCCGACGGTGGTAAGTTTGGCCAGCTCTTCATCAGGCAAGGTCACGCCGAAACCGTCTTCCATGGCCAGAGCGAGCTCGACCATGCTGAGCGAATCCATTTCGAGGTCCCCGGTAAAAGTAGCCTCAGGGGTTATCTTGGATTCGTCAATTCCGGGGTGAACCTTGCAGATAGCTTTTTTTAACTCGGCGTGAATATCCATTTCACCTTCCTTAATAATAATTATAAGAGATCAGGAGCGCATAAAAGCTTTCAGGTTGATTATATAATAGTGGCCTGGGGTTAATTCCAGCCTTTGCATTTCCATGTTAAGCGGTGCTAGTATAAGGTCCCTACTGAATGTTGTCAAATCACCTTGATTATGGAGTTTAACCCCGATGCTGATCGCCGTTGATGCCAGCGGGGGCGATTTTGCCCCGCATGAAATTGTAAAAGGGGCGGCCAAGGCTGCGGCAGAATACAATGCCCAGGTAGCCCTGTTAGGCAATAAAAGAATACTAGAAAAACTGACCGGTAAATACGAAAAAAGAACCAACCTTTCTATAATCAACGCCCGCCAGAGAATCTCATGTAATGAGCATCCCGTACAGGCGCTGAAAACCAAACCCAATTCCGCCATTGTCATTGGCACGAATATGGTAAAAGAGGGGCAGGCTGCGGCGTTTGTATCTGCCGGCAGTACCGGCGCCGTACTGGCTGCAGCGTTCACCATGCTGGAACGCCTGCCCGGTATTCACCGGCCAGCTTTAGCTACCGTAATTGCAGTGAACCCGGCACAGCCGTTTGTGTTAATCGATGCCGGGGCCAACGCCGACTGCCTGCCGGTATACCTTGCCCAGTTTGCCGTGATGGGTTCCATTTTTGCTGCCGACCACCTGGGAATTGCCGAACCCAGGGTGGCGCTGTTGAATATCGGCACCGAAGAAGTTAAAGGCAACCGCCTGGCCAGGGAAAGCCATCAGTTGATAAAGGGTGCCCCGGGCATAAATTTTACCGGTAACATCGAACCGCAGGACCTGCTGAACGGCCGGGCGGATGTAGTGGTCACCGATGGGTTTACCGGCAATATCGTTTTGAAAACCCTAGAAGGGTTCGGAGAAACATTCGGTAAAAGCCTGGGGTGGCAGCAGAGCCACCAGGTTCCAAAAGAACTGCAGGGTTCGAGCCTGGTAAATTATACAAAAACTTTGTTTTTGACCAAAAGGGCAGACTACAAAGAGTTCGGGGGCGCGTGCCTGCTGGGCCTGGATGGCAATGTTATCGTTTCTCACGGGCGCTCCAAGGCTAAAGCAATAAAGAGTGCCATTCACCTGGCGATACGCACCAGCCAGCTTGAGGTAATCCGTTCAATCAAGGAAACCATAGAAAAAAAAGGGCAAAATATTGTCTAAAAGTTAGGAACGAAGCCCTTTTTGTGGTATAATTATAAAAGAGCACTATATGCGTGCAAATATAGGCTTTTCAGTATTTCCCCCTTTTAGTATGTAAGTTGCTTATTCATTCACTCCGTGCTGAAGCCGAAATAAGGGAGGTGGTACCTTATCCTCTAGCCAGCAATCACGTTATTCAGAATAAACAAGGAGAAAAAACATTGAAAAATCATTTAATAAATAAAAAACTGGCAGCTACCGTTGCGGTATGTCTGGTTATGGCTGTAGCCATGGTTGCCGGCCTGGCCGGGTGTGGGGACGGCGGTAATACCGTGACAATCGGACGGGCACAGTGGGTTTATGACGTTATCACTATCAACATCGTTGGTGAGGCTATTGCCGACAAGGGTTATGACGTTGAAATGAAGGACATATACGATATGGGGCTGATGTATGCCGCTGTGGGTGAAGGAAGTGTGGACTTCTACCCTGATGCCTGGCTGCCAACAATGCAGGAAAACTTCCTGGAGGCTAACCAGGACTCTCTTGTTGTCGGTGGCGACCTGTATGGTTCGAACGTTCCGCTTTGCTGGGCAATACCCGGTTATACTGCTGATGAACACAACATCACCACTCTTGAAGACCTCAAGGGAAAAGGTGAAATTTTTGGCGGTAAGATATATGGCTATGAAGCCGGTACCGGTGGCAGTGAAAGAAGCCTGGAGGCAATCGAAGCATATGATCTGGGTGATGAATATGAATTTGTTACCGGATCGGTACCTTCGCTACTGGCTGAGTTGAAGGCCAATATACAGCTCAACAGGCCGGTTATGGTGGTCCTGTGGCGGCCGCATCCCATTTTCACCCAGCTGGATGTAGTAATGCTTGAGGACCCCAAAGATATATTTGGAACCAATTATATCAAATATATCGCCTATGACGAGTTCGCCGAAAACAATCCGGATATCATTCATTTCCTGGACAACGTGGTTATACCCATCGAAGATATCGAAGCCATGATGCTGGAAAATGAAAACGACGGGACCAGTGAAGATGAACTCGCGCAAAACTGGTATGATGAGCACAAGGACACAGTGGCTACATGGTGGCCGTAAGGAAAATAAATTAACTTTAACACTGTATGGGGGCTGAGCTACTTGCCAGCCCCCTGCTTTTTTTATTATGCTTTTACCGGTAAATAAAAACAGGGGAGGGACTCCCATATGTTTGGATTGGAACTGGATATCGCCGGGGTTGTTAATGCCTTTGTTGATTTTATTGTAAGGCATTTCGGAGGGTTTTTAAGGGCTATTTCCAGGGTGATTGAAAACGGTTTCGATTCCCTGGTGGACGGACTGAGCTGGCTGCCGGAAATCGTGGTCATCCTTTTACTGGTGGGGCTGATATGGTGGGTTTCCAGGAGTGTAAAACTTTCTATTTTAAGCTTTATCGGCCTGTGCCTGATACCCCTGATGGGATTCTGGTCCTATGCCCTGGATACCCTGGTGCTGGTGATATTTGCCACCGCCGTTTCGCTTTTATTCGCGGTGCCGCTAGGAATAATGATGGGTATCAGCGAAAGAGCGGCTACTGTAATGAAACCCGTACTGGACCTGATGCAGACGATGCCGGCCTTTGTCTACCTGATACCGGCGGTTATGCTTTTCGGTGTCGGCAAGGTTCCGGCGGTATTTGCAACCATGATCTTTGCCATGCCTCCCCCCATAAGGCTCACCTACCTCGGAATTCGGGAAGTATCCGGTGAAGTAAAAGAAGCCGCCATTTCCTACGGTGCGACGCGTAAACAGTTATTGTTCGATGTACAGCTGCCGCTGGCGGTGCCCACCATAATGGCCGGCATCAACCAGTGCATCATGCTGGCACTTTCCATGGCGGTTATTGCTTCCATGATCGGCGCGGCCGGGCTCGGCGGCGAGGTTTTAAGAAGCATCAGCCGGCTGGATGTGGGCTATGGCTTCGAAGCCGGCATCAGCATAGTATTTTTGGCCATCATCCTGGACAGGGTTACCAGCGCTATCCACAAGCGAACCCAGTTGCAGGGAGATAAAAGGGAAGAGGCCACGGCTTAAACAGCAGCATCAACTGAAAAGGAAAAAGAACCGGACTTGTAGTACTACAAGTCCGGTTCTTCGTTTGTTTCAGAGTCGCCGTTATCCGGAGAATTGGGGGATATATTGTTCAGGCATTCAAGCGGGTCCAGGATGCCTTTCAGCTTGCCTTTGTCGTTGACAACCGCAATAGGTAAACCTGCCATGCAAAGCGGCAGTATATCGGCAAGGGGAGTCGTTTCCTGGGTCAACGGGAATTCAATATTCATCACCTGGCTGAGGTCGGTTACCTTTTTCTTCAAGGCTGCGGCGATATCCTTATCGGTGATGATACCCACAGGCTGGCGCTGGGAATCGACTACGTAGATCTCATCGCGATCGATGGCGCGCATGCGTACCATGGCGGTTCTTACCGTATCCCTTTTCAGAAACAGCGGTTCGGGAGCTTCCATCAGGGAACTGGCGGTCAGCACCAGGCCGCGGTTGATATCCTGGGTGAAGTTGGCTACATAATCATTTTCCGGGTTGGATACGATCTCTTCCGGGGTGCCGATCTGAACGATGACGCCGCCTTTCATGACAGCAATCCGGTCCCCCAGCTTGAGGGCTTCGTTCAGGTCGTGAGTGATAAATACGATGGTTTTTTGCATCTCGCGCTGCAAGCCCAGCAGTTCATCCTGCATGTCGCGGCGAATAAGGGGATCGAGTGCGCTGAAGGCTTCATCCATCAGCAGGATTTCGGCTTCGGTAGCCAGTGCTCTGGCCAGGCCGACTCTCTGCTGCATACCGCCGCTCAAGTTGGAAAGGGGCCTGTCCGCCCAGTCTTTCAGGCCGACCAGTTCGAGGGCTTTCAAAGCTTTCTCCCGCCGTTCTTCTTCCTCCAGGCCTTTTACCTTCAAGCCGTACTCGGCGTTGCCCAGCACACTGCGGTGAGGGAAAAGGCCGAAGTGCTGGAATACCATGGCTACCTTGGAGCGGCGGATTTCCCGCAGGCGGTCCCCGTCAACTTTCTGAATATCCTCCCCGTCTATAATAACCTCGCCGGCGGTGGCATCCAGCAGACGGTTCAGACAGCGCACAAGGGTGGATTTGCCGGAACCCGAAAGGCCCATAACCATAAACATTTCCCCGGGGGCAACGGAAAAAGAAACATCGGCAACCGCCACAACATGACCGCTTTCCTTGAACAATTCCTCGGCAGATGTGCCGGATTTGTATTTTTCCAGTGCTTCCTGGGGATTTTTACCGAATATCTTATACAGGTTGCGCACATCTATCGTATTTTCCACTATGCCTCCGCATCGAGCTACGTATCCGGGCGGACCGAATCAATAGCCCTGATTATATTGATATATGGTTGATTTCAGGGTTAATCATAGACTCCCCAGCTTTGATGTGTCAAGGTGTTTCGGCTGGTTTCAGCACTACCGAGAGTCTCTTTACATAAGCTTTATTGTAATAAGAATCATTTCCAATTATCATAATACCCGATATTATAACCGGGGGAGAGATTATGATAACCCCGATATGGAAACCTGCCGTCTACCAGGGCTCGGAGCGCATGAAAGGCTATTTCGAGGGCTGGTATTACAAGGTGGCGGACAGAAATGGCAAAAACACGGTAGCGGTTATTCCCGGGGTATCCTTCGAACGCTCCGGGCAGGCTCATGCTTTTATTCAGCTGGCAGGTTCGAAGATTGAAAAGCCGGGCTATTTCCGCTTCCCCGTTACCGATTTCAAGTTTTGCAGGAACGAGTTCAAAAACGAAATAGCCGGCAACCGGTTCGGGCTCAACTATCTGGAGCTGTATGCCGGTAGTGAGGACGGCAGCCGTATCAGCGGCTGCCTGGAGTTTAATAAACTCAACCCATGGCCGGTGCGCCCGTTTTCACCCGGGGCTATGGGCCCCTTTGCCTTTTTACCTTTCATGCAGTGCCACCACGGTGTAATCAGCATGGACCATGAGGTAAACGGCAGCCTTCAGATCAATGGCGCAATCATCGATTTTACCGGGGGTCGGGGTTACATGGAAAAGGACTGGGGACGCTCCTTTCCCAGCTACCACATCTGGGCACAGTCCAATCATTTCGGCTCTGCCGGTATTTCCTTCATGTTTTCACTGGCAAGCGTACCCTGGCTGGGCATGAGCTTCGATGGCTTCATTGCCGGACTGCTGCATGAGGGCAAGCTTTACCGCTTCGCCACCTATACCGGGACCCGGGTGGATTCAATTGAATTCGGGGCTTCATCCATTGACGTTTATCTCCGGTCCCGACGCCATCATCTGGAGATCCATCTGCCAGTGGTCGCCGGCATTGCCCTGAAAACTCCGATAAGCGGGAAAATGGGCGGAACCCTGCATGAGAGCCTGGATGCCGTCATTCACGTAAAATTAACAAATGCACCCGCAAAAGGTGGCGGCGTGATATTCGAAGGCAGCGGTTTTTGTGCCGGCCTGGAAATTGCCGGCACCATCGATACATTGAAGCAAAAATGGGTTAGCGGCAAGCCTGAATAATACCGGCTTCGTGGCAACTCCTTCCGTTGGAGTGTTATACTTTGAATGTAGAGATATTTTTACCCTTCGTCCGGAACCTGAATAACCGGGCACTCGATTGAAGCCATGTTTATAAAACTGCTGTCGCTTTTTGTTCTTCTGCCCCTTGCTGAACTGGCTCTGCTGGTTTACATTGGCACTTTGATTGGTGTGACAGGCACTATTATCATCGTCCTGGCCACCGGGATGGCGGGTGCACTGCTGGCACGTTTCCAGGGTACAGCCACCATGAACCGGGTGAGACGGGATATGGCACAGGGCATAATACCTGCCGCCGATATGCTGCAGGGGGCGCTGATTTTTGCCGGCGGAGTAATGCTTTTGACTCCGGGGCTGATTACAGATGCCGCCGGCTTTGCCCTGCTTTTACCCTGGTCACGCCGGTGGATAACTCTCTGGCTCAGGCGCGTTCTGGAAAAGCAGGTACAAAGCGGCAGGGCTACTTACTGGCGCATAAGATAATACAAGGAGCAATATCCCGTGGCCAAGATAACGCTGGACCTGCACGATATTTACAACAGGGGCACTGCTATCGATGCCGAGCTCACCCGGGTTATCGAACAAGCCCTGACTAAGAAAATCACCCCGGTTGAAATCATACCCGGCAAAGGTTCGGGTCAGCTAAAAAAACGTGTACTGCGGTTTTTGAACCAGCCGGAAATTAAAAAACTCTATCACCGCCTGGAAAAAGACGATAAAAACTTCGGGCGGATATTTGTTCACTTCAGGTTTTAGCGCACCTCGAAATACCCTACTGCAAAAACAGTACCGGCCAGATAACCGCATCCAGAATAAGGGTGTGAAAGGTAAAATATACTGCGCCGGCAATTGCCAGCCGGCGTAACGCTACATCAGTAACCGGCCTGAGTTTTATTAGAGTTATAGCCAGGCCTAATGAGCCGATGCCGACCATTACCAGCACCAGGATTACTCCAGCCCAGTTGGAGGTTGTCTGATTTGACAGGTAAAGGTTGGTAAGCGGCATCCACAGCGCCGAGGGCAGCAGAATTGCGGTAAAAATTACATGAAAAATACTAAAACCGAACGCTTTGCCGATTCTGGTTTTATCCGGGTTTACCTTCGCCAGCACGTAGTACAGGAACAGGAAGTAGCCGATTGCTGCAATACACATGGATATTGTATACAGTAATCTGACATTTTCCGGCACTCCACCCCACAGGGCATCAGCCCCGCCCGGCTGGGCATTGATGCCATAAACGTAACTGCCAATGACTGCTATTCCACCAATAATGTTAATTGCCAGCAGGATAATTTTGTGTTTGTTCATGATACGCCCTCTTTCAATCATGCAGATCAGGCATAAAACCTGTTTTTTGGTTCGTAACTAAAAATCATGATTATTAAATTCCTTAATAACGATATCAATCCACAATGGAGGCGCTGATGTATATTACAGATGCCCCGCCACCCCAGGACAAAGTATCAGATTTTATATTACGAATATCGATTATGACGTCATATCCGAATATGGCAATACTGCGCCCTTCCTGAGATATCGTTATGGTGGCATTAGAGCCCTGCTGCTCGCCTCCTGAGATTGACCAATACTTCTGCCTGAACACCGGCTCGAATTCATCACTCCAGCCGGTACTGTCGCTAAAAGCTAACCCCGTAACATTGGCCTCCACATCCATTATTACATCCTTGTTACTTCTGGCGAATTCAATCTGCAGTATCAGCGAATCCCCAACTTCTCCCTCACGAGTAATAGTGAACGGCTGGTTTGCGGTAAGAACAAAATCAACGTTTACCACAAAGTAACCATTGTAAATTTTTGCGTTCCGGCTGTTGGAATACACAAGCTGTCCATCAGTTTCCTTTCCAATAACAATAGTCACGTAACCGTTGGCATTGGCGTTGTTGGTAACCATAAAATAGAGATACTGACCTTTTTTAACAGAAACTTCAACAGGTTCATGGGTTAAAGGCCCCGATTCCAAAACTGGCCCTTTATCGGATCCATCAACCAGAACGTACTCAACCTGGGCTCCGGAGGTTGGTTCGATAGCCTGTAGAGCAACAGTTCCGGGGGTGTCCTTGCTGGATATTATATTAACCCCCATCAGCCTTGCTGCATATCCGGAATTGACATTTACCATCTGGCTGACCTGCTTGCCTTCATCCAGGTCAAATTCAAGCGCAATGTCTGCCACTGCATTGAAGATACTGCCTTCCAGCGGTACAGTTTTTACAGTGTTTGAAAAAAGAATACTGTAAACGAAACTCTTGTAAAGTTCTGAGAGAGAACCGCCCTGGGTGCCTATATATGCGTTCAGGCTGATCAATGCTCCACCACTGCCATTGATTACCCCTTCAAATAATTCCTTAAAGCTGTAACCATTATCGACCAGGAACTTGATAAAATGTGCAGACTGGTACATATGGAAGGTTTCACTGCTGCCGACAGATGTTTTCAGGTAGGAGTAAGGCAGCGGTTCTTTAAGGCCATAAGAAGTTGCAACATGAGCGGCAGCATAATCTGCTGTAGCTTCCATAAACCAGCGGTTGGACGACATAGAAGTAAAATTGATGTACTGGTTCTGAACCGCATGAAACAGTTCGTGAGCAGCAACCATGTGCAATTCCTGTTCGTCAATATAGGTTACGGGTATTTCAATATTTTTTGAAAACCATCCCCATTCGGCTTCTTTATCAGCTCCCCAGTCATCGATGTATACTCGAGTATGTTCAGGCAGTTTCAGGCCCATCTCGCTGTAGGCTTTGGCTGCATCGTACAGACCGGTACGGACTATGGATGCATACTCGAATATGGGATCTCCCGAAGCAATCGAGCCAATGGCCGGGGCACTGGCATTTTTATTGAAATAAATTGTGAAACCGGGCAGTGTTGAGGTGATGTATTTGTCTTCTTTGAAGAATATTGACCAGAGGCTCAGGTGGTTTGTTTTAACCACAACTTTGGAAGAATCTGTATCAAGTTGAAAATCGATTTCCTTCCAGGCCAGATAATCTTCGTCCCAGAAAGCCACGGCAATCTGTTCGGTTTCATCCATAGAAGCATCCAGTGCAGCTGCATCATAGGTAAACTCGAGTATTATTTCACCATTGAATGGGCCTTGTTGGCTGGCATACACATCGTACAACCCCGCCGGGACAAAGCCACCGAAATCATGTGCCTTAAGATCGGGTATTTCGCTCACGCTTATCGCCGTGCCCTGATTCAGAGTGCCCGGTGGTATAAGAACATCGAGTTTCATTGGCAGGCTGACAGTGTACTGTTGTGAAATTGAACTGATGGTTACCGATGAAGGATTTTGGGTTAAGGGCGTAGTGGTTACTGGTTTAGACGATTGGCTTGTTGTTACCTGGGGTGTTGTCGAAGGCATTGGGTCATCTGTGCCACCACCACAGGATATTACCGTAAAGCTGGAAAGAACCAATATAAGTGCCAGGGTTGCCTGAATTACTCTGGTCTTCACGTGATAAAGCTCCCCCCTTTTTAACAGATGTTTTCTCTTTTTAAATATGCAAAACCCTTGAACAATAACTGTGAACTTGAAAACACAGGTTTAGCAGGTGCTCCGGGGGCTGAATCCTGTTTTCCTGTGTTATTATATACCTAACAGGCTCTACTGTAACGTGTTTTTTAAAAAACTTCCAAACTGTTGTATGTTGCCACGGGTATAAAGGTTTTAAATACCAGCCTGTTAAGGAATTTGGCCTCATGCCAAATGTGAATACAGCGAACCGGGGTAAATTAGCGAAAGGGTAAAAAAATGGCTCCCCGAGTAGGATTCGAACCTACAACCTAGCGGTTAACAGCCGCCCGCTCTACCATTGAGCTATCGGGGAACATAATCAGCGCCCGCCCAGCAGCGGGTTCGGTTGATATTATCCAACTTTTAGCTTTGCTTAGTCAAGTTAAGAACCGCTGGCTCTCCTGGAAGTTTCGTTTTTGATGTCCTGCATATGCGGCGCCTTGACCCAGCCGTTGGAAGCCTGGGAAATGGCATCGAACATGGGAATGTAGGGCTTGATGTCTATAACAGGGGTGCCGTCCAGAATGTCTACGCCGCTTACCTTCAGGGTGTTGCCTTCTATTGCCTCCAGCTTGAGAACAGAAAAGCCGATGGCGTTGGGCCGCTTGAAGTGGCGCATGGAAAATATACCGTGGGCCGCATCCTGCAGCATGGGCTGGGAAACCAGTTCATAGCCCGACGAACGGTCGAAGTGGTAAATGACGATTATATGGGTAAAGCTTTCCAGGTCCTGGAGGCCGTCGGCAAGTTCCGGCAGGATTTCGATTTCGCCAGTTGCCCGGGGGGCGAAGGCTCCCTGGACCGGTGTCGAGGCGATTTCTGTAAAGCCGGAATGAACAGTGCCGATGGGCTTGTAGCTGATTGTTTCTGGCATTTGTGATTATACTCCTGAAAAAGCCGGTGGAATTTGCATAACTGCCGAGCCTGGATTCGAACCAGGACTAGAGGATTCAAAGTCCACTGTGCTACCCTTACACAACTCGGCATCGTAACCGCGCTCAGCGTTCTGCTGGTGCCGAAGGTCGGGATCGAACCGACACGAGAGTTGCCTCTCAACAGTTTTTGAGACTGTCGCGTCTGCCTGTTCCGCCACTTCGGCCTGGTTTGTCAAGAGGCAGCAAGCTGGTGCCGAGGCCCAGGATCGAACTGGGGACACGCGGATTTTCAGTCCGCTGCTCTACCTGCTGAGCTACCTCGGCACAAGTAGTAATTGTAGCCTGTTGAGCTTGCAAGCGTCAAGAAAGCCCGGCGCCTGTTACCCGGCGGAATCTTTCCGAGTTGGAGCAAGGACGGTGTTGTCTATGAGCCGGGTGCCGCCGGCCCATACCGCCAGGGAAAGGAGGGCGGGCTGCCCGATGCTTTCCAGTTCCTCCAGGGAATCCGGGCCGGCAATAGAAATGTATTCGATCCTCAAGGCGGGGTCTGCTTCCAGGAAACGGGTCAGGGCTTCACGGATAGCCCCGGCATTGTTCTCGCCGCCGGCAAGCATGCTTTCTGCCAGCTTCAGGGCAGCCGGAATGCGCCCGGCGGCGGTTTTTTCCTCCCGGGAAAGGTAGGTGTTGCGGCTGCTTAGGGCCAGGCCGGATTCATCCCTGACGATCGGAAGGGTTATTATATTAATGTCCAAGTTGAGGTCGCGGGCCATTTTGCGGATCACCAGAACCTGCTGGGCATCCTTCTGGCCGAAATAGGCGTTGTCCGGCCGGACGATGTTGAACAGCTTCAGCACAACCGTGGCCACGCCCCTGAAATGCCCCGGCCTGGCTGTGCCCTCGAGCCTTTGGGTAATGCTGCCCACTTCAACCCAGGTGTCGTACCCCTGCGGGTACATTTCCTCCGGTAGCGGGGCGAACACGGCATCAACCTTTGCCTGGCTGAGCAGATCACAGTCCCGGTCGAAGGTCCTGGGGTAGCGGCCGAAATCCTCGTTCGGGCCGAACTGGGCGGGGTTGACGAATATGCTGGCAACGGCAGCGGCGTTGTCCTGGCGGGCCTTTTCCACCAGGGAGAGATGGCCGGCATGCAGGCATCCCATGGTGGGCACCAGCCCCACGGGAGAAGGTGCACCCGCCCGGAAGCGGGCGAATTCGGCCGCGGTGGTTATTACCCGCATTCCACCGACCGGGTGAATTCCTCGAAAACCGCTTCATCCATATCGAAGCTGTTGGCCGGGCCCGGAAAAGCCCCGGAGCATACGTCCTGCTTATAGGACGAGACGGCCTGAGTGGTGATTTCAGCCAGGCTGGCGTAGCGGCGGGCATGCTTGGGCACAAAGTCGGTAAACGAGCCCAGCAGGTCGTTTATCACCTGGACCTGCCCGTCGCAGCCGGCACCGGCGCCGATGCCGATGGTGGGGATTTCCAGCTTGCGGGAGATGAACTCGGCCAGGGGAGCCGGCACCGTTTCCAGCACCAGGGCAAAGGCCCCGGCTTTTTCGATGGCCAGGCAATCGTTATAGAGTTTCAAAGCCTTGTCCGGCGTTTTACCCTGTATGCGGTAGCCGCCCAGCTGGTTGATGTACTGCGGCGTCAGGCCCAGGTGGCCCATTACGGGTATGCCGTTTTCGGTTATTTTTTCAACCGTTTCGGCGATGTTGGCGCCGCCTTCCACTTTTACCGCCTGGGCGCCGGCTTCCTGGATGAAACGGGCGGCGTTGCGCAGGGCTTCCTTCTTGGATACCTGGTAGGTCATGAAGGGCATATCGGCCACTACCATGGCTGATTTTGCGCCCCGGGCAACGGCTTTGGTGTGGTGCAGCATTTCATCCATGGTAACCGGGATGGTGGAATCGTAGCCCAGCATGACCATGCCCAGGGAGTCGCCCACCAGCAGAAGGGGAATGCCGGCATCGTCTAAAATGCGGGCGGTGGAATAGTCGTAGCAGGTTAACATAACAACTTTTTCGCCCCTGGATTTCATCTGCCTTACCGAATTGACGTTAACGCGCATGGTAATCCTCCCGGTTGGAAACGATGTTGTCGAGAGCGTTCTTGACGCTTTTTATGCGGTTGCGTTCGTTCACAAACACCAGCCGCGGCAGGAAATGCCTGGCTTCCTCTTCATCCACCCGGCAGTAGGAAACGATGATAACCTTATCGCCCTTGACCGCCAGCCTGGCGGCGGCGCCGTTGAGGGCGATTTCACCGCTGCCGGCAGGGGCTTCGATGACGTAGGTGGTAAAACGGGCGCCGTTGTTTATGTTCAGAACCTCCACCTGTTCGTAAACGAGCAGGTTGGCTTCGTCGATCAGTTCGCGGTCGATGGAAATGCTGCCCTCGTAATCCAGGTTGGCGCCGGTTATTCGGGCGCGGTGGATTTTGCTTTTAAGCATGGTTCTTTGCATGGTCGTTCTCCCTGTCGCTAAGAATGCGGGTAATTTCTGCGATTTTTTCAGCGCAAAGGTCTCCCTTTTCACGCGCAATATCTGTTGTTATCAGGCCCAAGCTCCGGTAAGTTTCGGCATATGCCGGGTTTATGGCCTCAAGCGCAGCCAGATGTTTGCCTATGGTCCGGGAGTCTCCCCGGCTTACCGGCCCGGTGAGGCAGCCCGGCAGGCCGGTGTGTTCCAGGTTGGAGAGGGTGCCCTGCATGAGGGGCAGAAGAGCCTGCAGGGCCCGGGTTTGATCGTAGCCGAAGCTTTGCCACAGCCGGCAGGCCAGGGAAGCCAGGGCCACCATGTAATTGGAGGCGATAACCGCCGAGGCATGGTAGGCTGCCCTCGCTTCCGGTTTGAGCTCCAGCGGGGTAGCCCCCAGGCTCTGGGCCATTGCGGCAAGCACCGGCAGGAGAACCGCGTCTCCTTCCAGGGTGATGGTGATGCCCTCGAAAGGGTTGTTGCGGCTGTCGCGGCCGGCGATGGTCTGCAGGGGGTGAAAAACTCCGGTTGCGGCCTTCATTCTTGCGGCCGGTTCCAGCACTGCGGCCGAATCGGCCCCGGAGGTGTGCGCCACCATGTGCCCGGGTTTCCACTTTACCGAGGCGCATACCGGGGTGATGGCGCAGTCGGGCGTGGTTATAAAAACCAGGTCGCTTGAATCGGCTGCCTGCTGGGCAGTCTCCACCGCCCGGCACCCGGCAATGGTTTCTGCGATGCGTTTTGCCGCTTCGAAGCTGCGGCTGGCAACGGAGGTGACTCTGAAACCCTTGCGCTCGAGCGCCCGGCTCAGGGCACCGGCGACTTTGCCGGCACCGATAAAACCGATATTCAGTTGCCTTGCATTTACGCCCATAAAAAAACCTTCTCCGGCAATAGGGAGAAGGCATGCTTGAAATCATTCTGCTGCCGTCTCGGTCCTGCCGGATCCAAGCGGATATCGATTGTACCGAACCCCCAGGCTCGCCGCTGCAAAGCTGGTCGACGGCCTGTATACCAGCATTTTATAGCGTGAAGGGGCGCGTGTCAAACGCCATCAGGGCCGGGCGTTTTTGAGGGAATCGAAAAACCGGCCACACTGGGCTTCGTCTATCTGGCCGTCCGGCCGGCGGAAAAGGCAGTGGTGCAGGGGGGTAATGGAAATAAAACCGTTCTCTACCGCCCAGATATCGGTAGACGGAGCCACGTCCCGGCTGAGCTGTTCGCGCACCAGCCAGTAATACTGGCGACGGCCGTCATTGCCTTCGCGGACGCTGTCGATATGGGTTTTGTGGGCCAGGTCGGTAACTCTGACCCCGGCGATTGTTTCCAGCGGGCGGTTGGGAAGGTTGATGTTCAGGAAGATGTTTGAACCCAGTTTGCCGGTGTTTATGCTGCCGGCTACTTCGGCGGCAAATGCGGCTGCCAGTTCGAAAACTTCCGGGCCGGATTCGGGCGGCACCGAAACGGCGATGGCCGAAAGCCCGCGCAAATAGCCCTGCAGGGCTGCGCCCACCGTTCCGGAAATCAGCACGTCGTCTCCCAGGTTGAGGCCCTGGTTGATGCCCGAAACCACCAGGGAGACATCCTCCACCAGTTTGCCCAGCGCCAGGATTACCGAATCCGAAGGCGAACCTTCCACCGTAAAGGTCGGGATGTCAGCCGAAAAGCAGTGATGCCGGGTCACCCTCAGGGGGGTGCGTAAAGTCACCATGGTGCCGGTGGCGCTCTGCTCCCGGTCGGGGGCAACGATGGCTACCCTGCCGCACCGGCCGAGCTGCCGGGCCAGGGCCCATAAACCTTCGGCAAAGATGCCGTCGTCGTTGCTTACCAGGATGTGCATGCTTGAGTTTACCATTTTGACGGGCCGGCTTCCAAGCCCGAAAATACGGTAAACGTTTGCCGTATAAATTGGCGCTTGTAAGGCAAAATGGGATATGATATGCTTACGCTTCCATTGACGGGGTACGACTATGAACACACAAAACTCTAATCCTTTGAAGGATGCACTGACCACCGCCGGGCAGTTTGCCGTTACCTGGGAACAGGTTCCCGGCAGGGCCACCCGGCTGGACCAGATAGACGGGCTGATCCGGGATGCCGAAAAAGCCGCCAGAGGCGGCAGGGTGCATGCCGTCAGCATTACCGACAACCCCGGCGGCAGCCCGGCTCTTTCGGCTGAAATCCTGGCGGTCGAAGTAAAGAAACTGGGCGTCGAACCGCTGGTGCACCTGGCGCTCAGGGACAAGAACCGCATCCAGGTCGAAACCATCCTGTATTCCATGGCCGTCCACGATATCAAGAATATTCTTGTCATCAGCGGCGATTATTCCTCGACCGAAGCTTTCAAGGGCCGTTCCCTACCTTCCTTCGATCTGGACCCGGCCCACGTGATGGAACTGGTGGGGCAGATGAACGCCGGCATGGAGTACCGCACCGGCAAAAAGACCCAGACGCTGCCGCCGACCAGCTTCTTCCCCGGGGTAGGTGTTTCACCGTTCAAACAGCTCGAGGCTGAAACCGTCTGCCAGTATTACAAGCTGGAAAAGAAGATAAAAGCCGGCGCCCGGTTTTCCATAAGCCAGGTGGGTTACGATGCCCGCAAAATGCACGAACTGGTGCTGTGGCATAAATACATGGGGTACGATGTGCCGGTGATGGCCAACATTTATGTATTGAGCTACGGCAGTGCCAGAGCGATGCACGAGAACCGGATTCCGGGCGCGGTGGTGACCCGGGAGCTGATGGAAATACTGGATAAGGAACGCCAGGCCGCCGACAAGGGCAGGGCAGCCCGGCTGGAGCGCGCTTCCCGCATGTATGCCCTCGCCAGGGGCATGGGCTATTCCGGCGTGCACATCGGCGGTTTCGGGCTGGAATACGAAGAACTGGAGCAGATCGTAATCCGCGGCGAAGAACTGGCCCCCGGCTGGATGGATTTCGTGCTGGAGTTCAACTATCCGCAGAAAGACGGCTATTACTTCTTCGAAAAAGACGAAGCCACCGGGCTCAACCGCGAGGAAGAGACTGGCCTGCTGGGCAAAGGCCACGCCCCCGTTTCGTACCGTTTTGCCCGCATTTTTCACGAGGCGTTCTTCGACCCGAAGCACCCGTTTTTCGGAATGTACCGCAAATTTGCCGCCTGGGCAGACCGGTCTACGTTCCGCCGGGACGCGTTTGGTAAAATATCCCACCTGGCCAAAACAGGTTTATTCAACTGCCTGGACTGCGGCGACTGCGCCCTTTTCGACCTGGCTTACCTGTGCCCGGTTTCCCAGTGCCCCAAAGAGCGGCGCCTGGGCCCCTGCGGCGGCAGTTTCGAGGGGTGGTGCGAGGTTTACCCCGGTTACAAGAAATGCATCTGGGTAAGAGCCTACGACCGGTTGAAAGCCTACGATGAAGAGGATACGCTGGGCACCTATTCGGTGCCGCCCCGGGACTGGGACCTGTGGCAGACGCCCTCCCAGTTGAACTTCTACCTGGGGCGCGACCACACCGCCAAACGCCTGGGTATAAAACCGCCTGAAAGCAAGAGCTGATATGCGCACCGGCGACTTTGACTACCACCTGCCTGAAGAGCTGATTGCCCAGGCGCCTCTCGAAAAACGCGACCAGTCAAGGCTCATGCTGCTCGAGCGTTCCGGCAGAAGTATTTCACACCGGTCTTTTCACGAACTGCCCGAACTGCTGCGTTCCGGAGACGTGCTGGTATTCAACAACAGCCGCGTTATACCGGCCAGGCTTTTCGGCAGGCGCGCCGGCACCGGCGGCCACGTGGAAATACTCCTGCTGAAACAAATTTCACCCGCAAACTGGGAAGCCATGGTCAAACCCGCCAAAAGGCTTAAAACCGGAGCGCTGATCGAACTCGAAGGCGGCCGTTTCACCGCCGAAATAACCGGCGAAGAAGATGAAGGCATCAGGCGGCTGCGCTTTTCGGAGGAAGCCGGGCTGCTCGCCGCCGGAGAAATACCGCTGCCGCCCTATATACACCGCAGGCTGGAAGATTTCGAAAGATACCAGACGGTGTATTCCTCGGACCCCGGTTCGGTGGCCGCTCCAACATCCGGTCTGCATTTTACGCCTGAACTACTGAGCCGGCTGGGGCAGAAAGATATCAGGACTCTGTTTGTGACCCTGCATATCGGGCTGGATACCTTCCGGCCCGTCAAGACCGAAGACCCGCAGCAGCACGTCATTCATACCGAATACGGCCGGATAGATGCCGGGACCGGCGACAGCCTCAGACAGGCCAGGGCGGAAGGGCGGCGCATCATAGCGGTGGGCACCTCGACTGCCAGACTGCTGGAGCAGGCGGGGCAAGGCCGGGCTTACCAGGGCTGGGTGGACCTGTTCATCCTGCCTGGTTATGACTTCAAAATGATAGACGGCATGATAACCAATTTCCACCTGCCGCGCTCGACGCTGTTGATGCTTGTCAGCGCCCTGGCCGGCAGGGATTTCATCATGGCAGGCTACCGCGAAGCCATACAGGAGCGCTACCGCTTCTACAGCTTCGGTGATGCCATGCTTATTCTTTAGGGCGAGAGCACGACGGTGTCTGCATAAACCAGGCGGCGCTGCTCGATGGGGACCAGCCCGGGTATCGAGTAGATTTCAAATTCCTTGATTACCAGCCGGAACGGGCCGGTGTCGCCGGGCAGGGTTATGTCTCCCGTCCAGGTGGTAGAGCCGTCTTTTACCAGCGTATGCGTCATTGCTACCGTGCTTGCCGGCACCGGTTCCCAGGCCAGCTCCCCGGCAGTTTCCGGGTCTATTCCGGAGCGCTGCTGTTCGAGGCTTATCTCCATCCGGGAAGGGCCCTGCTGGCCGGTGAGCATGCGGTAGCTGAAGCCGGTTACCGAGACGTGGCGCACCAGCGGGCTGGCGCCGTCACGGGTGACGGAAGCAAAGCGGTCCGGAGCCAGCTGGACGAAATCGGCCAGCACGACCCGGGAAAGGTGGACGTTGTTGCGGGTGTAGTCGACGACGGTATCGGGGCCGGTAACCGCCCGGTATAAGGAATGCGGCTGGTAGCGGGCCAGGGCCAGCCGGACGAACGGGAAGTAGGTGTCCCCGGCATCGATAACCATGTCGCAGTACCACAGGCGGCGGGTGGAATCGTAAGCAACTTCGTGGCCGGCCACATTTACCTTTAGGTTCTGGTCCGGCACTTCCTCCAGCAACAGCCCGGCAGCCTTTTGGCTCTGCTGGGAAAGTTTAAAGGCATCCAGCGTCGGCAGGGCGACAACCGGCTCCGAAAGGAACAGCGGGTCCAGGCCCCACTGGGTAACATACGGTTTGATTTTCTCGTGATCGGGATTTTTGGAAATTGAAATGCTGGAAGGCCCCGGCCATAATACCGCACCCAGCAGTTCGCCGTCGCCGGAAGTAAACCACGGCCTTTCCAGGTAAATGCGGATACTGCCGCCGGTGCGGCGGCTGTCGATAGTGTCGTTGTTTCTTCCGGAAGTGCTGGTCTGCCAGGTGAAGGTGGGCACGATATACAGCACCCTGGGAGCCGCCGGCCGTGCCGAACTCAAAACATCGATGCTTTTCGGGCCGGTCATATCGCGGGTGACGGGCGGGACCAGAAAGGTAATTTCCAGGTCCGTGTTTTCCGGAATGGCGCCGGAAGGCTCGCTGCCGCCGGTGCGCCGGATGGTGCCGGCGGCATAATCCATGACGTAGTCCCCGCTCTTGGCGTCCGGATTGTAGCGGGTGTAGTTGGCGCTGTTATCCTCCAGCCTCACTGCCTCGGAACTCTCGACTACTCCCTTGGATGACAGCTCGAACGGAGTGGTGCCGGTGAGCTTTGCGCCCTTGATGCGCTGGGTAAAGTATTCCCCGAAGCGGGTGGTGGCGATGGCGGCATAGGTAATGCGGCGGTACCGGGTATCGCCGAACTCGTGTCTGCCGTGAACATAAAGGGTATCTTCCTTTTCATCCTTGCCGGTCAGCGGCACCGGGAACTCGAACGGCCTGGCCCTGACGCTCAGCACCCGCGGCCCGGCCTCGCCGACCGGGTCGATATTTTCGGTCCATTCGGCGGTAATATCCAGCTTGACGGTGCTTTTACGGCTGAGCCTGAAGGCGCGGTCCTCAAGGCTGGCAAACGTCTGGCCCACAGAACGGCTGATAAAAGCCTGGTCGAACTCCGGGGTGAGCAGGGGCTGGCGTACGGCATGCACCAGGGTAAGAGTCCGGTAGGGTGTCATCATCCAGTGGCGGCCTTCCACCGCCAGCTGGATGGCGGTGTTTTCATCCTGGCCGGATTCCATTATCCAGCGGATCAGCCCCATCAGCATGGTATCATCCTTGCGCATTCCGGAACTCAGGCGTACCTTGACCACATCCGCTTTGGGAAGCAGCACCTCGAGAACCCTGGGCGATTCATAGAAAGACGCTTTCGGCGTCTCGTCTTCAGCCAGTACCAGCCGGAACGGCAGGCCGTCCGGCCAGTGGGTGGTATCGCCGTAGCCGAAATCGACCGTATACGGCCCGCTGGTGCCGGGCAGGCCCCGCAGAACCGCTCCCCGGGAAATCACGTCGGGCAGGTAGGGCGTGGCTATCTCGTCTTCATCGACGTAGGGCTGGCCGTAGTTGTTTTCATCCGGCGTGCCGGTGATGGCGCCGGCTTCCCTGGGTACGATGACGTTGTATGCCTTGAAATCGACCTGGCCGTTTTCGGTGTTGTCGAAAGCACCGTGGTATTCCGCCAGGGTCTGGGAAGTCTTGGGCGGAACGATATGGCGTTCGGCCGGGGTTTCGATCGGTTTATCGTAGTTGGAGCGGATTACCAGCCGCTCCACCGAATCACCTTCGGTGCGGCGGCTGCGCATTACTACCACCGGCGGCGGCACCGGTTCGAAACGCCCGTAAACCAGTTCGCCGGTCGAGTGCTTGTCTTGGTCGATCGGTTTTCCGGTGAAGTTGAGGCTGTTGCCGGCCAGGTCGACCGCCCGCGCCCGCAAGCGGTAGCCGGTGCCGTACCGCAGCCGCGGCAGGGAACCCGATTTGGGTTTGAAATGGGCTTCGAGCTGGAAATCCGGGTCGATTTCACTGCCCGGTTCGGACGGATTGCCCTCGGCATCCAGGGTCTTGCCCGGCCGGGGCGCCGCCAGGCTCCAGCCCTGCCAGGTGAACAGCGGTTCGCCCAGGCGCATGGTTTCGGATGAATCGTCGGCTGCCGATGTCATGCTCATGGTTATACAGCCTTCGTCTTCGGCCTTTTCCTCGATAGGGGGATCGGCGCGCAGAAAGCGGTAGGTGCCCACCCGCTGGCAGAGCGAATGCCATTTGCCGCTGGCTGAATCCCACACGTCGACCCGGTAGCCGCGGGTGATGTCCTCGGCGTCCAGAAGGGTGTCGGCAGCCGAAAGCAGGTCCTGGTTGAGTGCGTCCTGGCGGGTCAGCAGGTTATGGGTTGCTTCGGCACGGTCCAGCCTGGCTACCGCAAAACCGCCGGTACGGATGGAGGGCAGGGACGAGGTTTCCGGGGTATCGTCGGTTTTCCTTACGGAACGGGCTATGCCGAGATTGCTGGCAAAAGATATGGTTTTAACCGCGGCGGAATCAGGGTCGATTCTGACTACCTCGTACTTGCGGCTGTCTTCGAAGGGCAGCATGCCGTCCGCCAGTTCCGGGCTGGCCTGGCGGGGCATGGCATAAAAGGCGGACTGGGTGACATAACAGCGGGTGGCATGCCGGCGGGTGTAGTCCGGTACGTTTACGGTCTGGACCGGTGAAGATTTCGGCATCCAGGTTGCGATTACCTGGACGGTGTTGTCCGCCAGCATTTTGGCGGGAACCGGCAGTTCCAGGTCGTGCACCAGGCCCAGCCGCTGCAAAAGATAGGGATAATCCCCCAGCAGGGAAATCATGCGGTGGAAATCTATGGAAGGCCGGGTTATCTGGATACGTTTGGTCGAAAAAGGCTGGTGAAACAGCTTTGCCTGCAGGAAGGACTTGGCCAGCCCGTCCGGGTCGTTGATGGAACCGGTCGGGATAAAACGGTACCTTTTCAGGTCGTTCATAATCTCGGATGCCAGCTGCTGTTCGTTGTTTTCCCTGGTGGAAAAAGACAACGGCCGGAAAGGAGCCCCCTGGTCTTTTACCAGCGAGTCCGACGAAGGAAACTCCTCGCCGGAACCGGTTGCCAGGGAAACATACTGCTCTCGCAGGAAGGACTGGATATTCTTGACCGGGTACGACTGGATGGGCCGGTCCTTGAAGTTTTTGAATTCATACGGTTCCAGCAGGGTGGTATCGGTAAAAAGAGACCTCCACAGGGTTGAACCGGGAAGGTCCCCGGTGCGCCAGGCCTGGATGGGAGGGTTGGAGCCGAATTGAACTTTGAAAATTACCTCCCGCCGGTCATCGGCCGGGAAAAGAGTTTCCGGCCAGTCCAGGAAATCCGGAAACTGGTCCAGTGTGGCCGACTTGTCATCCGATTCGAGGCGCGGCGAGATGAACACGGAAAGCCTGAGGACTGTTTGATCTACCAGTCTGACAACACCGTTGGGCAAAGCCGTCCAGGTAATAGTTTGGGTATTCATGACTTCTCCTCCATGTTATCCTGCCGCCGGCACCGGGGCGAAGGCTTCGGTATATTCGGTCCAGTCGTCCTGGCTTATCAGTTCGTCGAAACCGCCGATTCCGGTTGAAACGGCTGAAGAACCGAGTTTGACCAGGCGGCCGTGACCGGGGACGGCAAACATGGAACCGGAACCTTCCTCGCCGCCGGCGATGCGGCGTTCTACGGAGAGCTCGACGCTGGCGCTGAAGAACAGCACCTCCACCTTTACCGTCAGCTTGGCCTGGCCCCACAGCTCGTTCGGCGGTTTCTGGAAGGTCATGCCAAGGTAAAACTCGATCGAAAGCGAGATAATGCCCAGTATTTCCAGCGAGCCGCCCATGCGGATGTAGGAAGTAAGAGAAGCGGTTTCATCCGGCTGGCCCACCTTTTCCATTTCATAATAAACACCACCCATGATATGGACTTCGCCGCTGGCGACGCCGATATCCAGTGCCAGCGATGCGCCGAACTCCAGAGCGGCCTCCAGCCGTTCTACTCCGTCCAGCCCGACTTCTATGGCAAAGAAGCCGCCGCCGCCGATGGCGAAAATGGTCAGCAGGAAAGGCTGTTCCCTTTCGCAGAAATTGAACCGGACCCGGGCGGGATTGCCTGTAAAGGGCACCACCAGTTTCACGCCCAGTGAAATGTTCTGGATGGACATGATGCCCACGGCGACCGTGGGTATGGGCAGGGAGTAGCCGGCGCTGACCTGGGTCGGGGTGATATCTATGCTCAGCCCGGTGCCCAGGGTTTCCAGGTAGTCCTTGAGCGTATTGACAAATTCAAGCACGCCGGCAAATTCGCAGGTGTCGATATCCACGTCCACGTTGGCTTTCTTGCCGGTTTCGGCGGTAAAGGTAACCTTGTTGAAATGCAGCCTCAAAAACAGGAAGCTTTCACCGAGGATGTTTACCCAGAAACTGCGCAGGTCGCCGGTGATGCTGAAGGTGGGTTCGCCCGGCGGGTCGAGCGGGGTGAGGAAAGTCCCCCTGACCTCCATGCTGGTGGCCGATGTCGGTTCGAAAATCCGCAACGGGTCTCCGGTGACATCGGGTTTCCAGTCGAGCCTGGTTTCCAGGGCCTGCGGTGGCAGGCTGTTGTTCCCGTTGGGGTATATAACGTGGTTGGTGAGCTGGGGTGTCTTGCGGCCGTCTCCGAAACCGGCAGCCTGGATAATATCAGCCAGCAGAATGCCGCCCAGAATCTTGGCATCGCTGAAGAATTCGGCCGGGTTGAACTGGGTAGGTGTAGAGTTGACCGTACCGCCGACGACGCCGATGGTGCGCGAAAGCCCGCCGATTTGCATATTGGGGGTTACTACGGCGCCGGACTTGTCGCCGTTGCCGTTGAAACTGAGGTCTACCTTGTCCTTCAGCTTGGCCCAGATATAACCGGGGTTCGAGGAGGCGTTGAAACCATTCTGGCGGAAATCCGGGTGCATCTGAATGACTACCGGCCCGGGCAGAGCCGCCCCCGAAGCCTGTTCGGCAGCAGGCAGGCGTACTTCCGCTTCCTGCCATGTCGGGAAGAAGCGTGCCTGGTTTTCGCCCAGGGAAGCGCCGGCCGGCTGGGGCAGGACCGCTCCCAGTATCAGGGTTTTGACTTCGGCACTGGTATCACCCGGCTTGCCGCCGGGCAGGCCGTCGGCTTTGCTGCTGGGGGCGAATGCCACCTTCTGGCCCGAAAGCGGCCTCGACCGGCGCGAAGAGTTGGCCGAACCGGTATTGTAAGCATCGACAGCCGGCTGCATGAATGCTGCCACGTCGTCCGGCTGCTGCAGGGTCGAAGAAATGAAAGCCAGCGGGCAGGTGAACTCGGTTTGCTGGGAGTCCGAGTCCTGCCCGACCAGGTGGAAATAATAATCCTCTCCGGCAACCCTGGGCCAGAAAGCCTTCTGCCCCTGGCCTTCCAGGTCATAGGCATCACCGTGCAGTCCCGGATCATCCAGCGAGGGGGTTATAAGGGTGGTAATGCGTATGCTGGTAAAAGGCCACTCTCTGCCCTGATAAGGCTGAGAAGCGTGCGCCGGATAGGCCTTGACCGGCTGTCTCACTACGATAAAAAAACGCTGGCGCAGGTAGGCGGCTGTCTGGCCGCTGAGGGGCCCGCCGGCAGGTACCGGCTGGAACTTGCGCTCGGTAACCTTGACCAGTGTTGCCGAATGCCCGGTCGGGAACAGGTAGCCGCGGTAAACCACGCGCACGTAATTGTCGCGGGCCATGGCAGCCAGATGCCGCCACTCGATGATATCCAGGTCGGCTGCAGCCGGGGCATCGGGCCATTCGCCGCGGCTGTCCAGCCAGGCGCCCAGGCTTGACAGCATGAAACGGTTGACCTGAACGGGTGACGGATTGTAATACACGGGCAGGATACCCGGCGGTGTAATGTTGTAATCGGAACACAGCCGTACCAGCTGCCAGCGGTCGTTGACGGTCAGGGACGTGCGGAACGGGGTCAGATCGTTGGCATCCGGCGTCACGTTGCGGTCGAAACCGCTGGCCCAGATGGCTCTAAGGGTACGGTAGAGCGTCTGGCGCTCGTCGACGGTCCACGTTTCGGGTTTGAGCGGATCTGGCGAGCGTATACCCATGCGTGTATGCCATAACTCGGTACGGTGCAACCGGGTAACCGGCTCCCGGGCGTGCGCCCAGCCGGCGTGGTAATTGGGAGAAACGATCAATTGCCAGGGCACTTCGAGGGCGGTCTGCCAGTATAAGGGTTCTACCGGCTCCTGCCCCTTGGCCTGCTCATCGGCCGGCAGGGCTGTGGGTGCCACGCTGAGTTCGTATTTTTCCCAGGAGAGGAGTTCATCCAGGGTGAATGGAATCGGGCCGGTGCCGGGCGGGATCTTGAATACCAGCCGGCTGGGGCCGGCCAGTCTGGCACCTACGCTCCCCGGCTGGCCGGGAGTCTCCGAACCGCCCGGGGGATTGGGGTCGTTGTCGGGGTCTTCGGTATCGCTGCCGAGTTCGGCGGCTGTTTCCAGGTAGGCCTGCTCGGCGATGTTCTGGGGCAGGTAATCGTTGCCGTGGGCAAAATTGACCACGATATAGGCGTCTCTGTCCGGGTATATGCGTTCCAGATTGGCGCCCTTCAGCTTGATATGGTAGAAATCGAACCGCAGGGCCAGCATGTCTTCCTTCCGAAGAACCGAAGCGGAAAAATCTGGCCCGGTGGAAGGCTGCTGGTTGTCGCAGCCCGAGATGGGCAGCTTGAGGGCACAGGAAGAATCCGACGCCTGGGGAACAACGGTATTGATGGCCAGTATAGATGCGTTGATGGCAAACAACTGCAAAAGAGCCCGGCGCGTTATGGGGCGGCGGCTGAGATCACCGGTTAGCTGTGCCAGTTGCCTGAGTACCAGCGGGTCGTCTATTGGCGCCGTGTCGCCTTTGGAGGCCGCATCGAAGATGTTTTTGAGGATGCGGCGCCGGTCGGAAAGAGGTATATGCCGGAATTCATTTTCCCCGGATGAAGCGCCGTTGTTTTCCAGAGATTCACCATCTTGCATAGCTGGGCCTCCTGAAATAATACCGCTGTGACACCGGCAGGCAGACAAGGCAGGACCGATATGGCCGCCGGGCCGGTGCGGGGGCAAAAAAGGCGGATACGTCGGTTCCAAACCGAAACCCGGCGCGGAAAAACGACGGAGGCAGCGGAAGGAAAGACAACAGAGCCGGCGGGATCAGACGGGCATCATGCTTCCCCAAAGTTACCTCCTGTCAAGTTGAACCCGGGGTTACCGGTACCGGCTCGGTATGAAAACAACTGGTTCGGACTTATTTGTGCCTGTATTGCATATTAGTCAACCGCAATGCCGGTGTCAATAGGTTTTGAGGGGAAACTTTGGTACACGCATGAAATGATATCCGGGAACAGGTTGGACCGGGGCATGATCAGTTCAAAACATAAGCGGGCCAGTCGGACCAGCCGAGCCCCGGCGGCCAGTTCAGCAGGACGAACGGCAGGGAAAGGAGCATGTATATTACGGCATAAATGAAAAACACGGCCGCCACCTCTCTGCCCGTTTCGGGTTCTGGCTTGCCCAGAAATATTCTGACTGGCAGCGTTAAAACATACGTCATCCAGGACGGCACCTGGAACAGAAACGGAGGGCCTGACCTGTACTTCCCGTAGTTTTCACGGTCGGCTTTGCTCATGCTGATTTCCTCAGCCAGAGCTACGCAGATTACTGCCAGGCTGGACAGCAGCCAGGGCAAACTGGCTCCCGGGTTTTCACCGCCACGAACAACCGGCTGCTGGGCGGCGATAAGCATTACCCCGTAACTCCAGATGATAAAACCAAGGTACTGCGGATGGCGGGAATACCGGTAGATCCAGAAGTTGATGGTCTGGAGTTTTTGCGTCTTGCCGTAAAACCAGGTGATAGTGCCGAAGATAAAAATGAACAGGCCCAGCCCGACAGTCACCCACGCTGCAGCAACCCTGACATCGATACCGGCCAGCCAGAACGGATATACCGTTGCCATGTAAGGCAGGTAAACAATGTCACCCAGCTTGATAAGCTGAACCGGCGAATCCCAGAACGGAATGAAGGGAACCCTGACTATTCCCAGCCCGGCCAGAAAAAACATGGATGCAAAAAAGTAGCCGAAAGTCGGCAGGAAAAAGGCTGCCGAGCCCAGCAGGGAAAGATTTCTCTTCCGGGTTACGAACCCGGCGAATATCAGGACGATTATTAACGCCAGGCAGGCGTAGCCCAGCGGCCTGACCTGCCGGACGAATTCTTCGACCCGGTCCGGTTCGATGGCAGGGTTGATATCCGGGAAATAGCCGGCCAGCCAGCTGCCCAGGCGCAGCGGCAGTTCCAGGGTGGCGAAGGTAAGGGCCAGGGTAAACACCACTGCAGCTAACGTTACCAGGGCGAGAGTGCCGTGCTTCCCGGATAAGATATTCACCGCATATTCCCTCCGCCGGATATAACGCCTGCGGGCACAAAAAGATATGCCGGCTGGCAAAATAATTGAAAACATAATAAAAAAGAGGCTGGATTATGGAAATCCAGCCCGGCGGGTGAGTATAATTACTGTTATTCTTTTAAAGGAGAACGAATATGCCAGTCTGGTTCATTATCGTAACCGTACTTGAGTTCTTATGGTTGTTCCTGGAGAGCAAATGGATGACCATCAGGTTGCTGAGAGTATAGAGTAAATAATCACATAGATACTGCTGTTGGCAAAGGCCGGTGCTGAAAATATATTGGCGCCGGCCTTACTGCGGCAGGCGCCTAAAAAACATACAGTACCAGCAGGGCGACAATCACAATGACAACGATCAAGCCGGTGACGGCCAGCAGGGATATCTTCAATACGCGCTCCCGCTTCTGCCAGTCCTGACTCGTTTCCGTCTGGGCTTCAAGGGCTTTGATTTCCTCCGGGGAAAGATCGGCATACTCTGCCCACTGGCCGTAAAGGCGGCGCATTTTCCTTTCGGAACTGAACAGGTAAGTCAGGAAACGGGTCACCGAGTTAACCCCGCTTTTCACAGGCGACGGTTTCTTTTCGGTGTAGCTGTCATCCTGCTCTGACGGGATATAGGCGAAGTTTTCTTTTTTCCTGGCCTTGACCGCCAGTTTCTTGCCGCAGCGGGGGCAGTAAAGGGCGCCGGGGACAAGCTCCTGGCCGCAGTAAGGACAGTAGGAAAGGTTAACCGGCGGCGGCGGAGCCTTGAGGTCCTGGCCGCAGTAAGGGCAGTATACGACGTCCGAGGCAAACATAGAACGGTCGATATATTCACCGCATTTAGGACATTCCATCTAAGCCTCCGTCACGCAATTGAATTCCGGCTCTATTTTAACACGCCCGGACGGCGTTTTGAAGCACGCCTGCGCCTGCCGGCCGGGGTGAACTAGATTACCTTTGTCTCCAGCCCTGCCCTGCGGCATATCAGCCTGAAGCGTTCCATCCGGTCGGCCGGGAAGGGCTGGACATGCATGTACTGCGGGTCGATAGTGTTTACGGGCTGGAAGTTCTGCAGGTTGTAGTGTTCGCCCTTGCCGAGCAGGGAGCAGATCGACTCAACAGCGCTTTCATCGATGCACCCCGGTACGCAGGTCGTTCGGAACTGGTGTTCTAGCCCGCTGGACTTGATGAGCTCGATGCTTTGTGAAATCCTGCCGGTATCCACTTCGACCCCGGCGGCCCGGCTGTAGTTTTCAAGCGGGGACTTTATATCCATGGCGACGTAATCAAGCAGTTTTTGGTCCAGCAATTCAGCCAGCACCTCGGGCAGGCTGCCGTTGGTGTCCAGTTTAACCTTAAAGCCAAGCGCTTTGAGCCGGATAATAAAATCTTTCAGGCCGCTCCACAGCGTGGGTTCGCCGCCGGTAATAACTACGCCGGCGGCCAGGGGCCGGGCATCTTTAATCCGTTCCAGGGTCTCCTCCACGGTAAAGCGGGCCATTTTCTCCGGTTCCAGCGCCAGGTGGCGGTTGTAGCAGAACGGACAGCGGAAATTACAGCCGCCCAGAAAGACTACCGGGGCCATAAGCCCCGGGTAGTCTATCAGAGAAAGGTCTTTGTAGCCGCAAATCATGGCTGTTTACGCCGCGATACCTTCCAGCATGTCCTCGGAGAAAAGGTGCCGGTCGCCGAATTCTTCCTGTTTGCCCTTGTTCCACTGCCTGACCGGACGGAAATAGCCGACTACCCTAGAATAAACCTCGGTTTCATGGCCGCAGGTGGGGCAGACGGGCTTTTCGCCGCTGATGTAACCATGGCTGGGGCAGACGGAAAAAGTGGGGGTAAGGGTGAAATACGGCAGGTGGAAATTTTCCGCTGTCTTCATAACCATTTGCTTGGCCATTTCAGGGTCATGGATGCGCTCTCCCAGGAAGCAGTGGAAGACGGTGCCCCCGGTATATACCGGCTGGAGCTGGTCCTGGTGTTTCATGGCGCTGACCAGGTCCATTTCGGCATTAACCGGCAGCTGCGAGGAGTTGGTGTAATAGGACTCCTTTTCACCGGCGGTGATAATCTGGCTGAAGCGCTCCCTGTCCAGCTTGGCCAGGCGGTAGCTGGCGCCTTCGCCGGGAGTCGATTCCAGGTTGTAGAGATTGCCGGTTGTTTCCTGGAAACCGGCCAGGACCATTTTCATATAATCCAGCACTTCTCTGGCGAAAGCGCTGCCGGCAGGGGTGGTGATGTCTTCACCCATAAAGTTCACGATGGCTTCGTTCATGCCGATAAGGCCGATGGTGGAAAAGTGGTTGGACCAGTAGCTGCCCAGGCGCTCCTTGATGGAACGCAGGTAGCATATCGAGTAGGGGAACAGGCCCTGTTCGGCCAGGTTGTCCAGCGCCTTGCGCTTGATTTCGAGGCTGTCCCTGGCTAGTTCCATAACGGCGGTCAGGCGGGCAAAGAAATCATCGCGCGATTTGGAAAGGTAGCCGATGCGCGGCATGTTGACGGTGACCACTCCCAGGCTGCCGGTGAGCGGGTCCGAACCGAACAAACCGCCGCCGCGGCGACGTATTTCCCTGAGGTCCAGCCTGAGACGGCAGCACATGCTGCGGGCATCTTCGGGCTTGAGGTCGGAATTCAAGAAGTTGGCAAAATAAGGGATGCCGTATTTGGCCGTCATCTGCCACAGGGCGTCCAAGTTGGGGTTGTCCGGGTCGAAACCGGCAGAAATGTTATACGTAGGAATCGGGAAGGAAAAAATTCTGCCCTTGGAGTCGCCCTCGTTCATGACTTCGCAGAAAGCCTGGTTTATCATGTCGATTTCCTTCTGGCAGTCCCCGTAGGTAAAGTCCTGGGTGGTACCGCCGACAACGGCAGCCTCATCCTTGAGATAAGAAGGCGGCGTCAGGTCGAAGGAAAGGTTGGTAAAAGGCGTCTGAAACCCTACCCTGGTAGGTACGTTGAGGTTGAAAACGAATTCCTGGATTGCCTGGCGCACTTCCTTGTAGGTAAGATTGTCACCCTTGACGAAAGGAGCCATCAGGGTATCGAAATTGGAAAAAGCCTGGGCACCGGCGGCCTCTCCCTGAAGGGTAAAGAAAAAGTTTACTATCTGCCCCAGGGCGGAACGCAGGTGTTTGGCCGGACGGCTTTCAATCTTTCCGGCGACTCCGGCGAAGCCCCGTATGATCAGGTCCTTGAGGTCCCAGCCGCAGCAGTACGGCCCCAGGACGCCGAGGTCGTGCAGGTGAAAATCGCCCGACAGGTGAGCTTCGCGGATTTTTTCGTTATATATGCGAGTCAGCCAGTAATACGCCAGCACGTCGGATGAAAGATACACGTTGAGCCCCTGGAGGGAATAGGTCATATTGCTGTTTTCTTTTACCCGCCAGTCGCTCTCCTTCAGGTATTCATCGACCATGGATACCGCTCCGGCCAGCAGTTTTTTGGCATCCCTGATGCGCGCATGCTGTTCCCGGTAGAGGATATACGCCTTGGCGGCATCGGCATAACCGTTCTGGATAAGCATTTTCTCGACCAGGTCCTGCACTTCTTCTACATCCGGCACCCGGCCCTGGCGGCAGGTGATATCCAGTATGGAAAGGACATCGTTGGTTACCCGGTCAGCCTTATCCAGGTCGTCGTCTCCGACTGCCTTCAAAGCCTTGGTGACGGCGGTGTAAATCTTCGAACCGTCGAACGGGACCACCCGGCCGTCACGCTTGGCGATTTTTTCTATGGGGATCGATTTCAAGTCTGGCATATCGCACTCCTTACTATGGATTGTTGTGTCCTTAATATATACCACAATATATGGTGCTGTCAATAGGTAAATGCCCGGTTTTGCAGGAAAATTTCCGGTTACCTGGCAGGCTTACATAACACAAAGATTTGACAATTATGCCAAAATCAGTATAATTGTTAGACCAAGCTAACAATTACGAGGCGTCATGAATATAATACCATTGAACCAGTTAAAACCCGGGCAAAAGGGCAGGGTTGTGAAAATCAACCTGCGCGGCCGGCTGAGATACAAACTTATGGACATGGGGCTGATTAACGGAGCCCAGCTGGAAATCCTCGGCCTGGCACCGCTGGGGGACCCGATGGAAGTCAAGCTGAAGGGTTTTAATTTGAGTCTGCGCAAAGAAGACGCCGTATTGATAATGGTAGAGCCGCTGCCGGGTACGGAGTGTGCCGGTGGCTAATCCCAGGCTGCCTCAAAAGCAAACCGTAATCGCCCTTCTGGGCAACCCGAATTCGGGCAAGACAACGCTGTTCAACAACCTGACGGGAGCTCGCCAGTACGTGGGGAACTGGCCGGGTGTTACCGTGGAAAAGAAAGAAGGCCAGTGCAGTTTCGAAGGCAACAGCTACAGAATTGTCGACCTGCCGGGTGTCTACAGTTTAACGGCTTATTCCCCCGATGAGGTCGTCGCCCGCAATTTTATCCTGGACGGCAACCCGGATGTGGTGGTCAATATCGTGGACGGGTCTTCGCTCGAAAGGCATCTTTACCTTTCCCTGCAGCTGCTTGAAATGGGAGCACCGGTGGTAATGGCTCTAAACATGATAGACATCGTCGAGTCCAGGGGCTATAAAATCGATATCCCTTCTCTTGAAAAAGAACTGGGTATTCCGGTGGTACCCATGGCTGCCAGCAAAAACAGGGGTACCCGGGAACTGCTGCAGGCAGTTGCCGGGCTGATAAACCGGGCAGCCCGACCGGCCACAGTTAAGATCAACTACGGCCGGGATATCGAGAACGAAATAGAAAAACTGGTTCCCGTAATAAGCCGTAACCAGCTCGGCACGATTTATTCGCCCCGCTGGCTGGCTCTTAAAATGCTGGAGCAGGATGAAGAAATACTGAGCCGCATGCACCGGATGGAAGGCGAAAACGGCCCGGTAGCCCTGGCACTGACTGCCTCGGGCAGCCGGCTGAAAAGCGTTTACGGCGACGAGGCCGAAACGATCATTGCCGACGCCCGCTATGGTTTTATCGCCGGGCTTATCAAGGACATCCTGCGCAAGCCTGCCGAAGAGCCGGCATCGACTACCGACCGAATTGACCGGATCCTGGTCAACCGGTGGGCGGGAATACCCGTATTCATGGCGCTGATGTTTTTGGTGTTCCAATTCGTGTTCACGCTGTCCGAACCCCTGATGGGATTAATCGAAAATCTTTTCAGCTGGATGGGGCAGCAGGCTTCCGGCATCTCGCCGGCGTGGCTGGGCTCGCTGCTGGGTGACGGTATAGTCGGCGGTATGGGTGCGGTCATGGTGTTCATCCCGCCCATATTCCTCATGTTTATCGCCATTGCCGTTCTGGAAGATACCGGCTATATGGCCAGGGCAGCCTTCATTATGGACCGGGCAATGCACAAACTGGGACTGCACGGTCGGTCGTTTATACCCATGGTGCTCGGTTTCGGCTGTTCTATACCGGCGGTAATGGCCTGCCGGACAATCGACAATCCCAGGGACCGCCTGACCACCATTCTGGTCAGCCCGTTCATGTCGTGCGGCGCCAGGCTGCCGATATACGTGCTGTTTGCCGGAGCGTTTTTTCCCGCCTGCCAGGGGCTGGTGCTGTTTTCCATGTATATCATCGGCATTATCGTGGCGGTATTCTTTGCCTTCCTGTTCCGCCGGACAATATTGAAGGGCGAATCAGCCCATTTCGTAATGGAACTGCCGCCTTACCGGCTGCCTACTTTCAAAAGCATTTTCATACATACCTGGGAACGGGGCAAGCATTTCTTTATAAGAGCGGCTACGGTAATACTGGCGGCGGTCGTCATAATCTGGATTCTGGGCAGTTTGCCCTGGGGCGTCGATTATGCCGGCCAGGACAGCGTCCTCGGCCGGATTGGCTCGGTACTGGCGCCGCTGCTTTCGCCGGCAGGTTTCGGGCAATGGGCGGCGGCTATAAGCCTGATCAGCGGATTCGTGGCCAAGGAAGTCGTGGTGGCTACGCTCGGGGCTGTGCTGGTCACCAACGGAGCGCTTCTGGGGGATGTGCTGGCGGGGCAGCTGGGCTGGGGGCCTTTGAACGCTTACGCCTTCATGATATTCTGCCTGCTGTATATCCCGTGTATTGCCACCATCTCGGTCATAAAAAGCGAAACCGGCAGCTGGAAATGGGCTGGTTTCACCGCCGGCTACACTATCGCAGTCGCCTGGATTGTATCGACCGCGATTTTTCAGGTGGGCAGCCTGTTTGTTTAGGGGCCCGGGCGGCGTGAGGATTGGGGGCCGGGCTGCAATGGACATACGGACTGCCAAGCCATTATAATGGCACGAGAAAATACGATGGAGAGAAGCGCCCGGCAAGAACTGAACAGTATTTTCACTCCCGCCGAACTGGCCCATGCGGCTGCCAGGCTCGCCGGGAAAATCGATACAGACTACGTCGGAACCGGTTTGCTGGCCATCGGAATATTGAAGGGCAGTTTTATATTCCTGGCTGATCTTGTCAGGTTGATCACGGTTCCGGTAGAAATAGACTTTATGTGCCTCTCCAGCTACGGCAGTGCAACGCGGACAAGCGGGAAAATCAACATGCTGATCGAACCGCGTTCATGCATAACCGGGAATGACGTTCTGCTGGTGGAGGATATTGTCGATTCCGGGCTGACAACCGCTTACGCGCTGGATTACATAAAACAGAAGAACCCGCGCAGCCTCAGGCTGTGCGCTCTTATCGACAAACAAGAACGGAGGCAGCGAGACATCCGCATCGATTATACGGGTTTTTGTGTCGATGAGGGGTTTCTGGTGGGGTACGGACTGGACAGGGATGAAAAATACCGGAATCTTCCGGGTATATACAGCATAGGAGGAAACAAGTGTCTTTAAAGTCACTCCAACACGTCATCAGGGTAGCCAGGGGCGAAGAACCGGCGGATATGTTGATAGAAAATGCCAGGGTGGTCAACGTTTTCAACGGTGAAATCGAAGAAGGCAACATTGCGATTGCCGGTGAATTCATTGCCGGGGTGGGCGATTACAAAGACGGCAAGGGAACTGCCGACCTGCAGGGAAAATATGTATGCCCCGGTTTTATTAACGCCCATGTCCATATCGAGAGTTCGATGCTGGATGTGCCCGAATTTTCCAGGCTGGTGGTGCCCAGGGGAACGCTGGGAGTCGTGACCGATTTGCATGAACTGGCCAACGTGCTGGGAATGGAAGGGATTAGATACGTCAGCGAAATCTGCCGCAACCTTCCTCTGGATTTCTACCTGATGGCGCCTTCCTGCGTACCGGCTACCGGACTGGAAACATCCGGAGCGGTGCTGAGTTCCGACGACCTGGCCGAAGTAATGAACATACCGGGTATAATAGGCCTGGGTGAAATGATGAATTACCCCGGTGTTTTGAGCTGTGATGAAGAAGTCCTCAAGAAGATCCAGCTTTATGAATCCAAGATTATCGACGGGCACGCCCCCGGGTTGAAGGGCAAGGACCTGACTGCCTATATAGCGGCCGGCATTCATACCGATCATGAAAGTGTAACCCTGGAAGAAGCCCGTGAGAAGCTGGCCAAGGGAATGCACGTGATTATTCGCGAAGGCTCCAGCGAAAAAAACCTGGAAGCGCTGCTGCCGCTGGTTACCGACAAGACTTACAAGCGCTGTATGCTGGCTACCGACGACCGGAACGTGTTCGATATTTTCAACGAAGGCGACATGGACTTCGTGGTATACCGGGCGATCAAGCTGGGCCTCGACCCGGTCAGGGCAATACAGATGGCCACCATCAATACCGCCGAATACTACGGTATGAAAAAGGTCGGCGCGGTGGCGCCGGGTTATTATGCCAACTTCGTGACTTTCGACGACCTGGAGACTATCGAGGTCGAGGACGTCATGTACCGCGGTTACTTAATGGGGATGATGAAAGAGCCCAACTTCACTCCCAGGGTTCCCAAGATTGCCAGGCCGATTGACACCATCAACATAAAGCCTCTGGCCCCGGAAGCGTTTAAATTGAAACCATCAGGGGAAAAGATGCCGGTTATCAACGTCGTACCCGACCAGATAATAACCAAAAAAACCATGGAAGCTCCCAAACTGGAAGACGGCTGGGTTGTACCGGACCTGGAACGGGATATTTTGAAAATTGCCGTTGTCGAGCGCCATCATGCCACCGGCAATATAGGCGTCGGGCTGATAAAGGGTTTCGGTTTGAGAAAAGGCGCCGTGGCGGGGTCGGTATCGCACGATTCGCATAATGTTATCATCGTAGGAACCAACGATGCGGACATGTTTGCCGCCGTGCGTGAAATCGAGATGATGCAGGGCGGTCTGGTAATGACTCTCAACGGAGAGGCAATCGGCCGGATGCCTCTGCCGGTAGGCGGAATCCTTTCCATAGATACGGCTGAAGATGCCGGTGCGCAACTGCATGACCTGGAAACGCTGGTAAAGGTGATGGGGGTCGGCATCAAATCGCCTTTTACGGCGCTGTCGTTCATGGCTTTGCCGGTTATCGGCGAAATAAGGCTTACCGACAAAGGGATAGTCGACGTCGGCAAGTTTAAAATAATCAAATAAGATATGCTGCAGTATTAACCCGGGCTACGCGCCGGGGTTAATATTTGACTGATACCGGCGGCGATGCCACTCCTGGTAGCTCGCCAGGCCTTCCCGGTCGCTTAAAACATTCCAGTAGCGGTAATAGTCCGAGACATAAAACCGCGGCGAATAGTCCGTAGCGACACTCACAATCCGGTCGGCCACCTTTTCCACGGTTTTGACTGCCATAGCGGAAGCAACGGGAACGGCAACTACTACCATACCCGGTTTTTTCCGCCTTACCGATTCGATGGCGGCCAGCATGGTATAACCGGATGCCAGCCCGTCGTCCACCAGCACCGCTACCTTTCCGGTCAGGACGGAAACCGGCCGGGACGAGCGGTAGATCAGGCTGCGCTGCTGGATATCGTTTCTGACCTGGTTTACCTGGTAGTTGATCTGAGCTTCGTTCAGATTGATTCTCTTCAGCACGTCATGGTTCAGGATGACGGTGCCATCGTCGGTCACGGCGCCGAAGCCTCCCTCGGGAGCCAGAGGAATAGGTATTTTGCGTGAGATGATAATATCCATGGCTGCCCCCAGTTCAAGCGCCACATAGTGAGCCACCGGGATACCGCCGTTGGGAATGGCCAGAACCACCGCAGGCTGGTTCTTGAATTCCCCCATCTTTTCGCTCAGTTTCTTGCCGGCATCGTACCGGTTTTCAAACAGCGGCCGGGTTCCTGGTAAGTGCATGACGAACCTCGAAAATAGTTATTCCGTGTATTGCGACTGCCGGATAAGCTCGGTGCCGTACTCCATCAGCCTTTTCTGCTGTTCAGGGTCGAAATTTACATTGTCCAGCCATGCCTGCAGGGCATCCAGGGGCGTGATTGCTTCCGCCCCCCGAGCGCCCCCCAGCCGGGCACGGGCTACCCTGACGGTGGTTTTGGCAACGGTGATAAAATGGGCCGCTTTAAGGGCGGCTCTTATTTCGTTGTCCCTGAGCAGCCCCTCCATGTTTTGCGGCAGGGTTATTTCAAGCCGGACAATGGCGCCGGATATGTTTTTTGAATTGCGGCTGAGCGCCAGCAAAACTGTTGCAGTGGGGTCGATGTCGTCCGGTGGAATTTCGACCTTGACGGTAACGAAAGCCCGGTTCTTGACAGGCACGAAACTGTAGCGGGTATTCCGGCCGCAGCCGGTGTCGGGCTCGATATCGACCATGAAAAACCCCTTTTCCTCGTCCGCGTCGGAAAAATCCAGTTTTACCAGGGAGCCGGGGTAAACCACCGGCGGTTTTTCACTCAAGACCTGGCGCCGGTGAATATGGCCCAGAGCAATATAATCCAGCCTGGAATCGGTAATATTGCTCAACAGCAGTTCAGGCTCCCGGCCGATAGTAGCGCCTTTTTCAGAACCGGTTCTGGCGCCCTTGACCCAGGTGTGGGCTGCCAGGACTGCCGGGTTTGCCGGATCGAGCCTGGCGATAAGCTGCGCTACCTGCCGGGTAAGCACTTCTTCCATCTGCTGGTGAATGGCATTGATATCCATGTTTTTAAATTCTTCACGGTTCACCAGGTTGGTCCTTCTAAGCCAGGGAAGGGCGACGACCTGTAAAACCTGGCCCGCAACCGGGATGCGGAATATATCCGGTTTACCGGCAACATGAACATTATCGACTGCCAGCGTATCGAATATTTCAGTGGCGCTGGCACGGTTGGCGGCATTGGACAAATCGTGGTTGCCGCACAGAATAAAGGTGCTGATGCCGTTTTGGGACAGGCGTTTTATGCGGCGGGCAAATTCTCTTTGCTGGGTAGGGTTGGGTGAGCGGTCCTTGTAGGCATCGCCGCAAAACAGAACCAGGTCAACGCGGTTGGCCAAGGCTGAATCGACCAGTTCGTCGAATGCATTCAGGATATCGACCATTCTCGAGCTGTACCCGGTAGCCGGGTCGATACGCCCGTAGGTTTCAACCCCGAGGTGCAGGTCGGCGAAATGTATAATTTTAATCGCGCGCGAGCTCATGCATTAAAAACCCAGCCAGTGTTTGCCTCCTTCGGGCAGTTTTTCGAAGGGTTCGCCGTTTAATTTCGCCTGGACAACCGGCGCCAGGTTTTCGATAGGGACTCTCAGCTGGCGCATCGAGTCCCGGTCGCGTATGGTTACCGAACTGTCTTCGAGCGTGTCGAAGTCGACGGTGATGCAGTATGGCGTTCCGATTTCATCCTGGCGGCGGTACCGGCGGCCGATGCTCTGGGCATCGTCGTAGCTTACCGCAAAGCATTCCCTCAGTTGGGAATGGACTTTTCGGGCAACCGAAACCACGGAGTCCTTGCGGCTCAGCGGCAGTACGGCTGCCTTGAACGGGGCAATTTTGGGATGCAGGCGCAGTACTGTCCGGATTTCATCCTTGTCGGGTTCTTCGCAGTAGGCATCGCAAAGCAGAGCCAGCACAGTGCGGTCGACTCCGCTGGAGGGTTCGATTACATAGGGGGTGATGTGTTCCCTGGTTTCCTCGTCAAAATAAGTCAGGTCGACTCCGCTGAAGCGGGAGTGCTGCTTGAGGTCGAAATCGGCACGGTTGGCGATACCTTCGAGTTCGCTCCATCCCATCGGGAACAGGTATTCAATGTCGTAACAGCCCTTGGCATAATGAGCCAGTTCATCCGGGCGGTGGGGACGCAGGCGCAGGTTCCGGCTCTGTATGCCGATGCTGCTAAACCAGTTAAGGCGCTCGTTAACCCAGTATTTAAACCATTCCTCGTCGTCACCGGGTTTTACGAAAAATTCGATTTCCATCTGCTCGAATTCGCGACTGCGGAAAATGAAATTACCGGTGGTTATCTCGTTGCGGAAGGATTTTCCGGCCTGGGCAATACCGAAAGGCAGTTTCTTGCGGGTCGTGGAAAGCACATTGGCGAAATTGACGAAAATCCCCTGGGCGGTTTCAGGCCTGAGGTAAGCGATACTGGCCTGGTCCTCGACCGGGCCGATAAAGGTCTTGAACATCAGGTTGAACTGGCGGGGCGCCGTCAGCTTGCCGCCGCATGAAGGGCATGCCTCACTTTCGAGCAGGTCGGCACGAAAGCGCTGCTTGCAGTCCATGCAGTCGACCAGGGGGTCTGAAAAGCCGGCAACGTGGCCCGAGGCTTCCCATACTTTGGGATGCATGATTATGGAGCAGTCGAGCCCGACGACATCGTCGCGGTTGTGCACCATGGCCTGCCACCAGGCGTCCTTGACATTGCGTTTCATTTCCACGCCCAGGGGGCCGTAATCCCAGCAGCTGGAAAGGCCGCCGTATATATCGCTGGAGGGGAAGATAAAACCGCGCCTGCGGGCCAGGGAGACTATTTTTTCCATGGTTACTTCCGGTTTTGAGGTATTATCCACAGGGTAATCCAACTCCTTTTGGGCGCCGCTGTTAATTAAGGCGCATGATTTTAACAAAGTAGCCGGCGATTATCACGCCGCCGGCAAGCATGGCGATAACAATGAAAAGCCAGGCCGGCATAAGGTGCACACCGGAAACATTATAACTGAATGCGTCCGATGTAAGAAAAGCCAGGATAACCTGGGGCAGGGCAACCATATTGGCACACAACGTTGCCAGGCTCTTGCCTTTGGGCATGGCCGCAGGTGAAGGCCTGGCTGCCAGAAACATTTTGAAAACCAGTTTGCCGGTTGCCCAGCCGAGCCCGAGAAAAAAGGCTTGCAGAAACAGTGAAAAAAACATCACGGTGTTTGCCGGGGCATAGCTTACCGGTGTGCCGCCGGCGGAAAAACGAAAAGCCAGCTCTTCCGGCAGCTGGGGTAAAAACACCAGGGTGATAACGAGGCTGACGAGGGCAATTCCCGCACTCAGGGCGACATTGCTAAAAGTGAACCGGTTTTGCGAACCGGCCGGACCGGGGCTGCATTCAACCCGGCTTTCTTCAGGCGCACCGGCAGCACCGGCTTCCCGGCTCGCCGTAACGGGCGGGACGGTTCCGGCTGGCTGCGTTTTCTGATAACGGGCGGATTTGTACTTGAACAGCAGGATCAGGCCGAAAAAGGAACCGAAAACAAAGACCGCGCCGACAACTATAATTATGATTAAAAGGATTGTGTCGTCCATGACTTTACAAAGCAGATTAAAGATACCAGCTTTACCGGACGGGTGTCAAAAGAGTGCCCCGGGTATTTGCCGGTGGCTGAACGGCGGTGTTAGAATCTTGGCATCGATAATACCGCGACAAGGAAATATGCCATGATCATAGACTGCCTGAGCGTGGGAGCGTTCGAATCGAATTGTTATATAGTGGGTGACGAAGCGGGTGGCACGTGCCTGGTCATAGATCCGGGCGCGGAAGACGGCGTTATTTTGAAACGCGTCGAAAAACTGGGCCTGAAGGTCGAGTGCATTATTTTAACTCACGGGCATCCGGACCATGTTATGGCGGCACCGGCCATAAAAGCGGCTACCGGAGCCGAATTGCTGATGCACCCGGGCGACCGGGATTTGCTCAACAACAAAATGCTCAATATGCTGCTCGGTTTGACGGGCGGAGGCGATGTAGCGCCCGACAGATTCCTTGCCGAAGGCCAGGAGGTCACGGCGGCCGGTACTTCCTTCCGGGTGATGCACACCCCCGGCCATTCAGAGGGCAGTATCTGCCTGATATCGGGTGATGTGCTGTTCAGCGGTGATTTGCTGTTTGCCGGGGGGATAGGCCGTTATGACCTGCCGGGAGGGGACGGGAAAAAGATATTTAAAAGCCTTGCCAGGCTGGCACGCCTCGAGGAGCAGATAAAAGTTTACCCCGGCCACGGACCCCAGACTTCCATCGGGGCCGAACGCCGGGGCAACTTCTATCTTGTGAACCTGTTTAAAGAAGGCCGCTGAAGCCGGCAAAAATAGGCGCCAGAACCAGCGAAATGATGCTTACGAGCTTGATCATGATGTTCAAACTCGGCCCGGAAGTGTCTTTCATGGGGTCGCCGACGGTATCACCGACTACGGCCGCCTTGTGAGCCGGCGAGCCTTTGCCGCCGAAAGCCCCGGTTTCTATCCATTTCTTGGCATTGTCCCAGGAGCCTCCGGCGTTGGCAAAACTGATAGCCAGGATGAGTCCGGTGGCAATCGCGCCGGCCAGAAAGCCTCCCAGAGCGACCGGGCCCAGCACAAAGCCCACAACCACCGGCGAGAGAATGGTGATGATGCCGGGCGCAAGCATTTTCTTGATGGAATCCTTAGTGCAGATATCCACGCATTTGGCATATTCAGGCTTGGCTGTGCCCTCCATCAGCCCGGGAATTTCCCTGAACTGGCGGCGGACCTCGTTTACGATGGAAAAACTGGTTTTGCCGACAGCATCCATGGTCAACGCGCAGAATATGGCCGGAAGCAGGGCGCCCAGGAAAAGACCGGCCAGAACAGCCGGATCAAGCAGGGAAATGCCCTGGGAGGTTATACCCACCGCCTCGGAATAAGCAAAAAGCAGGGCCAGGGAAGTCAGGCCGGCGGCCCCGATGGCAAAACCCTTGCCGGTAGCCGCGGTGGTATTGCCCAGTGAATCCAGGGCATCGGTGCGTTCCCGGATTTCCTTGGGCAGGCCGCTCATTTCCACTATACCGCCGGCATTGTCCGCTACCGGACCGTAAGCATCGGTAGCATCCTGGATGCCCAGCGTGGAAAGCATGCCTACACCGGCAATAGCCACACCGTATACATCAGCCAGGTAGTAGGCGGCGATAACCGCGATAGTAATAAAGAGAATCGGGGGTACGGTGCTGAGCAGGCCGTTGCCGAAGCCGGCGATGATGTTGGTGCCGGCACCGGTTTGCGATGCTTCGGCGATTTTCAGGGTCGGCTTGTATACGTACGAGGTAAAGAAGTTGGTGCTTTCACCGATAAGAACACCGGTAACCAGGCCGACGATTATGGCCCAGAATACCCTGATGTCGGCCCCCAGCCACCAGACCGCCAGGTAGGCAAGGCCGGCCGCCAGGACGGAGGACACCACGGTCCCGCGCCGGAGTGCGTTCAGCAGGGCTGTCATTTCCAGTTTTTCGCCCACGCGGATGAAAAATATGCCGATGATAGAAGCCACGATACCCGCAGCGGCGACTATCAGGGGCAGAAACCAGCCGGCAGCCTGGCTGGGCACCAGGGCCTGCTCCAGAGCGGGAGACATGACGGCGATGGTAGCCAGGGCGGTGGTGGCGATAATGGAACTGACATAGGATTCGAAAAGGTCGGCGCCCATGCCGGCCACATCGCCTACATTGTCACCCACGAAGTCGGCAATTACAGCCGCATTGCGCGGGTCGTCTTCGGGGATATTCGCCTCGACCTTGCCAACGATATCGGCACCGGTATCGGCAGCCTTGGTGTAGATGCCGCCGCCGACACGGGCAAAGATGGCTACCGAGGAAGCGCCGAAACCGAAGCCGGGGATGATCTGAATGAAATCAGCATGGCCGTTGAACGCAAAATAAAGCGCCGTAAGGCCCAGTATGCCGATGCCGACAACGCTCATTCCCATTACCGCACCGGCGCGGAACGAAACCTTGAGGCCATGGTTCAGGCCTTTCTGAACGGCAGCCGCGGTGCGCGAGTTGGACCGGATGGCTATGCTCATGCCGATAAAACCGGCCAGGCCGGAACAGACTGCCCCGAAAATGAAACTCAGCCCTACCCACCATCCGAGCGCGGGGATAAAGCCCAGGATAAGGGTTACGGCAACAACGAAAACAGCCAGTATCCGGTATTCCCGCCCGAGGAAAGCCAGAGCGCCCTCCTTGATGGCGTTGGAAATGTCCCGTACTGCCTTGGACCCCTGGGGTTGCTTCAAAACAAACCGGGCCATAAACCCGGCGGTGACAACCCCCAGCAAACCAGCCAGTAATGCAATTACAAGCTCCAAATTATATCCTCCTTACAATATTTTAATAACCTGAAAGTGTGTTATGTATTTTTCCAGGTTAGTAATTATTAATTTCAGGCTTCAAACCTGGCCATCAAACTCCGGCAGGCCTCGAACGGGTCAGGCGCCAGGCTGACTCCACGTATAACCGCCGCGGCGTCAGCTCCGGCTGAAATTGCCTGGTCTATATTATCTATGTTTATGCCCCCAATCGCAACCAGGGGCAGGGTAGTGGCGGCCCGGATGGATTTGAATTCCTCGATACCGATTGGGGCGCATTCTTTGGCGGCGGTTGGAAACAGGGCCTGGGCGGCGGCGTAATCCGCGCCCTGCATTTCAGCTTCCCTGGCCTGCCCGGCGGTGGCTACCGAAACACCAATCACCCGGTCGAACGGCAGGTGCCGGCGGGCAACGGCTACCGGCAGGTCATCCTGGCCGAGATGCAGGCCGTCGGCGCCGGCGGCCAGTGCGATATCCAGGTCGTCGTTGACTATAAACAGGGCGCCGGCCTCGGAGCATATCGATTTAAGCCGGCAGGCAATATCGAGAACCTGCCGGGCGGGCATGTCCTTTTCACGCAGCTGAATTACCTTGACGCCGGCACGGACAAGCTCCTGGGCCAGACCGGCATGAGTCCGGGTGCCCAGAAACCGCGAGTCAATAATTACGTAAAGCCCTTTAATCAGGCGGATGGCCTGACGGCGGGCCAGGCGGCCCAGCAGGTCCTGCTCGATCGAATAGAGCAGGAACCTGGCGTTTTGAAAAACTTCTGCGGTGCACTCGGTATGGCCCAGCCGGGCAAACTCTTCGAGGGTGCGCAGGGCCTGTTCGGCCCGCCGGGCGTTGGCGATAACGGTGGATGAAATATCCCTGCCAGTCGAGGGGGTATCCGCCTCGAGGCCGGCACCGACATCGGCCCCGGCGTTGCGGCTGGAAACGAACTGCAGCTTAAGCCGGGGCGGTACTTCTTCGATGGTGTGGCGCATGTTTTTGAGTTCCCCGGTCAGCATGGAATCGTTCAGAACCATGCGCGCGATGTCTTCGAGTACTCTTATGCCCTCCCCCGCCCGGTTAAGGCTGGCATCCATTATTCGAAAAACAGGATCGGAAGCGGCTTTTGAATCGGAATCTTTCATGTTACTGAAACAAATATTTTAACATAAACGGCATACCGGTTTAAAAAAGGCCGGTCTGTTCTACCGCATTCGGAATGTGTTTAATGCCGGCAGGTTTGCCGCCGGGGCCCAGCGTAACGGCGATGACATCGATGCGGTAATCTTCGGGACTGCCGGGGTTGGCCTTGAGGTAGTACTGAGCCATGTTGGCCAGTTTGCGCTGCTTGGTGCGGGTTACCGATTCTTCGGGTGAACCGAATGTGGAACCGGTTTTGGTTCTCACCTCTACAAAAACCAGTTCGTTTCCACATGCGGCAACGATGTCGATTTCACCCAGGCGGCAGGTGTAATTCTTAGCCAGTATACGGTAACCTTTTTTTACCAGGTACTGCCCGGCGATCTTTTCCCCGGCAGCTCCGGTCTGCCTAGTCGTCATAGACCAGCTCCAGGCGGGCCTTGAGCGGCCCGAAGGAATTGCGGTGGATGGGGCAGGGCCCGTGCTTCTGAAGGGAACAAAAGTGCTCGGGGGTAGGATAGCCCTTGTTGCGGGCGAAGCCGTATAGCGGGTAGAGCAGGTCCATTTCGTCCATCAGCCTGTCACGGGCCACCTTGGCCAGTATGGAAGCGCAGGCAATACTCAAACACAAGCCATCACCGTGAAGCACCCCCTGCTGCGGCAGGTTGACTTCCGGCAGCCTCAGATAATCGATAAGGAGCGCCTGGGGCTGCGGCAGGAGCTGGTGGAGGGCACGGGACATGGCTATGCGGGTTGCCCTTACGATACCGAAGGCATCGATTTCCCGACATGATGAAAAACCCACCCCGAACGAAACGGCATTGTCCTTGATGTAAGGTTCGAGGTATTCACGCTTGGATTTGGATAGCATTTTGGAATCCCTGACTTCATCCAGCCACCGGCCGGCAGCGGCTGTATCGAGAATAACGGCCCCGGCAGAAACCGGACCGGCCAGAGGCGCCCGGCCGGCCTCGTCGATGCCGGCCACCAGGGCGTAACCCTGGTTTACAAAAACGGTTTCGTATTCGAAGCTTGGCTTCAATTTCATTTCGGTTCCGCCTGAATTATACCGCCTCCGAGCACCCGGTCTCCACGGTAGAACACGATGCTCTGGCCGGGGGTTACCGACCTGGCGGGTTTTTCAAAATGCACCCTGACCGTTTTACCTTCAGGCTTAAGGCTGACCGGGATGTCTGCGGAGCGGTAGCGTATTCTGGCCGTTATTCCCGGCTCGAGCGCCGGGCAGCGGCCTCCCACCCATGAGACCTGTCCGGCTGTGAGGCGGCCGCGGTAGAGTTCCTGTTCGGTTCCGACGCTTAAGCTGTTGCGGTCCGGGTCGATGCCGGTAACATACAACCTGTCGGGCGAAGAAAGGTTCAGGCCGTGACGCTGGCCGATGGTATATCCGGCAAGCCCCGAGTGGGTGCCGACCTGCCTGCCCTCGCTGTCGAAAATTTCGCCCGGAATTGACCGGACGCGGTTTTTTAGAAAGTCCCGGTAGTTTGCACCGGAAAGGAAACAGATGTCACTGCTTTCGGTGTTTTTTTCAACCGGCAGAGCGAAATAATCGCTCAGTTCGATTACCTGTTTTTTAGTCAGGGCGCCCACCGGGAAAAGGCACCGTGAAAGCACCCGGGATTTCAGCGTATAAAGGAAATAAGACTGGTCTTTTACCGGGTCGACACCCCGTAACAGCCAGGCGCGGTGGGGCCCGGCATCGATGCGGGCATAGTGGCCGGTGGCCAGCCAGCCGGCTCCCAGGGCCAGGGTGTGCTCAAACAGCAGGCCGAACTTGATATCCCGGTTGCACATTACGCAGGGATTGGGTGTCAGGCCGGCCTGGTACTGGTGGACGAAGTTGTCAATTATCCTCCGGGTGAACGCTTCGTGAAGGTCTACGATATAATGGGGAATACCGAGCCGGCTGGTTACTTCATGCGCCCGGTCGATATCCGAGACGGGCCCTGATGGAAAAAGGTGCATCGTGATGCCCAGGACGTTATAGCCCTGCTTTTTAAGTATGGCGGCGGCGACTGCCGAGTCCACCCCGCCGCTTATGGCTACAGCTACCTTTTTGCCCGTCATCTATTCCCCGGAATCTTGCAAAAGCAGGTTGACATGCTCCCGGATAATCTGGCTGATAATTTCGGAGTTGAGCGTTCCGTCAACTACCAGCCATCGTTCGGGTTCATTTTCAGCCACTTCCAGGTAGCCGTTTCTTATCTTCTGATAGAAACCGGGATGTTCGGATTCGAAGCGGTCTTTGTCCGCAGCAATCCTGGCGGCTGAAACCTCAACCGGAACATCGAGCAGAATTGATATGTCGGGTACGGCTCCCTGGCTGGCTATTTCGTTAACCTCGAGAACCAGGTCCAGCGGCAGGCCGCGGCCGTACCCCTGGTAAACCAGGGTCGAATCGCTGAACCGGTCTACTATTACGCTCAGCCCTTTTTCAAGGGATGGCAGGATTTCAGCCTGTACCAGCTGCGCCCGGGAAGCATTGAACAGCAGCAGCTCTGCCAGCGGGCTTATTCCCATACTGCCGGACCATTTCAGCAGCCGGCCGATTTCTTCACCCAGGGGGGTGCTGCCGGGTTCGTGGAGCAGTACGGCAGGAATGCCTGAATCTTCCAGGTGCCGGCAAAGAAGCTGCGACTGGAGGCTTTTGCCGCAGCCGTCCAGCCCTTCGAAGGAGATGAACAGGGGTTTGTTGCCGTTCATCGCCCCGGCTCTCTGGAAAATCTAACTCTCCGGTTGGGTTCGTAGCCGATGCTGTGGCTGGCCAGATCGTTGCGTTCGGCTACCAGGTGCTGAAGCCGGCGGATATAAGCGCTTTGCGGGCTCAGTTCCACTTCCTCCTCGCCGTTTTTAAGGCGGCCTACAGCACTTTCGGCTTCCCGGATGGCTACCTCGGTTACCGGCAGTTTTTCTTCCTCGGCCGGACGGGTGCGCCGGTCGAGGGTGGCCAGCAGCTGCCTTAGCTGGGCGTTAGAGTGCTTGCGCAGAACGTATATGGGCAGGTTGGCGGCTTCGGCATCCCGGATTTTCTGGGGTTTTCTCTGGTAGTAACTCTTGGAGGTGACCAGGATATCAGCCCGGGAAATCGAATCCACGATATTCAGATTGAGGTGCAGTTCGCGGGCAAGCTGCTCCAGCCTTTCACGGTTGACGCCGAAAAGGTACATGCTGGGGAGCCCGGCGGCGGAAGGCGCCGTGCCGGCACGCACCGGTCCGGCCTTGCCTTTTTTCGCCACAACCGGTTCGATGCGCTCGATATGCACCTCGTTGTTTTCATCGAGCGAGCGGATCTCCTGGGGAATCGGGTGATTCAGCAGCAGCCCGTCTACGGCAACGGCGACATCGGGATGTACCGACACCACGTCCCGGTCCTGTATTTCGACCACGATATGAAAAGTAGGCGGGGCTTTACGTTCCAGTATGCTCTTCTGCGTGCCGCGCCTCTTGGCTTCCTCGTCGCTGAGGGTAACCGTCTGTATGCCGCCGATAAGGTCGGAAAGGGTCGGGTTGAGCATCAGGTTCTGCAGGGTATTGCCGTGTGCCGTGCCGACCAGCTGTACACCCCGTTCGGCAATGGTGCGCGCCGCCAGGGCTTCCAGTTCCGTACCGATCTCATCGATTATTATTACTTCGGGCATGTGGTTTTCGACCGCTTCGATCATGACGGCGTGCTGCATGCTCGGCGTAACCACCTGCATGCGCCTGGCCCGGCCGATGGCCGGATGAGGGATATCGCCGTCTCCGGCAATCTCGTTCGAGGTGTCGACCACGACCACCCTCTTGTTCAGGGAGTCGGAAAGAACCCGGGCTACTTCGCGCAGCATGGTGGTCTTGCCTACGCCCGGCCGGCCCAGCAGAAGCACGCTTTTGCCGGATTGAACCAGGTCTTCTATAACCTTGATGGTACCGAAAACGGCCCGGCCGACACGGCAGGTAAGGCCGACGATCCGGCCTGCCCGGTTGCGGATAGCCGATATGCGGTGCAGGGTCCGTTCGATGCCGGCCCGGTTATCGTCACCGAACACGCCGATGCGGTTGACAACATAGTCTATGTCTTCCTGGATTACTTCACGGGTCGAAAGGTATATTTCCCGGTCGGGGAAGCGGGCGCTGGGTGCCCTGCCCAGGTCCATGACGACTTCGAGCAGCATGTTTATATCGGCTTGCTCGGTAAGCGGCTTGTACACATGCGGGGGCAGGATATTTAAAAGGTCAACCAGGTCATCTGCTGCAATTTTAGACACCAAAACCTCCCGTCAACGCCCGTATTCACGCCCGGCGGGACTGGACTTTTAACGGTTCGCAGGCAACTTGCACCCGCCGGCGGTTTCACATACGGCTGTATATTATTGTAACCTCTTGATAATGCGTAATCAACAATCACAGCCTGCGGCCGGAGAGGGCCGTTACTTCAGCGGATTCTTGCGGGGGGTGCCGGGCCTTCGGGGATACTTTGCCGGGGTGGGCGCAATCTTGGGTATAACCACCAGGCAGCGCCCGTCATCCAGCCCGGGGAAGCTGACAGCCGAAACCCTGGCCGGCCCGCCGCCGAGTGCCTGCACCGCACCGGCTGAAAGGGCAATTTCTGCGGCTATGGCGCCTTTTTTATGGGCGATAAACAAACCGCCGACCCGGCAAAAAGGCAGGCACAGCTCAGCGAGGGTATCCAGGCGGGCTACCGCCCGTGAGACCACGACATCAAAATTCTGGCGGTAAACGGCAGATGCGGCCGCGGTTTCGGCACGGGCGCACTCCACCGAGACGTTTTCAAGCTCCAGCCGGCTGACGATGTATTGAAGGAAAGCAGATTTCTTGGCAGTGGATTCCAGCAGGGTAAGCCTGATTCCGGGCAGGGCGATCTTGAGCGGCAGGCCCGGGAAACCGGCACCGCTGCCGATATCTATAACGCTGGCGGCGTTTTCCAGCACGGCGCGGTCGAGCGCCTGCAGCAGCGTCAAAGAATCGGCAAAATGTTTAACCTCGATATCTTCGGGGGATTCAATGGCCGTCAGATTGAACCGGCTGTTCCAGCCGGTCAGTTCGCTGCGGTACAGCTCGAAACTGGCAAGCTGCCCGGCAGACAGCTCGATTCCAAGCTCCCGGCTGATTTGGCGAAGTATTTCCATGCGAATTGTTCGGGTAATTATAGCATCAAACCGGGCGGTTTATTTTTGGTTTGGGAGGGATATGTGTTATATTTAAAGCAACCCCTAGGGGAGCAGATGTGCTGAGAGCCTTGCAGAAAGGCAACCCTTGTCACCTGAACTTGGTAATGCAAGCGTAGGGAAGTGGGCCTTGTGACCAAGACTTGCGGGTTTAAACCTCAGGGCTTGGTTTTTGTTTTAAAGGAGATGTATGACGCAGATTGATATGGCCCGGAAGGGCATAATCACCCCGGAAGTAAAAAAGGTAGCCCTTGACGAAGGGCTGGACGAAAAACTGCTGATGCAAAAGGTGGCCGAAGGGCTGGTGGTGATCCCGGCCAATCCGAATCACGCCGGCCTGGAACCCAGGGGCATCGGCGAAGGCTTGTCTACCAAGGTAAACGCCAATATCGGCACGTCCTCGGATATAAGCGACCCGGAAGTGGAGCTTAACAAGCTCAGGGTTGCGCTCAAAGCGGGGGCCGATGCAGTTATGGACCTGAGCACCGGCGGCGATATTGCCGCCATGCGGCGGTCAATATTACATAACTGTCCGGTGCCGGTGGGTACCGTGCCGGTTTACCAGGCCGCCATCCGGGCTATAAAACAGCGCGGCGCCATCGTAAAAATGACTTCAGACGATATATTCGATGCCATCGAGGAACAGGCTGATGACGGTGTCGATTTTGTCACCGTGCACTGCGGAGTTACCCGGCAGGTTCTTGCCGCACTGGAGAAAAATCCCAGGGTAGCCGGCATCGTCAGCCGGGGCGGTTCCTTCCTGGCCGGCTGGATAAGGCACAACAACCGTGAAAATCCGCTGTATGAAAACTACGACCGCCTGCTGGAAATTGCCCGGCGTTATGAAGTTACCCTTTCACTGGGAGACGGGTTAAGGCCGGGGTGCAGCGCTGATGCAACCGATGCCGCCCAGGTAGCCGAACTGATGGTGCTGGGGGAACTGGTCAAAATTGCCAGGCGCTCAGGCGTGCAGGTAATGGTGGAAGGGCCCGGACATTTGCCCCTGGATCATATCCAGGCGAATATAAAACTGGAAAAACAGGTTTGCCACCGGGCGCCGTTCTACGTTCTGGGGCCGCTGGTAACCGATATCGCCGCCGGCTACGACCATATAACCGGGGCTATCGGCGGCGCGGTAGCCGCCGCGGCAGGTGCCGATTTTCTTTGCTATGTAACTCCTTCGGAACACCTGGGATTGCCCGATGAAGAAGATGTGAAAAACGGTGTAATGGCCTCGCGGATAGCAGCCCATGCCGCCGACATAGTCAAAGGGGTAGCCGGAGCCGCGGCAAAAGACCTGGCAATGTCCAGGGCGCGCAAGACGCTGGACTGGGACGAGCAGAAACGCTATGCCCTGGACCCGGAAAAAATCGATGCCGTACGCCGCCGGGCAGTGACCGATTCTCACGCCTGCACCATGTGCGGCGACTACTGCGCCATGCAGCTTTCCAGCCAGTATGTCGAAAACAAACAGAACTGTTGAGACGGAAAAAACTATCCCGAAAGCCTTTTGAACCCGGCTCCGGGAGTGCTAAAATAGATTATTACGCCTGAAGGAGTTTGCATGCAAGTCAAAATAACAACTCAACAACCCGCCGACATCACCACCCCCGCGCTGGTAGCGCTTTGTTTCAAGGACAAGGTCAGGGATGACAGCGCCGTAAAGGCTGTCGACCCCGCGCTTTCAGGTGCCATCAGCCGGCTGGTACAAAGCGGTGAAATCAAAGGCAAGGCAGGCGAAGTGACCGTTATTCACACCCTGGGCAAGGTTAAACCGGAACGCATGGTCATCGGCGGCATGGGTAAAGAAACGGAATTTACACCCGATACTATCCGCCGCAGTGTGGCCGCAGCCTGCAAAGCGCTGATAAACAAGGGAGTCAAGGAACTGGCTGTGGTGCTGCCCGAAGCATCGACCGGCGGCCTGGAGCCAGCCCTGCTGGCTCAACTGGCAACCGAAGGCGCCATTCTGGGAAGCTGGTCGTTTAAAAAGTATTTTACCGGGGAAAACCAGCCGTCCGGTATAGAAAGCCTGACGCTGGCTGCCGGGAGTTTTTCAACCGCTGAAGTACAAAAAGGCATCGACAAAGGCATGGTGATGGCCGAAGCCGCCAACATGGCCAGGGATTTGGTAAACGAACCCGGCAACTACATGACGCCCCTTGACATGGCGGCCGCCGCAGAGCAGGTTGCCCGGGATAACAGCCTGGAAATTACGGTTCTGGATAAAGACAAGATGGAAGAAATGGGTATGCGGGCTGTCCTGGCGGTGGCTCAGGGTTCGGCAAACCCGCCCAGGTTTATCATAATGAAATACAAGGGTACCGCGTCTTCGAGCGTAGACCTTGCGCTGGTTGGCAAGGCCGTAACTTTCGATTCCGGCGGCATTTCGATAAAACCGTCGGAGAAAATGGAAAACATGAAAACCGATATGGCCGGCGGAGCTTCGGTTATCGCTGCCATACAGGCGATAGCCAGGCTGAAGCTGGCCATAAACGTGGTAGCCCTGGTTGCCGCGGTTGAGAACCTGCCCAGCGGCACCGCCCAGCGGCCGGGGGACGTGGTCAAATCGATGTCGGGCAAAACGATTGAAGTTATATCCACCGATGCCGAAGGACGCATGACCCTGGCCGACGTGCTGACATATGCAGTCAACCTGGGTGCGGAAAGGATTATAGATATTGCAACCCTCACCGGAGCCTGCGTGGTAGCCCTGGGAGAGGTGGCCACCGGGGCATTTACCAATAACCAGGAACTGGTGGAAATGGTAAAGAAAGCCGGTGACGACGCTGGCGAATACATGTGGCAGATGCCGATGTACGATGAATACAGGGAGCAGTACAAGAGCGATGTTGCCGATATGAAAAATGTCGGCGGGCGTGAAGCCGGTGCCGTAACCGCCGCCCTGTTCCTGAGTGAATATGCCGGTTCAAAGCCCTGGGTGCATCTGGATATCGCCGGCACTTCCGAGACGAGCCGGGACCGGGGATACTGGAAGAAAGGCGGCACCGGAGTGCCGGTGCGGACCTTGATAAACCTGGCAACTCGCCTGGCTGAAAGCAGCTAAAATACACGGAGCCCCGGTGAAAACCGGGGCTCTATTGCGTTTCTACGCCCAGTCCGGAAAGCACCTGTTCCAGGCTGAAGCCGGCAAATGAGACAACCTTGTTCCTGGAAGTGAAACCCCGGACTATCGCGATGTTGCCCGGGGCGGTTTGCAGGGACCGGCTGAGGAAGGCAACCAGTTCCTGGTTGGCTTTGCCTTCCACCGGCGGGGCTTTTATCCTGATTGAGAGAACCCCGTCACGGTATCCGCTTATGCTCGAGGATTTTGCTCCCGGAGATATTTTCAGGTTTAAACGGCAGGTTTCCGGCATGGTCAACGCCGGCGTTCAGCCGCCTGGTATACGCCGAAAGCTATACCGGAAATAATAAGGGTTACCGAAAGCGCCCACCAGAATCCGGCGGTAGCGATCTCAGGGCTGAGCAAACTGCCGGCATCTATAAAACCGGGGAAAATATTCAAAACGGTAAGAATTCCGGTTGCCCCGGCTGCCAGGCCCAGTAAGTTAAAAAGCAGGCACAGGGTTGTCATAGTTGCCTCCTTGTTTATTTTGCCGCAAGACTCTTTTATAATTAACCTGCCAGGGTGAAGCGATATTAGCACAATCCCTGCGGGTTAGTCCACAACCGGGAGAGCGGTTCGATGCACGATTACGAAAAACAGATTGCTGCCATACTGGCACAGAACTCTATGAAGCTGGCCGTAGTCGAATCGGCTACCGGGGGCCTGATTTCTCACCGCATAACCAACATCAGCGGTTCTTCGGAATACTTCCTGGGTTCGGTTACCGCTTACTCGAACGATGTAAAAATCAGGGTAATCGGCGTACAGGTGGAAACGCTGGCAATGCATGGCGCGGTAAGCGGCCCGGTTGCCGAACAGATGGCAGCCGGAGGGCTGAGGCTGCTCGATGCCGATATCTGCCTGGCCGATACCGGTATAGCCGGTCCCGGCGGTGGCACGCCGGAAAAACCTGTCGGACTGGTATATATCGCCATTGCCGGCCGCAAAACGTCCCGGAGCCGCCGGTTCGTATTTTCCGGAACGCGTGAACAGAATAAGGATTCCTTTGCCGAAGCGGCGCTCGGGTGGCTGGCCGAATATCTGGCAGCGTACGGCCTGGAGCAGGGCAGTGCCTGAAAACCTGCAAAGGCACGTGGTAACCTGCTTTATAATGCACGGCGGTAAAATTCTGCTGCTGAAGCGCAGTTCGAGCGTCGGCAGCTTCAGGGGTTACTGGGCGGGGGTAAGCGGTTTTCTGGAATCGAATCCTTTAAAACAGGCCTACACCGAAATCGAAGAGGAAACCGGCCTGGGACAAGCCGATATAACCCTGGTGAAAAGCGGGGCTACCATTTCGGCCTGGGACGAGGGATACGAGTGGATCGTACACCCGTTCCTGTTCGAGCTTACCAGCGCCAGGGAGATAACCCTGGACTGGGAAAACGAGCAGTTCTGCTGGATAGTTCCTGAAGAGATGGCGGATTACCGGACCGTGCCCATGCTGGCAGAAGCACTCAATCAGGTTCTTGGCCGGTGCTGACGTGCTCGCTGGCACTCATCAGGCTGACCACTTCGTCCGGAGACATTATGCCGGTTTCGGTGATATAACCTTTGACCAGTTCCCGGGGAGTGATGTCGAATGTATAGCTGCGCAGTTTGACTTCGGGTGAAGGCTTGAGGCGGGACCGGGAATAATCCAGCGGCCGTGGTTCCAGGTCGAGTTCCCCGGTATTCTGCCTGGCATCGAATTTCAGTTTTTCACAGGCTACGTAGAAAGGAATCCCGGCGTACTGCGCTGCCATGGCCAGCATGCTGGTTCCGGCTGCGTTGATTACCCGGCCGTCGGCAAGAACCCTGTCCGCCCCGACCAGCACCTTGCTGGTATATTCGATATACAGGCCGATAGCCCCGTCTTCGATGAAAGTTACCGCGATGCCATCACCGGCCAGCCGGTTGGCCAGGGTGATGCCGGCCCTCAAATCGCCTCCGGGAGAAACTACTACGGTAAGATTGGATTTTTCGCTGAAGGCTTGCCGGATAAGCCCGTAAACAGTCTCTGAGTAGCTGTGGGTGAATATTCTATCCCTGTCGTTGATTATTTCGGAACCGTAGCGGGCAATCTGGCGGTTGGCTTCCAGCGAAGCCTGGATTATGCTGCGGGCTTTGGCCTCGGTCACCTGCCTGGCCCGGGCGGCGGTAGCTGCCGAACCGTTATCCGGAAGCGTGTGCAGTACCTGGTTTACGGCGTTGTAAACAGCGCTCATCGCCGGACGGGCTTCGATCAGCCTTTTGCCGATTTCCTTTCGCCGCAGCAGGTACTTGTCCAGCTTCCTCAGCCTGGATTTCCTGGCATCATCGATGAAAATCCGGACTGCCATACGGGCGATTTCGCTGGCGCCGTGGCGGGAATCTTTTTTAATCCGTTCTATCTGCTTGAGGGTCTGGCTGTCGAGTTCCATAGAACCGTAATTATACCATGCCCCCGGCGGTGTGCAATAAGGAGCCTGCGTGTTATACTTTTAAACAAGATTTGACATGAAAGGTGAGCTATGAACAGAATCGACGGCCGCAGCTGGGATGAACTGAGGCCGGTAAAGATTACACCCGGCTTCCAGCCCTTTGCCGAGGGTTCGGTACTGATTGAAATAGGCCAGACCAGGGTTATTTGCACTGCCAGTGTCGAGGACAAGGTGCCGCCCTTTTTACGCGGTAGCGGCTCTGGCTGGGTAACCGCCGAATACTCGATGCTGCCCAGGGCGACCCTGACCCGCACCGTCAGGGACAGCATGCGCGGCAGGATATCCGGGCGCAACCAGGAAATACAGCGGCTCATCGGCCGGTGCCTGAGAGCGGTTACCGAACTTTCCCAGCTGGGAGAGCGGACCATTGTGCTGGATTGTGATGTCATCCAGGCTGACGGTGGAACCCGGACGGCGGCCATCACCGGCAGCTACCTGGCATTGCACCAGGCGGTATACAGCATGTCGCGCATGGGTCTGGTCAGCAATATGTTTTTGAAAAACACTGTAGCCGCCACCAGTGTCGGCATCTCAAAAGGCAGGATACTGCTTGATTTGAATTATGATGAGGATTCCACCGCCGAGGTCGATTTCAACGTGGTGATGACGTCTGCCGGGAATATGGTGGAAGTGCAGGGCACGGCCGAATCCAGGCCTTTCAGCCGGCAGACCATGGATGCCATGCTCGAACTGGCCGGAAAAGGCATTCAGGAACTGGTATCCATCCAGCAGGACTTCATCCGGGAACTGGGTATCGGCCTGGGTTAAGGCCGGATGTGGCCCCGGCCGAAAACAATCCACTTGTAGGAAGTAATCTCTTTCAACCCCAGCGGGCCGCGGGCATGTATTTTCTGGGTGGAAATGCCGACTTCGGCTCCGAGCCCGAACTGCGCTCCATCGGTGAACCGGGTGCTGGCATTGGCATAAACACAGGCGGCATCCACTTCATCCAAGAAGCGCATCACCGCGGTGTAATCCTGGCTGATGATGGCCTCGGAATGGCCGGAACCATAGTATTCTATATGCCTCAGGGCCTCGTCGATGTTGTCTACCACCTTGATGGCGATTACCAGGGAAAGAAATTCCTTGCCCCAGTCTTCGTTGCTTGCCTGGACGCATTTATAACCGGATTCCCTTATCAAACCGCTGGCGCGGCCGTCGCAGCGCATTTCCACTCCGGCCGCGGCCAGCGCTTCGGCCAGCAACGGCAGATAACCGGCGGCGATATCGGAATGGACCAGGACCGTATCCAGGGCATTGCATACGGTTGGCCGCTGGGTTTTGGCATTGAAAACGATATTTACCGCGTCCTGTATATCAGCCGCACAGTCCACATAGGCATGGCATACGCCGACTCCGCCGGCTACCACCGGAATAGTGGAGTTTTCCCGCACCATATTGATGAGGCCCGCTCCGCCCCGGGGTATAACCAGGTCGATCAGATGGTTCATTTTGAGCAGGTAAACGACCAGTTCGCGCTCGGTGCTGTGAATGAACTCTACCGAACCTTCCGGCAGTCCCGCCCGGAGGCAGGCGCTGCCCACCAGTCCAGCCAGTATTCTGTTGGAATTGAAGGCTTCCTTGCCGCCCCGCAGTACCAGGGCGTTGCCGCTTTTTATGCACAGGCTGGATATATCTATGGTAACGTTGGGCCGGCTTTCATAAATGCTGGCGATGACTCCCAGCGGCACCCTTTTTTTGCCGATGACCAGACCGTTGGGAAGTGTGCGCATTTCCAGCATTTCTCCCACCGGGTCCGGCAGTGCCATCACTTTCAATACATCTTCGGACATACCCTGTATGCGGGGCCGGTCAAGCATAAGCCGGTCCAGCATCGCCGGGTTCATGCCGGCGGCCTCGGCCGCGGCAACATCCGCCTGGTTGGCGCTGAGAATTTCGCCGGCTCGGCTGACAAGGTCGGCGGCGATGTATTCGAGTGCCTTGTTTTTAACCGGCGTGCGCGCAAAAGCCAGCTTTCGCGAAGCCCTGCGGGCGTTCTCGGCCCTGGTGCTTACTTCTTCCATAAAGTTAGACATTGTTTAAAACCTCCGGCTTGTTCCCGGCTGTACCGGCATCCCGGCCGGCTATTTCCGGTTACCCAGTTTACCACGGCCGTTGAAATGGTAGAAATAACGGGTGGATTTAGAGTTGGCCTCTTCACCGGCAAGCAGTATACATTCGCCTCTTTTACCGTCTTCGGTTTCCAGCACGAACAGCGCAGCGGAAGAGGCTATTTCCCGGTCGGAGACGAACTGCCCCCACCAGCGTTTCCGGGTGTAGATCGAGCCGTCGCTTTCGACCAGCTGGTAACTGCCTTTGCCTAACAGCTGGTCGCCGTCCTTGTCGTAAAGAAAGCCTGTACCGCTGGAAAAATGAAGCGACAACTACCCCTGCCTTTTAACCATCCCTTAGATCTCCGTTGCCGTTAAAGATATAGCAGTAAAGGGGGCTCAACCCCTGAACCGCGCGGTTTACCTTCTTGCGCAAAAAGCATCTGCCTCTCCTGCCGTCCTCCAGCAGGATCAGGTAGCTGTCCCCGTCCTTGATACGCTTGTAGTCGGACAGGGTAAGTTCTCCCCACCAGCCGTTTTCACCGTCGGCAATCAGCCGGTAGCTGACTTCGACGATAAGGTTGCCGTCAGCTGCGTTGTAAAGATGTCCGGTTGCCATTTGAACTCCTTGTCTATAATACTACCAGGTTGTTGCGGTGGATCACTTCCGTGCCGTAGTCACAACCCAGGACTTCCTTGATTCTGGATGAATGGATACCCTTGATCAGCTTGATCTCCTCCGAACCGTAGTTGGACAAACCGCAGCCAAGGCGGTTGCCGGCAGAATCGAACAGGTTTACCGCATCCCCGCGCTTGAATTTACCGGTTATGGAAGTTATGCCGGCCGGCAGCAGGCTGCGCTTCTGGCTTTTAAGGGCCTTGATGGCACCGTCATCGATTACCAGCCCGCCGCGGATGCAAAGGCCGGAAAGCAGCCAGCGCTCGCGGCTTTCCTTGCGGGAGCCTGACGGCATAAAACGGGTGCCCGCCTGTTCCCCCCTGACAACGCGGTTTATTATGTCCGGCTCGCTACCTCCGGCGATGACCACCGTGATGCCGGATTCGGTTGCCAGCCGGGCCGCTTCCAGCTTGGTTATCATGCCCCCGCTGGCCGCCCTGGAATGGCTGCAAACCGCCAGGCGCTGTATCCCGGCATCGATTTTTTCCACCAGGGGAATGAGCGTGGCTTTTTCCGGGTGGAGCAGAGGGTCGGCGGTATACAGCCCGTTGACATCGGAAAGGATCAGCAGCAGGTCGGCATCTACCAGGTTGGCAACCATGGCTGAGAGTATGTCATTTTCCCCGAACTTGGCTTCCCTGATTTCATCGATGGCGACGACGTCGTTTTCATTGACAATGCAGACGATATTCAGGTCCTGAAGGGCCAGCAGGGTATTGCGGGCGTTAAGGTATCCGGAGCGGTCGGAAAGGTCCTGCTTGGTAAGCAGTGCCTGGGCAATGGTGATGCCGTGCCCGCTGAACAGCTTTTCATACACGTTCATAAGCCGGCTCTGTCCTACCGATGCATAGACCTGGCGCTCGGCAATTTCGGCCAGCCCCTTCACCCGCCCGGTTTTCTCCCTGCCGGCGGCGCATGCTCCGGATGTAACCAGGGTGATTTCATAACCGTCGCGGTGCAAAGCCGCCAGCTGGTCAACCAGCCGGCTTATCGAGGTTATATCCAGGCGTGCCGTTGAGCCGGTCAACAGGTTGGTGCCTACTTTTACTACGATTCGTCTGGGTTTGTTCAAGCTTTTGCCACGCCTAAAATATTATTAACCGATATTATAGCAACCCCGGGTAAACTCGAACAACAAAAGTGAGAAAACGGCCCCGGTTGTGCTATGATTATCACCGCCAGCTATGCAGACCAAGCTTAAGCCCCGCAACAATACCCTGATAATCCTGAGCGCTATTACATTCCTGGGTTTTATAGATACCGTACTGCTCCTGCCGGTGATATCCCTTTATGCCCAGGAACTGGGCGCCGGCATAGGCATAACCGGTTTTATTGTCGGGTTGTATTCCATCGCCAACACTCCGGCCAATATTATTTTCGGGCGCCTCATCGACAGGGTAGGCAACAAGATTCCCCTGGTGGCCGGCCTGGCAGGGGACAGCCTGAGCCTGTTTCTATATTCACTGTGCCGCCTGCCGGTTCACCTGGGGCTGGTGCGTTTCGCGCACGGTATCGCCGGAGGCATGGTCGGCCCGGCAACCATGTTCGGGCTTTCACAGTGCTCCGGAGAGGACAGGCGGGGCCGCATCATGGGGATTTACGGTATTTCGATTGCTTCGGCAACGCTGATAGGCTATCCGCTTTCCGGGGTGATAGCATCCTACTGGGGTTTCAATACACTGTTTTACATAACTTCCGGACTGCTTTTCATGGCCGCCGTTGTTGCTTTGAAACTGCCTTCCGGAAAGCCTGAGGCATGCCCGGCAGACGTCGGAGGGTTGAGAAATATCAGGCAAGTGCTTTCACTACTGAAAATACCCGGCCTGCAGGTTGCCTATATATCAATTACGGCATTGTATTTCAGCTTCGGCGGCCTGATAACGCTTCTGCCGTACCATATCGGCGGCATCGGCCTGGAAACGCTGCACGTCGGCATTCTGCTGGGCGTCTTTTCGGCCTTTTTTATAATTGTACAGATTCCCGTAGGTTGGGTTTCGGATAAAATCGGCCGGTTGAAACCGGCGGCGTTCGGGCTCGCGGTATGCTTTGCTTCACTTGTTGTACTGCCGGGCATGCAGAGTTTGCTAAGCCTGGGTGTTGTCATGGCTGTTTTCGGTATTTCATTCGGAATAATATTTCCTTCCGTTTCTGCGCTGGTGATAGACCATTCGACCACCCGGCAGCTGGGGATTGCTACCGGGCTGTTTCATGCCCTGCTCACCGTGGGCGTAGCTGTAGGTGCTCCGGTAATCGGCGGTATAGGCCAGTGGCTGGGCATCAGCGCCGGATTGTATGCCAGCGCGTCGATGGTTGTGCTGGCCCTCGTGGTAGCTTTGAAAACAGCCTTCAAAGCCAAAACTCCCCCTGCCTGAAGCACGCATTGCTTTTGAGGGCCTTGAAATGCTTTATAATAGCGATAGTGGAATCCGGAGAATCAACTACCTTTCATGAATATTAGCGCATTACTGGAACTGCTCGGCAAGGACAGCCAGGCCCGCCGGATCTTTTCCGGAATCGAAACCGGCGACAGGGTAAAAACCCTGATCATCGAAAACGCCAGGCCTTTCGTGATTGCCGGGCTCTACCGGCAGCTGAGCAAACCCATGCTGGTAATATGCCCCAACCACCAGCGGGCGGGACGGCTGGCACGCACCCTCGATTCATGGCTGGGTGTGAGCGTATGCCTGGATTTTCCCGAGAATGAAAATATGCCTTTCCAGCGCCTGGCCGGCACCCAGGTCAATTCCATGGAGAGGATGGAAGTGCTTTCACGGCTGGAGCAGTATGCGCCTGGTTCCACGCCTCCCATCGTGGTTGCTTCAGCCCGCGCGGTTGCCGCGGTAACCGTTGACCACGCGGATTTTACCCGCAGGTGGGTAACCCTCCAGGCCGGCGAAGACCTGGACCCGGTGAGCCTGGCGGCGTACCTGGTCAGGTCCGGCTACCGGACGGAAGCAACGGTTAACAGGCCCGGGGATATCACCCGGCGGGGCGGTATACTGGATGTTTTTCCGGTGAATGCCCGGGAACCGGTCAGGATAGACTATTTCGGGGATATCGTCGAAGAGATTCGGACTTTCGATCCTCAATCGCAACGCTCCACCGGCACGCTGGAACAGGTCACCATCGGCCCGGCCGTCGAAGCATTCAGCCTTCTTTCGGCAGAACCCGAAAAAATCCGGCAGATATTCAACGTCCTCGATTTGAACGGCCTGGAGCCGGCGCTGAAAAAGCAGATGCTTGCCGACATGGAAAGACTGCTCGGCGGGAGCCAGTTTGCCGAAATAAATTATTACGCGCCGCTGGTAAACCGGGATTCGATTCTCAGCTTTTTTCCGCCGGATTCGGTGGTGGTAGTGGAAGACAGCCCCGCGGTTCAGTGGGCAGTCGAAAATTTGAACGTCGAACAGCGCAATATTTTTCAAAATCTTCTCGAGCGTAAACTGGTGGCACCCGGTTTTGCTTTTCCGTATCACTCCTGGGAAAGCCTGTCAGGCCAAATCGAAGCCGTTGCCGGGGTCGATATCGAAGACTGGGAAGCTTCCGCCGGCGGGGATGTGGTAAAGATGGACTTCAAGGTGCCGGGCCGGTTTATTGCCCCGTATACCGATTTGCTGAAGCAGCTTTCCCGCAATATCCGGGAGCACAAGCGCTCGGTTATCGTATCCCACCAGGCCGAAAGATTTGCCGAAATACTGAATGAGGGCGGTATCACGGCCCGGCCGGTAGAAGAACTGCCGGCGGTTGTCCACCGGGGCGAAACAGTGCTGGTAAAAGGGATAATCGACGGAGGCTGGGTTTTCAACCGGGAAACCTTTTTGTACACCGATACCGAAACCATGGGGTTTGCGCGGCAGAACCGGCAGGCGGCCAGCCGTTTTACCAGGGGCCAGGTCGACCTGGAAAAGATAAAGGCCGGCGAATACGTGGTACACATCGACCACGGTATTGCCCGTTATGCCGGGGTAACGGTGATAAACAACGACGGGCTCAAACGCGAGTACCTGGTGCTCGAATACGAAGGCGAGGACCGTCTGTACGTACCGGTCGACCAGATCGAACGGGTCAGCCGGTACATCGGTGCCAGCGTTACCTCCCCGGCCCTGAGCCACCTGGGCACAGCCCAGTGGCAGAAAACGCGGGAAAAAGCCAGGGAAGCCGTCCAGGAGGTTGCCCGGGAACTCCTGCTGCTGTATTCACAGCGGGAAGTCATACCCGGTTACAGTTTTTCATCCGACAGCGTGTGGCAGAAAGAACTGGAAGCTTCCTTTCCGTATACCGAAACACCGGACCAGCTGACTGCTTTGGACCAGATCAAGCACGACATGGCCCACCCCCGGCCGATGGACAGGCTGCTCCTGGGTGATGTCGGCTACGGCAAAACCGAGGTTGCCGTCAGGGCTGCCTTCAAGGCGGTGCAGGACGGGCGGCAGGTCGCCGTGCTGGTGCCGACCACTCTGCTTGCCAGGCAGCATTACATAACGTTTCAGCAGAGGCTGGGGGCATACCCGGTCGCCATCGAATCCCTGAGCCGTTTTAAAACCAGCCGGGAGCAGACGGCTATCATCGAAAGGATACAACTGGGGCAGATCGACATCATTATCGGAACCCACCGCCTCCTGCAGAAGGATGTCGAATTCAGGGACCTCGGGTTGATAATAATCGATGAAGAGCAGCGGTTCGGCGTCAAGCACAAGGAAATGCTGAAACAGAAACGCCAGCAGGTGGACGTACTGGCTTTGAGCGCAACTCCCATTCCCAGGACGCTTTACATGTCGCTGTCAGGAGTAAGGGATTTATCCACCATAGAAACCCCACCGGATGAACGCCTGCCGATTCGCACTTTTGTTGCCGAATACAACCCTCAATTGATCCGTGAAGCCATCGTCAACGAAATGGAACGCAGCGGACAGGTGTTTTTTGTCCACAACCGCGTTAACAGTATCGCCATGGTTGCCGAGCGGCTCAAAGCACTGGTGCCGGAAGCGCGGTTCGGAGTGGCCCACGGGCAGATGGAGGAAGAAGAGCTGGCCGGGGTAATGGAGCAGTTCACCCGGGGAGATATCGACGTGCTGGTCTGCACTACCATCATCGAATCCGGACTCGACGTGCCCAACGCCAATACCCTGATCGTAAACCGGGCCGATAAACTGGGGCTGATTCAACTGCACCAGCTTCGCGGCAGGGTCGGACGCGGCAGTGAAATCGCTTATGCCTACTTTGTATACGATGCCGGCAAAACCCTCACCGAAGATGCCCGCAAGCGGTTGAGTACTATATATGAACTGGCCGAACTGGGTTCGGGATTCAATATCGCCATGCGGGACCTGGAAATCCGGGGTGCCGGAACCCTGCTGGGTACCCGGCAGAGCGGCCACATGAGTGCGGTGGGCTTCAAGCTGTATACCCAGTTGCTCTCGCGTGCCGTGGAAGAACAGAAGGCCCTGCAGGCGGGTAAAGTGTTGCCACCCGAAAAGCATTTGCCTGAACCGGCTGTCGACCTGCCTCTGTCCTTGATGCTGCCGGAAGATTATATGCCTGATGAAGCCCTGCGGCTCAGCACCTACCGGAAACTGGCACGCGTGCGCGATGCAGCCGAACTCGACGGGCTGGCCGCTGAACTCGCCGACCGGTTCGGCCCGCTGCCCGAAGAAGTAGACAACCTCATGTATGCGGTTCGGATAAAGCTGTTGAGCATTTCAGCCGGAATTGCATCCATTACCTGCGAGGGGGACCGCCTGAAGCTGGTGCCGTACGAGGGGTTGAATTTCAGGCAGGTTCAAACGTTCACCGGCATACCGGGGCTGCGGGTGAACCGGTTCAATATTACGCTGGATATTAAAGAGGTATCCGGGTCCTGGAAACACGCCCTGGAATCAACCCTCGAGAGAGGCCTGGCCGGAATCCAGTATAGATGAGTTGAATGAACTGAGGACTCCGTTGACGAATTTGGGGGAGTTTTCAGATCCGTAGCCTTTAGCCAGCTCAACCGCCTCGTTGATTACGACCTTCACCGGCGTCTGGCCGACATACAGCATCTCGTACATGGCAAGACGCAGTACGTTGCGGTCGATCACGGCAAGCTGGGCCAGCGGCCAGGCAGGCGCAAAACGCGAGATGTAACCGTCGAGTTCGCTTTTCTTTTCCAGGATGCCGTCAACCAGTTTCCTGACGAAACCTTCGTTTTCAAGGGACAACTGAGCCGCCCCGAGAGCGCCGGTAAGAACTTTATCGCGGCTGTGGCCGGCGATATCGATTTCGTACAGCGCCTGGAGGGCGGCACCTCTGGCCTTTCGGCGGGAACTAACCATTTGCTTTATTAATGCTCGGACTTGGCTTTCGGTTCCTTGAGCGCGATTACTTCACGGCCGTTGTAGGTGCCGCAGGTCGGGCAAACCTGGTGCGGGGCTTTCATGCCGTGGCATTCGGAGCACTCCACTACAGCCGGCGTGGCGGCGGTTTTGATATGGCTCCTTCTTTCATTTTTCCTGGCCTTGGCGGTTTTACGTTTCGGATGGGCTCCCATTTATCTCTCCAATCTTAAAGTTCGATTCCTTCACATTCCGGACGGCACAGCGGCTTCATGGGTATTGCCAGTATGGCATACTGCCGGGCCGCTTCGGTTATATCCAGGATGTGGTTTTCGTCTATTATAAAGCTGTCGCTGTCCTCCGGTTTACCGACATACTCGTCGCGGTAGATATCCAGCACCGGAAAATATTCCTCTTCGAACCCGTATTCAAGGTCGCAGGTAAAACTCTCCAGGCAGCGGGAACAAACCAGCTCCACGCGGGTATTGAGCCTTGCCTTGACCAGGATGCCCCGGCTGGTACGCAGGAAATTCACCCTGCCCCATACTCTGCCGGGAGCCGAACCCTCAAGGATACCAATTGCCTCGTCGACAAGATAATCACGGGTTGCCCCCACCGGGTCCTTGAGCAACTGGGCTACCTGAAACTGCATTATACGGGGTTCGTCCACGATCAAGCCTTAAACATAATATTATAGATATTTACCCGCAGGGCTGCAAACGCCTACATTGAATCGGGTACGTTCATACCCATCAGGTTGAGGGTTCCGGAAAAAACGGCCTTGGCGGCTACCACCAGTTTCAGACGGCCGCGGGTAAGTTCAGGCTCGTCCTTCTGGACCACCCGGCACTGCTTGTAGAAACTGTGAAACAGGGTGGCGAGGTTCTGGGCGTAATAGGCCAGGTGGTGCGGCTCCAGGGTTTCGGCTACCATCTCGATAACTTCCGGAAGCTCGACCATGCCTCTGATAAGCGCCAGTTCGGCAGGGTCGGCCAGCAGGCTGGTGTCGCCGCAGGAGTAGTCGATGTTTTCCTCTTCAGCCAGCCGCAGTATGGAAGCGATTCTGGCATGGGCGTACTGGATGTAGTATACCGGGTTGTCGGCGGATTGACGCTTGGCCAGTTCCAGGTCGAAATCCATCTGGGAATCGGCCGAACGGGAAAGGAAAAAGAACCGGCAGGCATCGGCGCCGACTTCTTCGATCACTTCCGAAAGAGTGATAAGTTCACCGCTGCGCTTCGAAATACGCACCAGTTCGCCGCCTCTTTTCAGGGTGACCATCTGGGCAATGATGACGTCCAGCTGACCGGGGTCGAGGCCGAGCGCGCTCATGACCGCCTTCATGCGTGAAACATGGCCCTGGTGGTCGGCACCCCATATATCGATAACGCGGTCGAAGCCGCGCACCACGAACTTGTTGTAGTGGTAGGCGATATCGGCGGCAAAATACGTAGGCGAACCGTCGCTTCGTACGACAACGTTATCCTTGGCGTCTCCCAGCGCAGTGGAAACGAACCAGGTGGCGAATTCCTTCTGAGCAAGGTAGCCGCCCTGCTCCAGCAGGTTCATGGACTTGTGGTAGAAATTATCCCGGTAAAGGCTGCGTTCGGAAAACCATTCATCGAATTCAACCTTGAGTTGCAGCAGTTCGGATTTTATCTCGCCTATCATGCGCTGGAGGCCGATTTCGCCCAGCTGGCTGACGGCGTCCTTTTCCTCCATTGCCAGGAACCGGTCACCCTCGTCCCGGATAATGGCTTCCGCCAGTTCGACCATGTACCGGCCCATATAACCTTCCTGGGGCATTTCGGCGTCACGGCCGTAAGCCTGCAGGTACCGGATGTAAAGGCTGCGCTTGAAAGCGTCTATCTGGGAACCGGCATCATTGATGTAGTATTCCCTCTGCACCTGGTAGCCGCATGCCGAAAGCACGTTTGCCAGGGTGGAGCCGAGTACGGCGCCTCTGCCGTGGCCGACATGCAGGGGGCCGGTGGGGTTGACGCTGACGAATTCTACCTGGACTTTCCTGCCGCGGCCTATATCGGCGCAGGACGGGGCGGCGTTGCCTTCGAGGACGGCATCCACCTGACCGGCCAGCCAGGCGGCAGAAAAGGAAAAATTGATAAATCCGGGCGGAGCCACTTCTATCGAACTGAACTCCTCCAGCGGGCAAAGATGCCTGATTATTTCGGCGGCGATGTCCATGGGTTTTTTACCCATGGCCCGGGCCAGCTTCAACGGCAGGCTGGTGGCGATATCCCCGTGTTCACAACGCTGGGGATGCTCAAGCACGATCTCGGGCACCGGCACCCGGGGCAGGACCCGGGCCGACTGGGCTTTTTCGACAGCCTCGGCAAGCGCCCTGGAAAGGTTATTTTTTACGATTATTATGTCTGTCATTTCAATTGAAAGACAAATTATAACACAGCCTTGCCCGCATTGCGATTTTTTTATACCCGGCCGGCGGGAGCGAACCCGGTTGATATGGTGTTATGATAAGCTTTATACTAGGTGCCAAACCGGAAAGGAATTAGCGGCATGGAACCAAAAAAAGGAATCGAGCTGACCACCGGGCAACAGCCCTCACGGGTTTCCATTACCATCGGCTCCGAAACTCTACGGGCCGAAGGCCAGCCGGCAACCCCGGGTATAAATACGGCGGAAGCCTATGTATACCTGGTGATCGATACTTCCGGCAGTATGCAGGGTTCCAAGCTGGACCAGGTGAAAAAGGGTACGCTGGATTTTGCCGCCGATGCCTTCACCAGGGGATACGCCGTCGGCCTGATAGCTTTTAATGCTGCCGCCGAACACCTCAGCGTGCCTGCCACGAGCCTCGGGGGGCTGGGCAAGCGGATTCAGGGCATGAATGCCGCCGGTTCCACCAATATGGCCGAAGCCATAAAAATGGCCCGCTACCACCTGGACAAAGCCGGCACTACGCGGGTGATGGTTATAGCTACCGACGGCAAGCCGGACAGCCGGCGCAAAGCCCTCCAGGAAGCTGAAAAAGCCAAAGCGGAAGGCATCGATATCATCACCATCGGCACCGATGATGCCGAGCAGGATTTCCTGAAGAAACTGGCCACCCGGGAAGAACTGGGCCGCAAAGTGGCACCCGAAGTTTTTTCCCAGGCAATTTCCGATGCTTCCAGGCTGCTGCCGCCGCCAAGGTCTGTAGCCAGGCGTTGAAACTATGAACTGGGAAGAAGCCTGCAGTATAATCGGCATACAACCGGACGCCACCGAAAGCGAAATACACGCCCAGTATATTTACAAAGCCCAGCTGCTGCACCCGGATAAAACCACCGGTTTGCCGGAAGCGGTAAGAAACAAGGCCGAAGATGAACTGAAACGTATCAACCAGGCCTATGCCTATCTTAAAACGCCCAACGCCAATCCCTATACCTGCCCACCGAAAATCACTATTTCCCCGCCCGGGGTTGTGTTCAAAGGCATTGCCGCGTCCGAAACTCGAACCGCGGTGGTAAGAATCGAAAACTCCGGCGGGCCCTTTACCCGTTTTTTCATGGGAGAATCCCCGGCCGGCTGGCTGAAAGTACTCCAGGCAAGGTCGATTACCGGAGAACCTTTGCCCCTGGAAATTACACTCGAAGCCATCGGGCCTGCCGGTCCCGGTGAACCTTTGAAGGTTAAGCTTCCGGTTATGCTGGAAAATGAAAAAACCGGCAACAAGGACGAAGCATCGCTGGATGTCGAGTTGAGCCCGGCTTCGGCGCTGAAATCCCTGCAGGGTAAAATATTCGGCCCCGGCCTTAAAAGCATGTTTTCTTCTTCCGCGTCCGGCAGCCGGCACGGTTGGCAGAAGTGGTTTAAAACCCTGCTTGCCGTATCTGCCGGCCTGGTACTGGGCCTGGTATTCAACCATATAAGCGCAACGGGTATCCCCCTGCCGCTGTGCCTGGGTGTTTCGGTTGTGTTTTCAGTTGAAAAATGGCACCGGGAACTGACTTCCCGGTTCAAGCCGGTAAGCGCCCTTTACAAGCTGGGGTTGAATCTGGCTGTTGCAGCCTTGGTAATCCTGCTGGCCTGGACCGGTGCCGGCGCCTACCGGCAGACACTGGGTGTGAGCAATACCGTTGCCGGATTCATTTTCGGCGGGGAAATTGTTGCCCTGGCGTATCTTCTAAAAGTGTTTTCGGACAATTCCTGGAGGCGGCCGAAGTTCGTTCCCACCCTCATGCTGGCCCTGCTGGTGGCGGCCGTACTGGCATTTGCCGGCATCGAACCGCTTGCTTCTTACAAAGACCGCCTGATAGAGCTGGCGGTCAGCCTGTATGAATGGGCCGCCGGCCTTTTTCCCGCCGGCAGCTAGTCAGCTTCGCTCCGCCTGTTCGCCTGACCAGGTGCGACGGAGTTCCTCCCTGAGAACGGTATGCTGAGCCTGCGTCAAATCAGGGTCTTTTTCGAATAAAGCCATAGCTTCCCGGCGTGCCGTTTCCAGCAGGGCCGTATCCGAGATTCTGGCCATTTTCAGGTCTGGGAGCCCGCTTTGCCGGGTGCCGAAAAATTCTCCCGGGCCTCTCAGTTCCAGGTCTTTTTCGGCCAGTTTGAAACCATCCTGCAGTTCCTCGATGGCTTTGAGCCGTTCGGCGCCGGATTCACTGGACGTTTCGGCGATCAGTATGCAGTAGCTCTGGTGCTCTCCCCGGCCGACTCTGCCCCGGAACTGGTGAAGCTGGGAAAGGCCGAACCGGCTGGCGCTTTCGATCAATATCACGGTTGCGTTGGGAACATCGATGCCCACTTCGACCACGGGAGTGGCCACCAGGATATCCAGCAGGCCCTGGTAATAACGGCGCATTACCGCTTCCTTCTCGGCGGCTTTCATGCGCCCGTGGAGCAGCCCGAGCCGCAGCTGCGGAAATACTTCCGAAGACAGCCGTTCGAATTCGACGGTGGCGGCTTTGGCCTGCAGGGAATCGGATTCCTCGACCAGCGGGCAGATTATGAAAACCTGGCGTCCTTCCCCCACCTGGCGCCGGATGAAGTTGTATGCCTTGTAGCGTTCGTCCGGATTCAGCCAGCGGGTCTTGATAACCTGGCGCCCCGGAGGCAGTTCGTCGATAACGGAAAGGTCCAGGTCGCCGTACAAAGTGAGGGCCAGCGTCCTGGGAATCGGAGTGGCGGTCATGACCAGTATGTGGGGATTGCTGCCTTTCTCACGCAGGGCCTGGCGTTGAACTACGCCGAAGCGGTGCTGTTCGTCGATGACTGCCAGTGCCAGGTCGGCAAAGCTGACTTCATCCTGTATTATGGCATGAGTGCCGACGATAATCCGGGTAGTGCCGGCTTTTACGCCGGATTTGATGTTCTTCTTGGTTGAATTCTTGATGTCGCTGGTCAGCAGGGCAGCCTGCAGGATGGTTCCGTCCGGCAGTCTGAAGGAAGCCAGAAAATCGTCAGCCTCGAGTGTTTCGAATACCCGCCCCAGCAGGCCGGTTACGGCCTTGAAATGCTGCTGGGCCAGGATCTCGGTCGGGGCCATGAAAGCTCCCTGCCTGCCGGCGGCAACCGCACTGAGCAGGGACGCCAGCGCCACGATGGTTTTACCGCTGCCGACTTCACCCTGCAGCAGGCGGGACATCGGGGTGCTCGAAGCCAGGTCATTGAATATTTCCTTTATTACCCTCTGCTGTGCCCCGGTAAGTTCGAAGGGCAGGCTGCCCAGGAAGGCTTCGAGCAGGGGGCTGCCGGTGGGGATAGGCCGGGTCCGGTTAATCTGCCAGCTTCTCTTTTTCTGCAGCACTCCAAGCTGCAGCAGAAAAAGTTCGTTGAAGGCCAGCCGGAACCTGGCACGATCCTTGAGGGTTAAATCATTGGGGAAATGAGCCTGCCTGAGTGCCTCGCCAGCCGGGAGCATGCGGTTGCGCCGGATGACGGCTTCTGGCAGGAACTCGGTTACCAGCGGGGAGTATGCCTCGACGATGCCCTTGGCCAGTTTCCTGAGCTGTCTCTGGAACAGCCCGCGGGTAAGCGGGTATACCGGCACCAGCCTCCCGGTATGCGTAAAACCTTCTTCGGGTTCGTAAAGCTCCCAGTCAGGTGATTCGAATACGGGACGCCCGCTGAAGTACCTGACTCTGCCGCTGAGCACGATTTCCCTGCCGGGTACAAGCTGCCTGGCCAGGTACGGATTGTTGAACCATACCGCCCTGACGTTGCCGGTGCTGTCTCCAAGAACGGCCTCGGTACTGGGGCGGCCCTTGATATTAATCCTTCTGGCTTCCCAGGTATTGGCAATGACCGTTTCTTCATGGCCTTCGGCCAGCTGTGATATTGTCTTGAGGTGGGAATAGTCCAGGTGGCGGTGCGGAAACAGGTAAAGAAAATCCCGGATGGTTTTAACGCCGAGTTTGGACAGCCTTTCAGCCAGGGAGGTAGAAATTCCCTTGAACGTGCTGACCGGCCCGTCCAGCCCGGAGGCAGCAGCCTCGACAGGCGGTTTTTTAGGCCTGCGGGGTGCGGCACGGATAGTTTTGGGCGCCGCAGCGGCATCCGGCTCCGGAGCGGGTTTTTGCAGTTGCCGGGTAAATTCATCCAGCCAGCATTTACGCTGGTTCAGGCTCAGGGAAGCATAACCGGTCTTGCCGGCGGGAAAGGCCGGCACCGGAGAGGGGCGGGTTTGCGGGTTTTCCTTGAGCCAGGTTGCCAGGAATTTATCCAGGCCGCCCACCACTGCAGTGTCCCGGCAGCCCTTTTTCAATTCGAGGGCCAGAACCTTGGCAAGCGTATCGCGGTCTACCGGCAAATACAGGCCTCCCGGTCGGGGTAAAGGTTAAATATCACCAAAACGCAGCCTGGGAAATTTGATTTCCGGCAGTGCTGGCAGGTTGAACGTTTTTCGGTCGGTTGCATCGCTTTTTAACCTGGTGGCGATATCGGCAGCTTTTTCCCGAAGGGCAACCACCAGGGTGCCCGGGCCGCCGTGAACTCCCAGGGCAGGCCCCAGGCGGGATATGGATATGGGGCAGGGCGGGCACAGCCCGTTCAGTTTTTCTCTGAGGGCTCCGGCATCGTGCGGGGTCGTGGAATGCACCACCGCCATATCTTCGATGCCGGAAAAGGAAGCGCAAAGTTCCACCAGGCGGTCGATCGCTTTCGAACGCGTCCGGGCGATGCCAAGCGGATGAATTTCTCCCTGGCGGATGGTCAGCAGGGGTTTGATACTCAGTACGCTGCCCAGCAGCGCCTTGGCGCGGCCGATACGCCCGCCGCGCTGCAGGTATTTGAGTGTATCGAAAGCCGCCCATATGTGAGTACGGCTGATATTGCGCCGGACCTCTTCGACAATTCGTTCGGCGTTTTCACCGGCGCGGGCCAGCCGGGCGGCCAGCTGGGTCAACAGGCCCAGTGCCATGGAAACCGTTTCGGAGTCGATAACGGTGATGCGGCTGCCTGCCTCCAGGCTGTTCCTGGCCTGTAGTGCCGAAGCGAAAATACCGCTGAGCCGGGAAGTAACCTGGATGGAGATGATGCGCTCATGGTCTTTCAAAAGCCGCTTGAAAAGATCGGCAAAATCGGAAGGAGGCGGCTGGGAAGTGGTGGCGGTCTGTTCCAGGTCCACCATGCGGTGGTATAACTCGTCCTGGGAGATATCGACCCCGTCCCGGTAGGTCCTGCTGCCGAAAATAATATAGGCCGGTACGATATGGATATCCAGTTCTTTGACAGCTTCGGCGGGCAGGTCCGCGGTGCTGTCGGTCACTACGCCGATCGTCATAACCCCCTCCTTTAGCCGGGTTTATTGCCTCGCAGCAGGAAAACCCCTACCACGTTGGGCCCCATGTAGGTGCCCAGGACCGGGCTGACGGTGGAACGGACGATTTTTTCTTTGGGAAAAAGCGCCGCCAGGCGCTCTACCAGCGCATCGGCATCTTCCGGCGAGGTGGCATGCTCTACCGCCAGGCCTTCGATATTGCCGGCATGCCCGGCGACGAAGTTATACAGATAATCCAGGCCGGCTTTCTTGGAGCGCACCCGTACCAGCGGGGCCACTTCGCCGTCATCCAGGGTTACGATGGGTTTGATGGAAAGCAGGGAGCCGACAAGCCCCTGGGCTTTACCGATCCGCCCGCCCTTGGCCAGGTATTTCAGCGTTTCGAAATACATTACCGGCTGGACCCGCGCAATGCTTTCCCGCGTGGCGGCGGCAACCTTTTCCAGGCTGGCTCCGGCGGCGGCCATCTCGGCTGCTTTAATGGTCAACAGGCCCAGCGCCATGGCGGTATTGCGGGAATCGATAACCTCGATTTTAACCCCTTTTTTCTTGATCATGCTGGTGGCGTTGATGGCGGACTGGTAGGTGCCGCTCAGTTTGGACGAAATAACCAGCACCAGGATTTCACTGGTTTCCTCGGCCAGCTGGTTGTAAACCTCGGCAAATACCCCGGGAGAGGGCTGGGTAGTCGTCGGGAACACGTCCCCGACCAGGCGTTTATAAAATTCTTCCGTCGATATTTCGACCCGGTCCAGAAAGGATTCCTTGCCGAAAAAGACTGTCAGGGGAACTACGGTGACGCCGATTGATTTGGCCAGGTCCCGGGTTATATCCGAAGTGGAGTCGGTAATGATCTTAACCATTGGTTTCCTCCTGTTGTTTCTACTCAACCGATAATATATAGCTGTAGTGCTGCTGGCCGCCTTTGATGACTTCCATCTGCAGCTGAGGATAATCCTGGTTGATAAGGGCAGCCACCGACTGGGCGGCGGCTTCTTCTACGTCACTGCCGTAATACAGCGTTATGACTTCGGCCCCGGCTGCGCCGGCTTTGGCCAGTGCATCGAGCAGGCACCTGTCAGGCTCGTTGCAGGCAGCCACAATCCCCCCGTCCAGGATTGCAATGGTTTGTTTGCGCTTGATATTCATCCCGTTGATGGTGGTGGAGCGCACCGCACGGGTAATTTCAATGGTTTTAACCGTATCGATGGCCTCGCTCATCAGCCGGTGGTTGGTTTCGAAATCGGCATCGTAATCGAAGGCCAGCAGGGCAGCCACGCCCTGCGGCATGGTTTTGGTGGGCACAACTTTAATGTTCTTTTTGGATACTTTAAGCGTTTGCTCCGCCGCAAGTATGATATTTTTGTTATTGGGCAGAATGATGATGTTGTCCGAGCCGGATTTTTCGACTGCCTGGAGTATGTCCTTGGTAGACGGGTTCATGGTCTGGCCGCCGGGCACGATCTGGCTGACGCCGAGACTGGTGAAAACTTCGGCAAAACCCTCGCCGGCCACAACCGCCACCAGGGAAACATCGCCGGTGGGCGATTTATCCTTCTGCATCTCGAGAAAGTCCTCGTGCTGTTCATCCATGTTCTGAATATTGACGTTGTCCAGGGTGCCCAGCGTGGTAAGGTAGCTGATAACGCCTCCCGGATCGAGGGTGTGAATATGAATCCGGATGGTGCTCTCGTCACCCACAACCACCAGCGATTCGCCCTTCTTTTCCAGCCGGCGGGTGATTTTATCCGCATCCAGCGACTGGCCTTTGAGCAACAGGTTGGTGCAGTAGCCGAAGGGTATTTCATCATCGCAGATATTTTCCGGAGAGGTAAAGCTTACGGGTGCCAGGGGGATGGCCGAAGATATTATCTGCGGCTTGCGGAACTGCATGGCTTCGCTTTCGCCCCTGAGGTAGCGGCGGGCGCCGTCGAGGATGATATACAGCCCCTGGCCGCCGGCATCCACTACACCGGCTTCCCTGAGTACCTTGAGCAGGGTGGGTGTGTTGGCTACCGATTCCCCGGCAGCCGTTACCGCCTCTTCCATAATGAGATTCAGGTCCCCCTCACCGTTCAGAGCCCTTGTTTTGGCCGCCTTGGCAACGTCCTTGATGACGGTCAGTATGGTGCCTTCAACCGGGTTGGTGACACCTTTGTAGGCCGCCTTGGATGCCTGCTCGAAAGCCCGGGCTATGGCCGCCCCGTCGCAGAATTCGGCGTTTTCAAGCCCCTGTGCCAGGCCGGAGAGAATCTGGGAAAGGATGACGCCGCTGTTGCCGCGGGCCCCCATCAGGGCGCCGTGGGACATGGCGCGGGTAACGGTGGAAACGCTGGCGGTATCGGCTTCCTTGATTTCTTCGAGCGCGGAATGCATGGTCAGCAGCATATTGGTGCCGGTATCCCCGTCCGGCACCGGAAATACATTCAGAGCGTTGACTTCGGCGACGCTTTTTTCGAGCCAGCCGGTGGCCACCGAGAACATCTCTTTGAAGTCGGTGCCGTTGAGGTTCCTGAATGGTTGCATATTCGTTCAGTCCTTGCTAAGACTTTAAGCCTTGTGATAAAGTATACAGGTTGCCTGAGTTGCGGGCATTCTACACCAAAACTACGCATCCGTCAAAGGAGTTATTCAACCCATGAAATGTGAATTTTGCGGCAAAGATGTTCAATTCGGACATAACGTATCCCACTCCAAAAGGCGCACCAACCGCCAGTGGACGGCCAACGTGCACCCGGCCAAAATCATGATAGACGGCAAGGTTACCAGGTTCAAGCTTTGCACCCGCTGCCGCCGCACCCAGCGCCGGCTGGCCAACGCCGGCTAAAAACGGCAGACAGGCATTACCCTTCAATTGTTGCCCGGGCTTTCTCAAGCGCCCGGGCTACTTGTTGCGGTGCGGTCCCGCCCGGCAGGTTGCGTGCCTTTACAGCACTTTCGACCGTTATATTTTGAACGTCCTTGTCGAACGCTTCGCTGAAAGTGCGGTATTCATCCAGGCTCAGTTCTTCCAGGCCCTTGCCCGCACCGGCAGCATAGCTTACCAGCCGGCCGGTTATGCGGTGGGCTTCCCTGAAACTAAGCCCCTTTTTGACCAGGTAGTCGGCCACGTCGGTTGCCAGGGTATAGCCGCGGCCGGCAGCTTCGAGCATGGCATCCCGGTTGACCTGCATGGTGTCTATCATGCCGGCAAATACCTCCAGGCTGGCAAGCACGGTATCGGCGGTGTCGAACAGGCCTTCCTTGTCTTCCTGCAGGTCCCGGTTGTAGCTTAAAGGCAGGGATTTGAGAGTGGTGAGCATGGCCACCAGGTGGCCGTAAACCCGCCCGGTTTTACCCCGGCCCAGCTCGGCTACGTCTGGATTCCTTTTCTGGGGCATGATGGAGGAACCGGTGGAATAGGCATCGTCGAGGGTGATAAAGCCATATTCGCTGGTAGACCACAGGACGATTTCTTCCGCCAGGCGCGAAAGATGCATCATTATTATACTGGCGCAGGACTCGAACTCGACGACGAAATCCCGGTCGGATACCGCATCCATAGAGTTCCGGGAAATCTGCGAAAACCCCAGTTCCCGGGCAACCTGCTCACGGTCTATGTCGAAGCCGGTGCCGGCCAGGGCGCCGCTGCCCAGCGGCATGCAGTCGGTTCTTGCCAGGCAGTCTTCGGCGCGGCCCTTGTCGCGCTGGAGCATCTCGAAATAGGCCAGCAGGTGGTGGGCCAGCAGTACCGGCTGGGCATGCTGGAGGTGGGTACAGCCCGGCATGGTAACGTCCTGGTTGCGCCCGGCCTGGGAAACCAGGGCTTTCTGCAGCCCGGTAAGCCCTTCGACAAGCTCGCCCAGTTTATGCTTTACATAAAGCCGTATATCCAGGGCAACCTGGTCGTTGCGTGAACGGGCGGTGTGCAGTTTGCCGGCAATATCGCCTTTGAGTTCGAACAGCCGTGATTCGATAGCCATGTGGATGTCTTCGAGTTCCGGTTTGAAAACGAAGCGGCCTTCGTCCAGCTCTTTTTTAACGGCAAGCAGCCCCTCCTCCAGTTCAACGGCTTCTCCGGCGCTTATGATGCCGCGGGAGCCCAGCATGCGGGCATGGGCAATGGAACCGCGTATATCCTCCGGATACAACCGCCAGTCGAAAGGCAGGGAAGTCGTATATTCGATCACCTTGTCTTCGGCCGGTTTGGAAAAACGGCTGCGTATATGGCTCATTAGTCCTTTTCCTTCTTCTGGGCCCTGGCCTGGGTCTTGAGCGGCAGGCCCCATATATGGATAAAACCGGGGGCGGCACCCTGGTCGAACAGGTCGCCCTCGGCATAGGTAGCCAGCGAAAAGTCGTAAAGCGAATATGGGGAACGCCGCCCGGCTATGGTGCAGTTGCCCTTGAAAAGCCTGAGGCGCACCGTACCGGTAACGAAACGCTGGGTGCTCTCCACGTAGGCAGCCAGGTCTTCCCGGTGGGCCGAAAACCACAGGCCGTTGTAGATCAGGTCGGCATATTCCTGGGCGACCCTTTGCTTGAAGTTCATCTGCGGTTTGGCAAGCACCAGGGCTTCCAGCGCCCGGTGGGCGGCAAGCAGGGTTACGGCCGCCGGGGCTTCATAAATCTCGCGTGATTTAATGCCCACCAGCCGGTTTTCCACCATGTCGATGCGGCCGATGCCGTGCCTGCCGGCCAGTTCGTTCAGGCGCATGATCAGGCTCAATCCATCGGTACGCTCACCGTTTAAACTTACCGGCACGCCTTTTTCGAATTCGATTTCAGCATATTCCGGCTCGCCGGGCGCACCGGCGACCGAGGCGGTCATCTCGTAGGCATCTTCGGGCGGCTGGTTCCACGGGTCTTCCAACACGCCGCATTCGACCGAACGCCCCCAGACATTGGTATCCACCGAGTAGGGACTTTTAACGGTAACCGGCACCGGTATGCCGTGCTTTCTGGCGTATTCGATGGTCTGCTCCCGGGTCATGCCCCATTCCCGCGCCGGGGCAACCGACTGGATATCCGGCGCCAGGGCGGCGATGGAGACCTCGAAGCGTACCTGGTCGTTGCCCTTGCCGGTACAGCCGTGGGCAATGGCCGAAGCGCCTTCCTGCCGGGCGATTTCCACCATCGCCCGTGCCATCAGCGGCCGGGAAAGAGCCGTCGCCAGGGGATATTCGCCCTCGTAAAACGCATTGGCTTTGAGCGCCGGAAAGATGAACTCCTCCACCAGTTCCCGGCGGGCATCGATAACCACCGCTTTGACCGCTCCGGCCTTGAGCGCCTTGTCCTTGACCAGGGTAAAATCTTTTTCATTGCCGACATCAATAGTCACGGCGATGACTTCCATGCCGTATTTTTCATTCAGCCATTTGATGGCGGCGGATGTATCAAGTCCGCCGGAGTAGGCCAGGACGACTTTCTTGTTCATGCATTCCCTCCGATTCTCAAGTATTATATAACATGCCGTCGGTAAAAAACGGCTTTTGGACCGAGTTTAAAAATAACGGTGCAGGAATTCGGTTATCGTCTGGCGCAGGCCTTCGAACTCCCAGCAGTAATAATGGCCCGGCGCGCCGATGTAAAACAGGATATCGCCGGGCTGTTCCTGGTAGATGCCCAGCATCGCCTCCAGGTTGGAGCGTATTATGGTAAACATGTCGCCGTGGCTGAAAGAATCCGGAATCGAACCGTTGTGCCGCATCACCAGGGAGCGTTCGCTGTCAACGCAGCGGGTTATAACCGTCGGCCCGGTCTGGATGGCAAACACCCTCGGGTTGTCCTGCAGCCGGCGGAAAGTTTCCTCCACGATGGAAGCCCCGTTGCTTTCCCCGGTTATGATTACCCGGAGTTCCTCGAGGTGAAGGGTCAGAAAATCTATGCGTTCGGCCAGTTCGGCCGATTTGAGCGGATAGAAGCCCCAGAAAGCCATGGCTTCGGACAGCACCCCGCTAAGGCTGGTTTGAGTCCGCTTGTAGTCGACAGCCAGCAGTTTGTAGCCGCGGCCTGACAGTTCGGCTATGATGCCGTCCATTACGGTCAACCAGCCGGTTGCATCGGTTACCGAATCCCAGCCGAAACCGCCGGCGTTGAATACCAGCAGGATATCTATATCCTCACAGCTTTGGTACGCTCCGACCAGCTGGGCGGTAAAATCTTCGGCCGCCTCTGAGCCTTCGGGGTAGAATAAGCCGGCCCGCCGGGCGGCATCTTCGACAACTATGGGCGGCACGCCGTCAAAATCCGTCGCCGTTAGGTACTGCAGGCTGTCTCCCTTGTAGTACATGCGGTTGGCTTCGACCGGTGCCGGCACGGCCAGCACGATAGCGATGCAAACCGCCACTACACCCAGAGCCGCAATATTGAGTTTGCGCTTGTCGCCGGGCATGCTAGACAGCCTTGAGCACCCTGCGCAGGATTTCGAGCGCCCGGTTTATTTCATCCGGGGCGATGATAAGCGAGGGCATGAACCGCAGGGCATCCGGTTTGAGGCGGTTGACCAGCAGGCCCTGGTTCAGGCAGTCGAGCACTACTTTATCGGCGGTTTCAGCTTCGAGCACCAGTGCCTGCAGGAGGCCCAGCCCCTTGGTGGATTTGACACAGCCGAACTCGGCAACCAGGCTGGCAAGACCGCTCTGCAGCAGCCTGCCCATTTCGGAAGCGTGGCGGCAGAGATCGTTTTGAATGATATAGCTGACTACGGCGCGGGCGGCTTCGCAGGCCAGCGGGTTGCCGCCGAAGGTCGAGCCGTGTTCCCCGGTGCCGAATACGGAGGCATGAGTCTTGGCCAGGATAGCCCCAACCGGTATGCCGGAACCCATCCCCTTGGCCAGGGTAAGGATATCCGGCTCGATGCCGTATACCTCGTAGGCAAACATCCGGCCGCTGCGCCCGATGCCGGTCTGGATTTCATCCAGTATCAGGAGGATGCCCTTCTCATCGCACCACTGCCGCACCTGCCTGAGGTAGAGCGGATCAGCCAGGTTTACGCCACCCTCGCCCTGGACCGGCTCGAGCATGACGGCGCAGGTTTTTTCAGTGGTGGCGGCCTTGAGGGCATCGATGTTGTTGAATTCGACATTTACAAAACCCGAGGGCAGCGGCGTGTAGGGCTGCTGGTGCTTGGTTTGCCCTGAAGCCGAAACCATGGCCAGCGTCCGGCCGTGGAAAGAGCCGAGGGCGGTGATAACCTCGTAGGCCCCGCCCAGATGCTTGTGGCCGTAGCGGCGGGCCAGCTTCACGGCACCTTCGGTGGCTTCGGTACCCGAATTGCAGCAGAAAACTTTATCCAGGCAGCTGTTTTCCACCAGCAGGCGGGCAAGCCTGAGCTGAGGCACGGTATAGTAGCTGTTGGAGGTGTGAATCAGTTCGGCCGCCTGCCGGCACACCGCCTCGACCACCACCGGATGGCAGTGGCCCAGGGAATTGACCGCCCAGCCGGCTACCAGGTCAAGGTACTCCTTGCCGGTGTCGTCCCACACGGTATTGCCCCGGCCCTTCACCAGCGTTACGGGAAAGCGCTTGAAGGTGGGCATGTAGTATTCTTTTTCCAGTTCGATCCAGTTTTCCATGGTTATTACTCCAGGTCCGGTGTTATTTCGGTGCCGGTATTGCCGCCGGTGAGTTCGTTCTTCAGGCAGTGCGGCCGGCTGCCGTTTATAATGGAGCAGGTGGTGGTATGGTTGCCGGCGGCCTGGATGCAGGCCTTGAGCTTGGGTATCATTCCACCGCTGGCGGTGCCGCTTTTGAGCAGTTCGGCAGCCTGGCTGGAATCAATCCGGCCCAGCAGCCTTTTCCGGCTGTCCATCAGCCCGTCCACGTCGGTGAGAAACACCAGCCGGCTGACCTTGAGCTCGGCGGCTATAGCCCCGGCAACGGTATCGCCGTTAATGTTGAGCAGGGCGCGCTCGCCTTCATTTTTTTCAAAGGCATTGAAACTGACCGGAGCCACCACCGGAATGAACCCCGCCGAGACCAGGGCTTCCAGCGGTGCCGGGTTCACCCTGACCACCGCGCCGATATAGCCGCGGGCCCTTTCCCTGATTTTGCCCTGGATAAGGCCGCCGTCGACGCCGCTGATGCCGACGGCTCTGCCCCCGGCATTCAGGATGGTAGCCACGATTTCCTTGTTGACCAGCCCGGCCAGCACGGCGGTAACCATTTCCAGCGAGGCTTCGTCGGTAATGCGCTCCCCTTCGTGGAACATGGTTTCATGGTTTTGGCGGGCCAGCCACTGGGTAACCAGCGATGCGCCGCCGTGCACGATGATGAGCGGTTCGCCGCGCTTTTGCAGTTCGATGATATCCGTAATCACGCTGTCACGGCTGTCGTAGATAGACCCGCCGAGCTTGATGACAATAGCTCTGTCCAGGACGTGAGTCATGAAATATACCCCTAGGTGGTGTATTCGCTGTTTATGGTTACATATTCTTCGCTGAGGTCGCAACCCCAGGCGGTGGCCCGGCCGCGGCCCAGGCCCAGGTCAAGTTCGATGACCACTTCCGGCTCCGTCATGGCCTGCCTCACCCGGTTCAAGTCAAAATCGAGGATTTTACCGTTCTGCCACAGCTCGACCGGGCCGATTTTGAGGCTCAGGCTTTCCTCGGCCAGTTCAGCCCCGCTTCTGCCGGCAGCCGCCACGATGCGGCCCCAGTTGGGATCGGTGCCGTGGACGGCCGATTTCACCAGGCTGGAACCGGCGATGGCCTTGGCTGCCAGCATGGCATCCCTGCGGCTGCGGGCGCCGGTGACCCGGACGGTTATCAGCCGGGTGGCGCCTTCGCCGTCGGCGGCTACCGAGCGGGCCAGGTAAGTGCATACCTGGTTCAAGGCTTTCTGGAAAGCGGCAAGGCTTTCGGAGCCGCCTGCAATCGGGCGGTTGCCGGCCAGCCCGTTGGCCAGCACCAGCAGGGTATCGTTGGTGGAGGTATCTCCGTCGATACTTATCATGTTGAAGCTGGCATCGGCCGCTTTTTTAACCGCCGAATTAAGCGCTTCCAGTTCGATACAGGCATCGGTGGCAATAAAGCACAGGGTGGTTGCCATGTTGGGCGCAATCATGCCGGCGCCCTTGGCCGCCCCGCTGATGGTATAGGCTCCGTCCGGCCCTTCGACCCTGAGACCGTATTCCTTGGGCCGGGTGTCGGTAGTCATTATGGCACGGGCAAACTCGGAACCACCTTCACCAGAAAGAACAATCGAGCCGATATGGCTTTCGATTTTGTTCAGCGGCAGCTGGCGCCCGATGACGCCAGTGCTCATCGGCAGAACCTGGGCGGCATCCACGCCCAACCTGGCGGCTGCCAGGGCTGCCATGGCTTCGGCATTTGCCAGCCCGGCCGGGCCGGTGCAGGCATTGGCCACGCCGCTGTTTACCACCAGCCCCCGGATGGATTCGCCGGGCACGCGTGAGCGGCAAACCAGCACCGGGGCGGCCTTGACCCTGTTGGTGGTAAAAACCGCCGCCGCCCGGCAGGGGGCCTCGGAATACAACAGGCACAGGTCCAGGCGGCAGGGAGGGTGGGCATTGATGCCGGCATAAACCGCTCCGGCCTGGAAACCTCTGGCCGAAGTGATGCGGGCATCCGGAATATGGTTAATGCAATAAGACATGAAGTTAAAATATAACACAATGAAAAAATGTGAACAATCAGGCCTTGAACGGTGGCGCCGAGTCGTACAGGCGTCTAGGTGCTGTTTCTGGCCTGTTCTTTTTGAGGGGACCGCCGCCGCCTCTTCCAGCCGAGCATGGCCAGGAGCTCGCCCACTGCCACGTCGCTGCTTTCATCGATAAGCGGTACATCGGAATGGATCCGGTAGCGGTTCTTGCGGCCGATTTTTACTTTAGTAATGTAGCCTTCCTGCTCCAGGTCCTTGATGATTTTGTGGGCAGTACGTTCGGTTATGCCCACCACGTCGCCTATTTCCCTGGCGGTGCTCTTGGGCTGCTTGGCAATGGAAGCCAGGACGAGCCCGTGATTGGTGAAAAATCCCCAGTCTGCCATTTTTAAAACATCCTTACTAAAGTCCTGTAATGCCGGCGTAAAGTCTGTTTGACACGCCCCTGCAAAGACAGTATAATGAAACCTGAAAAAGTTTTCAGGAATCAGAACTATTGCAATGAGAATTAGGTGTTATAGTTCTAACTTAAGCTTCATAGATTACCTTATATAAATAACGATGTCAAGGGAAGAAAAGGGAAAATTGGGAAAAAATATGTTGCAGTACCTCTTGTATTTTGTGGTTGGCGGAGGTTTGGTAGCTCTGGTAGCCTTTCTGGCTCAAAGAGGTAACGGCACATTGACCATACTGGTGGCCAATATACCGGTGATGTTCCTGCTCAATATGCTGCTGATGTATAAAAGCGGCGGCGTCGACGGCAGCCTCATGTATGCCAGGGCGGCGCTGCTGTATCTGCCTTTTTACATCGTTTTCGTATTTATTACCATGTACCTGCTTCCCCGCCTGGGAATGCCGCTGGCATTAATTCCCGGAGCGCTGGTATTTCTGATACCGGTGTGGATCCGGCGCATGCGCGCCCGCCGCAACGCCGCTGTTGCGCATTTAAAAGAAACGGCAGCCGCCGCCGGGGCCAGTTTCAGTGCCGAACAGACCGGCAGCCATGCCGGGGCCGCCTGATAACTGAAAACCTGCTATTCCACCCGGGGCTTCGGAGCGATTCGAAGCCCTTCTTTTATTCCCGATCGTTTCCTGACGGCCTGCGATGTTGTAAAATTACAACGAAACGCCCGGCCGAATTTACATAAATTCAACCGGCACGGTGTGGTGTTATGACCGAAGAACAATTGGACCATTCAAAATGGCAGCCCGTGGCAAACCCGCACAGCCCGCTTGCCGGCATAAATAGCGTTGAATTGCCCGGGTACCGGGTGCAGGCATTGCAAGGGCAGCTCAACCGGTTCGGGGCGCGTTATTTTCAGCTTTTGCTTTCCCCCGGCAACGGGCAGGGTGAAGCGGAACTTTTCATAACCGGCCTGTACCACCGGGGGAGGTATCCGGCACAGAACTGGTTCGAAATCATTTACATCGCTCCGGCAGTTACTTTCAAAAGCGGCAGCGAGGTTGCCCTGGGTATATATTCGCCGGTAACGCTGCAGGTTTTTAAAGCCATGGTCGATGCCCTGCCGCCCGGCGGGCACATCATGGTTGAGTATGACAGCCCGGCTCAAGCCGAGACCGCCCGCGCGCTGGTGGCTGGAATACCACCTGTAGCAACCCCCACCGGGTATGTGCTGTTTATGGCCGGGTGCCGGGCGGGGTTCAAGGACTGGTATTTTGCCGAAGGGGGCAGTGAAGGCCCGAGAAAACTGCAGGCATACAAGCCGCTGAACAGCCAGCACTTGAGGGATAAAGCCGCTGTCATTGAAAGCGAACTCGAGGAATTTTTAACCAGCTCGGAAAACCAGCAAGCAAAAGAAAGTACAGATTCGACTTTAAACCGGGCCAAAGAAGTGCTGGCGGTATTACATAACATCATTCAACAAACGTAAAAACCTTGACACGACACTCAATTCTTCAATAAACTGGTAAACAGGTCACAAGTTAATACCTTCATTCAATCCACAGTTCTAAACTCATCACCAAGCCGGAATGCTTTAAAACTCAATAAATAAATCCATTTCATTGGAACCGGGAGGCAGTCATTTTGAAAATCGCATACGGAACTAAAGTAGAGGATAAATTCGGCAACTACATCGGCCAGGTTAACCACGTTATCCGGGACAGATGGACCGGTGGCGTAAGGAAATTCGGAGTCTGGCACCCGGAATATGGAAGAGACGTGTTAGTTTCACCGGAAGATATTGCCGAAATGAAGCAGGACAAGATAGTTTTGGCAGTATCGCTGGAAAAAAGTTCCTGAGTACGGCTCTGTTTCCTGAATCACCGGTGCTGTTCAGCTTGCCTTCAGTGGGATATTTTTGATAGACTTAAACCTGAACGCGGGCCGTTAGCTCAGTTGGTAGAGCACCTGACTTTTAATCAGGGTGTCACAGGTTCGAGACCTGTACGGCCTACCAAAGCTGTTGTACCCTTCATGAAAGGGGAGAAAATGACGAATCAGGGTGTCATCTCGACAGGTTTTCTGACATCCTGATTATAGCATAACCTCCAAAAGATACTTCAACTGTTGTACTATAAAACTTCGGTTAAGGGTTCGAGTCCAATATGGCGGGCCTTGTTTGAAAGATTCCGAACTATTATTCGAAAGGAAAACAATTATCCCAGAGTTACAGTGTCTGTTGACTAATAGCCTCAGATAGGCATGAGAGACCATGAGGTTCATATCCAAAGCCGCGGACGGTACTGTACGGTAGACAGAACTCGCACCTTTGAACTAGCTTTCATTATATCATAAAAGCTCCGGTTGAAATAAGATAGGCTAGGTTCCCAAATACTTCTCTTTTATGCGGTTAAGTCGATCACAATGAGACTCTATCTGTGCTCTCGACGGGGGCTCTTTGGTTTCGTCGTCATGCGGGAAAGTAACACAAAATTTATAACTTTGAAAAAGACGTCCTGTTTCAGCAGTGTCCAATCCACAAACCGGTACCATGTTCCTTAAATCAGTCCAAGATGCAGATTCATATTTCTTAGGCAACGCGCCGTTTTTCTTCCTATAAAGATCCTTGATCAAGCGTTCTAACAGGCGGCGCAACTTGGATCCAGCAGTTCTCCGATACTCGCTGTCGCCTTTCATATAGAATCGAATGTCTTCTAATAGCCTGACTAGTACGTCTTTAGATTCAATTATTTTTGGTCCTGATTTGTCGTAGGACTCGATCTCTAATGTAAGCGGGCTCAGATGATTGAAAAGAGTGTCCAAGGAGAGCGATAAGGTCTGCATATGAGTTAGGAGAATGATTTGTCTTCCTGAATCGAGAAACTTTCTGAGATAGCCATCCTGAAAACTATCAATATGCGATTGATCCATTGATTGAACAGGATCATCAATGATTACAAAATCTAGAGGGTTGTCGGGGGTGAACGCAGCAAGGGCGTAAAAACTAAGTCCCAAGCAATTAAGTTGTGCTTCACTAAAGGTGGAACTGACATCGACCTCCTCGCCAAATAGGTCGCCGAGAAGGCTTATTTTACTTGTAGAAGGTTGCATTCCTTTGAAAGTGACAGCTTTGTTTGGGTGAAGAAGTGCAAACCACTTTGCCATCTCATCGCTTTTTTCCTTGAGAATTTCAGTGCGTTTTTCTTTAGTAAAAGTCTGTACGAAGTTAAGCATTTCTTCAGACTCGGATTCGACCTGGATATCTCGTAAAGCCAGGCATATGTTCTGAGACTGTTCAAGACAGGTTCTGAGTAGAGCCAAACGCTGAACTTGTACGGACGAAAGCAGTTTTCCTTGGATACAAGTTTCTATAGCAGAATATATGGAGAACACCTGTTTCAGGTCATACGTAACCTCGTGAGATTTCTTATCCAAAAACTCTAGACAGGCAAGGGCATACTTTGGAAATCTTCTTACCGCATCTATATTCTCTGGTTTACCTATATCCATGATGAATTTTTCAAAGTGTTCCAAAACCCTATTAATGATTTTGTTTATTGCTATGACCTTTTCCATATGGGCGGGATAGTCGATTTCAAGTATGGTTGTGGTATCGCCACTTAGACTCTTAAGCGTGGACTGATCTGTTTCAGTTAAACTATAGGGAACGAAGGCAGCAAATTGATTCTTAATAATTTTGATGTTTGCTACAACCGTTTTCAGATAATCATTGAGATTGAAGACTTCAATCTTGGATTCTAAAACTTTCTTCATTGTCTCAATATGTGCCTCGGTAATTACCTGCCGACATAGTGGGCAAACCATTTCTTCAGTAACAAGCGAAAGACCCAGGTGGGTTAGGTTGAATAAATCTTGTCTAGTTTTCTTATCAACCGAAGCGGTTATTAAGGCTTGCTTAGTTTTAATGTCATCTTTCATTTCCTCTATTTTGCTGAGTATATCTGCCTGTTTCTTGTCAAGCTCTGGTATCGGTGCAATTTTGGGACAGTCGAAAACAGAAGACTTTATACGGTCGCTTTCCTTATCTATATCTTGAATAAGTTGCTTGTCGTCCGTTAATTGGGGAGGAACAGTCCCAGTAAAGATGGCATTAACTGTCTTTATAACATCAGACTCCGAAATTGAACTAGTTTTGAAAAGTTTTAATAGTTGCTCCAACGAACCTAGCTCTACGCACTTCGTTTTGATATTATCGACAAGTGAGCGAGCTTCTTTTACATTCGGCGGCTTGGACTTGAATGACCTACTCGCATTTTGCAGAAATTCTTGCAAGTTCGAAAGCTGCCTCATTCCTAATTGTGCACTGATAACTCTGAGCCTTTCTGATGGCTTCGAAAAAATAAAGTCTCTTATAGAGTGTTGAAGAATCAGAGAATATTTGGTATCGACAGGTATTCTTAAAGCTGAAAGGTCTTCGACAATTACGCCGTCGATAGATAGATTGCTAGGACCATCTTCATCTGTTATCGTTCTCTTTACAGAGATGTCTTTCTCAGTCGTTGGATCATAGAACTGGATGGTCACGAAAGCTTCTTCCTCAGAAGGGTAAAAGCAGTTACGAAGAGAATTGGAGAATTCGCGCTTATCTACGTTTTTCTCCCCACGCATTTGTCGAGCGGTTTCTCCGTAGAGAGCCCATTCTATGGCTTCGCAAAAAGAAGATTTGCCAAATCCGTTCTGAGCATAAAAGATGACTAGGTTTTGGTTTAGAGGAATTGATTGCGATGTGTTAAACCCTCGAAATCCTGCAACTTCGATCGACTTAAGTCGTAATCCCATTTAACTTTCCGCCTGAGGTGGATTATTACGTCTTTCATCTAAGAATTTTTCGATGGTACCTTGAGTTGGGGATTTAATATAAGTGTTCAATAAGTCCGTTTGAAAACCCGGTTTGGCTCTTTTTACGAGTTCCTTGAGAAATTCTTCAGTATCTGGTTTATTTTCCATCTAGTCACCTCTATCAACTTTTTTAAGGTCAAATGTTGCTGCTCTTTAAATTTTCAAATACCAATACTGAATCACGCCTTTCAATTTATGCTTATACGCTCATACTTTCACAATAGTTGTTCCTTCACCTAGGTGCCTAATTACTTTCTGTTTACCATATTAGCTTAATTTCATTTCCAGCCATTTGTCGATAACTTCTTTTTTAAAACACCAATAACGGCCGATTTTTTGAGCCGGAATCTTCCCTCATCGTTCTTAAATTTTATTTTCGAGCTTATCTAGTAGTAGCTCTGAAATAATTCCCATAAGTTGTATTGCCATTTGAGCCTGAGAGTCTGTAATCGATGGTAACCAAGGACGGCCATGCCCAGTTCCTTCTTTGTTGCGCATTGTATTGATCGCACAAGCAGCCTCGTATAGAGACCTTTCTAATCTATGCATATAAGGCTCATTAGGCTGTGGAGTCTCATGGGAAGTCTTAAGACCACATGCAGTAAAAGCTTGGCCTAGTAATGTTGGAAAATTGTCCCCTGCAGAATATAAACCCCATTTTTCCATTAAGATATGGGCAGCTGTTGCCTCTAAGAGGTCTTTTCCAGTGCTCGTTACCAACGCTGCATCTTCCGCTGATTGTTGAGCTCGACGAACATACGCTCTCAATGCTGATGTTAAATCTCGTCCAGAAATACCATCCAACAATGTAGGGTTAAGCAAACCGTCCTTAGTCAATGTGAAACCTTCGTTGTGGAAAGCCTTTATTGCATCCTCGACAACTTCATCTCCTATATAGTTTGGAGATGTATTTCGAAATCCACCGAATCCACGCAATAGTGAAATAAGGACGAATACTAATGTTTCCCCACGAGCAGGGTCATTTTCTAAAGCCCAACTCAGAACGGCTCGTACTCGTTTACCTTTACCAACGTTTTGTCCTTGTTTCTTCGGATCAGCAATACTCAGGCCACAACGTTCAATATGGAATTCTAAATCTGAATGGCTCGGCTCACGAGGTGGTATCTTTCCTGCATCGTCAACCATCCGGCTTGTCGTAGTAATGATAGTATCGTTCAATGGTGCTCTATCTGTCATATGCATTCATCCAATGTATGTCTTACCCTTTTGTAGCCTGAGCCGTTCCAGTAATTCGTCATAAAGTATCACCTCGACGTTCTTAAGAGACCGACGCAATACACGAAAGTCTTCCTTCTTGTTGTCATTATCGAGTTGAGAATTTTGACCAATCAACAATAGCGCTCGAGGCCGAATAACGTCTGTCGTCAACCCCTTTTCTCTCTTTATGTCCCTCGCTAGGTCCGCCCCCTTCTGTTCAGCATTATATAAATATTTCTCTGCTTGCACTAAAGCTTTGACTGCGTCAGTACTCCAGTAATAATTACCTCTATCTGGATTTTTAGCAAGGAGTGGTGTTGTTGGAAGCTTAATCTCGAAAATATCTAAGTAGCCTTGCGAGTCTATTAGTCCAAAGTCCATTTTTCTTGTTCCGCCTAGTTGAACATTCAATTGCGGAATGCTGTTTACGTATCTAGCATCGATCAAAAACAGATTCCGCCGAAGGTATTCACCCCATTTCTGCTCGCTCCTACCGTTAGAAAGCATAGCCTCGAATTGCTTTACAATTTCAACAATGGTAATGTCATCGACTTTTAATTTCGCTGATTCGAAGAGTCGGCGCTTTCGGACCGAGGACATCCCACGCTTTCTAAGTAATTTTTCAAAGAAGTCAACGAGTATTTCAGCTTCATTAGTTTTTAAATGGTCGATAAGACTTTCGTCAAGTTGAGATACGAGTCTCCTCGTTCTTTCGCTAGTACTAAGACCTGCCGGCTTTTTAAAGTGACGCGGAAATAAATCATGGAAATATTCATCTACCCAAATGCTTCTGTCTCTGGTAGATTCGAAATTAAGACGGCTTAAAACATTGCGTAGTTGACGAAATGAATTATAATTGAATCTAATTCTATAACCTGATTTACTCTTTCGTACAGAATTTTTACCTGTTTTCGATATTACGAGCGAGCTTACTTGCTTATCAACAAATTTCTTCCCGAGATAATATTCAGCACCCGATTTAATAAAGCCCTTTTCATGAAATTCTGGAGGTAAACGATCAAAACCCTCGAGAGTTATATTTTTTATTTTAAGACTAGATCGGCGTGGTTGGAATGTAACCAACATATTCTTGCGATCAACAACGTATGCTAGGTGCTTCTGGTCAGGATTCCCTTCTTGGTATACGTAGACCTCTTGAATCCCATTAGTTTTTGTTATTGTTTCTGTAACTAAAGCCATTTTAGCCTCTATAACCAATATTCAGGTAAAAAAGAAACCTCTAACCTATAGGCCAATCCTTGCAGAGCAATTCTGCCTGCTCAAGTACTGTCAAAGTAGCCCTTTCCTGCTTATCAGGTGGGTATCCATACTTACGCAATAAGCGTCTAACCATAGTACGGAGTTTAGCCCGGGCACTCTCTCTCACATTCCAGTCAATAGTGATATTACGCCGGACAGTTTCGACCAAATCGCGAGCTATCGTCTTTAGAGTTTCGTCACCTAATACTTTTACTGCACTATCATTTACTTCTAGGGCATCATAGAAAGCTTCTTCATCCTCCGTTAGTCCCAGTTCCTCACCACGAGATTTAGCTTTTCGGATTTCTTTTGCTATATCAATAAGTTCAAGTATTACTTGAGCAGCCTCGATTGTACGATTTTGATATCGTTTTATTGTATTCTCCAACATCTCCGAAAATGATCTTGACTGGACCAAGTTTTTTCTAGCTCTGGTTTTGATTTCATCATTTAGCAGTTTGTGTAGGACTTCAAACGCCAGATTTTTATGAGGCATTCCTCGTACTTCGGCTAAGAATTCATCAGACAGTATAGATATATCAGGTTTTTTAAGTCCGGCTGCGCTAAATATATCAATTACCTCATCCGAGGATATAGCTTTCGATACTATTTGACTTATAGCAGTGTCCAGTTCTTCTTCCTTTATCTTGCCGGCAACCTGGGTATTCTTCACTATCGCAGATTTAACAGACTGGAAAAAGCCAACATCATCTTTTATCTCAAGAGCTTTTTCATGTGGAACCGATAAAGCGAAGGCTTTTGACAACTCACTTACAGATTGTAGAAATCGGCGTTTGCCATCTTCTTGAGAAAGTACATGCTCCATCGCAGTAGGAATTATTGAAAGTCGTTCAACTGGAGTCCCATCAATGAATTTCGAATAATTAAATCCATGGAACATCTCGGTAACTATTTCAAATTTCTCAATCATCAAGGCCACAGCTTCTTCTTGTGGGATACCGGTCTCTTCTCTGGATCCCTCAGTATATTCAGCCAAGGCTTTTTTCAGTTCCGCAGCCAACCCCAAATAATCAACTATTAGCCCTCCAGGCTTATCTTTGAATACTCGATTCACTCTAGCAATAGCTTGCATAAGACCATGCCCACGCATTGGCTTATCAATGTACATTGTGTGCATGCAAGGAGCATCAAATCCCGTTAACCACATATCTCGAACGATGACAAGTTTTAGAGGGTCCTTCAAGTCCTTCATTCGCTTTTTAATAGCTTCTCTTCTCACTTTATTTCTGATGTGTGGTTGGAAACTAAGGGGATCGCCTGCAGATCCTGTCATAACGACTTTGATAAATCCCGTCGTATCGTCTTTAGTGTGCCATGAAGGTTTCAATTTTATGATTGCATTATAAAGGTCAACACAGATTCGACGGCTCATGCATACAATCATGGCTTTACCATCCATAACATCAAGACGCTGCTCAAAATGTTGCACGATGTCTTGTGCTATTAGATTAATTCGCTTTTCAGTTCCCACCATAGCTTCCAAACGAGCCCATTTAGTCTTCAGTTTTTCTCTTACAGTATCTTCTTCTGACTCCATGACCTCTTCGAAATCAGGATCTATATGAGGTCGTTCCTCTTCTTTTAATCCAATTTTTGCCAGTCTACCCTCGTAAAATATACGAACTGTAGCCCCGTCTTCCACTGCCTGTTGGATATCATATATGCTAATGTAATTACCGAAAACAGCGGGGGTATTTCTGTCAGCCTTCTCAATAGGCGTACCTGTAAATCCTATAAAGGAGGCATTCGGTAAAGCATCTCGGATATGCCGAGCGAATCCATCTATAAAGTCATATTGGCTGCGGTGTGCTTCATCCGCTATTACTACAATGTTTCGTCTGTCTGACAATAATGGGTAGTTCTCTCCCTCTGGCGAGAACTTTTGAATAGTTGTGAAAATAATACCGCCGGAAGCAACCTTTAGAAGTTCTTTTAAGTGTTCTCGGCTCTCTGCCTGTTCAGGTCTTTGCCTTAGAAGATCCGTGGCTAAAGAAAAGTTATCGAAAAGCTGTTGGTCAAGGTCATTCCTGTCTGTGAGTAAAACCAAGGTTGGATTTTCCATCAGCGGATGGAGGATAACCTTACCTGAATAGAAAACCATCGTAAGACTTTTACCAGCACCCTGAGTGTGCCATACCACACCGACACGCTTGTCACCAGATGGAGAAGTAGCTTTCACCGTAGCATCTACCGCGGCATTCACCGCATGATATTGGTGATAAGCAGCCATCTTTTTTACTATGTTGGCGTTAACTTCAAAGACAATAAAATACCTGATTAAATCAAGTAGCCTGCGCTTGTCGAATATCCCATTCAGAAGAATCTCAAGTTCGGGGGCGCCTTTCGGGGCTATATTGACACCATCCCTAGTCCGCCAGGGTAAAAACCACTCTTCACCGGACGTTATTGTTCCTGCTTGAGCTTCTGTTCCATCGCTAATAACTAATATCTCATTGTAAGTAAAAAGAGAGGGGTTGTCCGTCTTGTATGTTTGCAGCTGGTTATACGCAGTACGAATAGTAGCGTTTTCATCAGCTGGATTCTTGAGTTCCAATACAGCCAGAGGAATACCATTGACAAAAACCACTATATCTAGCCGGCGATTTTGCCCCTCGATTACTGTGAATTGATTCACTGCTAGCCAATCATTGTTATCGGGATTATCAAAATCAAGCAGCCAGACTTTGTCTCCTATAATATCGCCGCTTTCATTTCTGTACTCGACATCCACTCCATTAGTAACCATTTTATGGAATTGACGATTATTAATAATGAGATTAGGGCTTTCTGGACGGTTAACTTTTCGGCAAGCTTCTTCAATAGCTGAATCTGGTACATGTGGATTGATAGCTTCTAGGGCTTTCTGCAATCGATCAAGAAGTATAACTTGTGAATAGCTTTCTCGCTCCGGTGATATACCATCACAAGCGATATCGGGTCCAAAAAGATATTGATATCCCAGTTCTTTGAACCATTCAATAGCAGCTTCTTCGACAACAGATTCCATCATTGATATCATTAGTATTTCCTCAAGTTCAAAACTCTTATATGAGACACCGTCCTATTGACAAATACTATATGTTAACTTATAATAATAATAGCTCATCTGCCAGGTGTAGAAGGAGTAACGATACCGTCTCATTGAGGCGGTTTCTGTTTTTTACAGTACTCTTCATACTCCTTTTGAAGTTTTTCCTTTGTGTGACGGTACGACACCAAATAAGCTGTCCACAGTAGCACATACTTTTTTCTATCGGCGAGCACTACCACATAGTCTTCGTTGAACAGCCACAATACTATTCGTTTATCCCTTCCCCTTTTATTAGGCCAGCATCTTACGTTTTCACCACAGTAATGTTCAATTAAAGGCCGTGGCCAACGTATACGTTCGCAGCGCCGTATGTCCGGCGTTCTTTCCTCTTCTTCTTCTCCTTCGGATGTAACATGCCAAAAGGTATATTCTTTATCTTGAAATAGGGGATGCCTTTTTAGTTGTACGACTTTATCAGCATATTTAGGTTTCGAATCAATAAAATCAGTCTTAAAATATTGATAAACTGCATCAATATATTGTGCCCAATCCCCACCATGATCTTGAAATAGCACCAAAGATGGCAGCCAATCAGAAATACCGGTCATCCTTGTATCTCCGAAGCTTGCCATACAAAGATATTTACTTTTGTCTCCCTTAGTAAATTTGTTTTGGTTAACGCATATCCGGAGCGTTCCCGGATTTTTTCAACAAGTGCTAATTTAGCGGAATTATCACTTGGTTCCCGGTTGACATACGACACAGCTCCTATCATCAGGTCTGCTAATTGTAATAACTCAACCTCATGAGAACGAACAGTCTGTACGCGTTCAATAATCTGTTTTTCAAAGTCGTAAATATTATTACAGAGTACATCATGGAGCTTATCAATTTTAATCGCACTTCTTGTGTCCTTGATATCCAAGTAGATACGATAACAGGACTGAGGCTCAAATATGACTTTCAACATATCAAAGTACATTTTGTAATACCAGGTGTCATGGTCTTGCCCATCGAATAAATCATGCCTTAACTTGGATTTATCCGGGATAACCAAAGCTCGGAAATGGAGATCCTCATCATCAAAGAAATCATCTACTAAATCTAGGTAAAAATCCCGCTTTGCCGGGGATACCTTTGTCCACTTTGTTTCAAACGTCGGCGATAAACCGTGCTTTTTCTTAATTTCCCGAAGTCTGACCGAAATTTCACGGACGTTTTCCATCGGGCACCAAATAGCCCCTAAAACCATTACTTTTTGATGGTCATTTTCCAGGTGGCAGCTTTCATCACAGTAGATGTTATACGTTGTTGTCATGCCACCTCCTCAATAAAATTTTCAGCATCTCCTATTCTTAATTCACCAGTCAACAGCTTGGGTAATAACGTATCTCGAATTTCAGCAAGAGTCTGGGACTCTTCATCATTATTTTTCAGCATTTCAAACCAAGGGCGGACAGTCTCCTGAAACTTTTGCATAATTTCTTGGGGTGGAATTGCCAGGTAATAATAATCCAAGCACTTGGAGTCAACACGCTGACGGCCAGATGTACCACTCATAGCTTGGATTGCATGAGCCCGAAAATCAGGATTGCGAGCCAAACAGTAGATATAATACATTCCTATGGGCTGTTTTGGCCCTAAAACGATGAATTCTGTAGATCCCCAACCTACCTCTCCGTCTCTAAGGAAGTCCACGATCGCTGTCTTGCCATTTTCCAGACAAGGTGTTATACGTGCAAAGAGAGTATCTCCTTGTTGAAATCTTGAACCAGAACCAGAATAGGCTCTGGTAGTAATGTTTATTACTCTAGCAGATGATGTTGGTAATGATGCCATATCAACATATGTGGCATCAATTCCTCGCTCAAGTCTGCGTGGAGGATTTATTATGATGGCTTGTGATGATTTTAGTGTCTCCCATCCGACTGGTATTGGTCCAACTTGGGACTCTTGCATACCTTGACCCGTGAATGGCTCAAAATCTACAAACCAACTCTTGAATACTGCCTGTGCCATTGAATCAAGGGTTTTATTCATCTGTCGGTTTAATTCTATCTTGTCATCTAGAGCCCCGAGAATCGATGCAATAGCTCGCTGTTCTGGGAGAGGGGGAACAGGCACTTTGATTGTTTTCAAGTAACTCACTGGTTGAGCAATTGAAGGTACCCCCGATGACGAAGTATTGGCCAATAATTTATGTTGCCCTTCTGGAGAAGTAAAAAAGTAAGTAATAAATTCTGGAATAATTTTTCCCTGATTACATCGCATATAGAACTGACGCTGTGAAATAACATAGCGGTTATACTTAGATGACTCTGGGATATAGGCAACCTGTCCGATATTACCAGCATGGGTAAAGATTACATCCCCTCGATACACATTAGCGTTTTTTAATCTTTCGGCGTGTTCCAATGAAATGAAATTATTTTCAAAGTCAACGAGACGTGTGCCAGTTAGGTGTTGTCCACTAATAATAGGGATACCGTTATCAACGAAGGTCTCAACTTTAATTGATGAACCAAAAGGTCCCATCGCAACTTTTTCTGCTATTTCCTCGATAGTAGCCGTCTGCCACTCATCCGCCATACTCTATCTCCTTAAGATTTTGCCGTATAGCAGCTTCTAGTCTTGCTGATTCTTCAAATTGGGTTTCCAGCGTCTCAGTTAACCTTATCATCTTCTCCTCAAACGGTTCGTCATCGTCCTCTAATTCTTCTGCACCCACATAGCGCCCGGGGGTGAGCACATAGTTGTGAGATTTTATCTCATCTCTTGAAGCTGATTTGCAGAAACCTGGAATATCTTCATAATCACTAGAGCCCTCGTCACCACGCCAAGCGTGATAAGTCTCAGCAATCTTAGTTATATCTTCACCCGTAAGCTCACGATGGATACGATCCATCATTTGCCCCATTCCCCGAGCGTCAACAAAGAGCGTTTCTCCTCTCCGGTCACGGAAACGATGGTTTCTTTTATCACGTGCTAAGAACCATAAACAGACTGGAATCTGCGTGTTATAGAAAAGTTGCCCCGGTAATGCTACCATGCAATCCACTAAATCAGCCTCAATGATGTTCTTTCGGATTTCTCCTTCACCAGACTGGTTTGTTGACATAGAACCATTGGCCAAGACAAAGCCAGCAAGACCGGTAGGTGCCGAATGATAGATAAAGTGCTGAACCCATGCATAGTTAGCATTTCCAACTGGAGGTACGCCATATTTCCAACGTACATCTTCCCGCAATTGCTCACCGCTCCAGTAATGGTCGTTAAACGGGGGATTTGCCATAATAAAGTCTGCTTTTAAGTCTTTGTGCAGATCATTTCTAAAAGAATCAGCATACTGCTGGCCAATATCACCTTCGATACCACGAATAGCCAAATTCATCTTGCATAACCGCCAGGTAGTGGGGTTAGATTCCTGTCCATATATTGAAATATCACCAAGTCGCCCACCGTGCGACTCTATAAACTTTTCGCTTTGAACAAACATGCCACCAGAACCACAGCAAGGGTCAAAAACGCGACCCTTATAAGGAGCTAGCATCTTGACAAGCGTCTGGACAACACAACGGGCGGTATAGAACTGTCCACCTTTTTTACCCTCAGCACTAGCAAACTGTCCTAAGAAATACTCGTAGACTCTTCCGAGAATATCTTTGGATCGGTTTTCCGTGTCACCAAGTCCGATACTACTGATTAGATCTATAAGCTCACCCAGTCGCTGTTTATCAAGTGCGGGTCGGGCATACTCTTTGGGGAGAACACCTTTCAATGAACGATTGTCACGCTCAATTGCAAACATAGCATCATCAACCATTTTGCCGATTTCCGGCTGTTTCGCGTTTTTCTGGAGGTAATGCCATCGCGCCTCCGGCGGTACCCAAAATATATTCGACGCTGTGTATTCATCCCTATCTTCAGGGTCCGCGTATTCTTCTTTCTGCAGGTGCTCGTAACGCTCTTGGAAGGCATCTGAGATATATTTCAGGAAGATAAGCCCCAAGACTACATTTTTATACTCGGCAGCATCCATATTATTTCTGAGTCTGTCAGCGGCTTGCCAGAGTTTTTCCTCAAAGCCCAAGTTAGCGCCATTGGACTGCTTTGTTTTGCTTTTCGCCATCTATTCCTCCAGGTATAAGATAGACATTCCTACCTTTTCCTTTTTCCTCGCCGTGGTTCATCATAATTTGAAGCGAACTTGCTTAAAACCTCTTCGTCTATGAGCCACATGTTATGTATCTTCTTTGCCGGTAAACGGCCTTCACGACACATCCGTTTAACGGTTTCCCAATGAACCCCCAACACATCTGCTGCCTCATGAACATTTACATAGTTATCCAGAACAGGCATGCCACCCCTCCAATCGAAGGAATCTATCGTTATCGCAATAGTAACACTTGGAATAGAGGAAATCAATCCTCAAGTGCACAAATCAAAACAAAAAAAGGGAACCGAGACTGCTAAATCCCAGCTCCCTTTTCAAATCCAAGATACTACCTTTAGAACTTAAACAACATTGGCTTTTCAACCTCTTTTTGCGTAGCTATATCTTCCCTTACCTATCTTCGTTCGGCTCGGTCTTTCTTGCCTTCCTTTTATCCTCTGCTGAAAAAGCCATGATTTCAGTCTGCCCAGCTCGTTCATCTGGTAATCAGTTAGTGATTCAACCCGTATATCGTCGGGAACTTGGTTGCCTTTGTGCCTTGAATAGGTTTGAGTTGCGACATACAGGTATATCTGGCTCCAGTCATGGTCCATCGGTGCCGTAAGCCCTGCGGTATAGAGATAAGCACAGGCTTTGGCATCGGTACCAGTTGGTTGCTCTCCCTTTGAGGCCTTCATGTTTTCAGTCAACCTTTCTAATGAGATAGCGTTCTTAGCTATTCGGGGAGACTATCTCCGCAACCGCATATGACACTGCATGGGTGAAACTATCACCTTCACAAAACCCACCCTCAAGCCTTACGATTAAAAATACTTCTAATTTAACCCCTTCACAAAAGAACTCTTTAGTGAGAACGACTTTACCGGTTTCAAACAAGATGCCCTGATCCAGGATCATTGTCTCAGAAATACTATTAATAGACCACAAGCCCCTTGAATATATATTAAACCAAACTCTCCTTTTTATTATTAGCTTGCTCATGGTTTGGTGTTTGAACATCAATAAAAGAAGCCGATATCATTTCATGTTGGGCTGATACCTGCTCTTTCTCCTTTAAAATAGTCATTCTTTTTTCTCGTTCGATCTGGATTTTTTCTATTTCCTGCACGACGTTATCAAGATTTTTCTGCCAAGCAGGTAATATGCGTCTCACAGTTTGATCGGTTGATTCAGATAGCCGCTTCAGGGTGGTTGAAACAGATACTAATTTTGCAGATAAAGCTTGCTGGCGATAATTATAAAGATTTTCCAGTTTACTCTTTTCTTTGGCGAGTCTTACAGAGTTGTCTTCGGAGAATTCAGATTGTCGTTCAAGTAGTTTTTGCAGAACCTTTTTATCGGATAGTGCTAGAGCGTTATCAAATTCTTCATTAATCAACGGAAACTCGTTAGAACGGCAATCTTCTCTCTTAATATGCTCTGATCGTTCGAGTAGCCACGTTGCGGTATTATCATCAACCTCACCATTAGCATTAATAAATACTGGGAAAACTTCTTTGAAATCCTTGACTCCTCGATACTCAAGCACATACACAAAAAACCAACCTTTAACAGGTTCGTATTGATCGGTAGCGATCAATCGGTAACTTGCAATGCCTGGATACTTTTCAGAACGAACATAATTCACGAGCTGATCAACAAGTTCATTGCCGAAAGCAAGAAAATCTATGGTTTCATAGTCACGAGCAACCGAAGGATTGAAAGTAACCTGTCGTTCTGCGACCTCTCTCTCAAATTGAGGGAATTCAGCGAAAAACCTGCCGTTCAATTTCAAGATATAGACTCCCTCCATTTGTTTGGAAGGTTCTATTTTTACGCCGAATTCATTTAATAAACCTAAAACAAAGCTTTTCATTGCTTCATGATTTAAATATCCTCGCCTTTCCAGCAGCTCGCGAACCTCATCCTGCCGGAAAGATTTGGTATCCATAATAAGATCTGCTAAATGAGTTTCGGCTTGCCTTGCTTCAAATACTCTTTTTTCAAGGTCTTTATCCAACTTAGCTAAAGCTTTTGTTTTTTCCTCCTCACTTTTCGCGACTAGAAAGATATTTTTTATATTGCTTTCTACATCTCCCAATATGGGGTCTAAGCCGCCGATAGTCTGTTCAAAAACATTGATTCGTTGACGTAGCACTTCATAAACGCGTTCTTCGATAGTACCAACAAGAGAAAAATTTATTACCTTAACTGGGTGCTTTTGTCCGAGACGATCAAGCCGGCCTATTCTCTGCTCTATCTTCATTGGGTTCCAAGGCAAATCATAGTTAATAATTATATGACAAAATTGGAAGTTGCGGCCCTCTCCACCTGCTTCAGTTGAAATCATGATTTGCGGGCCATCAGAATCCTTGAATACGCGAACAGTTTCATCCTTTTCTCCCGGTTTTAGCTGCCCATGATATAAATGAGTTGTCCAAGGTTTCGGAATTATTTGTTGAAGATATTCCTGAGTATCCCTGCTCTGCGTGAAAATTATTACTTTGATGTCTTTGTCTTCCGGTAGAATTTCTTGGTTTAATTTATCGATAAGGGTACTGGTTTTGGAGTCCATGTGAATGTTATCGATTAACCTTACAATTCTCACAAGTTCTTTGATTTCCTCCATAATATCGTCAGACTCTGAAACACCAAGAACTCCATCGAGTGTTTCATTAACTGGTTTTTCTTCGATATCCTCCTCTTCAATATCTATATATATTTGTTCTGCAGGCAAGCTTGTTTCCAATTTTTCAATACGTCGCAATAGGGATTTACGCAGTGCGTAAGAACTGCTTGAATTAATTTTTTGAAAAGTTGCCATAACAAAACCAAGTGCATTATTCTTAAGGTTACGTGAGAGAGCGTAGCCGGATTGAGTGTAGTGAGTGACTGCTTCATATGCAACTCTTTCGGCATCCGTCATGTAAACATTCCAAGTTCGGGCAATTCTTGGCATGAAACCGCCAACTACCGCTTTTCGGTTTCTAATCATTACCTCGCTTAACCTATGTTGTTGATATAGTCTATCAACCAATCCGTTACGTCCTTCAGGGGAAGCTACCAGCGATTCGATTGTCACCGGGTCTATTTTTAACCATTCACTTACTTCTGCAATGGTCCTTTCCCTATCTACCGAATCTAGTTTATATATTCTTTGTACCATGTCGCATGTACAACTAAGGCCTGATAATAGTTCGCAATGGTTCTCAAAATCCAAGTAATTTGTGAATAACGCCAAATCAATAAGCTCTATCAAAGAGAATAATTCGAATCTGTGAAGCTGCATTGGGGTAGCAGTAAGTAGTAGTAAACCGGTGGATTTTCCTGTTTCTGGTTCTGCTAACAAAGTTGCCAGTCGGTAAAGGTTAGTAGAGGAAAACTTGTCGTTTCCTTGCCAGGTACGACGAGCGTGATGTGCTTCATCTATTATAACTAGATCCCATCCAGCGAGTGCTATTTCTTTTTGACGATTGTCGTCGAACGAAGCAAATGCTTGGGAGCAAATTACGTTGTCGTTAATGGTCCAAACATTATCGGATGGATTATTGTCCTGAAGATACCTGACGGTGTCTCCTCTATATAAGGAAAAGGCTAAGCCAAATTTTGAGCGCATTTCAATCTGCCATTGCCCGATAATACCAGAAGGGGCAATAATCAATACTCTATTTGCCATTCCTCTTGTTTTTAGTTCCTTAATAATTAACCCCGCCTCAATTGTTTTGCCTAAACCAACTTCGTCAGCGAGTAAAAACCTGTGAGGATAGGCAGAAATCACACGATGCAGTACGCCGACTTGGTGAGCCTTAATCTCTACGCGCGAGTTTGATAGAGATGGTAGTTCGCCATATTGATGTTCGAACAATAATCTTGTTGCAGTTAGGCGTAAATTAACCGATCGTGCTGAATGTAGCTCCCCCCGTCTTAATAGATCTGCAGGATTCGTCAATACGGCTAATCGAACCGACGTCTCAATGACATTAGGTTGAGATCCGTTAGATAAATTAATTTTATAGATAATAAGGTTATTAGTTTCTGAATAGCTGACTACGATGCCTTTTTCTCCGTTACCTTGTAATTGCACAAAGGTACCAGGCGTGAAAACAATCCTTTCAATAACATCATTTGGTAAGACGTAAGTTTGTTGAGATCCATCATCGAAAAATACCGTCATGTGATGATGAGTAATTTCTGTAACAACTCCAACATTAGATGAAGGACCATTTTTCCAGTGAACTAGATTCCCCTTAGTAAAATTCGACATGCTGCAAACTCCTTACCATAGTACATAAGCCTTTATCACAAGATTAGCTAAGAATTACCCTCCGTATTGTTTTCTCAATTTCTGGTACATTAATACTTCCGTTTGGGCCATCCTCGGACGTGATTACCCGGTTGGCATAACCGTTAGCAGCGTACCACATCCTTTTTCTTTCCCAAGCATTTGCGTAGGAAGGAACCGAAAGCATACCTAGATGTTCCCAGTACCAAGTCTCGCCCTCATATTTGATTGTGAAATCGGGCAAACGAAAATCGTTTGTGTTATCTGTTGCAAATAGCGGATCTTCATATTTATAACTAATTCCGAAACGAGTAAGAGTATCCGCTACGATAACTTCGCTTTTTGATCGGACTAATATATTAGTTGAAGTCCTATGAATAAGATTTTCTGGATGCGGAAAACCTACAGATTCAGGGCTCATTGCTAGTGCAAAGAGATTTGTATTTCTAAGTAGTGTTTCCGAAGTAGAAGGTTTTCTAAAATGCTCTAACACCCCTATGTCTTGCTCTAAAAAAATCACCATTTTTTTCTTAAAACGAGTAAGCCCGGTATATACCAATTCTCTAGACAGGGTGGATGCAGATTTGGGTAATATTAAAAACACCGTTTTAAAATCACTTCCTTGGCTTTTATGCACCGTAAGAGCATAAGCTAATTCAAGGCGTTCATTTACTTCGCTAGTGAAATACTTAAACCGAATTGTTGGTTGTGTTCCAAATATAACACTGAGCTGGTCCTTCTTATTTTTCCTTTCTGCCCAGATGACAATGCCCACTTCACCGTTTGCAACATAACGTTCATGGTCTTTATCATCACCAGGCACCCATGATCTACGGTATTCATTATGTGTATGTATCACTTTGTCTTTCCATACAATTTGCTGTTCACCTGCCGGTTTAGGTAATTGATGACCTTGACCGATAAATTCGCGATTACGCGATTTTTCAATCATGCTTTTACGAAACTCAAGCTGTATTAGCCTGTTTAATTCTTCAGTACCGAAAAACTGGCGCCTTAAAGGAGATATAATTTGCCACGACTCAGGCATAATGCCATCATCGCTGTTTTTGAAGGATTCATCGATTGCCCTGAAATCTCCTTCGTTTGCATTATTTAAGACAAGTCGATATAAGCTACTCCTTAAAATCCTATTCAGTTCTTCGGCGTCTTTCCAGTAATAAACTTCGACATCACTATTTGAAGTATCTCCGATTGCCACTTTTGCGAGTATTTCATCATCCGACGGGATAGATTCACCTAAAGAATAACCATCGGATAATTGCAAAGCTAAGCTATTGGCATCTTCGAAACGACCTCTGTATTGTAATCGCACGAGTCTTTGACGTCGTTGTTCATCCTCATCCATCCATGCAATGACATCAGCGAAAGGTCTGCCTGGACCTATTGGCGGCAGCTGGTTGGGATCACCAACCAATATGAGCCTGCGCACGTCATTCCAATCAATAGCTCTAAAAAGCGCAGCCATAAGATCAACAGGTATCATTGAACATTCGTCTATTAGAACTGTAGAGGCGCCTTTTTTGGTGCCGCCTTGACGTTTCAAAATGTAACCATGTTTAAAATCTATCCAGCCGTTTTCTGAGAGAAATTGATGGATTGTTTTAGCTTCCCTTCGAGTTCTTTCTTGCAAGCGTATTCGTGCCTTACCAGTAGGGGTAAAAAGCAAAGGTGATAATTTACCCTCAATACTTTCAATTCCATTAAGCAAAGCGCCCGCAATAGTAGTTTTACCCGTCCCTGCTTTCCCGGTTATCACGCAGAAACGAGATCCGAAGGCACATTTTAATGCCGCTACCTTTTCCTTCCTGGCATTACACTCATCAGCGGAGGGTTGTTCTTTTGCTTCTAATACTTCATCAATGAAATCAGCCCAACTGATATCCTCTCCTTCATAAGATTTTCTAATCATCTTGCACAATCTTTCGCGTATTGTAGCTTCATCCTCTGCTAATGTACGAAGCTGGACTAACTGGCCAGCTTTTGTATCAATAAACTGTAGATGTTCTTCAAAGAAATCCTTAGAAGCTTTTATTCTATTAGGATCTGGTAAACATTTTCTTCCTTCTTTAAGCTGATGCTCTATAGAACGACATACCTCTTCAAGTGACATTATAGTATTCCCTTGCTGTGCTGCATGTCGTAGATTATCTATCAAAAGGGCTCTGACCCTTCGTTCATCATCATTTCTAACAATATCCATTGAAGCATCGGCTATTGTTGCCGGTGGCATAACGCCGTGGTCAATAGTATTAAAATCAATAATATTTAACTCTTTATCGCCAAGATCGAGTTCCGAAAGTAAATATGGATTATCAATGATTTCATTTTCATCTATAGGTAACCCTGAATCCTGTCGCTTAGTAGGGTGCATTATGCGTTCAACTTGTTCAGAGCTTATTTCGAAGCGAGCTAGTAACTGCAACAGCTTTCTTCTGACAACGGATTCGTTATTCCATATACGGCTAGCTTCAAGAAGATCCTTTGTATGGCCTGGAAAGCATGCCGACCTTCTTCCTTCCAATATAGATTCTGTGAATTCCCATAAACTTTCCTTTCTATCAGAATTAGTTTTAAGCATTTCCTTTTGGAAAGTAAGTCCACTGTGACAGCCCAGATACAACAGGACGGCGCCTATTCCGGGGTATGGCCCCCGATTTTGCCATATCTCACTTAATACTGTTTCTAACCAAGCTAAATGTTGTTGCCATCCTCCGACAATCTTGTTTTCCGAAATAACCATGCGGACCGAATAGATTAATCGTTCGATTATAGTTACTGCGGCATCGTCACTGATGTGTTCGGCTACGTACGAAAAGTTTTCCCTTAGGGAATCAGGTACCATGCAAATAATATTTGTTGCGTCGAACCCGTTTTTCACATACTCTTGGAGGGGGAGTCTAAAACCTTCAGCGGGGTAATTTTGTACGATTGAGCGAGGCCAAACCGGATAAGGTATGCCCTTTTCATTACCAGGTCCTCCAAAATACATTTGAGGACCAATCTTTTCTATCCTGCCTATTCCAACAACTATTCTTTCGTTTGTCTCAATGAATGGTTGGCCATCTTTGAGATAATAAAATATTAAAGAGACTTTTGGGGTAAGGGCATTGAAAAAGGGTTTTAACCGTTGAATTTGAATTTCCGGGTTGTATTCCCAAGTGCTGTTGTCTGAGAACATGTGCCCGTACGGACTGGTGACGGCAGTATAAGGAGGTATGTCTTCATCTGTTGATGGTAAACGACGCCATTCTAAAGGATCCTGATGCAGTATTGTATATCCTTTGTTTGAATATACAGCCAGATCTCTACAACAAGGTGGACGGTAAACTATTTCAGATAACGGCTGTTTTGCACATTTAATTTCCTCCTCATCATTGCGCGAATCGCGTATATGATCGTGTACAACGCAATAAACGTTGGCAGTAGGATCATCGCAAATGCACCCATCCCAACCGCGATCATGCCATGACAACCTTGCCGTTAAGTGAATAGTCAATTTATACCCCCTTTGAATACATCTAATTCCTACCACTAATGTTGAGGAAGCGTTCAGTATTTGAATAGTCAGACAAACTTATTTAATTCTCAATCTTAGTATGTTATAAGTAATTTTACGACCCCTAAATATATTGTTCCAATATATCCCTGTATTTAGTTTGGGTCAATAGATTATTAATAATTAAGGGCAACGATGACGTTTCAACCTCAAAACAACAGATTGGCGTGTTGCATATTTATCATCCAATTTGATAGTGGTATTAAAGGCATTTATATATATTGAACAGCATAGCGCATTAGATCATAACCATGTTCCCATTAATAAGCACTGCCGTCTATTAAGCCATTTCTTTTAGCGGACCAAATATGTCTAAATATTGTTAAACGGATACTGTCAATGTATTTTGTCAAACCGATTAACATTATATCCCCGTTCAATTCGGTTATCACCGGAATTGATACCGAAACCCAGACCAATTTTGTTTTTACCTCGTATTTTTGATATCAGCTGGTCTATCGTTGTTTCATATACGGTGAATTCATTCAGGCAAGATTCCGGATCAGTGCTTTCAATTGCTAGGCTGAACACTATTTCCTGCAACTGGGCCGGACTCATACCTTCGGAATGCCTGGCAATATAGCATTTTGATAACTGATCGAGCGGTATCGTGCTACATATCCGGTCGATAATATGCCGTCGTTGTTCCATGTCAGGTTTGCCAAGCTTGATAACCCGGTCGAACCTTGACGGCCGGCGGCTTATGGCCTTATCCAGCGTTTCCAGGCAATTGGTGGTAGCTACGGTTACAATTTCAGACTTCTCTTCAACGCCGTCCAGTACGGCAAGTAAAGACAACAGCGCCGCCCCCTGGGGATAGCCGAACATTTCCCGGTCCTGCCCGATAAGATCTATGTCCTCGAGAAAAACCAGGCAGGGTGCCAGGTCTTCGGCCAGTTCGTACAATTCGGTGAGATAGTCGTCTTCAGCCAGCCCAAAGGCATTGGTGTTGATGCAGGTGATATTCCCGGCTTCGCTCATAAGGGCTTTGCAAATGATGGTTTTGCCCGTACCCGGCTCGCCGACCAAAAGCACGCCGCGTTTAGGGGGGATGCCCAGTTGTTTCCAGATTTCCATTCTGGTTAAAAACCCGGTCGTGTTGGCTTTGATTTCCTGCTTGATGGACGGATCAAGGATAATGGGATCCCAGTTTTTCTCCTTGACGTTAAGAAAATGAATCCTGCCGGTAAATTCCAGCTTCTTGCCGCGGTAGAAATTCAACTCCTCGGCCATGGTTTCGATGCCCTGGATTATTGCCTGAATCGTCTCCTGACTCGATGCGGCTCCCTCCACCGTAATCGAAGCCAGCCACTTGAGACTGATATCAACCGAGATAACGAAACGTTCATTTCCGCGGTTTACCATCAGTTTGCCGTCTACAAGGCAGTTTTCACGCCGGGTGCAGTCGAGGTTGACGTCGATGTAGCCCGGTTCTTCCCGGTTGTTACCCAGTATGCGGATTATGTTGATGTTTTCCTTTTCCATGTACTTACCCAGTGTCCAGGCCAGCAGTTCGCCGTAGTAGCGCGGCAGTATGCAGACATCGCGGAAGCGCTTGCCTTTGCCCAGGAAGTTGTTGATGATGGAATTGTTCTTGCGTTCGAGTTTACTCCTCGTTCGAATCCCGGGATATGGGAAAGGATCAGCCTCATCGTCGTCGGTTTCGCATTCGGTGAATAGCACCCCTTTGACATGTTCTTCTGACATGGCCAAAAACTCCGTTATATTATAATTCCCCTTTAATCTATCACGTCTCTTTGACAGCATTGTGTCAAAACATTTGAACTTAAATGACAATATTGCGTGTAAAACGATTGAACTTGAAGCATTTAGGTGTCATAATTCCAGCAGCCCGGCCCGAGGAGGTCGCCATGGACAGGACTAAAAAAACCGACAGGGTGCTGCGCCTGTGGCTGCTGCTTCTGCGTTCCCCGGAGCGCTACTCAACCAGGCAGCTGGCTGAAAAATTCAACGTCACCGCAAGGACCATATACCGGGACCTGGAATGCCTGGAGTACGAGCTCAGGGTCCCGGTGTATAACAGCGAAGGCAAGTGGGCGGTGCAGGAAAATTACTTCCTGCCGCCGATCAGCTTTACTACCGCCGAGGCTTTATGCATCTTCCTGGCTGCCAGGCTGATGCTCGGCTATTCCCACCGCTATGACCCGAATGTCGAATCCACTTTCAGGGTGCTGTCGAGTGTTCTGCAGGCTCCGCTGGGGAACCAGGTGGAGAAGACCCTGGAATGGATGCGCCGTTTTCCCAGGGACGAACGCCGGCTTCAGAACCTGGCCAAGCTGGCCGAAGGCTGGACCACGCTGCACCGTCTGAAGATAAGCTACCAGTCCCTGCCGGCTGATGTTGCCACCGAGCGCATCATCGAACCCTACTTTATCGAACCGGCGGCACCGGGTCACGCCAGCTACGTGATCGCCTACTGCCTCAGAACCCACGAAGTACGCACCTTCAGGATCGAGCGCATCCAGGACGTCGAGATCACCGACCAGGGCTATACCATACCCGGCGATTTCGATGCCAATCAGCATTTTGCCGGCGCCTGGGGCGTGGTAACCGAGGGGGAAGAGCAAGACATCAGGCTGAAGTTTAAAAAAGAGATCGCCCGTTTGATAGAGGAAACCATCTGGCATCCCAGCCAGAAGCTGGCAAAGCAGCCGGATGGTTCGCTGATAATGAATCTGAGGGTCTACAACAGCTATGAACTGGTTACCTGGATAATGGGCTGGGGGCAAAAGGTCGAGGTAATCGAACCCGAAGAACTGCGCAGCCAGATAGAGCAAACGGCCAAAGATATAGTCAAGTTGTATAGCCGGAAACCCATTGTGTGACACGGAGCTGTCATAGGCGGCGCATAAAATAAGTCATCTAAGGCTGGGGAGTTTTACATAATAAGTGACCAGAAGTAAGGAAATAGCATGGCCAGGATGATACCGGCTGAACCGGCGCCCCAAACGCGAAGCAGCGCCGAGCGGATGCTGTTCCCGGTACTCAGGGACCAGCTGGACGACAGTTGCCTTGTTTTTCACTCCTTCAACCTGCTGGTACCCGGCCGGCAGGGTAAGTTCATCGAGGGCGAAATCGACTTTTTAGTTTTTCAAGCCGAGACCGGTTTCCTGGTTTTGGAAGTGAAGGGCGGCCATATCAGCTATGACGGCCAGACAGGTACCTGGCAGCAGAACGGCAACCTTATGAAAGATCCCTTCGGCCAGGCCGAAACCGCCAAGTACAAGCTCCAAGCCTACCTGAACCAACGGCTGGATTTCAATCTCAAGTGCGCCCTGGCCCATGCCGTGTGTTTCCCCGACGTTTATACCGATATATGCCAGCTGCCACCCGGGGCCGATCCCCGGATTTGCATCACCGGCAGGCAGCTTGGCGAAACCGGCGGCCGCATCCGGGGCATAATGCAAGCCTTCACCAGGGATTGGCAGCGGCCGCTGACCCCGGATGAAAGCCATCAGGTATGCCGTTTGCTGATGCCCTGCTGCGAATACGGAGCCGGTTTGGTTGACAGGCTGGGTGCGGCCGAGAGTGTGCTGTTTCGCCTCACCCAGAACCAGTGCCATTTGCTTGACTTCATCGGCAGGCGGCGCCGGGCACTCATCGAAGGCTGCGCCGGATCGGGCAAGACGGTGATGGCGGTCAAGAAGGCCAGGCAGCTGGCAATCGAGGGCAACCGGGTGCTGCTCCTCAGTTACAACATACTAATCGGACAGCAGCTGGCTGAGGCGGTGAGCGACCTTGAAAACGTAACGGCGACCAACTACCACCGGTTCTGCCTGGAAAATTTGAAGGAGGCCGGCATCGAACCCGAGATCGAGGAAAACCCGGAGTTCTGGCAAACCCGGGTACCCGAGCTTATGGCCGATCTTATCCGGCAGAATCCAATGAAGTTCGACGCCGTCATCGTGGATGAGGGCCAGGATTTTCACACCGAGTACTGGCTGACTATCACCGAGATGGTCAAGGATGACGGCCACTTCTACATTTTCTATGACCCCGACCAGAACCTGTACCAGACCCGGCTCGATTTCCCGATCTCAGAACCGCCGTTTGTCCTGGAGGATAACTGCAGGAATACCCGGCAAATAGTCGAACGTTTGAAACCGCTGGCGTCCGGCAAAATGGGTATTCCGGATGAAACCCCAGAAGGTGAACCGGTTGTCGAGAGAACGATACCGATAGATAGCGTCAGGCGGCGGCAACTGGGCAGGATCCTGCACGACCTGGTGAACAATCAGGGCATCGACAGCCGCCGCATCGTTATACTTGGCGGGCATTCGATGAAAAACACCTGCATCGGTACAAGCGGCACCGTCGGCAACTTCCGTATCAGCGAAGCCGAACTTGAAACTCCGGAAACCATCCGCTACCACACCTACATGAAATTCAAGGGTTGTGAAGCGGATGTCGTTATTTTACTCGACGTCGACCCTGACGATGAGCGCTGGTCGAACCCGCAGTCCATGTATACCGCTATCAGCCGGGCAAGGTACCTGCTTTACATCCTTTACTCTAAAGGATCCAGTCTTGCCGCCTAGGATGCTTTCTAAATCAAAATACCTCTACGGCATACAATGCCCCAGGTACCTGTGGATTGCCTGTAACCGGCCCGAGTTGATTCCCCAGCCCGACCCGGTCACTCAGCACCGCTTCGACCAGGGGCACCTGGTAGGCCAGATGGCCAAGGAACTGTTTCCCGGGGGTATTGATATTCCCACCCAAAATTTTACTACCAACCTCGACCTGACGCAGACACTACTAAATGAAAGAAAGCCGCTTTTCGAAGCCGGTTTTGCCGCCAACCGCCTTTACAGCCGGGTGGACGCCCTGGTGCCGGCCGGCGACGGCCGCTGGGACATCGTCGAGGTCAAGAGCAAGACCAGGGTCGAGGAAATCAACCTGCACGACGTTTCATTCCAGCGGCTGTGCTGCCGGTCGGCCGGTCTGGAAATAGACCGCTGCTACCTGGCCATCATCGACAAGGAATACGTCAAGCAGGGGGACATCGACCCGCAGCAGTTTTTCGTGCTCGAAGACATCACCGAGGCGGTAGAAGATATCAGCCGGGGTATCGAAGACCGCGTCGCGGCGATGCTTGAGATCATCACCCGGACGGAAACACCCGAAATATGCATCGGGCCCCAGTGCGATAATCCTTATCCCTGCCCCCTCAAGGAGGTCGACTGCTGGCAGGGGCTACCGGAACATAACGTCTTCACCCTGGTGCGCGGCGGCCGGAAATCGAAGGATCTTTACGACGGCGGCATGATTGAAATCTGCCAGATACCGCCGTACTTTGACCTGAACGACCGGCAGCAGATACAGGTCGAGTGCGTCACCGCCGGCAGGATTCACATCGATAAGGCGGCCATCCGGGCATTCCTGGACCGGATTAACTACCCGCTGTATTACCTGGATTTCGAAACCATAAACCCGGCAGTGCCCCTGTATGACTACAGCCGGCCGTTCCAGCAGGTGCCATTCCAGTTCTCGCTGCATGTACAGGCAAGCCCGGGAGCCGAAGCGGAGCATTTCTGGTACCTGGCCGACGGACCTGGGGATCCGCGGCCGGAGCTGGCCTCGCAACTCCGTCACCGCATCGGAACGGAGGGCAGCGTGATGGTCTACTACCAGCCGTTCGAAAAGACAATTCTCGAGGAACTGGCAGTGGCTTTGCCTGAATACCGGGAGTGGGTTCGGATGGTCACCGGCCGCATGGCGGATCTGCTGGTGCCCTTCAGGAACTTCGATTACTACCACCCCGGCCAGATGGGCAGCGCCTCGCTCAAGAGCATCCTGCCGGCGCTGACCGGCAAGGGTTACGAGGATATGGCCATCTCCAACGGAGGAGACGCCAGCCTGAAATTTCTCGACATCACCTTTGCCCAAACCACCCCGGAAACACGCCAGCAGGTGCGGCGCGACCTGCTCGAATACTGCGGTTTGGACACCTTGGGCATGGTCAGGATTGTCGAAAAGCTGCAGCAGCTGGCCAGCTAACCGGCTGTATCAGGCTGACTCGGCCCACATCAACTGCCTGGACGAATCAAGGACGGCAACAGGGACGGCGGGACGGCAACAGAGACGGCAGGTCGGACGCCCGGCGGACGAAAAGGGGACGAAAAGCCGGCAGTATTTTTATTTTTTATCAAACCGTCAATGACGGCCTCTTTTACATTAACAGTGAAGTGAAAAATTTAGTGTCGGCCTTAATTCGTCCACAAACCGGCCGGTTTTCCGACGTTACCTCCGCCTAGCCGTCCTTAAACCGGCCGGTTTCCGTCCATTACCGGCCGATTTTCGGCCAGCCGGGTCAAGACTTTCCCCGGCCGCGGCCGGGGGAGTTCACCCCCAGGATGAGCAGATCTGGCAGGTGCCCTTGAGGGCCAGCCCGTGGGAGACTTCCTTCAGCTTCTTTAAAACGTGGTCCGAAGCCTGAAGCACCACCTTGACGTTGGTGTTGAGGTCACGCCAATCGGCGATGCCGTCGAAATCGGGCATGGTGGCCTTCAGGTGGCTGAGCAGGTTGTCGGCGTCCAGGTGGTCAACGTTCCCAAGAGGCAGCGTTTCGCTCTTGGACAGCTGGATGTGACCCCGGGTGACATCGCCCACCAGGACGCCCTTCTCGGACTTAATCGACTTGATGTTCAGGCGCAGCTTTTCGGCTGCGTCTGACAGGCGGGCATAGTGCTGCTGCCGGTCCGGGGTAAATACCGGCCGGGCCTTGTCCGATTTTAATTTGTCGTAATGGTACAGCAGGGTATCAGGTTCCATAACGGCGGCTCCGGCCACTCCCTTCAGATCCTCATAGTAGGTCATTATCTCCAGCCAGAAGGCTTTGCTCATGGCATGCGGGTCACAGAACTTGGCCGCCTGGCCGGGTGTCAAGCTTTCAAACCAGTGCTCAACCGTGCTGACCTTGTTTTTATGGGTGTGCAGCAGGCTGGCTGCCGTCTCCTGGCTGCAGTTGGCCGCCCGCAGCATGAGTACGGCCAGGCAGAAATTCAGGTTTTTATATGGCGCATCCATGCGGTTTTCCCCCCTTGCGGTAAAACTTTCTAACAATTTCCAGAAATAACCAAAAGGTACCTGGCCTGAACTGACCGGGGTTTCAGTCTAGCCTAAAATGGGCTCAGGGGCAACGGGAAAGAGCCCCCGGGGAGGAAAAAGATGGAAAAGATCGAAACACTGGTAAAGAAACTGGAGACACTGGCCAAAGAGGACTACCTCAGCGCCGAGCAGAAGGCCGAAGCCAGGGAGGTGATGCGCCAGCTAAAGGCAGCCGGCATGACCAATGCCGAGATTCACAAGGTATGTTCAGGCCGATGGGCCCTGTCGACGGTAAAGGACAATACCACCGGCATCGGCAGCCCCGAGCCCAGCCCGTGGCATGACGCCCTGGAGGCTTTGAAGGCGGCCGTCGACGGCGGCGTCGACCTTGCCGAAATCAAAGAAGCCACCCAGCTCAGAAAAAAGCTCAAAGCCGCCGAGGTGACCGTCGACGACGTGATCGAGTTCATAACCATCGCAGAGGACCACGAGGTGGATGCGGGAGAAATGGTGTGCCGCATAATCGACCTGAAGGAATCCAAGATGTCTCTCAAGCAGGTAGGGGCGCTGGTCACGGCACTTTTCGAGATGGAAGAAAACGGTTTGGAAGCCGAGGACCTGCCGGTCCTGGCCGAGGTAGCGGGCAAGTACGGCGACATCCAGTCGGTAGTCGAGGCCATCGACCAGTACGGGTCGCTGGCGGCCATGCAGGCCAGGCTGGAAGACGCCCAGGCTCAACTGGGAAAGGTAGAGGCGGCAACGGCCGGCGCCGAAATGAAGCTGAGCTCGGTTGAAGCCAAGTTGAAGCAACTTGAGGAGCCCCTGCAGGCCTACCAAAAGGTTCTCAAGCTGGGATTTGATCCGGCGGTGCTCGCGAACCTGAGCCAGCTGGCCGAAAGGTACGGCAGCCCCAAAAGCGTGCTGGCGTCGGTAGCCAAGTACAAAAGCTTGAAAGAAATCGCTGCCGACCTTGAGGACGGAAAGAGCAGGCTGGCCAAGCTGGAGGGCGACATCAGCCAGACCGAGGCCAGAAAGGCGCACCTGCTTTCGGCCATCAAGATGTGCGAGACGCTGATACGCGATAAAGGCTACGGCCTGGACGCCGTCGAGGCCATCTATGACCTGGCCGATGGCTACGGCAGCCCTGACCAGGTAATCAAGGCGGTACATGCATACGGCAGCCTGATCAACCTCAATGCCAAGAAAGGTATGCTGGAAAGCGACATACAAAAACAGCGCCAGCAGCTGGTGGACTTGGATGCCCAGTTTGTCCAGTCGCTGAAGAACCTGGACGCACTTAACGCGCAGGCCCTGGATACCGGCAAGAAGATCGGGTCTGTTCGTGCAGAACTGGAAGGTTGCCTGTACTTGCGTAGGCTTTTCAGGATCTTCAGCGACCCGGATAATGCCGATTTCGATGAACACGGCGTCGTGGTGCTGGAGATGCTGTACAGCCTGAAACGATGGGTAAAAGCAAACCAGGACAAATTCCAGCAGTTAGGCTCGATATACGATATCAAGAAAGGACTAAGCTGCTTTATCCAGGAAATGGGAGGTGCCGCATTATGAAACCAACATTGGGCCATATCTGCCGGGAGACGGCAACTGAGATGGAAGGCATGCCCATTTATCTGGATCGGCTGCAGGAAGAGATAAAGCTGTTCGAAGACGCAATCAACTGTGCCATTGAAAGCGTGGTAGCAAACCTTGACCGGGTCAGCCAGGAGGTAAAACAAAAGGCAGCCGAACACCTGCGACAACACCGGGGCCAGGGAGTCGTCTATATTGATACCTATCACAACGGCAGTATATGGGTTGGCTGGACCGAATTCTGCTTTTGGTCTAAGGAAGAGACAGGATCCTGGGACGCGCCACATACAACCGTAATGGTGAAAGATCTCTTAGCTCATATCGAAGGACTGAGACAAAAGGTGCATGACGGCCACTGCGAAGCCGCTGTAATGTGGCTGCAGGCAAACGGCCGGGAAGTCTGCCTGCAGCAGTAAACACATCAAGGAACTAGGGCGCTGGACAGTATGGCAATATTGCCAGGGCGACGGGAAGGAAAACACATGGAAAACGGATATTATGAAGGCCACCAGGCGGCGATGCTTGCTTCCGCGGACAGCCAGGAAGGGCTAGACGGCCTCTTGGACGTCTACCGGCTGACCAACCAGGTCGAAGGCAAGAGCCTTAAAACCATCAGCTGGTACCAGTCGATGCTGGGGCAATTTTTGGAATACCTTGAACAGAACCAGCTCGGCTGCGCACTCGAGGCTCTCAGTATAAATATAGTGCGCGGCTATGTTGCCTGGCTGCAGCAGAAACCGCGTCATGTTCCGGGTCACACGCCGTCATCCGAAAGGCGCCTGTCACCCAAAACTGTCCAGTGCCACGTGAGGTGTCTTAAGGCCTTCGCTTCCTGGCTGTACCGGGAAAGCTACACGCCCGAAAACCGACTCGAAAGGCTACGGCTGCCCAAAGCCCCCCAAAAACTGGTACAACCGCTGACGCCGGCTGAAATAACAAAGATCGTTGACTGCTGCTGCGGCTCGCCGGTGGCCGGGCGCAACCGGGCGATAGTCATGCTGGCGCTGGATACCGGGTTGAGAGCCAGCGAAATTGCCGGCCTCAGCCTGGGCCAACTCAACCCGGCTGCCGGGCTGATCAAGGTCATGGGCAAGGGTGCCAAGGAACGCATCGTGCCGGTCGGCAGCTACGTCCAGAAGGTTCTAAAGCATTACATAACCGCAGAAAGGCCGAAGCCGGCCGATGTCGGTATCGACAACCTTTTCCTGAGCCGGATCGGCCGGCCGATCACGGTCAACACCATCAAGCTGATGTTTACACGCCTCGCGGAAAAAAGCGGCATCCGGCGGCTGCACGCCCACCTCTGCCGACACACGTTTGCCACCAGTTATTTGCTAAACGGAGGCGACATATTTTCGCTCAAAGGAATCCTGGGGCATACCACCTTCGAGATGGTCAACCACTACCTGCATTTCACCAGCAGCCAGATCACCCAGCAACACCACAAGTACTCACCGATGGACCGGCTGCATACCCAAAAATAAGCCGTCATACGTTATCGAGGCATGATTGTTAACTGCTTGCGAGTGAATTAAAAACTTAAAATAACCTGGCAATCGCCGACTGATTTAACAAGGCTACAAATCCGAAATCAGTTTGTTTGAGATAAAAGCAGCCGAACCTGGTTTCACAATGATGGCAACGCTTTGCGTGCGTAGGCTAGATAGGAGTCCAGCCTGTTATTATAGAATTCTTTGCGCAGGCTGGGCTGGTGAGGCAACGGATAGAATCTTCTCCCCAACCGGCCATCAACCTCACTGACAAATGAAAAACGGGCCTCGGCTGTCTTCCAGTCCGGCGTGTATCCCCAGTAGCGGCGCACTTTGGCTCTTTGCGGGTCAAACGACAGGGCTTTTAGAAGTGGTTCGCCCAGGCTGACGACCAGGGCCTGTTTCGGGAAAAGGGCCAGTTCCTCTTTCAGGAGAGGCAGCCAGTATTTCCCGGCTTCAGCCAGTATATCGCATTCCTGGATTTGCGTCGGCGGACGCACGAAAAAGTATTTTGCATAGTTGGTGGCATACAAATGCCGGTGCATATCCAGGCCAAGATGCTGGCAGATACAATCTATGTACTTATACAGCCTGCCGTGAGGTTTATCCAAATTCAGGACCGTTTGTATTTTACCTCGAGCGGCTTCATTTTTAACGGTGGGATCCTGGCCAATAACAATTAGTCGTACCTCGGCTGGATTATCAGCACCCATGAAAACAGCCGGTATGCGGTCGGTTGCGATGTAGCCTTTTAGTACAGGATCGGCCTTCATCCTTTCAAGAATCCGGGTAGAATTTCGGGCAATATTAGTTATAATGTCTTCCGGCATAATGTCCCTCCAAACGATGGTGTTGGATATTCTATAGCCGGGTATCGAGGCAAAATACCATTGGATAATGGATATGCCCAAGAAATATTATTCGATATCACTCGCTGGTCAACTTGGCAGTCGCTATGACCAGCCATCTGTTGAGCAGGTCAGCTGTTTCTTGATATTTATTGATGTCACACCCGTGAGGATCGGCAATATTCTCATTCTCGCCTACGTACTCTCCCAGGGTTAGCAGCCTGGCACCTGATTCCGGGAATTGGTTGGTAATTTCATCTTTGTAATTGCTTTCCATAGTCAGTATCAAGTCAGCCCAGTCGACCAGTTCATGGCTGAGTTTCTGGCTGACATGGTGCTTGAGATCAATCCCGAAGCCCGCCATTACTTCAATCGCACGGCAGGATGCGGGATAGCCGCCGGGATGAAAACCGGCCGACTTAACGCTGAAATCCTTGGATTCCGGGATTTGGCCAAGCTTTTGGCGCAGCAGGGCTTCAGCCATCGGGCTGCGGCAGGTGTTACCCAGGCATACGAACAAAATATTGAAGCCCATCTCACCCTCCCTGTTCTGCCGAAACGGCGGTGTGTTCACAGCGACTATTTCGTGTCACCACCTGTATCGCTTGATTTTACCAGGTTCATCATCGTTTCCAATGTATAGTATCCCTTGATGCCTTCTTTAGCAAGCAGGTAGACGCATATATCTTCTTTACTGAGTTTAACGGTTTCGTGCAACCCTTCGACGATGGTTTTTAAATACCTATCGCCCGACCGGGTACCAGCAGTTTTACGCCCGCTGGTAAATGTTTTTACCGAAATACCGTCGACCTCTCCAAGTCCGATGGTAAGGTCGTACCAGGTGCCTTCCTGAGCTTTGATTTCGTCGAACTGCCTCCGGGTAATCTTCCAGATCCTGGAAAAAGTGAAATGGCTTGCGTTCGTTTCTTTATGCGTATCGATAAAGGCCACACCGCCATCGTCCCAATTTGAAGAATTTCTTGAAAAATACAATTTGTAAGGGATGGTGAAAGGCTTGTTTGCAGGAGGAAGAGTTTTATCGGTACAGCCCTGCAAAGGCTTGCCGCCATGCCTGGACTGGCCGCCCAGAATGTAGCATTCAAATCTTTCGGCGCACATATTGGAACCGTAAGCGGCATACCAAACATAAGAATCCCGGGAATTCTGATTGCTCATAATCGTCCTCGCAGAATATGTAATAATGCTGTTCGGAGAAGGCTATTCGTCTTCTGCCTCAAGATCGATGACTTCAACTCCATCATTCAATAAGGCAGGCAGGGCTTCGATTGAAGCTTCGGCAATGCCCTTTTGCTGTCTCAGGTTTTCAATCCTGGACAGCGGCCGATCCAGTGCCTTGGAACGGGTGGTCACCAGCTTGATGTATTCCTTGCTGGCCTCATCGATGCGGCTGCCCATACGCTCCATCGTTTTTTTAAATGCCTCCCACTGCTTGTTAAAGGCGCCCAGCAGGCCCAGGATCTCGGCGGCGGTTTTTTCCAGGTTGAAATTATCTATTGCCTGGCGAATAACCGCCAGTATGGCATACAGGGTAAGAGGCGAGCACAGGATTACCTTGTTTTTCATGGCGGCGTCTATTACCGCGGGGTCGCACTCGTTGATGAAGCTGTATACCTGCTCGTTGGGAATGAATACCAGCACGTAATCGACCGTGTTTTCCTCCGGGTTGATGTAATCCCGCGAATTAACCTCGTTGATCCTCTGCTTGACGTCCCGGATGAACTGGGTACGGTAAGCCTGACGATCCGTCTCGGAATCCGAATTTACATATGCCATGTAGTTATCTAGGGGAAACTTGACGTCCATGTTGACTTTGAGCTGCTGGGGCAGGAAGAAAGTGAAGTCCGGGCGGGTGGAGGCCGTGTCCAGGGTTTTCTGCTTAGCGTAGTTTATGCCTTCGATAAAACCGGCCAACCGCAATACATCTTCGGCCATTCGCTCGCCCCACATGCCGCGTGTTTTGGAACTGGCCAGGGCTGTCTGCAGCTTGCCTGTGGCTTCCTGCAATCGGCTGGTGGTTTCGACCGCGGTTTTAAGATGGCTGGAAAGTTCGCCGTACTTGGTGTTGCGGTCCTTTTCGAATTCCTTGATCATGCCTTCTACTTTTTTAAGGTCGTCCTTCATGACTTCCAGCGATTTGTCGATCAGCTGTTTTTTACCTTCGAGTTCGCCGCTGCCTGACTGAGCCTGTTTGGCCAGGGTCTCGTTGGCCAGCCTCAGAAATTCCTCTGAATTTCTGGTGAGGGCATTGAAGGAAAGAGCGGAAAAGGTCTTTTCGATATCCTTTTTATTGGAACGGCTGATCAGATAGACAATGGCCGCTCCAAGAACTAACCCGGCGATGAAAAACAAAAAGTAATCCATGTTAGATGCCTCCGTATTCTAATAATGAATTGATGTAATTATAATCCAGGGCTGCAACTCCCTCACGCATCCCGGCGGTAAGTAAAGGATGCCTAAATCGGAGCGCATTAGTATCGGATGAAATCCCTTCTTGAGCGCCAGTTGACGATGTCGCCGGAATTCTGGTCACCCTGATCCGGTTCGGTTTTAAAGAACGAGCAGTGAATAACCGCTTCCTGGTGGTACAGGGCGGTGCCGGCAATTTCCGGCTCCTGGTAGCGGTAATCCCAGCCGTACCCGGGTGACTGGTGACGGGTAGCCTCTGCCCGCATGGCTTTATCGACAAAATCATGAGCTTCGTCCAGAGAGATTGGCGCAGAAGCATCATCGGAAAGCATGGCATCCAGGGCATAGCTTCTGATCAGCGCCGGGTGCAGTTTGGCATAGGCCGCTGGCCGGGAAAGGATATCGAAGCCAGCGACGTGGCCGTTAAGGAATACCAGGGTGCCCACCTGGTTATTAACCATGTCGAACGACTTCAAGTACTGGCCTATATCTTCGCGTCTGGCGTCCTGAACATCCCTCATGGCCGAGGTTTCCGACTTAACGCCCATATGGCTGCAAACCTCGTTGACGTTGCTCCAGATTTTGGACTGGTCTGACCGGTAGGTTTTTAGGTGGCGGATCGAGTCGGTAACCGACCGGCTGAGGGGTTTTCTGAGGAACATTGGTGCCACCGCATCGCCATACTCCATTTTTGCGTTTCTGTAAGACCAGCGCCCCTGTTCGGTGCAGCTCACCGGTATTATTACCTCCGACTTTTCCTTGAAAAGGATGCTGGTATTAAGGATACGGTTTTGCTTGGCGCCGATAAGTTCTTCGCCTCCGATGGCGAGTACCGGGATGTCACCTTTGTTGATTACCTTCAGGTTGGAAACGGTGCCCGCCTTGTCGGTTTCGGTAACGTCGATAAGGTTGGAGGCAATAGCTTCCACGAGAACCATATAATCAATTCCGTCGCGGTCGATGCCAATTAGAGGCACAGCTGTCATGCTGCCGTGTGTCTGGGGTTCGCCAAAACTAACGTCAGCCAGGAATTCCAGTATTTTATCCATTATCGTTCCTCCGGATATCAATAACTGGTTAATTCTAAAGCACTGTTGTGACAGCCTGTTGTCAAAACAGAATGTTATATTTAAAGCACAGGCAAAAAGTGTTGACATAAAGTGTATAGCAAGTTGTTGTTGTGCTAGGTTATGCTTTTGTCTGTCAAACATTCTTGGTAAAAATTCAACGATTAGGTTAAACGATGCAAGAAGATGAATCAGGGCGGCAACCAGAGGAGCGCCTTTTAAATGAAGATGCACACAAACAAAAGGTACAAGTATATATCGACATGCACAAGGAACACGCCGGTAAAATTATGAACCTCAGCGTATGCCGAAAATGTTTCCAGTTGACCGGCAAAACTACACTGAACGATGGCCAGAAAGTCGAGCAGAAGTGTGGATGTGCAGGAGTGGAGCAAGAAAGATGGCAACTGAATTATCCTGACGGTTACAACCCGGTAATGGATTTCAACAAAGCGTACGAGATGTGTTACTGCTGCGGTCTCGAGATAAAGCGCAGCGGTTCAAGGTGGTCGACGTTTTACTGCGATGATTGCAGGACCAGGATTGTAAATCTGAATCGACTGTTAGGCGAAACTCTCGTTCCTATAGGAAGACACTCCCTGATGAACGGCGTTGGCCTGAGTGGCAAGGTTGCAAAGGATAAATCCAAAATTAGGACCTTCAGCAAGCGGCTCGCCGGTATGTTCGATCGGATAAGTATGGTGGAAAAACATTACCGGCAGACTATGGAAAAAAACCTAGATCTTTTTACAGAAGGCGGAGACGCCAGGGTGATAGATGTCATAGTCAGGAGCCATGAGGAGGACCCTCAGGACCTTAAGACCGAAGCTTACCTGGGCCTGCTGGGTATGTTTGCTTCGTAGTTTTATTGTGGAACCTCACTCCAACTATCATAGTGTGCAAAGATAGCCTAGCTTTGCGGTTAAATGATGAGGACGAAAAGAATAACCCAATTCCGGATATGTAAGCTAAAAGAACTGCGATGCACACTTCGATACCGTGATTCTAAATCAAGGATACGTTGTTTCTTGGTAAGTATATATCGATTTATTACGGCAGTTTAATCATTTTGCCAAACGCATCTTCATGATATACGCTACCGCTTGCTGGCGGTTTTTTAGATCAAGCTTGGAAAGTATATGGCTGAGGTAGGATTTAACCGTATGTTCCGATATAAATAACTCCTGGCCAATTTCCTTGTTTGTGTTGCCGTTGGCAACAAGGTCAAGAATTTGTAGCTCCCTTTCACTGAGTATCTTTTCAATAGCACCTTCATCTGTGTGAGTTTTATCAGCAAGCTTTCGGGCAAAATTCTTAGAGATGACGATATCGCCTGAGGCGATGTCTTCGAGCTCAGACAGAAATAGCTTTATAGGTTCATCCATGTCCAGGAAACCAGTTATGCCTTCGGATATCCTTTCCATGATATCTTGGTAGTCATCCTGGTGAAAGGAATCGCTGGACGCGAGCAGTGCCACACTTGCCCCTGTCGCATTTGTGATTTTGCCGACGCACTCGCTAGGCATTAACTGAGAATAGTGAATCAAGATAAGGTTGCCCTTCACAGTCTCAAACTGATTTAAGAGGGATTCTCAGGTATCAAATGCGTGAGATACTGTGTAACCATATTGTTGTAGAAGCGCTCCAAGAGCAAGCCTTATGATCTCACACGGGTGCACGATGACGAGTTTAAGACTGTTTTCTAAATTACCTTGAACCATAGTTAAACCATCTTTGCTTACAATACTCATTATACTGCAGATACCCGATTTTACAAGTACCTATACCCATTTGGGTAGTATTCATATCCGTTTGTTTTAACATTTGCCGTTGCATTTTCATTCTTTCGGGTATCACATATTCATCCGTTTAACCGATGTATTATGAACTATTTCGGGCATATTATATGTTCGAATGCACCTGTGAGATATTTTATGACACCAGTTAAATTAACAAGCCTTGCAGAGGACATATTGATAAAAACCGTTGTGGGCTCCGGTATACCGGAAAACAAAGGGCTGAGAATGGAGGAGAGCGAAAAAGGTTTAACCTTAACAACCGATACTCCTACTGGAGGCGATCGAATAATAACCAAAAATGGCCGTATATTTCTCATTGTGAGCAAAGAACTCGATGAAAAGGTTGGCGAGGCCACCATTGACTTGAAGCGAGTCAATGGTGAGTTGAAACTACGTATCATCCAGAAAGGTGAAAAACATTGAATTTCAATTTTGCCAGGTTCTGCCGGGGGAAACCAGGGTGCCGGGGTTTTTCGGGCATTGCTACCGGCTTAAATATGTTGACCTCCCCCTCCCGTGTGCTTTAGCCCTGGGCGTAATCGGGTTTAGCGGCAGGACCTGGCAAGAGATAATTACTATTTCTACTTACTATAGAAAAGGATGTGAACCGCATGAATAACCGCAACCATAGAAGCACAATAGGATTAAGAAAATCTACTAAAGAGAAACTGGACAAGTTGCGTGCGCCAGGGCAGTGCTATGACGGGCTGTTACGTCAAATTATTGATAAATGGGAAAAGGAGGAAGGCGATCGCAAAATAACGAATACTATTTCCAGGCAGACAAATTATCTATGAAGGAGGTGACATCTGAACCTAGGAAACATCATGTTTGAAATCTTATAAGTACAAGGGAGGATATTTAAATGACAGAAAAGGAAAAGTTGATAGGATCAAAGGGGATTTCCCGAAGAGAATTCTTGAAAGACGCTGGAATTGTGGTTGGGACTACAGCGGTTGGCTCAGTATTTCTTGTATCGGCCTGCAGCGGTGGTGAAACAAACACAGTAACCAAAACCACCACTCAGACGATCACAAAAACACAGGCTGGAACTACGGCTTACATATGCCCTTACGACAATCAAGAATTTGATACTTTGTCAGCCTTAAAAGACCACTTGGAAGCGGTGCACATGGGCACCGGTGTCCGTGAAGGGTTGATTGTACTGAATGTGAACGACGATCAGTATCTTTTAGAAGTAGACCCGGATTGGACGCTCGCTTTTGTATTGCGTAACAAGTTAGGGCTGACCGCTACCAAAGAAGGATGCAACATGGGCGAGTGTGGCACATGTACCGTGCTAATGGACGGAAAGACTGTGTATTCCTGCCTGGTGCTGGCTTTGGATGCTCAGGGTAAACACATTCAAACCCTGGAGGGATTATCGGACGAAATTACGCTTCATCCAATACAACAGGCTTTGTATGACCTTGGCGCTCACCAGTGTGGGTATTGCACGCCCGGCGTAATAATGTCTGCCAAAGCTTTATTGGACAACAATCCAAATCCAACCAGGGAACAGGTAAGGGAAGCACTATCTGGCAACCTGTGTATATGTGGCGCAAATAAAAAGGTGGTTGAAGCGATTCTTGATGTGCCGAGGAGGTTATAGACCATGGCTGAAGAATTCAGAGTACTAGGGAAACCTGAAAACCTGGATAAACAATCATATCTCATAGTGACCGGTAAAATGGATTTCAGTGCCGATCATCCACTTCCGGGAAAATTATACGCAAGAATCTTGGGCTGTCCTTATCCCCATGCGCGCGTTTTAAACATCGATACTTCCAAAGCCGAAGCAATGGAAGGAGTGGAAGCGGTATGCACTCATGCTGATTGCCCCATAATGGTAGAGGAGAAACTCTACTGGGGACAAGAGGTAGCCGCTGTAGCAGCGACTGATCCCCACATCGCCGCCACCGCACTTGAATTAATAGAAGTCGAATACGAAGAATTGCCATTCGCGACCGATCCAGAAGTGGCCATGCAAGACGGGGCACCACTGGTAGGCACGTGGCCGAGTGGGAATGTTGTTGTCAACGAAACGAATGAGAGAGGGGATGTGGATGCTGGTTTTGCCGAAGCGGATATTGTCATTGAAGAAACCGTGGGTTGGACCCCTTATCATCAGCACAACAACATCGAGCCACGCAGCTCCATTGCCTACTGGGTTGGCGATGAAGTATATGTTTGGACTTGCTCACAGAATCCTTTCAATCACCGTACCCTTATACGCACTATTATGGGTATACCCGAGCATAAGATTCACCTGATATCCCATGGAACGGGTGTAGGTTCCGGAGACAAAACTACGCAGGAGCAAGTCATCATAGCGATAGTTCTTGCAAAGAAAACCGGCAAACCTGTAGAAATGCATCTTAGCCGCCGGGAACATATGCTCAATGCCAGGCACCAGTTTGCCTGTAAAGCCATTATGAAAATGGGATGTAAAAACGATGGAACTATCGTGGCTATGGAGTCGGAGTTTTACGCAGATGTAGGATCGGATGTGGATCCTCCGGGGATGAGCCGAGCCGGTTCGCTTAACGGAGAGTTTCGCCAGAACTACAAGTGCCCGAACCTGAGAGACATAGGCTACAACGTGACCACCAACAAACCCAGAACGGGATATTATCGATGTGTCGAAGGTCCACCTGGAAACTTTTTAATTGATTCACTTATGGAAAGAATGGCCGTTGAACTTGGTATGGATCCCTTGGAGTTCAGGCTTATGAATGCGGTCACGCCCGAACTGGGCAATCAAGATAGCGGAATGCCGTATTCAAGCATGGCAATCAAGGAATGCTTGGAAATAGCCGGCGATCGTATCGGCTGGGCAAATAAATGGCATGCCCCAGGCACAAAGACGTTGTCTGATGGCAGACTGCACGGCATAGGTATTGACGGTGCGGTGGTTGACAAGGGGGCGATAATGCTATTCCCTGGTTTCGGCTCCGGCGCCATTGCTAATGTCTCAGCCGACGGTAAAGCCATAATAAATGTCGGTATTTCGCGGGTTGCCGGCGGTACTAATACGGCTATGGCTCATGTATTTGCCGAGGCCAGTGGTTTTAAATACGAAGACGTGCAGGTAGGTGAATGGGGCAATACCGATGTTTGCAGCGCCGGCGGCGGTCAAAACGGCAGCTCCCGCTGTCCAACGTGTAGCGGCGCTTATTACAACTGCGGCTTGGACACTAAAGCCCAGTTGCTAACAGCGGCCGTTCCTAGGTTCGGGCTTCAATCTGCCGATGAATTGGATCTGGTGGACAGTGTTATTTTCGTTAAGGCTAATCCTCAAGAAAAAAAGAACGTTAGCGAAATTACCGCTACCCAGGCTAATCCGATTATTGGTAGAGGCTATGCCTGGCCAGCCAATTTACGGCGCGACGTGCACCAATGGCCCGCCGGTACACCTGCCCTGATGAAAGGCATGAACGCAGCTGCTGTGGAAGTGGCGGTTGATCCGGAAACAGGAGAGGTTGAAATCCTTAACCATGTGAACGTAACCGATACCGGAAGAACTCTCTTCCTAAAAGGTGCAGAAGGTCAGAATGATGGCGGCTTGCTGATCGAACAGGCTCAGACTTTGATGTACGAGCAAATCTACGATCATACAAACGGCAAGTGTCTGAACCCTGATTTCTTAAACAACAAATGCCCGACCTACATGGACTTTATAGACGATCGGTGCGAAGGGGTATTGTATGAATCGGATGATGCCTGCGGCGCCTTCGGCTGCAAGGGAATAGGTGAACCGGTAATCACCTGTTATGCGGCAGTTGCTAATGCCATCAACAACGCAATCGGTGTTTGGATCAACGATGCACCCATTTATCCACAAAAAATACTGAAGGCGCTTGGAAAGGTTTAGGAGGCTAGAGATGAAAAAATTCAACTATTTAAGCGTAGGATCTGTAGAAGAAGCGACTTCGGCTCTCACTGACAGTAATGCGGCGCCTATCGCCGGCGGCACCGATATGCTGACCTATTTGAAGGCATTCGTGTCTCCTAATTCTCCAAGCACACTGGTGAATCTGAAAACTATTCCTGATTTGGATTACATCGTAGAAAGCGACGGTGTTTTGAAAATAGGAGCTATGGCGAAGTTGGCTGATATCAGTGACTACATAGGTGATAATAGCCCATGGGCAGCTTTAGGTATGGCAGCACATAAGGTTGGAACCCCTCAACTTCGAAATATGGGCACAATCGGAGGTAATATCTGCCAGTATAACAGATGCTGGTATTTCCGTTCAGAGCATAACAGTTTCCCTTGTTTAAGAAAAAATCCCAGCGGATTGTGCTATGCCCTAACCGGAGATAATCGTTATCATTCAATATTCGGTGCCTTTAGTGGGTGTGTAGCTGTCAATCCGAGTGATGTTGCTCCTGCACTAGTAGCGCTTAACGCTAAAATTATCACTACGAAACAGGAAGTCAATGCCGGGGATTTCTTTACGGTTAACGGGGAAAGGAGCACCATACTGGACAACGACGAGATAATCAAAGAAATTCAGGTGCCACAACAACCGGCAGGCTCTAAGAGCAACTTTGTAAAATTTGCCTTAAGAAAAGCTTGGGATTTCCCGATTGTAAACTGTGCGGCAGCTATTGGCGGAGGCGAAGCCAGAATTTGCCTTAATGCGGTTTATAACATACCTTATCGGGCAACGGAGGCTGAAAACAGCATTAAAGGAAAAACCATAAACGAACAAAACGCTCAAGCCGCTGCTGATGCCGCCGTCGCCAATAAGACGACACTACCGCATAACGCATACATGGTCCAGATCGCAAAAACCATGGTTAAACGGGCTGTGTTAGGCTGTGCCTGATTGTAAACCTGAAATGAAGAGGTAAGAGGTAATATGATTATTCCGGCCGCAGAAAGCAAGTGGAAGTTTAATATGAGTTCTCTAGCAGAATATACAAGTCAAAGTTCTGGGATAAAAATAAACCGAAACACCGTTGTTATCCCAGGCGAACACAGAGAGAAATTCTATCATTTGTTCGATGCGGCCGGAGATTCATATATATTAAGTCGTTTTTTAAATGAACTGGAGCAAGCAGAAAAACTGTCGAAGAGTTATAAAAGACTAGAATCAAGATTGATGCAGTCGCTGGAATTAGAAAATATCAATATGCTGAGTGACATCTTCAGGTTCCTGCATGATCCATTTATTTACCTTAGAAGACCACTTAAATCTTTGATATTCAATTATCTAAAAGGGGACATCGATATCAGCGATTTTGATGAATTGGCTTGCAAATCCATAATTTCAACTTATGCCAAATTATTCCAAGCAGCTTATGAAATATGGATTGCATTAGCAATCACCAGTTTATTGGAGCCTGAAGCTTGTTTCCAGGTTTCTTTAGCAGAATTCGAATCAATAGAAAGGACATTTCATGATGGGATGCCTAAAAAACCACCTTTCCCACAAGCATCTAAATCGATTAATTTTGCTCATTCAAACACTGTTTTTATCGTACCTGATTTGATAGTGAATTCAAAAAGAATAGGGGAATATGTTGCTATTTGCGTTAACCCTAGACAAGCTTCAACAAAAGCAAAGGAGTTAAGTTCCTCCAGAAAATGGATACACATTGGCAGAGATAATACATTTGATTCAGAAATAATGATATACGTTGATCGAGACATTAATAATCTTGCTGTAGTTGCTGACCGTTCAATGTTTGCAGTACCAGAGGTTATGGTAGGATGCTTAACCTCTGCTCAAGATTTCAATCAAAAGCTTGAAGCCATCAAAATTAACTTATCTGAACTATCACCATCCAAAGGGGCATATATTACTAGCCCTATTATTTTCGAAAAGTTAGAAAGCCCTGAAATTAAATATTTAGCCACAGAATACGATGAAAACAAACTTGGAACGATAATTGAAGCACTTTTACCTAAAAACTAAGTATCAGAAATATTAAGTGATATAATAATTTATGATGGCTGCGTTGAAAAAAATAATGCGTCCGAAATATTTTACTTTCACAATAGTTGTGCTAGCACTCACAATTACTTCTCTGATCCCGACTGAATGTCCGGTATGCCATGGCAGTGGAATATTAAAAGCCACTCCGGGAATGGAAAATGTACTAATAACCGATGTTGAGACTGAATTAATGACAGCCATATTCAATGGCTGCGATATGTACATACTGTACAATTTTGAGTTGAAAATAACGGTGGAAAATGCCAACACCCATCCTATTGAAGGATGGATCAAGACTACTTTGTTAGCCAAGGAATTGGGCAGGGAGTTGGATTTCCAATACGTTCCTGTTGCTATTCCCGATGCCATAAATGCATCTATACCATACAAAATGATCGTAACCTATTCGATCTGGTATCAAACCCAGATTGAATCCGTAGAGTGGATAGAAATCGAAACCGAAGTAGTCAATGAAAGCATAGAAGATGCAACATGTAAGGGCACCGGTAGGATTTCTCTGAACATGTTACCCATCGTTTCTGCCCTCGAAGAAGATTTAAGGAAAGAGGGAAATATTGAAATACCTTATCAACCACCTATATGGTATATACCTAGCTTTGAATAAGTTAACGTACAAACAATGATTCGGTGAAACAGTTGCCTTATCGCTATATACCAAGCAATATATGTTTCAGTTCAGTGAAGTCGGTAGCGTCCCGTCAAGTGGTGTAAATTCATCATTGGTGGTTTCCTGAATAATTAAGCTTGTAGAGCCATGATAAGGGGTTCCTCCTGCGCCCCTTCCATCGTTTTCTTCATCGAATCCAAAGAAAAGTACCGCCGTCCGATCTCCCATTCGTCCTGCTGTTCCATTAGCACCGCCCCAATCAGCCTGATTACTGTGAATGTCAAGCGAAAATGCACCCACTGTGACGGTTTAATTTACACCCACCTGTTGTGACGTAACATCTTGGTGTAAAATGCTGCCATTGAAGATAAATAGCGGGTGCAACAATGCTTTATGAAATCAAAGTTCAATTAATGGAGATTGAGCCGCCGATATGGCGCATACTCAGGGTAAGGCCGCAGACGAGGCTGGCACGGTTCCACCGGATCCTGCAAACAGCTATGGGATGGACCAATTCCCACCTGCACCTGTTTGAGATCGATGGCAAGCTCTGGGGGGAATACGATCCTGAGTGGGAAATCGAAGTCTTCGATTATCAGGATGTAAAACTGAAAGACGTGTTCAGCCAGGAGATAAAATCCTTTTGGTATGATTACGACATGGGAGACAACTGGCGCCATGAGATAACCTTGATCGGCACGGTAGAAAACGGGCCGGGTGAAAACATTGCCTGCATTGGCGGTGAAAGAGCCTGCCCTCCCGAAGACTGCGGAGGTAGTTACGGGTATTACAACCTGCTGGAAGCGCTTGCCGATCCCCATCACGAAGAGCATGAATCCCTGCTGGAATGGGTTGGCGGCGGGTTCGACCCGGAAGCCTTCGACCCGGAAGCGGTCGACCGGGCACTTAAGCGGTTGCGTTAGCAGTCGTTCAAAGAGCCTTGTCTTTTTGCCGCAGGCTTTCCTTGAAGCGATAGCTGTCTCCGTTGAATTCCAGCACGTGGCAGTGATGGGTCAGCCGGTCAAGCAGCGCCCCGGTCAGCCGCTCGTCCCCGAATACTTCCAGCCAGCGGCTAAACTCAAGATTGGTGGTAACCAGCAGGCTGCCTTTGAGGTAGCGCTCGGAAAAAGCCTGAAACAGCAGCCGGGCACCTTCCGGCGTAAAGGGCACAAAACCCACTTCATCTACTATTAGCAGATCTGCCCGGGCCAGTTGCGCCAGCCGCTTGCCAAGGGCATGCTGGTCCTGGGCTTCTAAAAGCTCGTTAACCAGGCCGGTGGCAGTATAGAAACGTACCTTTTTACCCGCCTGGCAGCCAAGCAATCCCAGAGCCACTGCAGTGTGGGTTTTACCGGTGCCCATGTTGCCGATAAGCACAATATTTTCATTCTTTTCCAGATACTGGCTTTTGGCCAGTTCAAGCACCCGGGCCTTGTTTACAGACGGTATGGCCGAGAAGTCAAACTGGTCCAGGGTTCTAAGATAGGGGAAGCGGGCCTGGGTGATCAGGCGCTTGCGGGTGTTTTCTTCCCGCTGGGCTACTTCGGCTTCAAGCAGGCTCAGCAGGAAGTCCTCATACGGCCGGTTATCCCGGCTGGCTTCCTGGGCCAGCTTCTGGTACTCCCGCGCCATGGTGGGCAGCCTCAGGCGTTTTAACTGGTGGCGTATAAGCAGGTCGCTTGGCATTTACTACCTCCCGATGAAACAGTCGTATTGGCTTAAATCCCTGGCCGCTACCACCGGGCAGCCAGGTGCTGCGGCCAGGAAAGACACCGGCTCCGGTGGCTGCCGGCAGGAGCGCAGTATATAGCTGACGGTGCCGATGCCCGGGCTGCCCGAGGCCATTGCCTTCTCTACAGCTTGAGCCACCTCGTCTATCGGGTGATTGGAGCACAGGTCCATCACCCTCATAAACTCCATGGTTGCCTCACGATAAGGCAAACGTCCCCGCAGGCAGTCAAGATAGCGGTCAAGGGCTTCAGGGTGCGGCCACATCCTGAGCGGTTTGGCATGGTCAAAGGCACCAGGCCGGCGCTTGAGCAGGGGAAGATAATGGAACGCGTCCAGAATGTCCTGCTCGCGCCCGTAGCACCGCTGGTGGATGGCGATCACACTGCAGCCGTCGCTGATTTCCACCCGGTCGACAAAAGCCCTTAATAGAAGTAAGTCTGTATTGCACTCAACCGGTACACTGTAGCGGTTAGTCTGGAAGGTTACCATGCTGAAACGATTGGGCCGGACTGCTACGGTACGGCAGCAGGGATAAGGGCGGGCAGGCAGCGGCAGCAGATTGGATAGTTCATGCTGCCACATCTCAGAGATAGTTTCTGTCTCCCCGCGAAGGCGCCTGCCGGTTTCTGCCAGGCATCGTTGCTTGAGCAAATGATTGAGTTCGTCGAAAGAATTTACCTCCGGCACCGGGACCATGAAGTTTCGGCGGGCATATCCCACCAGGTTTTCCACCAGCCCTTTCTCATGGGCTTCACGTGGATTGCAAAAGCGGCTGGAGAATAAATGGTGGCTGCGAAATGACACGAAAGCCTCCTGCTCTTCCGGGCGATGACCCGGCAGTGCCTTCCTTACCGCCTGCGACATACGGTCATACCAGATAGTGCGGGTTGGATATTCCGGTGCGGCGGAGCCGCAGTTCCGGAGTAGGGTGAGCCAGTGTTCCGGTAACTGCGGAGCCACCGTTCCGGTCATGAGAGCCACTACTTCAGATTGTCATGTTTTTATGCCGTAGACCTCTCTCATGGATGGTTCGTTCCCATCGCAATGGATTTCGATTGTATAGGAATCATACACGATTCTGTCGAGAATAGCATCTGCCAGCGTTGCTTCAGTTACAGTTCCAGATTTGTAGGTTTCTCGATTAGAGAGACCTTTTGTTTTATGCTATAGCCCTCCGGTGATAGATTTTAACACTTTTGCCCATGGTCTTGACGCATGGGGCCCTGTAAGGGCAGGTAGTCCGGCAGCAAAGTAGCCGGTATAATCCCGGTTGATCTTCTTATCAATCACCTTTCGAATCCTCTTCTCCGGTAACCTGTAAGGCCTGGGGACAGGATTAGCCGCCAGGCATTCATCCAGGTTGTCTTCGTAACAGGCAACACGCAGCCATAGCATGCGTCTGGCACCACGGATGCTCCAGCTCATGCCCTGGTTCTTCATGCGCCTGACGATCAGCTTGTCGATATTGCCTTCTATGGCACCGGTGCCTCTTGAGCCGCTGCCCGGGCCGGGCTGAGGCTTGATGCCCTGGATGTTTGCCTTGATGTAACCGGCAAGCCTGGCTATATCCCTGCGGTTGTCGCCCCTGGCAGCGGCTGATGCTTTACTTATCAACTTGATAGCCACTTCTTCATCCCCCTTCCATAAAGCCTCCTTGACCGCCTTCAGGCTTTGACTGTCATGCCCGAGGGTGCGTGCCAGATTGCGGTTCAGGTGGAAACGGCAGAGCTGGTAGCTGGCCCCGAAGTAGCCGGCCCCCTGCCTGATCCAGCCGGCGCCGTCACCACCGAGGACAGTGTGATTGATTCCTGACAGGTCATACTTCCGGTTCAGTTTGAGCGTCATGGCCGACCAGAAGGAGCCACTGCCGGTGATATCGGCATGCATCAGCTTGTTGAGGGTCCCGTAGCGGTCCCGTCCTATCCGGCAGTGCCCCTCATAACTGATACCCAGCCTGGCTTCTATCTTTCTTGAGCCTTCCCGCTGCAGCGGCAGCATCACCCCGTCGGCCTCGATAAGCAGCCGGTTAACATACCTGCCTTTGCCCCAGCCAAGTTCGCCGGTGGCCTGGAACCACTCGAAGGCTTTATCCTGCCTGTCCAGATTAAGGCCGGCGACTTCTGCGACTATCCGGTGGATGGACTGGTGGGACAGTTTAACCGGAGTGGTTCTGGCCAACAGGCGGGCGCTTCGCCTGAAGGGCATCTGTGAGGCCAGTTTAAGGGCCAGCTTTTTAACATGGCGGCTGACATGGCGGTGTTTGGTTATTCCCATCAGCTCATCCAGGAGGTAGTGGTAAGAGCCGTCCTGGCAGCGATAATACCTTCTCTTGATCCTGATTGAGCCCAGCAGGGTGGTATGCCAGGTTTCATCCAGGCGCACTATGGCAAAGCCCTTGCCCCTTCTATCCCTGATCTCGTCATCCAGGCGGGAGAGAGTTTCCCGGTACATGTTCCTTGCCCATTCCATAGCCTTGCTATACAGGATGTTTTCGAGTTCGGCCAGGGTGGATTTGAAATCCGGTGCTGCTTTTACTAAACTGGTTTCCAAGAGAGACCTCCTTGTAGTTTTTTTGGAATGAATAATTATCTAGGGGTCTCTCTTATCTTTTCAAGCACAACCTACAAAAGTGTTACTGTATGGTTGCTTCACCAATCTTGGCATGCCAGCCAGCCGGCGCAAACTGGGAACAGAAGATGGTGGATGCTTTCTTGTGCCTGCTGTGGATGATTTCAAGTAGATCCCTCGCCTCGCTTTCTCTTAGGGAAACGAGCATCCATTCGTCCAAGATAAGCAAATTGACCTTCTGGTACTGGACAAGCAGTTTTTTGAAGGTCCCTTCACCCCGGGCAATAGCCAGGTCGGTGAGTAAATCAGGCAGACGTACATACCTGACGGAATAAAACCGTTTGCAGGCCTCCATGCCCAAGGCGCAACAGATGTACGATTTCCCGGACCCGGTCGCACCCATGATGATGACGTTGTGCTTTTCGTCAATGTAGGTGCAGGCAGCAAGCCTGGCAATCAACGCCTGGTCCAGCTTTCGCTGGGCGGTATAGTTAATATCGGCGATATGAGCTTGAGGCTGATCGAATTTTGCGGCTTGTATCAGCTTCTTCAACCGATTGTTCTTGCGGCTGGTCCATTCAATATCAACAAGTAGCCCAAGGCGTTCTTCAAAAGACAGGCTCGTCATATCCGGGCGCCTTTAGCTGTTCACGGAAAGCGCTGGCCATGGCAGTCAACCGCATTTCTATCAGTTTCCCAATCGTCTCTTCGTTCGTCATCTCGTTTTCCTCCCGTAGTAGTCAGCTCCCCGGGTAAATCCATAGGCTGTGGCACTGTCAGTTGTAACCGGTTCGAAGCTGCTGTCAATCTTATCCTGCCCGGTGGACAGTATGGTCTTCACACTCTTGTAGCTGGGCATCGGCGTGTAAAACAGCGCCTTTTTACAGGCAGCTTCCAATCTGGCCACCGAGTATTTGTCTGCCAGCTTGATGAGCGACAGGCAGCTTTTATATCCCTGCTGCTCTACCTTATGGGACGAGAGGATGGCCTTGACCGTCATTTCCGCATTCGGACCGATTTTCCGCGCCCAGGCCTTAAACCGGTCACCGTTCCACTGGACATAGGCCTGGTGGTCGGGCGGCATATGGGCTTCCATGGTGCTGTATTGTCCGGGATAGCCGTATAAGCGTGGATGGGAGCAGATACGATGGTTGTTGAAGAAGACCTCAATAACCTGCCTGGTTACCCGTACATCTACCTTGCGCTTGATGTATTCGTAGGGGACCGAGTAATTCATCCTGTCCACGGCTATGTGGTAATTCAACTGGACGGTGGCAATTTTCCACGTCGCCAGTTCATACGGCGTCCCGGGAAGCGGCTGCAGGAGAGGCTTTTCCTGCTCCAGGAATACGCTGAGTCTGCTGCCTTCTTTCTTCTGGAATGGCTTCCGGTTAAATACCTCGAGTTTTTCACGAATAGCCTGATTGAGAGCTGTAAGACTGAAATACTTCTGGTTACGCAGCGCAGCAATTATCCAGGTAGAGATATTGCCGACGGTTCCTTCCGCGGCTGGTTTATCTTTTGGCTTCCTGACACGAGCCGGCACCACCGCCGTATCATAGTGCTCGGCCATCTCGTGGTAGACCTTGTTAATCGTCGTACTGTACCAGTCCGTCCGCTCCACCCCAGTCTTGAGATTATCAGGAATAAGCAATTTACTGACTCCGCCGTAGAAACGGTACATATTGACATGAGCGGCAATCCAGCACTCCTGGTCCCGGGCGAGGAATGCTTCGACATAGGCATACTGGCTGTAGGAAAGAACCGCTACAAACACATAGGCGGGAATTATCTCGCCCGTTTCGTCATTGATGATAGCCGCGGTCTGTCCGGCCCAGTCCACTTCAATCTGCTCACCCGGTTTACGCTGGATGTGCATCGTTGCCCGTTTCTTCTGGGCATACTGCTGATAGTGGTAGCAAAACTGGGAGTACATCAGGGGCTGCTCGTTGGCCAGACGACAGTTGGTACAATACTCGGTCCAGAGCAGCCTGAGCGTGCCCCCGGATTTGGCCATCTCCTTATGGATGTACTCCAGATCCGGCTGCCGGCGTGAAACAGGTGCTGTCGACTCGGGAAAGAGCAGTTTCTCCAGGTCGCCGTCTGTCAATTCATCTTTCAACGGCCACCCCATACTCATTTCCTTTGCCCGTGCCAATACCCTTTTCACGGTATTCCGGGAGCACTGGCAACTTGCGGCGATACCCCGCTGACTGATCCCCCGGCTGTGAAGCCGGAGAATCTCCCGATAGTTGGTCATTATGACCCTCCTTAAAAAATATTTGTGCCATTAAGCACAAATACATTCTAAGGAAAGGCGATGGGTAGGTGGCTCTCTGCTACCGGAAGGGTGGCTCCCAATCGCCGGAACGGTGGCTCTCAAACACCGGAACTATGGCTCAATTTGCTCCGGAATACTCAATTTACTGCTTTACCATTACCCGGAGCAAGCCTTAAAGTGTCGTTAACATAAGTCTTAAAAGGGTCTCATTTTCCCTGACGATTTACAGTTTCTTGCTATTGATTTATAGTCATAACTTAAACGGCAATACAACTAGCAGGTTGTTACTTTAGACTAGAATATATTATCCTCGGTTATTAATTAGTAACTTCTAAAAGTTGGCAATTGCGCTTCCTGTATAACAATATATATACATTTGTCTATATACAAATAATTATCTATTACTATTCCTACGGTACCAATTATATCTACAACGGAGCCAGCACTGATATTATCTAGTCTGTACATTTCTTTTGGGCGGAACCTAACACTTTCGCTCTGTAGAAACGATCTCATAACAATGTCTGCCTTTACCCCTGGAAATAGATACGTTTTACTCTGGTATTTGTTTTTAGCATCAATAGGGTTTACATTGAAATCTGCTAGCATCTGTTCTAAATGTACTATCTCAGGAGGATCTTGAAAAACAGGTAGAGGGTAAATCGCTTCGGTACAAGCACTAATAGATGCAATAATGAATATATGGCAAGTAAACAAAAATAACATTCCCGCAATACGTTTATCAAAAAGCATAATATACCTCATATATTATATCTAAAACTTGTCAAACATTGTGTGGTGAACCCCATCAAACTGGAGTAAATCAGGCCACCAATAAGATAGATTTTTGTGCTCTTTGAGCGTACTGCACCGGGCTCATGTAATCAATCCCCTGATGCAA